>Ga0070741_10000177_pt1 | contig 238268 bp, 226 predicted proteins | sample Coa_R1_4_FD_66440 | JGI IMG/M metagenome (GOLD analysis project Ga0070741, IMG submission 66440) | Surface soil microbial communities from Centralia Pennsylvania, which are recovering from an underground coalmine fire - Coalmine... | ecosystem: Environmental > Terrestrial > Soil >... | reverse complement strand
GGGCGCCTCCGACAGGAGTCGCCGGGCTCGCTCACGCGACGCTCGCGCCGCGCTCGAACGCCCGCGCACCGGGCTTGCACACGCGCCGGCCCGTCCGCGTGCGGTCAGACGATGACGCTGCGGATGACCTCGCCTGCTTCCATCGCGCGGAACGCCTCGTTCACCTCGTCGAGCTTGATCTTGCGCGAGACCATGTGGCTCGTGTCGAGCCGCCCCGTCTCGATGAGCTCGACGAAGCGCTGGAAGTCGCGCCGCACCTGCGCCGAGCCGTACTTGCTGCCGAGGATCTTCTTCTCCTCGTAGAAGAGCTGGAACGCCGGGAACGTCACCATCGCGTCCATGCGCGCCATCCCGACGATGCAGACCGTGCCGCCGTTGCGCGCCATGTTGTAGGCCTGCAGGATCGTCTCGGGGAGGCCGATCACCTCGAACGAGTAGTCGACGCCGCGCCCGCCGGTCAGCGCCTTCACCTGCGCGACGGCGTCGCCTTCCTTCGGGTCGACGCCGTCGGTCGCGCCGAACTTCTTCGCCTGCTCGCGCTTCATCGCGACCATGTCGACGGCGATGATGCGCGACGCGCCGGCGATGCGCGCGCCCTGGATGACCGCCTGGCCGACGCCGCCGCAGCCGATGACGGCGACCGTCGATCCCGGCGCGACCCGCGCCGTGTTCAGCGCGGCGCCGACGCCGGTCGTGACGCCGCAGCCGATGAGCGCCAGCTCCGCGTCCGACACGTCGCTCTCGATCTTCACGAGCGAGTGCTCGCTCGTCGTGATCGCCTCGGCGAACGTCCCGAGGCCGGTGAAGCACAGGTACGGCGCGCCGTCGGACCGCGTGCCGCGCGGGGTCATCATCGTCTGCGGCTCGAACTCGCAGAGGTTCGACTGGTCGCGCAGGCAGAACCAGCAGGTGCCGCACGCGGGAACGAACGACGCGACGACGCGATCGCCCTTCTTCACCTTGCTGACGTCCTTTCCGACCTCGACGACCCGTCCCGTCCCCTCGTGCCCCAGCACGACGCCCGGCGGCAGCGGCACGTAGCCGTGCACGATCGAGAGGTCCGAATGGCAGACGCCGCTCGCGCCGATCTCGACGACGACGTCGCGCGGGCCCGGCTCTGCGGGCGTCACGTTCTCGATCGAAAGGGGCTTTTCGACTCCGACGAAGACTGCTGCGCGCACGGCTCACCTCGATGTTTCCGCTCGCCTCGCGGCGAGACGCCCCGACCCGCGGGGAAGATTTGGCGGACCCTCGTTAGCACGCCGCTCTTGACTTGCGCAGCCACCGGCGTAACACTTAAGCAAATGCTTAAGTATCAGGAGGCGGCCGGGCTCGACGGCGCGTTCCGAGCGCTCGCCGACCCGACCCGGCGGCGGATCGTCGAGCGCCTGTCGGGCGGGCCGGCGAGCGTGTCGGACGTCGCGGCCCGCCTCCCGATGTCGCTGCCGGCGGTCCATCAGCACCTCCAGGTGCTGGTCGGCGCTGGCCTCATGACCTGGGAGAAGCGCGGGCGCGTACGGTGGTGTCGGCTCGAGGCCGTCCGGCTGCGCGAGGTCGAGGACTGGGTCCTCGCCCGCCGGCTGGCCTGGACCCGCCGACTCGATGCGCTCGAGGCGCATTTCCACGCGGACGCGAGAAGGGAGAAGAGCGGTGAGCAGCGAGGCAAGCGTCGTCCATGACACCGTCGTCGTCACCCGGACCTACGAGGCGAGCGCCGAGCGCGTCTATCGCGCCTGGAAGGACCCAGCTCTTCTCGAGCAGTGGTACGTCCCGGGGGACGATGCCTGGTCGGCCAAGATGCACGACTTCGATTTCCGGGTCGGCGGCGGCAAGCGCTTCACCTTCGGCCCGCCGGACGAGACCTTCACGGAGGATTGCCACTACGTCGACATCGTTCCCGAGAGGCGCATCTGCTACTCGATGGCGATCTCGCGGGGCGAGAAGCGCATCACGGTCTCGATGGTGACGGTCGAGCTTCGCCCGCGCGGCAGCGGGTGCGAGGTGCGGGTCACGGATCAGCTCGCCATCCTCGACGGCGCCGAAACCGCGGGGGACCGCCGGCGCGGCTGGGGCGAGACCCTGGGCAAGCTTCCGCCGATCGTCGCGACCGGGTGAGGCGCTAACCGTCGGTTTCAAGCGCATCACGCGCGCGCTACGCTCACCGCTCATGACGGCGCGCGTCACGGTGATCGGCGGCGGACTCGCGGGCTGCGAGGCAGCCTGGCAGCTCGCGCGCCGCGGGGTCGCCGTCGACCTCTTCGAGATGCGGCCCGTCCGCGGGACCGAGGCGCACACGACCGACCGCCTCGCCGAGCTCGTCTGCTCGAACAGCTTCCGGAGCGCCGAGCGGACGACCGCGATCGGTCTCCTGAAGGAGGAGATGCGCCGCCTCGGATCGCTGGTCATGGCGGTCGCGGACCGGAACCGCGTGCCGGCCGGCGGCTCGCTCGCCGTCGACCGGGAGGGCTTCGCCGGCGACATGACCGCCGCGATCGAAGCCGAGCCGCTCGTGCGGATCGTCCGCGAAGAGGTCGGCGAGCTGCCGGCGGGCCTCGCGGTCGTCGCGTCGGGACCCCTCACGTCGGCGGGCCTCGCCGAGGCGCTGCGCCGCCTGTTCGGGCACGACTACCTCTACTTCTACGACGCGATCGCCCCCATCGTGACCGCCGACTCGATCGACATGACGCGCGCGTTCCGCGCGTCGCGCTACGGGAAGGGTGGCGACGACTACGTCAACTGCCCGCTCGACCGCGAGCAGTACGAGCGCCTCGTCGCCGAGGTGCTCGCGGCGGAGAAGGTGCCGACGCGCGACTTCGAGCGCTGCGTGCACTTCGAGGGCTGCCTGCCGATCGAGGAGATGGCGCGGCGCGGCCGCGACACGCTCGCGTTCGGGCCGCTCAAGCCGGTCGGCCTCGTCGACCCGCGCACCGGCCGGCAGCCGCACGCGGTCGTCCAGCTCCGCCAGGACGACCGCGACGCGACGCTCTTCAACATGGTCGGGTTCCAGACGAAGATGACCTACGGCGAGCAGCGCCGGGTCTTCCGGACCATCCCGGGTCTCGAGCGCGCCGAGTTCGTCCGCCTCGGAAGCCTCCACCGCAACACGTTCATCGAGGCGCCCGCGCTCCTCCGCTCCACGCTGCAGACGCGAGCGCGCGCCGACCTCCTGCTCGCCGGGCAGCTCATCGGGGTCGAAGGCTACCTCGAGTCGGCGAGCGCGGGCTGGCTTGCGGGCGTCAACGCGGCGCGCCTCGCGCACGGCCTGGATCCGATCGTTGCCCCGTGCGCGACCGCGCTCGGATCGTTGATCGGGTACGTGACCGAGCCCGGACGCCGCGACTTCCAGCCGATCAACGCCAACTACGGCGTCTTTCCCGCGCTTCCCGCGACGTCCGGACGCCGCTTGCGCGGCGCCGACAAGAAGCTCGCGCTCGCGGAGCGCGCGCTCGCGGAGCTCGAGGGGTTCCGGCGCGCGAGCGAGGAGCCGAGCCGGAGCGCCGCGTGACGCGCTCGCGGCTCGTGCGCGAGGGAAGAGCTTGAGCGACCCGCCGGACGGGCCCGCATCGAGCGCGGTGGGTGGCCGCAGCGCCGGATCGCGCGTCGAGGAGGCGGCCGACCTCGCCGACGAGGCCGCGTTCGCGGCCGACCCGAGACTCGCCGTCGCGCGCGTCGCGGACCTACCGGACGCCGAGCGGGTCGTGCCCGCGCTCGGTCGCGACGAGCGCATCGCTCTCCTCGCGCTGCTCGGCGGGAGCTCGCACCTCGCACGCGTCCTGGCGAGCGATCCGGCGTGGGCGGAGTGGCTGGCCGCGGCCGTCGCCGGACGCGATCCCATCCCGCGGCTCTCGCCGGCGGCACTCGCCGCGCTCCCGCCCGGCGATCCGGCGCAGGCCGCGCGCGCGCTCCGGCGCTGGCGGCAGCGCGCCTACCTCCGGATGGGAGCGCGCGACCTCTGGGGCGTCGCGCCGATCGAGGAGACGCTCGCCGCCCTGAGCGACGTCGCCGACCATGCCGTCGCCACCGCGACCGAGCTCGCGCGCCGGCAGCTCGACAGCGAGTACGGCGCGCTCGAGCTCGCGCCGGGACGGCCCAATCGCTTCGCGGTCCTCGGGATGGGGAAGCTCGGCGGGTGCGAGCTCAACTACAGCTCGGACGTCGACCTCATCTTCGTGCACGAGACGGACGACGGCACGAGCGCGGGCGGGACGCGCGGCGCGCTGCCGGCGCCGCAGTACTTCACGCGGCTCGCCGAAAGGATCACGCGCCTCCTGTCCGAGGTGACCGAGGACGGCTTCGTCTTCCGCGTCGACCTACGCCTTCGCCCCGACGGCATGAACGGCCCGATGACGAGCGCGCTGCGCGCGACCCTCGCGTACTACGAGGCGTTCGGCCAGACCTGGGAGCGGGCCGCGCTCTTCAAGGCGCGACCCGTGGGCGGCGACCGGGATCTCGCCGAAGCGCTCCTCGCCGAGCTCGCGCCCTTCGTCTACCGCCGGACGCTCGACTACACGATGATCGCGGACCTCGAGCAGATGAAGGCGCGCGTCGACGCGCAGGTCCAGGGGAAGGGCCGCGACCGCCTCGACGTGAAGCTCGGCGCGGGCGGGATCCGCGAGGTCGAGTTCCTGGTGCAGTCCTTCGCGCTCGTCCACGGCGGACGCGACCGCCGACTTCGCGAGCGCGGCACGCTGCGGGCGCTCGCGCTCCTCCCCCGCCTCGGGCTCCTCGACGCGGGGGAGGGCGAGGCGCTCGGCGCGGCCTACCGATGGCTCCGGCGTGTCGAGCACGCGCTCCAGATCGACGAGGATCGCCAGCTGCACATGCTTCCGGCGGACGCGGCGGGACGCGAGGTGGTCGCCCGCCGGCTCGGTCTCCACTTGACCGGCGACGGACCTACATGGCGGCGAACTCCCGGCGCGGACGCGCTCGCCCGCTTCGAGGAGGTCCACGCGCGCCACACCGCGCTCGTCCAGCACGCGTTCGACGAGCTCTTCCGCGCACGCCGCAAGGAGACGACGGAAGGCGCCGACGCGCGCGCACGCGAGCTCATGGACTCGCTCGAAGCGCCCGGCATCGAGGACCGCGTCGGCGCGCTCGGCTTCCGCGACGCCGGCTCCGCGATCGCCGCGCTCCGCTCGATCCGGGACGGCGTGCCGGCGTCGCGCGCGGAAAGCCGGCGCGCGATGCTGGCGCTCGCGCCCGCGCTCGTCGACGCGGTCCGCCGCTCGGTCAACCCGGACCGAGCGCTCGCCGCGCTCGCCGAGTTCCTGGCGCGCGTCGGCGCGCGCCGCACGACCATGGCGCTCCTCGCGGAGAACCCCGCGACCTTGCGGCTCCTCGTCAACCTCTTCGCGACCAGCGAGTACCTCTCGCGCGTCCTCATCCAGCACCCCGAGCTGCTCGACACGCTCGTCCGCTCGGACCTCGCGGTCGCGTCGCGATCGGGCGAGGAGATGGAGCGGGACCTCGCCGCGCTGCTCGCGCAGTCGGACGACTTCGAGGAGCGCCTCGACGTGCTGCGCCGATTCCGGAACGACGAGATGCTCCGCATCGGCTTCCACGACATCCAGGGGGAGCTCCACTACACGCAGGTGGCGGACCAGCTGAGCGCGCTCGCCGACACGTGCCTCGACGCGGCGTACCGGATCGCCCTCGCGGAGCGCATCGAGCGCTACGGCCAGCCGCCGGCGGAGAGCCTCGCGGTCGTCGCGCTCGGGAAGCTCGGCAGCCAGGAGCTGAACTACCACTCGGACCTCGACCTCTTGTTCATCTACGGTCCGTCGCGCGACGGCGCGGCGACGGCGGAGGCCGCGGCGCGCTGGAGCCGCGGAACCCTCGTGCCGCACGAGCTCTTCGGAAAGGTCGCGCAGCTGCTCATGCTGGTCCTCCAGCTCGCGACGCGGGAAGGCATCGTCTACAAGATCGACCCTCGCCTCCGGCCTTCCGGCCGCTCGGGGCCGCTGGTCACGTCGCTCGATGCGTTCGCGCGCTACCATGCGGAGTCGTCCGCGGTGTGGGAGCGACAGGCGCTCGTGCGGGCGCGCGTGGTGTGCGGGCCGCCCGATCTGGCGCGCCGGATCGAGGAGATCATCCAGACCTTCGTGTACGGACGCGGCCTCGTTTCCGACGAGCTGTCCGAGATCGCGCGCATGCGCAGGCGAATGGAGCGCGAGCTCGCGCGCGAGAGCGATCGCGCGTTCAACCTGAAGACCGGCCGCGGCGGGCTCGTCGACGTCGAGTTCGTCGCCCAGGCGGGCGCGCTCGCGCACGGCCACGAGCGACCCGAGCTGCGGCAGCGGGCGACCCGTCGCCTCCTCGACGCGCTCGGCGCGGCCGGGCTGCTGACGGCTCCGGATCACGCCGCCCTGAAGAGCGCGTATTCCTTCCTGCGCGGCCTCGAGAACCGCCTCCGGATCGAAGGCGAGCACGCCGTCGAGCGCGTCGTCCGCGATCCGGAGTCGCTCGCCTCGGTCGCGCGCCGCATGGGCTTCCACGGTGAGGGCGCGAGCGCCGGCCGCCGTCTGCTAGACGAGTACGACTTCCAGAGCCGCGCGGCGCGCGAGGTGTACGACCGCATGGTCGGCCGCTTCGCCCCACCGGAGAGCTGACCGGGAGGTTCGAGCGTGGAGAAGAGTGAGTGGATCTGGCTCGACGGGGAGTTCGTCCCGTGGGACCAGGCCAACGTTCACGTGCTGACGCACACGCTGCACTACGGGCTCGGGGTGTTCGAAGGGATCCGCTGCTATCGGTGCGCCGACGGCCGTTCGGCCGTGTTCCGCCTGCGCGAGCACAATCGCCGTCTGTTCGAGTCGGCGCACATCCTCGGGCTCGAGATCCCGTTCGGCGAGCAGGAGGTCGCGGACGCGTGCGTCGAGACCGTCCGCCGGAACCGGCTCGACGAGTGCTACATCCGCCCGCTCGTCTTCCTCGGCGACGGCGAGATGGGGCTCGCAGCCACGAACCGCGTGCGGGTCGCGATCGCGGCCTGGCGCTGGGGCGCGTACCTCGGAGAGGAGGGGATCGCGAAGGGCATCGCCGCCAAGACGTCGTCGTTCCACCGCTTCCACAGCAACACCCTCATGTCGAAGGCGAAGACGGTCGGGAACTACGTGAACTCGATCCTCGCGTCGCACGAGGCGCGCGCCGCCGGCTTCCAGGAGGCCCTCATGCTCGACACCGAGGGCTTCGTCGCGGAGGGGAGCGGCGAGAACCTCTTCGTCGCGCGCGACGGCGTCGTGAAGACTCCCGGACCGCACTCGATCCTGCCCGGCATCACGCGCGACGCCGCCATCCGGCTCCTGCGGGAGGCGGGGGTCGAGGTGCGCGAGGACCGCATCACGCGCGACGAGATCTACGTCGCGGACGAGGGCTTCTTCACCGGCACCGCGGTCGAGATCACGCCGATCCGGGAGCTCGACCATCGGCGCGTCGGCCGCGTGGTGCCGGGACCGATCACGAAGGCGCTGCAGGAGCGTTTCTTCGAGGCCGTGCGCGGTCGCGACGACCGCCACCGCGAATGGCTGACGCCGGTCTGAGGGCCGGCCGGAGGACGGAGTCATGAGCCGCACGCTCGACCTGATCACGTCGTACGGCGCGTCGATCGCTTCGCTGGGCGCGGGTCTCGCCGTCGTCTCGCTGGGCGCGCGGCCGCCGCAGCCGCTCGAGCTCTACGAGTTCGAGGGCTGCCCGTTCTGCCGGAAGGTGCGCGAGGCGCTCACCATGCTCGACCTGGAGGTGATGGTGCGCCCGTGCCCGAAGGGCGGCACGCGCTTCCGGCCGACGGTGCAGGCGCGCGGCGGCAAGCTGCAATTCCCGTGGCTCTTCGATCCGAACAGCGGCCGGGAGATGTACGAGTCGGACGACATCGTCCGCTATCTGTTCGAGACCTACGGCGGCGGCGCGCCGCCGTGGAACATCGGCTTCACGCCGCTCGCGACCGCGGCTGCGGCGCTGGCATCGGCTTGGCGTCCGACCTCGGGCGTCCGCGTGCGCCCTTCGCGCGCGCCGCGTGTGCCGCTCGAGCTCTGGAGCTTCGAGGCGTCGCCGTACTGCCGCCTCGTCCGCGAGTCGCTCTCGACGCTCGAGCTGCCCTACCTGCTCCACAACGTGGGCAAGGGGAGCCCGAGCCGCGAAGCCTTCGTCCGGAGGTCGGGCAAGATGCAGGTCCCGTGGCTGCACGACCCGAACACGGGCGTGTCGATGTTCGAGTCGGCCGACATCATCGACTACCTCGAGCGCACCTACGCGCGCGACGGCGCGGAGACCGCTCCGGCGGCGGTCGCCCAGGCGCGCGCGTGAGCGGGAGCGCCGCCGCTCGGCTCGCGCGGCTCCTCGGCGAGGACGGCCGCTGCCTCGACGTCGCGATCGACCACGGCGCCTTCAACGAGCCCGGCTTCCTGACCGGCATCGAGGACATGGCGTCGGCGGTCGCCGCGATCGCGCGTGCGGCGCCGGACGCCGTCCAGCTCGCCCCCGGGCACGCGCCCCTCCTGCAGCGGATCCCCGGCCGCGCGAAGCCCGCGCTCGTGCTGCGCGTCGACGTGACCAACGTCTACGGCGCGACGTGCTCGCCGCCGCTCTGGTGCGAGCTGCTCGGGGATCCCGTCGGCGAGGCGGTGCGGTCGGACGCCGCGTGCGTGGTGGCGTTCCTCCTCTGGGTGCCCGGGCACGTCGACCTCCACCGGCAGTGCGTGGCGAACCTGGCCCGCCTGCGGCCGGCGTGCGAGCGCGCCGGAATGCCGCTCATGGTCGAGCCGATCGCGCTCCGGCCCGCCGCGGCGGGGCTCGCGGTCGACGGCGACGCGACGCGGATCGCCGCGCTCGTGCGCCAGGCCGTCGAGCTCGGAGCCGACGTCATCAAGGCGGATCCGAGCGACGACCTCGGCGAGTACGGACGCGTCGTCGAGGTCGCCGCCGGAAGGCCGCTCCTCGTCCGTGGCGGCGGGCGCGCAGGCGAGGCGGAGATCCTGCGCCGGACGCACGCGGTGATGCAGCGGGGCGCGAGCGGGATCGTCTACGGCCGGAACATCATCCAGCACCGCGATCCCGCCGCGATCACGCGCGCGTTCATGGCGATCGTCCACGACGCGGCGACGCCGGAAGAGGCGGCGCGCCACCTCGGCTGAGCGCCGGCCGCGGTCGCTCGATTTGCGCGGCGCCGCGGCCCAGCGCCGTCAGCCCTTCCTGCCGGCCGCCGCTTGCGAGCCCGCAGGAGCCGTTTCGCGCGACATCGTGGCGTAGAGGATCGTGCTCCGCGTGCCGTCGGCGTTCTCGACCTCGGTCGACGTCACCGTCGGGAGCGTCCGCCCCATGCGATCCAGGAAGACGGGCAGCATCTTGTCGGCGTCCGCGTCGGCGCCGCTCGCCAGCTCGATCCGGCAGGTGCGCGAACGACAGCTGACGCTGCGCACCTCGAGACCCGCCGCGTCGGGGTCCTCGAGCGCGTCGAGGACGCTGGTGGACGCCTGTCGCGACCATCTCGCATCGTCCGGCTCCTGCAGGAACTTCGCTTCGAGCTCGGCTCGCTGCTCGCGACGCTGACGCTCGACGTCCGCAGCGCTCGACTCGGGCGGCGGCGCGTTCGCCGCGACGTCGTCCTGCAGGTGAGCGAGGTCGCGCCGGAGCCCCGCAATCGCGTCCGGCGATCCGTCCGTTGGCCGGGCCGAGCGTGGCGCGTCGAGAGCGGCGAGCTGCTGCTTGACGTGCGCGATGTCGGCGCGGAGCGCCGCGATCTCGGAGAGTGCGGAATCCGGATGCTCCTCCGGGCTGGCGCAAGCCGACAGCGCGGGCGCCGGAGGTGTCACCTCCCGGCGAGGCTCCGGCCCGCCCCGAAGGCCGACGGCGAATCCGAGAGCCGTCGCTGCGGCCACCATGCCCGAGGCGGCGATCCGGGTCCTGTTCGCGTTCATCATTCTCGTCTCCTTGGTCTTGCGACCGGCGGTACCGCCCGCGGTCGGCAGAGGCGGGTCGCGGAAGGCACGCGCCGGAGGAGCAGCAGGCTCACGCTCACGAGCCTGCCGCTCCTCCGTGCCGTGACGCTTCGTGGGTGGTCCTCAGAACTCGTTGGTGTGCACGCCGCTCAGAAGCCCCTGGCCGCTCCCCGGGATCGTGCAGAGGACGCTGAAGTCGCTGGTGAAGTCGCTGAGTCCGGTTCCGCGGACGTCGATGCGGATGGAGCCGACGCCGATTCCGGTGAACGAGCCGGAGTTGCTGGCGAGAAGCCGGCCGCCGGCCGCGTGGCTGAAGGCGGTGCAGGTGGTCGTCTGGGTAGTGACGTGCTTCACGTCGATCCAGAACGTCGCACCGCCATTGAGGAACGCGACCGGCCGCGTCACGGGGCACACGATCCGGGTGGCCCCCGCCTTGGTCGAGCGAATGCCGTTGGCGTAGTAGTCCATGTTCCCCGCCTCGGCCGGGATGAAGTTCTTGCAGACGCTTCCCGGCTGGTTGACGTTCGTGGCGGCCGTCGCCACCGATGCGACCGTGAGCGACGCTGCGAACATGGCGACCATGGCGCCCGCGAGGCGCCGCTTCTTGCTGTTCTGAACCTTGTGCATGACCGTTCTCCTTGGGGAGGGCCGTGGCCCACCGACGTCGTGGATCGACGCAACAGACACCCGCTGTGGCGACGATCCGGATTTAGATTGACGCTGCTGCAGCGCGCGTCGGGTGGCAGAGCAACGCCGGTGCCAGGGCCTCCGCGGCGGAAATGCCGCGATCCGAGCGCGGATCGCGACCGCCGGCGGAGCGGACTCGAAACCGCGGTCCAGGGCGGCGGTGACGCGAGTTACGTCGGGCGCCGCGACGGCGCCCGCACGTCGCTCAGCGCCGGAAGCGCGCGAATTCGGGCTTCCTCTTCTCCGCGAACGCGGCGCGGCCCTCGTCGCCCTCGGGGCTCGCATAGTAGAGCTCGAGCGCCGCGAATCCGAGCTCGCTCGTTCCGTGGATGTGGTCGGTGTCGGCGTTGAACGAGACCTTCGCGAGCTTGATCGCGGTCGGGCTCATCCGGGCGATCTCGGCGCACCAGGCGCTCACCTCGTCGCGCAGCGCCGCCGCGGGGACGACCTTGTTCACGAGACCCATTGCGAGCGCGTCGGCCGCCGAGTAGCGCCGGCAGAGGTACCACATCTCGCGCGCCTTCTTCTCGCCGACGACGCGCGCCAGATACGTCGTGCCGAATCCCGGGTCGACGCTTCCCATGCGCGGGCCGACCTGCCCGAAGACCGCGCGGTCGGACGCGATGGTCAGATCGCAGACGACCTGGAGCACGTTTCCGCCGCCGATCGCGAACCCGTCGACCATCGCGATCACGGGCTTCGGCATCGCGCGGATGACCCCGTGCAGGCCCGCCATGTCGAGCCCGATGCCGGGCCGGTCGCCGTAGCCGGACGCGCCGCGCGCGCTCTGGTCGCCGCCGGAGCAGAACGTGTCGTTGGCGCCCGACAGGACCGCGACCGCGACCGAGCGGTCGCGCCACGCCGCCCGAAAGGCGTCGATCAGCTCGTCGACGGTCTCGGCGCGGAAGGCGTTCCGCACCTGTGGCCGGTCGATCGTGATCCACGCGGTCGCGTCCGCGACCTCGTAGCGGATGTCCTGATACGCCATGCGACCAATCTGGCACGCGCGCGGAGCGCTTTGCTAGAGCCCCGCCCATGGGAGCGTACGCGCCGAGCGCGGACGTCGCGCGTCAGCTCGCGGCGCTGCGCGACGACGCGGCGGTCGTCGAGCTCGACGACCGCGCGCTGCTCGTGGCACGCGGCGGCGACCGCGCGTCGTTCCTGCAGGGAATGCTTTCGAACGAGGTCGTCCGGCGCACAGCGGGGGAGGGGAGCCGCGCGCTGCTGCTGACGGAGCAGGGGCGCGTCGTGAGCGCGCTCCGCGTGCACGTCCTCGGCGACGAGATCTGGCTCGATGTCGACCGTGGGACCCGCTCGGCGGTCCGCGCGGCGCTCGAGCGTTTCCTCGTCGCCGACGACGTCGAGCTCGAGGAGCGACCGGCGGCCGCGGTCGCGGTGCGCGGGCCGCGCGCCGCGGAGCGGGTCGCCGAGCTCGCCGGCATTTCCCCGAACGAGCTCGGGCAGCTCGTGGACGGCGCTCATCGCGAGCTTTCGCTCGCGGGCGTTCCCGCGCGCGCGGCCCGCGCGTGCGACCGCTCCGGCGACGGCTTCGCGCTCTGGGTCGCCGACGGGGCGGCCGCGGCTCGCGTGCTCGACGCCTTCCGCGCCGCGGGGGTCGCCGAGGCGGGGCAGGAGGCGCTCGAGGCTCTCCGCATCGCCGCCGGTGAGGCGCGCGAGGGGATCGACTTCGACGAGAGCACGCTGGCGCCCGAGGTCCCGTCGCTGGCGCCGGCGATCTCGTACCGAAAGGGCTGCTACCTCGGGCAGGAGGTGGTCGAGCGCGTCGCGGCCCGCGGGCACGTCAACTGGACGATTGCCCGCCTCGCGCTCGACGCGACGGCGCCGCCCGACCGCGGCGCGGCCGTCTTTCACCGGGACAGCGACGTCGGGCGCGTCACGAGCGCGGCGCGCTTGCCGGGCGACGGCGCGATCGCCATCCTCGCGCGCGTACGGCGGACGGCCGCGGACGAAGGAAGCGGCCTCGCGGTCGACGTCGGCGGGACGCGGGTCGCGGCGCGCGTCGTTCCCGACCCGCCGCCATCGGAATGACATCGAAGAACAACGGAGCGCGCAGCGGTGGATCGCGATGGCCCGCCGCGCCGCGCGCTCGGGAGCGAGGGCGATGAGCAACACGCTTGGGAAGCGCTACATCTGCGAGAGCTGCGGGACCGAGGCTCTCTGCAACAAGCCGGGCACCGGCGCGATCTCGTGCTGCGGCGCGGAGATGAAGCTCAAGGAAGCGAAGCCGCTCCCGTCGTCCGACTGAGGCGGGCGGCACCCTGCTGGCGAGCGAGACGAGCGGCCGGGCCGGGAGGTCGCGCACGTCGGAGCACGCTCTGCGCGGCGCGCCGTGTTCCATCGTCGGGCGCGCGCTCGTCGCCAACGGTGGAGGCGGGCTCGGGCTGACCGAGCCGCTCGTCGTCCGGATCCGGCAAGGCCGCATCGCGTCCGTCGAGCCCCTGACGGCGCGGCACGCGGCGGCTCCGGACGACGTCGGCCATCCCGACGCCGTCCTCGCGCCGGCGCTCTCGGACAGCCACATCCACCTGATCGCGACGGCGGCGGCGCACGCCGGGACGGATCTGTCCGACCACCACCCGCGCTCGCTCGCGGAGCTCGCGCAGCGACTCGTGGTAGCGGCGTCGCGCGTCGACGGTCGCGCCGAGGCGCGCGAGTGGGTGCGGGCGTCCGGGTTCGAGGAGACCCGGCTCGCCGAGCGCCGCTTTCCGACCGTCGCAGAGCTCGACGCGGCCGTCACGCCCCGTCCGCTCCGGCTCCGGCACGCGACGCGCCACGCGTCGGTCCTCAACTCGGCGGCGCTCGCGATCGTGGAGCGCGCGCTGGGGCCGCTCGGCGAAGCGCATGCGCCCGGGCGCGCGCGCGGGCTCGCGGTCGTATACGGGCTCGAGCGCGAGCTCACCGACCTCGTCGGGCCCCTGCCGGCCGCCGCGCTGCGCGCGGCCCTGCGCGCGACCAGCGCCGCGCTCGCCCGGCGCGGCGTCGGCCGCCTCGACGAGGTGACCGGCGCGAACGACGCCGCGCGCGCGGCCCTCCTCGCGGAGGCGGCGGCGTCCGGCGACGTCGTCCAGTGCGTGCGCCTCTTCGTCGGCGATCCCGACGAGGCGGAGGCAGCGCGCCGGGCCGTCGAAGAAGCGCTCGCCGCGCGCGGTACATGGAGCGCGAAGGTGACGCGGGAGCTCGCCGCGTGCCCCGCGGCGGGCCCGCTGGTCGAGATCGCGGGCGTCAAGCTCTTCGCGCACTCGAGCGACGACGCGGCGTCGCCGGCGTTCGCGGCGGCAATCGTGCGCGCGCGCACCGCCGGCCTGCCGGTGGCGGTGCACGCGGTCGAGGCGGACGTGGTGGCGGCGGTGCTCGACGCGCTCGCCTGCGCTCCGCCGCGCGCCGTCGCGGGCTTGCTCGCCGGGCGCGAGTGCGACCCCGATCGCATCGAGCACGCCTCGCTCTGCCCGCCCGAGCTCGCGCGGCGCCTCGCCGCCGCCCGCGTCGCGGTGGTGACGCAGCCGGGCTTCCTCGCCGCGCGCGGCGACAAGTACCTCGACGAGGTCGAGGAGCCGCTCTGGCGGTGGCTCTATCCGCTGCGAACCCTCCTGCGATCCGGCGTGCTCGTCGCCGCCGGGAGCGACTCGCCGGTGGGCCCGGCCGACCCGCGCGCCGGCCTCGCGGGCGCGACGCTCCGGAGAGCGGCGAGCGGCCGCGTGCTCGGACCCTACGAGCGAATCGACGAGGCCGCCGCCCTGGCGCTCTATGCGGACGCGCCGCGACGGCTGCGCGGCGAGCGAGCGGAAGCGGAAGCGCGACCGTCAGCATGGCCGCGTCCGGGCGCGGTCGCGGACGTCGCGCTTCTCGACCGCCTCCCGAGCGGCGCCGGCTGGCGAGACCTCGAGGCGTTCGCGCTCGTCGTCGGAGGCGAGCGGGTGCCGCTGGCCGCGCCGGGAGGTGCCGCGACGGTCGGGACGGAAGGCGCCTGGCCGTGCGCGTGAAGCGCCCTCGGCCGCAGAGCGGTGACGAGGGACCGCCGGTCCTCCTCGAGCGCGAGGGCGCGGTTCTGAACTTGACGCTCAATCGGCCGCGGGTCCTGAACGCCTACGACGTCGCGATGCGCGACGCGCTCCACGGCGCGCTCGCCCTCGCGCACGATGACCCGACGATCTCGGTCGTGGTCGTGCGCGGGAACGGGCGCGCGTTCTCCTCGGGCGGGGACCTGAGCGAATTCGGGCAGGCGCCGTCGCCCGTCCGGGCGCGCGACGTGAGGCGTGTCCGCGACGTGTGGGGCGCGTGGTCGACCCTCCCCTGCATCGCGATCGCCGGCGTCCACGGAATCGCCGCCGGCGGCGGCCTCGAGATGGCGCTCCTCTGCGACCTGGTCGTCTGCGCGGAGGACGCGCGCTTCGGTCTTCCGGAGACGTCGCTGGCGCTCGTCCCCGGGGTCGGCGGCACGCAGACGCTCCCGCGGGCGGTCGGGGTCGGTCGGGCGGCCGCGATGCTGCTCGCGGGCGACTGGGTCGACGGCCTGACGGCCGCGCGGATCGGCATCGCGGTGGAGGCCGTGCCGGCACGCGCGCTCGGCGCGACGGTGGAGCGGCTCGCCGCGCGCATCGCGGCGATCGACCCGTTGCTGCTCCGCGCCGTGAAGGCGGCGGTCGCGCGCGGCGCCGACCTGCCGCTCGCCCAGGCGCTCGGGCTTGAGCGGCGGCTGGGCGCCAAGCTAGGACCAAGGCTCGCATGAATACCGCGAACTTTCTTTCGATTCCGGCCTCGATGTTTCCGGACGTCGAGATCCTCGTCTACGGGGAGCGCCGATTCACGTACGGCGAGATGCTGGACCGCGTGCGCCGCCTGGCGAGCGCGCTCCGGGAGCGCGGCGTCGGACGGGGCGCCAGCGTCGCGGTGCTGGCCACGAATTCGCACCACTACCTCGAGTGCTACTACGCGGCCGCGGCGGCGGGCGCGACCTTCGTCCCGCTCAACTATCGCGCCAAGCTGCACGAGCTCGAGCACATGATCGGGCGCGCCGGCCCGCGGATCCTCTTCTACGCCGACCGCTACGCCGGCCTCCTCGCCGAGCTCGGCGACCGGCTCCCGGCCGGCATGGCCCGGATCGCGCTCGAGGGCGGCGCGGCGGGCGGGGAAGCGATCGAGGACCTGATCGCGGCCGGCGCGGCCGACGGCGAGGACGCCGAGGTCGAGGAGAGCGACACGTCGATCCTCATGTACACGAGCGGGACGACGTCGCTCCCGAAGGGCGTCATGCTGACCTTCGGCGACTTCACGGCGTACGTCGTCGGCACGGTCGAGATGGCCGACGGCGAGCCGAAGGGCGTGCAGCTCCTCTCGGTGCCGCTCTACCACATCGCCGGCGCGACCAACATCATGACGTCGATCTGGGGCGGCCGGAAGATCGTGCTGCTGCCGCAGTTCGACGCGGGCGAGTGGCTCGCCGCGGTCGAGCGCGAGCGCGTGACGCACGCCTTCGTCGTTCCGACCATGTTGAAGCAGATCCTCGATCACCCCTCGTTCGCGAGGACAGACGTTTCGAGCTTGACGAACCTCTCCTACGGCGGCGCGCCGATGCCGTTCCCCGTCATCCGGCGCGCGCTCGAGGCGTTCCCCGCCTCGTGCGGGTTCGTGAACGCGTTCGGCCAGACGGAGACGACGTCGACGCTCACCGTGCTCGGCCCGGACGACCATCGCTTGACGGGCGACGCTTCGCGCGACGAAGCGGTCCTGAAGCGCCTGCGCTCGATCGGCCGACCGCTCCCCGACGTGGAGATCGAGGTCCGGGACGACGCCGGCCGCTCGCTGCCGCCGAACGAGGTCGGCGAGATCATGGTGCGGACGCCGCGCGTGATGAAGGGCTACGCCGGCGACGTCGACGGCGGCGCCAAGCTCGAGCCCGACGGCTTCCTCCACACGCGCGACCTCGGGTACCTCGACGACGAGGGCTACGTGTTCCTCGTCGGCCGGAAGGACGACATGATCATCCGGGGCGGCGAGAACATCGCGCCCGCCGAGGTCGAGGCGACGCTGCAATCGCATCCGGCGGTGGACGAGGTGGCGGTCTTCGGCGTGCCGAGCGTCGAGTGGGGGCAGGTGGTCGCCGCCGCGGTCGTGCTCCGGCCGGGTGCCCACGCGACGTCCGAGGAGCTGTCGGAGTTCTGCCGCGCGCGGCTCGCGAGCTTCAAGAAGCCGGAGCTCATCCGCGTCGTGGCCGAGCTCCCGCGGAACCCGCTCGGCAAGATCCTGCGGAAGGAGCTGAAGGATCAGTTCGCGGTCGCCTGAGCGGGGCGCGCGCGCCGGCATGCCGACGGCGTCGCGCGCCGGCCGCGACCCGGCGGTGCAGGTCGCGCGCGACGGCGGGGTCGCGTGGATCCGGATCGCCGCGCCCGCGGGGCCGGGCGGTCGCCTGTCCGCGCGCGTCCATTCCGAGCTGTGCGCCGGCGTCGACGACCTCGACCACGACGACGGCCTCCGGGTGGCGATCGTCGACTGGCCTCGAGCGGGCCGGGGCGAAGCCCCGCATGCCGCCCCCGCGGCGCGGGCCAGCGCGTCGGGCGACGGCGTCGCGGCGATCGCGCGGCTCCGCGTGCCGGTCATCGCGCTTCTGCGCGGCGACGTCTTGGACGACGCGCTCGAGCTCGCGCTCGCCTGCGACCTCCGCGTCGCGGCGGTGGACGCGCGCCTCGGCCTCACCCAGGTCGCGCGCGGCGAATTCCCGTCCGGCGGTGGAACGCAGCGCCTGCCGCGCATCGTCGGTCGCGCTCGCGCGACCCGCATGCTCCTCCTCGGAGAGATCGTGCCGGCGCGCACGGCCCTCGCGATCGGCCTCGTCCACGAGGTCTCGAGCGCGCGCGCGCTCGAGGCGGCTGGACGCCGGCTCGCGGCGCGGATCGCCGAGCGCGGGCCGATCGCCGAGCGCTTCGCCAAGGAGGCGCTCGGCGCCGCATTCGACCTTCCGCTCGCCGAGGGGCTCCGCCTCGAAGGCGACCTCTACGTCCTCCTCCAGACCACGCGCGACCGCGAGGAGGGCATCGCGAGCTTCCGCAAGAAGCGAAGCCCGCGCTTCACCGGCCGCTGAGGCGGCCGGCGCGCGCAATCCCGATCGGAGAAGGAGAACGAAGATGCCGACGCAGCTCGGAAAGATCTATCTCTGCGGCCAGTGCGGGTCGCAGTTCATCGTCACCAAGGCGGGGACCGGCGAGCTCACCTGCTGTGGGAAGCCGATGGAGCAGAAGAAGTAGCGGCGAGGGCCGCGACCAGCGCTACGGCCTCGCCGCGACCGCGATCGCTCGCGGCGAGGCGCGCGAGGTCGAGCGGCGTATCGACGTCGAGCGCGGCGCCGGCGAGCGGACATTCGACGAGCGGCAGGCCGGCATCGCGCGCGAGCGCACGGTGCTTGCCGAGGCTCGCGGGGCCGAACGCGGTCGCCATCACGCCGGGCGGACGCGCGGCGAGGAGGTTCGTCCCGGTGCCGTCGAACGACGGCGCGACCGCGACGCCGCGCTCGGGCAGCGCGCTCGCCAGGTGGTCGATCTCGTCCGGGCGGAGGAGCGGCAAGTCGCCCATCGCGATGACGACGCCGTGCGCGCCGCGTTCGACGCATGCGGCGACGCCCTCGGCGACCGCCTCATCGAGCGAGCGCGCGGCGCGCTCCTCGATCGCCAGCGCTCCGGCCGAGGTCGCGAGCTCGAGCAGGCGCCGTCCGCGTCCGACCACCGCGACGCCGGACAGCGAGCGCGCGTCCGCCAGCGCGGTCAGGACGTCGCGCAGCATCGCTTCGGCGAGCCGGCTCCGGTCGAGCGGCGCGAGGAGCGGCGCCAGGCGTCGCTTCGCGTCGGGGCCGAGCTTCGCCGGCACGACAGCCCACAGCATCCCCGCCTTTCTTGCGCCTCCGGCGGGGATTTGCCAAACAGCGGCTCGTGCGGCGAGCGGCGGCGCGATGCGAGTGATCGCGGGCGAGGCCAAGGGCCGCGCCCTGCAGGTGCCGCGCGGGCTCAAGGTGCGGCCGAGCGGCAGCCGGCTCCGCGAAGCGCTGTTCGGGATGCTGGAGCATCGCGGCGCGATCGCCGACGCGCGCGTCCTGGATCTCTTCGCCGGAAGCGGCGGGCTCGGCATCGAGGCGCTGTCGCGCGGCGCCTCGTCGCTCGTCGCGGTGGAGCGTGATCCGGCGGTGGCGCGCGTCCTCGCGGAGAACCTCGAGCGCTGCGGTTTCGCGGAGCGCGCGCGCGTCCTGGTCCAGCCCGTCGCGTCCGCGCTCCGGCGACTGCACGAGAGCTTCGACCTCGTGCTCGTCGATCCGCCGTACCGCACCGGCGCGGCGTCGGAGGCGTTGCACGACCTCGCTGCAGGCGGTTTCGTCGCGGACGGAGGCTTCGTGGTGATCGAGACGGCGCGCGGAGAGCCGCTCACGCCCGCGCCCGGCTTCGCGTGCGACATCGCGCGCGCATACGGCGACAGCGAGGTCACCCTGCTGCGCTTCCGTCCGCCGGCGGCAGCCGAGGTCGACGGCGATGCCCGCCACTAGGACGCGCGCACGCGTCGTCGTCGCGCGGCCCGGCGACCGGCCGGGACGCCTGCGCGCGGCGGGGCGGCGCGGCACGTCGCACGCGCCGTCGGAAACGGCGCCGCTCGCGATCTACCCGGGCTCGTTCGATCCCATCACGAACGGGCACATCGACATCATCCGGCGCTCGCTTCAGCTCTTCCCGCGCCTCACGGTCGCGATCGCGTACAACCCGCACAAGGACGCCGCGATGTTCACGCCCGCGGAGCGCGTCGAGATGATCGCCGAAGCGCTGCGCGACGTGCGCGACCGCGTCGTGATCGATTCGTTCAGCGGTCTGCTCGTCGACTACGCGGATCGGGTGGGCGCACGCGTCATCATCCGCGGCCTCCGCGCCGTATCGGACTTCGAGTACGAGTTCGAGATGACGATGATGAACCGCCATTTGAAGCGGCACATCGAGACCGTCTTCATGATGGCGGACGAGCAGTACTTCTACACGAGCTCGCGCCGCGTGAAGGAAGTCGCGAGCTTCGGGGGCGATGTCCGGAAGTTCGTCCCCGAATTCGTCCTCGAGCGCTTCGGCGCGCGCCTGAAGAACGCGTCGCGCCGCTGAACCGCGGCGGCGAGGTCCACGCGCGTGGGAAAGGACCGCGCGCGTCGTCGCCCGCGATCGCACGAGGCGGGTTGCGCGCGCGGGGTGTTCCGGTACGGTTCGCGCCGGAGGCAACGCACGTGCGGCTCGCGAAGAGAATCGGACTCGTCAAGCCATCGGCCACCCTCGCTGTCACGGCGGAGGTCGCGCGTCTCCGCGCGACCGGCGTCGAGGTCGTGGACTTCGGAGCCGGAGAGCCGGACTTCGATACGCCGCAGCGGATCAAGGACGCGGCGCTGCGCGCGCTCGCCGAGGGCGCGACCAAGTACACGCCGGTCGCCGGCACGGCTGCGATCCGGGCGGCCATCGTCGCGAAGCTCGCGCGCGTGAACGGGCTCCAGTACTCGCCCGACGAGACGATTGCGACCTGCGGCGGGAAGCATGCGCTCTTCAACGCGTTCCAGGCGCTCTTCGAGGACGGCGACGAGGTGCTGCTGCCGGCGCCCTTCTGGGTGAGCTACGCCGACATGCTGGTGCTCGCGGGCGCGAAGCCGGTTCTCCTGCCGTCGACCGCAGAGACCGGGTTCAAGATCAGCGCGGCGGAGCTGAAGGCGGCGATCGGCCCGCGGACGCGCGGCTTTCTGCTGAACAGCCCCTCGAATCCGACCGGTGCCGCGTACTCGAAGGACGAGCTCGCCGCGCTCGCCGACGTCCTCGCAGCAGCGCCCGACGTCGCCGCGATCGTCGACGACGTCTACGAGATGCTCTACTTCGACGGCGAGCGCCCGCCGCATCTGCTGCAGCTGCGCCCGGAGCTCCGGCCGCGGACCGTGATCGTGAACTCGGTTTCCAAGACGTACGCCATGACCGGCTGGCGTCTCGGATACGCGGCCGCGCCCGCGCCCGTCGTTCGCGCGATGGCGACGATCCAGGGTCAGTCGACGTCCAACCCGGCCGCCGTGTCGCAGGCGGCGGCGGTCGAAGCCCTCGCCGGACCGCAGGACGAGATCGCGCCGATGGTCGAGGAGTTTCGCTGGCGGCGCGACTACGTGATGGAGCGCTTCGCCCGACTTCCGGGCGTCACGTGTGCGCGTCCGAACGGCGCGTTCTACGCGTTCCCCGACGTCTCCGGGCTCTTCGAGCGCAGCTGGCGCGGCGAGCCGCTCGCGAGCGCGGGACGCGTCTGCGAGTTCCTGCTCGCCGAAGCGCGCGTGGCTCTCGTCGCTGGCGACGATTTTGCGGCGCCCAAGCACCTCCGCCTGTCGTACGCGACGTCGCGTGCGAACTTGCGAAACGGCTTCGACGCGATCGACGCCGCGATCGCGCGCCTCGGCTGAATCACCGCGCGGGTCCAAACGAAAACGGCGGCCGTGTTCGGGCCGCCGTTTTCGCAGGACATCCGCGGTGGCTACTTGCGAACGTTCTTCCGGAAGATCGCCTCAGCCTTGGAAGCCGCCGCCTCGGCGCGGTCCGCGGCCTGCGAAGCGCGCGTCGCCGCCGCCTCGGCGCGTGACGCCGCCTGCTCTGCGCGCGTCGCCGCCATCTCTGCCGGGCTCGGACCCGCCTGGGCCTTCTCCGCGCACCCCGTCCCGAACGACGTGAGCAACAGAAGTCCCGCCGCCACCGCGCTCGCCTGGATCACTTTCCGCATCGTGTCACCTCCTCCCTGGTTCGAAGCTGAATCCGAATAAAACACAGATTCAGAAAGTCCTCCAACCATGCCATACGACGGTCGCTATCACAAGGTGGGTCGCCCGTCGGAATCGACCCACATTGGGCCTTCACGCCTGCAGCGCCTCGCGCACCAGCGGCTCGAGCTCGCCGTTCGCGTGCATTTCCCGAATGATGTCGCAGCCTCCGACGAATTTGCCGTTGATGTAGACTTGAGGAATCGTCGGCCAATTCGAGAAACGTTTGATGCCCTCGCGAACTTCTGGATCCTTCAGGACGTCGACCGTCTCGTAGGGCACGCCGAGGTCGTTGAACACGTCGATCGTCGCTGCGGAAAATCCGCACATGGGGAACGAAGGCGTTCCCTTCATGTAAATCAGGATCTTGTTGCCGGCGATCGCGTCGCGGATTCGGTCGCTGACGTTCTGCTCCATGTCGATTCTTTCCTCGGTGTCGTTCGCGGCCTTCAGCCGCGGGCGGCCTGCGCCGGGGTGAGCGTCTTGAGCGAGAGCGCGTGGATGGTGCGCCCGTCGACTGCCGCCCCGAGCGCGTCGTAGATCATCTGGTGGCGCTCGACGAGGCTTCGCCCCTCGAACGCGCCCGCGACGACGCGGACCTCGAAGTGGTCGCCCGTGCCCGTGTAGTCGCGAACCTCGGCCGTGGCGCCGGCGATGTGGGCTTGGATCCTGTCCCGGATCTCCGCCTCCGTCATGTGCGACGAGAATAACATCCGCTGGCGCCACAAGGAACCTCACCCGCGACCGCGAGCGACGCCTGCCACGGCCCCGCAAGCGGCCGAAGCACCGTCCGCCGGACCCTGCCGTCGCGGACTTTCAGCGCGACCGCGGCCGCGGCCGCTGCGCCGCGCCCCGGCGATGCGAGCTGTAGCCCGGGAACACGCTCGCGCCGGGGAAGAGGGCGGCGGCCACGTTGTTCACGGCCGTGCACGCCTCGCCGAAGTCGGCCGCGAGGACCCGGACCTTGCCCGGGTACGTCGCGCCGTCGCCCGCGGCATAGATACGGGGCCGGCTCGTCGCCATGTGAGTGTCCACCAGCGCAGCGTCACCCTCGAGCGCGATGCCGAGGCCGTGGAGCGCCGCCGGGTCGGCGGAGAAGCCGTGGCACGGGAGCACGGCGTCGACCGCGATCGTCTCCCGGCTGCCGTGGCGGCGATCCGCGAGCACCGCGCGCTCGACGCGCTCATCGCCCTCGAGCGACAGGAGGTCGCGGAAGGGCAGGAACTGCACGCCGGCGGCGGCGAGGCGCTCCGCCGCATCGCCCGACGCGAGCCGGTCGCGGCGATGGACCAAGGTGACGTGACCGGCGATCGGCGTGGTCGCGAGCGCGAGCTCGACCGCGCGCGCGGTTCCGCCCACGACGAGAACGCGACGGCCTGCGAGCGCGCCCGCGTCGCTCACGTGATAGGCGAGCCCGCGGTCCTCGAAGCGCGCGACGTCCGCCTCGGCCACGCGCTGCGGAGAGAAGCTTCCGATCCCGCACGCGAGCAGGACGGCCGCCGCCTCGTACCGCCGCCGCCCACGGTCGCCGCCGATCCCGGGCCGCGTCTCGGTCGACACGGCGAACGAATCGCCAGCGGGCTCGATGGCGAAGACCTCCTCCGAGAGCCGGACGCGGATCGGGAACGATCGCATCTGCTGCTCGAGTCGCTGCACGAGCTCGTCGCCGCGCACCGCCGGGAACCCCGGCACGTCGTAGAGGGTCGCCTCCGGGTAGAATACCGCCACCTGTCCGCCGACGATCGGCAGCGCATCGACGATGGTCGTCTCGAGGCCGCGGAAGCCGGCGTAGTAGGCGGCGTAGAGGCCGACCGGCCCGGCCCCGACGATGAGCAGCTCAGCGCGCGTCGCGTCGGACAAGGGTCGGGCACACCCCGAGCGCGCCATGCTTGACGGCGCGCGAGTAGGAGAGCACGTCGAGTCCGGCAGCAGAAAAGCCGCCGACGTTCACGAACCCGCCGTCCTCCGTGGCGGTCGATGACCAGTCCCAGGCGCGTTCGAGCAGCCGGACGCCGCGCGCCGCAGCCACCGCGAGGCAGTCGAACGCGATCTCGACCGCCGACCGGCGGCGCCATCCGCCGTCGCCCGTGCGTGCGCTCAGGGCCGCGTCGGCCGCGTCGTACGTCCGGTTCAGCGTCTCGTGCCATGGCTCCGCGTAGAAGAGCGCCCAGCCCGGCTCGACGGCTTCCGCCGCGGCGAACGGCTGCTCCGCGAACCAGGGATCGTCGCCGCGAAACGCCGTCAGCCCGGCCGCGCGAGCGCGTTCCCGGAGGAGCGCGAGCGTCACCCCGCGACCGTCCGCCGCACGCGCCGGGCGATGGACGAGGAAGCATCCGGCGTCGCGCGCGGCCTCCGCTTCGGCCGCGCCGATCCCGATGGCGACACCCTCGACGCCGGCGGACGATCCCGTGAGCACGGCCACCGCCGCAGGCTCGATCATGCGATCGCCGAACAGCTTTCGGGCGTCGGACAGCGAGAGGTGGCTCATGGTCGCGACCCTTTAAGGCGTTGCCGAGAGGCCGCGCAACCGCAGAAGCGGTTCAACCGCCGAGGTGGTGCATCGAGCGCACCGTCGTGCTGACGCCGACGTCGAGCGCGTGGCCCGTCGGCTTGGACGCGACGGCGCGCAGCAGGAGGTCGCCCAGGTGGTCGTCCGCGGCGCCGGCGCGCAGCGACTCGCGCACGTCGAGCTCGTCGTCGTTCAGCAGGCAGAGGTGGAAGCGGCCGTCCGAGGTGAGGCGCATCCGGTTGCACGTCCCGCAGTACGGCTCGGACACCGGGCTGATGAAGCCGACGATCCCGCGGCCGCCCGCGAGCCGGAAGTTCCGCGACTCGTCCGCCGCGTTCTCCGCGACCAGCGCCGTGAGCGGCCCGAGCGCGGCCTCGATGCGCCGGCGCGTCTCGATGTTCGAGACGTAGCGGGTGGTGGCGACGCGCGCGCACTCGCCGCCGCCGAGCGGCATGAGCTCGATGAAGCGGACGTGCCAGTCGCGCTCGATCGTGAGGCGCGCGAGGTCGACGACGTCGGCCTCGTTGTAGCCCGCCACGACCACCGAGTTGATCTTGATCGGCGTGAGGCCCGCGGCCTCGGCGGCCGCGATCCCGGCCCAGATCTCCTCGAGCGTGCCCCACCGCATGACGCGTGCGAGGTTCTCCGGGTCGAGCGTGTCGAGATGGATGTTCACGCGGCGGAGCCCGGCCTCGCGGAGCGGCACCGCGAGGTCGGGCAGGAGGATGCCGTTCGTCGTCAGCGCGACCTCGCGGATGCCCGGGATCGCCGAGAGCCGCTGCACGATCTCGACCAGGTCGGGCCGGAGCGTCGGCTCGCCGCCGGTCAGCCGGACCTTCCGGAACCCGACGCGCGCGGCCGCTCGCACGATGCGCTCGATCTCCTCCGCCGCGAGCGTCCCGGCCGACGGCGAGAACGTCGCGCCGCTCTCCGGCATGCAGTAGACGCACCGCAGGTTGCAGCGGTCGGTGAGCGAGATGCGGAGGTAGTCGATCTCGCGGTCGAATCGGTCGCGCGGCATCGCGGTTTCGCCTCGGGAGTCTGGCTCCTCATAAGCACACGGCGAACCCCAAGCCAGGGCGGCAGTGCCCCGCGGGCGGTGGGTCGGCCGCACGCACCAAACGTACGGACCCTGCGAGCGAAGCGAGCCCGCAGGGAGTGGGGCCCCGTTCGGCTTTGCCGAACGGGGCGAGGGAAGCGTTTCCCTCGGTGAGATCACTCCCCGTTCGGCTTTGCCGAACGGGGCGAGGGAAGCGTTTCCCTCGTGCGATGGCTCAGGCGGTGCGGCTCAGGAGCTCGTCGGTCAGGTCCAGCAGCGCGGCCTGGTAGGCGGACGCGGGCAGCAGCTCGAGCTGGGCGATCGCCGTGCGGACGCGTGCCGCTGCCATCTGGCGGACCTGGCCGAGGACGGGAGAGCGGCGGAGAGCGGTGAGCGCCGCCGCGACGACCTCGGGCGTCGGAGCCGGCGCCGTGAAGGCGCGCGCGACCTCCGGGAGCGTTCCGAGGGCGAGGACGATCGGGAGTGCGGGCGTGCCCTCGCGGAGGTCGCTGCCGACCGGCTTGCCGATGACCTCCGCCGGCCCGACGACGTCGAGCAGGTCGTCGACCATCTGGAACGCGACCCCGACCTCGAAGCCGAGGCGGCGCATCGCCTCGACGCGATCGGCGGGCGCGCCCGCGAAGTGCGCCCCGATGCGCGCGGCCTGCGCGAAGAGCGAGGCCGTCTTGCGCGCCGCGATCTCGAGGTACTCGCCGACCCGGACGATGGCATTTCGGCGGAAGCGCTGCTGCAGGATCTCGCCCTCGCAGAGGCTCACGCACGCCTCCGTCGCCCAGCCGACCACCATCGCGTCGAATCGCCCCGCGACGCCGAACGCCTTGCTGAAGAGGAAGTCGCCCGTGACGAGCGTCAAGCCGATGCCGTGGCGGGCGAGCGGCGACGGCCGGCCGCGGCGCGTCTGCCCCGAGTCCAGGATGTCGTCGTGCAGGAGCGTCGCCGAGTGGATGAGCTCGAGCGCGGCGCCGACGTCGATCGTGTCGGCGGGATCGCGGCCGCCGCAGGCGCGGAACACGAGGAGCGCGAGCGCCGGCCGGACGCGCTTCCCGCCGGCGCCGATCAGCTCGGCCGCGATGGCCGTGAGCTGCGGCTCGCGCGACGAGGACAGCTCGCCGATGCGGCGCTCCACCTCCGCGAGCTCGTCCGCGATGAGCGCGAGGGGCGCAGCCGCGGCAGCGATCGACGTGGCGGTTGAGCTCGACGTGGGCGTCATGAGAGTGGCCGCCGACCCGCAGCGGCAGGGCGTTGATCGCGCGAAGGCGGCGGGTCAAGTTTTCTCCGCCGGCGGGCGACTGTTATAGGCTCCACACAGGTAGCCGAGCCCATGGGCGACGACAAGCTGACGGCGGACCGCCTCCGGGAGATCCTCGGCCGCGTGAAATATCCGGGCTTCCCGCGCGACATCGTGACGCTGGGGATGGTCGCCGACGCGACCGTCGACGAGCGGCGCATCGAGATCCAGCTGCGCCTGCCGGGCGGGCGATCCGACGTCCCCGACGCGCTCCGGCGCGCGATCGAGTCCGAGCTCGCCAGCGCGGGGCGCGAGGTCGCGCTCCGTGTCGCAGCTCCCGCCGCCGCGGCCGCGGGATCGCCGGGCGAGGCGGGCGCGCGCGCGCCGGGCGCCGGTGCGCTGCCGTCCGAGCCGGTCTCGCTTCCGGGCGTGCGCTCCGTGCTCGCCGTCGCGAGCGCGAAGGGCGGCGTCGGCAAGTCCACGGTCGCGACCAACCTCGCGTGCGGCTTCGCGGCCGCGGGCTTCTCCGTGGGCCTGCTCGATGCCGACGTCTGGGGACCGAGCCTTCCGATCCTGATGGGCACGGACGCGCGCCCGCTCGCGGCGGGCGGCCAGCGCTTCCACCCGGTCGAGCGGCACGGGGTGCGCTGCATCTCGATGGGCTTCTTCCTCGACGAGACGTCGCCCGTGATCTGGCGCGGCCCGATGGTGTCGGGTCTCATCCGGCAATTCCTCGCCGACTGCGTCTGGGGCGATCTCGACGTGCTCGTCGTCGACCTTCCGCCCGGAACCGGAGACGCGCAGCTCACGCTGGCGCAGCAGGTCCGGCTGAGCGGCGCGGTCGTCGTGACGACGCCGCAGGAGGTCGCGCTCCGCGACGTCGTGCGCGGGGTCGCGATGTTCCGGCAGGTCCACGTTCCCATCCTCGGCGTCGTCGAGAACATGAGCGCCTTCGTCTGCCCCGAGTGCGGCGAGCGCGACGAGCTGTTCGGAGCCGGCGGCGGCCGCGCGGTCGCCGAGGCCGCGGGCGCGCCGCTGCTCGCGTCGCTGCCGATCGATCCGGCCGTTCGACGGCACGGCGACCGGGGCGTCCCCATCGTCCTCGCCGAGCCGGCGTCTCCCACGGCGCGCGCGTACGCGGAGCTCGTCGCGAGCCTCGCGGGGGCCCTCGGGATCCGAGCCGCCGAGCGCGCCGCGGCGGACGCGTGAAGTCGCGCAAGGTCCAGATCGCCGTCTCGCTCGCGATCACGGTGATCGCGCTCGCGTACTGCCTCTACGGCGTCGACCTGGGCGAGGTCGTGCGCGCGGTCGGCGACGCACGGCCGATCTGGCTCGTGCCGCTCATGGTACTCGCCGGCCTCTCGCTGTGGGTGCGCGCCGTGCGGTGGCGCGTGATCCTGGAGACCCTCGGCCCGCTCGGGGACACGCCGGTCCTCGAAGCCACGTGCATCGGGTTCATGGGCAACATGGTGCTGCCGCTGCGCGCCGGTGAAGTCATCAAGCCGATCGTGGCAGCGCGCGCCGGCAAGGTGACGGTCGCCGCCGCGCTCGCGACCGTGGCGATCGAGCGCCTCCTCGATCTCGTGATGCTCGCCGCGTTCGCGAGCATCACGCTCGCGCTCGTGCCGACCGACGACACGCTGCGCGCGGTCTCCAAGGTGATGCTCGTGATGACCGCGGTCGCGCTCGCGGGGCTGCTGGTGGCGATCCGCTTCGCGGCTCCGATCGAGGGCTTCGTGGAGCGCGCGTCCGCGCGCCTCCCGGACGGGCTCGCGGGCGCGGTGCGCGAGGGTGCGCGCGGCTTCCTGGTCGGCGTGCAGGGCCTCGCGAGCCCGCGTCCGCTCGTCCTCGCGTTCGTCACGTCCGCTCTCATCTGGCTCCTCACGGTCGCGGGCTTCTCCGTCGGCGCGCTCGCGCTCGGGATCCAGGCGCCGCTGATCGCGCTCGGCTTCGCGGTGACGGTGATCGTTGCGGCCGCCGTGTCGGTGCCGTCGGCGCCGGGATTCGTGGGCGTCTTCTGGGCCGGCTCGCAGATGGCGCTCGCGCTCTTCGGCATCTCGAAGTCGACGGCCCTCACCTATGGGCTCCTCAACTGGGTCTTCCAGATGATCGTCATCCTCGCGCTCGGCATGTGGGCGCTGGCCCGCCTGAACGTCTCGCTCGGCGACATGGCACAGGCGGCGAAGTCGGCGGAGCGGGCGGCATGAAGATCGCCGGAAAGACGATCGCGCTGGGCGTGTCGGGGGGAATCGCCGCATACAAGGCGCCCGAGCTCGTGCGCGCGCTCCGCCAGGCGGACGCGCGCGTCCGTGTCATCCTCACGCGCGCGGCGCACGAGTTCGTCACGCCGCTCGCGCTGCAGACGGTCGCGGGCGAGCCGGTCGCGACCGACCTCTTCGACCTCACCCAGGAGTCCGAGATCGGCCACATCGCGCTCGCCGACGCGGCCGACGTGCTGCTCGTCGCGCCGGCGACCGCCAACGTGCTCGCGAAGCTCGCGGCCGGGATCGCCGACGACCTGCTGACGACCGTCGCGCTCGCGACCCGGGCGCGCATCGTGGTCGCTCCCGCGATGAACGTCCACATGTACGAGAATCCGGTCGTGCAGGAGAACCTCGAGCGCCTGCGCGCGCGCGGCGTCCGCGTGATCGAGCCCGACGCGGGCTTCCTCGCCTGCGGCTACGACGGGCAGGGCCGGCTCCCGGACGCCGATGTCCTCGTCGAGGAGGTGAAGGCGGCGCTCGCGCCGTCCGACCTCGCGTCGGAGCGCGTGCTCGTGACCGCCGGGCCGACGCGCGAGTACCTCGACCCGGTGCGGTTCCTCTCGAACCGGTCGTCGGGGAAGATGGGCTTCGCGATCGCGCGCGCCGCGGCCCGGCGCGGCGCGGAGGTCGTGCTCGTGAGCGGTCCGACGAGCCTCGCCGCGCCCCGCGGCGTCCGCACGATCGCGGTCGAGTCCGCCGCCGAGATGGCGGCGGCGGTGCGCGAGCAGCTACCCGGCCGGACGCTCGTCGTCGCGGCGGCGGCCGTCGCCGACTACCGGCCCGCGCGGCGGGCGGAGCAGAAGACCGCGAAGCTGCGCGGGCCGCACGCGCTCGAGCTCGAGACCACGCCCGACATCGTCGGGACCCTCGTCCGCCCGCGGCGCGACACGCTGGTCGTCGGCTTCGCGGCCGAGACCGCCGACGTCCTCGCGCGTGCGCGCGGGAAGCTCGAGCGGAAACGCCTCGATCTCATCGTCGCGAACGACGTCGGCGCGCCGGGTGCGGGCTTCGACGTCGACACGAACGTGGTGACGCTGGTCGACGCGCGCGGCGCCGAGGCGCTGCCGCTCCTCAGCAAGGAGGACGTCGCGGACGCGATCCTCGACCGCGTCGTCGCCATGCGGCGCGTCCGATCGAAGGTGACGGAGCTCCCCCGGCGCGGGACCCGCGGGGCGTCCCGCCTCGGCCGCGCCGACGCCGCCCGCCGGCGCCGGCGCTAGCGCCAGGCGCGGTCGTCTACGCGGCGGGTCAGGCGGGCGCTTCGCCGTCGAGCGCCGCTTCGAGCTCGGGGACCATCGAGGCGACGATCTCCTGCTCGCGCTCGGCATCGAGCGCGCCGCGGCGGGCGAGGGCGCGGAGGCGTTTCCGGATGAGGTTCGCGCGCGCCAGGTTCTCTGCGCCGGTGGGGTCCGCCGCCTGGCACGCCGACTCGTGGCGGTTCTGCATGAGGTCGACGATCGCGTCGGCGCACAGGGCGTTGAAACGACCGATGTCGGCGTGGTCGAGCGGGTAGCGCTCGCTGTCGGTCACGCGCTGCATGACCTGCCGCCAGTACTCGAGGCGCTGCAGCGCCAGCAGCGAGTCGAAGATGCGCTTGTTGGTCCGGAACGAGAACAGCGTGCGCTCGACGACGCGCTCCACGAGGTCGTCGCAGTGCGGGTAGACGTGCGCCGCGACCAGCGTGAGCACGGGCCAGCGCTCCGCCCGCTGGTTGGCGTCGAAGCGCGCTTCCCAGTAGACGTGCCGCATCGTACGGGCGCGGAAGCTCGTGATGAGGCGAATCGGCAGGTAGTAGTTGTGGGAGAAGGTGTCGCTCGCGAGGTGAGAGAGGTAGCCGAAGGCGAATGCGCGCTCGGCGTCCTCGCGCGCGTTCTCGAGCACCGACCATCCCGTCCGCCAGTGATGGCAATGCGTGTACAGGCTGCGCGTGAACTTCTTCGCCTGGATGATGTCGGCCCCGATGCAGCCGTAGAGGTACTCGTAGGGAAAGCGCGCGAGGACGATCCGCAGGTCGGGCGGCACGAGCGCGAGCCGCTCGAGCACCATCGAGCCGTGCACGAGGTGCGTGACCGGTCCCCAGGCGAAAGCGTGCGCCGGGAACGCGAGCACGACCAGGACGGCCAGTCCCACGACGACGAGGGGCGACATCGGCGCACCTCAAGGTAGAGAGTCCTCCACCATGGCACAAGACACGCGCAGGCTGGCGCGCGACCTCCGCGCGCACGTCGAATGGGCGCGGCTCGGCGGGGTGACGGAGGTGGCGCTCACGCCCGCGTCCGCCGACGCGCCGCCCGCGAGGGCCAGGGCGACGCGTGCGCCCGCGCCGAGCGCGGCGATGGCCGCGGCGCCGGCACCCGAGCGCGCGGGCGGGGCGTCCGGGTCCCCGCCGGCGAGTCGTTCCGCGGACGTCTCGCCCGGCATGGCGTCGGCCGCGGCGCCTGCCGGATGGTCGTCCCGAGCGGCGGAGCTCGCTCGCGCCGCCACTCTCGACGATCTGCGCGGGGCGATCGGCGACTGCCGCCTGTGCCGGCTCTGCGAGCGCCGCACGCAGATCGTGTTCGGCGTCGGGAACCCGCGCGCGCGCCTGGTCTTCGTCGGTGAAGGGCCGGGGCACGACGAGGACGTGAAGGGCGAGCCGTTCGTCGGTCGCGCGGGCCAGCTCCTGACCGACATCATCGAGAAGGGCATGCGGCTGAAGCGCTCGGACGTCTACATCTGCAACGTCGTCAAGTGCCGTCCGCCCGACAATCGCAATCCCGAGCCGGACGAGGTGGCGGCGTGCGCGCCGTTCCTCGCGCGCCAGATCGAGATCGTGCAGCCCGAGGTGCTCGTGACGCTCGGGAAGTTCGCGGCGCACGCGCTCCTCGAAACGAAGACGCCGATCACGCGCCTGCGCGGCACGTGGCAGGAGTATCGCGGCATCCCGGTGATGCCCACGTTCCACCCGGCGTATCTCCTGCGCAATCCGGGCGACAAGAAGCTCGTCTGGCAGGACATCAAGCAGGTGATGGCGCGGCTCGGGATGCCTCCGTGAAGCGCGGACGGCTGCGGCGGGCGGGACGCGCGGTCGCGATCGCGGTGTGGCTCGCGCTCGCCGGCGCGGCGACCGCGCTCGTGCCCGCAGCGGCCGCGCGCAGCCCGGCTCCGGCCGAGCCGGCCGGCTCGCCCGGCGCCGCGAAGCCCGGCTCGCCGACGCCTTCTCCCGCACCCGCGCGCGGCGCGGCCGCGGGGACGGCGCCGCGGGTGCACCTCGTCCGGATCGACGGCGCGATCACGCCTGCGGTCGTCGACTTCCTCCGCGACAGCCTCGCGCACGCCGAGCGCGAGCGCGCGGCCGCGCTCGTGGTCGAGATCGACACGCCGGGCGGGCTCCTCACGTCGACCCGGACGATCGTCCAGGATCTCCTCGGCGCGCGCGTTCCGGTGATCTCGTACGTCGCGCCGAGCGGCGCCGGTGCGGCCTCGGCCGGCGTCTTCATCGTCATGGCGGCGAACGTCGCCGCGATGGCGCCGGGAACGAACATCGGCGCCAGCACGCCGGTCGAGGGCAGCGGCGGCGACATCCCGGGCGCGATGGGACGGAAGGTGAAGAGCTTCACCGCGTCGTTCGCGAAGGCGATCGCCGAGCGGCGCGGCCGGAACGTCGAGTGGGCCGTGCGCGCGGTGCGGCGCGCGGTCTCGGTGACCGACCGCGAGGCGCTCGAGGTCGGCGTGATCGATCTCGTCGCGGCCGACGTGCCGGACCTGCTCGCGCAGGCGAACGGCCGCGAGGTCGAGGTCGCGGGCGAGAAGCGGACGCTCGACGTCGCGGGCGCGACGGTCGTGAAGGGCGACATGAGCGTCCGCCAGCGCGTGTTCGCGTTCCTCGCCGACCCGAACGTCGCCTATCTCTTCATGCTGGCCGGCCTGCTCGGGCTCTACCTCGAGCTGTCGCACCCGGGCGTGCTGCTGCCGGGAATCGTCGGCGGCATCTGCCTCCTGATCGCGCTCGCCTCGTTCCAGATCCTGCCGATCAACATCGCCGGGCTGGCGCTGCTCGTGCTCGGTGTCGCGATGCTCGTGGCCGAGCTCTTCCTGCCGAGCTTCGGGATCGTCGGCGTCGGGGGCCTGGTGGCGTTCGTGCTCGGCTCGCTCTTCCTGTTCGACGCCGGCGAGACCGGGATCGCGATCGACCGGCGCCTGATCGCGAGCGCCGCCGCCGCGGTCGGCACGATCATGCTGGTCCTCGCGTTTCTGGTCGCGCGGGCGCTCCGCCGCAAGCCGGCGACCGGACGCGAGGGGCTCATCGGCGCGACCGGCGAGGCGCGCAGCGAGCTCGCCCCGGCCGGCACCGTGTTCCTCCACGGCGAGCTCTGGCGCGCGCGGTCGCGCGAGCGGATCCCGGTGGGCGCGCCGGTGCGCGTCATCGGCATGGACGGTCTCACGCTGGAGGTCGCTCCGGCGCACGACGAAAGGAGAACAAACCCATGATCGTTCCCCCGATCGCGGTGTTCGGCGTCATCGTGCTGCTCGTCATCCTGAGCGGCCTCAAGGTGCTGCAGGAGTACGAGCGCGGGGTGATCTTCCGGCTCGGTCGCGCGGTCGGCGTACGGGGTCCCGGGCTCGTCGTCGTGATCCCCTTCATCGAGGTCATGCGCCGCGTCGACCTCCGCACGGTGACGATGGACGTGCCCGCGCAGGACGTGATCACGCGCGACAACGTCACGGTGAAGGTGAGCGCGGTGCTGTACTTCCGGGTCGTCGAGCCGATGAACGCCGTCGTCGCGATCGAGAACTACATGTACGCGTCCAACATGATCGCGCAGACCACGCTGCGCAGCGTGTGCGGTCAGGCCGAGCTCGACGACCTCCTCGCCGAGCGCGAGAAGATCAACGAGCAGATCCAGCGCATCGTCGACGACCAGACCGAGCCGTGGGGCGTGAAGGTCGTGACCGTCGAGATCAAGGACATCGACCTGCCGCAGGAGATGCAGCGCGCGATCGCGCGGCAGGCCGAGGCGGAGCGCGAGCGCCGCGCCAAGGTGATCGCGGCGGAAGGCGAGTTCCAGGCGGCCCAGCGCCTCGCGGATGCGGCCGGCGTGCTCGCGAGCCACCCGATGGCGCTCACCTTGCGCTATCTCCAGACGCTCGCGCAGATCGCCGGCGACCGGAACTCGACGACGATCTTCCCGGTCCCGATCGACCTCGTGAAGCCTTTCCTCGAGGCGACGCGCGCGCCCGGTGCCGCGTCGGGATCGTGAGCGGCGGCGGGTCGCCGAAGGCCGATCCCCCGATCGCGGGCTTCGACTACGAGCTGCCGCCGGATCGCATCGCGCAGCACCCTGCGCTCGAGCGCGACGCCGCACGCCTCATGATCGTCGCGCGCGGCGGCGAACGGGAGCCCGAGGACGGCTTCGTGCGCGATCTGCCGCGTCGGCTGCGCGCGGGCGACCTCCTCGTCGTCAACCGGAGCCGCGTGTTTCCGGCGCGGCTGCGCGGGCGGAGGCGGCCGGGCGGCGGCGCCGTCGAGCTCCTTCTGGTCGCGCGCACCGACGTCGGACCCGACGGCGAGCGCTGGCGCGTCTTGGCGCGGCCGGCGCGCCGGCTGTCGGTCGGGCAGCGGGTCGCGCTCGGCGACGCTGCGGGGTCGCCGGGCGAGGCCCCCGAGGCCGAGGTCGTCGGGCGCGGCGACGGGTGGCTCGAGGTCCGCTTCGATCGCGGCGTCGAGGCGCAGGCGCTCGCCGAGCGGATCGGCGAGACGCCGCTCCCGCCGTACATCCGCCGGCCCGCCGGCCCGACGCGGGAGGATGTCGAGCGCTACCAGACGGTGTTCGCGGCCGAGACCGGGTCGATCGCCGCGCCGACCGCGGGCCTGCACCTGACCGACCGGCTCCTCGCCGAGCTCCGCGCCCGCGGCGTCGAGATCGCCGAGGTCGTGCTCCACGTCGGGCCGGCGACGTTCCTCGCGGGCCAGCCCGGGCGGGAGCCGCTCGCCGTCGAGCCGGAGCGGTTCGAGGTCCCGGCCGCGACGCGGACCGCCGTCGCGGCGGCGCGCGGTCGCGGTCGCGTCGTCGCGGTCGGCACGACGACGACGCGCGCGCTCGAGTCGGCGGCGCGCATGGGATGGCCGGAAGGGGCGGCGGAGACGGCGCTCGTCCTCAAGCCGGGGGATCCCTTCCTCGCGGTCGACGCGCTCCTCACGAACTTCCACCTGCCGGGATCGTCGCTGCTGGCGCTCGTGAGCGCGTTCGCCGGGACCGAGACCGCGCGCCGCGCCTACGCCGCCGCGGTCGAGCGTGGCTACCGCTTCTACAGCTACGGCGACGCGATGCTGATCGCCTAGCGAGCGTCACCGCAGAGGGGAGCGATCCCCCTCGTGCGATGATCTGCTAAGCAAGCGCGGTGGAAAGCGCCGTGCCCGTCCGAAGCTCCGCGTCCGGTGCGCGCCTCGGGTTCGAGGTCCTGGCCGTCGACCCGACGACAGGCGCACGTCGGGGACGGCTCCGGACCGCGCACGGGCCGGTCGAGACGCCCGCCTTCATGCCGGTCGGAACGCTCGGCACGGTGAAGGCGATGGCGCCGTGGGAGCTCGAGGCGATGGGCGCCGAGATCGTGCTCGCGAACGCCTACCACCTGGCGCTCCGCCCCGGCGCGGACACGATCGCGCGCCACGGGGGCCTGCACGCGTTCGCGGGATGGGCGCGCGCGATCCTGACCGACAGCGGCGGCTTCCAGATCTTCAGCCTGAAGTCGCTCCGCCGGGTGGACGAGGACGGCGTCGAGTTCCGGAGCCACGTCGACGGCAGCCGGCGCTTCTTCCGGCCCGAGGACGTGGTCGCGATCCAGGAGGCGCTCGGCGTCGACGTCGCGATGGTGCTCGACGAGTGCGTCGCGGCCGACGCGTCGCCCGCCGAGGTCGCGGCTTCGGTCGACCGGACGACGCGGTGGGCGCGCCGCTGCCTCGAGGCGCGCACGCGGGCCGACCAGCAGCTGTTCGCGATCGTGCAGGGCGCGATGGACAGGGAGCAGCGCGTCCGGAGCGCGGAAACGCTTGCCGGCCTACCGTTCGACGGCTATGCGGTCGGGGGCCTGTCGGTCGGCGAAAGCCGCGAGGTGACGCAGGACGTGGCCCGTCACACGGTCTCCCTGCTCCCGGCCGATCGCCCGCGCTACCTGATGGGCGTCGGCACGCCCGAGGAGCTCGTCCGTTTCTCCGCCATGGGATTCGATCTCTTCGACTGCGTCCTGCCGACCCGGAACGCGCGGAACGGCATGGCGTTCACGGCCCGCGGCCGGCTCGCGATCAAGAACGCCGAGCACCGCGACGACCTCTCGCCGATCGACCCGGGCTGCCGGTGCGCGTGCTGCAGCCGCTTCACGCGCTCGTACGTCCGGCATCTCTTCGTCTCGGGCGAGATCCTGGCGGCGCGCTTGCTGACCGCCCACAACTTGCATTTCTATCTCACCCGTATGGCGCGCGTGCGCGACGCGATCGCCGGCGGCCGGCTCGCGGAAGAGGCGAGGGCGCTCGGCGTCGAGCTTGACCGGCCGGCAGGGGAAGCCGGCTTGCGATCGGACGCGCCGCGCGCGACGGAGACGACATGAACCCTCACGACGCGCTCGGCCCCGCGGGCCCGCTGCTTCAGCTCGCGCCCTTCGCGCTCATCCTCGTCGTCTTCTATTTCCTGCTGGTCCGCCCGCAGCAGAAGAAGGCGCGCGAGACCCAGGAGATGCTGGACGCGCTCCGCGTGAGCGACGAGGTCGTCACGACGGGCGGCATCCACGGCCGGATCGTCCGGCTGGCCGATCGCGTCCTCGTCGTGGAGATCGCGCCCAAGGTCCAGATCCGGATCGATCGCACCGCCGTCGGCCAGGTCCTCAAGGGATCCAAGTCCGCCGAGAAGTCCGAGGAGAAGTCCGCATGAACCCCGGAAACGTCGTCTATCGCATCGCCCTGCTTGCTGCGCTGGTCATCGGCGCGCTGGTGTACCTGCTGCCGGTGTTCGTCCCCGAAGGCACGGTGCTCCCGGACGCGCTGGCGAAGAACCCGATCCACCTCGGGCTCGACCTGCGCGGCGGCACGCATCTCCTCTTCACGGTCGAGGTGGAGAAGGCCGTCGAGAACTCCGTCGGCCGGACCGCCGACGAGCTCCGCCGAGAGCTCAAGGACGCGAAGGTCGACGTGACCGGCGTCGATCAGAAGGGCGCGTCGCTCGTGATCCACCTCGCGAGCGCGGAGCAGCGGTCCGCACTCGAGGACGTGCTCTCGCGCCGCTTCCCGAACCTCCAGCTGCAGCAGAACTCCGGCGACGACGCCCCCGTCACCGACGTGACGGTCGCGCCGACGATCCGCGAGCAGGAGCAGATCAAGCAGTTCGCGCTCGACCAGTCGCTCGAGACGATCCGGAACCGGATCGACCAGTTCGGCGTGGCAGAGCCGATCATCCAGCGCCAGGGAAGCCGCGAGATCGTCGTCCAGCTTCCGGGCGTGCAGGACCCGCAGCGCGCGAAGCAGCTCATCGGCAAGACGGCCGTGCTCGAGTTCAAGCTCGTCGCCGAGAAGTCGGGCGCGGGGACGGAGACGCTTCCCGCGGCGAATCCCGTCCCGGGCGGGCGCTCCGAGTACACCCTCGAGAAGAAGGTCCTCATGAGCGGCGACGTGGTCGCCGACGCGCGCGTCCGTCCGGGGACGCAGCTCGAGGGACCCTACGTCGAGCTCGTGCTCTCCGATCGCGGCGCGCGCATCTTCGAGCAGATCACCGGCGACAACGTGGGCCGGAACCTCGCGATCGTGCTCGACGGCAAGGTCGCGTCGGCGCCCGTCATCCGCGAGAAGATCGCGGGCGGCAACGCGTCGATCACCGGCAACTTCGACATCAAGGAGGCGCGCGACCTCGCCATCGTGCTGCGCGCCGGCGCGCTGCCGGCGCCGATCAAGATCATCGAGGAGCGCACGGTCGGTCCGTCGCTCGGCCGCGACTCCATCCGCCAGGGCGTGATCTCGCTGATCGTTGGCGGCGGCCTCGTCGTTCTCTTCATGATCTACTACTACAAGGGCGCGGGCGCGGTCGCGGATGCGGCGCTGATCCTGAACGTCCTCTTCCTGCTCGCCCTGCTGGGAGCGTTCGGCGCGACCCTCACGCTGCCCGGCATCGCGGGCATCGTGCTCACCATGGGGATGGCGGTCGACGCGAACGTCCTCATCAACGAGCGGATCCGCGAGGAGCTGCTGCTGGGGAAGACGCCGCGCGCGGCGCTCGAGGCCGGCTACGAGCGCGCGTGGGCGGCGATCCGGGACTCGAACATCACGACCTTCGTGTCGGGTCTGATCCTGTTCCAGTTCGGGACCGGGCCGGTGCGCGGGTTCGCGGTCACGCTCTGCATCGGCATCGTGACGACCGTCTTCACCGCGGTCTTCGGGACGCGCATCTTCTACGACTGGCGCCTCTCGCGGGGTGCGCTCCGGACGGTCAGCGTCTAGGGCCGTTCGGCCGTTTTCGGGCTGCGACCGGCCTGGCGTAACTATCCGATTCTACATCATATTCTGTCATGCACCGGGGCGCGCACGGCGCGTTCCGGGGCCTTGGTTGACCCTCGCGACGAGCGCATGGTAGCCACGGACATCCCCGACGATCGGACGTGGATCATGGTTGAGCGAGAAGACATTCTTCTGAACAGCCGCGACGTCGCTAGACTACTCGACATGAGTCCCGACACGGTCAATGAGTACGCCCGCAAGCAGATCCTGCCGGCGTTCAAGACGGGCCGCCAATGGCGGTTCCGGAAGCAGGACATCGCCTCCTTCAAGCGTCAGCTGCGAGGCGCGACGGCAGCCTGAAGGATGACGGCCGCGGCGTCCGCACGCCACGGCGGGTCCGGGTGCGTTTGTCCCGGTGCTCCGCTCGCTGCCGCACCCGAACGGCTCGAGGACCGGAACCCGGCGATGAGGCGGCTGCCTCCTGTCACGTTCGAGCGGAGGTGACATGGCGTCTGCGATCGCTCTCCCGCACGAGAGCAAGATCTATTCGACCTTCGCGCGCTTCTACGATCGCATCTTCACGGGGTTCTTCGAGGAGCGCATCGAGCAGGCGATCGCCGGCCTGCGGATCCCGCCCGGCGCGCGCGTGCTCGAGGTCGGCATCGGGACCGGTCTCTCGCTCGCCGCCTACCCCAAGCACTGCGAGGTCACCGGAATCGACCTCGCGCCCGACATGCTCGAGCGGGCGCGCCGCAAGGTAGGCGAGCAGGGGTGGCACCACTTCGAGCTCGCGGTCGGCGACGCGCAGGACCTCGCCTTCGATGACGATACGTTCGACTACGTGACGACGTTCCACGTCGTGAGCGTGGTGCCGGACCCGCAGCGCATGATGCGCGAGATGTTCCGGGTGTGCCGTCCCGGCGGAACGATCCTCATCATCAACCACTTCCGGAGCGAGCGGCGCTGGCTCGCCTGGATCGTCGACCACCTCGATCCCCTCACGCGGAAGCTCGGCTGGCGGACGACGCTGCGCGTGGGGGATCTGCTCGAGGAGGTCCCGGTGGAGCTGGCGGAGCGCTACAAGACCTCGCCGCGCTCGCTCTTCACCGTGATGGTCGCGCGGAAGCCCGAGACCTCCGAGCGCACCCGCGCGGCCTTCTGAGCGTCGCGCGCACGCGGGCGCGACCGCGCGTGCGGCGAAACGGCGCGTGCAGCGCGCCGCCCACCCGCCGCGCCACGCGGCGCCGGCTCAGTGGCGCGAGCGCGTCGGCTCGGCGGGGATGATGCCCCGGCGCACGAGCTGCGCCGCGTCGGGCGCGCCGCGCGTCAGCAGCCAGCGCCGATAGATCCGCACCGTGTCGCGATCGCTCGCGAAGAGCTCGCTCACGCTGATCTCGCCGAGGACGCGCACGAGGTCCGTGAACTGGACGGCCAGCGTCTGGAAGAGCTGCCGGATCCCGCGCTGGGTGCTTTCGGCGACGCTCTGGTACGCGAGCCGACCGAGATCGACGTAGTAGGACGGCTGGACGAGAGAGGCCTCGAGGCTGTCGGTGAAGAGACCCGACACGAAGAGCGCCGTGTCGCCGACGATCCGCAGGCGCTGGAATCGCTCCGCCGGCTCCGAGCGCGACGCCTCGAGAAACGCGACGCCGAGCGGCCGGTCGAGCATCTCGCTCCGCATGCGGATGTGCCGCTCGAGGAGCTGGACGAGGTAGTACTCGGTCTCCTCCTCGCTCTCGAACTGCTGCGCCTGCATCGCGCTCTGGACGAGCTCGCGAAAGAACTCGGTGGGGTGGGAATCGAGGATCGGACGGTTCGCCATCACACCACTCATCACCCCGGCCCCGGAACCGGTCACGGCCCGCGCCGGAATCCCTCCTCTAGGCTCGGAGAATTCTACGCCGATGCCGCGGCGTAGCCAACGGCGGAAGGCGTCCCGCCGGGTGACGCCGCGCCATGGCAGGCGCGCGAGCGCGTGCGGTGATCGAACGACGGAGCGATCCCGTCGGAGAACGGGGCTCAGCCGTTTCGCTTGAGGACGTGGAAGGCCGTGGCAGTCCCGCGCTGCACCAGCAGCAGGACGTCGTTCCGCTCGGGGTCGTGCACCGCGGCGCGGACGTCGGAGAGGGAGGCGACGGGCGTCCGGTTCACCTCGCGGAGGACGTCGCCGGGCTGGATCCCGGCGTCGGCCGCCGGGCTGTCGTACGCGACGTCCGCGACGACGACGCCGCGCTCGACCGGCAGCTGGTTCCGCCGGGCGAGCTGAGGCGTGATGTCCGCCAGCCGGAGGCCCCAGTCCTCGAGCCCGCCCGTCGCCGCGCCCGGGCGGACGCCCGCCTCGGCGTCGCCGGTCTCGACCGCGGCCTGGGTGTCTTCCGGTTGGCGGGCGATGCGCGCCTCGATCTCGATGCGCTTTCCACCTCGCAGCACCGTCAGGTGCGCGGCCTTCCCGACGGGCGCGTCCGCGACCAGCGCGGGGAGCTGGTGGCTCTCGCTGATCGTCGTGCCGTTGAACGCGACGATGACGTCGCCGCGCTCGACGCCCGCCTTCGCGGCCGGTCCGTTGGGCGACACGCCGGCGACGAGAGCGCCGATCGGCTCGGAGAGGCCGAAGTTGTCGGCGAGGTCGGGGGTGACGCTCTGGACGGCGACGCCGAGCCAGCCGCGCTCCACCTTGCCGTGCGCGCGGAGCTGGTCGATCACGCCCTTCGCGAGGTTGATCGGGATCGCGAAGCCGATGCCGTCGTTGCCGCCGCTCCGGCTTGAGATGGCCGCGTTGATGCCGATCACGCGGCCGTCGGCGTCGAGCAGCGGGCCGCCGGAGTTGCCCGGGTTGATGGCGGCGTCGGTCTGGATGAAGTCGTCGTAAGGGCCGGCGCCGAGGACGCGCTCCTTCGCGCTGACGACGCCGACCGTGACGGTCTGCTCGAGGCCGAACGGGCTGCCGATCGCCATCACCCACTCGCCGACCTCGAGCGAGTTCGAGTCGCCGAAGCTGACGGGCGTCAAGTGCTCGCGCGCGTGGTCGACCTTCAGGAGCGCGACGTCGGTCTTCGGGTCGACCCCGACGATCTTCGCGTCGTACTCTCGCTTGTCCGCGAAGCGCACGGTGACCTTGCCGGCGTGCTCCACGACGTGCGCGTTGGTCGCGATGTAGCCGTCCTCCGACACGACGAACCCGGAGCCGAGGCTCCGCTGCGGGACGACGCCGCCACCGCCGCGCGGGTCGTTGAAGAAGCGGCGGAAGAAGTCGTCGAACGGATCGCCGGGACCGGTCGGGCCGCCGCGGCCCTGTCCCTGAAAGCGCGCGGGCGGCGGGTCGGCGGCCTGCGTGATCGAGATGTTCACCACGGACGGCCGCACCTGGCGGGCGACGCCGGTGAAGCTCGGGAGGTCGGTGGGTCGGCTGAGCGCGCTTCCGGGAAGCGCGGCGAGAACGGCGGCGACGCCGAGAACCTGCGTCGCCAGGCGGGCGGGACGAATTTTCACGATCGGATCACTCCTCGTTCGGTCGAGCCTCGGCTCGACCGTTGGACGCCAAATTTCGCGCTTTCTTCGAACGCCCGGTCCCCGGAACCCGCCTCCGCGAAAGGCCGGCGGTGCGGGATCGCAAGCCCGCGCCCACGGAGGACTGGCATCGGCCGTCCGGATTCCCGAAAATAGCGCCATGGAAGAAGTCCTGCACGACCCGTCCCACGGCCACGACGGTGGCGCGTCCGTCTCGCTCTCCCCGACGGCGATCGATCGGGTGAAGGCGCTCCTCGCTCGCGAGCGACGGCCCGACACCGCCGGCCTTCGCGTCTCGGTCGTCGGCGGGGGGTGCTCGGGATTCCAGTACTCGCTCGGCCTCGACGACGCGCCCGGCGCGGAGGACGCCGTCTACGAGTTCGGCGGCGTCCGGGTGTTCGTCGACCCGACGAGCGCCGGCTACCTGCAGGGCACGATCGTCGACTACGTCGACGGGCTCCACGGCGCGGGCTTCAGGTTCGTGAACCCGAACGCGCAGCGCACCTGCGGCTGCGGGTCGTCCTTCTCGGTCTGACGCCCGGCCTCCGTTACCCGCACGTCGCGTTCGACCTCGACGGCACGCTCGTCGACTCGAGCGGCGACCTGGTCGCGGCGACGAATGCCGCGCTCGCCCGGGTCGGGCTGCCCGGGCTCGGGCGCGAGCAGGTCCTTCGCTTCGTCGGGCGCGGTGTCCGCCGGCTGATCGAGCGGAGCGTCGGCGCCGCCAGCGGGTCGCCGCGCGCCGACCTCGTCGAGCCGGCGCTCGCCGCGTTCGGCCGGGCGTACGGGGAGGGTTTGCTGCGGGAGACGCGGCTCTTCCCGGGGATCGAAGCCGTCGTGCGCCGGCTGGCGGAAGGCGGGGCAGCGCTGTCGGTGCTCACGAACAAGCCGCGCCGCTTCACCCTCGCGATTCTCGACGGGCTCGGGGTCGCCGGGCTCTTCGGCGCAATCGTCTGCGGCGACGACGACATGCCGCCGAAGCCGGCGCCCGACGGTGTCCTCGCCCTCGTGCGCGCGAGCGGGATCCCGCCGTCGCGCTCGCTCCTGGTTGGCGATTCGGTGGAGGACGTCGAGACCGCGCGCGCCGCGGGGATCGCGAGCTGCGCGGTCGCGTGGGGCTTCCGGCCGCTCGCCGAGCTGGCGGCGGCCGGGCCCGATCACGTCGCGCTCGCGCCCGAGGATCTCCTCGCCGTCGTCGCCGGCGGCTGAGGGATGGCGGCGCCGGGCCGGTCCGCAGCGCCCGCGTCGGATCTCTCGCGGGCAGGTCCGCCGTTTACCTCGTCGGACGCCGGCGCGCGCTCGAGCGCGACCTCGAGCACCTGATCGAGGTTCTCGACGAACCGGAACTCCATCTCCGCGCGGATGCTCTCCGGCACGTCGACGAGATCCTTCTCGTTCCGGTGCGGGAGGATCACGGTCTTGATGCCGGCGCGCCGCGCGGCGAGCACCTTCTCCTTGACGCCACCGATCGGGAGCACCGTGCCGCGGAGCGTGATCTCGCCGGTCATCGCGACGTCGGGGCGGACCGGCCGGCCCGTCAGCAGCGACGCGAGCGAGGTCGCCATGGTGACGCCGGCCGACGGACCATCCTTCGGGATCGCGCCCGCCGGGACGTGGATGTGGATGTCCGAGTTCTCGAAGAAGTCGCCCTCGATGCCGAGCTTGTCGGCGCGCGAGCGCACCAGCGACAGCGCCGCCTGTGCCGACTCCTTCATGACGTCGCCGAGGCTGCCGGTGAGCGTCAGGCTCTTCTTCCCCTGCATGCGGGTCGACTCGATGAAGAGGATGTCGCCGCCGTTGGCCGTGTACGCGAGACCGGTCACGACGCCGGGCTCGGCGACGCGCTCGGCCACCTCGGCGTAGAACTTCTCGGGCCCGAGATATTCGCGCACCTTCGCGCCGTCGATCACCGCGGTGTCCGTGCGACCCTCCGTCACCTCGCGCGCGACCTTGCGGCAGACGCGGCCGATCTCGCGCTCGAGGTTCCGGAGCCCGGCCTCGCGCGTGTAGTCGCGGATGATCTTGGTGAGGCCTTCGTCCTCGAAGCGGATCTGCTCGGGCGTGAGGCCGTTCTCGGAGATCTGCTTCGGGACCAGATGCCGCTTCGAGATCTCGAGCTTCTCCTCCTCGGTGTAGCCGGAGAGCTCGATCACCTCCATGCGGTCGCGCAGGGCGTGCGGGATGGCCTCGAGGTAGTTCGCCGTCGTCACGAACATGACCCGCGACAGGTCGAACGGCACGTCGAGGTAGTGGTCGACGAACGAGAAGTTCTGCTCGGGGTCGAGGACCTCGAGGAGCGCGGAGGACGGGTCGCCGCGGAAGTCGGCGCCGAGCTTGTCGACCTCGTCGAGCACGAAGAGCGGGTTGTTCGACCCGGCGGTGCGGAGGCTCTGGATGATGCGCCCGGGCAGCGACCCGACGTACGTCCGGCGGTGTCCCCGGATCTCCGCCTCGTCGCGCACGCCGCCGAGCGAGAGCCGCACGAACTTCCGGCCCATGGCGCGCGCGATGGAGCGGCCGAGCGACGTCTTGCCGACACCCGGCGGCCCGACGAAGCAGAGGATCGGGCTCTTGGGCTCCTTCCGGAGCTTACGGACCGCGAGGTACTCGAGGATGCGGTCCTTGATCTTGTCGAGGCCGAAGTGATCCTCGTCGAGGATCGTGCGGGCGTGCGGGATGTCGAGGTTGTCCTCGGTCGCGACCACCCACGGCAGGTTGGCGAGCCACTCGAGGTACGTGCGGACGACCGAGTGCTCCGCCGACTCGGGCGGGATGATCCGCAGGCGCTCGAGCTCGGTGTCGGCCGCCTTCCGCGCGGCCTCCGGCAGCTCGGCGGAGTCGAGCTTCTTCCGGAGCTCCTCGAGCTCCGCGGCTCGGCTGTCGCCTTCTCCGAGCTCGCGCTGGATCGCCCGCATCTGCTGGCGGAGGTAGAACTCCTTCTGGTTCTTCGAGAGCTCGGTCTGGACCTGGCTCTGGATCTTCGAGCCGAGCTCGAGGAGCTCGATCTCGCGGTTCAGGATCGACGACAGTCGCTGCAGCCGCGTCTGCACGTTCAGCGTGTTCAGGAGGTCCTGCTTCTCCTCGAGCGAGATGTTGAGGTTCGACGCGATCAGGTCCGTGACCTTGCCGGGGTCCTTGATGTTCATCACCACGAGCTGCAGCTCGTCCGGCAGGTAGGGGATCATCGAGACGAACTTCGCGAACTGGTTCACGAGGTGCGCCTGGACCGCGTCGAGGTCCTTGGACGACTCGTACTCGTCGACGAGCGTGCGGGTGCGGCAGATGAAGAAGGGGTCGGTCTGCTCGTACTCCTCGATCTCGATGCGCCGGAGCCCCTGCACCAGGATCCGGACGCTCTGGTCGGGATACTTCAGCATCTTGAGGAGCCGGCCGGCGGTGCCGCGCGTGTAGAGCTCGGCCGGCCCCGGCTTCTCGTCGTCGGCCGTCTTCTGCGCGACGAGGCCGAGCGTGCGGTCGCCCGCGAGGCAGTGCTCGACGAGCTGCAGCGACGACCGCCGCGAGATCGGCAGCGGCACGATCGCGGATGGGAAGATCACGACCCCGCGCAGCGGCAGCACCGGCAGGCGATCCGGCACCGCGACGCCGCTCGTGTCCTCCTCGAAGCCGTAGAACTTCTGGCCGCTCTCGCTGGACTCTTCCTCAGACATCCCGTTCTTTCGTCCGGCCGGAGGCCGGAGCGGCTAGTATATGCCCGGATCCCCGAGATGCGAGCGCCGCCGCACCGCCACCGCTCGCCGCCCCCGATGGTTCATCGGCAATTCGGAGCGCGGTCGTAACGAAGCCGGTGTGGGCCACCATGCGGTGATCCGGGCGCAGCGAGTTCGCTGCAACGTGCCAGAATCGCTGCAGGACCTCGAACGTCCGGGCGTCGGCGAAGCGCGGCTCGGCGCGCAGGGCATCTCCCACCGCCTGCAGCTGGATGGTCGTCGGCACGTAGACCACCAGCAGACCGGCCGCGCGCAGCGCGGTCGCGGCCGCGGGAACGAGGGGCGCCGGCTCGGGGACGTCGAGCACGACGCGGTCCGCCCGTTCGAGCGGCAAGGCGTCCGCCGCATCGGCGATCACGGTTCGCCAGTTCGGCGCGTCGCCGTGGAAGCGCCGGACGTTCTCGCGCGCCATCTCGGCGTGGTCGGGCCGCCGCTCGATCGACGTCAGCGAGCCGGTGGGGCCGATCGCGCGCAGGAGGGCGAGCGTCAGCGCGCCCGGCCCGACGCCGCTCTCGACGACGCGGGCGCCCGGGTAGACGTCGCCCCACATGAGGATCGCCGCCGCGTCCTTCGGGTAGATCACCTGCGCCTGCCGCGGCAGGTTCGGGATGAGCCGCGCGTACGTCGGGCGGAACGCGAGGAACGGCTGCCCGAGCGACGAGGCGACACGCGTCCCGTCGGGCCGTCCGATGAGCGCGTCCGCGTCGACGACCCCGGCGTGCAGGGAGAAGCGCTTCCCCGGCTTCAAGTCGCGCAGATACTCGCGGCCCTTCGGATCGATCAGGAGCACGGTGTCGCCCGCGCGGAGCGGCGCGCTCGGCTCGGCGGCGGGCGTCGCCGGGCTCTCGGGCTCGTCCATCGCGCCTCTACGCAGTCGGTGCCGGCGTCTTGCCTTCGCCGGCGTGACGGTCGGAGCGCACGGCGTCGCGCGCGCGCAGGCGTCGGTCGACCTCCGCGCGCAGCAAGCAGAACGAGCACAGCTCGCCGAACGACGGCATCCCGCAGCCGGCGCAGCTGCGCGCGACGTCGCTCGACGCCGGGGCGTCGAAGCGCTCGCTCGCGCGCGCGACGAAGTCGCGCACGAAGGAGAGCTTCGTCCCCGGCGAGTTGCTCTCGAGCCCGTCGAGGACGCCCTTGTACGCGAGCTGCGTGGCGCCGACGGCGTTGGGGCACTCCTCGACGACGTAGTCGATGCCGCGGAGAAAGGCGTAGCTCGCGGTCTCGAGCTCGCTCGTGAGGTAGAGCGGCTTCACCTTGCGCACGAACTTCTCGTGCCGCGGCTGCATCACCGGCCGCTGGCGAGCGAGGTGGTCCATCTGCCAGTGGAGCACGTTGCCGAGGAGGCGCGCTGCCTCGTCGTCGAGGTTGTGGCCGGTCGCGACGACCGAGCAGCCGAGCTCGAGCGCGGCCGCGTCGAAGTAGTGGCGCTTGATCGTCCCGCACGCGGAGCATGCGGGCCGTCGCGTCGCGCCGACGACGTCCGGCACCGCCAGCCCCTCGTCCGCGAGCGCGTGCACCGAGAGGCGGAGGCCGCGCACCGCGGCGAACTCCTCGGTCTTGCGCCGCGACCGCTCGGAGTAGCCGCCGATCCCGAGCGCCAGGTGGAAGCCGACGGTCTCGTAGCCCTCGCTCGCCAGTACGTCCCAGAGAGCGAGGCTGTCCTTTCCGCCCGAGACGGCGACGAGGATGCGATCGCCGCGCCCGAACATCTTCTCGTGCTCGACCGCGCGCGCGACGCGGCGCCCGAACCACAGCAGGTAGCACGGTCGGCAGAATGCCGAGTTGTGCGCCCGCAGCTTCACCTCCGCGGGCTCGCGACAGCGCGTACACTTCATGGGCGCGCTCCTTCCGGCCGCAGCGCGGCGACCGTCAACCGCCGCTCACGACCGAGCGCAGCTCGACGTCGTCGGCCGGCGCGAGCGCGGCGTCCTCGGTGAGCAGGCGATCGCCGCGAATGACGAGCACGGTGCCGGGCACGATCTGCAGTCGACGGAGGAGATCCTCGACGCGCCGCACTCCGTCGATCTCGAGCTCGCGACCCTGCGGATTGAGACGGACGCGCACGGAGTTGCGGCTACCAGACGTGGTGTGCGCACGCCACCTTGATTTCGGCATACCCATCGCCGACAATTCGGCCGTCGCCGGTCCACCGCCGGCGCCACCCCCGTCCGACGCGGCGTGCGAGCGGAGGCTCCTGCGGGAAGAAGGAAGGCGATGCCTCGGACCACGAAGAAGAAGGAGAAGCCGAAGACGCCGAAGAAGGGCTTCAGCATCTTCGACGACGACGAGCGGCCGCGCGGCGAAGAGGACGAGGACCTTCCCAAGGACGAGGTCGGACGACGCAAGATCAAGCGGCAGTACGAGGAGCTGCTCGGCATCCGGATCGAGAAGCTGAAGGGCCGCATCCTGAACCGCGAGCGCATCGACAAGACGGTCGAAGGCATCTACTTCATCTGCGTCTCGTGCAAGAAGGTGTGCCACAACCTCGACGAGGGCCTGATCGAGGACCCCGACAACCAAAAAAACGTCTGCACGCCGTGCTCCAAGAAGGGGGACAACGGGAAGGAGAACAAGGGCCGGGCTGCTTGACGCAGCGAGGCGAGTGATCGAACGGGGGAAACGCTTCCCTCGCCCGTTCGGCCAGGCCGAACGGGGCCCCACTCCCTGCGGGTCGCTGCGCCGCGCGCGCAGCGTGCGGCGTCGCGGCGGCGATGGCTACGGCGGCGCGGTCGGGCGCTCGGCGCTGAGCGCGCGGCGTATCTCGGCCCAGGTCTCCGGCTCGGGCGCGGAGTCGTCCGCGGGCTCTCCGGTGGCCGGGTCGGTCCAGCGGATGCGCTCGGCGTGGAGGAAGTAGCGCGCGATCCCGGGTCGCGGCGTGCCGCCGTAGAGCGCGTCGGCGACGAGCGGGTGGCCGGCGTGCGCGAGGTGGACGCGGATCTGGTGGCGCGCGCCCGTCGTCGTGACGGCGCGCACGATCGTCGTGCCGCCGAGAAGCTCGACGGGCTCGACGCGGGTCGCGGCGGGTCGGGCGGCGTAGCGCACCGTCGACCGCCCGCTCGCCTCGACCGCGCGCATGCGGCGGCGGCTCTTCGGGTGCTGGCCGATCGCGACCGCGACCTCGAACGGCGCGGCGACGTCGCCGGCGACGAGCGCGAGGTAGCTCTTCTCGATCGCATGGCGATCGAATTGCGCGCGCAGCGCGCGGTACGCGTGGTCGCCGCGCGCCGCCAGCAGGAGACCCGACGTGCCGGTGTCGAGGCGGTGCGCGAGACCGCATTCGCCGGCAGGGCCGACCGCGGCGCATTCCGGGAACGCGCGCGCGAGCCAGTCGGCGGCGCTCGCACGTGCGCTTCCGGCGACGCGCACGCTCGCGAGCCCGGCCGGCTTGTCGAGCACGACGACGTCGCGCGTCACGCGGACGATGTGCGGCGCGCCCCCGGCGGGCAACGGCTCCGCATCCTCGGATGCCGGCAGCTCGATCACGTCGCCCGCGCGGACGCGATCGCCCTTGCGCGCGCGGCGACCCGAGTGGAGCGCCCGCGCCGCGATCCGGACGGCGGCACGCCGTCCGAGCGCGAGCCGCGTCGCGAGCAGCTCGTCGACGCGAAGGCCCGCCTCGTCCTCCGTCACCACGAGCGTTCTCAGCGCGTCGGGCTCGCGTCGCGGGATGTCGGACGGAGCGGCACCGGGCGCATCGGCCGATTGTACAGGCGCCACCTCGTGAGCTTATGTTCCGGGGCGTGAGCGAGCGAATGCGAGACGGGTCGGAGGCGGCGGCGCGCGATCGCAGCGGCCCGGCGCCCTCGCCGTGGCGGTCGCTCTTCCCGATCGCCGACCGGACGGTGTTCCTCGACCACGCCGGCGTGTCGCCGATCCCGATCCCGGTTCGCGAGGCGATCGAGCGCTTCGCCGCCGAAGCGACGCTCGAAGTGCACCTCCGGTACCCGTTCTGGGAGGAGCGCGCGGAGGAGGTGCGCGGTCGCTGCGCGCGTCTGATCGGATGCGAGCCGCGACAGGTCGCATTCGTCAAGAATACCTCCGAGGCGATCTCGTTGGTCGCCGAAGGGCTCGACCTCCGACACGGCGACTCGGTGATCGTCGCCGACCGCGAGTTCCCCTCGAACGTCTACCCCTGGTGGGGCCTTCGCCGGCTCGGCGTGGACGTCCGCATGATCCCGGCTACGGAGCACGGCGTCACCCCCGGCGACGTCGCAAGCCGGCTGGACCGCTCGGTTCGCGTCGTCGCGCTTTCCGCGGTCGCGTACGGCACCGGCGATCGGCTCGATCTGCCGGCGGTCGCAGCGCTCTGCCGCGAGCACGGCGCGCTGTTCGCGGTCGACGGGATCCAGGCGCTGGGCGCGATCGCCGTCGACATGCGCGCCGGGCTGGACTGCATCGCGGCCGACGGGCACAAGTGGCTTTGCGCGCCCGAGGGGTGCGGGTTCCTGGCGCTGTCCGATCGCCTGCTCGAGCGGCTCCGTCCCGCACAGCTCGGCTGGAAGAGCGTCATGGACAGCGCGTCGTTCCATCCCTACGACCTGCGCCTGCGCCGCGATGCATCGCGTCTCGAGCCGGGCAGCTTGAACATGCTCGGCGTGCACGCGCTCGGCGCGGCGGTCGAGCTGATCCACCGGATCGGCATCGCGGAGATCGAGGCGCGGGTGACGGCACTCACGCGCGCGCTCGCTCTCGGCGTCGCGGAGCGCGGGCTCCGCGTCCTCGGACAGCGGGCGAGCGCGGCCGCCGACGCTCCGTCCTCCGGCATCGCCACGTTCGTGCCGCGCGGCGCGCCCGAGCGCGTCCGGCAGGAGCTCTGGGAGCGCGGCATCGTCGCCAAGGTGCGGTTCGGCGGTATCCGGCTCGCGCCGCACCACTATCAGGACGCGCGCGACGTCGAGCGCTTCCTCTCGGCGCTGGACGAAGCGGAGAGGTCCGCCGCATGACGACCGGCCCGACCGGCGCCGAGCCCGGCGGCAATCCGTCTGCGATGACGGAGCGCTTCGGCCGCTTGCAGCGCTACGTCGCGATCCGGCTCACGGAGCACGTCCACCTCGATCCGCGCGCGGTCTCGCAGGTTCGAGCGCTCGGCCAGAGCGGGACCATCGTCTACGTGATGCGGAACCGGTCGCTGCTCGACTACTTCCTCATCAACTGGCTGTTCGTGCGCGAGGGCCTTCCGCTCGCGCGCTTCGCCAACGGCATCTCCGCGTGGTGGTTCCTGCCGATCGCGTCGGGGGTCCGTCGCCTCGCGCGATCGCTGGCGCGCCTCCGCATCGGTCGGCGCGCGCCCGGAGCGCCGCGCGAGCGAGAGCGCGCCGCCGAGCTGGTCGCGACCGGGCAGCCGATCCTCCTCTTCCTGCGCGCCCGCAGCCCGCGCGTGCTTTCGAACCGGCGCGCGCGCCTCGCGGCGGCGCGCCCCGGCGCGGAGTACCTGCTCGAGATTTTGCGGCGGGCGCGCGGCCTCGAGCACCCGATCCACCTCGTTCCGGTCTCGCTGTTCCGCGGCCGGACGTTCCGGCGTCAGGCGGGTCGCCTCTCGGCGTTCGCGTACAGCGTGCACGACGCGCCGAGCGATCTGAAGAAGCTCGTCACCTACCGCATCAACCGCGAGGACCTGCTCTTCGGCGTCGGAAAGGTTCTGAACCTCGGGCAGTTCTTGACGGCGCACCGCGCGCTCGGCGACGCGCGCACCGCGCGCCGCCTCACGAACATCCTGCAGCGCCAGCTCGCCCAGGAGGAGCGCGCGGTGTGGGGCCCGCTCCTGCTGCCGCGCGCCGTGATCGCCGACCGGGTCTTCGAGAGCCGCGACGTTCACCGCGAGATCGAGCGCATCGCGGCCGCGCGCGGCGTCGCACCGCGGCGCGCGTGGCGCGAGGCGCGCGGCTACTTCTGGGAGATCGCCGCGAACTTCAACGGGCTCGCGTTCGGCATCATCGAGCTCTTGTTCCACCAGATCTGGCGCCGGGCGTTCTCGGGCCTCGAGGTGCGCGGCCTCGATCGCGTCGTCGAATGCGTCAAGCAGCACCCGGTCGTGCTGGTGCCGTGCCACCGAAGCCACTTCGACTACATGGTGCTCTCGTACATCTTCCGCGAGAACTTCCTGTCGCCGCCGCACATCGCGGCCGGCATCAACCTCGCGTTCTGGCCGGTGAGCTGGTTTCTGCGGGGCGCCGGCGCGTTCTTCATCCGCCGCACCTTCGAGGACAACGACCTCTACAAGCTCGTGTTCCACCGCTACCTCGAGGTGATGATCCGCGAGGGCTACACCCTGGAGTTCTTCATCGAGGGCGGGCGCAGCCGGACGGGAAAGATTTTGACGCCGAAGCTCGGAATGCTGGCCGGCATCGTCCGGTCGTTCCTCCAGGGCGCGCGCAGCGACCTGTACCTTGTGCCGGTCTCCATCCACTACGGCCGGGTCGCGGAGGAGACCGCCTACTCGGAGGAGCTGTCGGGAGCAGCGAAGCAGCGCGAGTCGCTGGGCGCGCTGCTGCGGGCGCGCAGCGTGCTGAAGCAGCGCCACGGCACGGTGTACGTGAGCTTCGCGGAGCCGCTCTCGCTGCGCGCGACGCTCGGCGATCGGCTCGAGCGCTTCGCGCGCGCGGACGGCGAGCCGGCGGTGCAGGACGAGGAGCGGCGGTTCATCCAGAAGCTCGGCTTCCGGATGCTGCGCGACGTGAACGAGGTGACCGTCGTCGGCGCGACCTCGCTCACCGCGACGGTCCTGCTTTCGTCGCCGCCCGGGCCCCGACCGTTCGACGAGTTCACCTCCGCGGCGCGGACGCTCGCCCAGCTCCTGCGTTGGCGCGGCGCCGCCTTCACGACCTCCCTCGAGCGCAACCTCGGGATCGCGAACTTCGCCGAGATCACGGGCTTCCTGTCGTCGTCCGGTCTGGTCGTCGTGGGAGAGGACGGCGCCGGGCGAACGATCGAGGTGCCGCGCGAAAAACGGAAGACGCTCGACTTCTACAAGAACAACAGCATCCATTTCTTCCTGTTGCCGTCGCTCGTCGCGCACGCCGGCCTGCGCGGGCTCGCGCGCGCCGACCTGAAGGACGAGCTCTGGTGGTGGCTCGACCTCCTGCGCTGGGAGTTCGCGCTCCCGGAGCGCGAGGAGGTCGCCGCCGAGGTCGGTCGCCTCCTCGACTACTTCCGGGCGCACGGCGCGATCCTCGGCGAGGACCTCGCGCGCTCGGCGCTCGTGCGCGCGCTCGCCGGCATCCTCGAGAACTTCCGCGAGGCGTACTGGATCGCGGTCCGGACGGCGATGCAGCTCGACGGAGACGCGACCCCCGAAGCCCAGCTCATCGACCACATGCGCCGTCGCTTCGATGCGGCGCTGCTCCTCGGCGAGGTGGCGAATCCCGAGGGGTCGAGCCAGGTGACGTTCGGCAACGCGCTGTCGCGCCTCGTCGAGATCGGCTGCGTGGTGCGGGAGACGCGCAAGGGTGCGCGCGACCGCTGGATCCGCCGCGGGCCCGCGTTCGAGCAGCTCGAGGCGATCGGCACCCGCCTGCGAGATTCCCTGGAGCGCGGCGCCGGGGCGGCGCTTCGTTGACAACCCCGGCCGCCTTCGTCTAGTTCCCGACGAGAATCGGGGGCCGGTTCCCCCCGGCAGCAGTGTGGGAGCGGTCATCGATCCGAACGACGGCGAGTCGGGCGACCGGCGCATCGCCGAGCTCGCGCGCGAGCTCGCGTCGGCGATCAATCGGGGCGAAGCGGGCGAGCGGACGGAGCTCCGCGACCTCGCGATCGACGTGCTGAAGGAGGCCGTGCATCCGGAGGCCGAGGCGCAGCACGCGGAGGGCGCAGAGGTCCGGCCGGCCGCGACCCTGAACCCCTTCGCGCTCGGGCTGCCGCTGCTGCTGGCGGGCTTCTTCCTTTCCTTCCTGTTCCCGCCGGTCGGGATCTTCCTGCTCCTGCTCGGGATCGTCGCTTGCGCGTTCGGGATCGCTCTCGCGATCGGCCGGAGCGCGGCCGCCCGCTGGCGGAGCCGGGGGCGGGGTGCCGCGGAATGAATGCCGGCCCGCGCCGGTCGGCGCCGGGACGGCGCGGGCACGGACAGGCGCGCTAATGTGCCGCGCGATGGGATTTTCATTGGAGCGCGGGAGGGGCGCCGCATAGCCTCCGCCGCGGCGCGGGGTTGCGCGGAGCGCCCCGGAATACGACAAAACGGACATCCATGGCGATTCGGGAAGCAACCGCAGTCAAGACCGACGACGCGTCGCTCGCCGAGCAGCGACGCGAGGAACAGCGGCGCGAGCGCGCCAAGCGCGAACGCGAGAAGGCCGCGCTCGGCGGGCTCTGGTCGCGGCGCGACGTCGTGGGACGGCTCGGGTGGGTCCTCTTCGGAGGGTTCTCGCTCGTCACGCTCCTCGCGGCCGTCCGATCGGCGTTCCCGCGCGTCCTGTTCCTGCCGCCGAGCACGTTCAAGGCCGGCTTCCCGCGCGACTTCGCGATCGGCGAAGTGAGCGAGAAGTACAAGAAGGACTACCGCGTCTGGATCGTGCGGGAAGAGCAGGGCTTCTACGCCCTCTGGGCGAAGTGCACGCACCTCGGCTGCACGCCGCGCTGGCTCCTCGCCGAGAACAAGTTCAAGTGCCCGTGCCACGGCAGCGGGTTCTATCGCAGCGGCATCAACTTCGAGGGACCGGCGCCGCGCCCGCTCGAGCGGCTCAAGATCGCGCTCGCGGACGACGGCCAGCTGGTCGTCGACAAGAGCGTGAAGTTCCTGTTCGAGAAGGGACAGTGGGGGAAGCCCGGCTCGTTCCTGAAGGTGTGAAGCGGACGGCGAACGAGCGCGGCGCGCGGCCGGCACGGCCGCGTGCGGGGCGAGCGATCGCCGCCCGCCGTCGAGGGAGACACGCGTGAGCTGGTGGGAAGAAGTCAAGCGGCAGGTCACGGAGTCGCAGGCGTGGCAGTCGATCTTCCGTCACGGGTACGACGACACGCCCCGCAACCGGATCCTGATGGTATCGGGCAACGTCTGGCTGCACCTGCACCCCTCGAAGGTGCGCCGCCACGCGACCCGGATGCGGTTCACGTGGTGCATGGGCGGCATCACGTTCCTCATGTTCCTGGTGACCGTCGTGACCGGCGTCTACCTCATGTTCTACTACCGGCCCGTCGCGCAGTACGCGTACGCGGACATGAAGTACCTCGAGTTCGACATGCCGTTCGGGATGCTCATGCGGAACATGCACCGCTGGGCCGCGCACGGCATGGTGATCGCCGTCTGGCTTCACATGTTCCGGGTGTTCCTGACCGGCTCGTACAAGCCGCCGCGCGAGTTCAACTGGGTCGTCGGCGTGATCCTGCTCGTCCTGACGCTCCTCCTGAGCTTCACGGGCTACCTGCTCCCCTGGGACCAGCTCGCGATCTGGGCCGTGACGGTGGGGTCGAACATGGGCCGCGCGACGCCGCTCCTCGGACACGAGGGGCCGTTCAAGGAGTTGCTCGGCGTGAACCCGATCTACGACGCGCGCGCGTTCCTGTTCGGCGGCGGCGAGGTGGGCCCGCACACGTTGCTGCGGTTCTACATCCTGCACTGCGTCTTCATCCCGCTCGTGACGAGCCTCTTCCTCGCCGTCCACTTCTGGCGCATCCGGCGCGACGGCTTCTCCGGCCCGGCGCTCTGACGACCGGCGAGGCTCGACGAGAGGGCGATGCGAGTTCTGGTTCTCCCGGTCCTGTTCGGGGTGATCATCTGGTTGCTGTACGTGGCGGCGAAGCCGCGCGGTCTCTGACGCGCGGACGCCGTCCAGGAGCCGAATCATGGCGACGGTGAGTGCGCCGGGAAGCACGCCGAGCTCCGCGAAGCGGATCGAGGTCAGCATCAAGAAGGCGGTCGGCCCGGGGGACGACAAGGTCCACACCTGGCCGCATCTCGTGCGCGCGGAGTTCATTTGCGCCGTCCTCGTGACGGTGGGCCTGATCGTCTGGGCGCTGCTCGTGGACGCGCCGCTCGAGGAGCCGGCCAACCCCTCGCGGACGCCGAACCCGTCGAAGGCGCCGTGGTACTTCCTCGGCCTTCAGGAGATGCTGGTCTTCTTCGACCCCTGGCACGCAGGCGTCGTGCTGCCGAGCCTCATCATCGTCGGGCTGATGGTCATCCCGTACCTCGACATCAACCCGAAGGGGAACGGCTACTACTGCTTCCGCGACCGCAAGTGGGAGATCCTCACGTTCTTCCTCGGCTTCCACATCCTGTGGATCTCGCTGATCGTCATCGGCACGCTGCTCCGCGGACCGGGGTGGAACTGGTTCTGGCCGTGGCAGGCGTGGGACCCGCACAAGGTCGAGGCGCTCACTAGCGTGAACCTGCCGTACCTCGTCGGCATCCGGGACTACTTCTGGGCGGCGGTGTTCGGGCTCGGCATCGTGGTCGCGTTCTTCGCCGTCGGCATCGCGGCGATGTACGCGTGGGTCGTGTGGCTGAAGGGGCCCGAGTTCATGGAGCGCTGGGGCCTGGTGCGCTTCGGCATCACGGCGTTCCTGTTCCTCAACATGATCGCGGTGGTCGCGAAGATGCTGATGCGCCACATGTTCAACATCAAGTACATCATGGAAACCCCGTGGATCAATATTTAGATCGACGCGGGTGAGGTTTTTCCTTGGGAAGTCCCTGCAGCTGATCGGGATCTGCAACGTCGGTTTCGGCTTGCTGTACGGGCTCACGAACGAAGGCGGGCTGCGATTCGAGCTCCGGATGCTCATCGTGGGCTCGGCCGTCTTCCTCATCGGAAGGATGATCGAGGGCCGCGGCGCGGCGTGAGGCCGGTCGGCCGCGGAGGGTTTGATGGCGAGAAGGGATCTCAACCTCGACGAAGAGAAGCGGAGCTACGCCGGCATCTGGCTGCTGTCGGCGGCGCTCCTCGTCGCCGGCGCGATCTGGGCGATCTTGGACGACAGCTTCCTGCGCCGGCCGTGGAAGTCGTACCAGCGGGCGTTCTTCCGGGTGGAAGAGAATGCGGCGCGCCAGGCGCTCGAAGCGGAGCAGCAGAAGCTCGCGAACGACCCCGCGTACGTCGAGGCCGAGAAGGCCCTCGCCGACGCGAATCGCCAGATCGAGGCGGGTGAGTCTGCGAAGAAGCTCGCCGACGCCGACCGCCGGCTGAAGGCCGCGCAGCTCGACGAGCACGATGCCGATCTGAAGGTGCGTTTCGTCAAGAGCGAGCTCGAGGAGGCGTGGTACGAGTACGACCACGCGATCGAGTCCGGAGGCGACGTCGAGCGCGCGCGCAAGCGCCGCGACGACCTCGCGGGCAAGCGTGCGGAGCTCGAGGCGCAGTGGGCGACGAGGCAGCAGGCCGTCGCCGCGATCGAGGCGGAGATCGCCGAGATCCGCGCGCCCGCGAAGTCGCTCGAGGCGAAGCTGAAGGAGCTCGCGACGGAGCGGGAACGCATCGCGACGAAGATCGACGGCATGAAGTCGGTCGTCGCGAACCTCGAGGTCCCCCGCATTCCGACGATCGAGCAGATCGTGCTGCCGGACTTCGATCTGAACAACTTCGAAGAGCCGGTGGCGCGCGTCGATCGCTGTACGTCGTGCCACGTCGGGATCGCGAAGGCGGGGTTCGAGGATCAGCCGAACCCGATGAAGACGCACCCGGCGCTCGACCCGATCCTGACCAAGCATCCGCCCGAGAAGTTCGGGTGCACGCCGTGCCACGACGGGCAGGGCCCCGGGATCAACTCACCGGCGATCGCGCACGGCGACGTGCCGTTCTGGGAGCACCCGCTGCTGCGCGGTGAGGAGCAGCAGTCGCGCTGCCTCGGCTGCCACGTCGACCTGTCGCTCGTGAAGGGCGCGGACACGCTCCGCCGCGGTGAGTACCTCTTCGAGCAACTCGGCTGCCACGGCTGCCACCTGGTCCAAGGCTACGACGGCCTCCCGCAGGTCGGGCCGAGCCTGCGGCGCGTCTCCGCGAAGGTGAACCCGCAGTGGCTCGTGAACTGGATCCACAACCCCTACGATTTCCGCCCGCGCACGCGCATGCCGAACTTCCTCCTGAGCGAGGAGCAGGCGACGGCGGTCGCGGCGTATCTCTGGACGTCGAGCAAGCCGGACGCTGATGCCTGGTTCACCGAGCGTCCCGATCCTGGCGGGATCGACCCGGCGAACGCCGCGCAGGTCGCCCAGGGCAAGCAGGTGTTCGACTCGGTCGGTTGCCGGGCCTGCCACGCGATCGAGGACGGTGAGATCGCGACCCCGCTCGGCGAGGTGAAGGACTGGGGTCCGAACCTTCGCCGCGTCGGCGAGAAGACCACCGCTCGCTTCATCTACTGGTGGGTCAAGAACCCGCACGACTACAACCCGAAGACGTTCATGCCGAGCCTCCGTCTCAAGGACGACGAGGCGCGTTCGGTGGCGGCGTATCTCGTCAGCTTGTCGCCGCAGCCGATGGAGGGGAAGGTCACCGCCGCGACGCTCGAGGACCCGCAGCTCGCGCAGCAGGGGAAGGCGCTCATCCGGAAGTACGGCTGCTACGCCTGCCACAACATCGCGGGCATGGAGCAGGAGTCGCGCATCGGCGTCGAGCTCTCGACGTTCGGGGCGAAGGCGCTCGAGGAGCTCTACTTCGGCAACAAGACCGACATCCCGCACACCTGGAACGACTGGACGTACAACAAGCTCAAGAACCCGCGCGTCTACCAGACCGAGCACGTCGAGCAGCTCATGCCGAACTTCAACCTCGGCGAGCAGGACATCGTGGCGCTCCGCGTCTGGCTGCAGAGCCGGGTCGAGAAGCAGCCGCCCAGGAAGTGGCAGGACCCGGGGAACGGCAATCGGCTCCTCGAGGTTCAGGCCGGCAGACGAATGACCGAGTTCTACAACTGCCGCGGCTGCCACATCATCAACGACGAAGGCGGCTTCATCCGGCGGCTCTACGAGGACAACCCGACGCTCGCGCCGCCCATCCTGAACGGCGAGGGCGCCAAGGTGCAGCCGCAGTGGCTGTACGGGTTCCTGCAGGACCCGTCGCGCCAGCCGCTCCGCATCTGGCTCAAGGTCCGCATGCCGACGTTCGGTTTCGACGCGGACCAGACGACGCGCGTCGTGAACTACTTCGCGGCCGTGTCGAAGCTCCAGGACCCGTACTTCTTCTGGGATCCCGCGATCGACTCGACACCCCAGCAGATCGCGACCGGGAAGCTCCTGATGTCACCCGACTACTTCTCGTGCTTCTCGTGCCACGTCCGCGGAAACGAGACGCCTGCGGGTCCTCCGGAGCAATGGGCTCCGAACCTCGCCTATGCGCACGAGCGCCTGAACCCGCACTGGATCCTGGCGTGGATCAAGAACCCGCAGGCGCTCATGCCGGGGACCAAGATGCCGGCCTTCTACGAGGAGGGTCAGCCCGGCCCCGACGACGTGCTCGGCGGCAACACCGATCAACAGATCGCGGCCATGCGGGACTACATCATGTCGCTCGGGTTCCATGCTCCGCCGATTGCCACTCAGTCGGCGGAGGCGGACAAGAAGGGGCAGCCCGCGGGTACGGGGTCGGCGCCGGCCGAAGGCGGCAGAAGCGCGAGCGCGGGCGGCCCGGGCGCCAGTTGAGGCCGATCCCGTCGGGGAGATGCGAGGATGTCGACCGGCCGAGCCCGCCGCGCCGGTTTCGGGGGACTTTCCTCTTTCTTGAATCGTCCGAAAAGGTATGTACAAACGATGACGGGGGCCTCGTGTGGCGTAACGAGGAAGCGGGTGGGGGTGCGGCAATAGAACGGTGAACTCTCGCTCCTGTCCCAGGCAGGGTCGTTGAAGCATTCGCTGCTGCAACGCGCAGACTCAAGAGGAGGTGTCTGATGGCAAGGAGGTTCATTGCAGGGTTGCTCCTGGCGACCTTCGTCACCGGGTGCGGGTGCGCCCGGAAGGAATGGGGGAACGGGGCAATCGGGGGTGCGATCGTCGGCGCGGCGGCACTAGGAACCGCAGGCGGCGCGATCGCGAACAACGTCAATCCGCCGTTCAAGGCTCAGGATTCGGACCGCGGCGCGGGCATCGGCATCGGCATCGCGACCGGCGCGATCCTCGGTGCTCTGATCGGACACTGCTTGTTCGACTCGGAGACCGTGGTGCAGACGGTGACGACTGCTCCACCTCCGCCGCCGCCGCCGGCTCCGGTCGCGAAGAAGAAGCTCGTCCTCCGCGGCGTGAACTTCGACTTCGACAAGGCGACCTTGCAGCCCGCGGGCGTTCCGATCCTGCAGGAGGCTGCGAAGATCCTGAACGACAACCCCGGCGTCAGCGTCGAGGTGCAGGGCTACACCGACTCGATCGGCACCGACGCGTACAACCTGCGTCTCTCGCAGCGCCGCGCGAACACGGTGAAGAACTTCCTCGTGAAGCAGGGCGTCTCTTCGAGCCGGCTCACGACGAAGGGCTACGGCGAGTCGAACCCGGTCGCCAGCAACGAGACGGCCGAGGGTCGCGCGCAGAACCGCCGCGTCGAGCTGGTTCCCCAGCCGTAACGGCGAAGCGGTCGGTGGGCGCGCTCATCCGTGGGCGCGCCCACCGCTTCACTCTTCGAAGGATGGGCGGCGCCCCGCGTCCGTGCGGGGCGCCGCTTCTTTGTGCGGGGTCGCTTTCCGGACGAGGCGTCTCCGGAACGAGCTAGTGCAGAGCTACGTCGGCCCCGCATCCCTGCTGTCGCTCTTCTTGGGCGCGATCCGGCTCGATCGCGAGACGTACGAGCGGGCCGCGGCCGAGCCGCGCGCGACGCACCAGTGCCTCGCGATGACGGCGCTCGCAGCGGTCTGCCAGGCGGCGTACGTCGCTCACCAGACCGGCGACCCGTGGCCGCTGGTCGCGATGATCGGCATGGCTCTGGCGCTCCTCGGGCTTCTCGGAAGGGCGATCGCGCTCTGGCTCATCGGGAAGCTCGGCGGCGCGCGCGGGCGGATCACCATCGGGTCGGCGATCCGACCGCTGTCGCTCGCGGCCGCGCCCGGGGTGCTGTTCGTGATCGGAGCCTTCCTCGACGCCGCCGGTCCGCGCGGGCGCGAGATCGCGGTCGGAGTGCTGGACCCCGGCGTCGGGGCGTGGCTCCTGGTCGCGAGCGTCGTCGCGATGCGGGTGGCGTTGCGGCGCGGCTGGCTGGTCGCGATCCTGATGGCGCTGGCGTTTCGGCTGGTGGAGGCGATCGTGAATTACGTGGTTCGCGCCGCATGAGCGGGGGGCCCGGGAGCTCCGAGCTCGACGTCGATCGGCTCGTGGGGGAGCTTCGGCTCGAGGCCGAGGAGATCCGGAGACGCGTCGGTCCGAGCGCGCTTCCGCCCTATGAAAGCCAGCGCGCGGCGCTCGCCCGCACGCCGGCGGCGGACGGCGGGCCCGGCGGCGGCCAGGCAGTGGTGTCGGCGGACGGCATCGCGCTCGACGCCGTCCGCGCCTCGCACCTCGCCGCCCTGGCCGACCCCGGCGATGCGGCGATCCACTCGCATCGCGCGAGCATCGGCCGCGCCGTCGTGGCGACGAAGCAGGTCCTCCGCCGGCTCCTGACACCCATCCTCGATCGCCAGGCCGCGTTCAACCGAGCCGCCATCGAGTCGCTTTCGGACCTCGAGCGCGCGACGGCGGGCGAGCTCGCGCGCCTCTCGCGCCAGCTGGTCGACCTCTCCGCGCGAGTGGACCTGATCGCGGGCGCCGAGACCCCGACCGATGACCGGTTCGACTGGCGTGCGTTCTCGGAATCCTTCCGCGGGAGCGAGGAGCACGTCGAATCGTGCCAGCGCCGCTATCTCGATTGCTTCCCGGACCCGGGGTCGGGGCCGGTCGTCGACCTGGGATGCGGTCGCGGAGAGTTCCTCCGCCTGCTGCGCGGTGCGGGCGTTCCCGGGTGGGGCGTCGAGCGCGACCCCGAGCTCGTCGAGCGGGCGCGGGCGGAGAGCCTCGACGTGCGGCGCGGCGACCTCCTCTGGGCGCTCGAGTCGGTCGACGACCGGACGCTCGGCGGCATCGTGTCGTTCCAGGTCATCGAGCATCTCCCGTTCTGGAAGATCGTCCGCCTCGTCCACCTGGCGCGCGCGAAGCTCCGCCCGGGGGGCGTGCTCGTGCTCGAGACCGTCAACGTCGAGAGCTTGATCGCCTGGACGCGAGCGTGGTCGATCGATCCGAGCCACCGCCAGCCGGTTCATCCGCTGACGCTTCGCTTCGTCGCGGAGCGAGCCGGGTTCGCGCACGCCGAGCTCCGCTACTCGGGCGAGGTCGAGCCCGGGATCGCGCTCGAGCCGCCCGACGACGAGGCGCGCGAAGCGCGGAACGCGGAGCGCCTGAACCGGATCCTGTTCGCGCCGCAGGACTATGCCCTGGTGGCGCGGGCGTAGCCCGTCGGCCGCGCGCCGGCGCGCGGCGATCCTGCTGCCGTCGCTCTACGGCGGGGACGCGACCGGCAACGACGCGATCGCCATGTGCGAGACGCTCGCCGCGATCGGCTTCGACGCGCGGCTCTTCGCGGAGAACGGCGACCCGACGCTCGGCGCGCACCCGGCGGCCGCCGCGCGCGACTTCGCCGAGCGCGACACGCTCGTGATCTTCCACCAGGCGACGCAATGGGACCACGGGTTCGAGCTCTTCCGCGACCTGCCAGGCGCGCGCGTCGTCCGCGACCACAACGTCACGCCGCCCGAGTACTTCGAGGGCCTGAGCGACGACTTCGCAAGGGCTTCCGTGGTCGGGATCCGGCAGCGCGAGCGCTTCGCGCGCGACGCCTCGATCGCGCTCTTCGTCGCGGCGTCGGCGATCAACGCGCGCGAGCTCGTCGATCTCGGCGCCGAACCCGGGCGGGTCGTCGTCGTGCCGCCGTTCCACCGCGCGGCCGAGCTCGCCGACGTCGCGCCCGACGAGGCGGCGCTACGGCGCTGGTCGGTCGGCGGACCGACGGCGCTCTTCGTCGGTCGCCTGGCGCCGAACAAGGGCCATCGGCGCGCGCTCCGGGTGGCGGCGGCGTACGCGGAGCTCTTCGGCGAGCCGCTGCGCCTGCGGTTCGTCGGCTTCCACGATCCGCGCTGGGCGCGCTGGATCGCGGTCCTCGGACGCGAGCGCGAGAGCCTCGGCCTCGGATCGACCGTCGACTTCGTCGGCTCCCTGACGGAAGCGGAGCTCAAGTCGGCCTACCTCACGTCGCATGTCTTCCTCTGCTGCTCCGAGCACGAGGGCTTCTGCGTGCCGCTGGTGGAGGCGTCGGAGCTCGGACTCCCCGTCGTCGCGGCGTACCAGGACGCGGTCGCCGATACGCTCGGTCCGTCCGGCCTCGTGCTGCGGGAAGCGTCGGACGACGCGCTCGCGGTCGCGGTGCGACGCGTGCTGCGCGATCCCGAGCTGCGCGATGCTGTGGTCGCGGCGCAGCGCCGGAACGTCCGGGAGCGGTTCGCGCGCGACCGCGTCCGGGACGCGTTCCTGCGAGCGATCGGGCCGATCGCGCCGCGGTCGGCTTGAGGCGCGGCGTGCGCGTCGCCGTCGTCGTCCAGCGCTACGGCGCGGATCTCCTCGGCGGGGCCGAGACGCATGCGGCCCTCATGGCGGGCATCCTCGCGCGGGAGCACGACGTCGAGGTGCTGACGACGACCGCCGCCGATTACCACGAGTGGAAGAACCACTACCCGGCCGGCGCGAGCGTGATCGACGGCGTCGCGGTGCACCGCTTCCCGGTCGCGCGCGGGCGCGCTCCCGCATGGGGCGCGATGAACCGGCTTCTCCACGATGGGTTCGAGTCGAGCGCCTTTGCGCGGCTGCCAGCGGAGAGCCGCGCTGCCTTCGCGCGCCGCGTCCGCGCGTGGCCGGACGCGCTGCAGGAGGAGTTCGTGCACGGTCAGGGGCCGATCGCGCCCGGCTTGATCGCGCGCCTCGCGAGCGGCGGGGACGATCGCGTTCTGTTCGTCACCTATCTCTACCCGACGACCTACGACGGCCTCGCCGCGGTCGCGCCCGGGAGAGCGCTCGTGGTCCCGACCCTGCACGACGAGCCGCCCGCTTACCTTCCGGTGTACGGGCGCCGTCTCGCGCGCGCGCAGCTCCTGTGCTCCACGGACGCCGAGGTCGAGCTCGTCGCGCGGCTGTACCCGCATGCGCCGCCGCGCGCGCGCAGGATCGGGTACGGCATCCCGCTGCCGCGATTCGTGTCGCGCGCCGAGCGCGGAGAGCGGGCGCGCTCGGATCCCTACCTGCTCTACGCGGGCCGGATCGACACCCACAAGGGCATCCCGGACCTCCTCGCCTGGTACGCCGTGCTTCGGGCGTCGTCGCGGTCGGCCCCGCGCCTCGTGCTGATCGGCGAGCCCGCGATGCCGCTCCCTCGGACGCCCGGGATCGACGTCCGCGGCGTGGTGAGCGACCGCGACAAGCTCGAGCTCATGGGGCATGCCCTCGCGCTCGTCCACGCGTCGCCCTACGAAAGCCTCGGCATCGTGCTGCTGGAGGCGATGGCCTCGGGCACGCCGATCGTGGTGCGGGCGGAATGCGAGGTGATGGTCGAGCATTGCCGGCGGGGCGGTTCCGGCCTCTGGGTCCGGGACGGCGCGGAGTTCGCGGCGGCGGTGGCCCGGCTGGAGGCCGATCCCGGCTTGTGGGTGCGGCTCGGGGAGAGCGGCCGCTCATACGTCGAGCGCGAATACGGAATCGAGGGATACGCGAGGCGACTTCTGCGCGAGTTCGCTTCCTGAGGAAGCGTTCCCCGGCACATTTCACACGGATTTCACGAAAAGTTCACCGAGTACCGGGCAGCAATGGCTAAAGGCATGCACGGCTCTCTGCAGCACGGCACGCGTGGGGAGTGCTGCCCGATGTCCGAACGCCGGAGACGCGGCCGGCTCGGGTCGCACGAGGTCGGCACAAGCACGAACGAACGACGAGAGCGCGGCGGAGCACGCAAGTGCATCGCGCTCGGCCACCTGCGGGCCGGCGCGATGCGCGGTCGACTCGCGACGTCTGCTGCGCCCGGAGGATTCACGATGACGGTGGAGCAAACGCGGTCCGCAAAGTGCATCGCGCTGATGGAGCACCTGGTCCGATTTCCCGAGGATCTCCGCGACATCCGCCGGCTGCAGCGCGTCTACGCCATGACCGCCGCCGAGGTGGCGCGCGCGCTCGAGAGCTGGCGCCGCGCGACCGACGCCGGCGATTCCTCCACGCCGCTCGCGCACTGACCCGTGCGATCGTTCAAGCCGGCGCGCACGCTCGCCGCCCTCGCCCTGCCCGCCGCGCTCGCCGGCTGTACGACGGTCACGCCGGCCGCCGTCAAGGAGAAGCGCGACGCCGGCGTCACGCGCCACTTCGACCGGTCGCCGGAGGACGTCTACCAGGCGTCGGTTCTCGCGATCGACCGCATCCGGGTGGATCACCCGCAGTTCAGCGGGCTCGAGGTCGTCGAGAAGGACCCCGCGAACGGAACGGTGATCGCGGAGCAGAGGCTCGACTCCGCGGTCGTCCCCGGGCTCGGCACGAAGGACGCGGTCGGGATCTTCGTCGCCGGCGCGCCGAATGGGTCGAGCGACGTGACGGTGGTCGCGCTCGCGACCGACCAGATCCCGGGATCCGCCGGCACGTACGTGGCGAGCCTGAACGGAGCCGAGGCGCGCGTCTTTCCCGCGATCGATTCCGTGCTCGATACGATTCCCGATCGGTCGCCGGTCGCTGCCCCGGCCGCTTCGAGCCCGGCCTCTGCGGCAATGGCGCGCGCCGGCCAGGTGGCTCCGTCGCCCGCGGCCGCGGAGCCGGCTCGCCTCGAGCCTCCTCGCGTGCCGGCGAGCGCGCCCGCCGTGCGCAGCGCGCCGCCCCCGGCAGCGCCCGAAGCGCCGGCCGAGCTCGCGCGCACGTCGCCCGCGGCGCCCGCCGCAACGGAAGCGGCGCGCACTTCCGCGCGAGCGGTCCCGAGCGCGCTCGACCGCGTGTACGACGTCCTGCACGCGAGCAGCGCCTGGCGGCCGCTCGTGCGCGAGGTGCGCGCCGACGGCAGCGAAGAGGTCCGCATCGGACGCTGGGCGACCTTGCGTGAATCCGAAGGTCGCATCCGGCTCGCGGTCCGAGAGGGCGCCGCGTCGCCGACCGACGCCGCCCGCCTCGCGCTCGACCTCGAGCGCGCCGGATTCGCGGTCGACGTGACGTCGGAAGCTGCGCAGCCCGCGCAGCGCTGAGCGCGCCATCATCAAAACTCTCGCTTGCTGTAACGGAGCCGTCACAATCCACGGCTAGATCTGCACGTCGATCGGCGCACGCCGCACGTTGACCGCAGCCGCGCTCCGCGCCGACACCAACCCGAGAGGAGACGTGCATGATGAGGGAGTGGAAGCTCGTCCGCCGATCGAGCATCGCGCTTGCGGCCATCGTCGCCGGGCCGCTTTTCCCGCCGACCTCCGAGGCGCGCGACATCACCGAGATCCTGCAGGACAAGGGCTTGATCACGCGCGACGAGTACAAGGAGGCGACGCGCACGCCCAGCTCGAAGCCGTCCATCCAGTACAAGGAAGGGCTCGGCTTCGTCTTCACCACGCCGGACAATCGCTTCTCGCTCGCGGTCGGTGGCTTCGTCCAGGTCCGCTACACGCTCACCGACATCGACGAACGGTACGCAAACCCGAGCCGGGGTACGAGTGACTCGCAGACCTTCGACGTTCCGCGAACCCGTCTGTGGTGGCGCGGAACGGCGTTCTCGCCGCGCGTTTACTACAAGGTCGAGATCGACGTCGCGTCGACGAGCGGCGGAGACGTGCTCAGGGACGCGTATGCCGGGTACGTGATCGTCGACGACGGCTGGCTCGCCATCCAGGGCGGCCAGATGAAGACGCCGTATTCGCGCCAGGAGTACACGTCCGACTCGAAGCTCGAGTTCGTCGACCGCGCGCTCGCGACCAACAACTTCCGCTTCGAGCGGCACAAGGGCATCCTCTTGATCGGAACGCCGCTGAACTCGCTGATCGAGTACTACGCGGGCGTCTTCAACACGACGGGCCGAAATGGTCCCCTCAACGGCACGAACGACCTGCTGTACCTGGGACGCTTCGTCGTGAATCCGCTCGGGCCGGTGCCGTATTCGGAAGGCGACTTCGGCCCCACGCCGACTCCGCTGGTCGCGATCGGGGCCAGCTATGGCTACGAGCGGACGCCGGCGAGCACGTTCACCAGCGCCGCGACCGCCGGCCCGGATCCGAACAATCCCGATCAGACGATCATCACGGCGACGGGAACGGGGCAGAATCGGGTCCCCTATCAGCTCATGATCCAGCCCTTCTACAACCGGCTGCAGAACCCGAACAATCTCGTGGTGGGAATCCAGAACTTCGAGACCGACCTCTCGGCCCGCTGGCTCGGGTGCGACATCAACTTCGAGTACTTCCTGGGCTTCAACAACACGGCGTTCCTGCGCGCTTCGCAGCCGGCGCCGTTCGCGCTGCCGCCGAGCAACTTCAACAGCAAGGGCTACTACGCCCAGATCGGCTACTTCGTCATTCCGAAGAAGCTGCAGCTCGCCGCGCGCTACTCGGAGATCACCCCGAACGAGAAGGCGAACGTCAAGCTGTTCAACGGCACGACCGTCACCCAGAGCCAGGACGAGCTGCTGGGCGCGGCGAGCTGGTACTTCGCCGAGCACAACCTCCAGCTCCAGACCGACTTCGGACCCGTGGACAGCTACGGGGTACGCGACACGGCCGGCAACATCTCGAACCGCCACGACCTCCGGTGGCGAATCCAGGCGCAGGTCGTCTTCTAGGCCGACTCATCCAGCCATCGATCGCACTCAGGAGAACGCTCAATGACGAAGATCGCATCGCTCGCCGCCGTGGTCGCAAGCGTCACGCTCTGGTCGACCGCCGCGCTCGCCGACGGCTCGGTGACCGTCAAGGGCTCGGACACGATGGTCCTCCTCGGCCAGAAGTGGGCCGAGGTGTACATGCAGAAGAACCCCGGGACGAAGATCCAGGTGACGGGCGGCGGCTCGGGCACCGGGATCGCCGCCCTCATCAACGGGACGACCGACATCGCCGAGGCCTCGCGGCCGATGAAGTCGGAGGAGACCACCAGCGCCGAGTCGAAGCAGGGCGGCAAGGTGAAGGAGCAGCCGGTCGCCCTCGACGCGCTTTCGGTCTACGTCGCGAAGTCGAACCCGGTGCAGGAGCTCACCCTTTCGCAGCTCCGGAAGATCTTCACGGGGCAGGTGACCAACTGGAAGGACGTCGGAGGCGGCAACGCGCCGATCAACCTCTACAGCCGCGAGAACAATTCCGGCACGTACGTGTTCTTCAAGGAGCACGTCCTCCAGAACGACGACTACGATCCGAGCGCGCAGACGCTCCCGGGCACCGCTGCCGTGGTGAACGCCGTCGCGCGCGATGCCAACGGCATCGGCTATGGCGGCATCGCGTACGCCGAGGGCGTTCGGCCTCTCAAGATCAAGAAGGACGACCTCGCGCCGGCGGTCGAGCCGAGTCTCGAGAGCGCGCAGAGCGGGCGGTACGGGCTGGCGCGCGAGCTCTACTTCTACTACTTCCCGGGAAAGAATGCCGCAGCGGACACCTTCGCCGCATGGACGATTTCGCCGGACGGCCAGAAGGTGGTGACCGACGTGGGATACTACCCACTCAAGTAGCTCCGCGGAGACCGCCGCGGTCGCTTCCGGCCCGCGCGACGACCCGTCGATGGACACGATCGCAAGCCAAGCGCCACGAGTCCTCCCCGCCCTGCCGCAGGTCGTGCATCGCGCCGCGCGGCAGCGGCGGCGGAGGACGCGGCTCGTGGAGCTGTTCTTCGAATCGTGGGTGAGGCTGTCGGCGCTGTCCGCGATCCTGCTCATCTTCCTGATCTTCGTCTTCGTCGGGCGCGAGGCCCTGCCGCTCCTCTGGCAGCATCCCCAGCCCGGGCTCGAGAAGGAGGCCGTGACGCTGAGCAACCTCCTCGGCCCGACGGTCTATCCCGACCGGCCGTCGCGATTCATGTGGCAGCCGGTTTCCACCGTTCCGAAGTACAACCTCCCGCCGCTCATCATCGGGACCCTCAAGACGACCATCGTCGCGATCCTCTTCGCGGGGCCGCTCGCGATCCTGGCCGCGATCCTGAGCTCGGAGTTCGCTCCGAAATGGCTGCGCGAGGTGATCAAGCCCACGATCGAGCTGCTCGCCGGAATTCCGTCGGTGGTGCTGGGCTTCTTCGCGCTCATGGTGCTGGCGAGCTGGCTGCAAGCGCTCTTCGGCCTGCGCCTGCGCCTGAACGCGCTGAACGCGGGCATCGGGCTCGGCCTCGCCGTCATTCCGATCATCTTCACGGTCGCCGAGGACGCGCTCACGGCGGTGCCGCGGTCGTATCGCGAGGCGTCGTACGCGCTCGGCGCCAACAACTGGGAGACGGCGATCAAGATCGTCGTGCCGGCGGCGCTCCCCGGGATCTTCGCCGGCGTCGTGCTCGGCTTCGGCCGCGCGGTGGGCGAGACGATGATCGTCCTCATGGCGTCAGGCAACGCCGCGGTGACGACGTGGAGCTTCACCGACTCGGTGCGCACGCTTTCGGCGACGATCGCGGCCGAGCTCGGCGAGGTCGTGTTCGGCGGCCCGCACTATCGCGTGCTCTTCCTGCTCGGCATCCTCCTGTTCGTCTTCACGTTCACCGTGAACTTCGCCGGCGACCTGACGGTGCGGCGACTGCGCGCGCGCCTCGAGGGCAGCCGGTGACTCCGGGCCCGCGGAAGAGGCGATCGAGCGCCGCCGGGATCGCGTTCGTCGGGCTTTGCGTGCTGGCTGCGGCGAGCATCGTCGCGATGCTGGTCGTCGTCCTCGGCGACGTGGTCCTGAACGGCGCGTCGCACGTGAGCTGGGAGTTCCTGAGCGCGGCCCCGTCGGACGGGATGCGGGCCGGCGGCATCTGGCCCGCGATCTTCGGGACGTTCGCGCTCGTGATCCTGATGACGATCGCCGTCGTCCCGCTCGGCGTCCTGACCGCGATCTACCTGTACGAATACGCGCGCCCGGACTCGACCTTCGCCCACGTGGTGAACGTCGCGGTGAACAACCTCGCGGGCGTTCCGTCGATCGTGTTCGGGCTCTTCGGGCTCGGGTTCTTCGTCCAGTTCATCGGCGGCGGCATCGACAGCGCGTTCTTCGGCGGCGACCTCGTCTACGGGAAACCGGCGATCGTCTGGGCCGCGCTCACCCTGGCGATCCTCACGCTTCCCGTCGTCATCGTGACGACCGGCGAGGCGCTGCGCGCGGTTCCCGTCAACGCACGCGAGGCGAGCCTCGCGCTCGGCGCGACGCGCTGGCAGACGATCTACAAGGTCGTGCTGCCGCAATCGACCGCGGGCGTCCTCACGGGATCGATCCTCGCGGTCAGCCGCGGCGCGGGCGAGGTCGCCCCCATCATGTTCACGGGCGCGGCTTACTTCCTTCCGGACCTTCCGACGAAGCTGAACGACCAGTTCATGGAGCTCGGATACCACATCTACGTGCTGTCGACGCAGTCGCCGAACGTCGAGGAGACCAAGCCGGTGCTCTACGCGACCGTCTTCGTTCTGCTCGTCCTCACGTTCCTCCTGAACGTCGTCGCGATCGCCATCCGGGCGCGCTTCCGGGCGGGCCTCGGGCCGCAGGACGCATGAGCGCGCTCGCGAGCGCCGGACCGGCGGGACGCGAGCGCGAGGAGACGGCGTCGTCGCCGGCGCGCGTCAAGATCGCGGCGCGCGACGTCGACTTCTTCTACGGCTCGACGCAGGCGCTGCACGGCATCACGCTCGACGCCGTCGAGGCGCAGGTGACGGCGCTCATCGGCCCTTCGGGCTGCGGCAAGTCGACGTTCCTCCGCCTGATCAATCGCATGAACGATCTCATCCCGGGCACGCGCGTCCGGGGGAGCGTGCTGCTCGACGGCGAGGACATCTACGACACCTCCGTCGACGTCGTCGACCTTCGCCGTCGCGTCGGCATGGTCTTCCAGCGCTCGAACCCGTTTCCGAAGTCGGTCTACGAGAACGTCGCGTATGGCCCGCGTGTCCACGGCGTGCGCGATCGCGCGACGCTCGATCAGATCGTCGAGGGGACGCTCGTGCGAGCGGCGCTCTGGGACGAGGTCAAGGATCGCCTGAACGCATCCGCGCTCGCGCTTTCGGGCGGGCAGCAGCAGCGGCTCTGCATCGCGCGCGCGCTCGCCGTGGAGCCCGAGGTGCTCCTCATGGACGAGCCCGCGTCCGCCCTCGATCCACTCGCGACCGCGAAGATCGAGGAGCTGATCCACGAGCTGAAAGAGCGCTATACGATCGTCATCGTGACCCACAACATGCAGCAGGCGGCCCGGGTCTCGGACATGACCGCGTACTTTTATCTCGGCCGGCTGGTCGAGTACGGTCCGACGGCCCAGATCTTCACGAATCCCTCGAAGCAGGAGACCGAGGACTACATCACGGGACGCTTCGGCTGAGGAGCCGACCATGGCGCTACACACGGACCGCCGGTACGAAGAGGAGCTGGCTCGCCTCCGCCAGCTCATCCTGGAGATGGGGGGCCTCGTCGAGCGTCAGATCGGCGACGCGATGACCGCGCTCGCGAGCGCGCAACGCGAGCTCGCGGAAACCACCATCGAGCGCGACCACCGGGTCAACCGTTACGACGTCGAGATCGACGAGGAGTGCCTGCGGCTGCTCGCGTTGCACCAACCCGCCGCGCGCGACCTCCGGCTCATCACGACCGGGCTCAAGATCACGACGGATCTCGAGCGCATCGGCGACCTCGCCGTGAACATCTGCGAGCGCGTCCTCGAGCTCGCCGGCACCGTCAACGAGCCGCGCGTCGACCTGCAGCGGATGGCCGACACCGTGCGACAGATGGTGCGCGAGAGCCTCGACGCCTTCGTGCGCGAAGACGCCGAGCTGGCGCTCACGGTCTGCAAGGAGGACGACGTCATCGACGTGCAGCACGCTCAGATGTTCAGCGACGTCTTCGAGCAGATCCGGTCGCATCCGGAGCTGATCGTGCAGGGGACCGCACAGCTCTTCATCTCGAAGTACCTCGAGCGGATCGCCGACCATGCGACGAACATCGCCGAGATGGTGATTTTCATGGTGAAGGGCAAGAGCATCCGGCACCTGTCGGTGCCGGCGACGATCTGAACGGCGGCGACGCGCGCCGGGGACGGGGCACGACGACGGGCATTGCGAACGAGCGGGGGGGGCCGGCTCCCGAGCGGAGGAAGGTCCTGGTCATCGAGGACGAGCGCGACATCCGCGAGCTCGTCCGCGTGAACCTGGAGGCCGAGGGCTTCGCCGTCCTCGAGGCCGACAACGGGGAGCTCGGCCTCGCGCTCGTGAAGCGCGAGCGCCCGGCGGTCGTCGTCCTCGACCTGATGCTTCCCGGCCTCGGCGGCCTCGAGGTCTGCCGCCGCATCCGGGCTGACGACGAGAGCGCGCGCCTGCCGGTCGTCATCCTGACCGCGCGCTCCGCGGAGGCGGACAAGGTCGTCGGCCTCGAGATCGGTGCCGACGACTACGTGACCAAGCCGTTCAGCCCGCGGGAGCTGACGGCGCGGGTGAAGGCGCTCCTCCGCCGAGCGTACGACCAGCAGCCCGAGGCGCCGCACGAGGTCTACCAGCGCGGCCCGCTTCGCATCGACTTCGACACCTACGAGGTCTACCTGGACGGCCGCCGCATCGAGCTCTCGCTGCGTGAGTTCGAGCTGCTCAAGTTCTTCGTGCGCCATCCGAACCGAGTCTACGAGCGGGCGCAGCTGCTCGACCTGGTGTGGGGCCCGGACACCTACGTCGAGCCGCGCACGGTCGACGTCCACATCCGGAGGCTCCGGCGCCGCATCGAGCGAGACGACTCGATGCCGGAGCTGATCGTGACGGTCCGCGGCGTCGGGTACATGTTCGACGAGCGGCGCCTGGGGTCGTGAGCTTGGCCGCCGGCCCGGTGGTCGAGAGCTGGAGCGCGGCCCGCCTCCGGGTGTTCGTGCGGCTGACGACGCCGACGCTCGCGGCCGTCGTCGTCGCCTGGATCGCGCCCTTCGAGAGCGGGTGGGCGCGTCTCGGGGTCGGCGTGCTGGCGGCCGCGGCCCTGGCCGCCGTCGGCGCGCGCCGGCACGTCGGACGCGTACGAGCGCTCCGCGAGTGGATCGCGCGCGTCGGAAGTGGCGACCGCGGCTCGCCCCCGCTCGTCGCGGGCGAGCCCGACGAGCTCGATCGGCTGTCGCGCGACGTCGGCGAGGTCGTCGCGCAGCTCGGCGCCGAAATCGTGCGGCTCAAGAACGAGCGCGATCGCCTCGAGGCGATCCTCGCCGCGATGGTCGAGGGCGTCATCGTGATCGACCGCCTCGGCACGATCCTGCGCGCGAACGAACGCGTGCTCGAGACCTTCGGTCTCGTGGCGGACGAGAACCTCGCCGGCCGCCGCCTGTGGGACCTCTCGCGCGACCTCGAGTTCAACGCCGTCGTCCGCCAGGCGCTCGCGAGCGGCAAGCCGACGTTCCGCGAGGTCGAGCTGCGGGGCGCGATCCAGCGCTTCCTCCGGATCACCGTCGGCCCGACCGCCGACGGCAGCGCGTGGGTGCTCGTGTTCCACGACGTGACCGAGACGAAGCACCTCGAGCGCGTGCGGACCGATTTCGTCGCGAACGTCTCGCACGAGCTCAAGACGCCGCTCACGGCGATCAAGGGCTTCGCGGAGACGCTCGTCTCGAGCGGGTTCGAGGACGGCCAGCGCGCCGCCCACTTCGTCGCGATCATCGATCGGCAGGCCGAGCGGCTGAGCCGCCTGATCGACGACCTGCTCATCCTGAGCGATCTGGAGCTCGGGAAGTCGCCGATGCGCGTGCGTGCGGTGTCCCTCCAGTCCGCCGTGCACGAGGTCGCGGAGCTGCTCTCGGAGCCCGCCCGCCGCGGCCAGGTCGCGGTCCGGATCGACGTCGCGCCCGAGCTCGCGGTCGCATGCGATCCCGATCGGCTCGCCCAGGTGATCTCCAACCTCCTCGACAACGCGATCAAGTACACGCCCGCGGGCGGGTCCGTCTCGGTCGCGGCGCGCCCGGTCGCGGACGAGGGCGTGGTGGAGCTCACCGTCGCGGACACCGGCGCCGGGATCCCGGCAGAGGACCTACCGCGCGTGACCGAGCGCTTCTACCGGGTCGACAAGGCGCGCTCGCGCGAGTTCGGCGGCACGGGGCTCGGGCTCTCGATCGTCAAGCACATCGTGCAGGCGCACGGCGGAAGGCTCGCGATCGAAAGCCGCGTCGGGGCCGGAACGACCGTGCGCGTCACGCTTCCGCTCGCGCCTGCGGCGACGACCGCCGTCGGCGTCGCCGCCTCCGGAACGCCCTGAGGAAGCGGTTTGCCGGGGCGGGGCGGGCGCGGTAGTGGTCGCCCGTCGGACGCCCCGCCACGTCGGCGGTGCGGGGAGGAAGGCGCGAGGAGTGGCACGGGCGGGGTCCAGGGCGACGGCGGCCGTGCGCGCCCGTCGCTCGCGTCCGCGGTCGCGCGGAGCGCGGCGCTCGCGATGGCCGGCGTGGCACTCGCGGCGCGCGCGCGCGGTGGCGGCGGGCCGCCTGGTGGAGCACCTGCTGTCGGGGGCCGCGATCGCGGTCGCCGGGCTGGCCGCGCTCGCGACCGCCGCCGACGACGGACGGCCGTGGGTCGTCGGCGGGTCGCTGGTCGGGGTCGCCATGGCGGGTGCCGGCCTCGCGGTCGGGCTCGACCGGCTGCGCGCGCGACTCGCGACCGCTTCGCGCCTCGGCGCGGTCGCGCGCGTCGCGCTCGACGTCGCGGTCGTGGCCGGCGTGCTCGCGATCGCGTGGCGCGTGCCGCCGCCCGAGGCCGCCCGCAGCATCGCCGACGTGCTGGCGGGCGAGCGAACGACGCAAGCGCGCGTCATCCGCCACCAGGTCTACGCCGCATACCGGAGGATGGACCTCGCGGCCGAGCGCCGCATCCTGGAGCGCGCGGAGGTCTTCGCGCCGACCATCGAGCGTGCGGCGGCGGCATTCGAGATCGAGGCCGAGCTGCTGTTCGGCGTCGCGGCCGCCGAGTCGAGCTTCCACCCGCGGGAGAGCCGGGACGGGGGGCGCGGGCTGTTCCAGATCACGGCCGTGCCGCCCGGCGCCGTCGCGCGCGCGAAGAGCGCGCTCGGGATCGCCGAGCTCGACTCGTGGAACGAGCTCCACAACACCTTCCTGGCGGCCGCGACGCTGGCCGAGTATGCCGCTCAGATGGACGGGGATCTTTTCTTGACCCTGCTCGCCTACAACATCGGGCCGCAGAACGGCGGGCTTCGGACGGTCATGCGCCAGTACGGGGCGCGGAACTTCGCGCAGGTGCAGCCGTACCTGCAGCCGCTGCCGCGCGAGTACCCGGTCCGCGTGCTGGCGGGCGCGCTCGCGCACCGGGTGTGGCGGCGATACCACGAGCTGCCGAGGTTCGAGGAGCCGGCCGGCGCACGCCGGGTGCAGGAGGTCGGCATCCCCGGCCTCGACGGCGACGTCTGGCCGGCGCGCGCCGAAGCGGCGCCCGGCCGGGAAGGGTGAGCGAGATCGAGCAGGCGGTGGAGGGGTCGCGGTCGACGGGCGACGTCGTCGCCCGCGCGCTCGCTCGCGCGCCGCTTCCCGCTCCCGACGCTTGCGCGGACCTCGCCGCCGCGCTCGGTCCGTTCGCGGTCGTCGACCTCGAGACGACGGGCCTGGATCCCGCGCTCGCGCGCGCGATCGAGATCGGCGCCGTGGTCGTGCGGCCCGACCGCCCGCCCGAGGTCTTCCATCGCTTCGTCGACCCGCGCGAGCCGCTGCCCGCGTTCACCCGCAGGCTGACCGGGCTCTCGGACGCCGACCTCGCCGGCGCCCCCGCGTGGGACGAGGCGTCGCGCGATCTCGCGGAGCGCGTCACCGGTGCGACGGTGGTCGCGCACAACGCGGCGTTCGAGCGGGCGTTCCTCGCGGGGCTCCTGCCCTCGAACACGCGCTTCCTGGACACGCTCGAGCTCGCCTGCGTCCTCCGACCGGAGCTCGCGGGCCACAGCCTCGGGCTCCTCGCCCGCGACCTGCTCGGCCGGCGCGAGAGCCATCGCGCGCTCGACGACGCGCTCGACACGGTCGCCGTCCTGGCGCTGCTCCGCGAGGGCCTCCGCGCCGGCGGCCACGAGCGCCTGCAGGCCGCGCTCGCGCAGTCGCCTGCCTGGTCGTGGCGCCGGTTCGTGGAGCGCGACGGCGGCGCCGCGTGCGCGCCGCTGCGCCTGGTCGGGGAGCGCATGCCCGAGCGCTCCGCGGTGCCGACGGAGCGCCGGCGCGCTTCGGCGCCGGCGGTCCCGGCCGCGTGGCTCGAGCCGGATTTCGTCCGCGCGTTGCTCGCGGACGAGGGGCGCTGGCAGGCCGCCTTCCCGGGCTATCGCGCGCGCTTCGGGCAGATCGACCTCGCCTGCGCGATGCTCGAGGCGTTCCGCTCGGACCGCGCCTTCGCGGCCGAGGCCGGGACCGGGATCGGCAAGACGCTCGCCTACGGGCTCGTGAGCCTGCTGCACGTTCTGCACACCGGTGAGCGGGTCGTGATCAGCTCGGCGAACCGGACGCTCCAGGAGCGCGTCGTCCGCGAGGAGCTGCCGCGGATCGCCGCGGTGCTCGGGGTCGCGCCACCGCCGGCGATCGTGCTGAAGGGAAGGGCGAACTATGCGAGCCCGCGCCGCCTTCGGGCCGTCGCGGCCGATCCCGAATCGCTCGGCTTCGCCCTGTCGCCGGCGGCGCGAGCGTACTTGACGAGCTTCCTCGAGCGCTGCGGCGATCGCGACCTTCTGGGCTTCGGCGGCTGGCTCGGGAGCCACGAGCCGGCCCTCTGGTCGCTGCGCGACCGCATCGCGTGCTCGCTCGAGTGCGACGAGAGCAGCTGCCTCGCCGACCCCGACGGCGCCTGCGCCTATCTCCGCCGCGTCGCGGCGCTGCGCGAGGCGGCGATCGTCTCGATCAACCACGCGCTGCTCCTGACGTGGCCGGCGCGCTACGGGCCGATCGGACGCCTCGTGATCGACGAGGCCCACGAGCTTCCGGGCGAGGCCGACCGCAGCTTCTCCGAGGAGATCCGGGCGCGCGAGCTCCGCGGTCGCCTGCGCCAGCTCGCCGGGCCCGGCGGCCGAAGCGGGATCGCGGCCGCGCTCGCGGCGACGTCGGGCGCACGCGAGACCGCGGCGCGCGTGGGCGCTCTCGCGCGCGCGTGCATGGCCGCCGTCGAGGACGCCGGACGGGCGCTCGCGCTCGCGACCGGGTCGACCGATGCGCCCGTGCCGCCCGCGAGCGCGATCGAGCCGGGATCGCCGTGGGACGACGCGGGCGGGGCGCTCGCGCGCCTCGCCGACGAGCTGTGCCGCCTGGGAGGGGCCGTCGAGGAGCTCGTGGCCCGCCATCGCGCGGCGACCGGAGCCGGTCGCGACGACGCGGTCGCCGGCGAAGGCGCCGTGCTCGCGAGCTGGCTGCTGGGTGCGGGCCGGGGGCTCCTCGCCGACGCGCTCCAGCAGGCGCGGCCGGACACCGTGTACGCCGCCCGCGGGCTCGCCCGCCCGGAGGGCTTCGACTTCTGGCTCCGGGCGACGCCGGTCGAGACCGCGGCCCTCCTGCACGCGCGTCTGCTCGAGCCCGCGCGCACGGTGATCGCCGTGTCGGCGACCCTCGGCGTCGGCGGCGACCCCGCGCCGTCGCTCCGGAAGCTCGGGTGGTTCGAGCTCGAGCGCGAGCGCCGGCTGCCGGCGCTCGCCGTGCCGTCGCCGTTCGACTACCGCCGCCGCTGCGTGCTCGCGCTCGTCCGCGGCGACGGCTGGCGGCAGCCCGGGTTCGCGGCGCGGTGCGCGTCGGCGATCGCCGACGTCGCGGGCCTCCTCGGGGGCAGGACGCTCGCGCTCTTCACGAACCGCAATCGGCTGTCCGACGTCGTGGCACGGCTCGCGCCGCGGCTGTCGGAGGAGGGGATCGCCGTCCTCGCGCACGAGCGGTCGGGCGGCGCAGCCCGGCTCGTCGAGCACTTCGTCGCCGACCCGCGCGCCGTGCTCGTGGGATCGCGGAGCCTCTGGCAAGGCGTCGACGTCCCGGGCGACGCGCTCTCGTGCGTCGTGATCGACAAGCTGCCGTTCCCGCGCCACGACGATCCGGTGGCGCGCGGGCGGGCGGAGCGGGTCGTCGCCGAAGGGCGCGATCCGTTCCGGGACCTCGCGCTGGAGCCCGCCGTGGTCGCGTTCAAGCAGATGTTCGGGCGCCTCATCCGGAGTGAGACCGACCGGGGCTTCGTCGTCGTGCTCGGGGCCGATCTCTCGCGCTCGTACGTCGAGGAGTTCGTCGCCTCGCTGCCCGGGCCGCCGGCGCTCGTGACCGGCACCTGGCCCGAGATCCTCGCGGAGATGCGTGCGTTCTTCGCGTCGGGAGCTCAGACCTCGACGGAGCCGCCGGTCGCGCCGTTCGCGGGCGGCTGAGACGGCGGCGGGAGGCCGCGCTTCACGGCCATCCCGAGCTCGACGAGCTTCTTCCGGAGCGTGTTGCGATTGATGCCGAGGATCTGCGCGGCGCGCAGCTGGTTTCCGCCCGTGCGCTCCAGCGTCACCTCGAGGAGCGGCCGCTCGAACTCCATGAGGAGGTTCGCGTAGAGGTCGACGGGATCCCGGCTGCCGAGGGCGGAGAACACCTCGCGTACGCGCGCCTGCACGACCTCCGCGAGCGACCGCCCGGCGACCGGCGGCGACGACGATTGCGTCAAGGTGAAGTCGGCCGGCATGAGCGTCCGGCCGGGCGCCATGACGGCCGCCCGCACGAGGGTGTTCTCGAGCTCGCGGACGTTCCCCGCCCAGGTGTGCTGCACGAGGAGCTGCTCGGCCGCGGGCGAGACGCCGGTCACCTCGGTGCCGAGGTCGCGATTGATCTTGGCGATGAAGTGCTGGATCAGCTCCGGGATGTCGCTCACGCGCTCGCGGAGCGGCGGGACGTGGATCGGGACGACGTTCAGGCGGAAGAAGAGGTCCTCGCGGAACCGGCCGGCCTTCGCGGCGCGCGCCAGGTCCTGGTTGGTCGCGGCGACGATCCGCACGTCGGTACGGAGGCTCTCGCGTCCGCCGACGCGGGTGAACTCGCGCTCCTGGAGCACCCGCAGCAGCTTCGCCTGGAGCTCGAGCGGCATGTCCCCGACCTCGTCGAGGAACAGCGTTCCGGAGCCCGCCTGCTCGAACTTGCCCGCGCGCCGCTCGAGCGCGCCCGTGAACGCGCCGCGCTCGTAGCCGAACAGCTCGCTCTCGAGGAGCTCGCGCGGGATCGCGGAGCAGTTGAGCGCGACGAACGGGCCCTGCCAGCGCGGCGAGTGGTAGTGGATCGCCTTGGCGATGAGCTCCTTGCCGGTCCCGCTCTCGCCCTGGATCAGGACCGTCGCGTCGTTCTTCGCGACCCGCCCGACGAGCTTGTAGATCGCCTGCATCGCGGGCGAACGGCCGATCAGGTCGACGCCGGCCTCGTAGCGCTTGCGGAGCTCCCGCTTCAGGGAGTCGACGTCGGACGAGAGCCGCCGGCTCTCGAGCGCGCGCTCGACGAGAAGCCGCACGACGTCGAGGTCGAACGGCTTCGTCAGGTAGTCGTACGCGCCGCGCTTCATCGCCTCGACGGCGTTCGCCATGGTCGCCTGCGCCGTCATGACGACGAGCGTGGTCCGCGAGCCCATCTCGCGTGCCTTGCTGACGACCTCGAGGCCGCTCGGCTCCGGCATCCGGATGTCGAGAAAGGCGATGTCGACGTCGCCGCGCTCGAGCGCCGCCATCGCCTCGGTGCCGCTCGACGCCTCGACGACGTCGTGTCCCTCCGCCCGCAGGGCCTCGCCGATCACCCAGCGGATCGAGCGCTCGTCATCGGCGACCAGGATGCGGGCGCCTGGCTTGTCAGACATGGTTGGTTCCCCGCTCGACCGGCAGCGTGACCGTGAAGATGGTTCCGCTGCCGGGCTCGCTTTGCGCGCGCAGCACGCCACCGTGCTCCGTCACGATGCGCTGCGAGATGGCGAGGCCGAGCCCGGTGCCTCCGCTCTTGGTCGTGAAGAACGGTGCGAAGACGCGCGCGAGGTTCTCGGGCCCGATGCCCGGGCCCTGATCACTCACGTCGATCGACAGGAACTGCTCGCGGCCGTTCGCGCCCGCGACGTAGTAGGACGTCTCCATGCGGGTGGTCACGACGATCGCCCCGCCGCTGGGCGACACCTCGACCGCGTTCCGCACGAGGTTCAGGAGGACCTGCGTCAGCCGGCCGCGATCGCCGACGACCGACGGCAGGCTCGGGTCGTAGCGCCGGACGAAATGGATGCCGTTCGATGCGCCGGCCCCTTCGATCGCGAGGACGCGGTCGATGACCTCGTGGACGTTGACGGCGGCGCGCTCGAGCCGCGACGGGCCGGTCAGGTCGAGGAGCTGGGTCATGAGGCCGTTCAGCCGGTCGATCTCGCCGACGATGATCTGCGTGCACTCGCGCAGGCGGTGCTCGTCGCCGCTCCGGGCGGCGAGGAGCTGGGCGGCGCCGCGCATGCCCGAGAGCGGGTTCTTGATCTCGTGCGCGAGGCCGGCGAGCAGGATCTCGAGCTGCCCGAGGCGATCGGCCTCGCGCGTCCGCGACTCGAGCTCGCGCTGGTAGCTGAGGTCGTGCAGCGTGAGCAGCGTTCCGATCTGGCGGCCGCTCGCGTCGGTGAGGAGGGTCGCGGCGGCCCGGATCGGGCGCTTCCGGCCCGCGCGCCCGACCAGGAAGGCATCGGCCTGGACGTTCCGGACGCCCGACGCCTGGGTGGTCTCCAGGAGCTCCCGGATCCAGCGGTTGCCGCGGAAGACGTCGACCGCCCGCTGTGCGATCGCCTGTCCCGACGACAGGCCCGTCAGCGCTGCGGCACCCTGGTTCATGAACTCGATCCGGCCGGCGTTGTTGATGACGACGAGGCCGTCCTCGAGGCTTTCGAGGATGTTGAGCCAGTGATCGGATAGAAACCCGCCGTCTGCCTGTTCCACGTGCACGTGCTCATCAATTAAGCAGACGGACCGGACCCAAGCGACGACATGTCCTGCGCATCCCCACCGCGGCGGCCTGCCCTAGCAAGAGCGTGCCCGCCGCATGGGCGCGGCTTCCGACCTCGCTCGACCGCCGTGAAGCGCCCGTGCGGTCGGTTGACCCAGCGAAAGCGCGGCGAGACAGTCGCGGGATGATCTCCATCAGAGACGCGCTGGATCTCGTCTTGGGCGCGGTGGTGCCCCGGCCGGCGGAGGAGGTGGCGCTCCCGGACGCGCTCGGCCGCGTCCTCGCGGACGACGTGCGCGCGGCCTTCGCCCTCCCGCCGTTCGCGAACTCGCAGATGGACGGGTTTGCGGTCCGCGCCCGCGACCTCGCGGGCGCGAGCGCATCGCGCGCGGCGGAGCTCCGCGTGACCGGGACGATCGCGGCCGGAACGTCCGAGCTGCCGCCGGTCGAGGCCGGCTGCGCCGTCCGGATCATGACCGGGGGCGCGATCCCGCCGGGGGCGGACGCGGTCGTCAAGGTCGAAGATACGGAGAGCGCCGGCGGCGTCGTCCGGATCGCGGTCGCGCCGCGACCGGGCGAGTTCGTGCGCCCGGCGGGGGAGGACGTTCGCGCCGGCGATCGCGTGCTCGAGCGCGGACGACTCCTGCGTGCGGCCGACGTCGGGATGCTCGCCGCGCTCGGGCGTCCGACGGTGCGGGTCGCGAGCCGACCGCGCGTCGCGGTGCTCGCGACCGGGGACGAGCTCGTGCCCCTCGGCGAGCCGCTCACGCCCGGGCGCATCTACAACTCGAACGCATACGCACTCGCCGCCGCGTGTCGCGAGGCCGGCGCGGACGCGGCGGTTCTCGGCGCCGCCCGCGACGAGCGGTCGGAGCTCACGGCCGCGCTGCGGGCGGCCGCGTCGTTCGACGTCGCCCTCACGACGGGCGGCGTCTCGGTCGGCGACTTCGACTACGTGAAGGACGTGATGGACGAGATCGGCCTCGAGCGCCGCTTCTGGCAGGTCGCGCAGAAGCCCGGAAAGCCGATCACGTTCGCGGCGCGCGACGGCCGACTCTTTTTCGGCCTCCCGGGGAATCCCGTGTCGTCGCTCGTCTGCTTCGAGCTCTACGTCGCGCCCGCGCTCCGCCGCGCGCTCGGCATGCGCGACGTCTTCCCCGCGACCGTCGACGTCACCCTGCGGGCGACGGTCAAGACCGCGCGCGACCTGACCGAGCTCGTCCGCTGCCGCCTCGACCGCCAAGGCGACACGCTCTACGCCACCCCGACCGGCACCCAGAGCTCCGGCGCGCTCAGCTCCGTCGCCCTCGCCGACGCTCTCGTCGTCAGCCCCCCGGGCATCCCCGAGCTACGCGAGGGCACTCGCGCAAAGGGTCTTCTCACGCGAACCGACCGGCCCCTCGGCTCCACGCACCCGTTCGGCTGAGCGCCTTCATCGGATGTCGCCGTCTCCCCCGTGACCGCGAAGCGCCTCGCTTCCGCGACGCTCGCGCCGTCGCCCAGGATCAGTCGAGCTCGCCGCCGCCGACCGCGCTGCTGCCGCCGTCGTCGCCGCCGTCGGCGTCGGCGTCCGAGCCGCCGGCCTCGAGCTCGTCCACCATCTCGTCGAACTCCGCCCCCCCGACCTCGTCGCCGAGCTCCTTCCCCATGCGCCGCATCCACTTCGCGACGCTCCGGGGATCGCTCTCGTCGACGTCCCCGAAGCCGCTGGGATCGGCGAGCGACTCGAGCCGGCTCTCCTCCGAGCGCGCGAGCGCGAAGCGCGACATCAGGCGATCGAGCTTCCGGCTGCCGCAGCGGTCGCACACGGCGTCGACCTTCTCGCTCGCGCGCAGCGTGAGGATCTGGACGCGGCGTCGGCAGTCGGCGCAGCGGTACTCGTAGATCGGCATCGCGCTCTCAAGCCGCCTTGCTCGAGAAGCCGCTCTCGCCGTAGCGCAGCACGCTCGACTTACCGTTCACCTGCGTCTGGATCGCGACCTCGCGGCCCCACAGGCGGTGGAGGTAGGCGAGCGTCTTCTCGGCGTACTCGAGGAGCAGGTCCCGGCCGTCGTGCTCGTGCTGCAGGAGCAGGGTGCGATTGCCGCCGAAGTCGGCGTCGACCACCTTGATCACCGGGATGGATCCGGTGCCGACCGCGCGCAGGAGCGTTTCCTTCACCTGCTTCCACTCGTCGCGATCGGAGACCTTGGTCACGACGACGTCCTCGCCCTTCTGCTCGTACTGGAAGAGGTCGAGCTCGCGCATCAGGGGCTCGGTCAGGAAACGCCGGAGGAAGGAGACGTCGCGGTCGACCTCGCGCGTCGTGAAGATCGCCTGGCGACCGGTCTGGCGCGGGGCGCCGCGCTCCTTCCGCTCCTCGGGCGTGGGGTCGTCGTGGAGCCGCTTGATGTCGTCCCACACCTTCAAGCCGACGTGGTACGGGTTCAGACCGCCGGGGTGCGGGCGCACCACCTGGTTGTGGCGGACCAGGAACTCGATGTGCAGCTCGGGCGGGAGCTTCAGCGAGTTCAGGATCTCGCGGTGCCAGTACGACGCCCAGCCCTCGTTCATGATCTTGGTCTCGATCTGCGGGAGGAAGTAGCAGGCCTCCTCGTGCACGATCGTCAGGATGTCGCGCTCCCAGCTCGCCAGGTAGGGGTTGTAGTCGCGGATGAACAGGAGCACGTCCTCCTCGGGCGCCGCGGGCACCTTGCGGAGATCGGGCGGCTGGTACGCCGCCGGACGGTGGATGTTCGCGAACGGATCGGGACGGGGGATGGCCTGGTCGAGGAGGCGCTGCCGCTCCTGATCGTCCGTGAGCTTCCGGACCGCGCGGTTGCGGCGCATCTGCAGCGAGAGCGCGTGCGCCGCGTCGAGAATCGGCTCGACCCTGTCGATCCCGATCGACGGGTCCTCGACGTAGGAGCGCATGCGCTGGGCGTGCGCCTTGAACGTCCCGACCGTGAACTCGGCGCGCGTCTGCTGGAAGTTGAAGTTGCGCTTGAAGAAGTCGTTGTGCCCGTAGACGTGCGCGATCGTCAGGATCTGGAGGCAGAGCGTGTTGTCGCGCATCAGGTACGCGATCGCCGGGCTCGAGTTGATCACCATCTCGTAGGGCAGGCCCGAGACGCCGTGATCGTAGAGCGTCTTCAGCTTCTCGTAGGCCTTGCCGTACGACCAGTGCGGGTAATGCGACGGCATGCCGGAGTACGCCATGTAGCCCAGCATGTCGTTGTGGTCGCAGATCTCGAATTCCTGCGGATAGGTGTCGAGCCCGAACTCCTCGACCTTCTCGCGGATGCGGGCGTCCCAGTATTCGAGGTCGGAGAGCGAGTAGTCGGCCATGGTGGGTCCCGCCGGCGCGTCAGCCGGGCGAGGAGGCCGTCGCGAGCTTCGCGCGGTCCTTCGAGAGGAACGCCCGGAACGACGGCCAGATGTCCTCCTTCCGCTCGATCACGACGGTCTGGAAGTTCTCCGCGTCGAGGCGCCGGAACAGGTTCAGCATCGAGCTTTCGTAGTAGCGCGACCCGAGCGGCTTGATCTCGCCGTAGCCGAAGAGATTGCAGACGTCGGCGAGCTGCTTGGCGAGGCGGAGCGCCGCCGGGTTGTCCGAGTCGAAGTTGTCGCCGTCCGAACAATGGAACGCGTACACGTTCCAGAGCGACGGGTGGTAGCGCTCGTCGATGATCTCGAGCGCCTTCGCGTACCCCGACGAGATGAATGTCCCGCCCGATTCCGCCTTGTGGAAGAACTCCTCCTCGGTCACCTCGCGCGCCTCGGTGTGGTGGGCGACGAACACGATCTCCACCGCCCGGTACTTGGTCGCGATGAACTGGTAGAGGAGGAAGAAGTAGCTCCGCGCGAGGTACTTCTTCATCGTGTCCATGGATCCCGAGGTGTCCATGATGCAGATCACCACCGCGTTCGACTCGTTCTTCAAGTCACTCACGACGTGGCGGTAGGTCAGGTCTTCGATGCGGAACGGATGGCGCTGCTCGGCGCCGCCGCCGCCGCCGGGCTCGGGCTCCGCGGGGCCGTCGCCGCGGCGCATGCGCTGGGTCGCCAGGATGCGACGGACCCGCTCCTTGGCCGTGCGCTTCTTGTCGAGACGGATCCGGATCCCGACCGCCCGGTATCCCTTGCGCTTCGCGGTTCTCTCGGCCGGGATCTGGCGCAGGGCGCGGCGCTCGAGGTCGGGTAGCTCGAGGTCCTCGAACATGATGTCGATCAGCTCCTCGAGCGTGATGTCGGTCTCGTAGTAGTCCTGGCCAGGCTTGTCGCCGGCCCGGTCGCCCTGACCGGGGCCTTCCTTCTGGCCGCGGCCGACGACCTGCCCGGGCTGCGTGTTGCCGTCGCCCTCGCCGACGCCGGGGACGTTGTCCCCGTAGACGAAGCGGTACTCGCGCACGCCGCGGATCGGGACCTTGACGATCTTGTCGCCCGACTTCCCGATGATCGACTCTTCGGCGACGATGTCCGCGATGTTGTCGCGAATCGACTCGCGGACCTTCTGGCGGTGGCGAAGGCGATCGCCCGCGCTTCGGTCGCTGCGCTCCGCCTCGGAATGGCGGAAGGGTCGAAAGATGGCGCCGCCCGGCACTTTGTCCTCTACCGTCCCCGTACGTCATGCGCTCGGGACGACTCCCGAGCGACCCGCCTCCCCGAGGGACCGAGCGTCTCGGGGCTCAGTCCTTCCAGAGGTTGTTCGCCGCGTACTTCATGACGACGTCGACGCAGCTCTCGCAGTAGCCGTTGTCGAGCAGGTTCGACACCATCGCGTTGTACTTCTGCTGCTGCTCCTCGTCGCGCGTCCGTGCCTTGGTGATGATGCGCGAGATGTCGCGCACGGACGTCATGAGCTTCTTCTCGATCGCTTCCTTGAGCGGCTCGTAGCTCTGATAGGTGATGTGCTCGCCGCGCCGCGACGTCGCCCACAGGTACGCGATCACCTCCTGGCGGAAGCCCTCGGCCGCCGAGCCGATGATGGCGATCTGCTCCTCGATCGACTTCAGGAACCCCTCGTCGGGATGAAGCTCCTCCTTGGTGTTCCGGTCCTTGACCTTGGTCTTGTTCACGAAGGCTTCGGCGTGGTCGAGGTAGTTCTGGAAGAGCGCCTCGGCCTGCTCCTGGTACGAGTAGACGAAGGCCTTGGTGATCTCCTTCTCGAGGATCTCGAGGTACTCCTTGTGGAGGACGTCCTGGAGGAACTCGAGGAGCCGCTTGCGCTCGTCGTCGGCGAAGTCGGCCTCCTTCACCATCGTGATGAGCGCCTCGCGGACGTTGATCGGGTTGATGCAGTTGCCCTCGACGTTGTCGGAGAGCGCGTTGTCGAGCGCCTTCATGATGAAGCGGGTCGAGATCCCGTTCATGCCCTCGCGCTTCGCCTCGTCGCGCAGCTCGCGGACGTCGATCTTCTTGGTCTTGCCCTTCTCGACGACCTCTTCGCCGTTGTAGAGCTTCAGCTTCGTCATCAGGTCGCACTTCGCGGTCGGCTCGAGGCGCGAGAGGATCGCGAACATCGAGGCGACCTCGAGCGTGTGCGGCGCCACGTGCGCGCGGAAGTCCGAGTTCCGGATGATCTTCTGGTAGATCTTCACCTCTTCGGACAGCCGCAGGTTGTACGGGACCTTCACGACCACGATGCGGTCGAGGATCGCCTCGTTGGTGTGATCCGCCTTGAACTTCTGCCACTCGGCCTCGTTCGAGTGCGCGATGATGCACGTGTCGACGTAGACCATCCCGTGGCGCCCGGGCGCCGGGATGACCTTCTCCTGCGTCGCGGTGATCATCGCGTGCAGGTACTCGGTCTCGTTCTTGAAGACCTCGATGAACTCGACGATGCCGCGGTTGCCGACGTTGAGCGCGCCGTTCAGGTCCAGGACGCGCGGGTCGCCTTCCGAGTAGACGTCGAGCTTCGAGATGTCCTCGCTGCCTATCAGGACCGACGTGTCCTGGTTGTTCGGGTCGACCGGCGGGACGACGCCGATGCCGACGCGGTTCCGCTTCGAGAAGTGCTTGAGCTCGACCGGGAAGTCCTCGTAGCGGCCGCCGAACTCGTGGTCGAGGCGCCAGCGCGTGACGGGCGACACGTCGCCCTCGATGTGCACGCCGAGCATCTTCTCGAACTCTTTGCGGAGATGGCGCGGGATGAGCTGCAGCGGCTCCTCGTCCATCGTCGAGTTCGCGACCGAGTAGAACGGCTCGGACTCCTCCAGCCCGCGCTGCAGCTTCTCGACGAGCGAGCTCTTGCCCGAGCCGACCGGTCCCATGAGGTACAGGACCTGGCGGCTCTCCTCGCCCTTCAGGGCGGCGGAGTGGAAGTAGCGGACGATCTGCGAGATCGTCTTCTCGATCCCGAAGAACTCGTCGCGGAAGAAGTTGTAGACCTTGAGCGGCTCGTCCTTGTACAGGCGCTTGGCGCCGGTATCGTCGACGTCTTGAATGTCCTCGCTCCCGCGACGCATGATGACGTCGTAGATGCGGGAGTGCGCGAGTTTCGGGATTGACGGATCCTCGCGAACCTTCTCGAGGTAATCCAGGAAGGTGCCCTGCCAGCTCTGGCCTTCGTGGGCGGCGCGGTCTTCCTGGATGATCCTCGCGAACGTTTCCCTGTCGCTACCCATTCGGACGGCTCCTCTTCGCTGTGCCGTCGTGCAGGCGCCCGCTCGAGTGGGCCCGGGCGGCCGGCCGTTCGACGAGCCTTCCAGTTCGCGGAGTTTGCCCGTTGCTCTCTCCGGCGAAGTATACGTGCGGTCCCGGGGCGTCACAAGCCGAGACTCGCTTGCGCGGCGCTGGCGATTTCCGTTCAAGGCGTGCGAGCAGCCGCTCGGGCGGATGAAATCCCCGATCGCGGCGATGGAGGACAATCGTGGAGATTGCGAACAGCGTCGCGCTCGTGACCGGAGGCGCATCCGGCCTCGGCGCCGCGACCGTGCAGACTCTGCTGGCTGCGGGCGGTCGCGCCGTGATCCTCGATCGCGAGGGGTCGCCGGGCGCGGACCTCGCGCGCGAGCTCGGCGACGCAGCGCGTTTCGTGGCCGCGGACGTCACGCGGGAGGACCAGGTGCGAGCCGCCGTTGCCGCGGCGCGACAGGCGTTCGGCGGGCTCCACATCGCGGTGAACTGCGCGGGCGTCGGCGTCGCGGCGAAGACGATCAGCAAGCGCGGGCCGTTTCCGCTCGAGCTGTTCGCGAAGTGCATCGAAGTGAACCTCATCGGAACCTTCAACGTCATCCGCCTCGCGGCGGAGGCGATGGCGGAAGGCACGCCGGGTCCGGACGGCGAGAGGGGCGTCATCGTGAACACCGCTTCGGTCGCCGCATTCGAGGGGCAGATCGGGCAGGCGGCGTATTCCGCGTCGAAGGGCGGCGTCGTCGGCATGACGCTGCCGATCGCCCGCGACCTCGCGCCGTACGGTATCCGCGTCGTGACCATCGCACCAGGGCTCTTCAACACCCCGATGCTCGCGATGATGCCCGAGGAGGGAAGAAAAAAGCTCGCGTCGCAGATTCCGTTCCCCCAGCGGCTCGGCGAGCCGCGCGAGTACGCGCAGCTCGTGAAGGCCATCGTCGAGAACTCGATGCTGAACGGTGAAACGATCCGCCTCGACGGTGCGATCCGCATGCAGCCGGCGTGAGGGCGTCGCGGGCGTCGCTCGCGCTCGCCGCCGTCGCGCTCGGCGCCGCGGGATGCGCGCAGCCGCTTCCCGATGCCGAGTCGCCCGCGGCACGGATCTATGCCGAGCAGTGCGGCCTTTGCCACCGTCCCTATGCGCCCCGTCTCATGACGGCCGCGATGTGGGAAATCCAGGTGGCGCGGATGGACGAGATGCGGGCGCGACGTGGGGTCCCCCCACTCGGGCCGGCGGACCGCGCGACGATCCTGGAATACCTGCGCGACCACGCGGGATGACGCTGCGCGGCGCGCGCACGGCCTGCCGGGCAAAAGACCCACGGAGGAAGAGCCGAAGATGGACATCACGACCGAGCGCGCCGCCGCGCACCGCCTGCGCGTCGAGATGGTGGCGCTGCCGCTCGCGAGCGGCGGGTCGCCGACCCGCGAGCTCGCCGCGCTCGACGCGGCGACCGGCGGTCGCCTGCTGCGCGAGATCCGGAAAAGGAGCGCGGACCCGGCGAAGCGCGGCGCCGTCTCCATCTACCAGACCCACGGCTTCCTCCCGGCGGAGCTGATCGCCGTCCTCGGCGTGGGCACGGCGTCGCCGGCGATGGGCCCCGACGATTGGCGGCGCTTCGCGGGACAGGCGGTCGCGACCGCGCAGGGCGCGCGCGTCCGGTCGCTCGCGATCGAAGTCGGGGGCACCCGGTCGGATGGCGCGGTCGCGGCGGGCGCGGCGGTGGAGGGGGCGCTGCTCGCGAGCTACCGCTTCGCCGGCTTCCGGAAGGCGCCGTCCTCGCCCGCGCTCGCGCGCTGCGTGATCTCCGGAGCGCCCGGCTCGCGCGCCGCGGCGGCGGCCGAGCGCCGGGCTCGCATCGTCGCCGAGTCGACGTGCCTCGCGCGCGACCTCATCAATACTCCCGCCGAGCTCATGACGCCGGCGCACCTCGGACAGGCCGCCGTCCGGATGGCGCGCCGGCACGGGCTCCGCGTGCGCGTCTACGGGCCGCGCGACCTCCGCCGTCTCGGCATGGGCGCGATCCTCGCCGTCGGCCGCGCGAGCCGGAACGAGCCGCGGCTCATCGAGATCGTCCACCGCCCGCCGCGCGCGCGCGGACGCCACGTCGTCCTCGTCGGGAAGGGAATCACGTTCGACTCGGGCGGTCTCTCGCTGAAGCCGCCGCAGGCGATGGAGATCCAGAAGCGCGACATGTCGGGCGGCGCGGCGGTCCTCGGAGCGATGGCGGCGATCGGACGGCTGCGGCTTCCGATCGAGGTCCGGGGCTACGTCGCGTCGGCGGAGAACATGCCGGGCGGCGACGCCTATCGCCCGGGCGACGTCGTCCGGACCTGCATCGGAAAGACCGTCGAGGTCCTGAACACCGACGCCGAGGGGCGGCTCGTCCTGGCGGACGCGCTGGCGCACGCGACCCGCGGCCGCACGGAGGCATCTCGCCCGCGCTGGGTCGTCGACCTCGCGACCCTGACCGGCGCCGTCACGACCGCCCTCGGGCGGAGCGTCGCCGGCGTCATGGGGAACGACGCCGACCTCGTGCGCTCCGTGATCGAGTGCGGACGCGCGAGCGGTGAGCCGATCTGGGAGCTGCCGCTCGTCGAGGACTACGTCCCGCTGATGGAGAGCCCGATCGCCGACCTGAAGAACACCGGCGACGGCACCGCCGGAACCATCTTCGGCGGGCTCTTCCTCCGCGAGTTCGTGCACCGCTTGCCGTGGGCGCACCTCGACATCGCGGCGGTGGCCTTCACCGACAAGCCGCAGCCCTACGTGCCGCGCGGCGCGGTCGGGTGGGGGGTCCGCACCATGGTGGCGCTCGTGGAGAAGGCCGCGGCCGGCTGAGCCTCGGCTCGCTCCGTCAGTCGGCCGGCGACCCCGAGCGGTCGGGATCGGGAACCGTCGCGACGACCCGAACCTCGACGCTGTCGTCCACCGACAGCGGGTTCCAGCGGCTCTTCGGGGCGCCGATGCCGAACGCGGTCCGATCGACCGTGACGCGACCCTCGACGCGGCGGCGGGCTCGGTCGGTGATCGCGAACGTCATCGGGAACGTTCGAACGGCGCCGTGCATGTCGAGCGTCACGTCGGCCGTGAAGCGGTCGCCCGGCTCGGCGCGGAACCGCTCGACGACGGCGCGCGCCTCCGGATAGCGGGCGACGTCGAAGAAGTCGGCGCTCCGGAGGTGGGCGTCGCGCTCGGCGTTCCCGGTGTCCAGGCTCGCGAGGTCGATCGCGACCTCGATGCGGCTCCGCTCCGGGTGCTCCTCGTCCACGGTGGCGCTCGCGACGCGCCAGCTGCGGAACTGGCCGTCCGCGGTGAAGACGGCGTTCCGTCCGGTGAACCGGATCGCGCCGGCCGGCGGCGCCCCCGCGTCGTCCGACCCGCTCGCGAGCGCAAGGGCGAAGGCGACGACCGCGGTCGCGGCCCCGCTCACGCGGGTCGTTCGCGGACGGCGGCGATCTCCTCGAGCGACTTGGGCGCGGCGTGCGAGAGCACCTCGTGACCTTCGCGCGTGACGAGAACGTCGTCCTCGATCCGGACGCCGATGCCCTTCAGCTCGTCGCGGACGTCGAGCGTCGGAGCGAAGTAGAGGCCGGGCTCGACCGTCAGCACCATGCCGGGCTCGAGGACGCGCGAGCCGCCGTCCTGGCGGTAGGCCCCGACGTCGTGGACGTCCATCCCGAGCCAGTGGCTCGTGCGGTGCATGTAGTAGGGGCGATAGAGCGCGTCCTTCACGATCTGCGCGGTCGGCGTCTCCAGCACGCCGAGCGACCGGAGGCCCTCGGCGAGCACCTCGAGAGCTCTCTCGTGCACGCTCTCGAAGGTGACGCCCGGGCGCACCGCGGCGATCGCCGCGAGCTGCGACTCGAGCACGATCCGGTGGACCCGGCGCTGCGCGGGCGTCGGCTCGCGGCCGACCGGGAAGGTGCGGGTGATGTCCGCGCAGTAGCCGCCCGCCTCCGCGCCGGCGTCGATCAGGAGGAGCTCGCGGTCGCGCAGCCGATCGGAGTTGGCCGTGTAGTGGAGGATCGTCGCGTTGGCGCCGCCCGCGACGATGGACGGATACGCCCACCCGTCGGCGCCCCTTCGGCGGAAGGTGTACTCGATCAGCGCCTCGATCTCGTGCTCGCCGGCCTGGGGCCGCGTCGCGCGCATGGCGGCGACGTGCGCCTCGGCCGCGATGTCGATCGCGTGTCGCATCCAGGCGAGCTCCGCCTCGCTCTTCCGGAGCCGCATCTCGTGCACGATCGGGCCCGGGTCCAGGATCGACAGGGGGAGGTCGTTGGCGGTCCGGGGCCGCGATCCCCAGCCGCGCTTGGCGAGCCCGAGGAGCCGGTGGTCGAACGCATCCTCCCGCCCGAAGCGGTAGTGGAGCGGGCCGCCCGCGGCTGCGATCATCGCGACGAGCTTGCCGTCGAGCTCGGCGATCGGATGCGCGGCGTCCGCGCCGAACCGCTCGACGGCGCCCTCGACGCCGAAGCGCCGACCCGTCCACGTCTCCTTCTCGGCGTCGCGCGGCGGAACGAAGAGCACGAAGCGCTCGCGCTGCGCCGACGCGTCGAGCACCGCGACCGCGTCGGGCTCCGGGAATCCTGTCAAGTAAAAGAAATCCGACTCCGGCCGGTAGCGGTATTCGACGTCGTGGTGGTGGGTGACGAGCGCCGGCGCGCGGAAGACGGCGATGCCGCCGGCGAGGCGGGAGAGGACCGCCGCGCGCCGCTCGGCGCGATCGAATGCCGGAAGCGTGTCGGCCTTCGGAAGGTTCATTGGTGGTAGGCGGGCTGCGAGCGGGCGTTCAGGCCGCGCGCGAAGCCGGAGTTCGCGCCGATCGCCTTTTGCCCGGACTGGAGGCGCCCCGGCCCGGCGATCGCGATCGTCGCGGCTCGGCCGGCGTCCTCGTCGGCGAGCGTGATCACGACGCGGTCGCCGCGCTTCAGGTCGGAGACCGTCTTGTTCTCTCCGCCCGAGCGGATCGCGGTCGTCGGTGCGACCAGCACCTCGTGCCTCCGGCCGGCGTCGAGGATCGTGAGGGCGCCTCGCTCGGCGTCGACCGCGAGGACGTTCCCGGCGAGCCGCTCCCCGGCCCACGCCGCGGAAGCCGCGGCCCACGTCAGCAGCAGCAAGGAGAGCGCGGTGCGGGCGACCGCCCGCGGCCGGGGCGCGGATCCGCGCCCGTCTCCGCGCCGGCCGAGCGCGATCAGGCGACCGCGGCACGCGCGTTGCGACATGCCGGCCACGCTAACCGCGGCCCGGAGCGCTGACAAGGGCGGGTCGTTCGACGAGACGATCGCTCCCTCGCCCCATTTGGCAAAGCCAAACGGAGCCCCAAGTTATCGCACGAGGGGAACGCTCCCCTCGCCCCATTTGGCAAAGCCAAACGGGGCCCCAAGTTATCGCACGAGGGGAACGCTCCCCTCGCCCCATTTGGCAAAGCCAAACGGGGCCCCACTCCCCGCGGTTCGCTTCGGTCACATCTCGCGTCTGCTCCTAGCCCGGCACCAGCGGCCCGGGCGCCGATTTTCGCATTCGTTCGGGGTCAGCTAAGGACGGACGCGGAGGCGCGGCACCGCGCGAGCGGGCTGAAGCGCCGGGCGTTCGACTGGGCGCGAGAAGGACTTCATGGACGCGGTGACGTTCCTCGACCTGATCCGGCAAGGCTACTACGCGACCTATCCGTTGCTGTTCTGCTCGGTGGTCGCGCTCGCGATCGCGGGCGAGCGCATGTGGGCGCTGCGCGGCCTCGGCGCGCGCATGACCTCGATCTCGAAGCAGGTCGGATTCCTGCTCCGGCGCGGAGACCTCGACGGCGCCCGCGACCTCGTCGAGCGCGACGCCGCGGACCTCCCGCTCGGCGTGATTTACCGCGAGCTCCTGCCCCGCGTCGCCGACACGCCGGTCGAGGACCTTCTCGCGATCGGCGAGGGCCATCGCATCGCGCAGACCCAGGCGCTCCGGCGGAACGTCTGGCTCCTCGGGACGATCGGCAGCGCGGCGCCGTTCATCGGCCTGTTCGGAACCGTCGTCGGGATCATGCGGGCGTTCCACAGCATGGCGCAGACGGGCACGGGCGGCTTCGCGGTCGTCGCGTCGGGCATCTCCGAGGCCCTCGTCGCGACCGCGCTCGGCCTCGCCGTCGCGATCATCGCGGTCGTGCTCTACAACTACTTCCAGGTGCGCCTGAACGACATGGCGACGACGATGCGGGTCGGCATCGCGCGATTCGTCGACGGCGTGTGCGCGCACCGGGGCGACCGTGGCACTCGGCAGGTTGCCTGAGGAGGCGGGCGAGGGCGACGAGACCATCGTCGCCGAGATCAACATCACCCCGCTCACCGACATCTTCCTGGTCCTCCTGATCATCTTCATGATCACGAGCTCGGCGATGATCGAGTCGGGGCCGAAGGTGAACCTGCCGCAGGCGGGTGTCACGTCGAGCGAGACGCGCGGCGTGGTCGTGACGGTGGACGAGAAGGACAACATCTTCGTCGATGGTCGCGCGACGCCGCGCGAGGGCCTCGCCGACGGCCTCCGCGATGCCGTCGCGCAGAGCTCCGTCAAGCGAGTGGTCCTGCAGGGCGACCGGGCCGTCGTCCTGGGCGACGTCGTGAACATCCTCGATCAGGCCCGCGCGGCCGGCGCCGAGGAGGTCGCGATCGCGGCCACGCGGAAGGCGCCCTGAGCGCGACGCGAGCGAGCCGTGGCACGCGAAGACCTCATCCTCGCCCCCGAGAACCTGGAGGCGCTCGTCGACGGGCTCCGCGACCTCGGACCGGCGCTCGGTCCGGCCGCGGCGCCGGGCCTCGCCGCCGTGCGCGCACGCCTGACCGACGCCGTCGCGGCGCGCTCGTCGGGCGATCGCGACGCGGCGGTCGCGGCCATCACCGCGGCGATGCGCCACCTCGCGGAGCTCGCGAACGCGCTCGACCCGCGCGAGGCGGCGATGATGCGCGCGGTCGCCGCGCAGTTCGAGACGGCGCTTCGCCGCGGCGACGCCGTGGAAGCGACCCAGTCCGTGAACACGATGCGCGAGCGCTCGGGAGCGCGTAAGAAGAGGGGCGACGAGAACAAGCTCTGACGGAAGGACGCGGGCGCGCGAGCCCCCGCGCCGTCCGGCGAACGAAGGACCGAACCGACCCATGGCCAAGGCGAGCGACCGAAAGGGGATCCGGACCGAGGAATACGAGTGCTGCGCGGCCGAGCGCCGGAAGTGGCTCGAGCAGATTCGCAGCAGCTACTTGACGTTCCCCGTGATCCGGAGCGTCCCGTGCCCGACGTGCAAGAAGATCCTGCAGATCCGCGTCTACGAGCGGCCCGACGAGGAGGTCGGGTCCGCGTAGCGATGTTGGCGATGGCGGCGCCCCGACCCGACGCCACGCCCGGCGACGCGCCGCCGTCGGCAGAGGACGAGGCGCTGCTCGCGATCTTCGTCGGCGCGGCCTGGAGCGCGGAATCGCTCGCGCTCGTCTCGGGCGATTCGGCGGCGCGGGCGGAGGAGATCACGGCCCGCCTCGCCTCGGAAGGCTGCGTCGACCGGCGCGCCGGAGGCCGCATCGCGCTCACGGAAGCCGGGCGCGCCGCCGCGGCGCGCGTCCTCGAGCGCGAGCGCGCCGCCCTCGGCGCCGACGCCGCGTCGGCGATGGACGCCTTCGAGCGGCTGGACGCGCGCGCGAAGCGCGCCGTCACGGCGTGGCAGGTACGCGCGCTCGGTTCCGCCGAGGTCGCGAACGATCATCGCGACCCGGCCTACGACGCGCGCGTCCTCGCGGACATCGCGACGGTGGTCGGGGAAGCGATCGCGCTGCTCCGCCCGCTCGCCGCGAGCCGCGCCCGCCATGCGCGCTTCGGCGAGCGGCTGGAGCGGGCGATGGCGCGCGCGCGCGCCGGCGACCATGCGTTCGTGAGCGGCGTCGACGTCGATTCGGTCCACGCGATCTGGTGGCAGATCCACGGCGAGCTGCTCGCGCTCGCCGGCCGCGCGCGCGGCGGCTCGTAGCGCACGGTCCGGTGCGTCGCCGCCGCGCGGTCTCGCGCCGCGCGACGTCCGTCGTCAAGCAAATGCGCGAGTGCGGGGGAAGTCGCGCCGGTGCGCCTCGCGCTCCGACGCGGTCGCGCGATTGGCGGGCGCGATGAGGTTCGCCGCGTACACGAGCGTCAGCGGCGCGAAGATGAAGAACGCGATGGTGGCGAGGAGCGTCTCCCCGATCCACAGGGTCAACGCGACGTTGAAGATCACGATCGCGAGGTAGAGGACCGGCTCGAAGAGGCCGCCGAAGGGCAGGTGGGCCTGCCCGGAGCGCAGCAGAGGAGTCGGCGCGAGGAGCCGGCGCTCGATCCGCTGGTACGCGCCGATCGTGACGAGGCCGACCAGGAACCAGCCCGCGAAGTTCGACGGCGGAACCCCGAAATACAGGCCGCCCTGAGGGTAGTAGTACACCTGGCCGAGGAACCAGCGGTCGCCGCGCACCGTGAGCGGATCGATGACGACGTCGAGGATCGTCATCAGGGCGGCGCCGGTGATCAGGACGCGGAGCGATCCGCGAATCTCGATCGTGTCCAGGACCTGCACGTCGCGGCGCCGCACCTCGAGCGGCGAGTACAGCAGCACCGCGAGCTGGAAGCCGAGATAGCAGAGGAACGCGAACGACAGCGAGTCCCAGACCGGCACGTTGGACAGCCAGAGCTCCTGCGATCGCGTCGTGTCGATGTAGTGGTAGAGCCCGAACGGGAAGCCGTTCCGCGTCGACGAGAACTCGGCGGCGAACGCGACGGTGAACGCGAGCACCGTGAAGGCGGCCGTGCGCAGCCAGCCCATCTTCGTGACGGCCGCGACGAGGTAGCAAGTCAAGAAGACGAAGACGTACGGGCGGTTCAGGACCGTCCCGAGGAGGAGGCTGCCGAAGCCGCGCACAGGCGTCCGATAGACCGGACGAGCCCGTGACTGTCAAATCGTCAAACGAGGGGATGGGATCCGCCCCTCGTTCGGCCGCGCGCCTCACGCGCGGAGCGGTAACTTGCAACGTCGTGGGGCGCGTGGCACGCAGCGGAGCGATGGACGACGCCCTCCGCCGTGCCCTCGAGGCCGACATCCAGATGACGCACGAGCGCTTCTGCGCGGCGATGGAGGTCCGCCTGCCGACGATCGAGGGTGACTCGCTCGAGCGGTACTTCGCGGTTCTCTCGAAGCTCGTGGCGAAGCTCGAGGACACCGAAAAGCACCTGAGCCAGGTGCTCGGAGAGATGCTCGCCGAAGCGGCTCCGCTGGTGATGGCGGAGATGCAGTCGCGGCGCAGCTGAGCGCGCGGGCGGCGGGCCGCCGCCCCTTTGCTAGAGACGGCGAATGGCATCCTCCTTCGCTCCACGGCTGGTGAACGGCCCGTTCGGGGACCCGGGCCTGCTGGTCGAGCTGCGCTGGCAGGGATCGGCGGTCCTGTTCGACCTCGGGCGGAACGACGGGCTGCCGGCGGCGGAGCTGCTCAAGGTGTCGCACGTGTTCGTGTCGCACACCCACATGGACCACTTCATCGGCTTCGATCGCATGCTCCGGCTCTTCCTGAACCGCGATCGCACGGTGTTCCTCTACGGCCCCGACGGCATCGGCGACTGTGTCGCGGGCAAGCTCGCCGGCTACGTCTGGAACCTGACCGACGGCTATCCCTTCGCGATCGACGTGACGGAGGTGACGTCGGCGGGCCTGCGCCGCTGGCTCTTCCGCGCGTCGACCGGTTTCCGGCGCGAGGACCGCGAGCCGCTGCCCGCGCCCGAGCAGCCCGCCGACGCGACCGGCGAGACGCCGGTGCTCGTCGACGAGGGCCACTTCCGGGTGCGCGCGGCGATCACCAATCACCGCATCCCGTGCCTCGCGTTCGCGATCGACGAGCCGACGCACCTGAACGTCGACGGCGAGCGGCTCGCGCGCGAGGGCCTCGCTCCGGGCCGCTGGCTCGCTCGCCTCAAGGAGGCGATCCGCGCGGGCGCGCCGGGCTCGACGCCGATCGCGGTCCAGCGCACCGACAAGACGGAGGTCGACGTCCCGCTCGCGGCGGTGTGCGAGCTCGTGCGCATCACGCCCGGCCAGAAGATCGGCTACATCGTCGACACGCGCTTCCTGCCGGAGAACCTCGCGGTCCTCCTTCCGGTCATGCACAACGCCGACGTGCTCTTCTGCGAGTCGCCCTTCCTCGACGCCGACCGGGACCAGGCGGCGATGCGCTATCACCTGACGGCCGCCGAGGCCGGAACGATCGCGCGCCTCGCGCGCGCGCGGCGCCTCAAGGTGTTCCACTACTCGCCGCGCTACCAGGGCCGTGGGGACCTGCTGCGCCTCGAGGCCGACGCCGCGTTCCGCGGCCGCATCGATCCCGGCGTTCTGGCGGAGCTCGGCGCGGCGGTCGCCTGAGCGCGCGCGGCGGAGCTCGACCGTGCGCGACGCGCTGACCGCCGCCGATCGGGCTTTCCTCGACGCGCTTCGGGTCGCGCACCTCGCGACCGCGGACGGCGACGCTCGCCCGCACGTCGTCCCGGTCTGCTTCGCGGTCCTCGACGAGCGGACGCTCGCCTTCGCGGTCGACGACAAGCCGAAGTCGCGCGCGCGGCCGCTGAAGCGGCTTCGGAACCTCGCCGAGAACCCGCGCTTCGCGCTCGTCGCCGATCGCTGGGACGAGGACTGGTCGCGACTCGCGTACCTGCTCGTCACGGGTCGCGGCGCGGCTTGCGAGGACGCGAAGCGCGCGCGCCGAGCGATCGACGCGCTCCGCGCGCGCTATCCGCAGTACGCCGCGATGGATCTCGCGCCCGATCGCCATCCGGTGATCGAGCTCGCGATCGAGTCGGTCCACCGCTGGGGCCCCGTCGGGCGGGTCGCGCGGCGCGATCCCTAGCGGCGGCGGCGCTCGGGGCGCTCGGTCTCGCGGCGCGCGCGCCAGCGCGCGAGGCGATCTTTGATCGCGGACTCCTCGCCCTCTGCGCTTGGCTCGTAGTAGCGATGCCCGCGCAGCTCGTCGGGCAGGTACTCCTCGGCGACGAAGTGCTCCGGATGGTCGTGCGGGTACTGGTAGCCCTCTCCGTAGCCGAGCCTTCGCATGAGACCGGTCGGCGCGTTCCGGAGGTGCATCGGCACGGCGAGGGTGCCCGTGCGCGCGACGTCGTCTGTCGCGCGGTTCAGGGCGGCGTAGCTCGCGTTCGACTTGGGCGCCGTCGCGAGGTAGGTCGCGCCCTGCGCGAGCGGGATGCGACCTTCGGGCAAGCCGACGAAGTGGACGGCATCCTTGACGGCGTTCGCGACCTGGAGCGCGCGCGGATCGGCGTTGCCGACGTCCTCGGCCGCGAAGACGACCATGCGGCGGGCGATGAAGAGCGGGTCCTCGCCGGCCTCCAGCATCCGGACGAGCCAGTACAGGGCAGCATCGGGATCGCTCCCGCGGAGGCTCTTGATGAATGCGGAGATGACGTTGTAGTGCTCCTCGCCGGCGCGGTCGTAGCGGAGACTCCGGCGCTGCGCCGCCTCGGCGACGACGTCGGGCGTGATCGCGCGCGCCTCCGACCGCGACGCGAGCTCCGCCGCCACCTCGAGGGTGCCGAGCGCGATGCGCGCGTCGCCCCCGGAGTGCTCGACGAGGATGCGTCGCGCCTCGGGCTCGAGCCGGACGCCGAGCGCGCCGAGGCCGCGCTCGCGGTCGGCGAGCGCGCGGTCGACGAGCGCGCCGACGTCGTCGGGCGCGAGCGGCTCGAGCGTGAGGACGCGCAGCCGGGAGAGGAGCGGCGCGATCACCTCGAAGGAGGGGTTCTCGGTCGTCGCGCCGATGAGGACGATCGTGCCCTTCTCCACGTGCGGAAGCAGCGCGTCCTGCTGCGCCTTGTTGAAGCGGTGGATCTCGTCGATGAAGACGACGGTCGGCCGGCCCGTCGCGCGCAGCTCCAGATCGGCGCGCTCGACCGCCGCGCGCAGGTCCTTGACGCCCGATAGCACCGCCGAGAGCTGGACCCACGGCAGCCCGAACGCGCCGGCGAGCAGGCGGGCGAGCGTCGTCTTGCCGCTCCCCGGCGGGCCCCAGAGGAGGAGCGAGTGCAGCCGTCCGCCCTCGATCATGCCGCGCACGAGACGGCCGGGCGCGAGGAGGTGCTGCTGGCCGACGACCTCGTCGAGCGTGCGCGGGCGGATGCGCTCGGCGAGCGGCGCCTCGCCCGCATCGCCGGCGACCGGTGCGCGCTCGTCCTGGTGCGGCGGTGCGCCGGCGCCGCGGCCGCGCGCGGTCGATCGGTCGCGCGGTCCCCGCTCGCTCGCGCCGCTGTCGCGCGCGCGCGGCGCCGCCGTCGAACGCGAGAAGAGATCGGGCTCGTCCGCCATCGCGCTCTCTCGAGCACCACGAGTTAGACACGCCTGCGAACGGTATGCTAGCGCCGCCACCGTTGGCCGCAGAGATGCCCACCGTCGGCCTGGTGCTGAAGCGCGGCGCGCCGCGCGCGCGCGAGGTCGCTCGCGACGTCGTGGCCTGGCTCCGCGACCGTGGAATCCACGCGATCTCGGAGCCCGACGACGCGCACGCCCTCGGCGTCGAGCCCGCCGAGAAGAGCGGGATGTTCGCGCGCGCCGGGGCGATCGTCGTCCTCGGCGGCGACGGGACCTTTCTCGCGACCGCGCGCCTCGCGGGCGAGCGGCCCGTGCCGATCGTCGGCGTCAACCTCGGAGGCCTCGGCTTCCTCACCGAGATCACGATCGACGAGCTCACGGGGACGCTCGCGGCCGTGCTCGACGGGCGCGCGTCGATCGACCATCGCCGCATGCTGCGCGCGGTCGTGCGGCGCGCGGACGGCTCGGAGGAGAGCTTCCAGGCCCTGAACGACGCGGTGCTGAGCCGCGGCGCGGTGGGCCGCGTCGTCGACGTCGAGACCAGCATCGACGGCGCCGTGCTCGCGTCGTTCAAGGGCGACGGCGTCATCATCGCCACCCCGACCGGCTCGACCGCCTACGCGCTCTCCGCCGGCGGTCCCCTCGTCCACCCGTCGGTGCGCGTGCTTCTGCTCTCGCCGATCTGCCCGCACACGCTGAGCGTGCGCCCGATCGTGATCGACGACTGCGCGCGCCTCGCGTTCCGCCTGCGCTCGCCGCGCGAGGAGCTGATCCTCACGCTCGACGGCCAGGAGACGATTGCGATCAATCCGGAGGACGTGGTGGAGGTCGCGTGCTCGCCGTACACCGCGTGCGTCGTGCGCTCGTCGCACCTGAGCTTCTTCGATCTGCTGCGGACGAAGCTCGGCTGGGCGCGGCTCTGAAGGTATGCTGCGACGGCTCCAGGTCGCCGACCTCGCGCTCATCGAAGACCTCTCGCTCGAGTTCGGCGGCGGCATGAACGCGGTCACCGGCGAGACCGGCGCCGGGAAGAGCCTGCTCCAGCGTGCGCTCGCGATCGCGGTGGGACATCGCGTCGGCGCGGAGGTCATTCGCGCCGGCGCCGACGCGGCGCGCGTCGAAGCCGCCTTCGAGCTGCCCGCGGACGACGCGCTCGCGCAGCGCCTCCGGTCGATCGGCGTCGAAGCCGCAGCCGGCTGCGAGCTCCGCGTCCGGCGGAGCGTCGCGCGCTCCGGACGCGGACAGGTCGCGCTCAACGATCGGGTCGTCTCGCTCGCGACGCTCGCCGACGTCGCGAGTGCCCTCCTCCACCTGCAGGGCCAGCACGAGTCGCTCCGGCTCGCACAGCCGGAGACGCACCTCGCGATGCTGGACGAGGCGAGCGGCACCAGGGCGGAGCTCGCCGCGTATCGCGCCGCGTGGGCCGTGGCGAGCGACCTGGTCGCGCGCCTGGAGGCGCTCGAGCGCGGCGCCGCCGAGAACGAGCGCCGTCTCGAGATCGCGCGCTTCGACCTCGACGAGCTCGTGCGGGCGGCGCTCTCCGACCCCGACGAGGAAGCCGCGCTCGCGCAGGAGCGCGTGCGGCTCCGGAACGTCGAGCGGCTCGCCGCCGTCGCGGCCGAAGCGCTCGAGCGCCTGCACGGCGGCGAGGCGGCCGCGCTCGCCGCGGTCGAGAGCGCGGCGCGCCGGCTCGCCGACGCGGGCGCGATCGACGGCGCGCTCGCGCGCGTCGCGGAGGCGCTCGACGAGGCCGCGGCTCCGCTCGCCGAAGCGGTGCGGTCGCTCCAGGCCTACGCCGACGCGCTCGACGCCGATCCCGAGCGCCTGGACGCCATCGAGGAGCGGCTCGCGCTGCTGGAACGGCTGCGCCGGAAGCACCGCGTGGAGGACGCGGCCGCGCTGATCGCGCGGCGCGACGCCCTCGCCGCGGAGATCGCGCGCGTCGAGCTCGACGCCGCGAATCCGGAAGGCCTTCGCGCCGAGCTCGCGGACGCCGCGGAGCGCGCGTGGGAGCTCGCGGCGCGGCTCTCTGCGGCGCGGCGCGCGGGCGCCGAGCGGCTCGAGGGCGCGATGGAGCGCGAGCTCGCCGCGCTCGGGATGCCGGGTGCGCGCTTCGGCGTCCGCTTCGAGGATCTTCCGGCGGGCGCTGCGCGCGGGCCGGCGGCGGCGCTCACGCGCGACGGCGCGAGCCTCGGACCGGACGGCGCGGAGCGCGTCGAGTTCGACCTCGCGGCGAACCCGGGCGAGGGCGCGCGACCGCTCGCGCGCGTCGCATCCGGCGGCGAGCTCGCGCGCATCATGCTCGCGCTCCGGAACGTGGCGGGCGGGATCTCCGTGCCGACGCTCGTCTTCGACGAGGTCGACGCCGGGATCGGCGGCGCGGCCGCCGAGGTCGTCGGACGCCGGCTGCGCCGGCTCGCGCGAGCGACCCAGGTCGTCTGCATCACGCACCTGGCGCAGATCGCGGCGTTCGCCGATCATCACTACGCGGTGGAGAAGCAGGAGCGAGGCGGCCGGACGCGGACGCGGGTCGTCGCGGTCTCGGGCGACGAGCGCGCGCGCGAGCTGGCGCGCATGCTGGGCGGGTCGACGACCGGCGCCGCGCTCGAGCACGCGGTCGCGATGCTCGGCGCGGCCGCCGAGGCCGAACGCGAGGACGCGAGCCGCGGCGGAGGGCGAGCCGGCGGTCGAGCGCCTGCGCGCCGCGCCGCCGCCTCGGCCGGGCGGCGGCGCTGAACGACGGGACGGGGGGGCCATTGCGGTGCGGCTGATCGAGAGGGTGGCGATCGTGACGGGCGCGGGGAGCGGCATCGGCCGCGCGATCGCGCGCAGCTTCGCGGGCGAGGGCGCGGACGTCGTCCTCGCGGGCCGGCGGGCCGAGCCGCTCGAGGAGACCGCCGCGATCGTCCGGTCGCTCGGCCCGCGCGCGATCGTCGTCCCGACCGACATCACCGTCGAGAACGAGGTGCGCGAGCTCGTGGCGCGGGCCGTCGACGACTTCGGTCGCGTCGACGTCCTCGTGAACAACGCGGCCACTCCGGGCAAGGACCTCACGGTCGCGAACATGACTCTCGCCGAGTGGAACCAGACGCTGGCCGTCACGCTGACCGGCGCGATGCTGTGCTCGCGCGAATGCCTCATCCGCTCCATGCTCACCCGGCGCGCCGGCTCGATCATCAACGTCGCGTCGACCGCGGGAGAGCGCGGCCTCGCCGCGAAGTCGCACTTCAGCGCCGCCAAGGCGGGCCTGCTGCGCTTCTCCGAGGCTCTCGCGCGCGAGGTCGGCCCGCAGGGGATCCGCGTGAACTCGATCGTGCCCGGGCCGATCGCGACCGAGCTGCTCGATCGCTACCACCAACGCGTGTCCGCGGCGCGCGGCGTCGCCTACGAGCGCGTCGTCGAAGAGGAGTCGCGACAGGTCGCGCTGCGCCGGCTCATCACCCCGGAGGAGGTCGCTGCGGCCGCGGTCTTCCTCGCGAGCGAGGAGTCGAGCGGCATCACCGCGCAGGCGATCGCCGTCACGGGCGGGTGAGACGTCGTTCCGTGCCGGCGCGCGCGGCTTCCGTCAGCGCGCGCGCCGGGGCTCGGCGGTCGGGCGCGCGCCAGACGGTCGGCTTCGCGCCGCCGGAAGCTCGACGCTGACGCCGTACGACCGCGAGAGAGCGCGCGCGACGCGCGCCACGAGCTCCGCCTTCGAGATCGGCTTGATGAGATAGTCGTCGGCGCCGGCGCGGAACGCCTGCGACTTGAACTCCAGCTGCTCGCGCGCCGTGAGCATGAAGATCGGGATGGCGGCGTGGCGCTCCTGCTGCCGGATGATCTCGCACAGCTCGAGACCGGACATCTCCGGCATGGTGACGTCGAGGATCGCGAAGTGGATCGTGTCCTGCTCGAGCATCGCGAGTGCGGCCGATCCGCTCGCCGCGGTGAGAACGCGCAGCGCGGCCGGCACCTCGGCGAGCGCGTGACCCATCACCTTGAGGGCGACCGGATCGTCGTCGACGACGAGGATGCAGAACTCGGTCGCGCCGTCGCTCGCGTCGTCCTCGTGCGCGACGGCGGGACGCTCGCTCTCGGTCGCGGGCTCGTCGTGCGAGACGACGCGCAGGATCTCCGCGATCGGCGTCCGCCACGCCGCGACGACGTCGACGCCGCGCCGGAGGAGGGAAGGAACGCCGTCTGCGCGCACCTGCGTCCGGATCGCCGCGGCGGTCGCGCCCGCGGCGACAGCCGTACGGAGCGCGGGCGTCATGGGCGCGACCTCGAAGAAGCCCACGTGTCCCGCGAAGCCCGTATGGCCGCAGCCATCGCATCCGACGCCGTGGCTCACGGACGTCAGCGTTTCGGCATGCGCCCCGAGGCGCGCGCGGTAGAGCTCGGACGGGCGCTCGTTTCGCCGGCAGGAAGCGCAGATCCGGCGAACGGTCCGCTGCGCGAGCGCGATCCGGAGCGCGGCGGCGACGCCGTCCGCGGGAGCTCCGAGCTCGCAGAGGCGCGCGATCCCGTCCGAGGCGTCGAGCGCCTCGATCGTCGCGACCACCACGCGATCGCGCGCGAGCTCCACCGATGCGCACGCGGCGCCCGCATCGAGGATCTCGCCCGCGAAGACGACGTCCGCCTCGGGGAGGGCGTTCGGCGGCGCTTCCCGGTCGAGGGTGGCGACGCGACGGCCGGACATCCGCGCCTCGGCGACGAGGCTCCGCGCCGTCGTGCGACGGCCGCTGCCGAGCGGCCCGGCGATCAGGACGAGGCCGCCGTCGGTCGAGAGCTCGCGTCGGAGCGATTCGAGGGACGTCCCGTCGACGCCGCAGTCCGCCAGGGAGATCTCCCCGGTCGCCTCGGGAGCGGAGAAGCGGATCCGGATGCGGCGGCCGAGCGACGCCGGGACGAGCGAAAGGCGCGCCGCCACGCGTCGCCCCTCGTGCTCGAGCGCGAGGAGGCCGGTCTGCAAGCGGTCCTGCGCGGCACCGTCGAGGCCCGCCATGGCCTCGAGCCGCGCCGCGACGCCGGGCGCGACAGGGGCCGCGATCGCCGGGCCGAGATGGTCCGAGCCGGCCACCGAATAGCGTACGGTCGCACCCGAGCCGTTCGGCTCGATGGCGACGTCGCTCGCGCCGAGCCGGAGCGCCTCCGCGAGGACGTGATCGACCATCCCGGCGGCGTCCTGCGGCGCGCGCACGGTCGCCGGATGCGCGGCGTGCGCCTCGCCGGCGCCGGTCGGAGAAGCGTGCGCCGCTTGGAGCGCCGCATCGGGCACCTGCCGACCGACCGCGTCGAGCGCGCGCGGTGCGACCTCGCCCGTGCCGTACGCGCGTCCGATCGCCCGCAGGAGAGAGCTCCGCGGCGCGACGAGTGACCTCACCCGCACGCGGGCGGCGAACTCGATCGCCTTGATCGCCTCGGCATCGAGCGGATTCGCGAAGACGACCGCGAGGTTCGTCCCGCGATCGCGCAGCGGCAGCGCCTCGTAGCGGAGCGCCAGCTCCTTGCCGACCCGCCGGAGCGCGCCCGACTCGGGCGCGACGCGATCGACGTCCACGAGCTCCAGGTCGCAGTGCTCGGACAGAAGCCGAGCGAGCTTCTCGTCGCCGATGTCCCGGGCGAGCGCGTCGACGTAGCGCTCTCCGGCCGCGTCCAGCCGCTGGCGAAGCGCTTCGGCGTCCGCGCGCGTCATCGTACCGATGCCGCAGAGAAACCTGAGGAGCGCCATCGTGCCGACCCGTTCCCCCGCCCGCGCCGCGCCCGCGTCGCGACCGGGGCCCCACGCCCGTGAATTCGGCAGGTTCGTCCCGAATCGATAGGGCCGCCGGGGATTTCGACCGGTGACGCCGCCGCGGGGCCGCGTTGCATTCCGCGGGACGTTTCCGTACGAGTCGCCGGGTACGGGGCCGTAGCTCAGTTGGGAGAGCGCTTGAATGGCATTCAAGAGGTCGAGAGTTCGATTCTCTTCGGCTCCACTCGGGAAATCGCGGGGTTAGCTGAGCGCTGACCCCGCGGTTTCGACCCGACTGTTTGCGTTATGTGTGCGTTTCTCAGCGCGCACGGCGTCGCCGAAGCTGCTCTTGCCCTACGTTCGGTGGCGCTGCGCGTACCGACGCCATCTCCATCGCTTCCCGCAGGCTCGAGAGATCTGCGATCTGGTAGCGGTGGAAGGTCGAGACCGTTCGATGGCCCGAGATCGCCATGGCCCGGCGCTGATCGACTCCTGACTCAACTAGGTTCTTGATCCCCGATCGGCGGAGATCGTGGAAGAGTCGGCGGCCCACCCCAGCCTCCTCGCATGCTTGCCGCCAGGCGGCGCGGAACCGTCCGATTCGCCGCCCGTGTCGGTGGAAGACGTATCGGCAGTCCGGACGTCGATGCCGAAGTCGGCGTTCGATGATCGCCCGAAGCTGCCCGGCGACCGGAAGCAACCGGGGTTGGCCGGTCTTGGTCGCCTCGCCCCGGAGCCGAAACGCGGGTCCGGATCGATCGTAGTCGCGCCACTCGAGGTTTCTCGCCTCGCCTGGGCGCCAAGCGGAGAAGAAGAGAAAGCGGACGAAGTCGGCACTGTCCGGATCGAGTAGCCGGCAGACCCGGTCGAGCTCGGCACTTGTCAAGAATCCTCGTCGGACCCGCGACGGGTCGGGCTTCACCTGCGGGATGTATGGCACCTGCGACGGGGCGACGAGTCGGGCGCGAAGGGCGAGCTTGAACGCACGGGAGAGATGAGAGAGCTCGCCCCGGATAGACGAGGCTGCCGCCGCAGCGTCCCGTCGGGTGGCGACGTACTGGTCGAGCTTGAGCGTGGTGATCTCTGAAGTCCGGCAAGTCGCCCCGAAGTAGTCGAGGAGGTGGCGGCACTGGAAACCTAACGTGGCGACCGAACGTCTCCTGTTGGCGGCGTAATCCTCCTTGATCAGCGATAGCAGGTCCTCGAGAACCAGCTTCCTGGGGATGGGATTGTAGACTTGAGCTCGAACTTCAGCGATCCGCTGTTTGAGAACCCGCTTCGCCCGGCGCTCATCGGTCTCACGGGTCGAACGTTGCTCGTGAAGACCGTGGACGTAGTAGCCCATCCACCAATAGCGGGTACCAGATCGCCGGAAGACGCGTCCGTCGCCACGGCTCACGCGAACCTCCGCTGTTCGAGGTATCGTGCGATGCCCTTGCTCGAAAAGCGGAGCGCCCTTGGGCCAATGCGTCGGGCAAACGGGAGCCCTTTGGCGTTCCTGTAGATCCAGAAGCGGCTCACACCGAGGCGGACTGCGGCCTCATCGATCGACAACAGTCTGTCCTCGTGGTCTTCGGGAACGGACCGGGGGGATCGCTGCGCGACCATCTTCGCGACGGCTCGGGCCTGGAGTGACGCGAGCTCGGCAATGACTTCGGGGAGCGAGGCGGGAACCGCCTCTTCGATCAGATGCCGGATCAATGCCAAGGGGCTCTGCTCATCTTGCATCGGGTGCCTTCGCTGTGGCCGCGCTGTGGCGAGACATTGTTGATAGCAGATATGTCACAGCGGGTCAACAACGGTACATGCGCTTCGTGGCGGGTGGAGAGTGTGGTACCTGCGCCGAACGATGGCGAAGGCAGGGAGAAAGCCGGCTGGGCGGGATGAGAAGGGGCGCCCCGTTCCGGTGAGCACGAGCTATGTGCAGACGACCTTGAGGCTCCCCGTCGATACAAAGGCGATCCTCGATGCTGTGGCGGCGCTCGAGGGACGATCGCAGTCGGCGGTTATGGAGGCGGCGCTTCGCGCGTATGTGGCGGCCCTTCCGAGCGCCGGGCGGCAGGTTGTCGAGGCTGTTCGGGTGAGTCGGCTAGCGGCGAGCAAGAAGCGATAGAGCCGAGCGAGGGGGGATGTCCCGTTCGCTATTGATTTTCGGGTCTCCGAAGCAGTGCGTTCCCGAGTTCGGGATTCCTACGCGGCCTTCTCTTGACGGTCAGGGTTGCTGTGCTTGATGTGACGATCGAGTGCAGCGACGAGAATGCGCATCTCGGCGTGACCGCGTACGCGCCGGAAGCCGAGAGAGCAGTGGACGACGTTTGCACCGACCCACCGCAGCAGCATCGCACCCCCTGCCAGTGCTTCACGTTGCGCGTGAAGCGAGCGGCTCCGCCGTTGAGGTTCTCGATCGCGTTGGTGCTGCGTAGCGTCCGGTAGAGAGCGCCGGGCACGCCCAGGCGCTGCCCCGTGAGCGTCTCGGTCAGTCCCTCGAGGAGCGAGCTCGCCGCACCCGGGTGCTCCCGCTCCAGCGAGCCGGCCAGCCCACGCAGCCGCCGCTCGGCGATCCCGGCGTCCGTCATCTCCCACGCCGCGGCCAGGACTCGACGCACGCGCGGGCGGACGTTCTCGGGCAGGTTCTCGAGGACATTGCGCTGCTTGTGCACCTGGCAGCGCTGGACGAGGGCGAGAGAGCCGAAGACGTCGCGGATCGCTCGCCGCAGCGCCTTGGACCCATCGATCACCCAGAGGATCGGGCGCTCGGTGCTCAGCCCGCGCTCCACCAGGTCCTCGACCAGCGCCTTGGCGACGGCGGTGTTCTCCGTCGCCCCTTCGCGCAGCGCGAGCACGTGCTTCTTGCCGTCGGCGGCGATGCCGAGGGCGACGATGATGGCGTGGTCGTGGAGAATGATGCTGTCGACCATGACCACCCGCAGGTCGAGCTAGCCGAGGGCACGACTGAGCAGCTCGCGCAGGCGCTCCGCCGAGAGCGCGACGAAGCGGCGCGAGACCGCGCTCTTGGAGATCGCTCGCCCGATCTCGCCGGCGGGAAGCGGATCGACGACGTCGCGGTAGCCGCGGGTCGAGACTCCGCGTGCGATTGCGAGAGGTGCGGCGCTCGAGCGGGTCGCGGTCTGGCGAACGCGAAGCTTGGGAGAGTCAGCTCGCCGCCCTCGACGGCTCGCGCTCGCGGACGGCGAACTGCGATCCGCTGGCCACCGAGCGTGACCTCGCTCGGGGGCTGCCTGCACGGAGCGCAGCGCGATGCGAAAGTCGCTTCCCCTTGGGGCCACAGAGAGCGACCCGGTCCTGCTCCATCATTGCTGCGAGGACCTCGCGGCCGGTGTCGACGAAGAGCGCGAACAGATCCTCGCGTGCTGTCTGGAGCGATGCGAGCATGGGAAGAGGGATCTGGACGGAGACAACGGCGGGGGCTCGAAGAGCGACCGGGTCTATGGCAGAGTCCTTCACGGCGGTTCCTTTCGTTTTTGGTTTGGCGACTACCGTCACTTCGGGGACAGCGGATAGAACCGCCACTTCTTCAACTCGTCAAATCAACAGACTTCGGGACATCCCCTATGCGGTGACTAGTAGTGATTTCGGTGGTGCGCGTAGATGCAAAGTCTCGCTCCTGGCAAGGGTGTCGACCTATGCGGCCACTATCATTCGGGGTGTTGCACGGACGTCACCATTGTATCTGGGCGCAGCGCGGCTGCGAGCGGAAGATGAAGGATGGCAGCAAAGAAGTGTAATTGGCGGCCTCGGCAAAATTTAGATGGGTGAATCTAGACGACGGGGCTCTCTCGCGCGGTGTCTCGCTTGGGACGAGTGTCGACGCTGATGTCGTGAGGGTGATGGAATGACCGCGACGGTAGTAACGATTGGGGACCTCCTCGAGCGTTTCGAGGAAATGGAACGACTGAACCGCAGATGGCGGCGGGTTGGAGTCGCGGGCCTGATCCTTGGTGCGACTGCGGTTGTCTTGGCCGCTGCGGCTTTGTTGGCACGACTGCATATGGGTGATGACGTGCGTCTCAAAGTCCGAAACGTCGTCGAGGGGGAACGCTTCGTCCTGCGGGACGCGATCGGAGGTGTCCGAGCCGAAATAGTCGCCGAAGACAAGGGTGACGCGAGTCTCAACATGTTCGATCGCGACGGGAACCCCCGTATTCATCTGCGGCCGTCGGGCTTGGAACTTATTGATTCTCACGGTACGCAACGAGCCGGTTTAAATGTGATATCAGGTCCGAGAGAGTCCGACCCCTCGACGGTTGTGTTGGTCTTGACGGACGCAGCAGGAAAGCCGCGCGGTAGCCTGACGGTCTTGGCGGATGGGGCCTCACGGCTCTTTCTCTCCGACCGGGATGGGAACGGCGGTGCGAGCGTGCAAACGGATGCTCGCGGATTCGGACGCTTCGGGATCTTCGACGTGAACGGGAGGAATGCGGCGTGGCTAGGTGCGCTACCCGATGGATCCCGTGGGTTGATGCTGAAGGACCGCGCGAATGCGGGCAGTCTCACGCTGAGCGTGGCCTCTGACGGGGGAACAGAGATGCTCCTCAGTGGCGCTACGGGCAAGGAGCGGGCAGTGCTTTCCTTGCCGTCTGGCGGCGCGCCATTGTTCAGGCTTTCCGGGAAGGATTCGCACGGCGGGGTAGGCCTGGGAGTCACGGCGAGCGGTGGGTCGGTGCTGGAGCTCGTCGAGGGAGATGGGAAGGCTGGCACCATTCTGGCCACGGAGCGCGGCTCATGTGGCCTCTCGATTCGTGACGAGGAGGGCAAGGAGGTCGCGGCTCTAAGCACGGAAGGCGGTCGATGGCCGCGGCTGTTTCTTTCGGGAGACGGTGCCAATGTCGGTAGCCTCCTCACGGTCTCTCCAGGCGGAGCCTCGGGGCTGTCGCTGTACGACAAGCGGGGGAGACGACGCGCCGTGCTCGGGCAGGTATCGGATACCAAGGCAGCCGGTACCTCGGCGCGCGCCGGTGATCGGGCGTCGTTCTCACTGACCTTCATGGACGCCGATGGCCAGATTCTTAGGCGAGTGCCACCATAAGTACGACCACGCTCCACGTGCTCGTGGGCCGCGCAGCGCGGGTGCAGGAGGAGCACCCGCGTCGGAAGCCTGTTGGCGGAAAGCAACTACCCGTACGCGCGGGATTCGTCCTGGCCGCGCCCCGATCGGAAGCACTCGGCCTCGGGAACCGCGGCCGGCTGATTCTGCGGCGTGCGCAGCGAACTTCGCGCGCGGGAGTGTCTGGCAGGTGCAGGTTACGTCCCAGGTGAACGAGTCGGCTGAAGGCTAGTCAATCAGGGCAATCGATCGCGACGGGGACCGTACGGGCTCGAGCCGCGCTCTCCGGGTTGGTAGCCGACGTCGCCGGCAGTTGAGGCCGAGCGCAGCGCGCGGAGGTGCATCGTGGAGTCGCGAATCACACCGAGCGCCGTTTGAAGGAATAGCATCGCGATAGCGAGACCGACGACGATGTCGGGCCACGCGCGGCCCGTTTGTGCCACGGCGAGGGCAGCGCCGATGACCCCGAGGTTGGCGACGAGGTCGTTTCGCGACTAGAGCCACGTCGAGCGCATGTTCAGGTCGTCCGAGCGATGGCGGAGGAGCCAGAAGCAAAGGGCGTTGCCGGCAAGCGCGGCGAGGGCGACGATTCGCCTCGCTCGAGGGTGTCACCGGGTGGAGTGCCTTCGCGACGGCTTCGGCGAAGGACAAGTCCACCGAAGACCGCCATGATGGACCCTTTCAGTAGCGCGGTCCGTACGCGAGCAAGCTCGGAGCGGTCGGTGACGTAGAGGCTGAGGCCGTAGACGAGGGAATCAATCACCTAGCATGTCGAGCGAGTCGCCGAGCAGCGCGGTCGAGTGGGCAAAGAGACCGGCGATCAGCTCGACCACGAAAAGAGACGCGTTGACCGCGAGGACGAGCCGGAGCACGGTACGCTGCTTGGAACGACGGGCCGCCCGTTCGATACCCTCCGCATCGCAGCAACTGTCCGCGGCATCAGCGTAGTAGGTAGTTCCGCCGGCCTGAAACTGACCCACCCGCCGCTCTGAAACTGACCCACCTCCGAGCGGCGGTTGCCGGCCGGGGCAAGGTCGGACTTCCGCAGGAGGATGCTGCGGATGGAGCAGGTGTACGGCGTCCGGCACCTGGTGCTGGCGGAGGGGTGGGGAGTGCGGCGCGCGGCGCGGGAGTTCGGGATCTCGCGCAATACGGTGCGCCGCTATCTGGCCGGCGCCGAGCCCGGCGTGCGCAAGCGGGCTGCGCGGCCGCGACCGGTCCTCGAGCGCGTGCGAGGTCGCCTCGACGAGATCCTCGAAGACTCCAAGGCCTGGACGCAGGGCAAGCAGCGTCTGACGGCGACGCAGCTGCACCGCATGCTCGTCGGCGAGGGCCACGCCGTGGGCGTCACCGTGGTCAAAGCGTACGTCGCCGAGTGGAAGCGCCAGCGGCGCGAGGTCTTCGTGCCGCTCGACTACCCGCCCGGCGATCTCGGCGAGATGGACTTCTTCGAGGTCTTCGTCGACGTCGCCGGCCAGCGCCGGAAGGCGTTCCTATTCGTCGTACGCCTGATGTGCTCCGGGCGGGACTTCGCCTGGCTCTACCCGCGCCAGGACCAAGTCTGCTTCCTCGACGGCCACGTGCGGGCGTTCGCGCACTTCGCCGGTGTGCCGCACCGCTTGCTCTACGACAATCTGCGGGCAGCCGTCGTGCGCGTCCTGGTCGGCTCGCAGCGCGAGCTCACCGTGCGCATGCAGGCTCTGGCCGCGCACTATGCCTTCGAGCCGTGCTTCGCCCGCCCCGGCACGGGCCACGACAAGGGCGGCGTGGAGAGTCGAGGGCGGGCGATCCGCTGGCAGCATCTCGTCCCCATCCCCTCGGGCCCTGACCTCGAAACGATCAGCCAGGATCTCCTCGAGCGTCTCGACCGCCAAGCCGAGACGCAGCGCGATCATCGCGGCCTCACGATCGCCGAGCGCTTCGCCGAGGAGCGAGATCACTTCCTCGAGCTGCCGGCGCGACCTTTCCGCGCGACGGCAGCCCACCTCGTCCACGTCTCGCCGCGCTCGCTCGTACGCATCGAGGGTGGCTGGTACTCGGTGCCATGCACCTGGGCCGGGCTTGAGCTGACGGCTTACGTCGGTCCGCACACAGTCGAGATCGTCGGTCCCGACGACCGCATCGGGCACGCGCGGGTGCGCTTCGGCGAGCGCTCGATCCGCTACCGTCACTACCTCCGCGAGCTCGCGCGCAAGCCGCAGGCCGTACGTCAGATCGCCCACCGACTCGTGCCCGAGCTCGGCGAGCCCTTTGTCAGCCTCTGGCAGCGGCTCCTCGACGAGCACGAGCCCCGCGAAGCCGCTCGTCGCCTGGCTCACGTGCTCGGCGCAATCGTCCGGCTCGGCGAGCCGCGTGTTGCCATCGAGATCGGCCACGCTCTCGCCCATGGCACGTCGCTCGCGCTCGCTCTGGCCGAGATCGCATCGCCGCCGCCCAAGCTCGCCCCCGATCGCTTGCCGCCCAGTGTCGCCGGCATCGAAGTGCTCGCCGCCAGCGCCCGCGACTACGACGCACTGCTCGAGGTCGCGTCATGAGCCGCGCCCAAGCCGCCACTGATCTCGTCCGTGCTCAGGTGCGCCCGCTCAAGATGCCGGGCCTCGGTCGCGCCTTCGAGGCGCTGGCTCGCCAGGCTCGCGAGGAGGGCTGGTCCCACGAGGAGTATCTCTACGAGGTGCTCGCCGCCGAGATCACCTCGCGCGCCGACTCCGCCGTCCGCCAGCGCCTCCAGGCCGCACGCTTCCCCGAGCACAAACCACTCGACAGCTTCGACTTCGCCGTCGCCGACGGTATCGATCCCAAGCTCGTCCTCGAGCTCGCTCGTGGCGAGTGGATCGGCCGCACCGAAAACCTGCTCCTGGCCGGTCCCATTGGCACCGGCAAGACCCACCTCGCCATTGCGCTCGGAATCGAAGCCGCCCGCCAGCGCCACCACGTCGCCTTCTGGCGCGCCGCAGACCTGGTCCGCACTCTCCTCGAAGCGCGCGACGCTCGCGAGCTCTCTCGTCTGCAGCGCCGGCTTACCCGCCTGCAACTCCTGATTGTCGACGAACTCGGCTTCATCCCCTTCGACCGCACGGGCGGCGAGCTGCTCTTCAATCTCCTTACCGCGCGCTATGAGCGCGGCTCGGTGATCGTGACCACCAATCTCGCCTTCAGCGAATGGCCGCAGGTCTTCGCCGGCGACGAGAAGCTCGCCACAGCCCTCATCGACCGACTCGCCGATCGTGGCACCATCATCACGACCAAAGGCAAGAGCTTCCGACTACGGCGACGGCGCGGCCGCGCTTCGATCGCGACCACCGCTGCCAGCGGCGACACATCTACCCCAACTGGACCTTCCCAACCGGAGATGACAGAGCCTTAAATCAACAACCCGGGGTGGGTCAGTTTCAGACCGGCGAACGGGTCAGTTTCAGAGCGGCGCCAGCAGTAGGAGGGCGAGCGAAGCAACTCGCCGAGTGCGAGATCTCGCCAGTTCGACCGAATCGCGATGTCCCTCAAGCAAGCGGCGATCATCGGACGTCGATCAGCGTCATCATCCCCGCTTCGGCATGCTCCAGGATTTGGCAATGCGCCATCCAGAGCCCGGGATCGGCGGGCAGAACGGACACCTCGACGGTCTCCTTGGAGTGGACGAGCACGGTGTCACGGGTGAACGGCTCGTCGACGTTCACGCCATTCCGCGAGACCACCTTGAAGAACATGCCGTGGAGGTGCATCGGGTGCAGCCGGTATGACTCGTTGGTGAAGCGCAGACGGCTTCGCTTGCCGAGGGGAAGCGCGTAGGCTGCCGTCCCCATGGATGCGTGCTCGGCATGGGACATGGCGACGTCGTTGATCATCCACTCGGTGCCGAGCGGCCCACCGGCTCATCGTCACGGGGCAGCGCGTAGTGTACGACCCGCCCAGGTCATCTGCGGCCTCTTGGATGGCGCGTTTCGGGCGCTGCGGTCAGAGCAGCCGCTCTTCTTCGCTTGTGCAGGGCGCTTCCGGCCGTCGGGGCCGAAGCGGCCCTTGAGCCTACAGCAGTTCTGCGCTCACCACGGGTTTGACCGAGAAGCGTCGAGTGCCTTGTCGACGTCGCTCGGGCTCACCCGCTGCCCGTTCTCGAGGGCGTCGATCAGGCTGTCGACGCGCCGGCGCTCGAGGTCGAACTCGGCGCGAGGTGCGCCCTTGGTCTGCGCGGCCTTCGAGGCGAGTTGGTCTCGGGCCTGGACGAGCGCCTGCTTCTCGGTCGAGGCGCTAGGGGCCAGCTGCGCCGCCGAGGCTGATCCCGCAAGAGCGAGCGCCAATCCAGTGGCAATGACCGAAAGTCGTAGAGTGCGTCTCATCGTCTTTCCCTCCTACTGAGTAGTACGTTCGAGTACGTTGGCCGTAACGAGGTTTCGAGAGGGGCCGCGCTACTGGACGACGCGGGAGCGCTTGAGTGCGCGCTCGATCCTCTCCGGGTCGACAGCCTTGCCGGCCTCGAGCGCCGAGATCATGTCATCGACCTGCCTGCGCTCAGCGAGAAGCGAATACTGACCACCGCCCTTCTGAGCACTCGCGCTCGCAAGCTGCGCGGAAAGACGGCTCTGCGCCTTCCTCAGGAGCGCCAAATCGCTTGAGCGCGTCTCGCCGGCCACGGCCGGAAGGCCACTGACGGAAAGGACCAACAGACCGATTCCGAAAGCTCCCAGACGCTTCATCGTTCCCTCCTTGGAAGGCCGTCATGCATGGCCTTCCTACAGAGGAATACGGTGAGCCGTGCCCGCGGTAACGGGCAATCAGGCGATTATCGCACCCGCCGCGACGCGCTGCCTTACGCGAAGCGCGCCGAAAACGCCGCAGAGAGTGCCCGCAGCGGTGCCTGCAACCCAGCTCGCGATCACCCCGGACGTGAAAGGCGCCGACTGGAGGTAGATGACCGGGGTGGCAAGAAGAAAGACCACAGAGGCGGCCACAAGCCCGTTTGCGACGGGCCGCTCGGCAAGCAGTGTTCCACCAAAGAGCGCGGCGAGAAACCCAGGTGCCAGCCCGTAGCCGAACCCGAACACGAGTGAGCTTCCTCCCGCACCGAGCAGGTGGGAAAAGAGCTCGCCCACGGCGGAGCGATCCCACCAGGCAAGGACGTGAAATTCAGGACACGCTGTCGTCGCAGCGACCGTGATGGCAAGCGCAAGTACCCCAACTCGAGCGGCGGCATCGAGATGGACGCCGTTTACCGTGGTGGCGCTGTAGATCCAGGAGAATGCGCCGACCAGAAGGCCGGTGAAAATCGCCGCGCAAAAGAACAGGTGACCCTGCGGGAGCTCGCTTCCCCAGATGAGCCCGCTCAAAAGGGAAAGCGTTGCCGCGGTGACGAGAAGGCCCGAGCCAACGGCAAGCGGCACATGGCCAACGGCAAACCACCGACGCCTCTCTGCGCCCTCCTTCTCGGCCGCCAGAAGGTCAAGCACGGCTGCTAGGGTGCGCTCGTGTACGGCCGGGGGCGGCACCACCGGCGGTAGCTCGGTAAACATCTCCCAACTTGCGCGGAGCTCGGCCGCTGCCTCTTTGCAGAGGTGGCAGCTCGTTCCATGCGCATCAAATGCACTCGCCGCACCTTCCCTATCCCCGCCGAGGGAGTCGACCAGCCAGGCCTGATACCGCGCGCAAGAAATCCTCTGGTTCACGATTCTTCTCCGTGGCCGAGAGCGACCATCTCCGCTCGAACGCGCTTGAGCGCTCGGTAAGCGAGCTGTTTCGTGGCGGCGGAAGAGCGACCAATCACGAGGCCGATGTCGTCGTAGGAGAGACCTTCAAGGCGAGCCAGGATGAGCACCGTAGCCTCGTCATCCGGGAGCGCTTGAAGAGCGGCGCTCAGTGCCCGGGTCGACTCGCGAGTGCAGACGAGCTCTTCGGGTGACCTCTCCTCGGCCGACGCTTGGTAGCCTAGAACCTCTCCGCTCGTCTCCTCGTCAGCACTGTGCGCTGATGCCTCCTGAAGAGGCTCGGTCTGAGAAACTCGAGCGCGTTCGCGAAGCGTGTCGCGAAGCAGGTTGTGCACGATCGCAAATAGCCAGGCTCGAAATGGCCGGCGAGAGTCGTAGCTGTGGCGCGCCCGGTGTAGGCGCAGGAACGCTTCCTGGTAGAGGTCCTCGGCAAGGCTGCGATCGGGAAGTCTCCGGGCGAGAAACCCGTAGACGCTCCCGCTATGGCGCTCAAAAAGCTCGGCAAACGCCGCGTGATTTCCTGCCTGGTAGGCTGCCATGAGAATCTCGTCGCTGGTGGAATCGGGCACTGGCTCTCCTACCTGGGTAATACTCGCTCCGCCGTCGAGCGTAACACCGAGGGGCCTTGTCCGTCCTCGGATTTTCGTAGACCGGGGGTTCGTGGCGTTACGCTGCGGCCGGTCCGCCGTATTCCCCTCTGAAGGGCAAGCTCGGCCCGTGGAGATACCCAGTCGTGAAGAGAGGAATCAGCCTTCCCAGTTTCGGTTTGCTGCTGCTTGTGGCCACAACGCCCCTTCGAGCGCTGGCCCAGAGCCACGAACAGGGAGGTGACTCGGGCGTGCTTCGCCTTTCCGAGCTCGTCTCCGAGGTGAGGGAGCGAAATCCCGCCCTCCAGGTGGCACGCGACCGCACCCGCGCCATGGCGGCCGTGCCCGCCCAGGCGTCCGCCTTGGACGACCCAACCCTCAGTTACGAGGCGTGGAACGTTCCCGAGTCGCTGAGAATCGACCAAGCAGACAATAATATTTTTCGGTTATCCCAGAAGGTTCCGTTCCCGGGAAAGCGTCGTCTGGCCGGCGATATCGCCCTCCACGAGGCTGAACGCACGGCCCACGAAGCGGGCAGCGTCGAGCTCGAGCTCGTCGCGGCCGTAAAGGCCGCCTACTACGACCTCTGGCAGGCCTACGAGCGTCTGGCCGTGTTGAAGCGCGAAAAGGAGCTCCTGGCACGCTTCTCCCACATCGCCGAGCAGAAGTACGGCGTCGGTGAGGCTTCCCAGGCAGACGTTCTGCGCGCCCAGGTCGAGCTCACACACGTCATCAACAAGCTCCAGACCGAGCCGCTCGCGATCGAGTCCGCCAAGGCGGAGATAAACGCTCTTCTCAGCCGTTCACCGGATGAGCCGCTGGGGGCGCCTGAGCATCCAGCCGTGCCGCGACTTGACTCCTCGCCCGCGGAGCTCTCCGAGCTTGCTCTCGAGAATCGGCCGGACCTTGCGGCTCAAGCGGCCGCCATTGCTCGAGAGGAGAGCGCCGAGGAACTTGCTCAGAAGAACTACTACCCTGACTTTGAGTTCTCCGTGGGGCGTTTTGTGAACTACGGCCAGAGCGACGGCTTTGGCGCGATGGCGTCGGTGACGCTCCCGTTTGTGAACGGCAAGAAGTACGACGCCGGCGTTGAGGAAGCGCGAGCACGGCTTTCTGCCGCACGCTCGGACCGGAGACGGCTCGAGGATCGTGTGCGCCGCGAGGTGCAGCAAGTCTTTCTGAAAGCGAAAGCGGCGCTCCTCCAATACGAACTCTTCGTCAACACCCACGTCCCACAAGCCGAGCAGGCACTTCGTGTCGCAGAAGGGGGGTACGAGACGGGACAGCTCGGTTTTCTCGACCTCGTCGATACGCTGCGTCGTATCGAGTCGGTGCATCTCGACCACATCGCCGCGCAAGCTGACTTCGAGCGGGCCTATGCCGAGCTCGAGCGTGTCGTGGGGACCGAGCTCCCACGGTCCGCGCCGGCAGTGAAGGGGCCACCCCGTGGCTAAGCGCATCCTCCTTGTGCTCGTTCTTCTAGCCGTAGGGGCTGCCGGTGGCGCCGTCGCCCTCTCCTCGCTCGGCATGCTCAAGCACTCGGAGCCTTTGACGGCGGCGGCGCCTGGAGAACACGCCGTCTATCAGTGTGCGATGCACCCGCAGATCGTCTCCGACAAGCCAGGTATCTGTCCCATCTGCCAGATGAAGCTCCAGCGAGTCGATGACCCGGCCTCGGCGCACGCAGGAGAGCCTTCAGGAGAGCCGCACGGAGAGCGGAAAATCGTTGCCTACCGGCATCCGATGCGGCCCGACGTGACATCCCCCGTGCCCGCAAAGGATGAGATGGGCATGGCCTACATCCCGGTCTACGAGGATGAAGCGAGCGGTGGCGACACGGGCAACGTCCCGGGCCATGCGCCGTTTTCGCTCTCCACCGAGCGCCAGCAGCTCATCGGCGTAACGCGCGACAAAGTCGAGCGACGCGCACTCGAGATTGAGATCCGAGCCGTGGGCCGTGTCGCCTATGACCCGATGCTCTACCAGGCGGTGGTTGAATACCGAGAGGCGCTTCGCTCGAAGACGCAGGTCGCGAGGAGCTCGCTCGCTGAAGCCCACGACGGCGCAGACGCCATCGTTCGCGGCGCACGCCTGAAACTCCGCCAGCAAGGGCTCTCCGAGGCTCAGATTCGAGAGCTGGTCGGGAAGAGCGCCGACCCCGTGGAATTGCTCCTCCCGGGCGAGTCCGCATGGGTCTACGCGCAGGTCTACGAGTACGAGGCTTCGCTCGTTTCTCCAGGTCAGGCGATGACCATCACCACGCCGTCCTACCCGGGCCGCAAGTTCTCGGCGAAGGTCGTGGCCATCGACCCGATTTTAGATCCCGCCACGCGCACGGTTCGGGTGCGAGGGCTCGTTTTGAGTGCGGGCGCGACGCTCAGGCCTGAGAGCTTTGTCGATGTGACGATTCGCGTTCCGCTCGGCGAGAAGCTCGCCCTGCCAAAGGAGGCTCTCCTCGATACCGGAGCGCATCAGATCGTCTTTGTCGTGAAAGGGGAGGGGCACTTTGAGCCGCGCTCCGTCGAGCTCGGCCGGGACGCGGCGGGCTACTACGAGGTCCTCTCCGGGCTCGAGCAAGGCGACGAGGTGGTGACCTCGGCAAACTTCCTCATCGACTCGGAGTCACGCTTTCGCTCGGCACTCGCCTCGTTCAAGGGCGGAGGGGCGTCCGGGCAAGCCGCTTCACCGCACCAACACTGAAGGCCGATGGTCGAACGCATCATCGAGTTTAGCGCCAAGAACCGCTTCCTCGTCCTTCTCTTGACGGGCGTCGCGGCGCTCGGCGCCCTCTGGACGCTCCGCCACATTCCACTCGATGCGATTCCAGACCTCTCGGACACGCAGGTCATCGTCTACTCGCGCTGGGATAGAAGCCCCGACATCATCGAAGACCAGGTCACCTACCCGATCGCGACCGCTCTTCTCGGCGCACCGAAGATCAAGGCCGTTCGTGGCTTCTCCGACTTTGGCTACTCCTACGTCTACGTCATCTTCGAGGACGGCACCGACCTCTACTGGGCGAGGTCGCGCGTTCTCGAGTACCTCAGCAAGATCCTTCCCCGTCTCCCCGAGGGCGTCAAAACCGAGATCGGCCCGGATGCGACAAGCGTCGGTTGGGTCTACCAATACGCGCTCGTCGACCGCTCGGGCACGCAGTCCTTGGCCGAGCTTCGAAGCCTGCAGGACTGGTATCTTCGCTACAATCTGCAGTCCGTGCCCGGCGTTGCCGAGGTGGCAGCGGTTGGCGGCTTCGTCAAGCAATACCAGGTAAACGCTGACCCCAACCGGCTACTTGCCTACAAGGTGCCCCTCACCAAGCTCATCGACGCGGTCAAGAAGGGTAACAGCGACGTCGGCGGGAGGCTGCTCGAGTTTGCCGGCACCGAGTTCATGGTGCGCGGCCGCGGCTACGTGCGCTCGATCGAGGACCTAGAGAACATCGTCGTGTCCGTCGATGAGAAGACCGGAACGCCGGTTCTCGTGAAGAACCTCGCCAAGGTCGCCCTCGGGCCCGACATCAGGCGCGGTGTCGCGGACCTGGACGGTCTCGGTGACACCGTGGGCGGCATCATCGTCATGCGCCAAGGCGAGAACGCGCTCAACGTCATCGAACGCGTGAAGCGGCGCCTCGCCGAGCTCGCGCCCACGCTGCCAGAGGGCGTCGAGGTGGTCACCACCTACGACCGCTCCACTCTCATCGAGCGTTCCATCGATACGCTTCTCCACTCGCTTCGAGAGGAGATGCTGATCGTGAGCGCCGTTATCCTGATCTTTCTCTGGCACATCCCCTCAGCGATTATTCCGATTGTCACCATCCCGATATCGGTGCTCTTGGCCTTCGTCCCGATGTACTTCATGGGGCTGACCACGAACATCATGTCGCTGGCCGGAATTGCGATCTCGATTGGTGTTCTGGTCGACGGCGCAATCGTCGAGGTCGAGAACGCCTACAAGCGCCTCGAGGAGTGGATTGAGGGCGGAAAGAAGGGCGACTACCACGCCGTTCGCCTCCAGGCGCTGAAGGAGGTCGGCCCATCGGTCTTCTTCTCGCTACTCGTCATCGCCGTGGCGTTCCTGCCGATCTTCACCCTGGTCGACCAGGAGGGCCGACTGTTCAAACCGCTCGCGTACTCGAAGAATCTCGCGATGGCGATCGCGGCCCTTCTCGCCATCACGCTCGACCCGGCGATGCGCATGCTCTTCACCCGCATGGAGCCGTGGCGTTTTCGACCGCGCGCTCTCGCAGCGGTCGCAAACCGGCTCACCGTCGGTCACTACTACCCCGAGGAACGCCATCCGATCAGCCGCGTCCTGTTCGCACTCTACGAACCCGTCTGTCGCTGGGTGCTCCGGCACCGTGCGCTCACCCTCGGGCTCGCCCTCGTCTTGGTCGCATCGACGGTGCCGATCTACCTCCGGCTCGGCTCGGAGTTCATGCCGCCGCTCAACGAGGGCGCATACCTCTACATGCCGACCGCCCTTCCCGGGATGTCCGTCACCGAGGCCGGGCGCATTCTCGAGGTCCAGGACCGCGTCCTTCGCACCTTTCCCGAGGTCGAGCGCGTCTTTGGAAAGGCGGGGCGAGCCGATTCGCCGACCGACCCGGCGCCGTTCTCCATGGTTGAGACGACCGTCGTCTTGAAGCCGGAGGTCGAGTGGCGGCCGGTGAAGCGCTGGTACTCGGACAAGGCGGCTCCAGTGCGGTGGTTCTTCTCGTGGTTCGAGCCCGAGCGGATCACCTTCGATGAGCTCCAGAGCGAGATGGACGCGAAGCTCCGCTTCCCGGGAATTCCCAACATCTGGACGCAGCCGATCAAGAACCGCATCGACATGCTCTCGACCGGGGTGAGAACGCCGATCGGCATCAAGGTGCTGGGTCCTGATCTCAAGACCATCCAGACGCTCGGCGAGAAGCTCGAGTCCGTGCTTCGTGAAGTCCCTGGCACACGAAACGTCCTCGCCGAGAGAACCGCCGGCGGCTACTACGTCGACTTTGAGCTTCGCCGCCAGGACCTCGCCCGATACGGACTCACGGTGGAAGACGCGCAGGCCATCATCATGTCTGCGATCGGCGGGGAGAACGTCACCACCACGGTGGAGGGCCGCGAGCGCTACCCGGTGAACGTCCGCTACGGACGGGAGTATCGGGAGAACATCCAGGAGCTGAAGCGCGTTCTCGTTCCCACGCCCTCTGGCGCCCAGATCCCGATGGAGCAGATCGCCGACCTTCGACTTCTCGAAGGCCCGGCGATGATCCGAAACGAAAACGGCCAGCTCGCCGGCTACGTCTACGTCGACATGGCCGGCCGCGATATTGGCTCCTACGTCGAGGATGCAAAGCGGCTCGTGGCGGAGCGCGTAGCGCTCCCAAAGGGCTACAACCTCGTCTGGAGCGGGCAGTACGAGAACATGCTGCGCGTGCGAGAGCGCCTGAAGGTGGTTCTTCCGCTCACCATCTTCCTCATCGCGCTGCTACTCTACATGAACACGAAGTCCGGGGTGAAGACGGCCATCGTCCTTCTCGCCGTTCCGTTTTCCCTCGTCGGGGCGGTCTGGCTCCTCTACGCGCTCGGCTACAACGTCTCGATCGCCGTCTGGGTCGGGATGATCGCCCTCATGGGTCTCGACGCCGAGACGGGCGTCTTCATGCTGCTCTTCCTCGACCTGTCCTACGACGAACGGGTACGACGCGGCGAGATGAGGACCGAGCACGACCTCCAGGAGGCAATCGTCCACGGAGCGGTAAAGCGGGTACGGCCAAAGATGATGACGGTGATGGCTGCTTTCATGGGACTTCTTCCGATCATGTGGGCAACGGGTGCTGGAGCAGACGTCATGAAGCGAATCGCAGCTCCCATGGTCGGAGGGCTCGCGACATCGTTTCTCCTGGAGCTTCTGGTCTACCCGGTCATCTACGCGATTTGGAAATGGAATGTTGAGATGAAGAAGGGCAGGGTGGTACCCCACGCCGTCACAAAGGGCGCAGCGATTCACGCTGCGTAGTCGCGGGAAGGACGCCCCGCCCAGGGGCATCAAGAGGTGTCGCGACGAGCGACGCTCGTGAAGGCGGAAGGAACCGTGAAGGACTCCACCAAGGGAACACTCGTCGCGTTGTCCGTAGCCGCTCTCTTCGCTGCCCGAGGGTCTCTCGCCGCCGACATGAAGGACATGGACGCCGGCAAGAGCGACGCCAAGGTGAAGTGTTCGGGCGTAAACGAGTGTGCCGGCAAGGGCAGCTGCGCCGGTGCCGGAAACAGCTGCGCAGGGAAGAACTCCTGCAAGGGCAAGGGGTTTGTGGACATGAGCGCTGAGGAGTGCGCAAAGAAGGGCGGCAAGGTCGTAAAGGGCTGAACGCCGAGCGGCGAAGGAGCGTCTAGGGCCCTGGCTCGGGCGGCCGGGCGCGACTCGCCCGGCGCTCCGTACATCACGCGCTCGTGCTACTCACCGCCGGATGGACTTCGCGACAGTCGCTCCCTTCGCAATCTTCGTCGCGGCGGCCGTGCTCGAGGTCGCCGGCGATGCCCTCATACGTAGCGGGCTGCGCAGTGGCGGAGCTGCTCTGGTCGCTGTCGGATTCGTCGTGCTCGGCAGCTACGGAGTCGTGGTGAACCTGCTGAATTTCGATTTTTCGCGGCTGCTCGGAACCTACATCGGCATCTTTGCAGTCGTGAGCGTTCTCGTGGGACGCTTTTGGTTTTCGGAAGACGTCCCTGCCGCTACCTGGGCCGGACTCGTCGTGGTGCTCGGCGGCAGCCTCATCATCCAATTCGGCCATCCGAAGTAGGTCAAGCGCGCTCCGCAATGCCCGTATCAGCCCGAACCGAAGCAGGCTCGTTCAGTTCGAAGCGAAACGAACTCGTCGCATTCGGTGGCGGTGCGGTCATCGGAGCGCTCGGTGGCCTCATCGGTCTCGGCGGAGCGGAGTTCCGGCTCCCGCTCCTGATTGGCCTCTTTCGGTTCGCTGCGCTCGAGGCGGTGATTCTCAACAAGGCGATGAGCCTGGTGGTGGTCGCTTCAGCGCTACCATTTCGGGCCCGGGCGGTGCCGCTGAGCCTTCTCGCGGCTCACTGGACCATCGTCGCGAATCTCCTAGCCGGGAGCCTCCTCGGTGCGTGGGTCGGCGCGAGCTACGCAACGAGGCTCAATACCAGCAGCCTCTACCGCATCATCGCGCTACTGCTCTTCGGTATCGCCTTGGTGCTGCTGTTTGGCCACGACGCGAGCGGGCACGGAAGACCGCTTCTAGAAGGGCCCCTGCAGATCGCGGCCGGTCTCGCCGCGGGACTCGTCATCGGGGTTGTCTCATCGCTGCTCGGCGTGGCAGGCGGAGAGCTGCTCATCCCGACTCTCGTCATCCTGTTCGGAGCGGACATCAAGCTTGCCGGGAGCCTCTCGCTCGCGGTCAGCCTGCCCACGATGCTCGTCGGCTTTACCCGCTACAGCCAGGACCGCAGCTTCGCCGTGCTCGGTCAGAACCGCCGCTTCATCGGTGTGATGGCGGCAGGCTCCATCGTCGGCACGTTCATCGGTGGAAGACTGCTCGGGCTGGTGCCCAACGGGCTCCTGCTGCCGCTGCTTGCTGCGATTCTCATCGTCTCGGCAGCGAAGGTAGGGTGGCACAAGTAGGACACCTAGTGTCATATCAAAGAATGGAGCCAGCAACGATCGAGCGGAGAAGGAGACGCCGCTTGAGAAGGTGACGTTTCGCGCGCCGCTTGGGCTATTGGTCCTGCCAGCGCTCGACTGGCTCTCTGCCGACCGTGTGACCGACTCGGCCCGGAAAGACCTGCCGAAACGACCCCACGTCGCGAGCACGAGACGAATCGGACGGGGACCCATATGAGCACATCAACACACGGTCTTCGCCGCACGGTGTTGCTTGTCGCGCTGCTGAACCTCGCCTACTTCGGGGTAGAGTTTGGCGTCGCCCTCGCAATCGGATCTGTCTCCTTGTTTGCAGACAGCATCGACTTTCTAGAAGACGCCTCCGTCAACCTTCTCATCTTCTTGGCCTTGGGCTGGAGCGCATCGCGACGGGCGCGGCTCGGGATGGTGCTCGCTGGGATTCTCCTTGTGCCCGCGCTCGCGCTCGTCTGGAGCCTCTGGCAGAAGTTCACCCTGCCAGTACCGCCTGCGCCGGTGCCTCTGACCCTTGCAGGGAGTGGGGCGCTCGCGGTGAATCTGTTTTGCGCGTTCGCGCTCGCTCGCTACCGGCACCACAGCGGAAGCCTGACGCGAGCCGCATTCCTTTCGGCAAGAAACGACGCGTTTGCCAACGTCGCCATCATCGCGGCCGGGTTTCTTACCGCGCTCACACTGTCAGTCTGGCCAGATGTGGTCGTCGGTCTTGCGATTGGCGCACTCAACGCTGACGCTGCACGAGAGGTGTGGACAACCGCTCGGGAAGAGCACCGAACAGCGCTGGCAGAACCTTGAGCTAGCGGTGTTGGTCCTAGGACGCAGCGCAGCGTAGAAGTACCGGATAGAAACCCCGGGGCTCGGGCGGCCCGGGCGCAACCCGTCCGACGCTCCCCGGACCGCGAACGGCGCAGGCCGCCGGTCTCAAATCAGCAGAGCAACCGAGCGAAGGGCGACTCCCACTTCCGGACTAGAAGGCGGGCCCCGAGCGGCATCGAGCGCATGCCCGACGACCGGACCGCGCACTCTCCAACCCGTGGCTTGGCCACCCCGACCGCACGGCCCTTCCTTGAGCGCTCTTCGAGAGGGGAACCCGCACCGCTCGAAAGGTCCTTTCTGAAGCCGCGGATGACCACGCCCATGCGCTTCCTGGCCCCCTTTGCACCACTGGCCAGAACGCCGGGCGCGGTGCTAACGTCCGAAGAGCACCTGGCCGAGAAGCCCAGCTGGATCTTTTTCGCGAGTGCGTTTTTGTGAACCGAGTCCGCCACATCGTCACCCTTCTTTGCGTGGTCATCCAGCTTGCGCTGGGCGCCACCGGTGCGTCGGCCTCGGTGCTCTGCGTCGCTCCGGACCACATCGCCGTGGAGAGCGTCCACTTCCCGCTACCGTGCAAGAACGGGACTCGAAGCTCCGGTGACGTCCGGCAGAGGCACTCCGTGGGAACCTCGGCGTGCCGCGATACGCCGCTGTTTATGGCTACTCGCGACCAGACTCTCGCTCGGCCCTCGAGTCTCCGGCTTGTGTCCCCCGCCATCGTCGCCCTCTTCATGGTGGCGATTCCCCATCCCAAGACTTCGTCCGTACCGCTTTCGCCTGCGTCGCGACGCGCTCGCGACCCGGTACTCGACGCCCGCTCAAGCATCGTTCTTCTCATCTGACCTAGCGTCATCCCTCTGGCCGCTAAGCGGTCACACCTGCACCGGAGGTGCGCCCATTGCGTGCGCCCACCTGTGCCAAAGAGTTTTTTGGGACGACGCTCGATGGACAGATGCCACATTTTTAATCTCTACCTCCGCTCACTTGTCGTGGGCGTTCTCATCGCGCTCAGCGCATCAGAGAGCCTGTGCACTGAGCCGCCCGCGTCCGAGACAGCCGACCCGCACTACGAAGACGACAACGCCTCTGGGTTCTTTCCGCCCACGGGCGCGATTACGCTCCAGCAGGCGCTCTCGGCAGCCCTTCTCGGTAGCCCGACTCTTCCCTCATCCGCCCTGGAGGCACGCGCAAGAGAGGCTGAGTCGCTCCAAGCCGGTCTCCTTCCAAACCCCGCACTGACAACCGAGGTTGAGGATTTCGGCGGCTCGGGTTCGCGAAACGGCTTCGACGCAAGCCAGACGACCGTAAGCCTCTCCCAGCTAATCGAACTGGGCGGAAAACGCGCCGCCAGAATCCGCGTTGCCGAGGCCGAGCACGACCTCGCGCGCTGGGACTACGAGACCCGGCGAATCGACTTACTCACCGGCGTCACCGAGGCGTTCCTCGAGACCCTCGCTAGCCAAGAAAAACTCACTCTTAGTGAAGAACTGCTCAATATAGCTCAGCGCTCTCTCGAGACAGTCGCGGGAACCGTAAGGAGCGGCGCCGTCTCAGCCGTCGAGGAGGGTCGCGCTCGCGTCGCTCTCTCGCAGGTTCGAATCGAGCACGAACAACGCACGCGAGAGCTCGAGGAGTCCCGGCTTGCCCTTGCCGAAACCTGGGGCAGTACCAGCGCCACTTTCACATCCGTCCGTGGCGACCTTCCGGCCGTTCAAGAGCCAGCGGCGCTAGAAGGTCTACTCTCCCGAATAACATCAAACCCAGACCTTGCGCGCTGGACGACCGAGCTCGAACAGCGAAAGGCGACGCTGTCCCTTGCCCGAGCGAAGGCCATTCCGGACGTCACGCTGAGCGCCGGTGGGCGCTATTACCAGGACGAGCAAGAGGGCGGTGTAGTTGCGCTCTTCTCGGTGCCTCTTCCCGTTTTCGACCGTAGGCAGGGTGAGATTCTCGCCGCAGAGAGACGCCTTCGAGGTGCGCGCCTTGAGCAGACAAGCGTTGCGGTGACGCTTAGAAGCGAACTCGCACGCACCCACGAGGCACTCTCTAGCGCCTACCGCCAAGCCATCGAGCTCCGCGACCGCACGATTCCCGAGGCCAGCGCGGTCTTTGAAGGCGCGCGCAACGCATACTCCCGCGGCCTCTTTCGCTACCTCGAGGTTCTCGACGCCCAGCGTACCCTCTTTCAACTTCGCGCCGACTACGTAGGCGCCCTTCTCGCCTACCATCAAAGACAAACCGACATCGCGCGACTAATCGGGGCTGAGCCCGGCCTCGCAGCGGATGTGCCCTTAAGGAACGCCCGATGACCACTTACCCTCGACCGCCGTTTGTTTTCCTCGCTCTTGTGGCCACGCTCTTACTCGCGCCGGCTTGCGAGAGAACCGTCGCAGAAGAGGCCCCGAAGCGAGAGAGAGAGACGAAGGAAGGCTCACACGAGGAGCACGCTCTTCGCCTGAGCGAGGAGCAGCTCAACTCATTTGAAATCCGTCTCGGCGTCGCCTCCCCCGGCACAGTTGACCCCGGCATTGAGCTCCTCGGCGAGGTTCGGCCAAACGGCGACCGCCTTGCGCACATCGTGCCGCGATACCCAGGGATCGCGCGAGAGGTGAGAAAGACGATCGGTGACGCAGTGAAGAGCGGCGAAACGCTCGCCGTGATTGAATCAAGCGAGAGCCTAGGACCGTACGACCTCAAGACTCTCATCGACGGCATCATTCTCGAGAAGCATCTCACACGCGGTGAAGCGGTCGACCGCGAGAAGCAGGCCTTTGTCGTGGCCGACCTCTCAACGGTCTGGATAGACCTGAGCGTCTACCAAAAGGACATTCCTCGCGTTCGGCTCGGCCAAGAAGTGCGCGTACGCTCAACGGACGGCTCTCACGAAGACCAAGGAAAGGTATCCTACGTCACCCCTGCCGTTGACCCGCTGACCAGAACAGCCACGGCGCGCGTAGTTCTCTCGAACGCGGACGGGCACTGGCGACCTGGCATGTTTATCACCGCCCGGGCACTAGCGCCGGTGGAGGTTCCGCTCGTCGTGCCTCGCAGTGCTCTTCAAACACTCGAAGGAAAGTCCGTGGTCTTTGTCGACACGAAGGACGGGCTCGCTCCACGCGCCATCGCCCTCGGCCGGCAGGGGGACGCCAAGGTCGAAGTCGTCTCAGGTCTTCTGCCCGGAGAGAGGATCGCTGAGACGAACACGTTTCTCCTCAAAGCGGAGCTCGGAAAAGGCGAAGCCGAGCACGAGGATTGAGGAGAACACCCATGCTTGACAGGCTCCTTAGCTTCTCGATTGCCCACCGTGGCTTCGTCGTTCTTGCGACTCTCGCACTAGCCGCCATTGGTCTCCACTCACTTCAGCAGCTTCCCATCGACGCCGTTCCGGACATCACCAACAACCAGGTCCAGATAAATACCCTCGTCCCGTCCCTCTCACCGGTCGAGGTGGAAAAGCAGGTCACCTTTCCCATCGAGACGGCGCTTGCTGGCATTCCGGGCCTAGAGTACACGCGCTCGCTTTCTCGAAATGGCTTCTCTCAAGTCACGGCTGTCTTTCAAGACGCCGTAAGCATCTACTTTGCGCGCCAGCAGGTCTCCGAGCGACTGACCGAGGCTCGTGACAGCCTTCCCCAAGGCGCAGAGCCGCGCATGGGGGCCATCTCGACCGGACTTGGCGAAATCTACATGTGGACCGTCGAGTTTGAGCATCCGCACGGCGAGGGCGCGCAGGCGCGGGTCGGTGAGCCCGGCTGGCAGCCGGATGGGACCTATCTCACGCCGGAGGGTGAGTTCCTTCGAACGCCACTCGAGCAAGCTGCATACCTCAGAACGGTTCAGGACTGGATTATTCGCCCACAGCTAAAGGGCGTTCCGGGGGTTGCCGGCGTGGACGCCATCGGCGGCTACGTCAAGCAGTATCACGTTCAACCCGACCCCCGACAACTGGTCGCCTACGGCCTGACCTTTCACGACCTCCTTGAAGCCCTGGAGCGCAATAACCTCTCCACCGGGGCTGGCTACATCGAGGAGAACGGCGAAGCGTTTCTCGTGCGTGCCACTGGACGCATCGAGCGTCCGGAGGAGCTCGGCGGGATTGTTGTCGGTGAGCGCCGCGGAACGCCCATCTATGTCAAGGACGTCGCCTGGGTGGGCGTTGGAAGAGAACTTCGCACTGGTAGCGCTAGCGAGAACGGAAACGAGGTCGTTGTCGGCACTGCACTCATGCTCATCGGCGCGAACAGTCGCACGGTGGCAAAGGCCGTCGACGAGAAAATGGTGGCCATCAACAAGACGCTTCCGCCCGATATCCACGCAAAGACGGTCCTCAACCGGATGACCCTCGTGGATGCCACGGTCCACACCGTCCAGCGGAATCTGATTGAGGGCGCCGTTCTCGTCATCGTGGTGCTCTTTCTCCTCCTCGGAAACATCCGCGCCGCGCTCATTACCGCGGCAGCGATTCCGCTCTCGATGCTGCTCACCGCCATCGGCATGGTTCAGAGCGGCACGAGCGGAAACCTGATGAGTCTCGGTGCCATTGACTTTGGGCTCATCGTCGACGGTGCCGTCATCATCGTCGAGAACTGCCTGCGCCTTCTGGCCGAGCGCCAGCACGAGCTCAAGCGTCACCTTCGTCTCCCGGAGCGGCTCGAGGTCACCCTCGAGGCAAGTCGGCAGGTCCTGGGCGCTGCAGTCTTTGGTGGCGGCATCATCATCACGGTCTACATCCCCATTCTGTTTCTCACCGGAATCGAGGGAAAGATGTTTCGCCCGATGGCGCTCACGGTCATCGCGGCCCTCGTTGCGGCATTCGTCCTCTCGCTCACGTTTATCCCGGCCATGGTGGCGCTCTGCATCACGGGCCGGGTGAAGGAAAAGGAGAGCTTCATCATCTCCGGAGCGAAGCGGCTCTACGCACCGGCTCTTGCCTGGGCACTTCGCCTTCGGTTGGCGGTTGTAGCCGCGGCAGTGATCGCGTTCTTGGGCACCCTCGGTCTTTTCTCTCGGCTCGGCCAGGAATTCGTCCCCACGCTCTCCGAGCTCGACATCGCCGTTCAGGCGATCCGCATCCCGAGCACGAGCCTTACCCAGTCATCAGAGATGCAGTTTGCCGTTGAGCGGGCCGTGAAGAACCTCCCCGAGGTAGCCTTTGTCTTCTCCAAGACCGGTACGGCAGAGATGGCGGCCGACCCGATGCCACCAAACGCGTCCGATACCTTCATCATTCTCAGGCCCCACGAAACATGGCCACACCCGGCTGACACGAAAGAAGACGTGCGACAGCGCGTCGAGGAAGCCGTGGAGCAAGCGCTTGGAAACAACTACGAGTTTACTCAACCCATCCAGATGCGCTTCAACGAACTCATCGCCGGCGTGCGGGGCGACGTGGCGGTAAAGGTCTTTGGTGACGACTTCGAGAAGCTCCTCCCGCTGACGCAGAAAATTGTCTCCGTCCTTCAGAGCATTCCTGGCTCGGCTGATGTTCGTGCTGAGCAGATTTCAGGCCTTCCCGTGCTCAGTGTCGATGTCGAGCGCGACGCCATCTCGCGCTACGGCCTATCCGTAGCCGACGTCCAAGAGGTGGTCTCGATTGCAGTCGGCGGCAGAGAGGCGGGCCAGGTCTTTCAGGGAGACAGGCGCTTCGACATCGTCGTCCGCCTCCCCGAGGATTTTCGCCGCGACCTACGCGCCCTGAAGAACCTCCCGATTCCGCTCAAACACGAAGTGGAGGAGGCGGGTAAGGAGGTGGACACCACGCGCTTTGCGTTCCTGCCGCTCGACTCGGTTGCTCGAGTAGAGCTCACTGAAGGACCGAACCAGGTGAGCCGCGAGAACGGCAAACGCCGCATCGTGGTTCAGGCGAATGTGCGCGGCAGAGATATCGGCTCGTTTGTCGCAGAAGCGCAAGGACGAATCGAGCGCGAGATCAAACTCCCGGCTGGGTCATGGCTTTCCTGGGGTGGGCAGTTTGAGAACCTCGTCGCGGCCAAGCAGCGCCTTTCGTTGGTCGTTCCGGCGTGCTTCGTCGTGATTTTCTTCTTGCTCTATACGACCTTCGGCTCGGTCAGGCACGCCGTAATGGTCTTTAGCGGCGTGCCGCTCGCGCTTTCCGGGGGCATCCTGAGCCTCTACCTCCGCGACATGCCGTTCTCCATTTCAGCAGCCGTCGGGTTCATCGCCCTCTCGGGCGTGGCAGTTCTGAACGGCGTCGTGATGGTGAGCTTTATCAATCAACTCCGCGCCGGCGGCGTGGCCCTCGAGGATGCCATCCGCCAGGGGGCGCTCACCCGGCTCCGCCCCGTTCTGATGACCGCCCTCGTAGCCTCTCTCGGATTTGTGCCGATGGCGATTGCCACCGGCACCGGAGCCGAGGTGCAGCGCCCACTCGCAACCGTCGTAATCGGTGGGCTGGTCTCGAGCACGCTCCTCACGCTTCTTGTTCTGCCTGCCCTCTACCGCCTCTTCTCGGGCGACCGGCCCGTACCGGTGGCAGAAGGGAACGGCCTCGCTGCTTCCACGCGGCAGGCCGAGGTGAAGGCATGAGCCACAGCGAAGCCCCGGAGCATTTTGAAGGACCGTGGTGGAAGTACCCGGTTCTACGAAACGCCATCGCTGCCGGCATTCTTGCCGGGTCCGCCTTTGCGCTGTCTCGTCTCGGCTTCATCCCCGAAGCACTCGAGCTGGCGCTCTACCTGGCCGCAATCCCCGTCGGCGCCTACCACTGGGCCCGTGAAGCCATCGAGGAGCTGATGCACGAGCGTCAAGTGGGCATTGACGCTCTCATGCTCAGCGCACTCGTTGGCTCCGCAGCACTTGGCCTATGGGACGAAGCGGCCGCACTCGCCGTTCTCTATGCCGCGGCAGAGGGCCTTGAGGAGTACACCTACGCCAGAGCACGCTCTGCCATTCGTTCACTGCTTGACCTCGCACCCAAGGAGGCCTCAGTTTTGCGGAACGGCAAGGAAGAGCGTATCCCGGCGCAGCAGCTTGCCGTGGGCGACGTCTTTCTTGTTCGACCAGGAGAGTCCTTTGCCACAGACGGCGCCATCCGGCGGGGCGCATCGAGCGTCGACGAGGCGGCCGTCACCGGCGAATCAGTCCCCGTCGACAAGGGCCAGGGCGATCAGGTCTTCGCCGGGACGCTGAACCGGCAGGGCGCGCTTGAGGTGGAGGCGACCGCAACGTTTGCGGACAACACCCTCGCAAAGGTCATTCACCTCGTTGAAGAGGCGCAGGAGCAGAAGGGCAGGGCTCAGCAGTGGATTGAGCGCTTCGGCAGGCGCTACTCGCCGGCCGTTCTCCTTACCTCTCTGGGGATGATTCTTCTCCCTGCGCTCTTTGGCGCCCTCACGCATGGCTGGGTCAACCGAGCGGTCGTGCTGCTTGTAGCTGCCGCGCCATGTGCGCTCGTCATGTCGATGCCCGTTGCGATGGCGGCAGGCATTGGCCGCGCTGGCAAACGCGGCATTCTTATCAAGGGCGGAGCCCACCTGGAGCATCTCGGTCGCGTCTCTGCCGTAGCCTTCGACAAGACCGGAACGCTCACCGAGGGAGAGCCCAAGGTCTCAGACGTCGTTCCCATTTCCTCGACGAACGACGAAGCACTGGCCCTGGCTGCAGCGGTTGAACGGTGCTCCGAGCACCCGCTTGCCAAGGCAATCGTGGCAGAAGCCGCTGAACGAGGCCTTCCGATATGCACTGCCGAGCGCTTCCAGGCACTCACCGGAGCCGGGGCCGAGGCCTTCATCGAGGGTAAGCGCTACACAATTGGAAACCCGGAATACCTGCGCGCATCGGGCGTATCGCTGGCGAGAGCCGAGCAAACCGTCGCCCAGCTCGAGGAGTCTGGAAAGACCGTGGTTCTTCTCTCGTGCGAGGGCGAGCTCATCGCGTGCATCGCTCTTCGAGACAGGCTCCGCCCGGGAGTGCCCGAAGTGGTGCGACGGCTTCGCGAGCGCTCGCTCCACGTCGCGATGCTGACCGGCGACAACGAGCGCACTGCGCGCGTAGTGGCGCGCGAAGCCGGCATCGACGACGTCCGAGCAGCTCTAAAGCCGGCCGACAAAGTCCGCATCATTCAAGAATTCGTCGCTCGCTTTCCCGGAGGCGTGCTCATGGTGGGAGACGGCATCAACGATGCCCCCGCTCTTGCCGCTGCCACTTGTGGAGTCTCCATGGGCGCAGCCGGAAGCGACGCCGCCATCGAGGCCGCTGACGTTGCGCTAATGGCAGACGACCTCGCCAAGGTCGAGGAGGCGCTCGTGCTCGGAAGGAGGGTTCAGAAAATCAGTCGTCAGAACATCGCCTTCTCGCTCTTGCTCCTCGCTTCTCTCATTCCGTCTGCTCTTTTCGGTTTCCTCTCCATTGCCGGGGCGGTGTTTGCTCACGAGCTAGGCGAACTCATAGCCGTGGCGAACGGTCTGCGGGCCCGCTCGTAAAGCGCCCGGCTTCGTCGAGAGCGCCTCGGGCGCAGTTCTCATCTGGCGACTTCAAGTAGAACGCTCCGGTCGATACTCAGGCAAGCAAGTAGAAGAGCTCGACCGGCAAGCGCACCGGTTGGTCGCGCTGAGCCTTTCCTCCTTGCCGCCTACGTCGCCTTCGATGCCGCGAGGTGCACCGACAAGTAAGCGGCGCACCCCTATCTGTTTTCGCGCGGGGCGACCCGCGACTCCTGTAGCCCTAAGAGATGGTATAGCGCCTCGACCAGCCGCTGTTTTTCGTTGCGAATGGGCCGGCCCCAGGCCAGTGGTTCGGGCGGGCCGCTCTCCCCATGAAGCATCGGGCCCATAGAGAAAAAACGCATCCCACTCGATGTCACCAGCCTGCGTTACGTTCTCTGCCCAGAAGCGGCCCGCCAGTTTCTCCTCATCCCAGAAGTGGACAACGCGCGAGTCATCGAGCCAGCGCTTTTGCCGCAACCAGCGCGAGTCCGTCCGAATCATGTTGAACCAAACGGCATACACCTCGAGCTTCGCGTCGGGATGCTTGTCGAGTCGCCGTTTAGGCAGTAGGGTCAAGTAGGGGAAAGCAGAAGAACGAGCCTGGTGACCCCCTGGTCCTGGTCTTCACCCGCTTTCCTGACCCACCCAGGCTCTCGTAAAGAGGCTCCGCAGCGGTCCCTGACCAAGGAGGAGACGGGGCGATGCGGACGAGCAAGTTTACGCCGGAGCAGATGGTGCACATCGTGCGGCGAGGCGACAGTGGTGTGCCGATCGTGGAGCTGTGCCGCGAGCACGGCATCAGCGAGCAGACCTACTACCGCTGGAAAAAGCAGTTCGGACACCGGGGCACGCCCGAGGTCCGCGAGCTCCGCCAGCTGCGCGAGGAGAATCGGAAGCTCAAGACCGTGGTCGCGGATCTGACGCTCGACAAGCAGATCCTGCGCGAGGCGCTCGGAAAAAAGTTCTGACGCCCGCGCGCTGGCGCCCGCTCGATTGGTCGGAGCGGTCGTACCAGCTCTCCGAGCGGCGAGCGTGCGCGGCGTTGCGGGCGCCGCGGTCGACGATTCGGTACGCGAGCCGGCGGCCATCGCAGGCGCCGCTCGTGGGCCGGATTCGAGAGATCGCCGAGGTCCGAGTGAGCTACGGGTATCGGCGGGTCCACGTCCTGCTGCGACGCGAGGGCTGGCAGGTGAACCACAAGCGGGTCTATCGGCTGTATCGCGAAGAGGGGCTTGGATTGCGGCGTAAACGGCCGAAGCGACGTCGGAGCGCCGTCGTCCGCGAGAAGAGAGCGGCAGCGAGCCGACCGAACGAGCGGTGGTCGATGGACTTCATGAGCGATGCGCTGGCGAGCGGCAAGACGATCCGCGTCCTGACCGTGGTCGACGCCTTCACGCGCGAGTGCGTGGCGCTCGAGGCGCGCAGCAGCTTCCGAGGTGGCGACGTCGCTGAGGTCCTGACACACGTCGGTGCCAAGCACGGACTTCCGGCGACGATCTCGGTCGACAACGGGACCGAGTTTACGTCGAAGGCGTTCGATCAGTGGGCTTACGCGAACGGCGTGCGGCTCGACTTCAGCCGACCGGGCAAGCCGACGGACAACGCGACGATCGAGTCGTTCAACGCGCGGGTGCGGCAAGAGTGCTTATCGGAACACTACTTTACGACTCTCGCTGAAGCGCGGGTCGCCCTTCGGACGTACCGGGAAGACTTCAACAACTGGAGGCCCCACAGCGCGGCTTGACGCCGGCCCAATTCCGGGCTGAACTCAAAGACCAACCGGACCGCCAAGAGCTCTCAATACGGGTCGCCTGACGGACCAGGATTGGGGTCAGGACCATTACGATGCCATCGACAAGGACGTCGGGACCAAGCTGCGGGAGCTGAATCCCAACCCTCGATACCGCGAGAATCTGCACCAGTGGCTAACGGTCTTTGGTCGAGAAGGTCCACGACCAGCTACAGCGCGTCATTGCGATCATGCAGACCTGCGACAACATGGACGAGTTCCGGAAGCGGTTCGCCAAGGTCTTCAAGAAGTCCAGAGCCCAATTGGAGTTTGCCTTCGGCGACCTAGCTTGACCACCGCTATGCCCGCCCCTGTCACCCCTCTCGACCCCATCGAGCGCCACCGCGAGTCCGGTTGACCCGCAGCTAGGGAGAGCATGGGCGGCTCAGGGCGAGAGATTTCGCCACCGGTAGAGGGCCACGATAGACCAGACCCCCTCGACGACACCGAAGGGCCATGCCCCCTGAAGGAACCCGTACGTGGAGCCGAGTACGCACGACACCGCGAATGCCAGGACGAACCAATGGCTGCGGTCTTCCAGGGCGTAGAAAATCGGCATGCAGGTCACGGCGAAGAGACCGAAGGCGGTTAGGCGATCCACGCCAAGACGATCCGGGAACCGAGGCGGTGAGGTCAACCTACCCCGAGGCCCCCAAACCAAGATCGACGAGGCGGTCAGGGTGGCGCTGGGCGCGAAGCGGGCAAGCCGACCCGATGACGTCACCGGGCCGTAACAGAATGGCAACACGGCCACGGTAGCCACTCCGCATGGCAGCCGAACTGCTCTACAACGTCCTCTTCCTCTGCACCGGCAACTCCGCGCGCAGCATCATGGCGGAGTGCGCCCTGGCGCGGTTCGGGATGGGCCGCTTCCGGGCGTTCAGCGCCGGTAGCCATCCCGTAGGCAAGGCGAATCCCTACGCCCTCGATCTCCTCCGGTCGTTCAACTACGACGTCTCAGGCCTCCGCTCGAAGAGCTGGGACGAGTTCGCGCAACCGGACTCTCCACCACTCCACTTCGTCTTCACGGTGTGCGACCGGGCGCACGGTGAGGTGTGCCCGATCTGGCCGGGCCAGCCGATGACGGCGCATTGGGGCGCTGACGACCCCGCGGCATTCGTCGGCATCGAAGAGGAGAAGCGGCGGCTCTTTCGACGGGTCTACACGGAGCTGGAGAACCGGGTGAAGATCTTCTCGGCTCTCCGTCTCGATCTCCTCGACAAGCTCGCGCTACAGGAACGACTGAACCAGATCGGACGGACCAAGCTATCGGAGGAGTGAGGCGGCCGGAGGTCCACCGTGGCGACCGTGCGCGTCGGGGCGACCATCGCTCGGTTGGCTCTCGGAGTCGGTCAGATGGCCGGCGCGGTTGCCGGGCTCCTGTTGATGGCTACCGAGGGGCTCACCGGCCGTCTGGTGGCCGTGGCCGCGGGCACGACCGCGCTCACGGTTGCGAGCCGGGTTCTCTTTCGCCGGGGTAGCCGGCGATCGCACCTAGGGTGAGTCAACTAGGTTATCACCCAAATTAGGACACTTACCCGAATGTCCACTTCTCGCCCGAATAGTGATGTCCGCTTTTGCCGCCATGGTAGGGGGAGTCAGGCGGGGAGAGGGCAGCCACGGCGCGGATCCGCTTCTTGTCCCGCAGTGTGAATTTGGGCCAACCTCCGATATTGGCGGGCGGTCGCCTTCCCAGGGTTGTCGCGCCTATCGGCCGAACTTCACCGTCCTCTTGCCGCGCCCAGGCGCACTCCCTCACCCCTCCGCGACCGCAGATCGCCGCCGGCCCGCCGTATCGCGCCCCAAACCGGCCCTCCCTTTGAAACGCCCACGCTCCGTCCAGTCGCGCAGCGGGCGGCACTCGCGACCCGCGTTGCGAACGCCGCGTGGGCCCTGGAGCGGCGTTGCAGCTCGGGCGCCGCCTGGATGGGAGTCGCAACCGCCACGGGCGTCCGGGAGCGGGGGCTCCGAGTCGAAGAGTGGCCCGTGCCCTCAGGCGTTCAGCAGGCTGGTTCTCGCTGCGCCTCGAACGTCGGGGCCAACAGCCGAGAGGCTGCGGCCAAGGCAGCCTGGAGAATCAGGTTCTCGGGGACCGTCTCGTACACCGAGTCGCCGACCTTTACCGTGCGGCACTCCGATTCGCCGCACACGGAGCAGCATCGACTGCTGCCGATGCCGGCGCCAAGCCATGTCTCCATGGGCTGGCCGGCGATCCAGATGCGGTTCGACTCGGAGGGATTGCCCTTGAAGGACGCCTCATCGATCTCCCGTGTTTCTAAGGTCGGCTTGATGCCCAAGGGCTTGAGCGCTTCCTCGAGCTTGCCGACGGCGCGCAGCAATTCCTGCTGCGTGCCACCGCATCGAACGCAGGTCCGCCCGTCTCTGCTGACGAGTCTCTGCCAGACTATCGGCAAAGTCTTCATCGCGTTTCTCCTTCGCTGCGCAAGTGTCGTTCCGTACTTGCATCTTGGACGGTTTCTCGCGCCGCCACCAGGGCCGTCAATGCCTCGACGACTGACGTGTTCGTCACTACCACGTCGAGTTCGACGACCACTACTACAGCGTCCCCTACCAGCTCCGCGGCGAGGTGCTCGATCTCCGCGCGACGGCAACCACCATCGAGATCCGCTCGGGGCGCCGCATCACGAGCCACGTGCGCTCCTACGTGAAGTTCCGTCACACGACCAAGCCCGAGCACATGCCCGCCGCGAACCGGGCGCACGCCGAGTGGTCGCCGTCGCGGCTGATCGCCTGGTCCGAGAAGGTCGGCCCCGCGACCGCACGACTCGTCGCTGCGATCATGGAGAGCCGGCCCCACCCCGAGCAGGGCTACCGGGCCTGTCTGGGCGTCATGCGTCTGCGCCAACGCTACCCTGACGAGCGGATCGAGCGCGCGTGTCTGCGCGCGCTGACGCTGCGCGCCGTCTCCCTGCAAAGCGACCGCGAAAAGCTCTCGCCCTCGCCGGCGTCGCGACCGCTGCCGCTCCATTCAAACGTCCGCGGCCCCGGCTACTACCACTGAGCTCTGGAACGAACCCATGCCCGGGTATCAACCAACCCGTGATCGTCGATCCTGGGGCGATTCTGGAAGCCGTTTCCCATCAGGGACGGTCCTTCCAATCCTTGACACGCGTTTCTATCGGCGCTCGCGCTTCGCGACGCGCCCTCGCCCAGACAAGAAGGAGACCCGATGCTCATCGAACAGACCATCGACAAGCTCACCGCGCTTCAGCTCCACGGCGTGGTCGCCGCGCTCCAGCAGTGGCTCGATCGTCCGGCCGACCATCAGCTCAAGCCCACCGACCTCGCGGGCCTGCTCGCCGATGCCGAGTGGACCTACCGCGAGAATCGAAAGCTGACGACACGCTTGCGCCAGCGCGCTTCCGCCAGTCCGCCTGCATCGAGGACATCGACTACCGCCACCCACGCGGCCTCTCCAAGCCGCTCATGCTCGAGCTCGCCACCTCGCGCTGGGTCGCTCAGCACCAGGCCGTGATCCTCTCGGGTCCGACCGGAGTCGGGAAGAGCTATCTCGTCTGACCCTCGGTCACAAAGCCTGCCGCGACGGTTACGTCGTCCTCTACCGACGCACCTCACGCCTGTTCGACGAGCTCGCCCAGGTCGCAGCCACTGCTGAGAACAGACGGAAGAGACCGACCACGGTGTCGTCAGAGTGGCCCTTCACCGCGCGCGAACCCGTTCGCACGCACCAGTTTACTCACGGCGCCGCTACCGTGTCACTCCGCGCGCATCGGCGGTCTGCTGGCGACCTTGAAGATTAGCGCAGGCAGTAAGGCCATCTGAAGGACCGGAAAGACGCCTAGATCGAGCCCGGGGATGAGCGGCATATGTGGCGTGTACGACCAGCGCCCCGTACTCACTGCTGCCCACTCCACTAGGATGGCGACAATGGCGCCGAAGGCGGCGCTAAACGCGACTCCAGCCACACCCCGCCGCACAAACCAATCGGATTCACCAAAGACAGCCCAACCAGCTGCGAGGATGAGCAGGACAAGGAGAGCATCGCCCATGGTGGCCACCAGGCAGTGCCACCAGCTCTCGCGCAACGTGTCCATGCCGACGTAGAGCGGCGACTGGGCGAGTTCCCAGACGTAGTTGAGGGGCAGCGCCCACGCGACCACAACGACGACCGTCGCCGCCCTTTGTGAATGCCTCACGCAGGCGACCTACCAGCGTCGAGCACCGTTGGAAACCGCGCGCTTGCGCGGCGGTCTCTGCCGAGGTGGTCGCCGCGCCAGGCTTTAGTCACGTCGACGGCCCGGGGCGAGATGATGACGCTGTTTGGAACAGTGGCCTTCTTGAAGGCCCATCGCCTGAAGGAATGGAATTCTCGGCTCCTCGAGGGGGCTGGTCACGAAGGCCATTTTCGAGGTAGCATCAACAGGCATATGGCTCTGACCCATCGAAAGCTCCGCACCGCTCTCCCAACCAGGCTCTTGAGCCTCGTTCTCGCCTATTCCCTCTTCTGGATAGGCGTTCAACACGCGCGTTTTCTTTGTCACGTGGGCGCGGAACACACCGCCACCGCGTCGCCCGCGAGTCCGGCCTCGCACAAGGGCGGATGCCACGACTCAGCTTCTCCTAGCGCACCGGGTCAGAAGCACTCATCGCTTCCTCCATGCTGCATCACGGGCGTTCTCGTTGCGGCCCTTCCAACCGGCAAGAGCCTTACGCTCGCCACGAGCGTCTCCGTCCTACAAGATTTATCAGCCGTCATTCCGGTTGCCATCGTGCCATCTGCTGCTTTCCCAACTCCGCCGCTTCGCTCCCTAGCTCGAGCCAACCCGGGGGAGAGTACGTACCGGGGAGTGCGCTCTCACCTAGCGCATCGCACCCTGCTCATCTGATCGCGTAGGCCACCCATTCGGGGCACGCTCCCCGTGACAACCGCGCCTCCTGCCCACTGCGGCTCGGAATGCGCTTGGATCACGAGGTTCGTGCCAGGGCCCATCGCGCAGGCGACAAGCGAGAATCAAGCGCTTTTCGCTGCCGATCTCGCCTGAGCGGGACATCCCGCCCAGGTAGCTGCGTTCAGCTTGAGGGTCGTTCATGCAGCCAGTTTCCGCGCCTCATTCTCGAGGAGCTCTTTACGTCCAGACACGAGCCATAGGCTCGCTCTTGCTCCTTTTGCTTGTCGTCACCGCCGCCGGGTGCGCGAGCATCGTACGCCAAGGCGGTCTGTCCGAGGTGCAAGAGCTCGCCTCCAAGCGAGGCGTCACGGAGAACCTCCAATGGCGAGACGACGAGGCTGCGGGCGAAGCGCAGCAAGAGGCCGTGCAAAGGCTCTTGGCCCATGACCTCTCGGTGGATGCTGCCGTTCAGCTAGCTCTGCTCAACAACCCCTCGCTCCAGGCCACCTACGAGGAGCTCGGCCTGGCGCAGGCGGACGTCGTCCAGGCAGGACTCCTGAAAAACCCATCGTTCACCGCCGCCGCCCTCTTTGGCGCCGTGAGCCCATCCTACGACTTCGACCTCGTTCAAAACTTTCTTGACGCGCTTCTCATCCCAGCCCGGACGCGGATCACCGAGGCGCAGTTCGAGCAGGCTCGTCTTCGAGTCGCAGCGGATGTGTTCGAGCTCACGACCAAGGTGCGAGCCGCTTTCTATACGCTTCAAGGCGCCGAGCAGCTCGTTGACGTACTCCGACTGGTCCTAGAGTCCACGGAGGCCTCGAGCGATTTTGCCAAGGACCTGAACGCTGCCGGAAACCTGAACGATCTCGAGCTCGCCACCGAGCGCGCTCTTGTCGAGGACGTGCGCGCCCAGCTCATGCGCGCCCAGGCCGACACGGTGGAGCCACGAGAAGAGCTCCGAGAGCTTCTTGGTCTCTCCGGCGCGAACGTGCGCTGGCAGATTGCGGGCACTCTTCCCGGCGTTCCGCACCATGACCCGGCGCTACAGGATCTCCTCGAGCAAGCAAGAAACAGCAGCCTCGAACTCGCTGCGGCGAACAAGCAGCGCGTTGTCCTTGCGGAGACGCTCGATACGGCTCGCACGTGGCGCTACTTCGGTGCCGTCGAAGTCGGCGCGGAGACGCACCGCGAGCAGGGCGAGAAGAACTGGGTGCAAGGTCCCAGCCTCTCACTCGAGCTGCCCATCTTCGATCAGCGCCAGGCCGAGCTCTTCAGGCTCGAGTCTCAGCTTCGCCAAAGCCAACGGCGAGCCGAGACGGTGGCGCTTTCCGTTGCAGCCAACGTGAGACGCGCTTACGGCGCGCTCGATTCCGCGAGAACCCTCTCCGAGCACTACCGAATCGCCCTTCTTCCGGTGCGAAAGCGCGTCGTGGCGCTCAGCCAAGAGCACTACAACTTCATGCTCCTTGGTGCCTTCGATCTCCTTCGCGCCAAGAGGGAGGAGATCACCGGCTACTCGGACTACGTCCAAGCCGTGCGCGACTACTGGATCGCGAGAGCGCGTCTGGAGCAAGCCGTCGGCGCGCGCATCCCTCTCGAAGGACCGCTCGAATCTAGCTCGGTCTCCCTCGCAGAGACTCCCGACTCCATGGGGTCCATGAATCACGCGCATCATCACGGCGGAAGCGGCTCTGCCGAGGGCAGCGCAGCAAGCGCCACTTCTTCAACCACTTCGAGCCCGGCTGCGGGCCATCATCACGGAGAACACTGACTATGTGGAGCAGGCGTCGTTTCATAGGCGCCACCTTGGCGTCCGCCGGCTTTGGGCTTGCCTCGAGCGCCCTGGCCCAGGAAGCGCATCAGCACGGTGGCCAACATCCAATGTCGGGCATGGGGGAGGGGAGCTCACCGCCGCCGCCACCCGCACCGACTGCGTCACCAGGCGCTGAAGCCGCCGCTGCCGGCCTTCCCTACACGCCAGTCGTCACGCCAAACGGCAACGTGTTGCCCTGGACGATGAAGGACGGGGCGAAGGAGTTCCACCTCATCGCAGAGCCAGTGGTTCGCGAGTTTGCACCTGGAATGAGCGTCAAGTGCTGGGGCTACAACGGCCAAACTCCGGGCCCTACCATCGAAGCCGTCGAGGGCGACCGCATGCGGCTCTTGGTTACGAACCGCCTGCCTGAGCACACCTCGATTCACTGGCACGGCATTCTTCTTCCAAACGGCATGGACGGCGTGAGCGGGCTCAACCAGCCGCCGATTATGCCCGGAGAGACCTTTGTCTACGAATTCACGCTTAGGCAGCACGGCACCCAGATGTACCACCCGCACGCCGACGAGATGCTCCAGATGGCAGTCGGCATGATGGGCATGTTCATCATCCACCCGCGGGAGCGTCGCTCACCGGTCATCGACCGGGATTTTGCAATCATGCTCCACGAGTGGGCCGTTCACCCGGGCACGTACCGACCGGATCCGGCGGTGATGACCGACTTCAACATGTTCACCTTCAACAGCCGCGTCTTTCCAGGCACCGACGCACTCGTGGTGAAGACCGGCCAGCGCGTTCGAATCCGCGTCGGCAACTTGAGCATGGACTCGCATCCCATTCATTTGCATGGCTTTCACTTCAAGGTGAGCGGCACCGACGCGGGACCCATCGCCGACTCGGCGCAGTGGCCAGAGACCACCATCAACGTGCCCGTTGGCTCCACCAGAGACATCGAGTTCGTCGCCGATGTGCCGGGCGATTGGATTTTCCACTGCCACAAGTCGCACCACACCATGAACGCCATGGCGCACGAGATTCCAAACACACTCGGCGTCGATCAATCAAACGTCGAGAAGAAGATTGCGAGCCTTCTTCCTGGCTACATGGCCATGGGCCAAGCCGGCATGGGCGACATGCAGGACATGGCCAAGCACATGAAGGGGCCCAAGAATACGCTCCCGATGATGGGCGGCGTTGGGCCGTTTGGAAATATCGAGATGGGCGGCATGTTCACCGTCGTCAAGGTCAGAGACGACCTCACGAGCTACGCCGACCCAGGTTGGTACCAATATCCGAAGGGCACAGTCGCCTACCGCATCGACGGACCAAAAGGTGGTCCTGCCCGACCGATGGGAGGTGGTCACCATCACCACGGTTGAGAGAGGAGACGACAAACGAACGCATAAACTGGGAGACATGATATGAAACAAACACTTAGGACTGCCTTTGTATCGTTCTACTTACTGACGGCCCTCGTTGTGGGTCCGAGCGTGTCCGGCGCGCATGACAAGAGCGCTCACCACGGGCCAACGATGAAGGGACGACTCAGCGAGGTCAAAGGCGATGCCGTGGTCCTCTCAACCGACCATGGCTCGATCACCGTTCAGCTCTCGCCAGAAACAAAGATCTCCCGAGACGGAACTCCCTCATCTCGGGAGCAGCTCAAGGTCGGGGAAACCCTCGAGCTCGAAGGGCCCGCGCTTCCAGGGGGAGAGGTCGCTGCGCGGGAAATCTGGGTGCACTCCGGGGCGCACTCGGAGAAGGAGGGCCAGTGAACCGAGCGGGCCTCAAGAAGGCCCTTCTCGTCGGCGCGCTCGTTCTCGTCGTTCTTCTCTCTGGAGCGATGGTGTTCTTGAGCCGCGGCTTCAGCGCGAGAGACAAGCCCGGCGCGCTCGAGACCTTCATCGCACGGCGCGTTCGTCACCTCGCCACGCCGCGCATGGCCGTCAACATGCCAAACCCCCTCAAGGAAAGCCCGCTGGCTCTCGCCGAAGCCCGGGATCACTTTGCCGACCACTGCGCTCTCTGCCACGCAAACGACGGCAGCGGCAAGACAGCCATCAGCGAGGGTCTCTACCCGCCTGCCCCTGACCTCCGAGAGGAGAATACCCAGGGGCTCACTGACGGCGAGATCTTCTACATCATCAAGAACGGTATTCGCTTCACCGGGATGCCCGGTTGGGGAGGGGAGGACGAGGAGAACTGGAAGCTCGTCCTGTTCATCCGTCACCTACCGGCGTTGAGCGAAGCAGAACTCAAGCTGATGAAAGAGGTGAACGAACCGAAGCACTAGTCCGTGGCTGGCGGGCGGCGTTTTGTACGATTTGTAGAAACGCTCCATGCACAACTTTCCGAGGCACTCTGCGCGGCTGCCCGTTTTTTTGAGGGGCCCCCGCACGACCCCACTCGTGCGTCTCCCTCGCCGAGACGCGGGGCATCCTCACGGACAACCAACTGCATGGCCTCGTGATTCAGCAGTTTGAGCGCGGTGGCCAGGGGGTTCTCGCCCGGGAAGGCCTGAAGCATCAGCTCCAGATTCTAACGACGGATGTCACGCCAAAGATGGGACCAACATCGCTGAGATCCTCGTCACCTTCCGAGGGAACCCGACCGTCTCGCGCGCGTACCTGCGGGCCAGCGACCATGAGAGAGCTCGGCGCGAGCCGGCGCGGGATGCTGGTCGGAGCCATCGTGTCGGCAACTGTTGCGACGGGGGATGTACGGAACGAGCGGAAACGGTTGCCATGCGGGAATTCAAGATGACGATCGTTTTAGGCTCGTCGCTGGCGGTGGGGACGTACCCCGCAGATATGATATCTCTGGCGCTCCCCGAGCAAGACGGCGCCTGCGGGAAAGTCGCATTTCTGCCGCAAGTGCAGCTCGTCCAGCTCGATCAGGGAACGACGCCGGTCTCCATCGTAGCGGGACGGCGGGGTGACTGGATTTCCACTGTGCAGCAATTCTACGGGCAGCAGACCATTGCCCGCCTACGTCGGGAGATGGAACTGTCGCTCCGAGGGCAGTCTGTGCCAGAGAGTTTGACGAAGGATTCGACAGCACGAGAGGCCGATGTCCGCGCCGCGGTAGCGAGCTTCGTGGCAAGCTCGGGGGTGGAGCGGGTCTACGTTCTCGGCGACTCGCCCGCGACCGCGTTCGGTGGCGCGAGCGTGGCATCGAGCAGCAGCGTCGAGGAAATCGGTCGCCGTATCGCTGCATCGCTCTGTGTTGCCGAGAGACGACGAGAGGCGCTCCCGCCGGTCATGGTTCTCTACAGACCGCCAATGCTCGCGCGGGATGGTCCCGCTGCTGCGCCGGCCGGAGGTGGAGAAGGAGAGAGAAGCGCACTGCCCGAGCACGAACCGATACCGGAAGATGACGCGGCAACCATTCTGCTCGCATCGCTCATCGAGCGGGGTCGAACCACGAGCCGTACGGGGTTGAAGGCCATCGACGCGGCATTCAAGGAGGCACAAGAGCAGCACCCTCACGACTACAGGTTTTCATACGAGAGAGCGGCGCTGGCCATCTACGGTGTTCAGGCGCATCACGAAGCCTTCCGCTTGTTGTACCATGCAGCCGAGATTGCGATTGTGAACGATGAGGCCGCCGATATGCTCGAGACCGCTACAACCGATGCCAATGAAGAAGGACGCTTTCACAAACTCGCTCATGGTCATGGCGAATGGAGAGAGATGCTCCGGGCGTTGAAAACGCGAGATGCGGCGCTGGTGCGACGATAGCGAGCGATCTCGTCTCCGATGATCCCGATCGCTCGCCGTCGACCGTGCCACAGCTCTCGGATCATCAGGAGCGGCCGAGGTGGCTGACGGAAAGAGGCGACCCAAGAGCTTCGAGATCGGCGACTCGTGGCCGGCACGTCCGTGGGATGCAGGGCTTGCGCTTGCAGGCGTGGAGACAGGCTCTGTCCGCTCACGGCGTCTGCGCCGCGTCGTCGGCGTCCCTCTCGAGGAGCGATCTCACCCGCACGCCGGCGGCGCACTCGGCGGCTGGTCGAGAGATCGAGCTGCTGAACTTCGCCCTTGCCGCTTCGTGCGACCCGCTCGATCGCATACTCGACGCCCCGTCACGCGAGCGATTTCCGCCCGTGGCTGCCGGCACGTCCGACGAGTGAGGGTGGGCGGTCGATCTCGGCGAGCTCGGTCCCGCAGGGCCTTGGCCACCGCCGGCGAGGCCGATTTTTAACGCTGAAGGACACGAACGTCCCGCGTACTGCATGGGGGAGCTATGGTGCACCGTGCCCTCCGCGCTGAGGTGCACGTAGTGGCTTCCACGATCACTAGGTGGCAATAGGGGGCAATTCCCGAACCGCGAGGGTTGAGAATGAAGAAGCACTCAGACGCCAACCACGAGGGGCTCGCCCACGGGTTCGACAGCATGGCTATTGATGAGCGCAGGCGGATCTCCAGGTTCCTGGGTATGGCTGCTCAATATGAATCGATGGGGGGCCCTGCGATTGCTCACTGGCAGCTTGATCGCCATTGCAGAGATCTCGCAGCTACGGCCGAAAAACCGCGGAACCATTTCAAGGGCTTGCCGCGGCGCATCGCGCTATGGCTGGCGAAGCGAGAGGTCGTTGATCACCAGTCGTGCGCGCCATGCCTTCCACCGAGAGCCGAGAGCCCGGTCAGCGTGAGGTGCCTACCGCGGGCCTAAGTCGGAGGCTACGGGTGGTCGTTCTGTCTCTCGCTCGCATCTGATCAAGGGTGAGAGCTCATACAACCCCAGCTTCTGCACCCGCCATCGGCTACCTGTCATTCATGAACTACGAACTCAGGCCCGAGAGAAGGAAAAACTCGAAACCCCTCCAACAGCGGTCCTCGAGACTGGCAGCTATGCGACTTGACGCGTTGGGGCGGGGGACGCTCGAGGCTTTTCTCAGGCTTGAACCCGCCGCCTTCTCGCGCCTGGCTTCTGAGAATTATCGCTGCGCGCGGCGACCGCGCTTAGAAGCGAGTGTTCCTGATACCGTAAAGTGACCGTCTGCTTTCGCCAACTGCTACTTTCTGCACTCCGGGGCGGGTGCGCTCCCAGGCGCTTCTCGACGGTTCATGGGAGCGTCCGTGCGACCGCCTCGATCGCCTTGATCCCGCTCCCGAAGCGGGCCATTGCCTCGCGGTGCTCCCGAAGCGCGCCATAAGGCAGAAAGCGGACCCTGAGGTCTTGGACGCGAGCGAACGCCGGTCGCGCGAGCTGCGCGCGCACGTCCTCCTCTCTGGCGTCGGGGGCGACGAGGTAGAGCCCTGTCGCTGCCCCGCCCGGCACGCCGAAGGCGAGGTCGAGAAGGCGGACGATGCCTGAGTAGATGGAGGTGGTGTGCTCGACCTCGAAGGCGGCGGCGACCTCCGACGAGTCGCCTCCGTCGGCCTCTCGCCGCAACCAGAGAACGTCGATCAGGCGCACAGCCTCCGTGCCTGTGCCCACGCCGAGGGCGGACGGTAGCCCGGGAAGACACTTGTCCCCGAGCCGCCCTTCTCCGTATTCTCTACCGCGATCGTTGACCGCTATGTGGACATCGAAACCGAGCGCGACCCCGAGGTCGCGAAGCCATCCTTGGATCAGCGTGTGCGTAGCATCGCTCTCACGCTCGCGCTCCCTCGCCTTGAGGGCTGCCGCCGACTCCTCGCGAATCTTCGCCAGATCCTCGCTCCACGCCTGCAAAGCATCGGCGTCGTCGCCGCGTGGAGGGGGCGCGTACCGGCCCCGGCCGAGGTCGAAGAGGAAGCCTGCCACGGCGCCGAGGTCGTTCGAGAGGAGACGGCGGTGCTCGGTGTTGAGGCGGAGGACACCTGCGCGCATCGCGAGGTACTCGTCCCAGCTCCCGAGCTTCACCCGCGCGCCGGTGAGCAGGTTGTACCCCTTCACGATCGCCGTATTGAAGGGCGGTACGATCGTCGGGTGTAGGAAGTAGAGAAGATTCGCTGCGGCGGGACCGAGCCCCTTGATCTTGAGATCGCTCAGGCGACGGATGGCACCGACTACGCCGGTGTCGTCGTCACAGCATGAGCAGGTGTGCAGGAACTGGCCAAAGGCGCGCTGGTTGTCACGGCTCTCGTAGATGTCGGGGATACGGAGCTTCGGCTTCCAGAGGAACGCGTGATCCGCACCCTTGAAGATCTGTCGTTGTTCGGCGATTGCGCCTACGACCGTCTCGAGCGAGGACCCCTTGTACTCGTTGCCGAATGTACCGGCGTCGATCTCGCGTACCACCTCGGCGATGCCGGCTCGGATGGAGCGGAAGTTCTTGAGTCGCTCCTCCCAGAGGAACCAGGAGCGGTAGGTGGCGACAGGGTCGGCCTTCCACCGCTCGAGCAGGGTAACGATCGGAGCGTGTTCCATGCGACGATCATAGTCGACGAAAATGCAATTTCCGAGCTGGCCCTGGCCAGTACCTCGCAGCTTGCAGAGCGGCTCTGCGAGAATCGGTTGAAGCCGCGGAATTGAGCGCCTGCAACGGGCCGGTCGGGGTGCTGACGGCGAAAGCGCGCGAGGAATCGACGCGGCTGCAGCGAGAGAACAGGCTGCTGCAGATGGAGCGTGAACGAGATCGCTGTGTCGCCTTTCCGGTCGTCGTGGCAGCGGGCCTCCTGCTGTCGTGCCGAAGCTCGCCGGAGCTCTCCGACTTCGCGGGCGCCTATCCTAGGGATGCGTCACGGAGTCAAGTACGAATGCCGACTGACCGCTGCCGTAGCGACGGTGGCCCTCTTCAAAGGCCGCCCTTTCGAGGCCTGAACCTACAACGGTCAGGTTCCTGGGCCTACGCTTCGGGTCGCATTGGGCGAGACCGTTCGGGTCGTCTTCACCAACAGGTTACCGCAACCGACGACCATCCACTGGCACGGCGTACGGGTACCCAACGCGATGGACGGTGTTCCGGGGCGTGACCCAGCCGCCCGTCGCCCCGGGAGAGACCTTCATACACGAGTTCACGCCCAAGGACGCCGGCACGTTCTGGTTCCACCCCCATCTCCGGTCCAGCGAGCAGGTCGAACGCGGGCTGTTCGGCGTGCTGATCGTGGAGGACCGAACCCCACTCCCATACTCCCGTTGGATGTCCATCTCGTGGCTTATGCCTGGCGCACCTGTGGACTGCAGTCGAACGCTACGAGCGCGCGTATGACACCAACGGTGGCCGGTGGCGGCGTTCGCGGTTGCGTGGCAACCCCGAAACTACGATTGGAGCCGCAGTCGCATGCCGTGGAATCCGCGGCCTCGCGATTTCCACTTGATGAGAATGGCGGCCCGCCCGAGGAGCCGCTGATCGGGATTGCATCCCGGCACGATCCGTGCACATCGTGGAATCTCGTCATGGCCCGCTCGTTGAAACAGCTCCGACACCGTCGAACGATCGTCGGCGTGCTAGCCGTCGCGTGGCTGCCGTACATGTCGATCCGGTGCATCGAGAGCTCGGGACACCTCGGGTGCCCGATCGCGTCTGAGTCGCATGACAGCGTACCGCCCTCCGATGATGTGCACCGGCATGCTCACGATTCCCACCAGGAGTCCCCTCACTCCCACCAGCATGTGCCGGTCACGCGCACCCAGGCCCCGAGCCACGATCCGCCGCCACGCACATGCTGCGAGCTGACCGGCAAGTACGCCGTTACGCTGGCCGCGCCGGCTCCATCGGCCGCTCCGCTCGTGATGGTGGCTAGCTTCCGGAGAGCGGGAGATGTGCCCCAGGCACCGCTTCCAGCTCGCGCTGTGCGACAGTTCCCCGAGCCTTCGCATCATCCGCCGCCCTACCTTCTCTTCGCCACCCTGCTCATCTGATCCGCTGACGACTGCCCGCTGGGAGCAGCGCGGATGTGTGTCTCTGCGACACCCGCCGCGCCTGGCCCGCGCCGCCGGCCCCACGTTCATTGGGGGTACGAGCTCGCGGGAAGGTCGAAGCGACAGCTCCGGAGAATCCGGATGCGATCAGTGAGCCCAATGAAAGTCGTAGCGGCGAATGGCGACGCGCGCCTGTCGGCTATCGAGGCCCTCAGGGCGCTGAGCGAGGTCGACCTTCTCTACGCCGACCTCTTCCTCCACCGAGCAGAGCTACTGCTGGCGGAGCTCTGCTCGCGGGACGAGTATCTCTCGTTGCGCCGAGAGCAGGACAGGCTGCCGCACCTCACCGACGAGCTCCGTCAGGCGGCCGAGCGCGGCGACTGGCCCCGTGTGCGGCTGCTTGCCGAAGACGCCGCGGCGAAGAAGAGCCGGCTCGCTGCCAAGGATCGCCTTCTCAAGGTAGCCGATGCCGTGTACGGGTCCCGGATTCTCCATGCCGATGCGACGGCGCTCGCCCTCAACGGCGTCGTGGCTCATCCCACGGTCACCCTCGAGCGCGAGCGCGGCGCAATCGTCAGGCATCTGGAGCGACTCGCTGCGGAAGACGGCGATTGGCGCGCCTTTTACACGGGACGGGCCGCGCATTTCAAACGACTCGAAGTCGTCTCGGAGGGCGAGCCAGGAACATTTGTGGACGCCGACGCCGTGCGAAAGCGGATTCTCGCGGCGGTCGAGCGCGCCGACTTCAGCGAAGTCCGACGGCTCACGTACGCCATCGTCAACGAGCGCGGCACGCTCGGTCGCACGCGGGTTCCCAGGCCCTCCGATGAGCAGGCGGAAATGCTCTCGGCGCCGTTTCCGACGGCTACGCTCGCACGCGCGGCGGACCTCGGCCTCTCGCCGGAGACGCTTCCAGCTTCCGCGAGCCTCAATTCCTACCTCGGTTGCTGCTGCGCCGACCGGATGACCTTCCCGACCGCGCCGCTGAGCGAGACGAACCGACAGCCCGATACCTGCACCTGCGGCCACGCCTGTCCCTCGGACGTCTCGCAGACGCTCCGCGAGAACCTCGACCTCATTCTTCTGCATCCCTTCATGAGCTCGGCCGGCGCACGCTACTTACCATGGTTCGGCGCGGAGACGTTGCTCATCGAAACGTTCCCTGAAACCGATCCTGACGCCCATACTCCGGCGCTGGACAGGCTCGGCCTGCGGCAGCGGCGCGGCCTTGCGCGTGTCGCGATCGAGGACGCCTTGCGCTCTCATTCGGTCCGCTTTTGCGAAGAGCTCGGGCTCGACCCTTTCGAGTTCACGGTCGCCTGCGTGCCCTTCGACGCCTACGCACGCCTCGCCCCTCACCGTGAATGGGGACACGCGCAGCTCTGGACACACTTCGACGGCTATCAGGTGACGCAGGACCTCCGTCTGCAAGCGCTGGTTGGCGGCGACGTGCGGTACGGTGGGGCCGACGACTTCTGCGCGGTGCAGCGCGACTACGACGTACCGCGCATCATTGCGAGGTTCTGCGTTCTGCGTCGGCAGCGGTTCCTTGCTCGCCAACGGCCCGACGCTCATTCCATGCGGACGACACCATGACCGCGGCGGCGCCGACGATTCAGACACTTCTCGAACGTCTCGAGGAGACGGAGCGGCGGAACCGCAGCCTCCAGCGCGTCGGAGCTGCGGGGCTCATCGTCGGCGGGACCGCCGCCCTCTTGGCGATCGCAGCCCTTCTTCCGCGGCTGCATCCTGGCGAACACGGCCAGCGCAACATTGAGAAGGTCGTCGAGGCGGAACGCTTCGTCGTGCGTGACGCGACGGGAGCGGTCCGCGCCGAACTTGCCGTCGAGGGCCGCGGCGCCGCGAGTCTAAGCCTCTTCGACCGCGACGGGGAACACCGTGTTCGTCTGCGACCCTCGGGGCTATACCTCAGCGATTCAGGTGGCACGCAGCGAGCTGCCCTCCACCTAACCCCCGGCGCGCTCGCCTCCGACCCGTCGGCTGCCGTACTGCGCTTGGCGGACGCGGGCGGCAAGCCGCGCGGCAGCTTGATGGTCCTGGCAGACGGCTCGTCGCGACTCTTGCTGTCCGACCGGGACGGGAGCGGCGGTGCCAGCCTACAGGCGGACGCTCACGGCCCTGCGGGCCTGGCGCTCTCGGATTCGAACGGCAGGAACGCTGCCTGGCTGGGTGCCCTGCCCGACGGCTCGCGCGCTCTAGTGATGGCGGACCAAGCCAACAAAGCGACGGCCATGATCAGCATCGCCGCTGACGGAGCAACAGAGGTGCTGCTCGCTGACAGGACGGGCAGAGAGCGCGCGGCGCTAGCTGTGCTGCCTGACGGAACGCCCTTCTTCAAGCTCTCCGGGAAGGATGCGCAGGGCGGCGCGACTCTCGGCGTCACGCCAAGCGGCACTTCGGTGCTGGATCTCGTCGACAGGGGCGGAAAGGCAGGGACCATGTTGATGGCAGCAAACGACTCCTCCGGCCTGCTGATTCGCGACAATAGTGGGAAGGAGATAGCCGGCCTCAGCACGGAGGCCGGCCGCTGGCCCCGCCTCGCCCTCTCGGGTGACGGCGTCAGTGTCGGGGCCCTTCTCACGGTCTCGCCAGGCGGGGCACCTGGTCTGGCGCTCTACGACACGCGCGGCAAGCCACGAGCCGTGTTGGGTCAGGTATCGGTAGGCAAGACGGCCGGTACGACGCCGCACGCTGGTGATCGGGTGCCGTTCGCGCTGACCTTCGTCGACCGCGACGGCAAAATCGACAGGCGAGTTTCACGCTAGCAGGCTGTTGAAGAGCCTGAGTTTTCAATTGCCCTGAGGGCCGGAGTGATCATTAGTCACACCGCAGAAGGGAGTTACCGGGGATGGTTTCGGCTCCCGGCATCGCCTGGGAGCCTGTGGCCTTCACCGCTTGCCTCATGCCACCGCTTCCCGGGGCAGGAGCCGCGTCATTCGCACGAGGTTGTAGGCGGAGCCCACGATGTATCCCCTGAAGCCCGTCCGGATCACGCCGCGATAGCGCGTTCGTCTGAGTCCGCCGACCGTCTTCGCCCAGCCGAAGATCTCCTCGACTCGCTTGCGGATCTTCTGGCTCACGCCGTATCCGGCGTGCCGCGTCGTGCGCCCGTCGATGTTCGACCGCCGACCGCTCGTGTTCTGCGCCACGTGCGGCGGCACGCCCGCCGCCTGCACGAGGTGCACGAAGGACGCGACGTCGTAGCCCTTGTCGCCGCCCAGTGTGCGCGGACGAAAGCCTCGGTCCTGAAGCCGGCCGAGCAGCGATGCCGCCTGCTCGCGCTCCGCCATCCCGGTCGCCCGCACCACCGACAGGTCGACGCAGAGGCCGTTGCGGTTCTCCATCATCACGTGCCCCGAGAAGCAGAGCTTGGCCTCCTTCCCGTCGCCCTTGCGCGCCAGCTGTGCCTCGGGATCCGTCGTCGAGGCGTGCGTCTTGTTGCTGCGCCGCTCGCCGCGGAAGTTCACCGTCGGATTGCCCCGATCGTCGGGCGGCGGCCGGTCCTCGGGCTTCTCGTCCTTGGGCCGCACGCTCTTCATCGACGCCCACGCCTCGATCAGCGTGCCGTCGACCGTGAAATGCTCCGAGGAGATCAAGCGCTGCCCACGCGCATGCTCGACCACGCCCTCGAAGAAGCGCTGCGCCACCTCGTGCTCGATCAGCCGGTCGCGGTTCTTGGTGAACGTCGAGTGGTCGAAGGCATCCTCCTCGATGCCCATGTCCAGGAAGAAGCGAAACAGCAGGTCGTACTGCAGGCGCTCGCAGAACTGCCGCTCGCTGCGCACGCTGTAGAGGGCGATCAGAAGAAGCGACTTGAGCAGGGTTTCCGGCGGAATCGAGTAGCGGCCGCCCTCGGCGTACATCTTCTCGAAGATCGGGGAGAGCCGCTTCAGCTCGCCGTCGGCGATCTCCTTGATCCGCCGGATCGGGTGGCCCTTGGCGACCCGCCGGGCCGGGGTCATGAGGCTGAACATCGTCTCCTGCCGCTCCACTCGTCCGCGCATAGCCGCCTCCTCCGCAGGGGAGGCCTTCGGATGATAGGAAATCCTACGCTTGTCAAGCTAAAGCAGGCGACTTGGGAGAGCTTTTCAACAGCCTGCTAGGGGAACGCAGGTACGTACGACAGAAGGGCACACGATGTCGCGGTCATGAAAGCTGCTGTCGTTCACGCGTTGGGCGAGCCCCCAGGGCAAGGCGAATGGTCGGATCGTGCTGTCATCGCGCAATGAAAGGGAGGATCTCATGACTGTACGGATGAGTCGAAAAATTCTTGGATACGAAGCGAGAGTGAGACTGGTCTACCGCGCACGGCGAGCCATCGTGATGGCGGCTCTTTCGGTGCTTGCGGCAGCGCCGATTCACGCGGCAGACGAGCACACGGCGTCACGGCCGCCAGGTGGCGACACTCAGTCGATGGCCCGCTTCTACACGGGCGTCCTCGTCAAGACCGGCGACTTCCCCGGAAAGCTGGTCTGCCTGCGGTGCGACCTCAAGCCGGGTCCTGGGGCCATGGCACAATGCGAGAAGGAGGGGCACCGGCACGCCCTGTCGATGGACACGGACTCGATGATCCATCCTTTGCTCGCGGGGAACGAGGACGTCCTGAAGCAGATCAATTCGGGAGAGCTGCACGACAAGCGAGTCACCGTGCACGGCGTGTACTATCCAGCCACCGGCGCAATCTTCGTCGATCGCGTGAGCGCGGAGAAGTAAGATTCGTGGTTCGAAGCGCGTCCACTGTGCTCCTCACATGGCTCTTGGTTCTGTTCGCGCCATGGGATTGCGCGACGGCTGAGGAGCCCATGCCGGAGTTCGAGCAAGCCGTGGACATTGGGCGTCTGCGCGCCTATGCGCTTGCTAACAACTCGGAGCTAAAGGCGGCCGAGCAGCGCTGGCGAGCTGCGGAGGCCCGGCCCTCCCAAGCGGGGTCGCTGCCTGACCCGGTGATCAATACGGGGTACCACAACGAGAGCTTCGACCGATTCACCCAGGGAAGTAGCGACTTCAGCTGGCTGCGCTTCGGCGCCGAGCAGGAGGTGCCTTTTCCGGGAAAGCTGTCGCTGAAGGCGGAGGTCGCCGTTCGTGAGGCCGACCGCGAGGCTGCGATGTTTTGGGCGACCGTCCTCAGCGTCTCGGCGCGCGTCCGGGTTGCGTACGACGAGTACTTTCTTGCGGTGAAGTCGATCGAGATTCTCCGCAGGAACCAGGCTTTGCTTGAGCAGCTTCAAGAGGCCGCAGCAGCCAGGTATCGCGTCGGCGAGGGGTTGCAGCAGGACGTCGCGAGAGCCCAGGTCGAACTGTCGATCCTTCTCGGACGCGTCGTCAGCGCCGATCAAGCGCGGCAAAGCGCCGTGGCGATGTTGAACGCCGTCCTGAACCGTCCGCCGGTGGCACCGCTGGGGCCCCCCGCACCGGTCGAACAGGTGCCCTTCTCCTACACGCTTGACGATCTCGAACGCCTCGCCCAGGAGCGATCCCCCCTGCTGAGCGCCGCGCAGTCGAGCATCGAGCGCGCCGAGTCGAATCTCAGCCTCGCGCGGCGCCAATACTATCCGGACTTCGTCCTGCGCGCCGACTACTTCAACAAGGCGGCGCTCGTGCCCGAATGGGAGGTCGGGGCCGGAATTCGAGTTCCGCTCTATTTCTGGCGCAAGCAGGCGTACGGCGTTCAAGAGGCGGCGGCTGGCGTGAGCGAGGCCCGTGCCGCCAAGCAGGCGACCAGCCAGGACGTCCTCGCTCGTACCAAGAGCTTGTTCGCGCAGGTCACCAGCGCGAGACAGTTGGTCGATCTGTATGGCGCCACCGTCGTGCCGCAGGCAGAGCTCTCACTGAACTCGGCGAGGGCTGGCTACGAGGTCGGGCAGGTCGACTTCCTGACCACGCTCAATAGCTTCACCGTCCTGAACGAGTACCAGCTTCGCTACTATGAGGAGCTAGCGAACTTCGACAAGGGCGTTGCCCAACTCGAGGAGGTCGTGGGGCTGCGGCCCGCCGAACCATCCGGAGGCAAGGCGCCATGATGCGCAGCAGGGCAGGGGCGCATCAGGCCGACCGCGGCGGTGGCCGCACGCTGGCCTACGCGGCCGTCGCCGTTGTCTCGCTGGCGATCGGCGTTGCTGGCACATGGCTCGCGCTTCGCTCGGAGCGCCCGCCAGATGCGGCTGCTGGCGGCAAGAGCGCGCCGTCGGCGGCCGGCCACGAGGCGATGCCCGGCATGGAAAACGAAGCCGCCGGCGAGCACCCCACCGAAGCCAAGGGGAACACGGTCTACATCTCGCCGGCCCGCCAGCAGCTCATCGGCGTCAGGACGGCCACGGTCAAAGCGCAGCCCCTTCGCACGACGATCCGTACCGTAGGCAGGTTGGCCTACGACGAGACGCGCGTCACGCAGATCAACACGAAGATCTCGGGCTGGATCGATCGCGTCTACGTCGACTACGTCGGCAAGTTCGTGCGCCGCGGCGAGCCGCTCCTCGCGCTCTACAGCCCCGCGCTCGTCGCCACGCAGAAGGAGTATTTGCTTGCGCTGAAGGGCGGACGTCCGCTGAGCGGGAGCCAGTCTTCCGCCGACGCGCGTGCGGCTGGCGAGTCCTTGCGCACGGCGACTCGAGACCGCCTGAAGCTCTGGGACATCTCGGACGCGCAGATCGAAGAGATCGAGCGGAGTGGACAGGTGCAGAAGCTGCTCACACTCTACGCTCCGTTCGACGGGGTCGTCCTCGAGCGCAACGCCTTCGCAGGGCAGTACATCACGCCCGAGATGAGCACCTTCAAGATCGCCGACCTCTCGACCATCTGGGTGCTCGGCCAGATCTTCGAGTACGAGCTCAGCCGCGTGAAGATCGGGCAGGAGGTCGCGGTCGAGTTCCCCTACGGCCAAGCACGCGAGACGCTCAAGGGCGCGATCACCTTCATCTACCCCGACGTCGATCCGCAGACCCGACGTGTGAAGATTCGCGCCGAGTTCCGCAATCCGGGCTTCGAGTTCAAGCCCGACACCTACGTGACGCTGGTGATCAAGAGCGATGCCGGCGAAGCGCTGAGCGTGCCCAAGGAAGCAGTGATCGATACCGGCGTCAAGCGCTACGTGATCCTGGCGCATCCGAATGGCTACTTCGAGCCGCGTGACGTCGACGTGGGACCGCCGACGGACGAGGTCTATCCAATCGTCCAGGGGCTCAAGGAAGGCGACACGATCGTCAGCTCGGCGCTCTTCCTCATCGACTCCGAGACGAATCTCCAAGCCGCCATGCAGGCCATGTCCATGAGCATGCCCGGCATGGACACGGGCGGCGGCAAGAAGGGCGCGGAGACGCCCGCGCAGCAAGGCTCGGGGGCCGGGCACTCCGGGCACAGCGCTCCGGCAGGGAAGCCATGATCGAGAAGCTCATCGCGTTCAGCGCGCGAAACGCCTTCATCGTGGTCCTGCTCATCATCACGATCGTGGGTGCAGGCGTCTGGGCCCTCAGGAACACCTCGATCGACGCCATCCCGGACCTCTCCGACGTACAGGTGATCGTCACCGCGAACTGGGAGGGCCGCAGCCCGACGCTGGTCGAGGATCAGGTCACCTATCCCATCGTCACGGCGCTCATCTCGGCGCCGAACGTGAAGGTCGTCCGCGGCTTCTCGTACTTCGACGTTTCGTTCGTCTACGTGATCTTCCAGGATGGCACCGATCTCTACTGGGCGCGCAGTCGCGTGCTCGAGTATCTGAGTGGCCTACAAGGCCGGCTGCCGGAGGGTGTCCAGCCGGTGCTGGGCCCCGACGCCACGGGCGTCGGCTGGGGGTTCGAGTACGCGCTCGTGGACCGCACGGGCCAGCACGATCTGTCACGCCTCCGCACGCTCAACGACTGGTACGTCCGCTACTGGCTTAGGAGTGTGACGGGCGTCGCCGAGGTGGCCCCGGTCGGCGGCTACGTCAAGCAGTACCAGATCGAGATCGACCCTAACGCGCTCCTCGCCTACAACATCCCGCTCGACATGGTCGTCAGCGCAGTCCGCAAGAGCAACAACGACGTCGGTGGCCGCGTCGTCGAGTGGACCGGCCGCGAGTACATGGTCCGCGGGCGTGGCTACATCGAGAACGTGAGCGACGTCGAGCAGGTCAGCCTCGGCGCCAAGCTGGACGGCACGCCGATCCTCGTGCGCGACGTCGGCCGCGTGCACCTCGGCCCTGACATGCGCCGCGGTGTGGCCGAGCTCAATGGCGAAGGTGATGTGGCCGGCGGCATCGTCGTCATTCGCTACGGCGTCGATACCTACAGCGTCATCCAGAACATCAAGAAGGCGATCGAGGAAAGGATTCAGCCGGCGCTGCCCCAGGGCGTCGAGGTCGTCGTGACCTACGATCGGTCTGACCTCATCGAGCGCGCGATCGAGACGCTGGAGGAGAAGCTCGTCGAGGAGGCGCTCATCGTCTCGCTCGTCTGCATCGTCTTCCTCTGGCACTTCCGGAGCGCGTTGGTCGCCATTCTCACGCTGCCGCTCGCGATCCTCTTGTCGTTCGTTGCCATGAAGTACATCGGGCTCGGCTCGAACATCATGAGCCTCGGCGGGATAGCGATCGCGATCGGCGCGATGATCGACGCGGCGATCATCATGATCGAGAACGCGCACAAACACATCGAGCACGACGCGGGCGCGAAGTCACGCCGTGAAGTCGTCGTCGAAGCGGCGCAGGAAGTCGGACGGCCGCTCTTTTTCTCGCTGCTCATCATCACCGTGTCCTTCCTGCCGATCTTTACCCTCGAGGCCCAAGAGGGACGGCTCTTTCGTCCACTCGCCTTCACCAAGACGTTCGCGATGGGGTTCGCGGCGCTGATGTCCGTCCTGGTCGTGCCCTACCTGATGGTCCTGTTCATTCGCGGTCGGATCACGCCCGAGGAGAAGAACCCCGCCAACCGCTTCCTGATCTGGGCGTACCGCCCCTTTGCGCGGTGGGTGCTGCGCCATCGGGCGGTCACACTCCTCGCCGCCCTCGCGCTCATGGCGAGCACGGTACCTGTGTTCTTGCGGCTGGGCTCGGAGTTCATGCCGCCCCTTTACGAGGGCACGCTTCTCTACATGCCGATCACCCTCCCGGGAGCGTCGGTCCAGACCGCGCAGCAGATCCTCGCGCTCCAGGACAAGCTCATTCGGACCGTTCCCGAGGTCGCATCCGTCTTTGGCAAGGCGGGCCGCGCGACAACTGCCACGGACCCGGCGCCGCTCGAGATGATCGAGACCGTGATCAATCTGAAGCCGGAGTCCGACTGGCGTCCGGGCATGACGCCGGAGAAGCTGGAGGCCGAGCTCGATCGGCTCGTACGCCTCCCCGGCGTTGCCAACGCCTGGACAATGCCGATCAAGGCCCGGGTGGACATGCTCTCGACCGGCATCCGAACCCCGGTCGGCATCAAGATCTTCGGCCCGAAGCTCGACGGGATCAACCAGATCGGCGCCCAGCTCGAGGGCGCGCTCACGAGCGTGCGCGGCACGCGGAACGTGTTCGCCGAGCGAGTGACCGGTGGTTACTACGTCGACTTCAAGGTGAAGCGCGACCAGATCGCGCGCTACGGCCTCACCGTGCAGGACGTGGAGATGGTGATCGAATCGGCCATCGGCGGCGCGAACATCACCACGACGATCGAGGGCCGGGAGCGCTTCCCGGTGAACGTGCGCTACCAGCGCTACTACCGGAGCGACGTGAACACGCTCCGGCGGACGCTCATCTCCACCCCGCGGGGCGAGCAGATCCCCATCGAGCAGGTCGCCGACATCGGGTTCTCGACGGGCCCCACGGTGATCCGCACCGAGCAGGCCCAGCTTCTCGGCTACGTCTACGTCGACGTGGCCGGCCGCGACATCGGCAGCTACGTCGACGAGGCCAAGCGTGTGGCCGGCCAGATGGTGAAGCTCCCCGAGGGCTACTACCTCGAGTGGAGCGGCCAGTACGAGTACATGCAGCGCGCGAAGGAGCGCCTCAAGATCGTGATCCCGATCACGCTGCTCCTCGTGATCGTGCTGCTCTACTTCAACACGCGGAACCCGACCAAGATCGTGATCGTGCTGCTCGCCGTTCCCTTCTCGCTCATCGGGGCGTTCTGGCTGATCTACCTCCTCGGATACAACCTGAGCGTCGCAGTGTGGGTCGGCATCATCGCGCTGGCCGGCGTGGATGCCGAGACCGGCGTCGTCATGCTGCTTTACCTCGACCACGCGTACGAGAAGTTCGTGCGCGAGGGCCGGATGAAGAGCCTCGAAGATCTGGAGGCCGCCGTCGAGGAGGGGGCCGTCCAGCGCGTCCGGCCGAAGATGATGACCGTCATGGCCATTCTGATGGGACTCCTTCCGATCATGTGGAGCCACGGCGCGGGCGCCGACGTGATGAAGCGCATCGCCGCCCCCATGGTGGGCGGCGTGATCACGTCCTTCGTCCTGGAGCTCCTCATCTATCCGGTGATCTTCACGATCTGGAAATGGCGCTGGGAGGTCAGGCCCGCCGCTGCCCACGCGGAGGTTTCGACGGCATGAGAAACCACAACGGACACCTCTGGGGAATCGTTCTGGCCGGCGGCAGCGGGCAGCGCCTGCAGCATTTTCTTCGCCGATACGGCCACGAGCACCCGATCAAGCAGTTCTGCGCGATCGTGGGCCGCCGCACGATGCTGGAGCACACCTGGCAGCGGATCGAGATGGTGGTCCCCCGCGAGCGTGTGATGACGGTGATCGATGCAACGCACGCGGACCCCTTTCGCGACCAGCTGGCCGGCCGGGCCGCGGGCACGGTAATCTTGCAGCCCGCCAATCGCGAGACAGGGCCGGGAACGCTCCTCCCCCTCGCCCACGTGCTGCGCGCCGATCCCGAGGCTCGGGTGGCGATTCTCCCTTCCGACCACTTCGTCGAGGAGGAGGAGCGCTTCATGCGGCACGTCGATGTGGCCGATTGGCTCGTGCGGCGCGAGCTCGGCGACGTCGCGATTCTGGGCATCGAGGCCGAACGTCCTGACTCGGACTACGGCTGGATCGAGGTGCGTCGCAGCGGCAGACATCGGGCGAGCCGTGTCCTGCCCGTCGTTCGTTTCTGGGAGAAGCCACCGCTCCGCGTCGCTCGCCGCCTGCACGAGGACGGGCACCTGTGGAGCACCATGGTCACGGTCGCTCGCGGGGCGAGCCTCTGGGACCTCTTCCGAGCCGCCCAGCCCGAAGTGCATCGCTCCTTCGAGCGCGTCAGGCAGGCGCTCGGCATGATGGATGAGGTCGCGGTGCTGCACGACGCGTATGAGCGGATTCCGAGCGTATCGCTCTCGAAGGGCGTCTTCGAGCGCCTGCCATCGCGACTGACCGCCGTCGCCGTGCGCGGTGTTCACTGGAGCGACTGGGGGCGCGAGGAGCGTGTCGTCGAGACGTTAGACCGTCTCCGAGGCGCCGCGAACCGACCGATATCGATGCACGTGCTGGAAGGGTCCGTGACCAATCCATTTTTAGGAGGAAGCCACGATGAGGAATTCAGCTAGACGTCGCTTTTGTCTACCATGATCGCCCGCAAGGCGAGGAGCACATCCTTCCGCCGGCTCGTGTCGGAGACGGTGCTCCTGGCGACGCTTCTCGTTGCGACGGCATGTGCCCCGCCCCCGCGCCCCGGCTCCATGCTCAGCGACCAGGTGATGAACGCCCGCACGCCGAAGGAGCATGCTGTCGTCGCGGCCGGGTATCGTGAACAAGCCGAATCGCTGCGGGGGGAAGCGGCGCAGCACACACGCTTGGCCGATTGGTGGTCGAGCCTCGCCGGCGCGAAGACACCGGGGATCGGCACCGGCCGGTACGAGCAAGCCGAGCATTGCCGGCGGTTCGCCGCCAATCTTTCGGCCGCCGCGGCGAACGCGGACGCGCTAGCTGAGGAACAAGACCGTCTCGCCCAGGGGAACTCGCAGTGAGAGGGCAGCGATGCACGAGATGAGAGAAGTCGAGCCCGTTCGTCGCCCCGCCGGTCCGCTCGGGGCGCGGCTCGCGCTCGCGCTCGGGGGTGGAGCGGCTCGAGGCCTGGCACACATCGGCGTCTTGGAGGTGCTGGAGCGTGAGGGCATTCGGCCGGATTGTCTGGTTGGAAGCAGCATGGGCGGGTTGATCGGCGGCCTCAGCGCCGCCGGTCTGGAGGCTCGGGACCTCGGCGAGGTCGCACGCGGCTTTCGCTTTCCACGTTGGTTCATTCCGGGCGGCATCGTCAAGTGGGACACGGTGTTCGCGCCCGCGGTTCCGATCCTGACCGCTCGATCGTTCGAAGAGCTCGATCCCGCTGTACATCTGCGCAACACGGCTTTGGCATTCGGCCCCGCACGACACCGCAAGCGCCGGAGTCCGGGGCCGCGAACGGGGGATGTGAACGAGCCGAGACGGGCTGACGACCCCACGCCCATCGGCAACAGGCAAGGAGGAGGAAGCGCATGAGGCGACATCTTCTGACCATGGCATGTGTGGCGAGCATCATGATGGCCGCTGTTCCAGCGCGCGCGGCTGGTCCGGACGTTGAACGCGGAAAGGCGACGTACGGCGAGCTGTGCGCCAAATGCCACGGGACCTCGGGCAAAGGCGACGGCAAGGAGGCCGCAACACTCGCCACGAAGCCGAAGGACCTCACCGACTGTGCGCGCATGTCCGGCTTCACCGACGACCAGCTCTTCCGCATCATCAAGGAGGGCGGGCCGGCGGGCGCGCTCTCGAAGGACATGCCGGCCTACGCCGACGCACTCGACGACGGCGAGATCCGCGACACGCTCGCATACATCCAGAGCCTATGTCGCAAGTGAGCGCCGGGAGTGAAGTTGTCGCCAGCCGGCGGCAGTGGCTCTCGCGCTGCTTCTGGTCGGCGGTCGCGCTCGTGACGGCCGGAATTGTCGGCCCGCTGACCGGGTACTTCGTCGGCCCGTTGCTGCGCAGACGCGCCGATACGCGCGTGCGGCTCGGAGCGGTCAGCGACTTCACGGCGGACCGGCCGCAGAGGGTCGAATTCGTCCTGCGCCAACGCGACGGGTGGGTAACGGAGGAGGGGCGCCACGCCGCCTGGGTCGTCCGGCGAGGCGCCGAGATCCTCGTCTTCGACCCACGGTGCACCCATCTGGGCTGCGCCTACCATTGGCACGCAGAGACGAGCCAGTTCCTCTGCCCGTGCCACGACGGCCTCTACGATCTCGAAGGCCGCGTCGTCGGCGGCCCTCCGCCCCGGCCGCTCGATACGTATGCGGCGACCGTCGAGGGGAGCGATCTCCTCGTCGTGCCCACGCCGCGGAGACGAGGCTGATGTCCGCACGACGCGCGCTTGCCGACTGGTTCGATGAGCGGCTGGGAACGCGAGCCATCAACCAGGCGCTGTTTGCACGCAAGATCCCCGGCGGCGTGGGCTGGATCTACACGCTTGGGAGCGTGAGCCTCTTTCTCTTCGTGCTGCAGGCTGCGACTGGCAGCTTCCTCGCGATGAACTACGCACCGACGCCCGACCACGCCTTCGACTCCGTGCGGTTCGTGACGGAAGAAGCACCGATGGGCGCCATCGTGCGCGGCCTCCATGTGTGGGGGGCGAGCGCGATGGTCCTCGTGGTGGCGCTCCACATGCTCCGCACGTTCTTGACCGGCTCCTATAAGTATCCGCGCGAGGCGACCTGGGTCACGGGCATCCTCTTGCTTCTCGTGGTGCTTGGCTTCGGATTCACCGGCTATCTCCTGCCGTGGAACGAGAAGGCGTACTGGGCGACGCAGGTCGGGACGACGATCGCAGAGCAGGCGCCGTTCGTGGGCCCCTCGATCGCCCGTGTACTCCGCGGCGGCGACGAGCTCGGCGCTCAGACGCTGACACGCTTCTACGCCCTCCACGTGCTGCTACTGCCGGCCGTGATCCTGTTACTCGTGGGGTTTCACCTCTTTGCCGTGGTCCGTCAGGGAATCTCGGCACCGCCGACGCGACGAGAGGATCTGCCCGCCGACACGACGGCGGCGCGGCGCACGGTGCGCGAGCGCTACCAGGCGCAGAAGGAGGCTGGGGCCTCCTTCTATCCGTACAGCCTCGCCAAGGACGCGATGGCAGTCCTGCTCGTGTTTGCGATCGTAGCCGCTCTCGCGTGGTGGTATCCGCCGGAGGTCGGCGACATCGCTGATCCGACGGAGGCGAGCTTCAACCCGCGCCCCGAGTGGTATTTCCTTTTTCTCTTCCAGCTTCTCAAGTACTTTCCCGGCTACCTCGAGTCGGTCGCCGCTGTGGTGCTGCCGTCGCTGGCGGTCCTGGTGCTTCTCGCGCTCCCGTTCCTGGATCCGCGCCTTCGCCGCCATCCTCTCGACCGTCCTGTGGCGACGGGGATGAGCCTCGCAGCGGTCGTCGCCCTGGCATGGCTCACCGTGGCCGGTGCTCGCTCGCCGCAGGTGAGTCCGTACGTCGCGCGCCCGCGGCAGGTCGAGGACGGAATGCGAATCGCCCGGGGGCTTCACTGCGAGCATTGCCACAGCGTGCGTGGCCAGGGCGGGCTCGTCGGTCCCGACCTCGCCTTGGCCAAATCAGCGCACGATGACGAGTGGATGCGAGCGCACTTCCAAAACCCGCAGGCCGTCGTCCCGGGCTCCGTGATGCCCGCGATGGGGCTACTCGACAGCGAAATCGATGGCCTGATCGCCTACGTCGACGAGCTGCGAGGAGGCGGACCCTACAGCGAGCAGGCGGCTCGCCTGACGCGCCGCTACTGTTCGGAGTGCCACCGCATCGCCGGCCGCGGAGGGGACAAGGGTGCGGATCTCAGCGCCATCGGCGACGCGCGGACCCGTTCTTTCATCCACCGATACATCGAGGATCCGAAGAGCCTTCTCACGAACTCCCGCATGCCCGCGTTCTTGGCACCCGAGGGCCCGCTCACGCACGCCCAGATCGAGGACATTGCGCGCTACCTCGCAGCGCAGCGGAGCACGGCGTCGCGAGGCGAGCCCTCGGGGGACGGAAATTGATGCGCTCAATCGAAAGGGGGTGTGTGATGAGATTAACAAGGCTCTGGGTGGTGCTAGCAGTTCTCAATGTCGTACCCCTGTGGCACGAGCCATACGCAGTCGCCGATTCGGGAAATGAGGCCGGCCAGCTCCGCGAGGAGATCCGTCGGCTTCGGGAAGAAAATGAACGGAGCCGGCAGCGGATGGAAGAGCTGGAGCGAAAGGTCGAGCAACTCGAAACCAAGGACGAGCAGAAGCAGACGGAGCTCCAGGGAACAGTGGCCAAGGAGGTCGAGAAGCAGGCTTCGGCTGCACCACGCCGCTATCTCGAGCGCTATTTCGGTGAGAACCGATTCGTGCTGACGGGCTGGGGCGCCGCCTCGTACGAGTGGCAGCGCAACCCGAACACCAACACCTTCACGGCTACGCTCGCGCCGATCCTTCTCTACCGAATGACGGACCGTGTGCTCTTCGAGGCAGAGCCAGAGTTTGAGCTGAAAGACGACGGCGATACCGAGGTCAACCTCGAGTACGCGCAGGCGGACATCTTCCTGAACGACTACGTCACCGCCGTCGGCGGGAAGTTCCTTCTACCCTTCGGGGAGTTCATCGAGCAGCTTCATCCGGCGTGGATCAACAAGCTGGTTTCGGCACCGCTTCCGTTTCGCGAGCCCGAAGATGGAGGCTTGCTGCCGTACAGCAACACCGGCTTCCAGATGCGTGGCGGTGCCCAGCTCTTCGATCGGGAAGGCCTCGACATCGCCTACAACGTCTACATCGCGAACGGCCCTCGCTTCGACTCGGATGAGGTGGGCGCGCTTCTCAACCCGAACAACATCGACAACAACCGCGGAAAGGGCTACGGAGCGCGGCTCGCCCTCTACCCCCTGCCACTCGACAATCCCGTCGGACGCGTGATGCTGGGCGCGTCCACGTTCGATGGAAAGTGGGACGACAGTGGGGACTTCTGGTTTACTTCCTGGGGACTCGATCTCGCATATCAGATCGCAGAGCTCGAAGTTCGCGCGGAGTACGTCCGCACCCAGCGCGAGATGGCTGCCGACGTCGGCGACGACGACCGTGAGGGCTGGTACGTTCAGGCAGCCTACAAGCTGGCGCGCGTTGCCGTGCCGTATCTCGACCGGTTGGAGCTCGTCGGCCGCTACGCCGGGGTGAACCAACGTGCGGTCACGGACGAGGAGCTGGTCCCACATCCGCGCCAGGTCGCTCTCGGCTTCGACTATTGGCTGACGCCCTCGATTGCCTGGAAGCTCGAATACGATCGGGATCTACCCGAAGATGCGCCGAACGACGACGCCGTCCGCACCCAGATCGCGGTTGGGTTCTGAGGGAGGGATCTCATGCGACACACGCGACTCTGGATCATCTTGCTGGTAAGCGCGGCGGCGTTTCGCCTGGTCGGACCGGGTGCGGCGCGAGCCGACGAGGAGGCGGAGCGCAGGGCTCTCGTCCGGCGGGGCGCCCGATTATGGTCTCCCTATTGCGGCGCCTGCCACAACGCGCGCCCGCCGGCGGAACGGTCGCCGGCCGAATGGGACACGATCATGATGCACATGAGAGTGCGCGCAAACCTTCCCGCTCAGGATGCTCGGGCGCTGCTCGAGTTCCTCAAAGTCCGGTGATCCGCGGACATCCGGCATCTCCGGCACCTCGGCTCCACAGGAGCACTCGCTCCAGGCGACAACTCATTTCAGGGGCCGAATGGGTCGCCGCCGCTGCCACCGCGCTGATCGCATGGTCGCTTTTCGCCGGCCCAGCCCGAGCCAACCAGGGCAGCAAGGATCTAGCGACCTTGATCATCGAGGCGCGGACCGCAGCCGACCACGAGGTGATTGCGGTACGTTTTGATGAGATGGCGGCGGAGGCCAGTCGAAGGGCGGAGACGCATAAGCGGATGGCCGAGAGCTACCGGCGGATAGGCGGCGAAGGGGTTCGCAATTGGGAGTTCGAGCAGCATTGCAACCAGATCGCGGCGGCGGCCGAGTCCGATGCAAGGTTCTATCGCCGGATTGCCGACGGACATCGATCCATGGCGAGCAAGCTCAAGTGACACCGGCCCGCCGACTCGAGCGCCGGCACGCCACGGCCTCCCTTCAAAGCCACCGTACGCTTCTGGGCTGCGAGTTCGGCGTGGTTGACTCATGGGGTTTGGTGACCGAAAGGCTTCAGTGCTCTCGAGAATTGCCCCGCTTGTGCTCTCCAAAAATAAGCCGCCAAGCCCAGGGACTTCACCGACTGCGCGGGGATGGCGGGTTTCTCCGACGAGGATCTCTTCAAGGCGGTCAAGGAGGCAGAGCAAGCCGTGGGGCTTAGTGTTCCAGGAAACTGCAACTCAAGGATGAAGGGAGGACGAAAGATGAAGAGCCATGTGAGCGTGCTGATCACTGTCGCCGCGATGTTGCTCGCAGGGCCACTACGGAGTGGCGTGGTGTACGGTCAGACGGCCGCCACCGTCGACCTGCCGGCGATGGTTGCAGGCGCCAAGACCGCGGCAGACCACGAAGCGATTGCCAAGCGGTACGAGGATCTCGCCGGAGCGGAAAGGACGGAGGCCAGCGAACACAAGAAGCTCGCAGCGAGCTACCGAGGCATGAGTTCCGGCGTGGTGGGCAAGCACCACCTGGATAACCTCGCCAAGCACTGTGACAGCCTGGCAAAGAACGCGAACGTGAGCGCCTCCGACTACGATGCGCTCGCCGCCGGCCATCGACAGCTCGCCAAAGGGGCGAAGTAGCCGGCGGTCGAGTTCGGGCTAGCCTACTAAACGACGTACCGATCGCGCACGTGGGCGAGTATCTCGTCACGGCTCGGCGGGATTCCCGTGGAAGACGTCGTGTATTCGAGCTTGGCTAGTCCCGCTGCGAAGTCGGGGTCCCCGAGGACATCGCGTACCCACCGCGAGAAGTCGCCGGCGAGCAGATGCCGGTGCAGCGTCGCGATTGGGACTCGGTTCACCGCATCGTAGAACTCACGCACGCTATGTGCGATGTTCGCGACACCGTCGCCCGAGATCCTGAACCAAAACGCCTTGTCCTCGGGCAATCGAGTATCCGCATACTTGTGCGCATGATGCGCGCTGGGCGAAACTCTCTGTGTAGGAAGGAACGTCTGCCAGCGCGGGCCGTCTTGTGTTTGGACGAGCAGGCCGGCGCGCGGCATTCGCAACTCGGCAATGATATCGCCGGGAATGGCGCCCGTGGGACCTCGCTCGCGAAGGAGGCTGTTCAGGAAGTATCGCTCCTCCTCGAGCTCCGTGTGGGTGATCACATGGGTGTCCACGCTGGCGTGAACGGCGGCGGCTAGAGAACTCGGCCGGTAGGTCACGAAAACAAAGTTGCCACTCCGAAGGTCGATTGCCTCGCAGCAGGGCTCGCCCTCGCGAAAACAGTACTGAGCTTCGTCGACCAGAATCCAGTGCGGAAGACCGCTTGCCGGGCGCTCGCGGGCGAGTGCCGCCACGGCCTTGCACACGTAGGCGCATCGCTGACGTTGCGGTAATCCGGCGAGGTCGACGATCAAGCTGCCGCGACTCGCGTGCAAGACCTCGGGCAGCACGTCCGCCGCTGGCAGGGCGATCGAGCGGCCCAGGAGAAGGACCCCGGGACGCTGAGCGAGCGCCGGGTAGTCCCCCTCCGGGTCGAGGACACACAGGCGATAGCCTTCCTCAATCAGGCGCTCGGCGACGAGGCCGGCCAGCCACGACTTCCCCGAGCGCGGGTCGCCGACCACCAAGACATTCCCGCCGGACGCCGGAAGCGCAGCCGGTTGTCCATCAGGTGTTTCGCCGAGGACGATCTGTCGGCGCGGCGGCGTGGTGACGACGCCTCCGGCAGCGAGAAGCGTACTGATGTAGTGCGCGACACCATCGGCCCCGGGACGGGAAAGCTGGTCGTCCGCCATGGCAGCTACGGCGGGCATTGCGCCACGGGCAGCGACTGCCACTTCGGCGAGGCTGAACAAGGGCAGGTCGTTCTCGGCGTCGCCGAAAGCGATCAAGTTGCGGGCCGACCGCCCCAGCTCATCCAGCGCTCGACGGACTCCCGTCGCCTTGTTCAGCCCCGTCGGCAGGAGCATGACGGCACCGCGGTTGAAGACGATCTGCAGCTCTGCACCCGTCTCTCGCACCAAAGCCAGCGCTTGCTCCGCGTATCTCTCCCAGGTCCCAATCACAACTGAGCCGACGTGGAAGGGTACGCCGGCGGTGCGGAGACGGCTCAGGAAATGCCCCGGCGGAGGCGCGCCGAGAAAGATCGTGCGGTCAGGGCTCGGGAGCCACACCACGGCGCCGTTCTCGGCTACGACCGCGTCGAAGACCGAGAAGTCGAGGCCCCCGACCCGTAGCTCCTCGAGCACGCGGCCAGTGGCGAGCAAGGTCGTGTATCCCGCGGCGCGGGCGGCGCGGAGCGCGTCGGCGACCTCAGGTGCGAGCTCGCCGCTCGTGGCGCCCGTACCGTCGAAATCGATCCCAAGGACCCGGCAATACACAGCTTTCCGTTGGAGCAAGGACGACGCCAGGGCGGGCGAAGTCGGCAGACCTAATCGTCGCCGCTCGGCAGAAGTAATTGTCATCGATCAGCGGTCGCTGATCAGCAGGAGTCGCGCAACGGAGACGCAAAGGGCGCGATTGTCGGCTGGTAGTCCGATGGCGATCGTCTCGGAAGTCGGAAGGTCCAGGTCTGGCTTTCTGATTGATGGGAATCGTGCGGACTGCCCCTTGGCAAACCTCTGGGCATGCTCAGTGCATGCAGGTTGCGTATGCGATGGACCGAACGGGAAGGGTGACTTGGGACATGCGTGCGGTTTCACGTCGACGAGTGCTCAAGTTGGCTGGTGCGTGTGCCGCCGCCATCGCGCTTCGGCCGCGCCGGTCATTTGGGGAGGAATCGATCCTCCCCGAGGTCACGGTGCTGCCGACGCACCAGCCGCGGCCGGACGTGGTCCAGGCATGGCTCGTCGCCCGCGATGTGGCGGCATCGGTCGCGGGCACGCGGGCCATTCTGAAGACGTACAACGGCTCGTTTCCCGGGCCGGTGCTGCGCCTCCACGAGGGAGACCGCGTGCAGCTCGCGCTCACCAACCAGCTCGCCGAGCCGACCAACCTTCACCTCCACGGCCTTCGCGTGTCCGCGAGCATCGACGACCCGTTCCTGTCCGTCGCGCCCGGAAAGAGTGTGGTCTACGAGTTCACGGTGCCACCCGGGTCTGCGGGCACGCACTGGTATCACCCTCACCTGCACGAGAGGGTCGCGCGCCAGCTCTTTGCCGGGCTCGCAGGTCCAATCGTAGTGACCGGCGCGATCGACGAGCTCCCCGAGCTGAAGGTGGCCGACGATCGCCTTCTCGTGCTCAAAGACCTGTCGCTGGCGGGCGATCGACCGGCGCCGCACACGGCCGCCGACTGGGTCCTGGGCAAGGAGGGGGATCTCGTGCTGGTGAACGGTGTCGTGGGCCCGGTGCTGCCCGCGACGCGCTCCCTGCTCCGCCTGCGGCTCTTGAACGCGAGCAACGCGCGATACTACCGCTTGGCTTTGGATGACCACCCGCTCCACCTGATCGCGACCGACGGCGGCTTCCTGGATCGTCCCGTGGAGATGGCGGAGGTGCTACTGGCCCCCGGGGAGCGCGCCGAGGTCCTCATCCAGCTCGAGCGTGCCGGGACCTTCGACCTCGTCGATCTGGGCTATGCTCGTAGCCGCATGGCGATGGGCATGGGCAGGATGGGAGCGGGGGGTCGCGAGCGCACGCCGCGATCGACGCGGCTCGCGACCATCGCAGTCCCGACCGCCTTTTCGTCCGCGGCCTTGCCCGCGATGCTGGGAAAGGTGAGCGTCCTCTCGCCGGATCAGGCGCGCAGCACGCGTCGCCTCGTGCTCGGCGAAGGGATGATGGGCGCGTGGTTCTCGATCAACGGCCGGCCCTTCGACCCGAGACGAGTCGATCTGCGTGGGAGGCTCGGAACGCTCGAGATCTGGGACGTCGAGAATCGTGGCCGCATGGATCATCCGTTCCACCTGCACACCTACCCATTCCAGATCCTCTCGAGAGGCGGCACGCCCGAGCCATTTGCTGCCTGGAAGGACGTCGTCAACGTGCGACCGGGGGAGATCGTGCGGCTCGCGGTTCCGCTGCGCGACTTCACCGGACGGACCGTCTACCACTGCCACATCGCGGAGCACGAGGATCGCGGCATGATGGGCGTCCTCGAGGTCTCCGCCTGAGTGCGGGCCTGACCTCTCGCCGGCAGGTGCGTCGGCGGTAGAGTTCGATCGTTTCGGGCTGCCGAGTGAAGACTCGAGAATGCGACAATCGATCGATCGCGATGATGGGGGACGATCTCACAACTTGGCTCGCGGAATGGTGAGAGCTCTCGGGATCATCGGGGGCTTGCGGAAGATCGTGTGAGCGGAAAGGGGGCGACCCAATGGTCTACGTGGTCGGCGACTACCTGGCCGGCATGCTGGTGGGCGCGCTCGTCGCGCTTGGAGTGCGGGCCGTGATCTGGCCCGGAATGGACATGGTCGTCGCGATGCTCCTCGGTATGGCGCTGGGGATCGCTGTTCATCTCGTGACAGGGCTTCTTCTTGCGCCGTTTCTGGGCATGTTCGAAACGATGATTCCGACAATGGTGATCGGGATGTACGGCGGAATGATGTTCGGTATGCGGGACTCGATGGCAGCGGGCTCGCACACGACCGCGGCAGCGGCGGCGGTAGGGGTGCTGGTTGGAGCCGTCGTCGTGCTCGCAATCAAGCTCTACGATTGTGCCCTGCGTGGTCCAGTCGACGCGGGAGAGTAGGAAAGCGGAAGGTGGACGTTCAGACGAAGCGCAAGTGGGACGCCGCGAGCCGGACGTACGACCTGATCACGTCCGCCGACGATCGCCGCCTGGGAGCGCACAAGCGCCGCCTTTTTTCCAAGGTACGCGGCGACACGCTAATGGTGGCCGCGGGGACGGGGAACGACTTCAAGTTCTTCCCGCCAGGCGGGAACATCGTCGCGATCGACATCAGTCCGAAGATGCTCGAGCGCGCCGCTGCCAGGGCGGCCCGCTACGACGGGATCATCGAGCTCCGCGAGATGGACGTCTGCGACCTGCGGTTCGCCGACGCGATCTTCGATACGGTCGTGACCGTGTGCACGTTCTGCTCGGTGCCGCGCCCCGTCGCCGGCCTGTGCGAGCTGCGCAGGGTGCTCCGGCCGGGCGGCCAGCTCCTGATGTTCGAGCACGTCCGCAGCCGGATTGGGCCTTTCGGGATCTTCCTCGACCTGATGACACCGCTCACGCGGCGGTTTGGGCCCGACCTGAACCGGGACACGGTCAGCAACGTGCAGAAGGCGGGCTTTCGGATCGTTCGCGAGGAGAACGTCTACCTGGACATCGTGAAGATCATCGAGGCGGTCAAGGACCCGACGCCGTGATTCCCCGGTGCTCGCGATCCGTGCGCTCTGGAGCGGCCGCTTCCTCGGAGGTGATCCGGGACGCTACAAACTCGGATCCGAGAGGGGTTGCTTCGCGTGTCGCTCTTCTACGGCGTCACCGCACTGTACGTCTTCACCAGCGGTGCGGACCGCCAAGCGACCTCCTTCTGGTTCACCTTCGTCGCGTTCCTGACGAAGGAGCAAATGGATGATCGTGGTCGGACTCAGTGCGGTTGCCTTGTTTGCGGGTCCGGCCTGTTCGGCCTGCTATCTGTGGATCTCGCGCATCATCACGGCGCCCCGTCGGGGAGCGTGCTCATGCAGGGTAATCTCGAGACGATAGACTTTCCTTCGGGAGAGCTGGACCTCTACGGACGACTGCGGCACTGCGCCGACGACGCACCGACTCTCGTCCTGCTGAGCGGGTTGGGATTCCATACCTTCGAGTACGAGCCACTGGCCGCACATCTCGCCGCTTCGGGTTTCAACTCCCTGAGTTTCGACTTTCAAGGACACGGCCGAAGCGGCGGGCGCCGAGGAGTCTGGATCCTCGATCAGCTCGCTGGTGATTCTCGACACGCGGTCGATTTCGCACGGCAGCGCTACCGAGGCCCGATCGGTCTGTTTGGCAACAGCCTGGGAGCAATGGTGGCGATCCTAACGGCGACCAACGACGACCGCGTGCTCGGTGTCGCCGCCGCCAATTGCCCCGCGCGAATAGCGGACTTCCTGCTTACGAGAACGCGACGGGCGCTCTTCGCCCTCGCCAAGCTCGTCGCGTCACTCGCCCCGATTCGCATCAGCGTCAATCACTTCTATTCCTACGACCAGTTGATCGACGATCGATCGTGGGTCTCAACGTTCGAACGCGATCCACTGATCGCCGATGCCAGAAGGCTCTCCGTCACCACGTTCACGACCCTGCTCGAACACTGGGACGGCCCGTCAGCCATCAGCCGCCTGCACAAGCCGCTGCTCCTCATCCAGGGACGCAACGACCACATGCAACCACCGCGGCAGTCCCAGCTTCTCTTCGAGGCAGCCAACAACCCCAAGAAGTACGAGGTCGTCGAGACTGGCCACCTCCCACATCTCGAAGACCCCAAGACACTCGCCGGGTTGCTCATCGACTGGTTCTCCGGGCTCACCCGATAACACATGGTTCATCGGCCGCCGCCACTGGTCAGTCATCAGCGGTTGACGCTTCCGCTACCGATTCGCTGCGATGGCTGGTGGTGAAGGAGCTCAAGCTGCTGCGGCGGGGTAGAGCGGTGCCTCGTAGAGGCCATCTTCAGGAGGCAACATTACCGGGTCAAGTCGTGATGAAGCGCCTCGAGGATCGGGTACTCCATGATTGTGAACCGGATCGTCGGAGACGATACCCGACAGGATCTCGCTGACAGAAATCACCTCCGTCTGACCTGGAGGGATGTCTATCGGAACCCGGGCACTGCCTTCACTCATACCTCCTAGGGTGCGATACAACGGCGGCCTTGCGCCTTTCCGGCAAGGATAAGATAGCCGTCCGGCAGGGACTGACAGTTCGACGATTCTCGGTTGGCTGTTCCGCCTGCATTTCGCAGTCCCGACTGCGAACATGCCGAAAAGGCTGTGACGGTGATGCTTGCGAGCGCCAGAGCGGCGATAGACGTAGGCAGATAGCGCGAGGCTCTCGAGAGAGCCCATCCTAACGCGCGTCGAAGACGGTGTGGAGCAAGACGCGGTCCGACGGCGCTAGCCGGAGTTCTTGATTCCTCCAAACTGCTTTGGAGTCGTTGAGCAGCACTGTGGGACATGGCTGGTTCTCCCTCGGCCCCACCTGGGCCCGCCCTCAAGGGCGTCATAGTTGATTGGCATCCGAGTACAAGACCACCAGGATCGCGATAAAGCCCCCACGTACTGCGGCGGACGGGGGCCTGTCAGGCAGCCTGGAGCGCGGGCCCGTCTCCGCGAGGGGCGAGAGTCCAGCGCTTCGCGTGGTAGCGCTCGACGTTGGGCCGGTGTGCGATCGACACCACGCTTCCAGGTAGAGCCGCAAGCGGTCCAGCTCGGAGGTCTCGTAGTTTCCACGATCAGAGCGATGGTGTAGAAGTACGGACGAGGAGGATGCGCTGATGAGGTCGAGTACCATCGGAGTCCGGATCGCGGCCTTGACCATGGTCGCGGTGCTCTCGAGCGCTTCCGCGGTTCGGGGTGCGGACGCTCCGGCGAGCTCGGACTTGCCGACGATGATCACCAACGCGAAAACCTCGAACGATCACGAAGAGATCGCCTCCTACTACGACGCAGCGGCGGCGGACGCGAGGCAGCGGGAGAAGCAGCATGCCGAGCGCGAGAAGGCCTACAAGAGTCTCGGTGGCGCCGTCGTCGCCAAGCAGCAGCTCGATCGACACTGCGCGAATCTGGCGAAGTCCGCCGGAGCCGAGGCGGAGGAGTACGAGACTCTCGCCAAGTCGCACCGGGAGATGGCAGCCGCTGCCCAGAAGTAGCAGCTGTCAGCGCACCGAGACGCCAATGATCAAACGCTCCCTCTGGCCGTGGTCGGATCGGTCGGCGGCGATCACTCGGGGGTAGTCAGCATGAAGGGGTGATTTGCATAGCGGCCGACTTATCGAACGTAACTGATCGAGCCATCTCTCCTCGGTTACACGCCGCGGATGCGGCAACGTGCAGAAGGCCGGGGTTCCGGATCGTACGCGAGGAGAACGTCTACCTGGACATCGTGAAGATCTCCCCGGTGCCCGCGGCGACCGTCGCGCCACCCGTCGGAGGCTCGCGATGTCGATTCACCGTCGATCTTCCGCCAGGGTTCGGTGATCGGTGCCGCCGTATAGCGCTCGGTTCGGCGGGGAAGCTCTCCAGCGTGGTCACGGCGCTCCCACCGGGGTGTGAGCGTCCGCGTCGTCTGCGTGGGACCAGCCGCACGATCACGGTCATGTGCCCACCGAGACCGCCGTGCATGAGGTAATGCATCAGCGAACGATGTGACGGGCGGGAGCGTCCTCAGGCTGCCTGGAGCATCGCGGGCCCGCCTCCGCGAGGGACGAGAGTCCAGTGCTTCGCGTGGTAGCGCTCCACGGAGGGCCGGTGTGCGATCGACACCACGCTCGCGCGGGGGAGGCGCTCCATCAGGGTCGCATAGGCGCGTCGCTCGGTCTCCTCGTCGAGGGCGCCGGTGGCGTCGTCGAGGAAGACCCAGCCGGGCTCGTGTAGCAGGACGCGCGCGAAGGCCAGCCGCTGCTGCTCGCCACTCGAGAGGCGCTTCTCCCAGTGGTCGGTCTCGGCGAGCCGCTCGACGAGATCGGTCAACCCGAGTAATGCCAACACCTCGCGGATCTTCTCGTCGGCGAAGGTCCTTTCCGGTGCCGGGTATGAGACGGCCGCGCGCAACGTCGCGATCGGCAGGTACGGCTGCTGCGAGAGAAACATGCTGCGCGCCCCCGCCGGCATCTGGATGCGGCCCCGGCCGAACGGCCAGTGGCCGGCGATGGCGCGGAGCAGCGTCGTCTGGCCGGCGCCCGAGGGTCCTACCACCACGACGCGTTCGCCGGGGGCAATCGAGGCCTCGCTTGCATCGAGCAAGGCCCGTCCGCTCGGAAGCTCGAGGTGGAGGTCCGAGAGCCGGAGCGCGTCGCCATCGCCCGCCTTCACGAGCACGCCGCCGGGCCGCGCTACCCGGGCGCGCGCCGACTCGATGGCGTCCGTGAAGCTGAGCAGGCGTTCGATGCTGGCGCGCCACTGCGCGATCTCCTGGTAGGCGTTCACGAACCAGACTAGCGCCCCGGAGACCTGGCCGTAGGCGATGCCGGTCTGAGCGACGCGGCCGAGCGTCAGCTGCCCGAGGAAGTAGCCCGGCGCGGCCACGAGCAGCGGAACGGCGCCGTTCAGTTGGCCGATGCCGGTGGTGAAGAGCGCCAGGTTCCGGAGCGCCCCGATCAGCTGCCACCAGTTCTGGACCACACTCTCGAAGCGCTCCTGCGCGCCGAGCCGCTCGCATTCCTCGCCACCCGCGAGCCCCACCGTCTCGGCGTTCTCGCGGAAGCGCACCAGCCCGAAGCGGAAGTCCGCCTCGAAGCGCTGCCGGTCGAAGTTGATCGGGACGAGCCGGCGACCGACTCGGTGGGTGATCCAGCTCGCGATCGCAGCGTAGGCGATGGCGACCCACATCATGAAGCCGGGGATCCGGATCTCGGTTTCGCCGACGCGGATCGGCCAGTCGCCCGATAGACTCCAGAGCAGCCCCGCGAACGAGACGAGCGTCGCTAGGGCCGCGAGCAGAGAGAGCGAGAGGCCGAGTGCGCTCGCCACGTAGTTGCGCGCGTCCTCGGCGATGCGCTGGTCGGGATTGTCGGCCTCGGCGCGCAGCAGCTCCATCTGACAGCACGCGTGGGGGCTGATCCACTCCTCGATGAGGTGGCCCGTCAGCCAGTTGCGCCAGCGGATCTCGAGAGCCTGGCGCACGTAGCTGCGATAGGTCGAAGCGAGCACGAACCCGAGCGCGACGCCGAGGAACAGGCCGACGCCCTGGAAGAAGGCCGCTGCGACCCGGTCCTGGAGCGCGTCGTAGATCCGGCGCTGCGCGTCCGCGAGCACGAAGTTCCCGTAGACCGTGGCGAGCTCGAGGGCGATGGCCAGCCCGAGCAGCAGGCCTCCCCTCGGGGCGTCGGGCGAGCTCCAGTAGAGCCGCGTCAGGCGCCACAGGCGCCGGGCGAAGTGCGCGCCGAAGAGGGGCTGTGCGGGTGTTTGCTGCACGGGCGACTCCTTGACCATGAGTGCGGTGGTGGTGAAGCGACGGCTCCACCAAGCTTCGGGATGACCTCTTTCCTGGACATCGTGAAGGTCATTGAGGCGGTTAAGGATCCGACGCCGTGACCGTCTGGAGCTCACGCTGTCGATTCGCTGTCTTTCCGCCCGGCTTTGGCCGTCGCCGCTGTCGCGTAGCGCTCGGGTTCGGCGCGGAAGCGCTCCCGGCAGCGGACCGAGCAGAAGATCCAACGCCGCCCGTTCCACTCGGCGAAAGCGGTCGCCGTCCACTCGTCGACCCGCATGTTGCAGACCGGATCCCGCAGCCAGGCGTGGTCGTCGCGCTTGCGGTCGCGAAGCGCCCCATCCTCGAGCCAGAGGATCCGGTCGGCGACGTCCTCCGCCCGCGGATCGTGGGTCACCACGAGCACGGCGCGCCCCTCGTCGCGCACGATGTCGTGCAGGATCATCATGACCTCCTGGCCGTGGTGCGAGTCCAGGTTCCCCGTCGGCTCGTCGGCCAAGATGATGGAGGGCTGGTTGATCAGGGCGCGGGCCACCGCGACGCGCTGCTTCTCCCCCCCGGAGAGATCCCGGGGGAGAAACCGCTGGCGCGCACCGAGACCGAGTCGCTCGAGGAGCAGGCGAGCCCGTTCGCGCGCGCTGCGCGCGCGTTCCCCGACGAGCAGCGCCGGGAAGGCGACGTTCTCCTCGGCCGTCAGGTTGGCGAGCAGGTTGAAGGCCTGGAAGACGAAGCCGATCTTGCGCGCGCGAAGGCTCGCCAGCTCGCGCTCGGCGAGCGTCGTGACGTCCGCGCCTTCGATCAGGACGCGGCCCGACGTCGGCCGTAGCAGCCCGCCGATCATCGACAGGAGCGTCGTCTTGCCCGAACCGGACGGCCCCATGATCAGCACGAGCTCGCCGCGCGCGATCTCCAGGGTCACGCGATCGACCGCGTGCACGGTCGACGGCCCGGCCTCGAACGTCTTGGTGAGATCCACCGTCCGGACGAGGTTCGGTTCGGTCATCGGCGACCTCGCTAGCGGCGAAACACGAGGGCCGGATCGACGCGCGCGACGCGCCGGGCCGGGACAATCGCGGCGACCAGCGCGAGCGTCGTCGCCACGAGCGCCAAGATCGAAAGCGTCGACGCCGTGTAGCGGAGGGCGATCTGCGGCAGCGCGCGCAGCACGACCTCGCGCAGCGCGATCGCCATCGCACCGGCCGCGCCGTAGCCCAGCGAAAGGAGGACGATGGCGTGCAGCACGACCGCGCCGTGGAGGGAGCGGGCCGGAGCGCCGAGGGACTTCGCGACGGCGAGCTCGCGGGTCCGCGTGGTGATCGCGGAGTACACCGTGAAGGCAACCACCAACGCCGCGACGAGCGATCCGATCCAGGTCATCACGCGGATCACGTCGACGCCCATCTGTAGGGCGAGACGCCGATCGCGGTCGATGAGCTCGCCTGCCGGGAGAGCATCGACGCCGCTCACCGCCGTCTCGATCCGCTCGGCCAGCGTTTTGGCATCCACACCGTTCGCCGCCTTGACGAGCAGATAGCTCGCCCCGTTGGGCGCCGAGAGGAGGTCCGCCAGATCCTCGTAGGATGCAAAGGTGACGGAATTCGCCATCGAGTAGGTGCCGGAGCTGATGCCCGCGACCCTGAAATCTCGGCCGAGGAACGAGACTGCATCTCCGACGCCGATCCCGCTTTCCTTCGCAACGACGTCGGGGATGATCGCCTCGCCCGGCCGTGCCGATGGCGCTCCGACGGCCATGCGACGCGGCGCCCCGAGCTCGTCGTCCGCATGTCGGCCGACGATATAGGAGAACCACTCGCGGCCGCCGGCGGAGACGAAGCCGCTCACGTAGAGGATCGGAGTAACGGCGGCCACTCCCGAGACCGCCGAGACGTCGGCGACGAGGTCCGCGCGCACGAGCGACGATGCCATGTGGACGTTCGCGACGCCCGGCTGCATCACCCATACGTCGGCCCCCGAGTCCCTCAGGAAGGCCACGATCCGCTCGGCCTCGCCGGCGAACATGCCGTCGAGAACGAGCACGAGGAGCAGCGAGACCGCGATGCCGCCCGTGGCTGCGAGCAGGCTGCCGCGCTCGGCGAAGACGTTTCGTAGGGTCCAGCGAAGGATCATTGCGCGAACACCAGCGCAGGGTCGACGACCACTGCTCGACGGACGGCGAACGCCGAGGCGACGCAGGCGACCGCGACCTGGGAGACGAGCGCGCGCGCGATCAGCAGCGGACCGAACGGCTCGACGGGATACTGCGGTGCCGCCCAGTCGACGAGTCGCGACAGGCCGACCGCGAGCACGAGAGCGGCGCCGAAGGCCGCCAGCGAAACGAGGATCGCTTCGCCGACGACGAGGCGCGCCAGGTCGGTGCGGTGGGCTCCGATCGCCCGCATGACGGCGAGCTCGCCGAGGCGGTGCAGGACCGACGCGTAAAGCGTCAGGGCGACGACGAGCGTGGCCACCACCCAGGCGATCGCGATGAGCAGCGAGAGCGGCGCTCCTAGGAATCCCTCGACTCTGCGCACGTCGTTCTCGCCGATCTCTGCCGGCGTGTACACGTCGACCTCGGGTACACTGCGCTCGATCTCGCGCCGGACTGCCGTCGGGTCGCTACCGTCCTCGAGATCGATCAGGAGGAAGCTCAGGGCCGACTGCGCGAGCTCTTCGGGCAGGTCGCCCGCGAGATAGAGGTCGATCAGGTTCTCGAGGCGCGCGTAGACGTATGGATTGAATGGGTTCGTCGTGCCGCCCGAGAGTCCGGCGACGACGAACGAATGGTCGAGAAACTGCACCACGTCGCCGCTCCGGATTCCGTGTCGGTGTGCGAGGTGCACGTCCACCACGATCTCGTCGGGGTTCTCGATGCCGCGCCCCTCGACGATCGAGCGCGGGCCACCCGCCGAGTCGTAGGCGAGCACATACACGGGCGAGATCTGCTCGCCACGCGAGAAGACCACCGGAAGGCCAGCGAGCGGGTGGATCGCCTTCACGCCCGGCACACGCGCGACCCGTGGCCGCGCGTTCTGTGGAAGGACCGAGCGCGCGCCGAGCAGGTTCGCGACGCCCGACTGCATGGCGACGAGGGCGCCCGGAAGCTGTTCCGGAAAGGATCGCGTCTGGCGATGAAGGCCGGCGCGAACACCTTCGAAGGTCAGCACCAGCGCGATCGCTCCGGCGACGCACAGAACGCTGAGGAGCGTTCGTCCGCCGTCGCGGATGAGGAGAACTGGGAGGAATCGAAGCACGACGCACCAGAGGCTACCAAGGTCCTTCGACGCGCGCCCTCGCAGAGGGCAATCCGCGTGCGGCGGCCGTCCGTTCGCCAAGTCGCGGACCAGGAGACCGGTCACTTCTTTTATGAGCTCGAGCATCTCGTTGGAGCGCCGGGCGGCGATTCAGCACGCTGGCGACGATGTGATCCGTGATCGCGTGCAGTCGAGCAAGAGTAGAGCCATGACCGAGCGCGAGCTCGGGCGCTTCGACCTGGTCAGCGAAGGACGTCATGACACCTGTCCTTCCAGGTGCACGACTTGATCGTCGCCGCGACAACAGAGATGGCGGCGGCTACAGTCGTCGTGCGTGCAGACGAATCGAAATCGAAGCTTCTGCGCACCGCTTGGAAAGGGGCCGAGGGTAGCGTCGAAGCGCCTCTGGCCCGCCATGACGCCGCCCACGGGCGCGAGGGCGACCGTACGGTGCTCGCCGCCGTCGACCGCCCAGGTGAGATCTCCGGGGCAGTTCGTCCGGATGGAGACTCGGTCTCGCGTCTGAATGGTGTCGACCGGGTGCGCGAAGGTCCAGATCACCGCGTGAGGAGCGATGTGTCGGTCGAGCCCATCCGGAGACTCGACTCCGAGGGATCGATAGGCGTTGCGCAGATGCAGACGAAACAGGTCGTCGAACTCGGCGTCGTTTCCCGAGTCCTGGTCCTCTCCGAACCACCAGAACCAATCGCTTCCTTCGGCGATGTAAAGCGTCGCCAGAGCCGCCGCTCTCTCCTCCCGAGTCGCCCGACTTGTAGCGACCTCCAGACGCGCGTGGCGCAGAAGGTCCCAGGCTCGGTTCTCCTCGGGCTCGCCGATCCAGGTTCCGAGGTCGACTCCGGGCGACGAACCGTTCTCGTCGATCCACGATCCGTTGAAGAGGTCGTACACTGGAGGGAGTTCGTCGATCCGGTGTGCCTCGACTCCACGTTCCTCGTTCCCGCGCAGGAACTCGCCGAAGGTGACCGTGCGGATGTCTGGATCTCGTTCGAGGACCTGGTAGAGGGCGCGCAGGAACGGTCGTCCGTCTTCTCGATAGGCGCCCCAGGCGTTCTCGCCGTCTAGCACCAGGGTGAGGACACGCTGCTCCGCGCCCCCGAGTTTCCACGCGAAACGATCCTTCACCTCGCGAAGAAACTCGGCCGCAGCTGACTCCGAGTCGGCGTAGCGGTGGTAGTGGAAACCGATCTGGTCGGAGAGCCGCGAATCGCGGAAGAAGATCGCGATCCGATGGTCGCCTTCCTCCGCTCGGTATGGCTGGCAGAGCACATCGGGATCGTCCGTCCGGTAGCCCCAGCGCCCCGAGCGCGCGAGAACGCCCTCGTCCGTGGCGAGCCATCGGATGCCCTGCGCCGCGAAGGTCGGCAGCGCGAACTGGCTGACCGCGCCCTCGGCGGGCCAAATGCCCTCCGGCGGCTTCCCGAAGCGTCGCTCGTGAAAGTCGACGGCGCTCGCGACCTGGGCCGACGCATCTTCCGGAAAGGCGAAGCGGCGCGGATGCGTCGCCCCGGGGCGATCGATGATCGCGCGGTCCGTATCGATCAGAAGCGGCAGGATCGGGTGGTAAAATGGTGTGGTCGACACCTCGATCTGGCCACGATCCTGGAGATGCCGATGAATCGGCACGATGGCTCGCAGAATCCTGTACTGAAGGTCGACCATCGCTCTGACATCGCGATGATCGAAATCCCGTCCGCGTTCGACGTACCCACGAACAGAGACCCGTTCGCCGGTGATCAGCTCGACTTCCCCGTCCCGGAACTCCTGGCCGAACCAAGCGAGGCCGAACCACATCTGGAGATCGCAGACGTCCTGGGGTCCGAACGCGCGCCTCAGGCTGCGCAATTCGAAGAGCTGGCGGTAGCGCGGGTGCGGGAAGATCTGGTTGTGCCAGTCGGCATCGAAGAAGGTCGACAGGATCTCCTCGTGCTGAGCTGCGGAAATCTGCTCCGGATGGGTCAGCGTCAGCTCCAGGGCGCGGTCGGTGGCTCCTCGCTCGACATAGTCGTCGATCTGCCAGAGGAGCGACGGGGTGAGGTTGATGGTGAGGTGAACACCCGGGTGCTCGGCCACGAGGCTCGCCATCGAGTAGTAATCGCGGACCGCGTGGAGCCGGACCCATGGATGTAGGTACGATCCCCGCTGGCCGGGGTGGCATGTGTCCCTGTATATCGGCTGGTGCTGGTGCCATAGGACGGCGAGGTGCAGTGGGGGGACGACGTCGAACTCGCCGCTGGGGCCATCGATCGCGCCGGCTCCGGACTCACCACGAATCGCATAGGTGACGTGGGAGCCAAGCTCGAAGGGTCCGAGTTCGGCTGTCCAGTAGCTGTTGTTGCCCTGGTTGCGCTCCCACACAGCTTCCGTTCGACCCGACGCAACCATCCCGGCGGTGTTGCGGAGATGCCAATCGGCCCACACCAACTGTCCAGACTCGATCGGCCAGGTACCGACCTGGAGAGATACGCGAACGCCGGGACGAATGCGCGCTGGGATGCGCGGGGTGTCGGTCGTGAGGTGCCAGAGGTTCAAGGTAGGCCTCTTGTCCGCTTCTCCGTTGTCGCCGGCCCGTGTGATGGCGCCTTCCCGGGATTCGGGCGTACGTCATCGGCCGATGCCGGGTACTCGACCACGTCGGCGGCGCGCCGCGGCTCGAGCTGAACATGGAGACCTCGTGCCGCGAGCCGCGCGAAGAAGGCGGTGGGTGCCAGCGCCTGCTCCGGAAACCACACGCCCGGCTCTGCGATCTCGCCCGCGATGAGCGCATTTGCGATCGCCACGGTTGCTGCGGCCGTTCCGTCCGCCTGAGTGCGTCCGAGAAGGGAGGCGCGCATCTTCTCGTGGTGGCCATCGACCTTCATGACGAGCGCATATGCATTTCGGCCACGCAGAGCGCGCCTCACGAGAGATGCGACGCGGGGAAGAACGCGACGCACGAGAGGGCTTTTGGCCAGGGACGCATCGCGTACCCTGGCGAAGCGCGCCAGGGTCGGGGCGACCCACGGCGGATCCAGTGCGAGACGCGTCACCGCTGTCATGGCGCCGAGAGTTCTCGGGTAGAAGAATTGGTCCGAGAACGGGAATCGATACGCCGTTCGTACGCCGATGGGCGCTGGAAATTCGATGGGAATGCCGTCGGTGAATGGTAACGAGGTCTCGTCCCTACCCCTGATCCACACCGGAAACGGGCGTGTGGCCTCGTCCATCATGTACGAGAGCGAGTCGGATCCGTAGACATCGCCAAGGCTCAAGAGCAGAGCTGAGTGAATCGAGGTCACCTGGATGACTCGGTCGGCGCACGCTCGCGCGACGACACCCGAGGCTCCTGGTATCAATCCAGCGCCGAGCACGACACGCGCTCCGCTCGCCCTTGCCGCGGAGATAAGTGCAGCGAGCGGGTCGATCGAGCCTTCGTGGCGCGCGAGTCGCAAGTCCAAGGTGTGCGGGCTGAGATCGGTGTAGGCGAGACCGCATCCGATGGCCGCGTGAAGCACCCGGCGAAGCGGATCGTCGACGCAGTTGACCACCAGACCAACGCCGTCGAGGGCGTTCATGATGGATCGGCGGTCACGGACGTCGAGCGAGATCGCCCTGACACCGCGACCGAGCATTGCGGCGAGCGAGCCGGCCGGCGCTGGGTCCCGTCCCGCGACGATTACACGGTCTGGGTAGTCATGCGCGAGGTAGGAGGCAATCCGTCTGCCGACCTCGCCGTAGCCGCCGATGATCAAGATTCCGTGCGGCAGTGGGTGCGACCCTTTCATGCTCAGTTCCAGGGGATCGGCCGAGGCGTTGGGTCGACGCGGCTCGTGCGGTCCAGAGATCCGAGGCCGGGGCGCTTACTCGCCGGCCAGGCTCCGATCCGACTGCGGCCCCTCTCGCACCGCGGTGGCCAGCACGTCTTTCTCAGCCTCGAGCCAATCCCCGATGTCTCCTCCGTGGGTACCACCTCGCCTCTGCCAGAGATCGTGGGCCCTGACCGCGATGAGGTGATGGATGCCTTCACTGCGTGTGTAGTCTGGTGACTCTTCGTTGGTTGGGTTGCTCATCTCATCTTCTCCTTTGTTGCCGAGAACCGGGGATCGAAGCTGTTCCCCCGTCGCGCCTATTGCGCGATGCCCCCGACGGGGAGCTCACGCGTGCCTCGTCTTGAGCCAGAGGCGCGGAAGGAAAGCCGGCGTTCTCCGTGCGTACCGGATGTACGCGTCGCCAAACTCCTCTGACGCTGCCTGTTCTTCGCGGTGCGCAAGCCGGCGGTACATCCCGACCAGGACGGGGAACATCGCCAAGGTCAGGATGGTCGGCCACTGGAGCAGGAAGCCGAAGAGAACCATGATGAACCCGACGTACTGGGGATGACGGACGTGGGCGTAGGGCCCCGTTGTTGCGACCGCGTGGGCCCGTTGGGCTTCGAAGAGGACGCTCCACGCGGCCCCGATCAGGAGTAGTCCGCCGAGGATCGACAGAGTGCTGAAGATGTGGATCGGGTGGAGGTGCGGATTTCCTTGCGCCCCGAGAGCTGTCCACCAGAGGTGACCAGAATCGTGAGTGAAGAGCCGTGCGCTCGAGTCGCGCGAGCCGAGCCAGCCCGAGAGGAGATAGATGGTCAGCGGAAAGCCGTACATCTCGGCGAAGAGCGCGACGATGAAGGCCGAGAAGCCGCCGAGCGCCCGCCAGTCTCGTCGCGTGCGGGGCGGTGCAAAGCTGAATGCGAACACGATGAAGACCGCGGAGTTGACCAGAACCAAGGTCCAGAGGCCGTATGCAGGACCGTCCGTATTCATCGGGGATACTCCTCGCTCCCCGGTGCTGCCGAACGGTGGTGTCCGCGATGCCCCAGGAGGTGCATGATCGGACAGAGGAGCAGGATCGCGTACGGCAGAAACCCGAGGGCATGGATGAAGTGATCCGTGGCCAGGAGGACGATCCCCAAGACCAAGAGGACCAGCGGAACGAGCCCCCGCCACGGGAGCCTGGTCGGTGAGTCGCTCGGTTGTCTCATCGCATCACCCTTGTGACCGACGTCGCTAGGAGCGGTCGATCACTTCATCACGCGAAGCTGGGAATGCAGGTTCCGAGCCAGTCGACACCGCCGAGACCAGCGGGGAATGCGTCGTCGGTTCCCATTCCCGAGAAACCGATGCGACGAGCAGGATTAGATTCGTAAAAGTTGGATCGCTCGAGCTCTCCGGCGATGGAAATCAGCTTCCTGTCGCGGAAGCCGCCGAACGTCGTCGCCACACTTTGACGAGATCGAGGACCGTGGCCGGAAAGGCGCCGAGCGCGAGCCAGGCAAGACACTGGAGAAGCGAGATGGGGCTGGTGTCGAAGAGGTGTTCGAGCCACGGCGTGTGGTGGATCGCGAGCTGAAGCACGAAGCTCGTGGCGACGACGAGGAAGAGCCTGAGATTCGACAGCAGGCCGATCTCGAAGACTGTCTTGGTCTCGCTCCGCGCGCCGAAGGCGCGCAGGAGCTCGGCGAAGACCAGGACCGAGAACGCGGCGTTTCGCGCGTCGGCGAGGCTGCCGTCCACGCGCAGCTCGTAGACGAAGGCGGCGAGCGCGCTCGCCGCGGTTAGCGACCCGATTAGCAGGAGCCGCGCGAGGAAGCTCCGGCTGACGAGCTGCTCGTCGGCACGACGCGGAGGGCGCGAGAGCACGTCGGGGTCGATCGGATCGCTGGCGAGCGCGAGCGCCGGTAGCCCGTCCGTGACGAGGTTGATCCAGAGGAGTTGGATGGGAAGCAGCGGCAGGGGCCAGCCGACCAGTACGGCGATCAACATCACGAGCAGCTCGCCGACGTTTCCGGCGAGGAGGTAGGCTAGAGTCTTGGCGATGTTGTCGTAGATCCCGCGCCCCTCCTCGACGGCCGCGACGATCGACGCGAAGTTGTCGTCCGTGACCACCATGTCGGCCGCCTCCTTGGTGACCTCGGTGCCAGAGATGCCCATCGCGATCCCGATGGAGGCTTCCTTGAGCGCCGGCGCGTCGTTGACCCCGTCGCCGGTCATCGCAACGACGGCGCCCCGTGCCTTCCAGGCGCGGACGATCAGGAGCTTGTGCTCGGCAGTCACGCGCGCATACACGGCGATCCGGTCGACACGCGCCGCAAGGCCGGAGCCATCCATCTCGTCGAGGGCGGCTCCCACGACGACCTCGTCACCGCTGGCCAGGATGCCCAGCTCACGACCGATCGCGCGCGCCGTATCGGGATGGTCGCCCGTGATCATGACAACCATGATCCCCGCGCGCTTGCAGCGCGCGATGGCGTCGCGGGCCTCGGCTCGCGGCGGGTCCTGCATCCCAACGAGCCCGACGAAGGTGAGATTGCGCTCGACCGAATCGGCATCGAGGGAAGCCGAGAGGTCGTCCTCCGCCAGATCGCGCTCAGCGAAGGCGAGAACTCGCAGAGCGTCGTTGGCGAGCAACGCGCTCGCCTCGAGCATGCGAGCGCGGTCGGTCTCCACTAACCCGACGGCTCCATCGTCGGTGAGGCTTGCCGAACATCGATCGAGGATCACCTCGGGCGCGCCTTTGACGAAGGCGACCAGCCGGCCCTCGCGGCGGCGGACGACGGTCATTCGCTTTCGATCCGAGTCGAACGGGATCGAAGCGACTCGCTCCATCGTCTGATCGACCGTGCGAGCGGAGACGCCTCCTTTCTCTGCCACCACGAGGAGTGCACCCTCGGTCGGGTCCCCCGCTACCGAAACGGTCCCGTCTTCAGCGAGGACGAGAGCCGCATCGTTACACGCAGCCCCAGCGACCAGGATCTCACGAAGTACGGGTTCGCCGCCTGGGGTGATGTCCCCCTCGTTCGTCTGGATCGACCCTCTGCGGCTGTATCCCTCGCCGCTCACCGCGAACACTCCTCGGGTCGTCACGAGCTTCCGGACGGTCATCGCGCCGACGGTGAGGGTGCCCGTCTTGTCGGTGCAGATTACCTCGGCACAGCCGAGTGTCTCGACGGCGGGAAGCCGGCGAATGAGCGCGTGACGCCGCACCATGCGAGACACGCCGAGCGCGAGCGCCACGGTCACGACTGCCGGCAGGCCCTCGGGGATCGCGGCCACCGCGAGGCTGACCGAAGTGAGGAACAGCTCGAAGAACGGAAGGCCGCGCAGACTGCCGAGCGAGAAGACCAACGCGACCACGGCGGCAGTCGCCCAGAGGAGCCGTCGGGCGACGTGGTCGAGGCGCTGCTGGAGGGGCGTGCTTCCGGACGAGGCGGAGTCGAGCAGGCCGGCGATGTGCCCGACCTCGGTCTCCATGCCGGTCGCGACCACGATCGCACGTCCGGTGCCGCTAGCGACGCTGGTTCCGAGGAAGACCATGTTCGAGCGCTCGGCCAGCGGAGCTTCGGGCGCGAGATCGCTCGTCCGTTTCCCGACCGGCTCCGACTCGCCGGTGAGCGGCGCCTCGTTCGTCCGGAGCATCGAAGCGTCGAGGAGCCGTGCGTCGGCTGCGACCAGATCTCCGGCCTCGACGGCGATCAGGTCGCCGCGGACGATCTCCCGTGCCGGGACCACTGCGACCTCGCCGTCGCGGATGACCTTCGCGCGCGGAGCGGTCATCCGGGAGAGCGCCGCAACCGCCTGCTCGGCGCGATACTCCTGGAAGAAGCCGATGACGGCGTTCAAGACGACGATCGCGAAGATGGCGATGCCGTCGGCGAGCTCACCGACCGCCGCCGACACGACGGCGGCGCCGAGGAGCACCCAGACGACGAGGCTCGAGAACTGGCCGAGAAAGATCCAGATCGGCGAGATCGTCTCTCCGCGGCGAAGCTCGTTCGGGCCGTCCGCTGCGAGCCGGCGTGCCGCCTCTGCGGCACTGAGCCCATGCGGACTCGTGTCGAGCGCGGCCAGGATCTCGGGGACGGGCTGCGTGTGCCAGTGCGCTTTCGGCATCGTTCAGGCTTTCAGCGAAACCGTCTGCCCGTCCCGCGCGACGTCGGTTCGCCAGCCGAGCCGTGTTCGAAGGGTGTTCGCCAGTGACTCGGCGGCCGGTGGCTCGCCATGGACGACATAGGTCTGCCGAGGAGGGCGCCGGAAGCCGGCGAGCCAGCGCAGGATCTCGTCGCGATCGGCGTGCGCGGAGAAGCCGTCGAGCGTGACGATGCTTGCTCGCACGGCCACCTCCTGGCCGTGGATCCGCACGCTCTTGGCACCGTCCTGGAGGCGTCTTCCGCGCGTTCCAGCCGCCTGAAAGCCCGGCAGGAGGACGGTGTTGCGCGCATCCGGGAGGCGCTCCTTCAAGTGATGGAGGACGCGCCCTCCGGATGCCATCCCGCTCGCCGAGATGATGACCATGGGTCCGCGGCGCCGGTTGAGCGCCTTCGAGTCCGAGGCGCGGCGCACGAGGTTGTACTTGCGGCAGCAGAGGGGACAGCGCTCCTGGTCCATCAGGAGCGTCATGTCGAGATTGTGATCCTCCGGGTGGCGGCAGTAGATCTCCGTGACATCGAGCGCCATCGGGCTGTCGACGTAGACCGGGAGGACCGGAATGCGGCCGGCGTCCTCGAGATTGCGGATCGTCCAGATGAGCTCCTGTGTTCGCCCGACGGCGAACGAGGGCACGACGATCACGCCGCCTTTCTCCGCGGTCGCGGTGATCAGGCGGGCGAGCTCGGACGTGGGGTCGAGCCCGTGCAGACGGTCGCCGTAAGTCGACTCAACGAGAAGGATGTCGGCTTCGGGGATGAGCTCCGGATCGCGCAGGATCGGGCGACCCCATCGACCCAGGTCACCTGAGAATGCGACGCGGATCGGGGCCGGTCCGCCGAGCAGAAGGTCGACGACGGCCGAGCCTAGGATGTGACCCGCGCGGTGGAACGTTGCTTCTGCGTGGCCAGCGAAAGCGAAGGTCTCGGCGTACGGATGGCTCTCGACCAGTCGCAGCGCAGCCTCGGCATCGGCCGCCGTGTAGAGCGGCAGCGCTGGGCTGTGCTTCGAGTAGCCGTGGCGGTTCGCAAACTCAGCCTCTTCCTCTTGGAGGTGCGCCGCATCGAGGAGGAGGATGCGGAGAAGGTCGCGCGTACCGGGCGTGCAGTGGATCGGGCCGGAGAAGCCGTTCTTGACGAGCAGCGGCAGCGCGCCCGAATGATCGAGGTGAGCGTGGCTCAGGATCACGGCCGAGAGCGCGGTCGCGTCTACGGGAAAGGGAGCGCGGTTGCGCGCGCGGAGCTCCTTCAGGCCCTGGAAGAGTCCGCAGTCGAGGAGCACCTGCCCGGTGCCGGTATCGACCAGGTGCTTCGAGCCGGTCACCGTTCCTGCGGCGCCGAGGAAGCGAAGAGTGGGTGTGTCAGACATCGTCGCCTCCAGCGCCGGTCGTCTCCGGCGCGAGCTCGTCGAAGCGCTCGGCGCACGCGCGTGAGCAGAAGAGGTGGCGTCGCCCGGCCAGGACCCGTTCGGTCGCAGCCTCATCGGGCGTCACCGACATGCCGCAGACCGGGTCGCGCTCGATGTCGGTTGCGGTCGGGCCGCCGTCGGCGCCGCGAGAGAAGCAGGACGGTCTCCGGTAGTGCTCGCGGTCGTAGACTCTGAGCAGCTCTGCGACGAGCCGGTCGGGATCGTCGTCGTAGACCAGCCGAGCACCCGTGTCCTTGCCGCACGCGGCCAGGATCTGCTCAACGAGGTCGCTGATCCCGCCCGAGTGCGTGAGGACGCCGATCAGCTTTCCCTCGTCGTACGCGATCGCCAGCTCGCCCAGCGTCCCACTTCGCCCGCCGATGATGACCACGACGTCCGAGGTGCGGATGTTCACTACCTCGCGCCCCATGAGGCCGCTCCCTGTGAAGACGAGCACGTCATGAAATGCGGTGGGCGACCCGTACTTCTCGACGTGCTCCTCGAGGCTCAGCGCCGGCGAGATCCCGACCACGAGCCCGGAATGCCGCCGCGCCCCGCATGCTGCGAGGAGCGGGAGGCCGGGACATGCTCCGGTGATCAGGACGCAGCCCGCCTTCGCGATGGCCACACCCAGGCGATGTGCCTTGTCGCGCACCTCGGCGCCGATCGCGCCGCTTGCGCCCCCCATCACGCCCACCTTGAGCCGCATGTCGGCGAGTCCGGGAGCTGTCGCGTAGGTCGCTCCGCGCTCGTCTCGTTCGATCGACATGGTGGTCCTCTCGATCAGGCGTGGCGCATCTGGCGCTGGCGCCAGACGACGTAAAGCGCGGGAATGACGAACAGCGTGAGCGCCGTGAGCGACAGGAGCCCTCCCCAGAGCGGCGCCGCGATCCGCTTGGCGACGTCGGAGCCGATCCCGGTGTCGAACATTACGGGGATGAGCCCGAAGATGTTCATGCCGACTGTCATCAGGAGCGGCCGGACACGCAGGGCGGCCGAATCCATGGCCATCTCGACCAGGTCGGCAGCGGTGCGCAGCCGTCCCTCCGCTTTCCAACGCGCGTAGCCCTCGTCGAGGTAGATCACCATGATCGAGGCGGTCTCGGCCGCGATCCCGAGAAGACCGATCATGCCGACCCAGACTGCAACGGATGTGTTGAAGCCGAAGGCGTACAGCAGCCAGATCGAGCCAAGCGCCGCGCAGGGAACGGAGAACAGGACGAGGAATGATTGGGCGAGGCTGCCGAAGTTCACGTAGAGGATGCCGAGAATGATGCCGATCGTCACCGGCACCACGATCTTCATGCGCGCCACCATGCGCTCGAGGAACTCGTACTGGCCCGTCCACTTGAGGAAGTAGCCGGGCGGCAGCGCGAGCTCGCGCCGAACGGCCGCCTTGGCCGCGGCGACGTATCCGCCGAGGTCGCTCATCTCGGTGTCGACGTAGACCCAGCCGGTAAGCATGCCGGCCTCGTTCTTGATCATGGGTGGACCCATGACTGGGACCATCTTCCCGAGCTGTCCCAGGCGAACGTGTGCGACGCGGCCCCCGCCCATCGCATCTGACACTCGCGACGGCTCCGGCTCCATCGCCCCGCCGGCCGTCGCGTCGGCGGAGCGCTGCGGGGGAATCGGCACCAGGACTTCGGCCAGGGCCTCGGGGCTGTCGCGCAGGCCGCGCGGATATCGGACGTTGATCCGGTAGCGCTCTCGCCCCTCGACCGTGGTGTCGAGGTCGAGGCCGCCAATGGCCGTCTCGACGACGTTCATCACGTCCATCAGACGAAGGCCGTAGCGGGCGATCGCCTTTCGATCGGGGATGAAGTCGATGAAGAATCCACCCATCTCGCGCTCGGCATAGACGGATCTCGTACCCGGCACGCGGCGGAGCACGTTCTCGAGCTGCTCCCCGATCCGCGCGATCTCGCGCAGGTCGGTGCCGAAAACCTTGACGCCGACGGGGGTGCGGATACCGGTCGTGAGCATGTCGACGCGCGCCTTGATCGGCATCGTCCAGGCGTTCTGGATGCCGGGCATCGCAACGGCTGCGTCCATCTCGCGCGTGAGCTTCTCGACCGTCATTCCCGGCCGCCACTCCTCCGGAGGCTTCAACACGATGAGGGTTTCGAACATCGAGAGAGGCGCAGGATCGGTCGACGTCTCCGCCCGGCCGGCCTTACCGAATACGGAGGCGACTTCCGGAAACTCGCGCAGCCGGCGATCCTGCTCTTGTAGACGGCGCTTCGCCTCCTCGATCGAGATGCCCGGCACGGTGATCGGCATGAAGAGCAGCGACCCCTCATAGAGCGGCGGCATGAACTCCGATCCGAGCCTGAGAAACGGGATCAGCGTCAGAGCCATCAACACCAACGTCGCCGCGATCACCGATCGCCGGTGGTGCAGGCAGAAGCGCAGCGCCGGCCGATAGAGCGCAATGCAGGCACGGTTCACCGGGTTCGAGCTCTCCGGGCGGATGCGTCCGCGGACGAAGAGGACCATGAGGGCCGGCACCAGCGTCACCGAGAGGATCGCAGCGAAGGCCATCGCGAGCGTCTTGGTATAGGCGAGGGGCTTGAAGAGCCGCCCTTCCTGCGCCTCCAGCGCGAACACTGGAAGGAACGCGACGGCGATCACGAGAAGCGAGCCGAAGATCGGCGGCCCCAGCTCCTTGGCCGCCGAGATCACGATCTCCGTCCGGTCGCCGTCCGGTCCCGCCGCCTCGATGCGCTTGTGGGCGTTCTCGACGAGAACCACGGCCGCATCCACCATGTCGCCGATCGCGATGATGATCCCGGCGAGCGACATGATGTTGGTCGAGACCCCCATGTACGCCATCGGGATGAAGGCGAGCACGACCGCGATCGGCAGAGTGATCGCCGGCACCAGCGCCGAACGCAGGTGGAAGAGGAACAGCACGACCACCAGGCAGACGATGATCATCACTTGGATCAGATTCTCGGCGAGCGTGCGCACCGAGGCGCGGATCAGGTCGGAGCGGTCGTAGGTGGTCACGATCCGCACGCCGGGCGGAAGCGATGCTTTGACCTCCTCGAGCTTGGCCTTGATCCGGTCGATGACGGCGAGAGCATTCTCGCCGAAGCGCATGACCACGATGGCACCGACCGTCTCTCCCGTACCGTCGAGCTCGGCGAGCCCGCGGCGGATGTTACCCCCGATCTGGATGTTGGAGATGTCGCCGAGGGTCACGGGCGTTCCCGCGGAGTCGGTCGTGACGGCGATCGTGGCGAGATCGTCCACGCTCTGGACGTAGCCGCGACCGCGGATCGCGTACTCGTGCTCCGCGAGCTCGACCACCCGTCCGCCGACGTCGCCGTTCGACATGCGCACGGCCTGGGCGATGTCGCCGATCGAGACGCCGTAGGCCTGGAGGCGCACCGGGTCGAGCTCGATCTGGTACTGCTTCTCGTAGCCGCCGACGCTCGCGACCTCGGCGACACCCGGAACCGAGGAGATCCAGTAGCGCAGGTACCAATCCTGGAAGCTCCGCAGCTGCTGCAGATCGTACTTCCCGGTATCGTCGACCAGCGCGTACTCGAACACCCAGCCGAGCCCCGTGGCGTCGGGCCCGATCTGCGGCGTCACATCCGGCGGGAGCTTTCCCTGGAGCTTGACGAGGTACTCGAGGACACGGCTCCGCGCCCAGTAGATATCGGTTCCGTCCTCGAAGATGATGTAGACGAACGACATGCCGAACATGGTGAAACCGCGGACCACCTTGACGTGCGGCGCGGCGAGGAAGGTGGTGACGATCGGGTAGGTAATCTGGTCCTCGACCAGGTTCGGGCTGCGCCCCATCCACTCGGTGAAGACGATCACCTGGGTATCGGAGAGGTCCGGCAGGGCGTCGACCGGCGTCACCCGGATGGCCCACACTCCCCATGCGAGCAGCAGGCCGACGCCGAGAAAAACCAGGCCTCGCCGACGTGCGCTGAAGTCGATAATCCACTCGACCATGGGCGGCTCAGTGTCCGGCGTGTGCAGGAGCGGAGGTCGCGGCGCGTAGACGACTCTCCGAGTCGAGCAGGAACTGTGAGCTCACGACGACGCGATCGCCTCCCGCGAGGCCGCCGCGCACTTCGAAGACGTCTCCGGCCTTTCGGCCCAGAAGCACTTGCCGTGGCTCGAACCGGCCGTGAGCAGTCTCGACGAAGACGAGATCGCGGTCACCCGTCCGGATGATCGCGTCGGCGGGGAGAGCGAGAGCGTCACCGAGAGGAACGTCGAGCTCTGCCGTGGCGTACTGCCCGGGCTTCAGCGCCCCATCGCTGTTGTCGGCCTCGAACCGGACGCGAAGAGTGCGCGTCGCTGACGAGAGCGCGGGGCTGATGAAGCTCACGACGCCACGTCGCTCGAAGCCTGGGGTCCCTTGCAGGCGGATGGTCGCCTCTTGGCCCAACTGCACGAGGTCGATGTCGTTCTCGAAAACCTCAGCCCAGATCCACACGCGCGACAGGTCGGTCACCGTGTAGAGCTCCATCTCGGGCGTGACGTACATGCCCTGGTAGACGGGCTTCCACGTGACGATCCCGGCGATGGGCGAGTGGAGCACGACCGATCGGCTCGGGGCACCGCTTCGCTCGAGATCCCGAAGCTGCTCGGAGGAGAGTCCCCAGTAAAGAAGGCGAGTCCGCGCCGAGTCGAGGAGTCCGCGCGCCTCCGTGCCCTCCGCCGATGCGGCGCGCAGCGCGCGCAGGGCCAGAAGGTACTCGCGTTCGGTGGCGACCACCTCGGGGCTGTAGATGGAAAGGATCGGCTCTCCCGCCTTCACGCGCGCGCCGGTGAAGGCCACGAGTAGCTCCTCGATCCATCCCGACACCCGAGTCTGGATCTTGCGCACGAGGCGCTCGTCCGGGGCGACGACCGCCACGGCGCGGATCGCGCGCGTGAGTGCGCGGTGCTCGACAGGTGCGGTGCGCACCCCGAGTGCCTGGACCCGTTCGTGCGCCACCTCGACAGTGGCCATCCCGGGCGGAGTCTCTGCTGCCCCGGAGGACGGAGTGCCGTGAGCATCGTGCTCGCCCGCTGCGGGCGCATCACCGTCGCCGTGCGATGCGTGCGCCGCGGGCACGGGCGGGGGCTCCGCTGGCGGCTCCGTCGCGCACCCCAGCGCGACGAGCACGACCGCCCAAACGGCGACGACGGCCTTCGCCGTCATGGCGCGGCCTCGATCGGCTCCCCGAGCGGAGTCTCGCCGAGGATCGAAGCGATCTCTGCGCGGGCGCGGTGCAGAGCTCCCGTCTCCTCCGCCACCCGCATGCGGTAGTCGAGAACGCTCAGGAAGGCGTTGAGCACCGTCATGAAGTCCACCTTGCCCACCGCGTAGGAGGATCGCGCCGACTCGAGCGTGAGCTCGGCTTGGGGAATGAGCCGTTCGGAGTAGAGGGCGACCACCTTCGAGGACGCTTCGGCCATCGAGTGGAGTTCTCGCAGCCGCGCCTCGAGGGTCACCTGCGTGTTCCTGCGCGTGTGCTCGGCGGCGATCCGGTTCCAGTCCGCCTCGGCGAGCGCGGGGCGCTGACGTCTCCAGAAGTAGAGAGGAACGCGCACCGCGAGCCCGACTTCCCACTCCGGCTCGAGCCGACTCTTGTTCGAGTAGGCTCCCATCACAGCGAAGTCGGGCAGGTATTCGCGCTGCGCGAGGTCGACGCCGTCGGACGCAGCCAGGACGTCTTCGTGCGCGGCCTTGAGCTCGGGTGCTCGCTCGCGCAGGCGTTCCTGGAGTTCGGCGAGTGGCCTCGACGGAGGCGGTGCCGGCGGTAGGACGGCGCTCGCGAGGGGAGCGTCCGGCGGTCGGTCGAGGAGTGCGTTCAGGGACGACTCGGCGGCGATCCGCTTCTGGGCAAAAGCCGTTAGCTTGACATCGACGTCCGTTCTCTCCTGGGTGGCGCGGAGGAGGTCCTGCTGCGCGGCGATCCCGACGCTGTACGCCGTCTCGGCTTGACGCGCGAGGATTTCGAGCGTCGAGCGACTCTCGCGCAACAGCTCGATCGACCGGTCGACGACTGCGAGATCGAAGTAGGCGACGGCGGCGCGGGCGAGGACCGCGAGCAACGTCGCGTCGCGCATCGCTTGCTCGCGCAAGGCCCCGCGCTCGGCGATCGATTGACGCAAGCCGAGCTTGCCGGGAAAGGGGATCTCCTGCTCGACAGAGAACTCGTAGTAGGTGAACTCCGAGTCGCCGAGCGTGAAGCCGTCGAAGCTCTCGTTGTGGTACTTGGCGCCGATGGTCGGGTCCGGAAGCGTTCCCTGCTGGATCGGGCGCTCTCCCATGGCGTGCGCACGGGCGTCAGCGGCGTTGATTTCGGGATTCTTGCGGCGCGCTTGCTCGAGCACAGTCGCGAGCAACAGAGGCGGCACTTCGAGGTCGGTCGATCCCGGGGTGGGGTCTCGTTCCGCGCCGAAGGTCGGCGCGCTGCTCGCCAGAAGCGCCGCGAGAAACCATGCGCCTCCTCCCCGAACTCTCGCGATGATCTTTGTGATGGTCACCCCTACTCGACAGCCGGCCGCGCACGCTGACCGACCGTCGACGTGCTGGGCGACGCTTCGCTCTGGACGGCGGGAGTCAGCGCGGACTCGCCGACTCGCCAACACCGTCGTTCGAACCTCACTGCTTGGGGGCGTGCGCCGCGGGAGACGCCTGGACAGCAGCCCGCGCGCGCACGCCCACCTCGTGTTGCCTCCTTCTCAGTGCGCTGCTGGAGCCGCCGCCTCCTGGTGCAGCTTGGCAAGATCTCCTGCCTCGACGCCCGCCTGCTTGTACGCGTCGATCAGCTTCTGGCAGTGCTTCGTCATCGCCTCCTTGGGGAAGGGCGCGCCTTTGGGGAACACCGGCGCGTTCTTGTAACGGCTCAGCATCGTCTCGTGCTCGGCAACCTTCTGCTGCGCCGCCTTGGCCTCGGCCTGATAGCTGCTCGCCATGGCCGCGTGGTCCATAGGCGCGGCGTCCTCCGCCCAGGAAGTCGAGATGGCACCCGGCGCCGCCGAGATTGCGAGACCGAAAGCACTGATCACCAACCAATTCATCCTTTTCATTTCCTGCTTCCTCCTTCATTTCTCCCGCGCTGCAATCCGCGGGCCGGTTGTTACGCCCCTGGAGAGCCTTCTCCTATTCGATACCAGAGTTTCACCAATGCCGCTGAGGCAGACGGGCTGGTTCAACCCGCGGAACGGAAGGTTTTCGTCGAGTGCCCGGGCATTGTGCAGCGCCTTCTCCGAAAGTCGGGAACACCCGGCAGCCAAACTTCGAATCCGCGAGAACGCCGTGGGGGCGACCGCTCCCGTGCATTTTCCTACCCGACCCGCGCCAGCGAATGGCCGTATCTCGATCACCGCCATCGTCGGACCTATTGGTCCCGCCCATTGGACGGGGGAGCCGGGTCGCAGTGGGTCAGAATCAGAAATCGCATCTGCTTGAAACCTACCGACGCGGTTGATCAACCGACGTCGCCTGATCATGGCGGACGAGCGCAGGACCGCTGCGTGGTGTCCGGAATGCGCGCGAGCGCGTGCGAACGGACGCCGACCAAGGCCGGCAGCAAGCTGCAACGAGCAGGCTCGCCGTGTCCGTTGCGCGCATCAGCCGCGCGCCAAGCACTTGGGTGAGTCGATTAGGCGAGGATCGTGCGGAAGGCGAGATGGGATCGTAGGCGTGGGAAGCGACGGCTGCCTCGACTCCCGTCGTTCAGGAGGAGACTCGCCACTGCAGCGGCGGGATCGCGCGCGACTATCGCGATGCGCCGAACCCCGCTCAAAAGCCATGATGTTGGCGCCGTCTTCGTCGCGGCGAATCCCTTTGCCGAGGGCAGCGACACCAGAGCGACCGTTGGGTCGCAGCAGGCCGGCGCGCGCCCGTTTCTGGGCTGCCCGGCGGGACCAGGTTGACCTGCGTGCGCGTGACAGGTGGGGCGGGCGGCTTCGGTCTGACCCTGGTGATCCCAAACGCGACACAAGCGCAGGGAATGCTGCGCGCCGGCTACGAGGAGGGCCAGCACGATCACGCCGACAGACGTAGTGGAGGCCCGCATCAACTGCTCAAGTATCCGCAAGCGCGGTGCTCCGCAAGGAAGCAGGGTGGCCCGCGCCGTCGAATGGCGATGGCTCGGGTTGCCGCCAGATGGCGATCGCACGAGCTCGCGGCCCTCCATTCGACTTTCACGGAGGCTTGTCCCGGATGGTCGTCGCCGGGCCCAAACGGCACGAGGATGTGACATTCATGGAAAGGGATCTGCGCAGTACGCTGATCCACTAGACCCGAGCGGACGTGCCGATGCCCGGCGGCCCGCCGGCAATCTTCGGAGTCGTTGCGGGACCGACTGGCCAGGTTCCGTGCCGCCGAGCCGCGGAGATTGCCGGCCCCTGCGCAACGCCCTGTGGAGGCACGGCATCTGCAGGCACAAGCAGGTCGAGTGTGCCGTTACGCCAGGGGCGAGCTCAGCGTATTCCCTATCAAGGAAAGAAGAAGGATATGAGAGCCAAGTCGTTTGTGGTTGCGGCTGCCGCAACCCCTCGCTGCCGCCGGCGCCGCGTACGCGGCCCCGATGCCCCTTGCTGCGGTAGCCCAAGAGAATGCCCTGGTGTAGGCGCGCCCAGGTTTCAACCCAGGCGGGCCTGACCAAGGGGCGGCGCAGCAGAGGTTCGAACTCGAGCGTCGCCGCCTCGATCACCTCATCGACGAGATCGAGGCGGGTCGTTCGGTGCCGGCTTCCGAGATTGAGCGTACGCTCGGTGATGATCGCCGCACGCCGTGATCAGGTTGACGGGCCGTAGCTGCGCTCGGGAGCACGTCCCGCCAGACCGGCTCCGGGGGGGGACCCAGACCGCGAGCAGGCATCGAGCGCCGCTCGGGCCTCGCGCAGGCGCTCGAGTGCTGTGGTCCGATCTCCTCGCCGTAGCGCCTGGGCGGCCGACTGCATCAAGGAGGCATAGCGGGGGCACTGGGTCGCCGCGGCGGTCGGCTGGTCCGCCGTGGCGAAAGTGAGATGGGGCCCCAGCAGAAGCGCGCATGCCGCGAGCGCAAGCAGGTTGCGGTGCATAACCAGACGTTTCGCAATCGCGGTGCCGTTCGCTGCGCAACCCGTCGGCTCGGAAAATGTGAACGATTCCAAGCGTGAGTTCGCATTCGGTGATCGTCGCGTGCCCATCCATCGGGCATTGCCGCCGATTTCGGCAGGGCCGCTGCCGTGCCCTACGAACTCGCTGGGCGTTCTAGCCGCAGAACCAACGCGTCAGAGGACTTGTTTCGGAGCCACCTCCGCCGGGTCTGAGGAGGATGATTTGGAGCGGCCGCCACGCACTCACGACCAAACCGGTCGGGCGAGCGCTTCGATGCGCCGACCGACAAGGGGGTCGTCGGGGCGCGATCGACAGGCGGCGGGTCGCGCACGGCCACGCCAAGCTTCTCGCCGAGATCGGGTTGATCCGCATCCGCTCGAGGGGCGCGCCAGCGAGCTTTCCTGCGAGGGCGCGACTGTGGTGTTCGCAGCCGCGAAGGGCTCGACGAAGCGCACTGCATCAGCCCTTCGCCGGGTTGCTGGCGATCGCGCACCCGATCAAGCCAACGAGGCGCGATGCGATTCGCGCGCGGTGCGACGCGGGCGTCTCACCCGGCGCAACAGCGTTACGGCACGCGCCGTGGCCCCGAGGCTTGGCACGAGCATGGACGTCCTCGAGCGGGGTGACGGAACTGAGAGGCAGGCGATTCCGATCGCCCGCCTCGTGCCCGGCTCACGCGTGCACGTCGACGTCGACCCGAAGATACTCGCGCTCGCACGCGACAGGGTTACAGTCGCCGGTGTCCAGGTCTCGGTCCACGAGGGATAGGAGGCTGAGCCGCCGTCCGCCGCTGCGAGCTTCGACCGCGTGCCCCCGGCACTCGTCCTCCACCGAGCGCGCAGATCAGCGCCTGGAGGCATAGCGCTTTCGGCGAGGCCGACGGTGCAATTGGAGCCGCGTCCGACCGCTCGCGGCGCGCGCGTCCGGCCGTAGCGCCTGCGTCGCATTGTGGAACCGATACCGCTCGAAAGTCATCGAGTGGACGCAGTGACGCGAACAGTGCGGCAGATGGTGAGGCCAAGTCGATTGTGGCAAAATAGATGAGGCGGCTCCGCCGGGCTGATGGGAGTGGGTGTGGTGCGGGAAGCGCGAACCAAGAACAACGGCGATGAGTTCGGGAAGAGATTCGAACTCCGTGCGCTTTCGGCCGAGGACGCCCTCCAGGAGCATGAGTTCCTGTTTGGACCGCTTCGCGCAATTGCGCGCGCGAAGCGGCCCAGCTGGGCGGAGTTTGGGGATGATGTTCGCGCGGTGCTCGCCCGTTTTGATGAGCGAGCGACGTTCGACGAAGCGCCCATCGCGGCATTGAAGGATCTTGGGTTCATTGCTCTGAGGCCTGACCGATGGGAGACCCTCCAGCAGCCGCTGGGACCGAGCGAACTTCGGGCGAACCTGCAGTGTCTACGAGGCTTTGTCTGGAGTGCCGTAGAGCGTTGGCGATACCAGGCGGAGCGGGCGGACACCGTCCGGGAGCGTCGCGCTGCCGCGGTTCGGCTCCAGGAGTTTTGCAAGCTCCTTTCTGGCACCAGCCGCGGGAGGCGGGAAAAGGCGCTGACGGAGCCGATACGTGTCGTGCTGGTGTACAGACAACTGGTTTTTCGTTTGCAACTGGCGCGTAAGGTGATCGCAGACCCCGACCTCTCCGGCCCCCGAGCGGAGCGAGTACGGCTTGCCGCCGAACGGACCGGGCTTCCACTCGAGCATCTTCGCGACCACCTCTTGCTCGACGAAGAGAGCCGACCCAAGGGACAGCTCCTCTCCATCGAGCAAACTGCGCGGATCTGGACGGCGCGCGCTTTCGGGGTCAATGAGCGCACGGTCGCGAATGTGCTCTCGCGATCGCTTCGGGTCAGATCACGGAGATCGGACAGATCTCCGTGACTCGGGTGGGCGCGCCGGTCGGGTATGACTACGCTGCATCGCCTAGGAGCGGCATGGGGTCGACCATTGCGGCGTTGCCAGAGAAAATGTCATGACGAGTTCAGAAGATCGATCGGAACGAAACCGCCGGAACTCGGCTCGGAGCACTGGGCCCAAGACCGCTAGCGGTAAGATCGTCGCCAGGCTCAACGCGTTGAAGTTCGGCGTCACGGCGAAGATGTTGCTGCTTCCCGGAGAGAGTGCGAATGACCTTCGGGCGCTCGAGGACGGTCTTCGGCAGTCGCTTCAGCCGATCGGTATGGCGGAGCAGATCTTGGTCGACCGCATCACGATCGCAGAAGTGAGAAGACGACGTGTCGAAGCGGCGGAACGCAGCCTGATGTTTGCCGAGCTCGCCGACCGCGGCGTTCACCGAGCGCGCCGCGCCGCCGGACAAATGGAGCTCCAACAGGGTGCAGTGCGCGAGCTGCTTGGTGATGTAGCGGCGACGGAGGAGGAGCGTGGGCTTGACAGCTACCGCGCTCGAATCGAGGAGGAGAACGAGCTCGCGGCGGTTCGGGATTCGCGAGACGCGGATCTCGGCGTCGTGTACGTCAACGCGGCGGAACTACTCGATCGACTCGCACGGCATCGAATCGCAGCTGAGCGCAGCATAGATCGGGCGCTTCATGAGCTGCAGCGATTGCAGGATCGGCGGACCGAAGAGCCGGTGAGGCCAGCCATCACAGTCGACGTGACGGTCGATGGCGAAGAAGCGGAGGTGTAGGCCGTGAGCATCGTTGAAGGTGGTGGCCAGCCGGACTCCATTGCCCATCTAGATGGAAACCTCGTCATGGGCTTCACGCCGTTGCAGTGGCTGACGAGTCAGCTGGGGCAGATCGAACGCCGCCTCGGATCGGCGCTCGCCCAGCTCGAGCTGCTCGAGATCCGGCGCGCCGAGATGATAGGCACGGGCATCGCGTTCGGCTTGTCGACTCCTCGCAAGCTACAAGAATTGAAGCGCTACCACATCACGGGTAAGCACATGGAAAGCCTTCGACAGGAGATCTGCGCGGCCAGAGTGCGTGCGATCGAGATTCGCGAGAGGCAGCAAAGGCTCTCTCGGCCTCAACCGGAAGCCGACGCCGAACCGACGCAGGTGGGACGCGAGATGCTTCACAAAGTCTTCACGGTCCTCGAACGCGAATTGGAGCAGGAGGGTCGTGTCGGGAGGGCAGAGGGGGAATTTCAAAACGAAGCCACCGCCGGTGACAATGGGTTGTGAGTCGAACGATCCGGCTGCTGCGGCGAGAGTCGACCTTGACCATGCGCACGGTCGGGGCTCATCGAGGCGGGCAGGGATTTGCGCACCGTTTCCAATCCGTCGAGGCCGTGCGGTCGCGATGGCTTGGGGAAGGATGCGTGTGGGAGCAGGGACTCTGGCGCTCTGGACGCCACCTCTGGTCTGACATCGGAGTCGCGTCCCATCGCTCGGGAAGCTGTTTGCGTTCTGTGTGCGTTCGTAAGGCCACGTACGCCAAAAGGGTGCGCCGGGAAGCTCGTAGGGGCACCAGAAAGGCAAGAAGATTTGCCGGTTTTCACCCTGCGTGACGACCGACCAACCGAATGGCATTCAAGAGGTCGAGAGTTCGATTCTCTTCGGCTCCACTCGCGAAAACGGCTACTTCCGTGGTTCGACCACTGGAGTAGCTGTTCGACTGTTCAGGGGTCGCATCCGCTTCCGACGGCTCTCGTAGAGCGATCCGAGCGACAGGTCCCGCAGTCTGGTGCGCCGACCGACCAGAGCCGTGCCGGCTTCATGCGCGGGTAGCCCGCGTCGCGGATGTCCCTCACTGGGCGACGTCCGCGGCGAGAGGGTGGAAATCGACCGGTAGCGCCGATCGCTCCCAGGACACGCCGGCATCGCGCGTGACGAGGACCGAATGGCCTTCGTCGCCCGGCCGGCTCCGGAAGGTGGTCGTCGCGACGAGGCCCCTGCCGTCGCTCGCGAGAGCGAGGGCGTCCGCGAGCTCGCCCGTCGGCTCGTCGCCACGCGGGCGAAGCGGCGTCGCGACGCAGCTCCACGCGGAGCCGCGATGGCTCGCTCGTGAAAATCTTGCTTGGCCCGCAGTCGTTCTTGCAGGCGACCGGCGTCAGCGCTTCTGGTCGCCACGGTGGCCGTAGCCGGGCTTCACCGTGGTCTTCGCCTTGGTCCGGCGGTCGCGCGCGAGCGACGTCCCTTTCTTCACCAGGTTCTTGAACTGCCCGCGCTCGGTGCGCTCGGCGTACATCGTCGCACGCGGGGTCTTCACGGTGTCGCGCTTGCCGCCTTGCTTTGCAGCCATTGGTGTCCTCCGTGGAGAGGACTAGAGGCAAGATCGCTGCCAGCACGCGCCGCGTTACGCGCCGCGCCGAGCGGTCGCGCAGTGGCGTCGCGGTAGGAACCTAGAGGGCCGAGCAGACCTCCGCCGCGATCTCGAACGATCGCAGGCGCGCGGCGTGGTCGTGGATCTGGCCGGTGAGCATGAGCTCGTCGACGTGCGTCCGCTCGAGGAAGGTCGCGAGGCCGCGCCGGACCGCGTCGCGCGTGCCGACCATCGAGTACTGGAGCGCGCGGCGGACGAGCGCCTGCTCCGCGGGCGACGCGTCCACGCGCTCGACCGGCCCGGGTAGCTTACCGGGCTCGCCGCGGCGGAGTCGGAGGAAGGCGAGCTCGAGCGACGTGAACATGCGACGCGCCTCCTCGTCGGTGTCGGCGGCGAACACGTTGACCGCGGCCATCGTGCGCGGACGGTCGAGCCGCGGCGAGGGGCGAAACCGCGTCCGGTACTGATCGAGCGCGGCGAGGAGCGCGTCGGGCGCGAAGTGCGACGCGAACGCGAAGGGCAGCCCGAACGCGGCCGCGAGCTGCGCTCCGAAGAGGCTCGACCCGAGGATCCACACCTCGACCTCGACGCCTGCGCCGGGGACGGCGCGGACGCGCTGCCCCGGTCGCGCGGGCTCGAAGTACGAGAGGAGCTCGAGGACATCGTCGGGAAACGAGTCCGCCGCCGACGGGTCGCGGCGGAGCGCGCGCAGCGTGAGCAGGTCCGTACCGGGCGCGCGCCCGAGGCCGAGATCGATGCGGCCGGCATGGAGCGACCCCAGGGTGCCGAACTGCTCCGCGATCACGAGCGGCGCGTGGTTCGGCAGCATGATGCCTCCGGCGCCGACGCGGATCGTCCGGGTTCCGTCGGCCACGTAGCCGATGACGACCGACGTCGCCGCGCTCGCGATGCCGGGGATGTTGTGGTGCTCGGCGAGCCAGAATCGTCGATAGCCCCACGCCTCGGCGTGCTGGGCGAGGTCGCGCGACCGCCGGAGCGCCTCCGCCGCGTCGCTGCCGTCGGGGATGGGAGCGAGATCGAGAACGGAGAAGGCGACCATGGCGGTGGGCGATCGGGCCGCGCCCGATGCGGCCATCATAGCGGCCGGCCCGGGCGACGCGATGGTGGGCGCGTCCTCGTGAGGCGCGCGCGCGCCTGGCCGGCAGCCCGCTCGCCCCACGTCTCGCGTTGGCTCCGCACGCGCGATACAGGGCCGTGTCGCGCGGGTCGCCGCGCAGCTCACCGCCCGATGCAGACCGCGTCCGACTCCCTCTGGTACTTCGCGTACGGCTCGAACATGCAGACCGCGACGTTTCGCGGCCGGCGCGGCATCGAGTATCGCGCCGCCGTCGCGGTGCGCGCGCCGGGGTGGCGGCTCTGCCTCGACAAGCCGCCGCTCCTTCCGGTCGGCGAGAGCTTCGCCCACATCGTGCCGGATCCCGCCGCCGAGGTGCTGGGCGTCGCGTACGGGGTCGGTCTGCCCGAGATCGAGCACATCGACCTCACCGAGGGCGTCGCGATCGGCAACTACCAGAGGATCGAGCTCGAGGTGTGGCCGCTCGTCGCCGCGCACGCGCTGCCGGCGCCGTGGCGCGCCCACACGCTCGTCTCCGAGCTCTGCGACCCGGCGCTCCGTCCGTCGCGCCGCTACATGGCGTGCCTGATCGCCGGCGCGGAGGAGCACGGCCTGCCGGCGGAGTACGTCGCGCGCCTGCGCGCGATCGCCGTGTGCGAGGAGTCCGACGAGGCCAGGCGACTCCGCCCGCTCCTCGATCGCTTCATGAAGCGACCGAAGACCGCTTGACGCGCCACCGACCGGTGTTCGCGCCCGCCGATCAGGCGGCGCGCGGCGCCTGCGAGCCGTTCGCGCCGGCCGGGCCGGTCGCGCGGTCGCCCCCGGCTCCGGTCGCGCGGTCGCGCAGCTCGCCCTGCTGCTGGATGAGCTTCGCGACGAGACCGGTCCAGCCGGTCTGGTGGCTCGCGCCGATCCCGGTGCCGTCGTCGCCGTTGAAGTACTCGTGGAACGGCACGTAGTCCCGCCAGTTGGGATCGCTCTGGAAGAGCTCGCGATCGCCGAGCACCGCGCGCCGGCCGCGGTCGTCGCGCACGAAGAGCCCGATCAGCCGACGCGACAGCTCGTCGGCGATCTCCGCGAGCGAGAGCATTCGCCCCGACCCGGTCGGGCACTCCACGCGGAAATCGTCGCTGTAGTAGTGGTGGAACTGCTGCAGCGCCTCGATGATGAGGTAGTTGACGGGGAACCAGACCGGTCCGCGCCAATTCGAGTTGCCGCCGAAGAGCCCGCTCGCCGACTCGGCCGGCTCGTAGTCGACGACGTAGCGCGCGCCCTGCGCCTCGTAGACGAAGGGGTGCTCGGCGTGCACCCGCGACAGCGACCGGATCCCGTGCGGCGAGAGGAACTCCTCCTCGTCGAGCATGCGGCGCAGCACGCACTTCATGCGGTGGCCGCGCAGTACGGCGAGAAGGCGGCGCTCGCCCTGGCCCGGCTCGTGCCAGCGCGAGACCAGGCTCGCGAGCTTCGGGCGGTGCTCGAGGAACCACTCGAGGCGCGCGCTGAACGCGGGGAGGTCGGCCAGGACGTCGGGCTCCATCGTCGTCACGCCGAAGAGCGGCACGAGCCCGACCATCGAGCGGCTCTTGAGCGGCACGTGCCAGCCGGGCGCGAGCTGGAGCACGTCGTAGAAGAAGCCGTCCTCGTCGTCCCAGAGCGAGATCCCCTGGCCGGCGATGTCGTTCATCGCGGCGACGATGTAGAGGAAGTGCTCGAAGAACTTGGTCGCGATGTCCTCGTAGACCGAGTCCTCGCGCGCGAGCTCGAGCGCGATCGTGAGCAGGTTCAGGCTGAACATCGCCATCCAGCTCGTGCCGTCGCTCTGCTCGATCGAGCCGCCCGTCGGGAGCGGAGCGCTCCGGTCGAAGACGCCGACGTTGTCCATGCCGAGGAACCCGCCCTCGAAGACGTTGTTGCCCTCGGTGTCCTTCCGGTTCACCCACCAGGTGAAGTTGAGCAGCATCTTGTGGAAGACGCGCTCGAGGAACTCGCGATCGGCGCGGCCGTTCCGCTTGCGGTCGATCTGGTAGACGCGCCACGCCGCCCACGCGAGGACCGGCGGGTTGACGTCTCCGAACGCCCACTCGTAGGCGGGGATCTGGCCGTTCGGGTGCTGGTACCACTCGCGTCCGAAGAGGATGAGCTGCTCCTTTGCGAACTCCGCGTCGACGAGCGCGAGGGCGACGCAGTGGAACGCGGTGTCCCACGCCGCGAACCACGGGTACTCCCACTTGTCGGGCATCGAGAGGACGTCCGACGCGTTCAGGTGTCGCCACTGGTGATTCCGGCCGTCGAGCCGGCCCGACGGCGGCGTGGGCTCGCCGGGGTCGCCCTGGAGCCACACGTTCACGTCGTAGTGGTAGTACTGCTTCGACCAGAGGAGGCCGGCGAACGCCTGGCGCTGGACGCGACGCTCGTCCTCGTCGAGGCTCGCCGGCTGGAGCTCGCGGTAGAACTCGTCGGCCTCGCCGCGCCGCTCCGCGATCACGTCGTCGATCTCGTCGAGCACGTCGGACGACGGGCGCGACGGTGCTCCCACCGGCGAGAGGCGGAGGCATGCGACGGCGCTCGCGCCGGCCGGGATCGTGACCCGGTAGTGCGCCGCGGCCTTGGTCCCGAGCTCCGCCGGGTTGACCGCGTCGGCGCGACCGTCGACGACCGCCGCGTGGAAGGCGTCCTTGACGTATGGCGACGCGCTCGGCGACCGAAAGAGCCGCTCGCAGTTGGTCTCGTTCTCGGTGAAGAGCAGATCGGGCGCGACGGCTGCGGCTGGAGTGGTCGCGCCCTCGATGCGGGCGAGGTCGCACGTCAGCCAGTAGCGTCCGAGCGTTCCGTGCTCCGCGACGATCGCGTGCGGGTCGAGCGGCGAGCGGCGGAGCCGCGGCCGGACGGGCTCGTGCGACCACGACCAACTGTTCCGGAACCAGAGGGTCGGCAGCAGGTGGAGCTCCGCGGCCTCCGGGCCGCGGTTCACGGCGCGGATCCGCACGGCGACGTCGTCCGCGTCCGCCTTCGCGTACTCGACGAAGACGTCGAAGTAGCGATCGCCCTCGAACACCCCGGTGTCGATCAGCTCGTACTCGGGCTCGCGCTTGCCGCGGCGGCGGTTCGTATCGACGAGGTCGGCGTAGGGGTATGCCGCCTGCGGATACTTGTAGAGCATCCGCATGTACGAGTGCGTCGGGGTCGAGTCGAGGTACCAGTAGTACTCCTTCACGTCCTCGCCGTGGTTGCCCTCCGGACCGGAGACCCCGAAAAGGCGCTCCTTCAGGATCGGATCCCGTCCGTTCCAGAGCGCGAGCGCGAAGCAGAGGCGCTGGTGGCGATCGCAGATCCCGGCGAGGCCGTCCTCGCTCCAGCGATACGCGCGCGAGCGCGCGTGGTCGTGCGGGAAGTAGTCCCACGCTGTGCCGCCGGCGCTGTAGTCCTCGCGCACCGTCCCCCAGGCGCGCTCCGCGAGATACGGTCCCCACTCGAGCCAGCGCTCGCGGTCTCGGCTCAGGCGTTCGTGCTCCGTCGTCATCCCCGACTCCCGTGCTGCCCCGGACGCGGTCGCGTGCGCCCGCCGGGGTGGCGATTCCGACGGCCCCTATAGGTCGGCCGCGCCGCGAGGACCAGAGCGCGTCCCCGGCCGCCAGCCGGGGTGTCGGGTGGCGCGGCGCGACGCGCAGGTGTACGCCCCGGGCGCGTTGAAGAGCGCCGCCACCACGCGCCAGGCGCCGCCCGCCGGCGCCGGCGCCCTGCGCGACCGGCCCGCGGCGCAGCGCGAGCTCGGCCGGTCCGTCGGCCTCCTGGGCGCGCAGCGGATCGGCGTCCTGGTGCTCGGCGCCGCGCGGACGAAGATCGCGGCCGCGCTCCTCGGACCGGCCGGCATGGGCCTCCTCGCACAGGCGACGAGCTTGCAGGAGCTCCTCCGCCAGGCGAGCAACCTCGGCACGAGCCGCGGCTTCTTGAAGCTGGTCGCCGAGTCCGGCGGCCGTGACGACCGCGCGGCGCTCGAGCGCGTCATCCTGACGGGAACGGCTCTCGTCGCCGCGCTGAGCGCGCTGTTCTCGGTCGCCGCCTTCTCCTTCGCGGGGCCGATCGCGGCGCGGGTGTTCGGCGATCCCGAGCGCGCGCTCTTCGTCCGCTTGACGGCGATCACCGTGGTCGCCGCGGTCCCGGGCGCGATGGCGGCGCGCGTGTTCAACGGGCTCCTCGACCTGCGGGCGTACGCGGCGCTCTCGCTCGCGCAGCCGGCGATCGCGGTGGTCGCGATGGCGTTCCTCGCCGGCACGCGCGGACTCGCGGGCGCCGTCGCGAGCTTCGCCGTCGCCGAGGCCGCGGGCGCGGCGATCGGCGCCGCGCTCCTCTGGCGACGCGTCGTCCGGCCGCGCGGCCTGGACCTCCGCCCGCGCGCGCCCGACCGCGACACGCTCGGGCGTCTCCTGAGATACGCGGGCGCGCTCACGTCGGCGAGCCTCGCGTCGGCGGGCGCGACGCTCTTCGTGCGCAGCGAGATCCTGCGGCACTCCGGCCCGGAGGCGAACGGCCTCTACCAGGTCGCATGGCAGGTCGGGCAGAACTACCTCGCGGTCCTCGGCGTCTCGCTCTGGAGCTACGGGATGCCGAAGGTGGCGAGCCAGCTCCACGACTCCGAGGCGATCGTCGACCTGCAGAACGACTTCCTCCGGATCGCGGTGCTCGTGCTCGCGCCCGGCGTCGTGCTCCTCCTGGTTGCGCGCGACCTCTGGATCCCGATCCTGTACAGCCGCGCCTTCGCCGGCGCCGGCGCTCTGGTGGCGTGGCAGCTCGCCGGCGAGCTCGTCGCGTTGCTGCGCCAGTCGATGAACATCTCGCTGCTCCCGCGCGAGCGGCTGGGGTTCCTGGTCGCGCAGGGCGTCGGGTACTGGCTTCTGTGGGCGGCGCTGGCGTTCGGGCTCCTGAGAACGGTCGGCGTCGAAGGCGTCCCGATCGCGTACTGCACGGCCAACGTCGTGCTGCTCGTGGTCTCGTACGCGTACCACCGACGCGTGCTGGGCTATCGCGTGGAGCGCGAGAACCGCGGCCTCCTCGCGCGCACGTTGCCCGGCTGCGCGGTCGCGATCGCGCTCACGCAGGTCGACGGGTTCGCCGTCGGGCGCGCCCTCCCGGTCGCGCTCGTGGCCGTCTGGGCGCTCGCTCATCGGCGATTCCTTGTTCGGCTGAAGGCGCTCGTATAGGTTTCTGTGATCGAGGCGCGGGTCGCCGCTGGCGGCCGATCGTTCCGCGCCAACTCGGATCATCAGAGGGGAACGCGATGGCGATCAAAGAAGGCGACAAGCTGCCCGACGTGCCGCTCACCGAGATGGTGGACGGCAAGCCCAATCCCGTATCTTTGGCGGAGCTCTCCAAGGGGAAGCGCATCGTGGTGTTCGCCGTGCCGGGTGCCTTCACCCCGACGTGCTCGATGAAGCACCTGCCGGGCTTCGTCGAGCAGGCGCAAGCGCTTCGGGCGAAGGGCGTGTCCGACGTCGTCTGCATCTCGGTGAACGACGCGTTCGTGATGGACGCGTGGGGCAAGCACAGCCAGGCGGGCGGCAAGGTCCGGATGCTCGCGGACGGGAACGGCGCGTTCACGAGGGCGGTCGGCCTCGCATTCGACGGCACGAACTTCGGCATGGGCGAGCGCTCGCAGCGCTACGCGATGATCGTGCGCGACGGAAAGGTCGAGAAGCTCCTCGTCGAGCCGGGGCCCGGGCTGAACGCCTCGAGCGCCGAATCCGTTCTGTCGAACCTCTGACCGCGGGCAAGCCGTCCGGCGCGGGCGCTCCGTCGGCCGCGCCGTGTCTCGCGCGCGGCGCGCGCCGCGGTCGTCCGCTTCAGCTCGCGTCGCCCGCGCGGCGACGGCCGAGCTCGCCGTCCCGGCGCCACATGTAGCAGGAGTCGGGATAGCCGCCGGTCTCGACCGCGGCGTCGCTCGGCCGCATGCGGGTCCACGTGTCGCTGAACGACGCGAAGCACTGGATGGTCGCCGGCGCCAGCATGAGGAGCGCGTCGAGGAGCGGCTGATCGCGGCCGGGCGCCCCGATCTCGCGCAGCAGGTGCGAGGTGATCCCTGCGCGGAGCGACGCGCCGTGGAGCGCGCGGGCCCGCTCCGGGCGCTCGCGCCAGGGGGCGGTCTCGAAGTCGTCGCGGCCCCGGCGGCGCTCGGCGATCGCCGCTTCGGTCACGCGCATCTCGGACATGCCGAGCGTCGCGGCGATGCGCACCTCGAGCTGACGCTCGAAGCGCTCGGCGGCCGGCGCGAGCTCGGGGGAAGGGCGGAAGTGCAGGTCGGTGAGCTGGAGCGCGAGGTGCAGGTCGCCGGCGTCGGTCGCGGTGCCGTCGACGACGACGTCGCGCGTGAAGATGCGCTCGCCGGCGCGCCGCTCGGGAGCTCGCCCATCCGCTCCGGAATCCTCCGCGAGCGCCCAGATGGCGGTCGGACCGAGGAGCTGCGTCAACGTGAGCACGTGGGAGCAGCCGCGCGGTCCGCCGATCTCGCCGCCGACCCGCCGCGCATACCCGTCGGCGAGCGGCGTGCCCGCGAGCCCCTGGACCGCGGCGATCGGATCGCGGCAGCTCTCGCCGCCGGTCGAGGGCGAAGCCTCGAACGCGACGCTCGGCATCTCGGCGGCGATCCGGCGGAGGACGCGCGCGGCGCGGTCGATGTCGCCCGCGACCCGCATGTGGTGGATGATGCCGGTTCCCTGCAGGTCGCCGGCGACCGGAACGAAGCCGCGCTTTCGGAGATCGAGAAGGGTGCCGCGGAACTCGACCTCGGACGCGCTCGCGTGCCGGAGCTCGATCGCGAGCGCGCGCGTGTGGATCGGGACGCCCCGGACCGCAAACAGCATGCGGTCGTTTCTGCCGGTCCGCCTTGGTCCCGGCAAGAGCGGCCCCCGGGACGATGCGTCTATCCGCCGGGATGCGGCTCCGAGACGGTGTCGAGGAGGAGCTCGTCGTCGAGCCAAACGTCGAGCAGGCGGAGCACGCCTTCCGCGGCGGAGTGCGCGTCGCTCGCAGGCGAAGCGGCAGCGCCGGCCGACCCGTCGATGATCCGCTCGCAGAGATCCCCGAACGTGGCGCCACGCGACGCCGCGCGCAGGACCGTTTCCTCGAGCGGGTCGATGCGGCGGAGGTAGACGCGGAGATCCTGCCGCCAGACGCGGAGCGCGACCGGGCGGGGCTCCGCGCGCGCGAGCGCCTCGCCGGCGAGGAGGCGCTCGCGGATCTCGTCGACGGGGAAGCGACAGGCGAGGAGGACCAGGGATCGCGCCGGGCGGATCTCGAGCGCGGGCCAGCGCGCCGGCTCGAGCGCCGCGAGAGCGGGCCGGGTGAGCGGACGCTCGTCCGGCGCGTCGAACGCGGCCACCATCGCGCGCTCGAGCCGTGCGATCTCCACCGCCCAGGGCTCGGGCGCGAGGTCGTGCGCGTCCGCGACGAAGTCCGCGAGCGCGTCCGCGGCTCGCCGGAGCGAAGGGTCGTGCGGCGGGTGAGCGGCGACGTAGGCCCGGACGAGGTCGTCGAAGCGGGCGTCGCCGAGCGCGGCGCGGAGAGCGGGGTAGTCCTCCGCGATCGCGTCGCGGATCCGCGCGAAGAACATCCGCGCGTAGATCGCGACCCGCTCGCCGGCGTCGAGCGTCTCGTCCCCGATCACCGCCGCGCCCTCCGCGGCGGCGGCGAGCGCGCGGACGCCGCCGGGCTCGGTCGGCGGCGCGCACGCGATGAGGTCCGCCAGCCGGCGCTGCAGCTCACGCAGCCGAGGCGGCTCTCCCACCCGACTTCCCCTGGCGCGGCGCGCCCGCTTCCGCCTCCGAGGCGAGCACGGCGCGCGCGACCTCCTTCGCCCGCGCCGCCTCCTCCTCGACGCGCGCGAGCGGCGGGATCGCGCCGTCCCACTCGACGAGCGAGCTCACCGGACCCGTTCGCCGGAGCGCGTGGCGAAAGAGCTCCCAGACGGGCTCGGGGACCGGGTGGTCGTGCGTGTCGAGCAGGTGCGTGCCGAGGTCGCTGTGGCCGGCGAGATGGATCTGCACGACGCGATCCGGAGGAAGCGCATCGATCAGGCTCCGCGGGTCGAATCCGTGGTTCACGCCGCTCACGTAGGCGTTGTTGACGTCGAGGAGGATGTCGCAGTCGGCGCGATCGGCGACGGCGGCGAGGAACTCTCCCTCCGACAGCGTGCTGTGCTCGAACGCGAGATAGGTCGAGACGTTCTCGAGGACGAGGCGGCGGCCGAGGCGCTCCTGCGCCGCGACGACGCGGCCGACGACGTGCTCGAGCGCCTCCTCGGTCCACGGCAGCGGGAGGAGGTCGTGCAGGTTCCGTCCGTCGACCCCGGTCCAGCAGAGATGGTCGGAGAGCCAGGCCGGATCGAAGCGATCGGCGAGCGCGCGGACGCGGCGGAGGTAGTCGACGTCGAGCGGGTCGGTGCCGCCGATCGACAGCGACACCCCGTGCAGCGCGATCGGGAAGTCGCGTCGCACGCGCTCGAGGACCGCGAGCGGGCGCCCGCCCGGCGTCATGAAGTTCTCGGAGAGCGCCTCGAACCAGTCGACCCGCGCGCCGCGCTCCGCGATCTCGTCGAAGTGACGCGTCCGGAGCCCGATGCCGCTTCCGAGGAAGGGCCTGGGCGATCCGCTCACGACGTCCCGCGCGAAGCCGTGCTGCCGGCAGGCGCCCCCGGGACCGCGAGGGTCGCCCGGGGCGCCCGGCCGGCGACGGTCACGGCTTGACGATCTTCCCGTGCTTCTGCGCGCATTCCTCCGCGCTCATGTCGACGACGCCCATTCCCTTGCACGAGTTCTTCCCGGCGCAGCTGTTCCCCGCGCCCGCGCAAGTTCCCTTGCCCGCGCACTCGTTTACGCCGGCGCACTTCACCTTGGCGTCCTTCTTCGACGCGTCGGGTGCCGGCTCCGTGGCCGTCGCGCCCCTTGCGGCGAAGAGTGCCGCGACCGAAAGTGCGATGATCGTCCCCTTCGACGTGCCCTTCATGCGTCCCCCTGTCGACGAGTCGCGGGGCCGGATTTGCCACGCGCCCTTCGAGTCGTTCCACGACGCGTCCAGCGACGCAAACGCCAGCGCGCCCCGGCGCCGGTCGCCACGGGCGCGGGGCGATCGCGGTCAGCGCGCGCGCGTACGCAAAATCTTGCAGAATAGGTAGTTCTCGGGGGTTGCAGGCGTGGCGAGGCCTTGCCACAAAGTGGAAAAGCACATTTGGATTTTTCCTCGACGGAAGGACGGGGGACTCTGGGGAGGTCGGGCACAATGGAAAAGAAGAAGGACAGCGTCAGCCGGCAGACCCTGTGGCAGCGCAAGCATCGCGCCCTCGGGCTGTGCGTCGTGTGCAGCGAGCCGGCTTACAAGGGATGGCGCTGTGTCAAGCATTACGAGCAGCACAAGATCGTGATGCGACTGCGATACATTCCGCGCGTCCGCGGGCGCTACGACGTCGGCGGCTCGATGGAGTTTCTCGAGGCGGCCCAGCGCGCGGCGCGTCGCGGCAAGGCGAAGGGTCCCGCGCTCAGCGCCGGCGGGCCGTTCGGACCGCTTCCGCCCGCGAGCATCGCGGCCGCGGACGGCGCTCCACCCGCCGTGGCGGCTCCCGTCAAGGACGGGCGCACCCTGCAGGCTCGGCGCAGCAAGGCGACCGGCAAGCCGGTGCGCGCCCGCGCGCGCAGCCGCGCGCGCTGATCGCACGCGCGACGCCGTCGCATCTGCTTCGTTCGCAGCGGCGACCGCTCGCTCCCGGGGAGTGGGCGGCGCCGCCGCGCACCGCGTCGGAGCGATTTTTTCCCATTCGCGGTCGCGCGGCCCTTCTCAAAGGCCAGCTTCTTCGTTAGATACGAAAAGGTCTCCGTCGTTCTCCAACCGGAACCCTCGATCGCAGTGTCACCGTGCTCGCATGGGGGCGAGCAGCCGGTGACGACACGCGCGTCTTCCGAGTCCTGGTTCGGTCTCTTGCGGCGGCAAATCGGGCGCCGCCGCGCCCGTTTCGGGAGGTCCGACGATGAATGCTCAGAAGGTGTTCCCCTTTCGGGCGAACTTGGCCGGCCGCGAGCACGGCGCGAAGCTCTCTCAGCGCGTCGGCTGGCTGACGCCCTACGAGGTGGAAACCCTGTGCGCCGACGCGATGTGGGCGGGGAAGGGGGCCCAGCTCGACGTCGCGGTTCCCGCCCGCACCAGCGACGCGGGCGTCGCTTGGGTCCGCGATCGCTTCGACGGTCTCCGGAAGCGCGGAATCGGTGTCCGCGTGCGGCGCGACGACGGCTGGATCTTCCAGGATACGCTCGCGTCGCGCATGCGCGGCGCCTGAAGCTTCAGCGCTGACGCGGCCGCGCGCGCGGCTCGACCTCGCGGTCGTCTTCACGCCGGCCGCGGCGCGACACGGCGGCCCCTGGGCGGTCGCTGCGTCAGTGCGCGCCCGGGGTTCCGCCGACCGGACGGCAGCAGTCTCCGAAGGCACCGCACTTGGGGTCCTCCGGTCCGACTTGCATCGTTCCCGGCGGACACGCCACCGGTCGCGGGGTCCGCATGCCGCCGCGGATGCGGACGGAACTCGTCGACAGCGGGTGCGGCGATGCGGTCATCGCCGGGCTGGGAGTCGCCTCCGCGTCCGGCTTTGCGGCGACGGCCGGGTCCGCGGTCGCGATCACGAGCAACGCGGCCGCAATCGTCCAAGCCGCACGCCACCTCGACTGGGTCATCCGCTTCCTCCCTCGGCTACCGTCACGGCCGCGAACCGGCCGGCGTTCGGACGCGGGCGCCACGCGAAAGATTCACCTGCAGCGCGCGCCACGCGAGGCGCAGTTGTCGCACCTGGGGCGAAGTGGTCCCAGGGGGAATCGAACCCCCGTTACCGACGTGAGAGGCCGGTGTCCTAACCGCTAGACGATGGGACCGTCAGGAGCTGGGGAGGTAGGACTCGAACCTACAATCGCCTGATCCAGAGTCAGGTGGCTTACCAATTAGCCGACTCCCCAATGACCGCGAATGTCTATCAAGTCGGTCGCCGGCTCGCTAATCAGCCGGCCGCGCCTCGTCAAGAGGCGGCCGCCTGCGCGGACGAGATCCGAGCGATCGCCGCCCTCAGGCGAGAGAGCGACCGATCGCGACCGAGGACCGCGAGCACCTCGTAGATCCCTGGGCTCACGGTCCCTCCGGTGACGGCGACGCGCACGGGCTGCGCGAGCGCGCCGAGCGACTTCCCGCTCCGCTCGAGGACTTCCTGGAAGGTCGCCTCGAGCGATCGCTCGTCCCAGATCGGGAGCGCGTCCAGCCGCGCGACGAGCTCCTCGAGCAGCGCTCCGGCGGCCGGCGTCAGGAACTTCCGCACCGCCCTGTCGTCGAACGCGAGGTCGTCCGAGAGGTAGAAGTGACCGAGCTCGGCGATCTCGAGGAGGGTCTTCGCGCGCTCGCGAAGGGTGAGCGCCATGCGCGCGAGCCAGGCGTCGTCGCCCGGAATCGCGATCCCGCGGGCGGTCAGGAAAGGCCGGAGATCCGCGGCGAGCTGCTCGGAAGTGCGTGATTTCAGGTACTGAAAGTTCAGCCAGTCGAGCTTCTCGACATTAAAGATCCCCGCTGATTTGCCGACGTTCTCAAGACGGAACGTCTCGATCAATTCGGCCCGCGTGAAGATCTCCTGGTCGCCGTGCGCCCACCCCAGGCGGGCGAGAAAATTGACCAGCGCATCGGGGTAGTAGCCGAGCTCTCTGTAGGACGTGACGGCGGTTGCGGCATGGCGTTTCGAAAGCCGAGCGCGATCCATCCCGAGCACCTGCGGAAGGTGTGCGAAGCGCGGCACGCTCGCGCCGAGCGCCCGGTAGAGGTGGATCTGCTTCGGCGTGTTCGTCAGGTGATCGTCGCCGCGGATGACGTCGGTGATCGCCATGTCGGCATCGTCGACGCTGACGCAGAGGTTGTACGTCGGCGAGCCGTCGGACCGCGCGACGACGAAGTCCTCGATCTCGGCGTTCTGAAAGACGACGCGGCCCTTGACGACGTCCTCGATGGCGACCTCGCCGTCGGGCGGCATCGCGAAGCGGATGGCGCTCGGCGCACCGTCGATCGGGCCGGAACCGAAGCCGGGACGGCAATGCCGATCGTAGGTCGGCTTCCGACCGCTCGCGAGCGCCGCCTGCCGGCGCGCCTCGAGCTCCTCCGGCGTGCACGTGCAGCGGTACGCGTGTCCGCTCGCGAGCAGTCGATCCACGGCTGCGGAGTAGAGCGCGCCGCGCTCGCTCTGGAAGAACGGCCCTTCGTCCCAGTCGAGGTCGAGCCATCGCATCGCAGCGATGATCTCGTCGACCCACGCGTCCTGCGAGCGTTGACGGTCGGTGTCCTCGATGCGCAGCACGAACTGGCCGCCGAGGCGACGAGCATGCAGCCAGCTGAAGAGCGCGGTGCGAACGCCGCCGACGTGAAGCGCGCCGGTCGGGCTCGGCGCGAAGCGCGTGCGCACCGACATGGGGCGCGGGCTAGCAAAGGGTCGAGAAACGCGCCAATCTTTCGCGACCGGAGCTTTGCACGGCGCTGGAACGCCGGTCGCGATCGCGTGCTTGCGCGGTGACGCCGGGCGACGAGGCTACGATGGGACGCAAGCGGATTCTGGTCGTCGAGGACAACGAGGACAACCGGCGCATCCTGCTCTACCGCCTGCGCAAGATCGGCGACTTCGACATCGTCGAGACCGCGAACGGGGCCGAAGCCGTCGCCGCCGTCGAGGCCGAGCCGCCCGACCTCATCTTCATGGATCTGAAGATGCCGGTGATGGACGGATGGGAAGCGACTCGTCGCATCCGGGCGCTCGAGACCGGGAAGAAGATCCCGATCATCGCCTTGACGGCGCAGGCGATGGCCGGTGACGAGCAGAAGGCGCTCGCGAACGGCTGCGACGACTATCTCGCGAAGCCGGTCGTCGATCCCTCGCTGGTGCGCGAGAAGATCGAGCGCCTGCTCGGGGTGAGCCGGCCTCACTAATCCAACGAGGCGCGCTCTCCCCTCGCCCTGGCCGGCAAAGCCGGCCAGGGAATTGTTCGAGAGGGAAACGCTTCCCTCGGCCCGTTCGGCAAGCCAAACGGGGCCCCAAGTCCGTGCCGGTGTGGGGATGCGGGGCCGTAGCCTCAGCTCGATCGCCCACGTCGGCCCTGCGTGATTCGCTGCCGTCCCGACCCCCGACTGCTGGCGAGCCGCCTCTGCGGGCGCCGTGGCGACGTGCCCATCGCTTGCCATATTGCGCGGAGTTGGGATAAACGGCGGCCGTTGAACGACCTTGCAGCGGTCGCAACGCCCAGGCGGTTTTACGAGGAGGGGCACCGGCCGCGACCAGGAGGGAGGGACCTGATGGCGAAGGTGCGTTTGGGGGGGTGGTCGGCGTGCGCCGTGGGGCTGGCGCTCGTGGCGGGCCTCGCGATGCCGGGTATTGCGGGCGCGACGATCCGGTTCGGGCCCGACTTCGAGTTCTCCGGCGACCTTTCCGCGCAGAACCTCGTGCGCATGCGGACGGTGGGCGGCTTCCAGTTCGTCCAGCAGCGCAACAGCGCGCGCCTCCGGCTCGACTGGAACATCCTGCACGACGACAAGATCGCCAACAAATGGGATGCGCCGGACTGGATCGAGAGCACGAAGCTCTACCTGCTCTACCGCGGCGTGTACGACAGCTACTTCGACTGGGCGCCCGGCGGTCGGCTCTACGACTTCACCGGCAAGGCGATCCCCAGCGTCGGCCTGTCGGGTCAGCCGCTTCCCGACACGCAGTCGGACGTTCCAGCGAGCGCGCGCGACGCCGTCAAGTGGGAGAACGTGCTGCGCGAAGCCTACATGGACGTCAACTTCAAGGACATCCCGCTGAGCCTCCGCATCGGGCGCCAGCAGATCGTCTGGGGCGAGACCGACAACTTCCGCCTCCTCGATCGCGTGAACGCGCTCGACCTCACCTGGCATCTCCAGCAGGAGACGGAGATCGGCCACGGGTGGGACCAGCTGCGCATCCCGTACTGGATGATCAAGTGGCTCTACCAGCTCGAGAACATGGGCCCGATCTCGAACGCCTACCTCGAGGGCTACTGGAACCCCGGTGACTGGTACCCGAACAAGCGGCGCTTCCTCCCGTACTCGCCGTGGAGCTTGCCGGTCATCAGCCCGCTCGACTACGCCGGCATCTTCCCGAACGGCCTCGAGAAGGGTGTCCTCTTCCGCCAGGGCGACTACACCCGCGATCCCGCGAACAACAGCCAGGTCGGCGTGCGCTACGGCGGCATGGTGGGCGGCGTGCAGTTCACGATCGCGTACCTGTACGGCCGCTACAACCAGGACGACGGCGCCAACACCGCTTTCGTCCGCGCCGACCTGAATCTCCCGACGGCGCTCGCGGCGTTCAACGCCGGCAAGCTGCCCGCCGAATACACCGTCCCGTACACGCACACGGCGGGGTTCTCGGCGAACTACTTCGAGGAATACACGGGCGCCGTTCTGAAGACCGAGCAGGTCTACGTCTTCGGGATGCCGTTCAACAGCGGCGACCTGCGCTCGCCGATCCTCGCCTCGCAGCTCTTCGGCGTCAAGAAGAAGAACATGTGGCAGGGCTTCGTCGGCTTCGATCGCCCGACCTGGATCCGCTGGGCCAATCCTCGCGCCACCTGGCTGATCCTCGGCCAGTTCTTCTACCACTACCTCGTGAACAACGAGCACTCGGTCGGCGACCACGTCGGCCTCGTCGGGAACCTGACGCCGACCGGCGCGCTGCCGCTCGTGCAGCGCGGCACCGGCATTCCTTGTGCCGGTCCGAACTTCGCCGGCTGCAAGGCGCTCGACGACGTTCGGGACTGGGAAATGCTGATGACGCTCGCCGCGACGAGCTTCTACCTGAGCGGCACGCTCGTCCCGCAGCTCACGTACGCACTCGACCCGGTGAACAGCTTCAACATGCTGGTCGCCTGGAGCTTCGACTACTACGTGACGCCGGACTTCATCGTGAACATGGCGCAGCGCTACTACATCAACACGACCGAGACGCCGGTATTCGAGACCTGGGGCCTCGGCGGCGTGAACCGCGGCCGGAGCGAGACGCAGCTCCGCATCACCTGGCAGTTCTGACGACGCGTTCCGCCTCGGGCGCGCTGCGCCCGGCGTGATCGCGAAACCGCGAGGGGTGCGGCGACGGCCGCACCCCTCGTTCGTTTCGGCGCATGCGTCCACGTCGCGGCTGCGCCCACGGTCGCTCGCCGTCGCGCCGCTCGTTGTGGCCGCAGACGCGGGAGACTATTCTTTTCCGCGTCCGGGCGCCCGTCGTGCCCGCGCGCGAGCCGTTAGCTCAGTCGGTAGAGCATCTGCCTTTTAAGCAGAGGGTCCCCGGTTCGATCCCGGGACGGCTCATTTGGGGGCTTCGAGCGGTCCCGCCTGGTGACGGAGGCGCGGCCCGGCCCGGTGCCGCGGGCTCGATGGATCCCGCACGATTTTGGGCCGCGCTGCCCGGTCCGTCACGGACCGCAGGTGGACGCGTTCGCTCCGGGTACCTGCGCGCAGGCGAGCGAGCGCTCGTACGCCGCGGCGCCGAAGGTCGCGCTCACCGTGATGGCGCTGTCGTCGACGCCCTGGAGGTCGATGCCCTTGACGCGCAGGTTGACGCGCCGGTGGGTCGCGCCGGCGTCGGGCGGCCGCACGACGAGCTGCGCGCGCCCGAGCGCGGTGCCGGCGGGGTCGTGGTGGCGGAGCGCCTTGCCGGCCGCTCCCGGCGCGACGAGCCCCGCGGGAAACGTGCGAGCGTAGAAGACGACCCCGCCCGCGTCGCGCACGACCACCGTCAAGTCGTGCGTCGCGAGATCGAGCGCCGTCGGAGCACCGTCCGCGGCGAAGTGCAGGGACAGCCGGCTCGTGGTCGCGAGGTCGCCGCGAACGAGGCGGCCGCTCGCGTTCGCGAGGGCCGCCGGGCCCGATGGCGCGCCGAAGGAAACGCGGAGGAAGGCGACCGGCGTGCCGTCGAGCGAAGCCGCAATCCGTCCGCTCGCGCCGCCGTCGCCGGCGGTGCCGGCATCGTCGACGACGACGGTCGCGATCTCGGCGGCGCCGAGCGGAATCGTCTCGCGGGCCGGGTCGCCGTCCGAATTCGGCGACACGATGCGGAGGTTCGCGCTCGCCTGCAGCTCGATGCGGCTCGTTCCCGGCGCCGGCGGATCGGCTTGATTGCCGAGCATGTCCGCTGGGAAGACGACGACGGCGGCGGCGTTCCCGGGACCGTCGTCGGGGATCTCGACGGCGAACGTCGGCTCGACGAGCTTCCGCGCGCCGCCGGGCGCGATGGCGGGTAGGATGCGACGGGCGGGGTCGGCGGCGAAGCCCGTCGCCTCGACCGTGCGGGCAAAGGCGACCGTGGTCGCCGCGCCCGAGAACGCGCGCGCGAGGTCGTTGGTGATGCTCGTCCCGTCGAGCGGGATCGCGTACGGGGTTCCGAGGACCGGGTGAGCCGGCGCGGGACAGAACATCCGCTCGGGGGCGATCTCGAGGTCGACGAGGCCGACGGGATCGGGCGGTCCCGCGTTCTCGCCGCCGATGATCGCGTTCGGGTCGATCGGCCACATGCAGGGGAGGAGGGTCGAGATCCACGGGCCGTCCTTGTAGAGCGGCGGCGTCGAGCCGGTGATCGCGCCGCCGGCGATCACGAGGCCGAGCCCTCCCGCGCTCGCCGGAAGGCCGAGCGTGACGCCGAGCCCGCCGCTCGCGACGCTGCCCTGAAGGAGCGCGAGCCGGCGTCCGGCGAGGAAGAGCGCCTCCTGCCGTTCGAGGGCGTCGTCGGTGCTGCCGAGATCGTCCGCGTTCGTCGGTCCGACGAAGCCGTCCCCGTCGAGGTCGGCGTAGGCGAGGACGAGCGTCCCGCGACCGTCCAGGTCCGTCGCCGTGAGCGGGTGGCCCGCGGCGGGCACGGGCGCCCCGTCGGACAGGATGAATTGGTACACGAGCTCGGTTCCCGCGAGCGGGAACTGGAGCCCGCCCACGGACACGGCGGGCGCGCTCGCGAGGCCGGCCGCGGGCGCCGGGATCACGCCCGACCCGGAAACGTAGGCTCCGCCCGTCCGCACGACGATGTCGACGTCGCCCGTGATCGCATTCGAGAAGACGTCGTCGGCGGTGCCCCACTTCGCGTCCGGTCCCCAGTGGACGAACGGCAGTCCGGGGAGGACGACGAGCGGATTTCCGCCCGCGTCGACCGGGTCGCCGTCGAGCACCGCCGGCACCGCCGCACCGTCGCGCGCGCCGACCAGCACCGCCAGCGCGGCGGCGACCGCCAGCGGGACGCCGGGCCAGCGCCGGGCACGTTTCGCGCGCGCGTTCATGGCAGCACCACGGCGACGACGGGGCTCAGGAAGATCTCGCCGTCGTGCTCGGCGTAGAGGAGCACGATCGCCTTTCCGGAAGGGAAATCCGACGGTAGCACGACGGCGATCTCGTCCCGGTTCAGGTGCGCGAGGCGGGCCGGCGCAGCGGCGCTCCCCTGGATCGCGAGGAGGCTCGGAAGGTCGTCGAAGGATACGCCGTCGGCGACGAGCGCGGACGTCGCCTCGACGACCTCGCCGCTCACCTCGTAGCGCGCAAAGCGGCTTCCCTGGATGACCATGAGGCCGACGGCGGGAAACGAGATCTGCACGAGGTCGTCGAAGTTGAAGGCGCCGGTCGCGACCAGCATGCGCTCGCCGGTCGGGGCGGCGGACGCGTCGACGGACGTGAGCAGCAGGACGGGCGAGCTGCCGGCGGCGTTCGCCATGGCGGGTGCGACGAGACACCCGAAAGCGACCAGGAGCGCCGCCGTCGCTCGACGCACGCAGCCCCGGTCGCCGCGTCGGAACGGCACCATCACGAACCTTCGTGGCAGCAAGGGTCGTACCGCCCGCGACGCCTCGCACGACCGTGACGGCGAGCCGCGGATTCCCGCCCTTGCGACGGATGGTCGGGGGGATTTCCCGCGCGAGAAGGCCCGTTGGGGGAGAAGTCCCACGGCTCGGTCGTGACGTGGCCCGTGACGGTGGCCGGCGTGGCCCTCTCGATCGTGCGCGGTCATTGCATCGCGGCCGACTCGGGCCGGACCTCGATCGGAACCGTGACCTGCATGCGCTTTCCGTCGCGCTCGAGGTCGAGCTCTGCGCGGGTGCCGATCCCGAGCACGTACAGCCAGGTCTGGAAGTCCGAGACCGACGCGAGCGGGTGGCCGCCGAGCCCGAGCAGGAAGTCGCCGGGCCGGACGCCGGCGCGCGACGCCGGGCTCGGCTCGAAGACGTCGTCGACGTAGAGGCCGGTCGCCGGGATCGCCGCCGCGTCGGCCTGCTCTCCGAGGCGACGGCGCAGCGCGGGGAGCTCGAGCACGGATGCGCCGATCCACGGCGACCGCACGCTCTGCGCCACCTTGAGCGCCTCGAAGAGCGTCAAGACGAGGTTGATCGGCAACGTGCGGGCGGCGTCCGGGACCGCGTCGCCCACGCCTGGGAGGGCGGCCGCGGCGCCGGTCACCGGTGCACCTGCCGGCCGCTGCCGGCCGATGCTGATCCCGACCACCCGCCCCGAGATGTCGACGACCGGGCCGCCGAGCGCCGGCGGCGGCACGACGAGCGAGCTCTGGAGGAGGGTCGCGGAGAGGTGCTCCTGGTAGCACTGGCGCGCCGGCGGCGCCGAGACGAGGCCGACCGTGAAGACCTTGTCGGGACCCGGCGGATCGCCGACGGCGACCACCCAGTGCCCGACCTGCAGCAGGTCGCTGTTCCCGAACTCGAGCGGCGACCCGAGGATCGGAAGGCGAGCGGGCTCGGCAACGCGCAGCACGGCGAGGTCGAGCGACGGCTCGGCGCCGACGACGCGCGCGGGCAGATGCGTCTGGTCCTGCAGCTCGACGTCGACGAGCGCCGCGATGTCGCCGCGCGCGTCGCGGACGAGGTGATCGCACGAGAGCAGGTAGCCCTCGTCGTCGACCAGGAATCCGCTCCCGCTCGCAACCGGCCGAAAGCCGGGGTACCGGACCGCTTCCGCATTCGCCGCGATCCACGCGTCCCCGCGCGACGCGCGGAGCTTTTCCCCGGTCCAGTCGGGATCGCGCGCGTAGCTCGTCACGCCGACGACGCGCGGAAGCACGCGATCCGCGACGTCGGCGAAGGCGTCCTGGAGCTGGCGCGCGACGGCGATCGGCGCCGCCGCGCGCGTCGCGCCGGCTCCGCTCGCGGTCGGCGCGGCCGCGCTCGCCGATGGCGCGGCGTTTCCGCTTTCGAGCGCCCCGCCGGCGGCCGCCGTCGCCGTCGTGCCTCCGGTCGTCCGCAGGAAGTCGACGTTCTCGACCGACGCGCCGGGGTGGGTGCGGCGCAGGTCGGCGAGCAGCTCCTCGTTGGACGCGACTGCGAGCTTCTCGAGCGACACGTCCGCGCCCGCGATCCGCTTCGGCTCGAACCCGACGCGGAGGGTCATCACGAAGAACGCGACGTCCCAGCGCTGCTGCTCGCCGTAGGCGCCCGCGTAGGACGGCATCGCGGTGCCGTCGACGCCGAGCGTGATCGCGTCGTAGACCTGGCGCGGCGAGAGGCGCTGCAGGAGCTTCCCGCGAAAGGCGGTCGGCGGCGGCTCCATGCCGCCCGACGACTCGCCGTCGCCGGCGCCGCCCGGGCCGTGACAAGGAACGCAGTCCGCCGCGAAGAGCCGCCCGCCGGCGGCGAGGTTCGGTGCGGCGGCCGGCCTCGCGTCGTCGCCGAGGGCGTGCGCGAGATCGGGATAGAGACGCCGCGTCGCGGTCCACACGTCGTCCGCGGGCGCGTGCGACTCGACGAGCTTCACGAGGTCGTGGAGCCGGGCCTGGACCGCGGGCGAACGGTCGGGACGCTCGCCGTAGTCGCCGGCGAGCTGCTTCGCGAGGCGCAGCACCTCGTCGTACTCGAAGGCGTTCACGACCTTTCCGTCGCGCACCGCCGCGTCGTAGTCGGTCCCGACGTACTGGAGGAGGAAGAGGAGGCGCTGTCGCTCGAGGACCGCGTCGGGCTTCGCCGGCGGCGCAGCGACTGCCGCCGCGGCAGCGCCGCGGAGCGCCATCCCGGCAGCGAGCACGAGGACCACGAGCGTGCGCCGCAGGGCGCGGGACACGACGAGCGAGCGGCACATCGGGCCGGCCACCGTAGCAGACGGCGGCACCGCGCGGACAACGCTTCGGCGCGACGCGAGCCGCCGCGCCTCGCGTTTCCGAGGTCGATCGCTACAATCGCGCGCGATGAGCGACGACACGCGAGCGGCCGCATCCGAGCCTGCCGGAAGCAGGGCGCCGGGTCAGGACTTCATCCGGACGCGCGTCGCGGCCGACGTCGCGGAGGGGAAGAACGGCGGGCGCGTCCACACTCGCTTTCCGCCCGAGCCGAACGGCTACCTGCACGTCGGGCACGCGAAGTCGATCTGCTTGAACTTCGGAGTCGCCGCCGAGTTCGGCGGCCTCTGCAACCTCCGCTTCGACGACACGAATCCCGCGAAGGAGGACGTCGAGTACGTCGAGTCGATCAAGCGCGACGTGCGCTGGCTCGGCTTCGACTGGGACGACCGCGAGCTCTACGCGTCGGACTACTTCGAGCGGCTCTACGAGTTCGCGGTCGAGCTCATCCGCCGCGGCAAGGCGTACGTCGACGACTCGACGGCGGAGGAGATCCGCGAGCGCCGCGGCACCCTGACGGAGCCCGGACGCGACAGCCCGTGGCGCGACCGTTCGGTGGAGGAGAACCTCGACCTGTTCGCGCGCATGCGGGCGGGAGAGTTCCCGGACGGGAGCCGCGTCCTGCGCGCCAGGATCGACATGGCGTCGCCCAACCTGAACCTGCGCGACCCCACGCTCTACCGGATTCGCAAGGTCGCGCACCACCGGACGGGCGATCGCTGGTGCATCTACCCGATGTACGACTTCGCGCACGCGCTCTCGGACGCGATCGAGGGCATCACGCACTCGCTCTGCACGCTCGAGTTCGAGGACCACCGCCCGCTCTACGACTGGTGCATCGAGAACGTCACGGCGCCGTCGCGCCCGGAGCAGATCGAGTTCGCGCGCCTCAACCTGACCTACACGGTCATGAGCAAGCGAAAGCTCCTCGAGCTCGTCCGCGACGGGCACGTCCAGGGCTGGGACGACCCGCGCATGCCGACGCTCGCCGGCATGCGGCGCCGCGGAGTCCCGCCCGAGGCGCTCCGCGACTTCTGCGCGCGCATCGGCATGGCGAAGAAGGACGCGACGATCGACGTCGCGCAGCTCGAGTTCTCGATCCGCGACCACCTGAACCGACACGCGCTGCGCGCGATGGCGGTGCTGAAGCCGCTCCGCCTCGTGATCGAGAACTACCCCGACGACCGCGTCGAGGAGATGGAGGCGGTGAACAACCCGGAGGACGCGGGCGCGGGAACGCGGAAGGTCCCGTTCGCGCGCGAGCTCTACATCGAGCGCGACGACTTCCGCGAGGACCCGCCGAGAAAGTTCTTCCGCCTCGCGCCCGGCGCGGAGGTGCGCCTGCGGTACGGCTACATCGTGCGGTGCACGGGCTTCGCGAAGGACGACGCGACCGGCGAGGTCGCCGAGGTCCGCTGCACGTACGATCCGGCGACGCGCAGCGGCTCGCCGGACGCCGGACGCAAGGTGAAGGGCACCATTCACTGGGTGTCGGTGCGCCACGCGCGTCGCGCGTCGGTGCGCCTCTACGACCGGCTCTTCCGGAGCGAGCGCCCCGACGACGAGGGGCGGTCGTTCCTCGAGGACCTGAACCCGGAGTCGCTGAGCGTGGTCGACGATGCGCGGGTCGAGCCGGCACTCGCGGCGGCGCCGGCCGGCGCGCGCTTCCAGTTCGAGCGCCTCGGCTACTTCTCCGTCGACCCCGACTCGAGCGCCGAGCACCCGGTCTTCAACCGCATCGTCACGCTGCGCGACACCTGGGCGAAGATCGAGCAGGGCGACGGGGCAGGCGGCGGGAAGGCCGCCGCGCGCTGAGCGGCGTCAGCGAGCGGACGCTCGTAGCCTCCGCGTCCAGTCGGCGAGCGCCGCGACGAGGCTCGCGACGCGCCGCCGCGTGCCCTCGTCGGTCAGCCGTCCGTCCGCGTCGAAGCGGTCGGCGGCGTTCGCGATCAGAACCTCCGGCTGCTGGAGCACCGGCATGTCGAGGAAGACGAACGACTGACGCAGGTGGGCCTGCGCCCGAGCCGTCCCGAACGCGCCGATCGACGCCCCCATCACCGCGACCGGCTTTCCCTGCCAGGCGCTGTCGCCGTAAGGGCGCGAGGCCCAGTCGATCGCATTCTTCAGAACGCCGGGAACGGAGTAGTTGTACTCGGGCGTGACGAAGAGGATCGCGTCGGCGGCGCGAACCCGCGACTTGAGCTCGACGACCTCGGGCGGCGGGCTCTGCTCGCGGTCCTGGTCGAACCCGGGAAGGCCGTGGAGGAACGCCTCCTCCAGCGTCACGTCGGGCGGCGCGAGCTCGCGCGCGGCTCGGAGCGCGAAGCGATTGTACGAAGCCTTCCGCAGGCTGCCGCAGATGCCCAGGATGCGAACCGGTTCTGCCACGTCGGACCTCCCTGCACCCCCTTTCATGAGGCGGGCGCCGAGAGGGCGTGTCAACCCACCTCAGTCGTTCAGCCGGAGCACCTGCGCGATGTCGCCCGCTCCGAAGCTGCCGCCGATCGCCTCGTCGAGGCTCGCGAACGGGATCACGAGGCGCGCGCCGTGGTCCGCCGCCCAGCTCGCGCACGAGAGGAGCGCCAGCGGGTCGATGTGGCGCATCGCCGACCCGACGTTGCTGCGGGCGGGGTTCGAGAAACGCGCGGAAGCGCGCGGTCTTCCCGCCGAAGACGGCAGTCGGCGCGGCCGACGGGGATGTCGGCGCTCATCCGGAGCGCTCGCTCGCGGGCGCCGCGGCCGGGGGGTCGCCAACGAACGTTCATTGGCTCGACCCGTCTCGGCGGCTCAACCGGTCGCGCGCTCGGCGGGTTGCCGTGTCGCGGCCCGTCGCCGCCGGGGCTTCACCGCCGGCCGTCGCCTCGGCGTGCGGGGCGCGGCGAACGAGCAGATCGGGCAGTCCGCGGCGACGTGGCCGCGCGCGGGGCAGTGGCTCCGTCCGAAGTAGATCATCTGGAGGTGGCGCTTCCCCCACTCGGCCTCGGGAAAGACCCGCTTCAGGTCCCGCTCGGTCTCGGCGACGTTCCGTCCCGACGACAGGCCCCAGCGCGCGGCGAGCCGGTGGATGTGCGTGTCGACCGGGAAGGCCGGCTGCCCGAATGCCTGCACGCGGACGACGCTCGCGGTCTTGTGCCCGACGCCGGGAAGCGCCTCGAGCGCCGCGAAGTCCTCCGGCACGCGACCGCCGTGCTCGCGCACGAGGATCTGCGACAGCTTCTTCAGCGACCGCGCCTTGCTCGGCGCGAGGCCACAAGAGCGGATGAGGCGGAGGATCTCGCGCTCGGGGAGGCGGGCCATGCGCTCCGGCGTGTCGGCGCGCGCGAAGAGCGCGGGCGTGACCTGGTTCACGCGGGCGTCGGTACACTGCGCCGACAGCACGACCGCGACGAGCAGCGTGAACGGATCCTGGTGGCCGAGCGGGATGTCGGGCTCGGGATGGATCCGGTCGAGCACCTCGCGGATGCGGCGGACCTTCTCGGCGCGCGTCATTGCTTTTCCCCTTCCATAGCGCGCGCTACACTGCGCGCGATCGACGGCCCGCGCATCCGCCGCGTCCTGCGGCGACGGCGCGTCCCCGAAGGAGGAAGCGGTGCCGAACCATCCCATCCACCCCGAGATCCGGCTCGTCGACGGCTACTTCTACGCGAGCGACCCGCACCAGCACTACAAGTGGATGCGCGCGAACGCGCCCGTGTACTTCGATCCCGACGGAAAGGTTTGGGGGCTCACGCTGCACGAGGACGTCATGTCGGCGTCGAAGGACTCCCAGACTTTCTGCAACCGCCACGGCATGCGGCCCGACTCGCCGCCGATCCCGTCGATGATCAACATGGACGATCCCGACCACAAGCGCCGTCGGAGCCTCGTGAACAAGGGATTCACGCCGCGCCGGGTCGCCGATCACGAGCCCGGCATCCGGGACATCTGCCGCGACATCATCGCCCGCGTCCTGCCGCGCGGCGAGTGCGACTTCGTGCGCGACGTCGCCGCGCCGCTTCCGATGATCGTGATCGGCGACATGCTCGGCGTCGAGCCCGGGGACCGCGACGACCTGCTGCGCTGGTCCGACGAGATGCTCGCCGGGACGTCGATGACGGCGCCGCCCGAGGTCATGATGCGCGCGGGGCAGGCGTTCGAGGAGTACGCGACCTACAACCGGCGCGTCGTCGCCGATCGCCGCGCCCACGTGCGCGACGACCTCGTGAGCATCCTCGTCCACGCCGAGATCGACGGCGAGAAGCTCGACGACGAGGAGATCCTGCAGGAGAGCCTCCTGATCCTCGTCGGCGGCGACGAGACGACGCGCCACGTGATCACCGGCGGCATGGAGCAGCTGCTCCGCCATCCCGACCAGTACCGGAAGCTCGTCGAGGACCCGCGGAAGATCCCGGTCGCGGTCGAGGAGATGCTGCGCTGGGTGACGCCGATCAAGAACATGGCGCGCACCGCGACGCGCGACGTCGAGGTCCGCGGCGAGACCATCCGCGAGGGCGACAAGGTGCTGCTCCTCTATCCCTCCGCGAACCGCGACGAGCGCGTCTTCCCCGACGGCGACCGCTTCGACGTGGAGCGGAACCCGAACCCGCACGTCGCCTTCGGCGGGTACGGGGCGCACTTCTGCCTCGGCGCGAGCCTCGCGCGGCTCGAGCTCCGGGTCATGTTCGAGGAGCTCGTGAAGGCGCTTCCCGACCTCGAGCTCGCGACCGACGAGCCGCTCCCCCTCCGGCCGTCGAACTTCATCGCCGGCATCGAGCGGATGCCGGTCCGCTTCGCGCCGCGCTCCGCGTGAGCGAACCGCGCGCGCACGAGCCGCGCCGCGGCTACTGCTCGGAGTAGCTCCAGAGGAGACCGCCGTCGACGAAGACCGTCGTGCCGGTGATGTAGTCGCCGTCGCTCGACGCGAGGAAGACGGCCGTGCCGGAGACGTCCTCCGGCTTCCCCATGCGCCCGAGCGGGATGTTCGCGAGGAGGCCCTTCACGAGGCTCGGATCGGCGAGCAGCTTCGCGTTGATCGGCGTCGCGATCGCACCCGGCGCGACGTTGTTCACCGTGATGCCGAAGGGTGCGAGCTCGACCGCGAGATCGCGCGTCAGCATCTTCAGCCCTCCCTTGCTCGCGCAGTAGGTCGCGAAGTGCGGAAACGGGAGCTCCTCGTGCACCGAGCTCACGTTGATGACCTTCCCGGGGCGCTTGGTGTCGAGCAGGTGCTTGACGAACGCCTGCGTCGAGAAGAAGACGCCGCGGAGGTTCACGTTGAGGACGAGCTCGTAGTCGGCCTCGGTGACGTCGCAGAAGGGGGCGCGCCGCTCGACGCCGGCGTTGTTCACGAGCACGTCGAGGCGGCCCATCTTCTCGACCGCATCGGCGATCATGCGGCGATCGTCCTCGATGCGCGCGAGGTCGGCGGCGACCGCGCAGGCGCGCCGGCCTCGTGCCTGGACCGCGGCGACCGTCTCGTGCACGCGGTCGTTGCCGGGGCGATCGACGACGACGACGTCGGCGCCCTCCTCGGCGAAGCGGATCGCGATCCCCTGGCCGATCCCCTGGGCGCTGCCGGTCACGAGCGCCACCTTTCCCTCGAGCCTCATCTCGGCTGCCTTCCTGCGGGCGTCGCGCCCGCATCCGTCCCCTCGCTCAGGTGCTCCGCGGACGCCCGAGGTTTCGACCGGCCGCCCGATCTCCATTCAAGCGAGGGCGCGCGTCAGGAACCAGAAGACCCCGACGGCGCAGATCGCCGCGGACCCCATCTCGGCGACGAGCCGCTCCGCGCCGGCGCCGGCGACGCGGCCGACGAGGCGAAGGAGCGGCCACGCGACCGCGACGACGGCGAGCTGCCCGACCTCGACGCCGGCATTGAAGCCGACGAGCGCGAGCGCGAGGCGGGCGCGCGGCAGGTCCATCTCGGCGAGCACGCCCGCGAAGCCGAAGCCGTGCACGAGCCCGAACGCGAACGCGACCGCCGCGCGAAGCCGCCCGGGCCGGTCGGCGCGATCGAGGAGCCCGAAGTGGCAGAGCGAGAACGCGCCCAGGCCGGCGAGCGCGAGCGGCGTCACGGCGGACGGCCGCAGGGCGCCGACCGCCGCGCTCGCGGCGAGGAGCGCGGCCGCGGCGAGCGGCACGCCGCGCCCGCGGCCCGCCAGGAGCCAGACGTTCTCGGCTGCGACGAGCGCGATCGAGAACGCGATCAGCGCCTCCACCGCGCGCGCGTCGGGCCGCAGCACCCCGAGGACGGCGAGCGCGAGCGTGACGCTGTGGGCGACGGTGAACGCCGTCACGAGGGTCGCGAGCTCGCCCAGCGTCCCGGCCAGGAGGAGCAGGGCGATGACGAACGCGAGGTGGTCCCATCCGGTCAGGATGTGCTCGACCCCGAGGGCGACGTAGCCGAGGAAGGAGCCGCCGGCGGCCGCGCCCGAGCCGGAGATGTGCGGCAGAGCCCACGTCCGCTCACCCTCCGCGAGGACGTGCTCCGCGACGTCGCCGTCGGGCAGACGGATCCGCGCAAAGTGGAGGTGCGAGGGGTTCTCGGGCGAGAAGAGGTCGCTCTCGACGACGCGGCCCGAGCCGGGCGGGCACGCGACGCGCCACTCGTAGGTCGCCCAGCCCTCCGCCGACGCGAGGCGCGTCGGGGCGCCTCCCGCCAGAGCGCAGGGGCCGCCGCCGGACCGCATGCGGAGATGGCTCGCGAGGTAGGACCCGATCCCGTCGGCGTCGCCGAGGCCGCGCTCCGCGCGCTCGCCCGCGAGCGCGGACAGGTCGAGCGAGGTCACGCGCGCCTCGACGCGGGCGCCCTCCGGGCCGACGTCCCAGCTCGAGTACGAGAGGCTCGTGACGTGCGCGCGCGCGGGCGACGCGCTCGCGATCGCACCCGCGGCCGCCACGGCGACGAGCGCGAGCGCCAGCCGGGCGTGCCCTCGCGTCACGGCTTTGCGTCCTCTGAAACGACGACGCGCGCGTGCGCGCGCAGCTCGGCGAGGTAGTCGCGAAGCGCGCGATCGGCGTTTCGCCGCACGAGCTCCGCCCGCACCTCGGGCTCGACGTCCGCGAGCGGCGGCGCGCTCCCGGCGTCGCGCTCGAGGACGCGCAGGACGTGGTAGCCGGCGGACGAGCGCACCGGGTCGCTCACCTCTCCGACCGGGAGGTCGAGCGCGACCCGGCTCGCCGTCGGACCGAGGTACTCGCGGAGCTTCGCCGGCGGGAGGAGCGCGTCCGGAAGCGGCGCGACCGGCGCGTCGCCGAGCTCGCGCGCGACCGCCGCGAAGTCCTCGCCGGCGCGGATGCGGCGCGCGGCTTCGGCGGCGCGTGCGCGTGCCTTCTCGTCGTCGTCGGACTTGGCGACGCGCACGAGGAGCTGGTGCACGCGAGCTCGCCCGGGCGCTGCGAAGTAGTCGCGGTTCTCGGCGTAGAAGCGCGCGATCTCGTCCGCGCTCGGCTGGCGCGCGGCGGCTTCCGCCGCGACCACGTCGATCACGGCGGTGACGAGGCTCGACCGCACGCGCGCGTCGCGCCGCGCGAGCCCGAGGTCGAGGCCGCGCTGGAGGAGGAGCTCCTCCTCGATCAGCCGGTCGAGGACGCGCCGGCGCTCGGCGTCCGATACCGGCTCGCGGCGATCGGCCGCGACCCCGTCGACGGCGCGCTCGTAGTCGTCGCGCGGCACCGGCTGGCCGTTCACCAGCGCCACGGCACCCGGCGGCACCGCGCCGCCGATCGCCGCGGGCCGCAGGATCTCGTAGGCGGCGAGGGCGAGTCCGGCCGCGGCCCCGGCGGCGAGAAGCAGGTTCGCCCGCCGGGCGCTCCGATCGCCGCCGACCGCCACGCGGGCCACGGCTATCACGGGTCGTCCGCGCGCGCACTTCGTGCGGGACTCCGTCGCCGTACGAAGATCGTTGCGCGCGTCCGGCGACGCTTGTAGGACGGGGCGCCCGTCGCGCCGCGCGACGGCTGGACGTTTCGAAGTGTCGCCGACCGTGCTCCGACGGACCCTCTGGCTCGCGCTCGTGCTGGCGCTGCCGGTCCCGTATCTGGCGCTCGAGTCGCGCTGGGTCCCGACCGCGTTCCTGATCGAGATCGCCGGATTCATGGTCGCGCGCGTCGTCGCGGGAGCGGTGGCGCCGGCGACGCTGGTTTCCGCGGCCTTCTTCGTCGGCCAGGCGAGCGCGTGGACCATGGGGCTCTACGTCGCCGCTCGCGCGTGCGAGCGCGCGGTCGAGCGCGCGGTGCCGGCGCGCGCACAGGCACCGGTGATGCTGTGCGCGATCGCGGCCGTCGTGCTGGGCGGGATGGTCGCGACCGTGAGCGCGCCCCTCGCCGCCGGCTCGGGGACGACGGAGCAGCCGGCGCGCGTCCGGCACGGCGAGCCGACGCGCTCGCGGATCGAAGCTTTCGCGGGATCGGGCGCCGCACGACGCCGGCATGTTGCGGCGGCCGAACGGCGTGGCTAGGAAACGAGGCGTACGTCCCCGTCGTCTAGGTCGGCCAAGGACACCAGCCTTTCACGCTGGTAACACGGGTTCAAATCCCGTCGGGGACGCTACGTTTTTCCCGAGCCGACGCCACCGGTGCCAAATAGGTGCCAGTTCGGGCGCAGATTCTATCGTCAAGTATTGGTTTGGGCACTTCGGCGCGCTGTCCGTCAGGCGGTCTCATCCTCCGCCGGTCGGAGTTGGCTGGAGCGCAATCCGTCCGACGGCCTCGTGCAGATGGCTCGAGGAGAGGTGCGCGTAGCGCTGCACCATCGCCAGCGTCTTGTGGCCGAGGCTCTCCTGAACGGCGCGCCGGCCATCACGAGCCGGCTCGCGGCCGTGTGCCGCAAAATCGTGGAGCCGGAAATTCTCGATCTCGGCGCGGGCGAGTGCGCGCTCGAACGCGACAGAGACTTGGGCGCCGTTGAAGGGGAAGAGCCGAGGTTCATCTAGGCGAGCCGGCAGGGACCGCAGCGCCGCGATGGCGTCGTCGCTGAGCGGTGTTACGCGGTCCTCGCCGATCTTCGGACCCCGGATGGTGGCGGTCCGGGCCTGCCAGTCGACGTCGCGCCGCTCCAGGTGCACGATTTCGCCGCGGCGCAGTCCGGTAGCCATGGCTAGGATCACGGACGGGCGCAGGTAAATCCGGTTCAGCTCGGAGCGGTCGGTCGACGCGGGATCGCGGCCAGCGGCCTGCCGATCTCGTCGTCGGAGAGGTAGCGCGCGCCGCCATTCGCCTCCTTCGGCATCTCGAGGCGGTCGAGCGGATTGCGGTTCAGGTACTCCCATTCGACCGCGCGGCGGTACATGTGGCGAAGCAGCGAAAGGGGATATCGGACCGTGGCGGGAGCCGCGCCCGCTGTGAGTCGACGAGCCTTGTACGCCTCGACCTGCGCCAGCGTGAGTGCGCGGAGCGTCTGCGTCCCGAACTCGGGCAAGAGGTGCGTGTCGAGGACGCCGCGCCAGCGGTCGCGCGTGCCTGAACCGATTTGCCTGCGCCCGTCCGTGATCCTAGCCATGCAGCAGATACACCCAATTCAGAATCGCGTTCAGCGGTCCGCGGTCAGGATCTGGTTCAGCGTCTGTTCGCGCCGTCGTTGCCGCCGATTCCGTGGCCACTTCCCCGCGCCCGACCGATGGCGTCGAACTCGTCGATGAAGATGATGGCCGGCGCGGCCTCGCGCGCCTGCGTGAAGAGGTCGCGCACGCGCGCGGCCCCTACGCCGACGATCATCTCGATGAATTCCGAGGCGCTCAGGTTGAAGAACGGGACGCCGGCCTGGCCGTCGATCGCTCGCGCCAGCAGCGTCTTCCCCGTGCGGGAGCGCCGACGAGCAGCACGCCCTTCGGCACGGTGCCGCGGAGCCGCCGGTACTTGTCGGGGCTCGTTTCTTCAGGCGCCATATGCCGACGTCAGTCGTCGTGCTCGTTCTGACTGTTCAAGTCCTTCCGAGCTTCGTCGCGATCGTGCCGTCCCTGTTGGTTTTGCCGGCTCTCGTGCTGCTGCTGGTTCTGCCAGCCGCGTCTATTGGAGTGACCATGCCAGTGACCGTTGCCACACGCACACAACGTGAGTAGGGCTAGGATCGTAAGTTTCGTCATCATAACTTCACGCAGTCGCTTCCTGGGAAGATCACGAGCACGCGCCGCATCTCGGGTGTCCATTGGACAAGTCGCAGTCCTCCGGCCCCCGGATGAGGTCGCACATGCCAATGTGAGCTGGCCAAATGCTCATTCCCTCCCATACCTGTACTCGTTCATACAGAAGTGTCGGAAGCACCGTAAGCCCGCGGTATTGCGCGCGCGGTGCGCGCGCGTAGTCTTACGCGCTGGCGGCCGACGCTAGGGAGAGCGCGACTGACCGAACCATCGATTGCCCATGCTCAACGAGGCACGATCGTGAGCGCGACCGCGCCGTAGTGGGCCGCCGCGGCCGCCACCACGAGAGCGTGGAAGACCTCGTGGTAACCGAACGATGCCGGCATCGGGTCTGGTCGGCGAGTAGCGTAGACGAGCGCCCCGATGGAATAGAGCACTCCTCCGAAGAGCAGCAGTGCTGCTACCGTCCAACCGGCGTACGAGATGACCTGCGGCAGGGCGGCGATTCCCACCCATCCCAGCAAGACGTAGAGGGCAGCGCTGAGTCCTTTGGGGGCATCGAACCAGAGCACGTGCAGCAGGATTACCGCCCCGGCACCGTACCAGAGAGCCGCGAGAAGAATCGGTGCCAACGGTCCGGGGATGACCATGGCGGACGGCGTGAAGGTGCCGGCGATCAGAACGCCGATCATCGAGTGGTCAAGCCCTCCCATCCATCGGCGCCCGGACACGGACCACGTCACGCGGTCATAGAGCGCGCTTGTCCCCAGGACGGCCGACACCCTCGCAACGAAGATCCGGCGACCAACGAGGTACGCGGCGTCGGTGCGCGGACGAGCAGTACGGCGCCCGCGACGAGCGACGCAAAGAACGCGTACTGGTGCAGCACACCACGGAGCAGGGGCCTCGTGGGAGGATCGGCGTCGGGGCTGGTATGGTTCATCGCCGCCACTAGTGGCACCGGGTCACGCGACGGTCGCATCACGGGCGGGTCGCGGGAGTCGAGCCGGTCGCAATGCAGGCACCTGCGCGGCGGTCGAGGGACGGACGGAATGGCGCCTGCCGCCGCCGCGACGAATCGTGGACCGACGTCCGGTGGACCCAGCATGGCGTTCGGAGTCTTCGGTGGTCGCCAGGGCCTGGCGTACGGCCTCGGGCTCGAGATCGAGCGCCGTGCAGATGTTCAGGAACGTGAATGGCCCGGAAGCGTTGTCCGAGGCGAACCAGCGTCGCGCCTCCTCGAACTCCCGGCGCCCCTTGGCGGATGGCCGCCCCACGTGTCGGATGCAGACCGACAGCGCGTCCGCCATGACCGCAACCATCAGTTCCGTCTCTGGGCTCCGCGCAAAGCAACGCAGGAGCGCGTCGTATTGCTCGCCGGTGATGATGGAGGGCGCGACCGTCAAGTACCACGGGTCCGGATCGACGCGGGCGCCATTCCCGGCACCTCGTAGCGCGATCATGAGCGACTCCAGTGGCTCGCGCACGAGAGGGATGGCCGCGGCGCACGGACGTCGCCGGCGGCGGCCCTGCCAGCGCCCTCGTGCCGCCATGCGACGAGCCGCGCGCGCTGCCACTCACTGCAGTCCTGCGGTTCACGCGATGGCGAAACGCCGCATCTCGCCCTTGGTCCGAGATCATCCGCGAGGGAGAGACCGTCCGCCGCCTTCCCCTGGAGCAAGACCACGGGAGTTCGTAGCAGGACGCGGCATTCTGGCGGAAGCTCGGCCTTTCACCTGCGTACTTCTACGGTTTTTGCGACTGATGAGCCTGCACAGGACGGCGGCGTTACGCCGACCGACGACGCGCCGCACGTAGCTGCGAGCAAGCGCCTATGCCGGCGGATCGGCTTCGCGCGCGCTCAGCACGACGCGCACGAGCTCCGAAGCGGACGAGACGCCCATCTTCAGGAACACCATTCGTCGGTGACCTTCGACGGTGCGGGGACTGGAGCGCAGTGCCGCAGCGATCTCTTTGGAAGTCTTCGCGGTGATCAACAGCTCCATGACTTCGCGTTCGCGTCGCGTGAGCCGAGCCATTCGTGAGGCGACGGCGGAGCGCTCGGCGGCCGTCGCGCGCGCCTTGCTGTCGCTGTCGATGGCCGCGCGGACCCGCTCCAGCAGCAACTTCGGCGGAACCGGCTTCTGCAGGAAGTCCATGGCCCCGGCCTTCAGAGCGCGCACGGACGTCGGCACGCTTCCGTGGCCGGTGAGGATGATGATCGGGAGCATCGACCTTCGCCGGCGGAGCTCGTCCTGCAGGTCGAGACCGCTCGCAGCGTGCAATCGGATGTCCAGCAGTAGGCATCCGGGGCGCGCCGGATCGTAGCTCTCGAGGAACTCCTCACGCGAAGCGTAGGTCTCGACGGGTAGCCCGGCCGATGTCATCAGGGCATGCAGCGACTTGCGCATCCCCGGGTTGTCGTCGACCACGAAGACCGTCGCCTTGGCCGACATTTCACCTCCTCTGCGGAGCTGGGCCCGGCGAGCACAGCGGTAGTGTAAAGGGAGCGACGGTGCCGTGTCCGCCGTCGGCGGCCGGTTCCACCGAGATGCGGCCGCGATGCGCTTCAACCACGGAGCGGGTGATCGCAAGGCCCATCCCGAGGCCATCCGGCTCGGTCGTGAAGAACGGCTCCCATAGGCGCTCGCCAGCTCCCGCGGGGATGCCGACGCCCGTGTCACGGACCGAAAGCTCCGCTCGACCGCTTCTCGTTCGTACGTTCAGCACGATCTCCTTGCGGTCGACACGTGTGCGCACGGCGTCGATCGCGTTCTGCATGAAGTTCACGACGACCTGCTCGATCTGGATGCGGTCCGCGAAGATCGGGATCGGGTCGGCCTGGACTTCGAGCCGAAGCGTGATGTCTTCCCGTTCGATCTCGTGGCCGAGCAAGCGAGCCGCTCGACGCGCGATCTCCCTGAGATCCGCGTGCTCGGGTTGCGGCTCGCCCTTTTTGATGAAGTCTCGCAGGTGGGTGACGATCTCCCCGGCGCGCAGCGACTCCGCCGATACCTCCTCCGGCAGCTCCATCAGAGTGTCGGCCTGGACCTTGCCGGACGCGACATACTGGACGCACGCTTCGACCTCGTTGGCGATCGCCGAGAGGGGCTGGCTGAGCTCGTGGGCCAAGCCGCTGGCCAGCACGCCGACGGCGCTGATCCGCAGCGCGTGTTCGAGCCGTGCATGGCGCTCTCGCACCTGCTCGGCGGCTTGCTTGCGAGCTTCACTCTCGCGCAGGGCATCGTCCGCGCGCCGGCGCTCGGTGATGTCCTCGATGCTCGGAAGGATCAAGTCTAGACGCCCGGTCCCGGAATCGACCGCCCGCGCGTTCAGTAGCATGATCCGCTGGCCCAGCTTTTCGAAGTCCCGTACGATCTCGAAGTCGTTCAGTGCCTGCTTCGCCGAAAGGACGTCTCGCAAGCGCGTCCGCAGCTTCGGGATGTCCCACTGTCGGGCGCGCAGGTCCGAGAGCAGCCGTTCGACCGTTTTCTCCCGGCGGCTTCGGAAGGTGGCGTAAAAGGAGTGATTCGCCGATCTCACGCGCAAGCCGGCGTCCAGCACGAGCAGCGGCTCGCGCACCGTATCGACGATCGACTCAGCATAGAGTCGCGCTTCCTGCAGGGCCTCCGCCGCGACGTCGGAGAACGTCATGACCACGCCTTTGGTGCAGTCGTCGCGCGTCCGATACGGGAGGACCTGTCGCACGTAACATCGGCCGTCGTGGCCCTGCACCTCGGTCCGCGGCGACATCTTTCCAGGACCGACGCGGCATCGGAGGGTAAGGTCGGATCGGAGAACTTCGGCGCGATGTCGCTGACGGGGCGCCCGACGTCCGAGGAAATCAGTTGAAGAGCCTCGTCGCCGACGGCGTGAATCCTCGAATGCGTTGTCATGGGACACGGTAACCGAGCACATCGTAGTAATGGCGAGATTCAGATGAGTGCCGTCACTCGATCGACAAATCGTCCCTGTCGTAACTTCGTTGGCCCCGGAACAAGCGTTCGAAGTGCCATCCCACGGCTTGCATCTTCCGGGTCCGGGGATATGTTGCCATTTACCGACGTCCGCAGATTTGCGGATCCGCCGTCCGCGTTCACTTAGCGGAGAATAGCTACCTCTCCGCTGCGGGCCACCGAGCCGTAGCTGGCGCGATCTCCGACCGGCTACTGCGCTGACCCGTCTCGTGCAAACGCTGGTCGATCGGCGGCCCGGGTCCGCACGACGGGGTCGCCGTGCTTTGGGCCGGTGAGGAGCTTCCCCACCGTCAATCGCCGCACGCACGTACTCGCGCTCCCACTAGAGGGGAGCGGCTTCTGCGTTCTTTAGACAGCCTGCCGGAGCGGGTCGGAGTGACGGTTGGCACCGACGTCGACGCGGACAGCGTCCTCGGTCGGATCAGGGTCCGCAGCAGGGCGACCCAGCGCCCGCTGGCGGTCGATGATCGCCCGGGCGACCGGACCGTCACCGGGGACCAGAGCGAGGGGCTGGAGGACTAGTGTAGCGTCTCTGAAGTTCCGCCCACATTTCTCGTCCAAGCGGCATGAGGTACGTGGCGGAGCGGATGCAGGTGAAGGGAAGCGATCGGACGGTGCTGGAGAGCTGGAGTCGATCG
>Ga0070741_10000176_pt1 | contig 239848 bp, 224 predicted proteins | sample Coa_R1_4_FD_66440 | JGI IMG/M metagenome (GOLD analysis project Ga0070741, IMG submission 66440) | Surface soil microbial communities from Centralia Pennsylvania, which are recovering from an underground coalmine fire - Coalmine... | ecosystem: Environmental > Terrestrial > Soil >... | reverse complement strand
GGCGAGCGCCTTCCGTCCCCGCGGCGTGATCGTGTAGCGGGTCCGCCGTCGCCGCCCGACCGAGTCGTCGGCTGCCCGTGCGTAGCCGGCGGCGACGAGCTTCTTCGGCTCCTCGTACAGCTTGCTGGACGCACGCGGCCAGATGCGGCGCAAGCTTCGGTCAACCTGCCGTACGAGCTCGTGGGTGGTCCACGGCTTGATCGCCAGAAGGCCCAGGATCGCGTAGGAGGTGGTGGTCAGGCTCGGCGTGCTCGGCGTACTCGGCATGCGACTCCCTTTGGGAGACTCAATTCAGTCCCAAAGGGAGGGTAGTGCGGCCGGTGCCGGGGTCGGTGACGTCAGGCAGTGGCCGACACGAACTGGATCATGGTGTCGACGACGGGCCGCGTGATGTCGAACCGGGGCGTAAGGTCGGCGCCGGCGGTCGACAGAGGGGGATGGGCATGTTCATTCAGGTCATCGATGGAAAGACCAGCGACAAGGCTGGGCTCGCTCGGCAGAACGAGCGTTGGCAGACAGAGCTCGCACCCGGGGCCGAGGGCTATCTCGGGCTGACGGGCGGGGTCGCCGACGACGGCTCGGTCATCCTGCTCGCACGCTTCGAGAGCGAGCAGGCGGCGAGAGCCAACAGCGCCCGCCCGGAGCAGGGTTCGTGGTGGAACGAGACGGCCAAGTACTTCGACGGGGACGTGACGTTCCGTGATTGTGCCGAGGTCGACGTCGAGCAGATCGGCGACCTCGACAGCGCGGGCTTCGTCCAGGTCATGCAAGGCACGTCGTCCGACAAGGCTCGGGTCCGCCAGCTCGGTCCGCAGCTGACGGCCGAGATCGCCGAGCTGCGGCCGGACGTGCTCGGCACCGTCATCGCCTGGGATGGGGACCACTTCACGCAGGTCGTGTACTTCCGGAGCGAAGCCGAAGCGCGCCAAGGCGAGACGAAGATGGACCAGGCCCCTGCGAAGCTGCGCGAGGTGATGGAGCTCGCGCGCGCCGATCGCTACATCGATCTCCGGGATCCCTGGATCAGGTCCGCGTCGAACTCGTGACACGTTGATGGCCGGCGCCGGGACCCAGCCGGGGTCCCGGCGCCGGCCTTCAGCTGCGTGTGACGGGGATCTTCTTCGCTGAGGTCTCCTTGGCCGCTGTCGGCATCGGCACGCGGATCTCGAGAACGCCGTCGTGGTACTCGGCCTTCACCGACTCGGCCGTCGTGCCGGCCGGCACCAGCAGGTCGCGCATGAACGAGCCGTAGCGGAACTCCGAGCGGTAGCCGGTCTTGCTCGTGTGCTCGGCCTTCTCTTCCTTGCGCGCCTCGATGTGCAGCATGTCGCCGTCGATCGAGATCTCGACATCCTTGTCAGGGTCGATGCCGGGGAGCTCGGCGCGCACGACCAGCGTGTCGCCCTCCCGGTACTCCTCGACCCGCAGCCAGCCGGCCTCCCAGTCGCGGTCGAACAGCCGCCAGATCATCTCGGGGAACTCGAACAGGTCACGTCGCATCAGAGTCATGTCGTGCTCCTTCGTGGACCGTCGATTCCATGGGACATCTGCTTTGCGACGAAAGCTAGGGGCGATCGTCACATTCACCATCCCGCGCACGGCTCTGCCGTGCGGCTCTAACGTTGCCGGCCTTGACCTACGTGCTGATCCACGGTGGCGGGTCGACGGCGCGGTTCTGGGACCGGCTGCTGCCGCACCTCGACCGGCCCGTGCTCGCGGTCGACCTGCCCGGCCGCGGCGCGCACCCTGGCGACTACGCCCGGGTCACCGTCGACGACGAGATCGCGTCGGTGGTGGCCGACGTCGAAGCCGCGGCCATCACCGACCCCCTCGTCGTGGTCGCGCACTCCTCGGGTGGGCTGCCCGTGCCCGGCGTGGTGGCGGCCCTGCGCGATCGCGTCGAGCGTGTCGTGCTCAATGCCGCGCTGGTGCCGGCGGAGGGCGGCTTGGGCCTCGACTGCATGCAGCCCCGGCACCGGGACGGCCTCGTCGCCGCGGTCGAGGCCGCGGAACGAGACGGGACGACGATCACGCTGCCCGGCGTGCCGGAGGGTCCGGAGCGCTTCCGTGCCACCTACGGCGGCGACCCTCTCGACGACGAGACGCTCGCGTTCGTCGTCGATCCGGTGCGCTGCGTGCCCGACGGGGTGCACCACTACTTCCAGCCGGTGTACTGGTCGAGGGCGGCGGGCGTGCCCGTCACCTATGTCGTCAACCAGCGCGACCGGCCGATCCCGGCCCCGTTGCAGGACGAGATGGCCGCCCGCCTTCCCGGCCAGGTCGACGTGGTCCGGATGGACTGCGGGCACGTTCCCGCGGTCACCCACCCGGAGCGGTTCGCACAGATCCTGTGCTCGCGAACGCGCTCGCGAGCTCACGCCAGCCGCTCTCGGGCACCGCGGTGAGATCGTCCTGCAGCACCTGGACGCACACGTGCGACGCGCCCGCCGTGAAGTGGGCGTCGACCCGCGCCACCGCGTCGTCGACCGAGCCGCAGGCGACGATCGCGTCGACCAGCCTCTCGCTGCCACCGCCGGCGAAGTCGTCGTCGTCGAAGCCGAGCCTGCGCAGGTTGTTGACGTAGTTCGGCGCGCGCAGGTACACGGCCATGCCCTTGCGGGCCATCTCGCGCGCGCGGTCACGGTCGGTGTCGAGCACCACCATCTGCTCGGGTGCGAGAATCGCGCCGGGCCCCAGGATCTCCCGGGCCTTCGCGGTGTGCTCGACGGGAACGAAGTACGGGTGGGCGCCGTCGGCCCGTTCGGCCGCGAGCCGCAGCATCTTCGGCCCGAGCGCGGCGAGCACGGTCGCGGGCCGCTCCTGCGGACCGACGGCGCGGAAGATCGCCTCGTCCATCTGCTGCAGGTACTCGACCATGTGCGAGTACGGCCGCGAGTAGTCGTGATGGCGCACGCGGTCGACGAGATGGTGGTGGCTGACACCGAGGCCGAGGAGGAAGCGGCCGGGGAACGCTTCTTCGAGCGACCGCTGGGTGTTCGCCATCGTCACCGGGTCACGGGCGTAGATGTTCGCGATGCCGGTGGCGATCCGCAGCCTCGAGGTCGCCTCCAGCAACCTGGTCGCGGTGATGAACGGGTCCCGCCCCACGGTCTCTGGGATCCACAGGGTCGGGAACCCGGCCGCTTCGAGTCGCTGGGCGATGCGCTGGGCCTCCGCGGACGGCACCGCGTCCAGGGTCCCGGTCCAGATGCCGACGCGGCCGAGATCGAATCGTTCCTGTCCCATGGGTCGAGTGTGTCACCGGGTTGCCAACCGTTTCACAGCGAGCTCTCAGCCAGTGCTGCGATGCTGGCGCCGTGGCCGGCGAACGCCTCCTGCTCGTCGACGACGAGGAGAACCTGCGATCCATGCTCGAAGCCGCCTTGCGCCACCTGGGCTTCGACGTGTGCACCGCGGCCGACGGGCGCGGGGCGCTCGCCGCAGCGGCGTCCGAACGGCCGGCCGTGATCGTGCTCGACGTGATGCTGCCCGACCTCGACGGCTTCGAGGTGTGCCGCCGCCTGCGGACCGAGGGGAACCGCACGCCGGTGCTGTTCCTCACCGCGCGAGATGGGACCGAGGACAAGGTCCGGGGACTCACCCTCGGCGGCGACGACTACCTCGTGAAGCCATTCAGTCTCGACGAGCTCGTCGCACGCGTGCAGGCCGTGCTGCGGCGGTCGGGCTTGGCGCAGCCGGACGCGAAGCTGCGATGCGCCGATCTCGAGATGGACGACGACGCGCACCGCGTGTGGCGCGCCGGTGTCGAGGTACAGCTATCGCCGACCGAGTACAACCTGCTGCGCTACCTGCTCGTGAACCAGGGCCGGGTGCTGTCGAAGGCGCAGATCCTCGACCACGTGTGGCAGTACGACTTCGGCGGCGACGGTGGCGTCGTCGAGACGTACATCGGCTACCTGCGCCGCAAGCTCGACACGACCGAGCACCGCCTGATCCACACCATCAGAGGCGTCGGCTACACCTTGCGAGCCGACTGAGCGGCGCCATGTCACTGCGCGCGCGGCTGCTGGTGGGCATGGCCGTGGTCGGGGTCGTGCTCGTCGTGGCCGCGATCGTCGTAACCCGCACCACCGAGTCCTACCTGGTTGATCGCGTCGACCAGCAACTGTTCGCCGCGCAGCCGGTGGTGCGCGGTGGCGGTTTCGAACGAGGCGGCCCGCCCGGTGTCGGGCCGAGACCGGGCGGCAACCTCAACACGCTGTACGTCGGGGTCGTCAACGGCGACCACGTCGAGACGATCACGACCCCCGCGTTCGTCGACTCCGGCGCTCCGGTACCGGCGATCGACGCCAGCCAGGCGCTCGACGAGGCCGGCAACCCGGTCCGGCGCCCGTTCACCGTCGGCACCTCACCGCCGTCGTCCACCCGCTACCGGGTACTCGCGTTCCGCGACGAGCGCACCGGCACGACCTTCGTCGGCGCGCTGTCGCTCGCGGACATCGATGCGTCCGTGAACCGGCTGGTGTGGCTCGAGGTCGTCGCGACCGCGCTGATCGTCGGCATCCTCGGGCTCGTCGCGTTCTGGGTGATCCGGCTCGGCGTCCGTCCGCTCAAGGAGATGACGAAGACCGCCGTCGCGATCGCGGGTGGCGACCTGTCCCACCGCGTGCCGGCGGGGCAGGCCGGCACCGAGGCCGGCGACCTCGGGAACGCGCTGAACGCGATGCTGACCGAGATCGAGCAGGCACTCGCGGTACGGGCCGCATCCGAAGCGCGCTTGCGCCAGTTCATCGCCGACGCGTCCCACGAGCTGCGCACCCCGGTTGCGACCGTGCGCGGGTACGCCGAGCTGTACCGGCGGGGCGGGCTCGCCGGCGAGGACGCGCTGGCGCAGGCGATTCGCCGCACCGAGGACGAGGCCGTCCGCATGGGCGTGCTCATCGACGACCTGCTGCTGCTCGCCCGGTTGGATCAGGGTCGCCCGCTCGACTTGGTACCGGTCGACCTCGGTGTCCTCGCCGTCGACGCGATCGCCGATGCCCGCGCCCGCGATCCGAGCCGCCCGATCACCGCGTCGGTGTCCGAAGGGATCGTGGTCCCCGGTGACGAGCACCGCCTGCGCCAGGTGCTCGCCAACCTCGTCGGCAACGCGCTGGTCCACACACCGGCAGGTACGGCGATCGACGTGTCAGTGCAGGGCAGCGACGGTCGAGCGGTGCTCGAGGTGTCCGACAGCGGTCCGGGCATGACGCCCGAGGTCGCGGCGCGGGCGTTCGAGCGATTCTCCCGCGGCGATCCCTCGCGGTCTCGTGACCATGGCGGCTCGGGTCTCGGTCTGTCGATCGTGCAGGCGATCGTCGAGGCCCACCACGGCTCCGTCGTGCTCGACAGCGCGCCCGGCCGTGGCACCACCGTGCGCGTCACGCTGCCGCGCGCGACGTCGTAGCGCTCGTAACGGCCGGGATCAGTCGCGGGTCGCAGGCACGGTGCCGAGCCGGCCGGCGTGGAAATCGTCGAACGCCTGCACGAGCTCCTCACGCGTGTTCATGACGAACGGTCCGTAGGCTGCTACCGGCTCGCGGATCGGCTGGCCCCCGAGCACGAGCACCTCGAGGTTCGCGGTGCGGCTGTCCTGCGTGCGGTCGGCGGCGATGCGGATTGCCTCGCCGTGGCCGAGCACGGCGAGCTGCCCCCCGGTGACCGCCACTTGGCCCGCGCCGACCGACCCGGTGCCGGCCAGCACGTAGACGAGCGCGTTGAACTCGGGCGCCCACGGCAGGTCGAGCTGCGCGCTCGGCGCAACGCTGGCGTGGACCGCCGCGATCGGCGTGTGCGTGATCCCCGGCCCGTGCTGCCCCGCGACGTCGCCGGCGATCACTCGTACGAGCGCGCCACCGTCGGCTGACGCGAGCAGGACGACGTTGTCGCGGCCGATGTCCTGGTAGCGCGGCGGAACGAACTTGTCGCGTGACGGCAGGTTGACCCACAGCTGGATGCCGTGGAACAGACCGCCGCTCGCGACCAGCGATTCGGGTGGTCGCTCGATGTGCAAGATGCCCGCGCCGGCGGTCATCCACTGCGTGTCGCCGTTCGTGATCACCCCGCCGCCGCCGGTGGAGTCTTGGTGCTCCATCACGCCGTCGATCATGTAGGTGACGGTCTCGAAGCCGCGATGCGGGTGCCAGGCCGTGCCTCGGGGTTCGCCCGGGCCGTAGTCGACCTCGCCCATCTGGTCCATGTGCACGAACGGGTCGAGGTCCGCGAGATTCACGCCTGCGAACGCACGCCGCACCGGGAACCCCTCGCCTTCGAAGCCGCGCGGCGCGGTGGTGACGCTGCGGACCGGCCGGACCCTGGTGGCCTCGGGCAGAACGGGTAGCGAGGGGATGGTGGTCAGGTCGTCGACGGTCACGGCAGGCATGGCGGATCCTTCAGGAGCTCGGTGTTGGGTTCGGCACAGAACGCTTTCGGCCCGCCGGAGCTTCCCCGGTCCGAGGCTAGAGTGATCCGACCACACGGCCCCATCGTCTAGTGGCCTAGGACACCACCCTCTCAAGGTGGCGGCACGGGTTCGAATCCCGTTGGGGCTGCTCGCCGTCCGCAACGATCCGGCTCAGCGCGACCGTTTCGGTCGCTTTCAGCCGGATCGTTGGGCGAGGAGACGGCGCGGCCGGCTCAACTGCTTGCGCCGGCGTGCTCCCACAGGGACTTCAGGTCACGCGGCAGCACCGCCGCGACATCGGCGGCCTCCTCGGGCACCAGCGAGCGAAGCGTCTCGAACACCGCGGCGATCACGGGCTCGGCACGGTCGGCCGGCAGCGCGTCGGTCGTGCTCACGACGCGGGCAACGAACTGCTCGACCGTCTTCGGCGGCGTCATCCCCTCGCCGGCGAAACGGCGCGGTGGGGCGAACATCGCACGCACATCTTCCGGCAGATGCGTCGCAACCTGGTGCCGCTCGCCGTCCGGCAGTCGCTCGGCCAGCGCTGCGAGCACCGCGCGCACGACACGCGGCGCCCCCTCGGCGGGTGCTCCCGCATCGACCGCGGCGGCGATGAGGCGGTTGCGCGCCGCAGACGGTTGCTCGGCGGCGTGACCTTCCGACGGCCGCGTGTTGCCTCGGCCGAGCCCGACGTGCAGATACGACTCGACGCTGCGCACGCCGGATACGGCCGCGACCGCGCGCTCGATCTCCTCGGCGTCCACCGCGTCGCCGACCTCGCCGTGGAGGAGCGCGACATGGTCCTCCACCATCACATGAACGTGGGGGATGTCGAGGCGCTTCTCCAGGGGCCCGATCGACGAGCGGATGCGGTCGGCGAGCACCGTGTCGATCACGTCCGGGTCTGGATGCCCACCTCGCACCCGGTAGGCCAGGCCCTGCACCCGCCCGCCGGCCCACCGCAGCCGCTTGCTCACCTCGTGCAGCTGGCGGCTCACGACCCGGTTTGCCTTCGTTCCGGGACGGAACAGGGCCACGCCACCGGCGAACGCCAACCCCTCCACCGTTCGTCGCATCATCCTCCGCATGGGTTGTGCCTCCTCGATGTCGACCAGTGCTGTCATCCTCCGTACTTCCCATCTGCTACCGCCAGAGTTCATCGTCACCAACGGTGGCCGGCTCGCTGCCGGCGCCACGGGCTGCGAGACTCCGCCCATGGGAGAGGTCGCTGAGGCGTATGCCGGTTGCCGCGAGAGGATCTCGGCCTTGACGGCGCACCTCGACGACGACGCCGCGGCGCGGGCCGTGCCGGCATGTCCTGCGTGGTCGGTGCATGACGTCGTCGCGCACGTTGCCGGCGTGGTCGACGACGCGTTGGCCGGCCGCCTCGACGGCGTCGCCACCGATCCATGGACCGCGGCGCAGGTCGAGCGCCGCCGCGGTGTACCGGTCGCGGCAATCCTCGAGACCTGGAGCGAGCAGGCACCCGCGTTCGAGAACCTGCTCGACAGCATCGGCCCCCCGGGGCACCAGGCGGTCGCTGACATCGTGACCCACGAGCACGACATCCGGCTCGCGCTCGGCCAGCCGGGCGCCCGCGACAGCGACGCGGTGCGCATCGGACTCGGCTTCGTCGTGCAGGGCTTTGCTGGTGCGGCGGCGCGCAACGGCACGCCGGTCCTTGTGGTGTGCGACGGCGAGCACCTCTCCGGCGACGACGACGCGCCCGTCGCGCTGCACGGCTCCGCCTTCGACCTGCTCCGCGCGATGACAGGACGGCGCAGCCTTGAGCAGCTGCGGGCGATGACCTGGCAGGGCGAGGTGGACCCGGTGCTGCCCGCGTTCACGTTCGGTCCGTTCCGCCCGGCGACTGTCGCACTCGACGAATAACCTCGGCTGCGGGCCGCCACGCACGGCCGGCGGGAGCCGCCATGAGCCGGTCGGCGGCCGTCGCTCAGGTCAGCTCGACGGCCGGCGCGACGAACTGGGAGTTGTAGAGGCGGTAGTAGGCCCCTTCGCGCTGAAGCAGGTCGTGGTGCGAGCCCTGCTCGACGATCCGGCCGTGCTCCATGACCAGGATGTTGTCCGAGCCGCGGATCGTCGACAGGCGGTGCGCGATCACGAAGCTCGTGCGCTGAGCCCGCAACGCGTTCATCGCCTGCTGCACCAGCATCTCCGTGCGGGTGTCCACCGAGCTCGTCGCCTCGTCGAGGATGAGGATGGCGGGGTCGGCGAGGAATGCGCGGGCGATGGTGATGAGCTGCTTTTCGCCCGCGCTGATGTTGTCGCCTTCCTCGTTGATCTCGGTGTTGTAGCCGTCGGGCAACGAATGCACGAACCGGTCGACATAGGTCGCACGGGCGGCGGCGAGGATCTCCTCGTCGGTCGCGTCGGGGCGGCCATAGCCGATGTTGTCGCGGATGGTGCCGCCGAACAGCCACGTGTCCTGCAGCACCATGCCGATCTTCGAGCGCAGCTCGCGCCGCGGCATCGTCGCGATGTCGCGGCCGTCGAGGAGGATGGCGCCGCCCTGCAGTTCGTAGAACCGCATGATCAGGTTCACGAGCGTCGTCTTGCCGGCTCCGGTCGGCCCGACGATCGCGATCGTCTGGCCGGGCTCGGCCACGAGCGACAGCGACTCGATCAGCGGATTGTCCGGGTCGTAGGAGAACGTGACGTCGCGGAACTCGACCCGGCCTCGCACCGGTGGCGGGTCGACGGTGGCGGGGGGCTCGGGACTCTGCTCCTCGGCGTCGAGGAACTCGAGCACGCGCTCGAGCGACGCGATGCCGGACTGGAACACGTTCATCATCGACGCGAGCTGGGTGAGCGGCATCGAGAACGTGCGCGAGTACTGGATGAACGCCTGGATGTCGCCGACGGTGATCGCGCCGGCGGCTACCCGCAGTCCGCCGACCACGGCGACGAGCACATACTGCACGTTGCCCATGAACATCGTCACGGGCTGCATGAGGCTCGACATGAACTGCGCCCCGAACGACGCCTCGTACAACTCGTCGTTCGTCTCCCGGAAGCGGCGCTCGACCTCGCGCTGGCGTCCGTAGGCCTTCACGATCGCATGGGCGGTGAAGGTCTCCTCGATCTGCGCGTTGAGGATGCCGGTGTTCTTCCACTGCGAGATGAACCGCGGGCGCGCCCGGGCCGCGATCGCCCGCATGCCGAACACCGACACCGGCACCGTGGTCAGCGCCACCAGAGCCAGCAACGGCGAGATCGTGAACATCATCACCGCCACCCCGATGAGCAGCAGCACCGACGTGAGCATCTGGCTCAGGGTCTGCTGGAGGCTCTGGGCGATGTTGTCGATGTCGTTGGTGACCCGGCTCAGCAGGTCGCCGCGCTGCTGGCGGTCGATGTAGGCGAGCGGCAGCACGTTCACCTTGTCCTCGACCATGGCCCGCAAGCGGAACATGAGCCGCTGCACGACACCGGCAAGCGTGTACGCGCTGATGACGGCGAGCGCTGCCGAGCCGCCGTACAGCAGCACCGCGTCGATCAGCACGCCGTGCAACGACGTGAAGTCGATCCCCCGGTGGGTGAGGACGCCGCGCACGATGATGTCGGTCCCGTGCCCGAGCACGCGGGGCCCGAAAACGTTCAGCACCGCGCTCGTGATGGCGATGGCGCCGACGAACACGAGCAGGTACCGCTCGGGGCCGAGCAGCCGGATCAGCCGGCGCAGCGAGTTGCCGAAGTCCTTCGAGCGCTCGGTCGGCACCCCGGCCGAGTTCCAGCGCCCGGCGGCGCGGGTCTCGGGCGCGGCGAGGTCGAGCTCGGGGTCGTCCTGATGCTCGTCGCGGTCGAGGATCGTCACGCCGCCGTCTCCCGCTCGCCGATCTGCGACTGCACGATCTCCTCGTAGGTCGGGCAGTCGCGCAGGAGCTCGTCATGGGTGCCCCGGCCGACCAGCACGCCGTCGTCGAGCACGAGGATCTCGTCGGCGTTCGAGATCGTCGACACCCGCTGTGCCACGACGACCACCGCCGCATCCCGCGTCACGGGGGCCAGCGCCGCCCGCAGGCGGGCGTCGGTCGTGAGGTCGAGCGCCGAGAAGGAGTCGTCGAAGATGTAGATGTCCGGGCGGCGCACGACGGCACGGGCGATCGCCAGGCGCTGGCGCTGGCCGCCCGACACGTTCGTGCCGCCCTGCTCGATGCGGGCGTGCAGGCCGCCCGGCATCGACCGCACGAACTCTGCGGCCTGCGCGACCGTCAGCGCGGCCCACATGTCGTCCTCGGTGGCGTCGAGGTTCCCGAAGCGCAGGTTGCTGGCGATCGTGCCGGAGAACAGGTAGGGCCGCTGGGGGATCAGCCCGATCGTGCTCCAGAGGATGTCCGGGTCGAGCTCGCGCACGTCGACGCCGCCGACGAGCACCGAGCCGGAGGTCGCGTCGAACAGCCGGGGGATGAGGTTGACCAGCGTGGTCTTGCCCGAGCCGGTGCTGCCGACGATCGCGGTCGTCTGGCCCGGCTTGGTCAGGAACGAGATGCCGCTCAACACGGCGTGCTCGGCGCCGGGGTAGTGGAAGCCGACCTCGCGCATCTCGATCGTGCCCGGAGTCGCCAGCTTGCGCACCGGCACGGCCGGCGGCCGCACGCTGGTGCCGGTGTCGAGCACCTCCTGGATGCGTCCCGAGGACACCGCGGCGCGGGGGATCATCGAGATCATGAACGTCGCCATGACCACCGACATGAGGATCTGCACGAGGTAGGTGAGGTAGGCGATCAGCGAGCCGACCTCCACGGAGCCGGTGGCGACGCGGTCGGCGCCGAGCCACAACACGCCGACGCTGGATGCGTTGATGAGGAAGTTCACCGTCGGGAACATCGACGACATGAGCCGGCCGGCTCGCAGCGACACGACCGTGAGCTCGTCGTTGGCCACCTGGAACCGGCGGGTCTCCTCGGGCTCCCGCACGAAAGCCCGCACCACCCGGATGCCCGTGATCTGCTCGCGCAGCACCCGGTTGACCTGGTCGATGCGCTCCTGCATCAGCCCGAACGCGGGCACCATCTGCGAAACGAGGATGCCGAGCACCACCGCGGCCACCGGCATCGCCACCACGAGGATCACCGACAGCCCGACGTCCTCGCGCAACGCCATCACGACGCCGACCACCATCGTGATCGGTGCTGCGATCGCCATCGTACAGGCCATGACGACGAGCAGCTGGACCTGCTGCACATCGTTGGTGATCCGCGTGATCAGCGACGGCGCGCCGAACGTCCCGACCTCCCGCGCCGAGAACCCGGTGACCTGGTGGAAGAGGTTCTTGCGCAGGTCGCGTCCGAAGCTCATCGCGACCTTGCCGCCGAAATAGACCGCGGCGACGGTGAAGGTGATCTGCACGAGCGCGCACAGCACCATCACCGCGCCCCATGTGTAGATGTAACCGACGTCGCCTGGGAGCACGCCCCGGTCGATGATGCGGGCGTTGATCGTCGGCAGCGTCAGCGACGCGGAGGTCTGGACGATCTGCAGCAGTACCACACCGGCCAGCACCTTCCGGTAAGGGCCGAGGTGGCTGCGGAGCAGCCGGCTCAGCACCGCGAGGCCTTCGTGGTCGCGGCGATCGCGGTCGACGCCGGCGACGGCCTGGCGACGCCGTGCAGGAAGAACTGCACCAGCTCGCGCGGCGCCATCGGCTCGCCGGCGAGCATCGGATGGGTGAGCGACAGCGTGAGCGCGCGCAACAGGCGCGCCGCCTGCGCCGGCGACACTGCCAGCGCGGCACGGTAGCGGTCGAACAGGGCGGTGAGCGCGTCGCTGTCGGTCATCGGCCGCCGCGCGTGTTCGTGGAAGCGCGTGCCGACGCTGGACAGCAGCCGCCAGATGTTGACGACGCGCTCCTGGAGGATGGCGACCGCGGCTTCGAGAACCGTTTCGAGGTCCTGGTCGAGGTCGATCGCACCGAGCGCCGCTTCGAGCGGCGCGGGATCACAGGCCGCTTCGACCACCGCGGTGATCACCGCGTCCTTGTCGTCGAAGACGCGAAAGATCGTCCCTTCCGCGACGCCGGCGGCGTCGGCGATCTGGCGGGTGGTGACCCGGTCGCCGTGCTCGACGAGCAACGGCAGCGTGGCGCCGACGATGGCCGAGCGCCGCTCGTCCGGGGGTAGGGCGGTGGCGCGCATCGGGCAACCATAGCTGAGTGAGCACTCACTCACACAACCCGACTGAACCTTGGCGGGCCCGTGCGCTTTCCTTGGGCCCGTGACCGTCGACGAGGTCTCGCTGTTCCTCGCGCTCCTGGCCGTGCTCACCGAGGCCGGGGTGCTGGCCGGTGCCGTCCTCGCCGCCGGTGGCCGGGTCGTCCCCACGCTCGGTCGCGCGCGGGACGCTGCGCTGGCCGCGGTCGGGCCGCAGGCGCTCGCGCTCGCGTTCGCGATCGCAGCGGTGTCGATGGCCGGCAGCCTCTACTTCTCGGAGGTCGCGAACTTCACGCCCTGCCGGCTGTGCTGGTACCAGCGCATCTGCATGTACCCACTGGTGCCGTTGCTCGGTATCGCGGCGTGGCGGCGCGACCTCGCGATCCGACCCTACGGGATCGTGCTCGCGCTCAGCGGTCTCGCCATCTCCTCGTACCACGTCCTGCTCGAACGCGTGCCCAGCCTCGAGTCGTCGAGCGTGTGCGAGGTGTCGAACCCGTGCACGCTCATCTGGGTCGAGCGGCTCGGTTACCTGACCATCCCCGCGATGGCGCTGTCCGGCTTCGCCGGCATCGCGCTGTTGCTCCTGATCGCAAGGGAGCGTCGATGACTGCTACGCAACGCCGCAACCGCACGCGCGCTCGGAACGCGCCACCTCCGAGCCGTTCGACGTGGTTGTGGGTCGGTCTCGTCACCGTCGTGATCGGCGCGGCGCTGATCGCTGTCTTCGCGTCCCGCGACTCGTCGTCGCCGTCGCAGCCGGGCGTCGCGCAGACGCGGCCGGTGCAGATCACCGGTGCTCCGCTGCCCGCGCTCGGAAGCGGCGCCGACCCCGCGGTCGGGCTGCCCATACCCGAGGTGCAGGGCGCGGGTTTCGACGGCACACCGCTCGCCATCACCCGCGATGGCCGGCCCAAGCTCGTCATGTTCGTGGCGCACTGGTGCCCGCACTGCCAGCGTGAGGTCCCGCTGATCGTCGCGCACCTGCGGACCGCGACCGTGCCCGCCGGCGTCGATCTCTTCGCGGTCAGCACCGCGGCGAGCGATGCCCGCCCGAACTTCCCGCCGTCGGCGTGGCTCGCCGACGAGGGCTGGGGGGTGCGCACGCTGGTCGACTCCGCGTCGAGCGAGGCGAGCGCCGCGTTCGGCGTCTCGGGGTTCCCGTTCTTCGTGGCGGTGGACGCCAACGGCAACGTGGTCGCCCGCACCTCGGGCGAGATCAGCATGGACACCTTCGACGGCTTGGTCGCGCGCGCGGCCGGCCGCGACGACCGCGCTCCGGACCCGACGCTGCCGGTTCGCTAGGCCACCGCGATCGTTCCGTCCGGCCCGATGCTCGCGGCCGCCGTGCCGAAGTCATCGGCCGACAGCCGGTTCATGACAGCGATGGCGTCGCCGCCATGCACCGGTCTTCCCTTGCCGGCGAAGGTAGTCGGGACGATGCGCGCGGCCCGCAGCTCACCCGTCGCCGACAGCGTCACCCGCAGGATGGCCGAGTTGTCGAGCGCACCACCCGTCGAGAAGTTCCCGAAGCCGGCGAAGTTGCCGAGGCTGTACGCGATCAGGTGCTCCTTGTAGCGCTCGATGCCGCGCAGCACGTGTGGCCCGCTGCCGATCACCACGCTGGCGCCGTTGTCGATGGCGAGGTGGGCGAACGCCTGCGGGTTGCCGCGGTTCTCACCGAGGTACGACTCGGTCTGCCCGGTCACGTGCTGCGCGCCCGTGCCCTCCGCGCCCGCATGCATGTACACGACGACGACGTCGGCTCGGCTCTTCGCCGACCGGACGAGCGCGGCCGCTGCGGGGAGGTCGAGCAGGCTCGCGGTGTTGTCGTAGGGCGCGAAGCCGACGAACGCGACCTGGATCGGCCCGGCAGCCACGACCGTGACCTGCCCGGGAAGGCCGGTCTGGGCCATGCCAGCCGCCCTGATCGCCGCGACCGTGTCGTCCTCACCGGCTTTGCCGAAGTCGAACGAGTGGTTGTTCGCGTTGTTGAGCATCGTGAACCCGGCGGACGCGAGCTCGCCGGCGATCGCGGGTGGCACGCTGAACGCGAAGCAGTTGCCCGACGTCGAGCCGGCGCATTTGCTGGCCGCGGTGTTGTCGGTGAGCGTGCCCTCGAGGTTGGCGAACACGATGTCGGCGCCGGTGGTCAGGTCGTCGTGGACGGCGTCGAAGTACCGCGCCGCGTTCGCGGGGTAGCTGCCGTCCTTGCCGAGCATCACGTCGCCGACCGCGGTGAGCGTGAACGACGTGTCAGGAGGCGGTGCCGGCCGGACCGGCGGTGAGGACGCGGTGGACCCGGTCGACTCGCCGGGCGCGGCCGGGGGGGCGACCGTGCCGGTTGCGGCCGCCGCCCGGTCATGGTGCCGCTCCCGCACGACCACCACGGCGGCGACGGCGGCGGCGACCATGACGAGCGTGGCGGCCGTCCAGGCAGCGCCGCGGCCCCGGCGGGCGTGGGCAGGGCGGCGGCGCGGCACCACTCCATTGTCGCCGCGTAGGTCCTAGGGTCCGGACATGACGCGAATCCGCTTCGATCTGATGACCGGCGCGGCGACGTGGGAGAAGACCGCGCAGGTGGCGCGGGACGCCGCGGCAGCCGGGTTCTCCGGGCTGCTGTTCACCGAGACGTCGCAGACGCCGTGGATGTCGATGGCCGCGGCGGCGATGGCAGCACCTGACCTCGAGCTGTCGACCGGCATCGCGGTCGCCTTCCCGCGCAGCCCGATGGTGGCAGCGGGGATCGCGTGGGAGCTGGCCGAGAACACCAAGGGCCGGTTCCGGCTGGGGCTCGGCAGCCAGGTCAGGGCCCACGTCGAGCGCCGGTACGGGAGCCACTTCGACCCGCCCGGCCCGCGCCTTCGCGACTACGTGCTCGCGGTGCGCGCCTGCTTCCGGGCCTTCCGCGGCGACGGGCCTCTCTCGTACGAGGGCCGGTTCTACCGGCTCTCGCTGCTCCCGGCCGCATGGGCGCCCCGTCCGCACCCGTACGGCAACATCGCGATCGACATCTCCGCGGTCGGCCCGTGGATGTGCCGCATGGCCGGTGAGGTCGCCGACGGCATCCATGTCCACCCGCTGCACTCGATCCCGTACCTCGAGAACCGGCTGCTGCCCGCCGTCGCCGAGGGCGCAGCGAAGGCGGGCCGCTCACCGGACGACGTGGCGCTCACGATCCCGGTGTTCGCGATCCCCGGCGACACCCCCGAAGAGCGGGCGCCGCTCATCGAGCGCACCCGCATGCAGATCGCGTTCTACGGCTCGACGCGCAACTATGCGTTCCAGTTCGACGACCTGGGCTTTTCGGGCACGTCGGCGCGCCTGAACGAGCTGATGAAAGCGGGCGACCTCGCCGGCATGGCAGCGACGATCACCGACCAGATGCTCGAGCACTTCGCGGTCATCGCGCCGTGGGACGAGCTCGCCGACGCGTTGGTCGCGCGCTACGGCCGCTACGCCACGCGGCTCGTGATGTACCTCGCGCAGGAATCGATCGAGCGCGACCCGGCTGCGCTCGGCAAGTGGGGCGAGGTCGCCCGCGCGGTGAGGTCAGCCGCGATTCGCTGAGCGGAACCGCACGCAGCATGACCCCGGTTGGGGGTCGAGCTCCGCCACCAGGCCGATACCGGTCTGGTCGATCGCGGCGCTGAGCAGGTCGTGGTTCAGATGGCACACCAGCTCGAGGTGGTCGCCGACGAGGTGGTGGAACGGGCAGTTGCGCAACCGGATGCCGTCGGGCTCGACCACCGGTGCATAACCCCGCTCGCCGAGCTCGCCGACCAGCTCGTCGACCGTGCGGGCGTGCAGCGCCTTGCCGAGGCGGCGGCCGGCGGCACGGGTGGCGCGCCGCAGCGCCCGCCGCGCCGCGCCGGTGCGCTCGGTCTCGATCGCGGTGGCGAGCAGGTGCGCGACGAGCGTGTCGTCGCGCGCGGGGAGCTGCACGGTGACCTCGACATCGGCCGGCCGGTACAGCTTCGCCGGCCGGCCCGCGCCCGGGCCGGCGCGACCCGTGCGACGCGCGTACGAGACCTCGAGCAGCCCGTCGTCGACGAGGCGGTCGAGGTGGTAGGCGACCAGGCCGCGCTTCGCGCCGGTCGCCTCGGCCAGCTCGTCGCGCCCAACCGGGCCCGGATGATCGGCGACCAACTGGTACAGCCGGCGGCGCAACGGATCGCAGAGCCCGGCGATCGTGTCGATGGCCTCGTCACCTCGCCGGTGGGGCAGGCCGGTCGTCATGCCGCAACTCTACTACAGCTTCTATTGACAATAGAAGTCCCTGTTCGATTGAATGCCGGCATGCGCCACTTCTCGGTCCGCCCCGCGATCACGCTCAAGGGACGCAGGTTCAAGGGCCTGCGAGGGTGGGCGGGCAAGCCCCTCCACCCGCCGTTGACCGACATCCCGGTCGCCGCCTACGTGCTCGCCGCGGCGTTCGACGTGATCTCGCTCGTCGGCGGTGACGGCCACGCGTGGGCGCGCGAGCTCTGGCACGCAGGCACCTTCACCTTCATCGGTGGTGCGATCGTCTCCCTGCTCACGGCCCTAACCGGGTTCGTCGACTGGTTGCGGTCGTCCGAGCCCGGCACGCAAGCCCGCCGCACCGCCAACACCCACGCGACGATCATGCTGACCGTCACCGTGCTGACGCTGGCTGACATCGCCGCACGGCTCAACGGGTACCACACCAACCAGTCCACGCCCGCCGGAGTCATGATCCTGTCGCTCGTGATCGCGGCGCTCGTGTCGGTCGGGTCGACCTACGGCGGCAGCCTCGTCTACGACTACGGCTTCAACGTCGAGACCGCCGGTGACAGCCCGGTGTGGCACAAGTCCGAGACCGACGTGTTCCCCGGAGATCCGCATTGACGGCACATCCGACCGCACTGCACCTGCTGGACGACACCGACACGGACGGCGTCGAGCTCGACGGCACTGATGTCGATGCTCTCGGTGTCGATGTCGATGCCGCGGCGCGCGCCGCGCGCGACCTATTGGTGGCGCTCGGCGCTGACCTCGACTCGCCCGGTCTCGCCGACACGCCGCGGCGCATGGCGCGGGCGTACGCCGAGATGCTCACACCGCGCCCGTTCAACCCCACAACGTTCCCGAACGACGGCGGCTACGACGAGCTCGTGCTGGCGCGCGCCATCCCGTTCTCGTCGCTGTGCGAGCACCACCTGCTGCCCTTCATCGGCGTCGCGCACGTCGGCTACATCCCCGCGGACCGGATCATCGGCTTGTCGAAGCTGGCGCGCGTCGTCGAGTTCTTCGCGCGGCGGCTCCAGGTACAGGAGCGCATGACCGTGCAGATCGCATCCTGGCTCCAGGAGCACCTCGAGCCGAAAGGGGTCGGCGTGGTGCTCGAAGCCGAGCACCTCTGCATGTCGTTGCGCGGCGTGCGGCTTCCGGGTCCCCGCACGACCACGTCCTCGGTGCAGGGCCTGCTCCGCAACGACGCGCGGACCCGCCAGGAGTTCTTCGCGCTTACCGAGTCGCCCACTCGCTGAACGAGAACCATCCCCGCGCCGGCGGACGCGGCGCGTGCAAGCTGACGGCATGCGGGTTGCCCGCGCCGGTACCAGGGTTGCCGTCGCCGCTGCCGTCGGCATCGCCTGCTTCGCCGTCCTGATCATCACCCAGCCCTGGCAGGTGGCGCTGCTCGGCGCGTGGGACCTGGCCGCCGCGGTGATGGTCGGGTGGATCGTCGCGGTGACCGCGACGATGTCGCCGTCGGAAACCGAGCGCTTCGCCACCCGAGAGGACACGTCGCGCGCGGTGGCCGACGCCCTTCTCGTCGCCGCATGTGTCGCGAGCCTCGCCGGCATCGCCTTCCTGCTCGTCAAGGCCTCACAGCAGCACGGCTCGTTCAAGGCCGTCGCCATCGGCCTCGCCGTGCTCAGCGTCGTGCTCTCGTGGCTGCTCGTCCACGTCGTGTTCACGCTGCGTTACGCGGACCTCTACTACCGCGACCGGGGCGGCATCGACTTCAACAGCGAGGAAGAGCCCGACTACCACGACTTCGCCTACCTCGCGTTGACGATCGGCATGACCTACCAGGTCTCGGACACCGACCTCACGTCGCGGCAGATGCGCCGGACCGCCACTCGTCACGCACTGCTGTCGTTCCTGTTCGGCACGATGGTCATCGCCCTCACGATCAACGTCGTCGCAGGGCTGTTGAACAGGTAGACCAGCAGATGGTCGCCTGATCATCCGATCGCTGTGCAACACGCAGGCCGTCTGGCCAGCTCCCCGCACGATCTGCCCTGCTCTCGGGCAGCGCCTTGAACGTCTTGTCCTGCGCCTGCACGCTGGAGGGGTGATCGGTCGTGCCGACGAGGTCGCGCTCCCCGCCGATCACCCGGGGTTCAGCGACCGGATCTACCGTGAGCGCCGCGCCCGCATCGCGGCGCTGGCGTCGTCGCACCGGCCCGGCTCGCCCATCCCCGAGGTGCCGTACACCGATGTGGAGCACGAGGTGTGGTCACTCGTGTCGCGCGAGCTGGCGGCGAAGCACGAGCGGCTCGCGTGCCGCGAGTACCGCGAGTCGGCCGCTCGCCTCGATCTGCCGCATGATCGGGTGCCCCAGCTCCAGGAGGTCGACGAACGGCTCGCCGCGCTGACCGGGTTCCACGTTCGGCCCGTGCCGGGGCTCGTGCCGACGCGCGACTTCTATGGCGCGCTCGCCGACCGCACGTTCCTTGCCACCCAGTACGTACGGCATCACTCGGTGCCCTTCTACACGCCGGAGCCCGACGTCATCCACGAGGTCATCGGCCACCTCAACATGCTCGCCTCGCCCGCGTTCGCCGACCTGTACGAGGCCGCGGGCGCCGCGTCGCGCCGCACGAAGTCGGATGAGGCGCTCGAGTTCTTCTCGCGGGTGTTCTGGTTCACGATCGAGTTCGGTGTCGTGTGGGAGGACGGGGAGCTGCGGGCCTACGGCGCCGGCCTGCTGTCTTCGTTCGGCGAGCTCGACGTGTTCCGCCGCGCCGAGATCCGTCGCTGGGACATCGACGCGATGGGCAGGACCGACTACGACATCACGCGCTACCAGCCGGTCCTGTACGCGGCACCCTCGCCGGCGCGCCTCGTCGAGGACTTGAAGGCCTTCTTCACGTCCTACGCCCTCGAACCTGGGGTCACTTCGGCCCCGATAGGGGCCGAAGTGCACCAACATTCGTAGGGCCGGTAGCGTCCCGCGGCATGGACATCTCGGGAGCTGCTGCGATCGTGACCGGTGGGGCCTCGGGCCTCGGTGAGGCGACGGCTCGGCGCCTGGCCGAGCGCGGGGCCCACGTCGTGATCGCCGACCTGCAGGACGACAAGGGACAGCTGGTCGCAAAGGAGATCGACGGCGCCTTCGCGCACACCGACGTGACCTCCGAGGACGACGTCATCGCCGCGGTCGAGACCGCGACGGACCTCGGGCCGCTGCGTGTCCTCGTCAACTGCGCCGGGATCGGCTGGCCCCAGCGCACGATCGGCAAGGACGGTCAGTACTCGTCTGCCCACGGCCTCGACATCTTCACCAAGGTGGTCCAGATCAACCTCATCGGCACCTTCAACTGCATCCGGCTCGCGGCCACCGCGATGAGCCAGACCGAGCCGCTCGATCAGTACGGCGAGCGGGGCGCGATCGTGAACACCGCCTCGGTGGCCGCGTTCGACGGACAGATCGGCCAGGCCGCCTACTCGGCGTCGAAGGGCGGCGTGGTTGGCATGACGCTGCCGATCGCACGCGACCTCGCCGCGGTCGGCATCCGCGTCAACACCATCGCGCCCGGACTCATCGACACGCCCATCTACGGGCAGGGTGAGGGCGCGGAGCAGTTCAAGGAGCGCCTCAAGGCCGGTGTCTTGTTCCCGCACCGGCTGGGCACGGCGGACGAGTTCGCGACGCTCGCCGTCGAGCTGGTCACGAACAGCTACATGAACGCGGAGACGATCCGTATCGACGGCGGCATCCGCATGCAGCCGAAGTAGGACGTCACTCCCCCGGGGTCGGTTTCGTGGGCGCGGGGAGCGTCGGTACGATGCGCGCCGTGCCCGCCCCCTGCAGGGCACTGGAGGTGGGTGTTCGTGCACGTCGTGGTCGTCGGGTGTGGCCGGGTTGGCTCCGGTCTCGCCGAAGCCGTCGAGGCAGCCGGTCACACCGTGGGCATCATCGATCGCAGGGAACAGGCGTTCCGCCGGTTGTCCCCGTCGTTCTCGGGCAAGCGGGTCGTCGGCGTCGGTTTCGACCGTGACCGGTTGCGCGACGCGGGGATCGACGAAGCCGTCGCGGTCGCCGCGGTGACCAACGGCGACAACTCGAACATCATGATCGCCCGCGTCGCGAAGGAGACGTACGGCATCGAGCACGTGGTTGCCCGCATCTACGACCCGCGCCGTGCCGCGATCTACGAGCGGTTGGGCATCCCCACCGTGGCCACCGTCCAGTGGACGATCGAGCGGGTGCTGCGCCGGGTCCTGCCCGACACGCAGGCGCTCGAGTGGATCGATCCGAGCGCGCGGGTGTGCCTGGTCGAGCGCCAACTGCCCGCGACGTGGGCCGGCCGGCGCGTCGCCGAGCTCGAGCTGGACGGACGGGCGCGCATCGTGGCGCTCGCTCGCCTGGGCGTCGCCCAGCTCCCGCGACCGGACCTCGTGGTCCAAGACGGTGACGTGGTGTACGCCGCGGTCAGCGGCGACGACATCGGCGCGTTCGACGAGCGGCTCGCGGGCGCGAGCGCAGGAGCCCACTGATGCGCGTCGTCATCGCCGGTGGGGGCAAGGTCGGCACCTTCATCGCGAGCGAGCTGCACAGCGCCGGCCATCAGGTACTGGTCGTCGAAGTCGATCCCGATCGGGTCCGGCAGGCTGAGGCGTTGAACGAGCCACCAGGCGTGCCGTGGCTGGTCGCCGACGCGTGCGAGGTGAGCGAGTTCGCGCGGGCCGACGTCGACAAGGCCGACGTGGTCGCCGCGGTCACCGGAGACGACGAGGACAACCTCGTGATCTCGCTGCTCGCGAAGCAGGAGTTCGCCGTGCCGCGGGTCGTCGCCCGGGTCAACAACCCGAAGAACGAGTGGATGTTCAACGAGATGTGGGGTGTCGACGTGTCCGTGTCGACCCCGCACCTGCTCACCGCGCTCGTCGAGGAGGCGGTCTCGGTCGGCAGCCTTGTCCGGCTGCTGTCGTTCGAGGGTGGCCGGGCGCGTCTGGTGGAGGTGACGCTCGCGGCCGGCTCACCGGCCATCGACCGCGAGATCGTCGAGCTCGGGTTCCCGCGCGACTCGACCGTCGTGGCGATCCTGCGCCAGGACCACGTTGTGGTCCCACGAGGTGACACCCCCTTGCTCGAAGGCGACGAGGTCCTCGTGCTCGTGACGCCCGAGAGCGAGGAGGCCGTTCGCCAGTTGTTGATCAGCGGATGACCCGCGCATGGTCTCGATCCTGAAGCGCCTGCTGGTCGGACGACCGCTGGCCAGCTCCGAAGAAGCCCACCAGCGACTCCCGAAGACGATCGCGCTCGCGGTCTTCGCCTCCGACGCGATCTCGTCGACTGCGTACGCGGGCGAAGAGGTGCTGCGCGTGCTCATCCCCGCTGCGGGATTGAAGATCGCGCTCGACCGGCTCGTACCGATCTCCGTCGTCGTCATGATCCTGCTCGCGATCGTGGTGACCAGCTACCGCCAGACGCTGTTCGCGTACCCGAACGGCGGCGGGTCCTACATCGTGTCGAAGGAGAACCTCGGCGAGATGCCGTCGCTGGTCGCCGGCGCATCGCTGCTCGTCGATTACATCCTCACCGTCGCGGTGTCGATCTCGGCCGGTGTCGCCGCGATCATCTCCACCCGCCAGCAGTGGGCCGACTACCGGGTGTCGATCTGCATCGCCTGCATCGCGGTCATGACGATCATGAACCTGCGAGGTGTGAAGGAGTCCGGTCGCGCGTTCGCCGGACCGACCTACGTGTACGTGTTCTCGCTCGTCGTGCTGATCGGCTACGGCCTGTTCCGCTCCTACACCGGCCATCTGGCGCCGCTCCCGGAGGACCCGGAGGCGCTGCGCCAGCTCCACGCGAACGTGAACATGCTCGGTGGCGTGTCGACGCTGATCCTGCTCCGGGCCTTCTCGTCCGGAGCGATCGCGCTGTCCGGGACCGAGGCGATCTCGAACGGGGTGCCCGCGTTCCGCCGGCCCGAGTCCCACAACGCCGCGGTCACGCTGACGTGGATGGGCACGATCCTCGGCCTGTCGTTCTTCGGCGTGTCGGTGCTCGCGCACCGGCTCCACCCCACGCCGAGCGACACCGAGACGCTGCTGTCGGTGATGGGTGCCGCCGTGTTCGGCCGGGGGACGGTGCTGTACCTGCTGCTTCAGATCTCGACGTTCGCGATCCTGATCCTCGCGGCCAACACCGCCTATGCCGACTTCCCCCGGCTCAGCTCGATCATCGCCCGTGACGGCTACCTGCCGCGGCAGTTGGCGAACCGCGGTGACCGGCTTGTGTTCTCGAACGGGGTGCTCGTGCTCGCTGCCGTCGCGGCGCTGCTGATCGTGGCGTTCAAGGGCGACACGTCCGCACTGATCCACCTTTACGCGGTCGGCGTGTTCACCGGCTTCACCCTCTCGCAAGCGGGGATGGTGCAGCACCACCGGCGCGTCCGTGAACCGGCGTGGCGGCGGGGGATGGTGATCAACGCAGTGGGCGCGGCCGCGACCGGCATCGTGCTCGCCGTGGTGATCGTCTCCAAGTTCGCCGAGGGCGCGTGGATCCCGGTTGTGCTGATCCCGTTCATCGTCGCGTTCTTCAGGGCGATCAAGCGGCACTACACCCATGTCGAGCAAGCCCTCTACGTGGACGACGACTACCGGCAGCCCCGCCACACGCACACGATCGTCGTGCTCGTCGCGCCCGGCCGCATCCACCGCGCCACGCTGGCGGCGCTGTCCTACGCGCGGTCGCTGGCGCCCGACCGGCTGGTCGCGATGTCGGTGGTCACCGGGCCGGAGGAGGCCGAGGAGATCCAGCAGCAGTGGGCGGACCACCATCTGGACATCCCCCTCGAGATCAAGCTGTCGCCGTACCGCGACCTGACCGGCTCGGTCGTCGAGTTCATCGACGAGCTCGACCGCAGCTACGACAACGACATCGTCACGGTGATCCTGCCGGAGTTCGTGCTCACCCGCTGGTGGGAGCAGCTGCTGCACAACCAGAGCGCGTTGATGCTCAAGGCTCGGTTGCTGTTCCGCCGCAACACCGTGGTCGTGTCCGTGCCGTACCACATCGAGCACGGCAAGGCGGAGGTGATCGGCGATCAGCCGGCCGGCTCGGAGCCGGCGGGTCAGTCGCCGAGGAGCGTGTAGGCGGGGTTCAGCATCACGGTGCGACCGCCCTCCCTGCGGGCCACCCCTTCGAGCACGATGCCGTGGCCGACCGCGAGGCCCGGTATCCGCTTGCGACCGAGGAACACGGCGACGGCGCGGCCGCTGCCGTCGGACACCGTGACCTCGAGCGACGGGCTGCCAGCCCGGGGCACCACCTTGATGCCCTGCACCTCGCCGGCCATCCGGCACGGCGCGCGCATCGGCGCCTCGGATACTCGGTCGACGTCGAGGCCGCAGTAGCGGTCGGCGAGGCGCGCCTTGTCGAGCTCGGCCGTCGCCTCCAGTCGCTTCCTCGCCCGTTCACGCAATCCCACGTCTTCAAGGATACGAGAGCCGCGAAAGGCCTCAGACCCTTCGGCCGTTGGCCTGCATCACGTCGTCGAAGCGCTCCCACTCCAGGGTCCACACGTACTGGCGACGGCCCGGCCGCCAGTCGATCGAGCCGCGGCTGATGCGGAGCTCGCCGAGCAGTTCCTCGTCGCTCCAGACGTTGATCGTGACATCGGTGTTCAGGATGTCGGTCGGCGGGAGCGACAGTTCGACGCGGTGCACGGCCATGGCGCCCTCCTCGGTGTCGGAGCCATGTTGCCGTAGCGACCGCTTCGCGACGCGTTTCACGCGCCGCCGGCCGGTTCGAGCTCGTAGACCGGGTTGATGATCGCGAGGCGCCGGTCGTGCACACCCACCATTCCCTCGACGGTCATGACGGTGCCGGGATGCACACCACCGAGGCGGCGGCGGGCGAGGAACACCACGCTGATACCACCGGTGCCGTCGACGAGCACCAGCTCGAGCGTCGGGCTGTCCGCCCACGGCCGGACGCGCAGCGAGCGCACGCGCCCCCGTAGCCGCGCCGGCCGCCGGTACTCGACGTCCGCGATGGGGATCACGTCCATCGCTCAGGCCCCGAGCTGGAACGGAACGAACGTGACGTTTGCGTGTGGGATGCGCGACAGGGCCTTTGCGATGGCTTCGCCGGTGTGGTCGTGGAGCAGGCGATGCCAGGCGCGCCGGTACTCGCGGCGGGTCACGAGCACGGTCACCTCCGTCCGCTGGTCGGCGAGCGCCTCGCAGACGATCTCGACCACGGCCCGCACGAGCCTGCGATCGGGGCAGTCGACCAGCTCGAGCGGGAACCGGCTGAGACCGAGCTCGAGCCAGTCGTTCATCACCTGCTCGGCCACGACCGGATCGACCGCGATGTGCACCGCCCGCATCTCGTCGGGCGAAAGGCTGCGCGCGTACTGGATGCCCTTGGCCGCAGCCCGGTCGAGCTCGTCGACGAGCAGCAGCACCGTGTGGCGCCGGAACACGGGCGCCTCCGCGGCGCTGCGCACGTCGTGCTCGAGCTCGGCTGCCTCGAACTCGTACTGCTTGTTCAGTCGCGTGAGACTCCACACCAGCAGCGGGACGAGCACGCACACGACCCAGGCGCCGTGGCTGAACTTCGTGATCAGGATGACGACGTCGACCACAAGCGACAGGAGGGCGCCGAAGCCGTTGACGAACAGGCCCTTGCGCCACCCGGGTTCGCGTTTGCGCAGGTGGTGGCGGGCCATGCCGGCCTGGCTCATGGTGAAGCTCGTGAACACACCGATCGCGTACAGCGGGATCAGCCGGTCGACCTTCGCCTCGGTAGCGACCACCAGCACAGCTGCGGCGAGCGCGAGCGCGGTGATGCCGTTGGAGAACACGAGGCGGTGGCCGCGCTTGGTGAGCTGCTTGGGCATGAAGTTGTCGCCGGCGTGGAAGCTCGCGAGCCGCGGGAAGTCGGCGAAGCTCGTGTTCGCGGCGAGGACGAGGATCAACATCGTGGCCGCCTGGAGCGCGGCGTAGGCGAGGTGCCCGCCGGCGGTGGTGCCGAAGACCGCCTTGCCGATCTGCGAGATGACCGTCGGCGTGCCGGCCTCGTAGGGGATCGGATGGACCTTGGTGGCAAGCCACGACAGCCCGAGGAACATCGCACCGAGCGTGGAGCCCATGATGACCAGCGTCGTGCGCGCGTTGCGCCACTCCGGTTTGCGGAACGCGGTGACGCCGTTCGAGATCGCTTCGACGCCGGTGACCGCCGCGCCGCCAGACGCGAACGCGTGCAGGACGACGTAGAGCGTCGCGCCATAGAACAGGCCGGTCGTGGGCCGATCGGCGATGTGGTCGATCGCGCCCGCCCCGATCGGGGCGAGTGCGAAGTGTCCGCCGCCGATCCCCTTCACGACCCCGATCATGAGCAGCACCCCCATGATCACGATGAAGCTGTACGTCGGTATCGCGAACAACCGTCCGGACTCCTTCACGCCGCGCAGGTTGCCGAAGGCGATGACGGCGATGAATGCGAGCGCGATGACGACGTGGTACGGCGCAAGCTCGCGGACCGCAGAGGTGAGCGCGTCGGTGCCAGCCGCGACCGACACTGCCACGGTCAGCACGTAGTCGGTGAGCAGCGCAACGCCCGCGACCTGCGCGGGCAGCAGTCCGAAGTTGTCGCGGGTCACCATGTAGGCACCACCCGCGGTGGGGTACTCCCGAATCGTTTCCCGGTAGGAGAGGATCAGGAAGAACAGCACGCCGAGCAGCGCCACCGTGATCGGCACGACGAGGCTGAACGCGGCGAATCCGACGGCGGGGATGAGGACCCGCAGGATCTCCTCGGTGGCGTACGCCGACGACGAGAGGTTGTCGGAGGCGAACACCGCCAGCGCGGTCGGGATGCCGAGGCGCTCGTGTTCGAGCTGGCTGGTGTGGAGCGGGGGACCGAGCAGGCGGTTCTTCAGCCGGTACGACCGCGACTCGGGAAGGTCGATCGGCGGCGTGGGTGGCAGCGGCCGCGGCCGAGCGGGCTGGCCGTCGGGTTGCGGTCGCGCGAGCAGGTCGGTCACCGGGATCCACGACACCAAGGCGTTCGTCAAGATCCCGTCAAGGCCGGGTGTCCTCGCGTCAAGATCACGTCAAACTCGTGACCGTGGGCAGCTGGCCAGGCGGACGGATGGGTGCGACGGTGCTCGGCGCGCTGCTGGTGGTCGTCGCGGCGGTCGTCCTCATTCCGTTCCGCGGCCAGACGAGTACGGCGACCGACGCACTCGTGCTCATGGTTCCCGTCGTCGCGGCGGCCTGGATCGGCGGCCGGCGGTCCGCGCTCGTGACGGCGGCACTGGCGACGGTGACGCTCGAGGTCGAGTTCCTCCCGCCCTACGGGACCTTCAAGCTCGACCTGTTCGACGACGCCGTCGCGCTGGTGGTGTTCGCAGCCGTCGCGCTCGCCGTCGGGACGCTGGTGGCGCTGGAGGGCGAGCGGCGCGAGCTGGCCGAGCGCCGCGCCGACAAGATCGAGGCGCTCTACGAGCAGCAGCGATCCCTGCAGCAGGAGCAGGAGCGCCTCGCGGCCGAGAAGCGCGCGCTCGAGCTGATCGGCGACTACCGGTCCGCGCTGCTGCGATCGGTGTCCCACGACCTGCGAACGCCGCTGGCGACGATCCGAGCCGTGACCTCCGATCTGCAGGTCGGCGCCGACTACGACGACGCGACCCGCAAGGAGCTGCTCGACCTGGTCGTCGACGAGACCGAGCGGCTCGACCGGCTCGTCACGAACCTGCTCAGCCTCAGCCGCATCGAAGCAGGCTCACTCGAACCCGAACGCCAGGCGGTAGCGCTCGACGAGCTGCTGAGCGCACGCGTTCGAAAGCTGAACCGGCTGCTTCGGGACGTGCGCGTACAGGTCGACGTACCGTTCACGCTCCCGCTCGCCGACGCCGACTACACGCTCGTCGACCAGGTCGTCACGAACCTGCTGGAGAACGCAGCCCGCCACTCGCCCAGCGGTGGGCTCGTGCGGGTGCGGGCCCGGGCGCACGAGCAATGGATCGAGGTCGCCGTATCCGACCACGGCCCCGGCATCGACCCCCGCGAGCGGGACCGGATCTTCGAACCGTTCCAGCGAGGGGAAGGCTCGACGTCGAGCGGTGTCGGTCTCGCCATCTGCAAGGCGATCGTCGAGGCGCACGGTGGTTCGATCGCCGTGCGCGCCACCACGGTTGAGCAGCCGAGCGGCGCGACCTTCGTGTTCACCTTGCCGGTGCACCGATGAGCAATGCGGCGAAAGAGACGGTGCTGGTGGTCGAGGACACGCCTGCGATCGCCCGGGCATTGCGCGCCGCGCTCGAAGCGCGTGGCTACCGCCCGGTGCTCGCCCTGACGGGCCAGCAGGGCATCGACGCAGCTGCGACGTCCGAACCGGCCGCGATCATCCTCGACCTCGGGTTGCCAGACATGGACGGGACCGAGGTGTGCACCCGCATCCGCGGCTGGTCAGACGTCCCGATCATCGTCCTCACCGTCGACGACGCGGAGAACCGCAAGGTGGCTGCGCTCGACCTCGGTGCCGACGACTACGTCACCAAGCCGTTCTCCACGCCCGAGTTGCTGGCGCGGCTACGGGTGGCGTTGCGGCGCCGGCGCGGTGACCCCGCGCTCCCCGCCGACCCGGTGCTGGAGGTCGGCGACCTCGTCGTCGACGTCGCGCACCATCGCGTCAGCGTCGCCGGCGCAGACGTCGACTTGACCCCGAAGGAGTTCGCGTTCCTCGCGCTGCTCGCCCGCCACCCGGGACGCGTGCTGACCCACCGAACGATCCTCCAGTCGGTCTGGGGGCCCGAGTACGGCACCGAGACGCAGTACCTGCGGGTGTACGCCAGCCAGCTCCGCAAGAAGCTGCACGACGACCCGGTGCGGCCGCGGCTCGTCACGGAGCCCGGCGTCGGCTACCGGCTCGTGGACCCCGGCGCGCATCCCTGATCGGCGGGGGCACCAGCCGTACGATTCCGCCATGGCCGAGCGCGAGGCGACAGCGGCGGGCCCGAGGATCCATCCCGCGCTGGTCGTGGCTCTGATCCTCGCCGCTGCGGTCGTCGACTTCGTCGTGCAGAACACCAACAAGGTCACGATCCACTTCCTCTGGCTGTCGAAACGGCTCTCGCTGTGGGTGGCGCTGCTCGTGGCGAGCGTCGTCGCGATCGTCGCCGCCGAGCTGTTCTCGATGGTCCTGCGCCGCCGTCGCCGGGCGCGGGACTGACCGAGCTCGGATCAGCTTCGGATCGGCTTCAGATCAGCCGGAGCCGCCGGGCCAGGTCGCTGCGCAGCACGCCGTCGGGGTCGACGCGCCGGCGAATCGCCCGCCACTCGTCGAGGCGCGGGTACATGCTCGGCAGCAGCTCCGGACGCATGCGGCTGTCCTTCGCGAGGTAGAGCCGACCGCCCGCCTCGACGACGTCGGCGTCGAGGTCGTCGAGCAGCGTCGCGAGCGCGGGCCCGTGCGCGACCGGCAGGTCGAGCGCGAGCGTCCAGCCCGGCATGGGGAACGAAAGCGGTCCCGGGTTGCCGGGTCCGAACCGTTTGAGCACCGCGAGGAACGACGGCAGGTGCGCGTTGCTCAGCGCCTCGACGATGCGTTGCAGCGTCTTTTCCTGCCCGAACGGGATGACCGTCTGCCACTGCAGGAACCCTCGGGGACCGTACAGCCGGTTCCAGCGGTCGACGATGTCGAGCGGGTACCAGAACTGCGGGATCGTCTGCAGCTCGCCGCGGCGTCGCTTGGGTGCGGCCCGGTAGTAGCACTCGTTGAAGGCGCGGATCGACAGCTTGTTCAACAGGCCGGGCGGCGCGGGCGGTGCGGGGATCAACCGTCGCGACGGGGGCTTCAGCGGATCACCGCGCTTGCCGGGTGGCAGCGCGCTGAGCGGGGCGAAGTCGCCACGGGTGAGGACCGAGCGGCCGAGGGAGCGCCCCGTCGCCATCAGGTCCATCCACGCGACCGAGTAGTGGTACCGGTCGTCGCCCTCCTCCATGAGGGCCATCACCGTGTCGAGGTCGGGTGCCCGGTCGGTGTCGACCAGCACGCTGCTCGTCTCGATGCGCGGCAGGCGGAATGTTGCTTCGAGGATCACGCCGGTGAGCCCCATGCCGCCGGCAGTGGCCCAGAACAGGTCGGGATCCTGGTCGCGGCTCGGCCCGACGTCGACGACCTTGCCGCCCGGGAGCGCGAGGCGGATCGACAGCACGTGGTTCGCGAACGAGCCGTCCTTGTGGTGGTTCTTGCCGTGGACGTCGGCCGCGATCGCTCCGCCGATCGTCACGTAACGGGTGCCGGGGCTGACCGGGACGAAGTAGCCCTGCGGGACGACCTCGGCCATGAGGGTCTCGAGGCTCGTGCCCGACGGCACCGTCACGACGCCGCCGTCGACGCGGATCGCACCGGTCGGACCAGTGCGCGTCGTGTCGAGCACGAGACCGCCCGCGTTCTGGGCGGCGTCGCCGTAGGCGCGGCCGAGGCCGCGCGCGATCACCCCACGCGGCCCCGGCTCCCGAAGCTCGCCCGCGAGCCCATCGACGTGCGTGGGGCGGTGCACCTCGGCCGCCGTCGGCATGGCGCGGCCCCACCCGGTGAGGAGCTGGCGTCGCGTCGGCATGGTCATCGGTCCGATCCGTTGGTCATCCGGCGTGGATCCCCAGCCCGAACAACACGAGCCACAGCACGCCGATGATCTGGAGAGTTCGATCTCCGAGGATGATGTCCTCCGGGGCGGCGCCCATCCCTTGGTCGACGAGCAGCGCGTACCGCAGGATGCCGAGCACGAACGGCAGGATCGACAGCTGATACCACGGGACGCTCGCCTGCGCGACGTCGGCCTTCTCGAACGCCCACAGGCAGTACGCCACGAACACCGTGCCCGACGACACCGCGCGCAGATACGCGAGGTAGCTGTCGGAGTACTCGCCGAGCGTCACTCGCACCGTGTGCGCGTCCTCGCCCATCTGCAGCCGTTCGGCGTGGCGCTTGCCGGCGACCATGAACAGCGAACCGAACGACGCGACGATGAAGAACCAGTCCGAGATCGGCACGCCGGTCGCGGTAGCACCGGCCACGGCGCGCAGCACGAAGCCGGCAGCGACGGCGACGATGTCGACGACCGCGACGTGCTTGAGCACGACAGAGTACGTGGTCGTGAGCACGACGTAGGCCGCGATCGTCACCGCGAGCTCCCAGCGAGCCGAGAACGACACCGCGATGCCGGCGCCGATCAGTACGGCGCCCGTCGCGCGTGCTACGGGCACGCTCACGACGCCGGCGGCGACCGGACGCGACCGCTTCGTGGGGTGACGGCGATCCGCGTCCACGTCGGCCGCATCGTTGAAGAAGTACGTGCCGCTCGCCGCGAGGGAGAAGCAGACGAACGCGACCAGCGTCCTCGTGAGCGGCTTGCCTTGCCCGAGCACGCCAGCGGCGCCGGGCGCTGCGAACACGAGGACGTTCTTCGCCCACTGCTTCGGGCGCGCGGTGCGGAGCAGCCCCGCGAGGGTCGATCTTCGGGGCTCGTCCGGGTCGAGATCGCGCAGTTCGACCTCTTCTCGGACCATTTCCCCAGCGTACGCCCGGGTCGTGGGCTACCTGGACGCGGACACGCGCCGCCACAACGGGCGGGGGAGGTGGCGGAACACCGCCATCACCACGCGCAGCACCGGCGGGATCCAGACGATCGCCTTGCCCGACGCGAGCGCGTCAACGATGGCGTCGGCCACCGCGTCCGGAGTAGTCGCGAACGGGGCGGCCTCCATGCCCGCGGTCATCTTCGTGTGGACGAAGCCGGGCCGCACGATCAACACGTCGACCCCCGACCCGGCGAGGCTGTCGCCGAGGCCTTGCGCGAACGCGTCGAGCGCGGCTTTCGACGCGCCGTAGACGAAGTTCGCCTTGCGGACACGCTCGCCCGCCACCGACGACAGCACGACGATCGTGCCGTGCCCCTGCCGGCGCATGCAGCTCGCCACCGCGAGGCCGCTCGACACCGCGCCGACGTAGTTCGCGCGCGACAGCTCAGCCGCCGCCTCGGGATCGTGGTCGAACATCTGCTGGTCGCCGAGGACCCCGAACGCCAGCACGACCAGGTCGATGTCGTTACCGGCGAAGCACTCCTCGATGATCCCGGCGTGCGATGCCGTGTCGAGCGCGTCGAACGTGACGGTGCGGACGTCGGTCGCGCCGATGGCAGCCAGCGCCACGACCTCGGGGCCGAGCTCGTCGGGGCGGCGCGCGGCGAGCACGACGGTGCGACAGCCGCGGGGCACGAGGCGGCGCAGCGTCGCCTGCGCGATGTCGGATCCGGCGCCGAGCACGAGCGCCGACTGCACGGCACCGAGGGCGTTCTTCATCGGGCGGTGACCACCTGGATCGTGAAGGCGACGAGGATCGCGAGCCCGCACAGCAACGCGGCGATGATGAGGCGGCGGGTGCTCATGGTCGTTCGTCCATCGGCCGGCGGAGGTTACCGGGTCGTGAGTGTGGCAAGGTGCGGTCCGTGAACGATTCGTGGAGCGCGCTCGTGACCGGCGGCGCCGGCTTCATCGGCTCGAACCTCGTCGACGCGCTCGTCGCCGCGGGGTGCCACGTCCGCGTGCTCGACGACCTCACCACCGGCTACCGCGAGAACGTCCACCCGTCGGCCGAGCTGATCGTGGCGCCGGTGGAGGACGAAGAGGCGGTGGCGAGCGCGGTCGACGGCTGCGACGTCGTGTTCCACCAGGCCGCGCACCGCGCCGTGCTCCGCTCCGTGGAGCAGCCGCTCACCACCGACCTCGCCAACACACACGGCACACTGATCGTGCTCGACGCGGCGCGCAAGGCTGGCGTCCGGCGGTTCGTGTACGCGTCGTCGTCGAGCGTGTACGGAGGTGCCGACGTGCGGCCCACTCCGGAGACCGAACCGCTGCTGCCGCGTTCGCCGTATGCGGTGTCGAAGCTGGCGGGCGAGCACTACTGCCGGGTGTTCACCGAGCTGTACGGCCTCGAGACCGTGTCGCTGCGCTACTTCAACGTGTACGGCCCCCGCCAGCGCCCCGACTCGCAGTACGCGGCGGTGATCCCGCTGTTCATCGACGCGCTGCGCAGCGGGCGGCCTCCCATGGTGCACGGCGACGGCAAGCAGACCCGCGACTTCACCTTCATCAGCGACGTGGTCGCGGCCAACCTCGCGGCGGCGAAGGCGCCGTCGCGGGCGGCCGGTCGCGCCTACAACATCGCGGGCGGCCATGCCCACTCGTTGCTCGACCTGCTCGACATCCTCGGCCGGCTGCTCGGCGTGACTCCCGTACCCGAGCACACCGATCCCCGGCCGGGCGACGTGCGCCACACGCAGGCGGCGGTGGATGCTGCGGCCAGCGATCTCGGTTGGCGGGCCGCGGTGGGATTCGAAGACGGCCTCGCCGCGACCGTCGAGTGGTTCGCGAGTCGTTGAGCACCGCCCGGTCGGGCGCCGCGCAAGCGCCGTTAGCATCCTCGAAGTGAGTCCGACACACCATGACGTGGTGATCATCGGTGGTGGACCGGGCGGGTACGCGGCCGCGCTCTACGGTGCTGCTGCCGGCCTCGACATCGGGATGGTCGAGAAGAACAAGGTGGGCGGCACCTGCCTGCACGTCGGGTGCATCCCGGCCAAGGAGCTGCTCGAGACAGCGGCCACCTACCGGCACGTCGCCGGCGCGAAGGAGTTCGGCGTGCTGGCCGAGCAGCCCGGCCTTGACTGGTCGGTGACGATGGAGCGCAAGCAGAAGGTGGTCGACCAGCTCTGGAAGGGGCTGCAGACGCTGCTCAAGGGCCGCAAGGTCACCACGTACCTCGGCACCGGGACGTTGCGGCCGAACAAGCGGGTCGAGGTGCACGGGGGGGAGTCGGGCGACGTGGCGCTCGAGGCCGACGCGGTGATCCTGGCGTCGGGCTCGGTGCCGAGGACGTTGCCGGGCTTCGACGTCGACGGGACGATCGTGGTCACCAGCGACGAGCTGCTGTCGATCGAGCAGCTCCCTGGATCCGCGGTGGTCATCGGCGGCGGCGCGATCGGCTGCGAGTTCGCGTCGATGATGAGCGATCTCGGCACCAAGGTCACGATCCTCGAGGCGCTGCCGAAGATCCTGCCGGGCTGCGACAGCGACATCACCCAGGTGGTCGAGCGGTCCTTCAAGCGACGGGGGATCGAGGTGCGCACCGGTGTCACCGTGACCGGGCACACGCCGAATGCCGGTGGGCGAGGGACGACGGTGCACTTCGGCGACGGCGAGAACCTCGACGTCGACCTCGTCGTGATGTCGATCGGACGGCGCCCGAACGCGGACACGCTCGGGCTCAAGTCGTCCGGATCGGCGGTCGTGGTCGACGAGCGCGGGTTCGTGCAGGTCGACGAGCGCTGCCGTACCGGCGAGGACGGTGTGTGGGCCATCGGCGACCTCATCGCCACGCCCGCGCTCGCGCACGTGGGGTTCGCGGAAGCGATCTGCGTGATCCGCGACATCCTCGGGGAGGATGCCATCCCCGTCGCGTACGACCGGGTGCCGTGGTGCATCTACTGCCATCCCGAGGTCGCGTTCGCCGGCTACTCGGAACAGGCGGCCACCGACGCCGGGTTCGACGTCGTGACCTCGAAGCACCGGTTCGCGGCGAACAGCCGCGCGCTGATCGTCGGCGAGCCGGACGGGATGGTGAAGGTCATCGCCGAGCGCGACCCGCAGACCGGCCGGGCGGGAAGGATCCTCGGCGTGCACATGGTGGGACCGTGGGTGACCGAGCAACTCGGCATGGGCTACCTCTCCGTGAACTGGGAGGCCACGGTCGACGAGGTCGCCGCGTTCATCCAGCCGCACCCCACGTTGAGCGAGCTGTTCGGCGAGTCGGTGATGGCACTCACCGGGAGAGGTCTGCATGGCTGACGTCACGATGCCCCAGCTCGGCGAGACGGTTACCGAAGGAACCATCACGAAGTGGTTCAAGCAGGTCGGTGACGCAGTCGCCGAGGACGAAGTGCTCTTCGAGGTTTCGACCGACAAGGTCGACTCGGAGGTGCCGTCGCCGGTGTCCGGGTACCTCGCGGAGATCCGCGTCCCCGAAGGCGAGACGGTTGACGTCGGCGCCGTGCTCGCGGTGATCAGCGAGGCGCCGCCCGACGGTGCCGGTTCCACCGCTCCGGAGGCCGAGGCCGCGCCGGCCACCGAGATCGCGCCACCCGCCGCGCCGCCGCAACCGGCACCGCCGCCGGCCGCGGCGACCCCGCCGCCACCGCCTGCCGTGGCCCCGCCGACGCCGCAACCGGCCGCGCCTCCGCGTCCGCCGGCCGCGCCCCCGCCCCAACCGGCCACCACAACGCGGCCGGCCGGGCCGGCACCCGCGACCGCGGGCGACAGCGGCAAGGTGCTGTCGCCGGTCGTGCGCCGGCTGCTCGCCGAGCACGGCCTCGACCCCTCCCAGATCAGGGGCACCGGGGCGGGCGGGCGCATCACCCGCAACGACGTGCTCGCGGTGATCGAAGCGCGCCGCGCCGGCAGCCCGCCGCCGGCCGCGCCGGCGCCCGTGACGTCGCCGGTGACGCGGGGCGAGCGGGGGGCCGACACCGTCGTGCCCTTCTCGAACATCCGCCGGCGCACCGCCGAGCACATGGTCCGCTCGAAGCAGACGTCCGCGCACGCGATGGCCTCGATCGAGGTCGACTACGAAGCGGTCGAGGCGGTCCGCCGAGCCGAGCGCGAGCGCTGGAAGGCCGAAGAAGGATTCAGCCTCACCTACCTGCCGTTCATCGCCCGCGCCGTCGTCGACGCCATCCGCGAGTTCCCCGAGGTGAACGCGTCGATCGGCGACAACGAGCTGATCGTGCACAACTACGTGAACCTCGGCATCGCGGTGGATCTCGACTTCAAGGGCCTCATGGTCCCGGTGATCCACGACGCCGAGACCAAACGGATGCGCGCCATCGCCGAGGAGATCAGCGACCTCGCGGCACGTGCCCGTTCGAAGCGGCTCAGCCCCGACGAGATCGTCGGTGGCACGTTCACGATCACGAACCCGGGCCCGTTCGGCACGCTCTTGACGCTGCCGATCATCAACCAGCCCCAGGTCGCGATCCTCTCCACCGACGGCGTGAAGCGGCGACCCGTGGTCGTCGAGCTGCCCGACGGTGGCGAGGCGATCGCCATCCACTCGGTCGGGAACCTCGCGCTCACCTGGGACCACCGGGCATTCGACGGCGCGTACGCGGCCGCGTTCATCCGCGACGTGAAGAACCGGCTCGAGACGCACGACTGGTTCGCGGAGCTGTAGCCCGTGCTGCGCGTGCGGTGGCTCGGACGCGTCCGTTATCGCGACGCGCACGCGCTGCAGCACGCGCTGTTCGAGCGGTCCGACGACGATCACCTGCTGCTGCTCGAGCACCCGCACGTGTACACGCTCGGCGTGAGGGGCGACCCTGCGCACGTGCTCGTACCGCCGGCCGACGTCGGCGCCGAGCTGGTTAGGACCGACCGCGGTGGCGACGTCACCTACCACGGACCGGGCCAGCTCGTCGGCTACCCGATCCTGTCGGTGCCCGGCAAGCGAGGCGGCGGTATGGCCGACACCGTCGCGTACGTACGCTCGGTCGAGCAGCTCCTCATCGACACGCTCACCGACCTCGGTCTCGACGGCGCGTCGAGGCTCGACGGCTATCCGGGGGTGTGGATCGGCGAGCGCAAGATCGCAGCGATCGGTGTCCGGCTAAGCCGCGGGCGCACCATGCACGGCTTCGCCCTCAACGTCGACCCCGACCTCTCCTACTTCGGGCACATCGTGCCTTGTGGGATCCCCGACAAGGCGGTGACCTCGCTCGCGGCCGAGGGCGTCGACGTCGACCTTCGCACCGTCGTCGACGCGATCACGGCACGGGCGGTCGAGCGGTGGGGTCGCGGCGGCGCGGAGCGCCAGGACGTCGACTGGTCACGGCCGACGGCCGGTGGCAGCGAGGGACTCTCGATCCGTGCCCCCAAGCCCGACTACGTGAAGGCCCGATTCCACATCACCGACGACTACGTGCGGTTGAAGCGCACGATGCGCGACCTGTCGCTGGTGACGGTGTGCGAGGAGGCGGGCTGCCCGAACATCTTCGAGTGCTGGTCCGCAGGGACCGCCACTTTCATGATCAACGGCGATCGGTGCACCCGCGCGTGCGGCTTCTGTCTCGTCGACACGCGCCGGCCGCTCGCTGTCGACCCGGGCGAGCCCGACCGGGTCGCGGCTGCCGTCGAGCGAATGGGCCTGCGGTTCGCGGTCATCACCGCGGTCGCGCGGGACGATCTTGCCGACGGCGGCGCGGCGGCCTTCGCCGCCACGATCGCCGCCATCCGCCGCCGCACCCCCCACGTCGAGGTCGAGGTGCTGATTCCCGACTGCAAGGGCGACCCCGCCGCGCTCGGGACGATCTTCGACGCCCGGCCCGACGTGCTCAACCACAACGTCGAGACCGTGCCCCGGCTCCAGCGCATGGTCCGCCCGAGCGCCTCGTACGCCCGCAGCCTCGCCGTGCTGGCGCGGGCCACCGACGCGGGCCTGGTCACGAAGTCCGGGCTGGTCCTCGGCCTCGGCGAGGAGGAAGACGAGGTGCTCGCGGTGCTCGCCGACCTGCACGCCGTCGGCGTCGACATCGTGACCCTCGGCCAGTACCTGCGCCCGAGCGGCCGGCACCTGCCTGTCGCCCGGTGGTGGACGCCTGCCGAGTTCGACCGGCTCCGCGCCGCCGGCGAGCGCATGGGCATCGGCCACGTCGAGGCTTCGCCACTCACGCGATCGAGCTACCACGCCGCGCAGGCCGCGGTCCGCATAGGCCATTCGGCCCGTTCTGCTCGCGCCGGCTGAACGCAGGCAGGAGACCCGGGACCGCGTCCCGAATAGGGCGCGCGCACCAGACCGTCGTTCTCCAGGAGCCAGCCGTGGCCAGCGCACGCATCCTCCGCCCCGCTCTCGCTCTCACCGGTTTGCTCGCCGTGCTGACGGCACTCGCCATGCCGGCGGGAGCCCAAACGACGACCCAGCCCACCTACAAGGTCTCCGCGAAGGCGACCGGGCTCGACCTGCAGGTGCTCGGCCAGGGCATCACGCTCGGCTTCAGCCACTCCGAGGCCGGCTCCGACCCGGTGGCGAACGCGACGGGCGTCGGCTTGCTGCTCCCCGGCCTCGGCAACCAAGGCGAGCTCAACGCCTCCGCCACCGCCGACGGCCAGTCGAACGGCACACCTGCACCCGGCGTGTGCGGCCCGCTCAGCCTGCCACCCGACGTGCCCCTGATCGACCTCAGCACCGCGTGCTCGTCGGCCGTCGCGTCGATCAGCGGCGGCGTCCCCTCGTCGATCGCCACCGCGCAGGTCGCGAGCATCGACGTGAACGCCCTCGACGTGCTCAAGCAGCTCCCGTTGTCGGACATCACGACGCAGGTGCAGCCGCTGCTCGACGGCCTCAAGCAGGTGTTCGACCAGCTCGACACCACCGGCATCGACGCGAACACGCTCATCTCCACGTTGTTGCAGGCGCTCAACCAGAGCGGCGACATCGTGCGGGTCACGCTCGGCCCGACCTCGGCGAGCGCGACGGGCGAAGGCGGGTCGCCGTCGGTCGCGTCGGCGCTGGCCAGCGCGCAGGGCACCGTCGTCGAGCTGCTGCCTCGTGACCTGCTCAACCTCGCACCGGTCGTGAAGATCGAAGTCGGCGCCGCGTCGAACAGCATCTCGGTCAACCGCGACAACGGCGAGGCCACCGTCCAGTTCGACCCCGCGCTGGTGAAGATCACGCTGGCACCCGACATCGCGGCCGCGCTCCCGGACCAGTTCCCCAACCCGATCTCGCTGGCGCCGGGCCAGAACATCTGCCTGCCGCTGCCGCCGCCGCTGCAGTCCTGCATCATCGTGGGGGCCGGCTCGCAGACCAAGCTCGACGACGGCACCACCCACGCCGAGGCCGCGGGTGTCTCGCTCCAGCTCGCCACCGGGCTACCCGGTGGCGGGGTGCAGCTCAGCCTGGCGAACACGGTCGTCGAGGGCCGCGCCGTTGGCGTCGAGGCCGAGCGGCAGGCGCCGCCCGCCGAGGAGCCCCCTCTGGCGCGGACCGGTGGGTCGACCGACGCCGCGCTGGTCGGCGTGCTGCTGGCGCTCGCCGCGGTGGCCTACCTGCTCAACCGGAGCACCCGCCGTCGCGAGGAACTCGAGCTTCGCTGATCGCCGGGCACGCCTCGTAACCTGCGGGGCGTGCTCCGAGAACGTCTGAGCCGAGCGCGTGCCCGGATGGGCGAGCTCGGCGTCGACGTGCTGCTGCTGTCGGTCGGACCCGACCTGCCGTACCTCACCGGCTACGAGGCGATGCCGCTCGAGCGGCTCACGATGCTCGTGGTCCCCCGTGACGGCGACGCAACGCTGGTCGTGCCCCGGCTCGAGGCGCCGCGTGTGGTCGAACGCCCGGAGCTGTTCACCGTCGTGCCGTGGGACGAGACCGACGATCCCGTCGCGCTGGTCGTGTCGCTCGCAGGACCGGTCGCGACCGCGGCGATCGGTGACCGCACGTGGGCGCGGTTCCTCATCGAGTTGCAGGCGCGGATGCCGAGCACGACCTTCCGTCGCGCCAGTGAGGTGATGGGACCGCTGCGGGCGGTGAAGGACGCAGAGGAAATCCGCGCGCTGCGGCGCGCCGCCGCCGCCGCCGACCGGGTCGCAGCCGCGCTGCAAGCGGGCGACATCCCCCTCGTCGGGCGCACCGAGGCCGAGGTGTCGGCCGAGATCGGTCGCCGCCTCGTCGCGGAGGGCCACCATCAGGTCAACTTCGCGATCGTCGGGTCGGGCCCGAACGCGGCGAGCCCGCATCACGACGCGAGCGACCGCGTCATCGAGGCCGGCGAGGTCGTCCTGTGCGACTTCGGCGGCACCATGCGCGTCGACGGCGTCGGCTACTGCTCCGACATCACCCGGTGCGTGTGGACTGGCGGCCTGGCGCCCCCGAGCGAGTTCCGCGACCTGTACGCCGTGCTCCACGAGGCCCAGCGCGCCGCGGTCGACGCCGCCGTGGTCGGCACGCCGTGCGAGGACGTCGACGCCATCGCGCGCCGCATCATCACCGACGCCGGCTACGGCCCGAACTTCTTCCACCGCACCGGCCACGGCATCGGCATCGAGGAGCACGAGGACCCCTACATCGTCGGTGGCAACTGCGAACCGCTCGCGCCGGGTCACGCGTTCTCGATCGAGCCCGGCATCTACATCCCGGGCCGGTGGGGCGCGCGGCTCGAAGACATCGTCGTCGCGTCCGAGTCCGGTCCCGACACGCTCAACACAGCGAACCACGATCTCGTCGTCGTCGATGCCTGAGCACCCGGTGGCGTGATCGAGCTCGACGCGGCCACGGTCCTGCTGCAGTGGGCGACCGGCGGGCTGTTCTTCCTGTGGGTCACGTCGCGCCGTCGCGAGGTGGGCATCGGGTACGGCTGGCTGCTGCGCGGCACCTACCTCGTGATGGCGGTGGCCGCGATCGGCATCGGGGTGCGGGTCGACCCGGTCCCGCTCCGCGACGCCGCGAGCGCGGCGGTCGCGCTGGGTGCCGGGGTCGCGCTCGTGGTGTCGATCGTTCGCCGGCGCGCCGGCGTCCTCCACGAGCGCGAGCGGGTCGCAGCCCGCTCGGCGCGGGTCGCCGCCATGACCGGCATCGACCGCGCCGCCACCGGTCCGGCCGAGGGTGCGGCGGAGTTCTCGCCGGCGCTCGACCTGATCGCACCGGCCGCCGGCCTCGCCGGTCTCGTGGCCGCGGGCGTGCATGCCGGCTCGCCCGAGCTGCTCGCCGTGGCCCGCACGCTCGCCGGTGCGGCTTTCCTCGGCGCCGTCTGTGACGCGATGCTGCTCGGCCACTGGTACCTGGTGCAGCCGGGTCTCGCCCGTGGACCGTTGCTCGAGCTGGTCCGCTGGGTCGGCGCGCTTTGGCCGGTCGAGGTCGCCACGATGCTGTGGCCCACCGGGATGGTGTCGGTGCTGATCGGTGCGATCGACGACGGGTACGGCGGCCTGCTCGGCTGGTTCTGGGTCGCGTGCGCCTGCATGACGATCGTGCTCGTCGTCGTGACCCGTGCCGCGCTACGGGAACGTGCCTACTCCGCTGTCATGGCCGCCACCGGCCTGCTCTATCTCGCCATCCTCACCGCGTTCGGGACCGACCTTGTCGCGCGGGCCGTCCTCGCGCGCTGAGCGTGCCGGCCGTGCTGGGCGGGCCGGGCGCACCAGCAGCGCGACGCCGAGCCCGATCAGCAGCGCCGGCCACAACCACCGCAGGTTGTCGGCGAGGTCGACCTTGTCCGCTGCCAGCCCGTAGGCGCCGATCGCCGCGAGCAGCAGCCCGGCCAGGAACGAGGTGGGATCGAACTCATGACGCCGCATCGCGCACCTCCACCTGTCCGATGCCCACTCCCGCGTCGAGCACGATGGTCGGCGCGCCGCTCGCCGCGTTCAGTCGGGCGTCGCGGTCGACGTGCACGCCGCCGTCGTGATTGTCGTCGTCGAGGAAGCGCACAACGCCCGCGCCGGCGTGACCGTGGACGTCGACTTCGACGTTGCGAGGCACGATCACCACGAGGTGCCCGATGCCGACGGATGCGTCGACGTCGAGGTGCGACCCGGCGGCGAGGTGCACGTCGCGGAGGTCGACGGTCAGCTGGCCGACCGCGAGCCGGTACTCGTGGTCGACCGCGGCGGGCGTGGTCGGCCGCTCGGTGCGATTGCCGAAGCCGCCCTCGAACGGGACGTCGACCAGCGAGCTCGCCGAGAGCCCCACGACGAGCACCAGACCGAGCGGGATCAGCCCGCCCGCTCGACCGAACCATGCGCCGGCGACGAGCACGGCGCCGACCAGCACGAGCCCAGCGGCGAACATGCGGACCGGATCGATCGAATGGCCGCTGGCGGCGACGAGGCCGGCCACGCCGGCGCCGACGAGCAGGAGTCCGAACGTGACCGATCCCGGGCCCCGCCCGCGCCGCCGCGCTGACGGCGCCGGGGCTACGGGTGCCAGCGGCGGGCGCGGCGGCGGGGGCGGTGCGAGCACGGTGGTGACCGGCGGCGGTGCCACGGCCGTTGCGACGGGAGGCGGAGCCGACGCCGGTGGTGGCGGAGTCGGCGGTGGCGCCAAGTCACCATCCTGCGCGCCGCCGTCGTGCGTGTCGCCGTCGTGCGTGTCGCCGTCGTGCGTGTCGCCATCGCCGTGGAACCACAGCAGGTAGACGCCGGCGAGGATCAGCACGGTGGCGGTGAGCAGGTGGCCGCCGAACCACCACCAGGGCCGCACGAGGAGCGAAGCGGCGACGAGGATCAGCACCAGACCGCCGACCTTGGTCCAGTTGTGCTCGTGCAGCGCGCCGGCGCCGACGCTCGTGCCGGTGCCTTCTTCGGGGATCAGCAACCACCCCGCCAGGTACGCGATCGCGCCGGCACCGCCGACGAAGGTGAACACGACGAACAAGCTGCGCACGAGCACGGGGTCGACGCCGAAGTAGTCGGCAACACCACCGGCCACGCCCCCGAGGTAGCAGTCGTGGGACCGGCGCACGAGTCGTCTGGTCGACGTGCTCTGCGACTCCATGGGCCCATCATCGGGCCGGGCAAGCGCGCTCACAATCGGGGATGACCCCGATCCGCTCAGGGTGGTACCCGATGGTCGGGGTCGAGGGCCTGTGGGATCATCCGAGCCGATGGCCTCCCGCCACCCGCACACGCTCCATGGCTTGCAGCGTGGCAACGACCGCGTGATCGCGGGCGTGTGCAGCGGCCTCGCGGCGTCGCTGCGCGTCGACCCCATCGTCGTGCGCGTGGCGTTCATCGTGCTCACGATCGCCGGCGGCTTCGCGCTGCCGGTCTACCTGGTGCTCTGGTGGCTGGTACCGGACTCCACCGGCCAGCGTGGCATCCGGCTCGAGCAGCTCGACGTCAGCGCCGGCGAGCTCCGCCAGCCGCTGGCGATCGCGCTCGTCGTGGGTGGGACGCTGCTGCTCCTGCGCGAGCTCGGCCTGTGGTTCAGCGACGCGCTCGTGTGGCCGGTGGCGCTGCTCGGCTTCGGCCTCGCGCTGTTGTGGGCGCGCAGCGGCGAGGAGGACCGAGCCCGGCTCGCCAGCGCCGCGAACCGACTCCCCGGCCGTCCCCTCGAGGTGCTCATCGGCGGCCGGCAAGCGGTGCTGCGGGTCGCGGTGGGTGCACTGCTCGTCGCCGCCGGTGTCGGTGCGTTCGTCGCGACCAGCGACGCGGTCACCGCAGCACGCCAGGTCGTGATCGCCGTCGTCGTCACCGTCGCCGGGTTCGCGCTGATCCTCGCGCCCTGGTTGCGGCGGCTGACCACCGATCTCGCCAACGAGCGGCGCGAGCGCATCCGCTCCGAGGAGCGAGCCGAGATGGCCGCGCACCTGCACGACTCGGTGCTGCAGACCCTCGCGCTGATCCAGCGCAAGGCAGACCAACCCCGCGAGCTCGTCGCGCTGGCGCGCCAGCAAGAGCGCGAGCTGCGTGCCTGGCTGTACGGGGCGGGCAAGCCGTCGGGCACCACGTTCGCCTCAGCGATCGAAGCGGTGGCCGCCGAGATCGAGACCTTGCACGGCATCGAGGTGGAGGTTGTCCCTGTCGGCGACCTTCCGCTCGACGCCGCCACCGACGCGCTCGTGCAGGCCACCCGGGAGGCGGTGGTGAACGCGGCGAAGCACTCGGGTGTGCCGACGGTGTCGGTGTACGTCGAGGTCGAAGGCGACCGCGCGACCGTCTTCGTGCGGGACCGGGGCAAGGGCTTCGACCCGGAGGCGGTGCCGTCCGATCGCCGCGGCATCAGCCACTCGATCTGCGATCGGCTGGCACGTCACGGCGGGCGGGCGACGATCACGTCGGCGCCGGGGGAAGGCACCGAGGTGATGCTCGAGGTGAGCCGGGCGTGAGCGAGCCTCGGGTGTTCCTGGTCGACGACCACGCGCTGTTCCTGTCCGGCGTGCGCACCGAGCTCGACGGCGTCGTCGAGATCGCCGGCACCGCCACCGACGTGCGCGCCGCGGTCGACGGGATCCGCGCCACCAAGCCCGATGTCGTGCTCGTCGATGTGCACATGCCCGACGGCGGGGGCAAGGTCGTGATCGACGAGGTGCTGCGGACCGACCCGTCGATCCGGTTCCTCGCGCTGTCGGTGTCCGACGCCGCCGAGGACGTGATCGCGATCATCCGGGCCGGCGCCCGCGGCTATGTCACCAAGACCATCGCGCCGGCCGAGCTCGCCGACGCGATCCGCCGCGTTCACGGCGGCGACGCGGTGTTCTCACCTCGGCTGGCCGGCTTCGTGCTCGACGCGTTCGCGGGCGAGCCTGCCGCAGCGGCGGCGATGAGCGACCCGGAGCTCGACAAGCTCACCGCCCGCGAGCGCGACGTGTTGCGCCTCATCGCGCGCGGCTACACGTACAAGGAGATCGCCCGCCGGCTCGGCATCTCGGTGAAGACCGTCGAGACGCACGTCTCAGCGGTGCTGCGCAAGCTGCAGCTGTCAACCCGCCACGAGCTCACCCGCTGGGCCAGCGACCGCGGCGTGGTCTGACGCGCCAGCGAGCGTGGGCGCGGGTGCGACCGAGGTCGCGGCGCGACTCGAACGGCGGGTCCAGCCGATGCGCGCGAGAACGATCAGCGCGCTCGCCGAGAGCACGACGCCGTAGCCCTCGAGCGCGCTGTCCGCGACGAGCAGGCCGTAGCCGCCCCACAGCGACGCGTCGGCGATGGCGACGAACCAAGTCGCGGGCGAGATACCCCGCAGGTCGGACTGGCGGATGGCGCGCCACACCTGCGGGCCGCTTGAGGTGAGCACGCTCAGCGCGAGCGCAGCAGCAAGCACACCGAGCGCGGCGCACGACACGAAGCCGGTCGCGACCGCGCCGGCGGCGAGCAGCTCGTCGCGACCGAACTCACGGCGCAGCAAGACCACGGTCCACACGCCGGGCACCAGGGCAGCGACCGACACCAGCCACACGACAGGCAGGCCCTGCCACAACCCGTACGCGAACCAGGCCGCGGCGCTCGTCACCGCGTTGACAGCGGCGACGGGCGACACCCCGGCGGTGACGCCGGTGCGCCACAACCGGGCCGGCTGGGGGAGCAGCCGGACGAGGAAGATCGCGGACGCGGCGAGCGAGACGGCGGTGGCGAACGGCATGGCGGCCGGACGCTACCCGGTGCTCGGCCCGATGCGTGGCGCTCCCCTGCGCCCGATCGTCCTGTTGCTGGTGTTGTTGCTGTTCAAGATCGCCCGAAGCGGGCACACTGTCGTCATGCCGAGGGCCATCTGGAGCGGATCCATCAGCTTCGGGCTGGTGAACATCCCCGTGAAGCTCTACAACGCCGTGACGCGCAAGTCGGTGTCGTTCAACCAGATCGACCGCCGGACGGGGGCGCGGATCCGGTACCGCAAGGTGTCGGCGGCGGACGAGACCGAGGTCCCGAACGAGGAGATCGTGAAGGGCTACGAGCTGCCCTCGGGCGAATACGTGCTCATCGACGACGACGAGCTCGCCTCGCTCGATCCCGAGGCGGTGCGCACGATCGACATCGAGGAGTTCGTCGACCTTGCCGAGATCGACCCGATCTACTACGACGCGGCGTACTACCTGGCACCCGACAAGGCGACCGTGAAGCCATACGCGTTGCTGGCCGAGGCGATGGAGCGGACCCAGAAGGTCGGCATCGCGCGGTTCGTGATGCGCTCGAAGCAGTACCTCGCGGCCCTCCGCCCGAAGGACGGCAAGCTGCTGCTGTCGACGATGGTCTACGCCGACGAGATAAACGACCCCACCGAGATCAGCGAGCTCGACGGCATCGAAGACGTCGAGTTGAGCGACCGCGAGGTCACGATGGCCGAGCAGCTCATCGCGTCGCTGTCGGGGCCGTTCGAGCCCGAACGGTTCGAGGACACGTACCGGAATCGGGTGCTCGAGCTCATCGAGCGGAAGGCTGCGGGTGAGACCGAGGTCGTGCCCGCGCCGCAACCGGTCACCGCCGACAAGGTCGTCGATCTGATGGCCGCACTCGAAGCGAGCGTCGCCGCCGCGAAGGAGTCTCGCAAGCGCCACCCGGCAAGCAGGCCCGCCGGCGAGCAGCCGGCTGACGGCGAGGCCGAAGCACCGAAGAAGCCGGCACGCTCGACCAAGAAGGCGGCACCGAGGAAGCGCAAGTCGGCCTGAGGGGTAGACCGTCCCGGTGTCCGAATCGAAGCGGACCGTCGTCACCATCGACGGCCACGAGCTCAAGCTCTCCAACCTCGACAAGGTGCTCTACCCCGAGACCGGGTTCACCAAGGGTGAGGTCATCGACTACTACGCCCGCGTCGCGCCCGCGCTGCTGACCCACCTCGGCGACCGGGGCATCACGATGCGGCGGTTCCCGAACGGCGTCGACGGCGGGTCGTTCTTCGAGAAGCGGTGCCCGTCGCACCGTCCGAAGTGGGTGCAGGTCGCGCGCGGGCCGGGTGACCGGGGCGGTGCCATCGACTACTGCCGGCTCGCCGACACGGCGTCGATCGTGTGGGCCGCGAACCTCGCCGCGCTCGAGCTGCATGCGCCGATGACCCGCCACGACGACATCGAGACGCCGACGATGGTCGTGTTCGACCTCGACCCGGGCGCGCCGGCCGACATCCGGGACTGCTGCGAGGTCGGCTTGTGGCTCCGGGACGTGTTCGAGGGCCTCGGCTTGCAGAGCTTCGCGAAGACGTCTGGGTCGAAGGGCCTGCAGGTCTACGTGCCCGTGAACCACCCGCCGCTGACCCACGACCAGGCGTCGTCGTTCGCGCTCGCCGTCGCGCAGGCGATGGAGAAGCATCACGGCGACCGCGTGCTGTCGAACATGCGCAAGGAGCTGCGCAAGGGGAAGGTGTTCATCGACTGGAGCCAGAACTCGCGGCACAAGACGACCGTGTGCGCGTACTCGTTGCGGGCCCGGCCGCGGCCGACTGTGTCGACCCCGGTGACCTGGGACGAGGTCGAGGCCGGGGCGGGCGGCGAGGCGCTGTCGTTCGAGGCCCCCGACGTGCTGCGCCGCCTCGACGATCTCGGCGACCTATGGGAGCCGACGGCGACCCTGCGCCAGGACCTTCCCCTCCCCATCTGACCCCGACGATCCGGCTCCACACGACCGAAACGGTCGCGCTGAGCCGGATCGTTGCGCGATGTAGGCGACCAGCAGGCGCCGGCAGTCGCCGCGGTGATGGATCAGCTGGTTGTAGGTGAAGCGCAGGACGTCGTGACCGTGGATGTTGGCGAGATTGTCGCGCTCGCGATCACGTTCGAAGTCGTCGACTCGGGTGTGCCAGGCACGCCCGTCGGCTTCGAGGATGAGCGGCCACTCGATGGCGAGACCGTCGCAGCGCGCTTCGCCGCGAGTCCAGAACGGCAACGGGGCCTGCCAAACGACGACGCCGATTGCCGGTACCGACGCCACCAGCTCGCGCAACGCGACCTCCAGGTCGCTTTCGGTGGGCGCCACGTCGTCGGTGAGCTCGGACAGGATCATCCGGAGCCTGCCGATCCCTGCGAGCCGCGACCGGGCGACCGCTGCCACTCGGTCTCGCAGTTCCGCCAGGTACCGACGGTCGTGCCGATCGAAGTGGTGGACGAGGGAGCGCAACCGCCGCAGCGACAGCGCGCGCGCAACCTGGACGGTGCAGTCGGCCTTGGACACGACCCGGATCCCGTCGACGATCGTGAATCGCCCGACCGTCCGGGACTCGTGGACGTCGGCGAGCCGGCTGCGATGGGTCGTGCCGTGCCGTGTGACCACGTGGATGCGGCCGGGCTGGAAGCTGGGGGCACGGTGCAGCACGGCCGCGGTCGGACCCCACGCGGCGCCGGCCGGAACTGTCAGCGTCGCCGCCATGCACTGGCGCCGCCAGGTGCCGGGATGGGACGGGAGCCCGAACACGTCGGCGGCGAGGTGGATCCAGATACCGGACGCGACGCGCCGTTGGATCATGCGCGGGCTGAAGCCGATGCGGAGAGCCTGGCGGCGGTGGAACACGCCGTGCTGTCGTCGGGCGAGGCTCTCGAGCGCCCGATCCGGTGACCGGGCATCCATGGCTGAAGTCTCGCGAGGGGGTGGGACATCCCAAGTCCTCACCAACGATCCGGCTCCACACGACCGAAACGGTCGCGCTGAGCCGGATCGTTGCCGGGGCGGGCGCTGCGTCAGCGGGCGACGAAGTACTTCGCCTTCGGGTGGTGAAGGACGATCGCCGAGGTCGTCTGCTCCGGATGGAACATGAACCCGGTGTCGGCCGAGCACTCGACGCCGATGCGGCGGCCGTCGAGCAGCTCGAGCACGGTCGCGTTGTCCTCGAGGTCGGGGCAGGCGGGGTACCCCCACGAGTAGCGGCCACCCCGGTACTGCTGGCGGAACAGGCCCGACAGGGTGGGACCGTCCTCGTCGGCGAAGCCCCACTCCTCACGGATGCGCCGGTGCCAGTACTCCGCGAGGGCCTCGGCCATCTCGACGCCGAGCCCGTGCAGGAACAGGTACTCCTGGTACCGGTCGTCGGCGAACAGTTTGGCCGTGGCCTCGGACACCGCCGGGCCCATCGTCACGATGTGGAACGCGACGTAGTCGACCTCCCCCGAGTCGACCGGGCGCACCATGTCGGCGATGCACAGGTACGGCGACTTGGTCTGGCGGGGGAAGCGGAGGCGCACCCGTTCACGCTGGCGTGATGCGTCCTCCCAGATCACGACCTCGTTGCCGTCACCCGATGCCGGGAAGTAGCCGTACACCACCGCGGGCGCGAGAAGGTCGTCGGCCTTCGCCTTCGCCAGCTCCTCGCGCAGCACGGGCCGGATGCGGGCCTTGAACGCGTCGTCGTCCTCAGCTGGCTCGGGACGGAACTGCCACTGGTTCCGGAACAGGGCGGTCTCGTTCAGGTACGCGGCGACGTCGTCGATCGGCAGGCCCTTGACGATCCGCGCGCCGGTGAACGGCGGCACGAAGATCGGGTTGTCGGTCTCGACGGCGGGCGAGCGGGCCGGTACCGCTTCGGCCGCCTGCTCGGCCAGCCCGACCGACGCGCGCGCCGGCACCCGTGACGCCGACGGCTCCCGGCCCCACTGCGGGTCGTCCGGCTCGGCGCCACGCTTGATCGCGCCGAGCCGGTCCATGACGTGGAGCCCCTCGAACGCATCCTTGCCGTAGAACAACCGGCCTTGGTAGATGGCCCGCAAGTCGCGCTCCACGTACGACCGGGTCAGCGCCGCGCCACCCAGGAGCACAGGGATGTTCGACAGCCCGCGGCTGTTGAGCTCCTCGATGTTGTCGCGCATGACCAGCGTCGACTTCACCAGCAAGCCGCTCATGCCGATGGCGTCGGCCTGCACCTCGAGGGCCTTTTCGATCATCTCGGTGATCGACACCTTGATGCCGAGGTTGTGCACCTCGTAGCCGTTGTTGGTGAGGATGATGTCGACGAGGTTCTTGCCGATGTCGTGGACGTCGCCCTTGACGGTCGCGAGCACGATGCGTCCCTTCGAGACGCTTCCCTCCACCTTCTCCATGTGCGGTTCGAGGTATGCGACGGCGGCCTTCATCGTCTCGGCCGACTGCAGCACGAACGGCAGCTGCATCTGACCCGACCCGAACAGCTCGCCAACGACCTTCATCCCTTCGAGCAGGACGTCGTTGATGATGTCGAGCGGCGTCGCGCCGGCCGCGAGCGCCTCATCGAGGTCGTCGGTGAGCCCGTCGCGGTCGCCGTCGACGATCCGCTGCGACAGCCGCCGCTCGACCGGCCAGCCCGACCGGTCCTCCTTCACGGCCGTGGTGGCCTCGACGCCGGCGAACAGCTCGAGGAGCCGCTGCAACGGGTCGTAGCCCGTGGCCGGGTCCCGGCGGTCGTAGATGAGGTCCTGGCAGACCTTCACCTGTTCCTCGGGGATGCGGTTCAACGGCAGGATCCGTGCCGCGTGCACGATCGCCGCGTCGAGGCCGGCCTCGCGGCACTCGTGGAGAAACACGGAGTTGAGCACGTGGCGCGCTGCCGGCTTGAGGCCGAACGACACGTTGGAGAGGCCGAGCACGGTGTGCGTGCCGGGCAGCTCGGCCTTGATCCGGCGGATGGCCTCGATGGTGGCCATCGCGTCGCCGCGGAGGTCCTCGTCGCCGGTGGACAGCGGGAACGTCAATGCGTCGAAGATCAGGTCGCTCGGTTCGAGGCCGTAGCGGTTCACCGCGAGGTCGTGGATGCGGTGCGCCACGCGCAGCTTCCACTCGACGTCGCGCGCCTGGCCCTGCTCGTCGATCAGCAGGCAGATCACCGCCGCGCCATACTCGCGCGCGAGCGTGAACACCCGGTCGAGCCGCGAGCCGGGCGCGTCGCCGTCTTCGAGGTTCGCGGAGTTCAGGATGGCGCGCCCGCCGAGCCACTGCAGGCCCGCCTCCATCACCTGTGGTTCGGTGGAGTCGAGAACGAGCGGTACCGTCGCCTGCGTGGCGAACCGCTGCGCGATCTCGTCCATGTCGGCGGTGCCGTCGCGGCCGACATAGTCGACGCACACATCGAGGACGTGGGCGCCTTCCTTCTCCTGCTCGCGGGCCATCTGCACGCACGTGTCCCAGTCGCCCGCGAGCATCGCTTCGCGGAAGCGCTTCGAGCCGTTCGCGTTGGTGCGCTCGCCGATCGTCAGGTACGTGATGTCCTGGTCGAAAGGCGTGAACGAGTAGATCGAGGCCGCACCCGGCTCGTGCACCGGTTCGCGCGCGCGGGGGGTGAGGTCGCGGCAGCGCTCGACGACGGCGCGCAGGTGCTCGGGTGTGGTGCCGCAGCAGCCGCCGACGACCTGCACGCCCAGCTCGGTGATGAAGCGTGCGTGGTACTCGGCGAGCTGTTCCGGCGTCAGGTCGTAGTGCATCGCGCCGTCGACCACCGACGGCAGGCCCGCGTTCGGGATGCACGAGATGGGCATGCGCGCGTGTTGCGACAGGTGGCGGAGGTGCTCGGTCATCTCCGCGGGACCGGTCGCGCAGTTCAACCCGACGACGTCGACGCGCAGCGCGTCGATCGTGCACAGCGCCGCCGCGATCTCGGTGCCCGGGAGCATCCGGCCGGTGAGCTCCACCGTCACCTGTGCCTGCACCGGCACCTCGCGCCCGGTCGCGCGCATGGCCCGGCGGGCGCCGGCGACCGCCGCCTTGAGTCCGAGCAGGTCGAACTGGGTCTCGATGAGGAGCAGGTCGACACCACCTTCGAGCAGGCCCCGGCACTGCACCTCGTACGCGTCGCGCAGCTCGGCGAAGCGGATCTGGCCGAGCGAGGCGAACTTGGTACCGGGTCCGATCGACCCGGCGACGAAACCGCCGTAGCCCGACGCCACCTCGCGCGCGAGTTGCGCGGCGCGCCAGTTGATCTTGTGGGCACGGTCCGCGATGCCGTACTCGCCGAGCGGTACGGCGAACGCGCCGAACGTCGCCGTCTCGACGGCATCGACGCCCACCGCGAAGAACGCCTCGTGCATCTCGGTGACCAGATCGGGCCGGGTCAGCACGAGCATCTCGTTGCAGCCCTCGAGCTCGGGCCCGCCGAAGTCGTCGGCGGTGAGGCCCTTCTGCTGCATGTACGTGCCGAACGCACCGTCGTAGATCACGACACGCTCGTCGATCGCGTCGAGATACGGTCCCCGGCTCATCCCGACGAGTCTACGGGTGGGGTCCCGACTGGCCGTAGCCGGTTCGGCGCGCCGTAGGCTCGCCTACCGGTGAAGATCTACACGCGCAAGGGTGACGACGGTACGACCGGGCTGCTCTACGGCAGGCGCGTGAGGAAGGACAGCGCGGCACCAACGGCCTACGGCGCAGTCGACGAAGCGCAGGCCGCCATCGGCGTTGCCCGCGCCGAGTGTGACCCCGGCACCGAGCTCGACCGGCTGCTGATCCGTGTCGAGCGCGACTTGTGGGTGCTGATGGCCGAGCTCGCCACCGATCCCACCAAACGGTCGAAGCTCAAGCCGGGCCAGAGCCTCGTCACCGCCGAGATGGTCGCGGCGCTCGAGGACATCATCGACGACCTGTCGGCGCGGTTCGAGCCACCGACCGGTTTCGTGGTGCCGGGGCAGACGCGTGTGGCCGCACTGCTCGACGTGGCCCGCACGGTCGTGCGCCGCGCCGAACGGCACGCCCTCGCCGCCGCGACATCTGACTCGTACATCGTGCCGTACCTCAACCGCCTCTCGGATCTGCTCTGGACGATGGCGCGTTGGGAGGAGGGCACCTCGTTGCTGACCCGGGAGGAACCGTGATCTCGTTCGACCTCGCCCGTGCCGTGCCTGCCGACGCCGATCTCGTCGTCGAAGGTGTCGCCCGCGGGGCGGTGCCCGACGACCCCGTGCTGGCGGCCGCGGGCTTCGACGGTGCCACCGGTCAGGCCGTGCTGCTGCCCGGCCGGGTCGTCGTGGGCCTCGGTGAGGTCGGCCGCGACGGTCCGAACGGGCGCGCGCTGCGTACGGCGGCCGCGGTCGCGGCGCGCACTGCGGCCCGTTGCGAGCGGGTGGCGACCACCCTGCCCGCCACCGAGGCCGTCGCTGAAGGCTTCGTGCTCGGCGCGTACCGCTTCACGAAGTACCGCTCCGACCCGAAGCCGAACCGCCTCGCGACGGTGACCGTGGTCGGCGGCGGCGGCCAGCGCGCCCGCGCCGCGCTCGACCGCGGCGCCCGGGTTGGGCGCGCGGTGTGCGTCGCGCGCGATCTCGTCAACGAACCGGGTGGCACGCTGACGGCGCCCGAGCTCGCCGACCGGGCGCGCGAGGTCGCCCGCTCGTCAGGGTTGAAGGCGCGGGTGCTCCGCGAGAACGCGATCGCGAGGGCAGGGCTGTCGGGGCTGCTCGCGGTGAACCGCGGCTCGACGATCCCGCCGCGATGGGTGGAGCTCACCTACGAACCGGAATCGGAGACCCGCGTGACGGTGGCGCTGGTCGGCAAGGGGATCACGTTCGACTCGGGTGGCTTGTCGATCAAGACGTCGGAGGGCATGAGCTGGATGAAGGCCGACATGGGCGGCGCCGCCGCCATCGTGGGTGCGCTGTCGGCGGCTCGGGACCTCGGCGTACGGGTGCGGGCTCGTGCGTTCCTGCCGATGACCGACAACATGCTCGGCGGCGACGCGCAGCGGGTCGGCGACGTGATCCGGTACCGCAACGGGACCACGGTCGAGGTCATGAACACCGACGCGGAGGGCCGGCTGATCCTCGCCGACGGGTTGGTCGCCGCCAGCCAGGAGAAGCCGGTGGCCATCGTCGACGTCGCCACGCTGACCGGCGCGTGCATGGTGGCGCTCGGCCCCAAGGTTGCCGGGTTGTTCAGCAACCACGACGGGTTCGCGGCGCAGGTGGAGGAGGCCGCGGCGGTGGCGGGTGAGCCGGTGTGGCGCCTGCCGCTCGTCGAGAGGTACGCGAAGGACCTCGAGTCGAAGGTCGCCGACCTGAAGAACGTCGGCGGCCGCTACGGCGGCGCGATCGTTGCCGCGCTGTTCCTGCGCCGCTTCGTCGGCGACGGGATCCCATGGGCGCACCTCGACATCGCCGGGCCTGCCTACGGCGACGACGACGACGGCGAGCTCTCCGCGGGCGGCACTGGCTTCGGCGTTCGCACGATCCTCGAACTGCTCCGGACGTTCAAGCGCCCGTGACCGCCCCAGCGGCCCGACGAGTGTGCATCGAGCACCGGAATCCGGTGCTCGATGCACGACAGTCGGCAAGGGGGGAGCGGGCAGGACGGGGTCAAGCTGCGGGGTCGTGGTCGGGGACGGCGTCGGCCGCGGCGCGGGCATCGGCGTGCCGGCGCCACGCCCACGCAGTCGCCTCCCGAGCGACCGCGGGTGGGAACCGCCATCGCAGCAGCTGCGCCTCCGCGGTCTCGACGCCCTCGCCGAGCTCGAACAGGCTGAGCGCGAGGCGCCGGCCGCGGGTGCGCTGGCGCTCCTCGAAGAGCCGGGGGCTCTGCTGCCACTCCTCGTGCTGCAGTTGCAGCGCCTCCGGCAACCGCAGGACCTGGCCGCGGGTCAGCGGCGGCAGCTTCCGGCGGGCGAGGAGCGTGGCGCGCCGCTCGTCGAAGTGCACCAGATGGAACTGCGCGCACCGCACGATCGTGCGCAGCACCGGTTGGTTCCGGCCGCCGCGCACGCCGAGACCGAGAGCGCGGGCGGTGTCCTCCAGCGGCAGCCGAAACCCGGCCGGGCTCGCCTCGAGCTCGGCGGCGAGGCGGCGCAGCAGCAGCACCGAGCTGGGCCCGAGGATGCCGAGCCAGAACCGTTCGACGTAGGGGGAGCGGGGGTCGTGACCGACTTCGTCGATCACCGAGTCCGGCCAGGGCCGGACCTCGAGCTCGGCGGGTGCGCCATCACCGACGGTGACGAGCATGGGACTTCCTCCTCGGGAGTTCGCGAACGAGGGGGAAGTACCTCGATGCATTCCATGCCGCGACGGGCCGGCTGTCAAGCAGGCGCCCGAGTAGCGTGATGGCCCGGTGCCGCCCGTGCCCGACCTGCCCCCGACGACGCCCACCGGCATCGACACCGTGCGCGCCTGGATCGCCGCCGCCGAGCGGATCGTGGTCCTCACCGGCGCGGGCATCTCGACCGACAGCGGCATCCCCGACTTCCGCGGCCCCAACGGCATCTGGACGAAGAACCCGGCCGCCGAGAAGGCGGCGACGCTCCAGCACTACCTCGCCGACCCCGAGCTGCGGCGGGCGTCGTGGCGCAACCGGCTGGAGAACCGTCACGACGTGGTCGAGCCGAACGCGGGGCACCACGCGCTCGTCGAGCTCGAACGCCGAGGCAAGCTGCTCGCGCTCATCACCCAGAACGTCGACGGCCTCCACCACAAGGCGGGCACCGACCCCAACCGGTTGATCGAGGTGCACGGCCACACCCGCGAGGTCGTGTGCCTGTCCTGCGACGAGCGGGCCCCGATGGAACGGGCGCTCGCCCGCGTCGAGGCCGGCGAGGATGATCCGCGGTGCCGCAGCTGCGGCGGGATCCTGAAAGCAGCGACGATCTCGTTCGGCCAGGCCCTCGTCGAAGAAGACCTCGCCCGCGCCGACGCGGCCGCACGCGCCTGCGACCTGTTGGTCGCGGTCGGTAGCACGCTCGGCGTGTACCCGATCGCCGCGGTCGTGCCGCTCGCGAAGCGCCACGGTGCCCGCATCGTCATCGTCAACGGCGAGCCGACCGAGATGGACCACCTCGCAGACGCCGTGTTGCGCGGCTCGATCAGCGAGCTTCTGCCGGCACTGGTGTCCTGAGCATCCCCGTCGCCGAGACCGCGGGCCGTATGCTCGATCGTCATGCCTGACCGCCGCGACCGCCCGGCCCGGTCGGCGGCGCTCGTCATCATCCCCGCGTACAACGAGCAAGAGGCACTCCCCGGCGTGGTGCGTGAGCTACGCGAGCGCCGGCCCGACCTCGACGTCGTCGTGATCGACGACGGCTCGCGCGACCGCACCGCGGCGGTGGCGCGAGCCTCCGGCGTCGTCGTGCTCGAACTGCCGTTCAACCTCGGCATCGGCGGGGCGCTGCGGCTCGGGTTCAAGTACGCGGTAGCGAACGGTTACGAGCGGGCGGTGCAGTTCGACGCCGACGGCCAGCACGACCCCGGCGAGATCGAGCGGCTGTTCGCCGCGCTCGACGCCGGCGCGTCGATGGTGGTCGGCAGCCGGTTCGCGTCCGAGAACAGCGACTACGAGGTCGGACTGACTCGCAGGCGGGCGATGGGCATGCTGCGCCTCGGTGTGAGGCTACTGAGCGGCTACCAGTTCACCGACACGTCTTCGGGGTTCCGCGCGTTCGGCAAGGACGTCCTCGAGTTCTTCGCGAATACGTACCCGCTCGACTACATGGACTCGGTCGAGGCGCTGATCCTGGCCTGTCGCGCCGGTTTCGCGGTGGTGGAGGTCCCGGTCCGGATGCGGGAACGCTCCGCCGGCGTGCCGTCGCAACGGCGTTTGCGCCTCGCCTACCACTACCTCCGCTTGCTCGTCGTCATGGCAAGCTCGGCATCGCTGCGCGCCCGAGTGCAGCGAGCGACCTAGGAAGGTGAGCCGTTGAGCACTCGTGCACACATCCTGCTGGCCGTCGTCATCATCGGCAGCATCGTCTTCATCATCTCCCTCGTTCGCCGGGACCGCCTCCGTGCGAAGTACTCGATGCTGTGGATCTCGATCGGCATGGTCCTCGGCGTGATCGCGGCCGTCCCCGGTGTTCTCGACCGGGTGTCGGCGTGGGCCGGTGTTGCGTACCCGCCGACGATGTTCTTCCTCCTGGCGATCGCGTTCCTGTTCCTCGTCGTGCTGCACTTCTCGTGGGAGCTATCCCGGCTCGAGAGCCGCGATCGCGTGCTCGCCGAGGAGGTCGCGCTGCTCCGCGAGCGTCTTGCCCGCATCGACCTCGATCATCCCGAGCGAGTCTGAATGTCGTCTCCGGTCACCCGCGAAGCCCGTCGCCTCTGGAACAGCGCGAAGTTCATCTACGGCGAGCGCGGCCTGCGCTGGCTGGTCGGCGACACCATCGACCTCGCGTCGTCGTACATCACCTATCCCTTCCGGTCGGCCGGGGTCGCGTCCCGCACGTTCGAGATCGGCGGCCGCCGTCTGCACTACGTGTGCCACCACTACAACCGCGCCTGGCGGAACGAGCGCAGCGTCGAGCTCGCCTTGGCGTTCGACTTCCTCGAACGCCAGCAGGGGCGCCTGCTGCTCGAAGTGGGGAACGTGCTGTCGCACTACCGCAGCGACTTGCACCACGACGTGCTCGACAAGTACGAGCGATCACCGAACGTGCTCAACGAGGACATCGTCGACTTCGAGCCGGCCGTGCCCTACGAGGCGGTGCTGTCGATCTCGACCCTCGAACACGTCGGGTGGGACGAGCGCCCTCGCGAGCCGGACAAGGTGCTGCGCGCCTACCACCAGCTCCGCAAGATCCTCGCGGAAGGCGGGGCGATGCTGGTCACCTGCCCGCTCGGCCAGAACCCCCATCTCGACCGGTACGTGGCGGAGCAGGCGCTGGACTTCCCAGAGCGGCACTACCTGTTGCGGGTCTCGAAGGACAACGAGTGGCGTGAGGTCGGTCTCGACGAAGTCCGCGGCGCGCGGTACCACGAGCCGTTCCGTAACGCGAACGCGCTTTTTGTCGGCGTCGTCTAGCAGCGCTGCCCGTCATCCGGTGAAGGCGCGGTATGCCTCCTCCGTCTCGTCGGCGATCCGGTCCCAGGTGTAGCGACCCGCCAGCGCCCGGCCCGCGTCGACGCTCTTCGCCCGCAGGTCGTCGTCGTCGAGCATGTGCCGCAGCTTGGCGACGAGATCTTCGAGCGAGCCGCGGTGGAACAGCAGCCCGCCGGTGCCGTCGTGGGTCACCTCCCGGAACGCGTCGATGTCGCTGATGACGAACGGCACACCGAGCGCCATCGCCTCGACGACCACGATGCCGAACCCTTCGATCTCCGACGCCGACACGAACACGACCGACCGGGCCATCTCGCGCAGCACGTCGACGTGGGAGGGGACAAACCCCCGCAGCACGACGCGATCGGCGATGCCGAGCTGCGCGGCGAGGGCGCGCAGCGGCTCCTGCTCGGGCCCCTGTCCGACCACGACCAGCCGCAGGTCAGGATGGTCGGGGCAGAGGGTGGCGATCGCCTGCACCGCGAGATCGACGCGTTTGTAGCCGACCAGCCGGCTCACGACCGTGACCTGCCGCGTTCCGGCCGGGGCATCGCCCGCAGTCGCCGCTGCTTCCGATACCGCGTCGGGATCGAATCCGCAGTGAACGACGCGGATGCGCGACGGATCGACGCCGGCTGCGACGAGCTTGGCCCGCGTCGCTTCGGAGATCGCGAGGTAGCCGTCGGCGCGCAGGCGCAGCACGAGACGCTCGAACCACTCGCCGAGGAAACCGGCCGCGCCGAACGGTCCGGTCCGCCAGCTGCCGATCAGCACGTCCGGGTACCAGTACACGACGGTGCGGCGCTTCAGCCGGCCGAGCACCCAGGCGAGCGGGCAGGTCACGAGGTTCGTACCCTCCACGACGTCGAAGCGAGCCCGCAGCCCCCGCCCCAGCATCCGGGCCAGGCCGGCGACCCGCAGCGGAACCGACAGCAGCGACGGTGGCCGCCAATGCGCCGGATCCGAGCTGCGCGCCACCACCTGGACCTCGTGGCGCTGCCCGAGGCGCCGCGCGACGTACCAGCACCGGGCCTCCACCCCGCCGGTGATGTCCGCGTCGTCGCTCCCGGGGTAGAGCTCGGTGAGCAGCAGGATTCGCATGGGCGCCCGCATCTTCGCACGCTGCCCCGGAATCCCGGAATGTTGAGCGATCCGGTAGGGTTTTCGGGTCACCGGTCGGAATGCCGGAGGAAAGGTCAACGATGGCGAGCTTCCGCGACTTGCTGCGAGCGACGAAGGAACAGATCCGCGAGATCGACACGGCGACGGCCGACGACCTGCGGGCACGGCCCGGCGCCGTCGTGCTCGACGTGCGCGAGCCCGACGAGTACGAGCAGGGCGCGATACCCGGTGCCGTGCACATCCCCCGCGGGCAGCTCGAGTCGAACATCGAGAGTCGCGTTCCCGACCGGGCCACACCACTCGTCGTGTACTGCGCGGGTGGTACGCGCTCCGCGTTCGCGGCGAAGACGCTCGCGGAGCTTGGTTACACCGACGTCGTGTCGGTGGCCGGCGGGTTCAACAAGTGGAAGGACGAAGGCCGCGAGTGGCGGGTGCCGCGTGCGTTGAGCTCGGAACAGCGGAATCGCTACCAGCGCCACCTGTTGCTGCCCGAGGTCGACGTCGAGGGCCAGTTGAAGCTGCTCGACTCGAGGGTGCTGCTGCTCGGTGCCGGAGGCCTTGGCTCACCCGCCGCGATCTATCTCGCCGCCGCCGGTGTCGGCACCATCGGCATCATCGACATGGATGTCGTGGACGACTCCAACCTGCAGCGTCAGATCCTCCACAACGTCGAGCGCATCGGTGACCGCAAGGTCGACTCCGCGAAGAAGACGATCACGCTGCTCAACCCCGATGTCGACGTCGTGACCTACGACGTGCGGCTGGGTGCCGACAACGTGCTCGAGATCCTCGACGGCTGGGACGTGATCGTCGACGGCACCGACAACTTCCCGACACGGTTCCTCGTGAACGACGCGTCGGTGAAGCTCGGCATCCCGGTCGTGCACGGCTCGATCTTCCGGTTCGAGGGGATGGTCACCGTGTTCGACCCCAAGCGCGGCCCGACGTACCGCGACATGGTGCCCGAGCCACCGCCGGCCGAGCTCGCGCCGTCGTGCGCGGAAGCGGGTGTGCTCGGCGTGCTGCCCGGGATCGTCGGGTCGCTGCAGGCGATCGAGACGATCAAGTTGCTGCTCGGCCTCGGCGAACCGTTGATCGGCCGCCTGCTCGCCTACGACTCGCTCGAGCAGAGCTTCCGCGAGTTCAAGATCCGCAAGGACCCCGCGAACGAGATCACCTGGGAGAACCGGGATCGCATCGTCGTCGCGGAGCTCGACGAGCACTGCATGCCGCATCCCTTGCAGCCGCCCGCTGCCTGATCGCCCGCGGGCTGCGGGAGCCGGGTGCGTTCAGCGCCGCAGGCCGAGCCGCACGAGCCACGCGTTCGCGTGCGCTCGCAACAGGTTGGCGCGGTGCACCACATGGTGGCGTACGACCGGCGCGGCGAGCTCGATCGTGCCCCGCACGCCGCGGCGGCGCAGTGACCGGGTGAGGCGTTCCTGGACGGCGCGCGCGGCGGCGACGCCCGGAACCTGCGCGGCCAGCGCCGCGAGGCGCCTCGCCGTGAACCGGATCGCCCGCCGGACGGTGGCGATCGGGCCGTGCGCCGCGAGCAGCCGGCGCGTATAGGTGACCAGCTCGCGGGCTCGGGAGTTGCGGGCACGGTGGATCGTGGAACGCAGCGCCTGGCGTGACTCGCGGGCGATGACCGCCGGGGTGCGAGCGGCGGTGGCGACCAGCCCGTCGCGCTCGACGCTGGCCCGCGCGCGCCGGCGTGCCCAGTCGAGCCGCGCACGCTGGCGGTCGAGCGAGTGCTGGAGGCCGGCGAAGCGTGACGCCGTGTACGGCTCGAGCACGCGCGGCTCGAACGGTTCGCTGCGCAGCACCGGTTGCCAGCCGGAGGAAGGGCGCCGGGCGGCCTCGGCAGGCCACGATCGCGCCGCTTCGAGGATCTCGAGGAACCGCCGGCCCTGGAGATGCGGCGACCAGCGCAGCAGCGCAGCCCTCCGGGCCCGTTCACCCATGCTCGAGCGCAGCCGGTCGTCGTCGACGAGCCGCTCGATCGCTTCGACCCATGAGTCGTGGTCGGTTGCCAGCATGCCGGACACCGCGTGGTCGATCGCGTCGCGGAACGGCTCGGTTGCGCTGGCGATGGTCGGGGTGGCAACCAGGCCGGCTTCCAGCCACTTGATCGCGCTCTTCGCCTCGTTGAACACCGGTCCGAGCTGGAGCGGCGCGAGGTTTACGTCGACGGACCGCAGCAACGCGGGCAACTTCAACCACGGCACCAACGGCGCGCGCTGGATCCTTGCCGCGAACCGGTCGAGGTCGGGGCCGGGGGTGATCAGCCCCCCGAGGACGAGCTCGACGCCGGGATGCCGGTCCATGACCTCGATGACCGCCGGTTCGATCGCCGCCCAGTCGAGGTCGTGGGTGATCGTCCCGCTGAAGTAGCCGAGGCGTACTCCCTTGCCGGTCCTCGGGACCCGGCACGCCCGGTCCGACGCGCGTGCGAGCAGGAGGCCGACGCCGTTGTCGAACTTCGCCGCCGGCAGGCCGGTGAGGGCGCGCGCATGCTCGACCAGCACGCGCGTGCTGCCCACGTAGCCGTCGCTCGCCTCGAGCGTGGTTCGGTACCGCTCGACGCCGTTCAGGTACTCCTCGACGACGTCGCGCGGCAGCGCGTTGAGTGCGGGGATCTGGCGGGCGATCTGGGGGTCGAAGATGAGGTCGTCGACATCGAACAGGACCGGTATGCCGCGTTGTTTCGCTCGATCGATGATCGCGAGCATCTCGGGCGATGCGGGCACGCGGTAGACGTAGAGCACGTCGGCCTCGTCGACCGCATCCGCCAGTGCGGGATGGCGGAAGTCGAAGGCTCGCGACTCCACGCCGAGCAGCGCGAGCGCCTCGGCCGGAAGCCGGACGCGGTAGCGCAGCGGTGCTCCTTCGATGCCCGCCGCGAACACGACCCGCCGGATGTCGCGCCGTCGCGGCGCCAGCGGCGCGGGAGCGCGTGAGCGCCGCGCCAGGAGATCTGCGTAGCGACGTTCGAGGCCGGCGACCTGTTCGTCGAGGGAGCGCACCCGGACCGGTTCCGCCGCGCCGCGGCGTAGCCGGGCGAGCAGGTCGTGATCGACCGTGACCGCACGCATCGCGGCGGCGAGCATCTCGTGGTCATCGGCGCGCACCACGAGGCCGTTGACGCCGTCGACCACCACCTCTTCCGGGCCCAGCGTGTCGGTGCAGATCACCGGCACACCCCGCCCGAGTGCCTCGCGGGTGATGATCGAGTACGACTCGCGCGCGATGGACGGCACCACGAGCACGTCGGTGGCGTCGAAGACCTCGGTCCGCTCACTCGCGTCGAACGGAGGCTTGCCGATCACGGGCAGGGCGTCGAGGTCGAGGCCAAGCGCGTCGCCGAGGTCCTCGTCGATGCCGTAGGTGGTGAGTTGCCAGCCGTCGAGCCCGGCAAGCTCGGCGGCGGCGCGCAGGACGACCGCGGAGCCCTTCAGTTGGTGCCGCCCGCCGGCGTACGTGAACCGAACGGGGCCTCCCGTCGCCGGTCGGGCAACGGGTGCGCCGGTGGGGAGATCCTCCCCGGGCAAGCCGTTCTCATCCACGTCGAGACGGTCAGGCGCCACGCCGTTGGCTGCGAGGACCCGGGCCATGATCGCCGAGGGGGTCAGCACGAGATCGACGTCGGCGAGATGGCGGGCGAGCGCCTCCTTCCGGGACAGCAGCCGCGGCCGGCCGGACTCGCACGCGCACGTGCCCGCGTCGACGACGAGCGAGCACGGATGGAGGTGGCGGTCGACGAGGAACAGCCGCGGGCAGATCCACCAGTAGTCGTGCATCGTCACGACGACGGCGGCGCCTGCCGCGTGCGCGCTGGAGACGAGCGACCCGCCCAGCATCTGGAGGTCGTGGAAGTGCACGACGTCGGGTGCGACACGCGCGATGAACTGCTCGAAGTCCCGCCGCACGGCGGGCGCATCCCAGTTCCGGCGATCCGACCAGTCGTCCCAGGGGGCCGTGACGATCCAGCGGACCGGCATGCCGGTCCCGTCGAGCTCGTCCCAGGCTTCGAGCGGCTCCCGGGACCCGCCGATGCGCCCGGCGTAGACCGTCACGTCGTGGCCCCGTGCCCGCAAGCCGTGTGCCAATCGCTGCGGCTGGAGGCTGCCGCCGCTCACGAAATCGGGCGGGTAGTGCCCCGACACCAGCACGATCCGCACGCCGCCACGATAGAGGGGGTGCCCGGTGGCCCTGTGCCCCCGGCGTTGCGGGCGCAGACCGGTGGCGTGCCACACTCGTGGCGCGATGAAGGGGCTGATCCTGTCTGGTGGCGCGGGCACCCGCCTGCGCCCGATCACCCACACGAGCGCGAAGCAGCTCGTGCCGGTGGCGAACAAGCCGATCCTGTTCTACGGCCTCGAGCACATGATCGCCGCCGGGATTCGGGAGTTCGGCATCGTCGTCGGTGACACCGCCGGCGAGATCAAGGCCGCCGTCGGCGACGGCTCCCGCTGGGGCGTCGACATCACCTACATCGAGCAGGAAGCGCCGCTCGGTCTGGGGCACTGCGTGCTCATCGCCCGCGACTTCCTCGGTGACGACGACTTCATCATGTACCTGGGCGACAACATGATCCAGCAGGGCGTCGCCCGGTTCTGCGAGAGCTTCGAAGCCGAGCAGCGGCGCGCGTCGGCTCCGACGCTCGACGGCGCCAAGCCCGCGCCCGCGGCGCAGATCCTGCTCTGCCCCGTCCCCGACCCCGAGCGGTTCGGCGTCGCCGAGATCGACGGCGACGGTCACGTCGTCCGGCTCCTGGAGAAGCCGAAGGAGCCACCCTCGAACCTTGCGCTGGTCGGCGTCTATCTGTTCACGCCGGCGATCCACGAGGCGGTGCGCGCCATCGCACCGTCGGCTCGCGGCGAGCTCGAGATCACCGACGCGATCCAGTGGCTCATCGATCACGGTCACCGCGTCATCCACGAGGTGCTCGAGGGTTGGTGGCTCGACACCGGCAAGAAGGACCCGCTGCTGGAGAGCAACCGCCGCGTGCTCGAGACGATCGAACCGCGGCTCGACGGCAAGATCGACGACGAGTCGCACGTCGACGGGCGCGTCGTCGTCGAGCAGGGCGCCGAGCTCATCGCGTCGCGGGTGCGCGGTCCTGCCGTCATCGGCGCGCGGACCCGGCTCGTGAACTCCTACATCGGCCCGTTCACCGCCATCGGCGACGACTGCGAGATCATCGACTCGGAGGTCGAGCACTCCGTCGTGCTCGAGCACAGCCAGATCGTGGGCGTGCCGAGGCTGAGCGACTCGCTCATCGGCCGCCACGTGGAGATCATGCGAACGGGGCAGCGACCGGCCGCCACCCGCGTCATGGTCGGCGACCACTGCTCGATCGACCTGGAGTAGCGAAGCATGCCCAAGGTGACCGAGTCCGACATCATCGCCGGCGTCCACATCGTCGAGCCCGACGTGCACGGCGACGCACGCGGCTTGTTCGTCGAGACGTACCGGCGCTCGTGGTTCCCGAACGGTCGCGAGATGGTCCAGGGCAACCGTGGTGACCGCCTGGCGGGCGCGGTCGTCGGGCTGCACTACCACCTCCACCAGGCCGACTACTGGTACGTCCCCGAGGGCCGGGCGCGTGTCGTGCTCCACGATCTCCGAACCGGCTCGCCGACCGACGGCAAGACCCTCGTGCTCGAGCTCGGACGGGAGGAGGACGGCTCCCACCGGCATCGCGGGGTGTACATCCCGCCCGGTGTGGCGCACGGGTTCGCGGCGCTGACCGACATGACGATCACGTATCTGGTCGACAGCTACTACAACCCCGCCGACGAGCTCGGCGTCGCGTGGGACGACCCCGCGATAGGCGCCGACTGGGGCGTGAGCAACCCGGTGCTGTCGGACCGCGACCGCAACAACCCGCTCCGCTCGGACATCGAACCGCAGTGGCAGCCGCACTACTCGCTGCGCACCTGAGCCGGTCATGAAGCAGTTCGTCACCGGCGGCGCCGGTTTCATCGGATCGAACTACGTCCGCCACGTGCTGGCCAACACCGACGACGAGGTGACCGTCTACGACGCGCTCACGTACGCCGGGAACCTGTCGACGCTGCGTGACGTCGACGACGATCCGCGCTTCACGTTCGTGAAGGGCAACATCTGCGACCCGGGCTCGCTGGAGGAGGCGATGGCCGGTCACGACGTCGTGGTCCACTTCGCCGCCGAGAGCCATGTCGATCGCTCGATCGCGGGTCCCGACGACTTCATCCTCACGAACTGCTTCGGCACCAACGTGGTGATGGACACCGCCCGCCGGCTCGGCATCGGCCGGGTCGTCCACATCGGGACCGACGAGGTCTACGGCTCGGTCGAGCAGGGATCGTCGAAGGAGAGCGACCCGCTCGAGCCCCGGTCGCCCTACTCCGCGTCGAAGGCCGGATCGGACCTGATCGCGCTGTCGTACTTCCACACGTACGGGCTCCCGGTGATCGTCACCCGCTGCACGAACAACTTCGGCCCGTACCAGTACCCCGAGAAGGCGATCCCGCTGTTCACCACCAACCTGCTCGAGGGCAAGAAGATCCCGCTCTACGGCGACGGGCTCAACGAGCGCGACTGGCTCTACGTCGACGACCACTGCGCCGGTGTGCTGCTGGCGCTGCACCGGGGCGAGCCGGGGGAGATCTACAACATCGGCGCCGGCAACGAGACCCCGAACCGCGTGCTGGTCGACAAGCTCCTGGCGCTGCTGGGCGCGGGGGAGGAGATGGTCGACTACGTCGCCGACCGGCTGGGCCACGACCGCCGCTACTCGGTCGACATCAGCAAGATCACCGCGCTCGGCTGGCGGAAGCGGCGAACCCTCGACGAGGCGCTGGCCGAGACCGTCGAGTGGTACCGCAACAACGAGTGGTGGTGGCGGCCACTCAAGCATCCGTGACGCGATGAGGATCCTCGTCACCGGCGCCGGCGGGCAGGTCGGCCGGGAACTGGTCGAGTACTGCGAGCGCGCCGGCGACGAGGTGTTCGCCTGCGACCACGCGGCGCTCGACGTCACCGACCGCGACGCGGTCCTCCAGGCGATCGGGTCGTTGCAGCCGGAGGCCGTCGTGCACGCCGCGGCGTGGACCGCGGTCGACGCGTGCGAGTCGGACCCTGACCGGGCCTTCGTCACGAACGCGCTCGCGACCCGTCACGTCGCCGAGGCCGCGCATCGCTTCGGCGCGTACCTGGTCCATCTCTCGACCGACTACGTCTTCGACGGGACGAAGCCCGAGCCGTATGTCGAGTGGGACGAACCCAACCCCCGATCGGTGTACGGCCGATCGAAGCTCGGCAGCGAGCGCGAGGTCGTGTACCACGCCGGCGACGGGGCCACGATCGTGCGCATCTCGTGGGTGTGCGGCCGCTACGGCAACAACATGGTCAAGACGCTGCTGCGACTGGCGGACGCCGGCGCGGAACCGAAGTTCGTCACGGACCAGGTCGGCTGCCCGACGATCGTCGAGGACCTCGTACCCATGGTGCGCCGGTTCGCCGCCGAGCGCCGGCCCGGCCTGTTCCACGTGACCAACCAGGGCGCGGTCTCGTGGTACGAACTGGCGCGAGCGACGTTCGCGGCAGCGGGCGCCGATCCCGACCGGGTCGCGCCGATCACCACCGCCGAGCTCGACCCGCCGCGACCGGCTCCGCGTCCTGCGAACTCCGTGCTCGACAACGCCGCGCTGCGGGGGTCGGGACTCCCGCTGCTACCCGATCACCGCGAGTCGCTGGAGCGGTTGGTCCGTGTGCTCAGCCCGCGACGATGACGCCGATGCCGGTCGGGCCGCCCTTGCTCCACCTGCCCGTGACCGGTGCGTAGCCGGGTGCGCCGTAGTCGACGGTCGCGTTCGGTGCACCGGGCGAGGCGGTGTTGCGCAGGTACCACCAGCCGTTGACGTACACGCCGATACCGTCCGCGGTGCCGCCGTTCCACGAACCGACGACGGGCGCATACCCCGGCGCACCGTAGGCGAACGACACGTCGGGAGCGCCGCCGGTGTTCGAGTTGCGCAGGTACCAGTAGCCGCCGGCGTAGACGCCGATCGTGTCCTTGCCGTCGCCGTTCCAGTCGCCGACGACCGGCGTGTTGCCCGGCGCGCCGTAGTGGATCACGATGTCAGGCGCGCCCGGCGTGTTCGAGTTGCGCAGATACCACCAGCCGTTGAGGTAGACGCCGATGGTGGCTTTGCCGTCGCCGTTCCAGTCGCCGACGACGGGGACATAGCCGGCGTCGCCGTAGGCGAACGACACGTCCGGCGTGCCACCCGTGAACGAGTTGCGCAGGTACCAGTTGCCGCCGACGTACACACCGGCGGTGTCCATGCCGTCGTCGTTCCAGTCGCCGGAGACGAACTGGTAGCCGGCTACGCCGTACGCGAATGCCGCGTCAACGCTGCCTTGCGTCGGTGTCGCACGCAGGTACCAGTTGGCCAGTTGGACCGTGCCCGGTGGCTGGTAGGAGGGCAGCGGCGGACCCTTCAAGAAGTCGATCGTCACCCACAGCGTGCCGTTGGCGTCGCGGGTGGCGCCGATGCCGACCCGGTTGTAGTCGCCGAGGATGTTCGCCCGGTGCGGTGCCGAGTTCATGAACGCTTGCTCGAGCGTCGCGACATCGGGTCCGTAGCCGACGTTCTCGCCAAGGCGGGTCCATTGCGTGGTGACCTGGTTGTTCACCTGATTCACGAGATCGGGGTTGTGCTGCAGCGTCGCCGAGGACGCCATCTGGTTCGACCACGCGTTCGCGATCTGCGAGAGAGCTGGGTCGTACTGCAGCGGCGGCAGTCCGGCGTCCGCACGAGACTGGTTCGTTGCGTTGAACATCGCGTTCTCGTCCGGCGCGCTCTGCGCAGAGGCAGCCCGCGGCGCTACCACCGCGAACAGCGTGATGATCGCGACCGACGAGGCAGCGGCGATCAAGCGTCGAGCCACGGAGCTCCAGGGATTTCGGGTCATGTCTCTTCTCGGACGGGTGGTACGGCTTCGTGGTGCACTCAGTCATCGACGCGAGCCGCGAATTGCTTGAGTCGGTCGGTTTCCTCCCATCGCGAATGGGACCAACGACCTACGCGCGTGCACGTCGAGACTCGCCATGAGTGACCAGCCCTGCGTGCGGGCGGTGGTCGTGGACTACGACGGCGGCGACTTGGTGCGCCGGTCGGTCGGCGCGCTCCTGGCGACGGATTGGCCCGCGGACCGCTTCGAGGTGGTGGTCGTGGACAACGGCTCCCGGGTCGCCGTCGAGGAGCGCCTCGGCCCGTACTGGGGTCGGGTCAGCGTGATCCGATCGGCGTGGAACCGTGGCTTCGCCGGCGGCAACAACCTGGCGCTCGCCGATCTCGATGGCGTCGACGCCGTCGCCCTCGTGAACAACGACGTCACGGTGGATCCGAGCTGGCTCCGACCGCTCGTCGACGTGTTGTTCGCGGACAGCCGCGTCGGCGCGGTGTGCCCGAAGCTGCTCCTCGACGGTACCTACCGCCGGCTGGACCTGGCGACGACGGCGGAGCGACCGTGGCCACTCGATCGTCGCCCTCGCGGGATCCGCCTCCTCGAGGTGCGCGCACTCGACCACGGTGCATGGCAGCCGGCGAGTGGTGTGCGGTTGGCCAGCGGGTTCTACGAGCCCCAGGTGCGCGGCGGTGCATGGTCATGCTGGTCGATGCCATCGGCGACGCTGTACGTGCCGGCGGTGCACGGAACGGGAGGGGACCACGCCGGGCGTGTCCGGCTCGTGATCGATGCGGCGCGCGCGAAGCCACTCGAGCTCAGGAGCGGCGCGGCCTGCACGACGGTCGAGCTTCGTCCGGGCGTCCACCCCTACGAAGTCGAGCTCGCGGCACCGCCGATCGAGCTGGTGAACAACGTCGGGACGGTGCTGCTCGCGAACGGTTACGCAGCCGACCGCGGGTGGCTCGAACCCGACGAGGGCCAGTTCGATGCCCCCACCGACGTGTGGGCATGGTCGGGTGGCGCCGTGCTGCTGCGTGCCGACTACCTGCGCGCGGTCGGTCTGTTCGACGAGCGCTTGTTCCTGTACTACGAGGACTTCGAGCTGGCCTGGCGTGGGCGCCGGCGGGGCTGGCGCTACCGGTACGCGCCCGCTTCGGTCGCCCGTCATCTCCACGCCGCGACCGCCGTGCAGGACTCGCCGCAGTCGCGCTACTACAACGAGCGCAACCGCCTTCTCGTGCTGCTGCGGCACGCATCATGGACCGCGTTCGCCGGTGCACTCGGGCGGTTCATGACCACCACCCTGTCGTATGTGCGCCGGGACCTGATCGCGCCGCCGCTGCGCGGCGGCCGCCCCGATGTGTCGATCGTCGCGGCACGGCTGCGCGCGCTCGGCGGCTTCGTGGTGCGCGCGCCGGGCATGCTGCGTTCGCGCTGGCGCACGGCGATGGGACCGGATCAGCGCTATCAGAGGTAGAAGCGTTCGACCACGAGCGCGACGCCGCCGATGTCGAGTGCCACCATCGCGGCGGCCGCGCACAGCATCGGGACGAGCGGGCTGACGCGCGGCCACAGGTACCGGATGAGCGACGAGGGCAGCGACAGGATCGCGGGCAGCAGCATCACGGCGTAGCGGCCCTGGATGAGGTTGTTCAGCCCGGTCCGGTGGAAGCTCAGGTAGCCGACCACGACGAAGAACCCGAACATCGTCACGATCGCGAGCATGCTGATCGCCGCGATCGCAGCATCGTCTGTGCCGGGGCCGCCGGACAGCGCCTCTGCGCCGTAACCGCGATGCCGGCCGTGCCACCACCGGGCGGCGACGACCACAGCCCATGTGACCGCGAGGCCGACGGTGGCGAGCGTGACCGCGAGCAGGATCGCGTGCACCCAGTCGGGAAACGGCGTGTCGACCCAGGAGAAGTTGCCCCAAAGCTGGTCGATCCAGTGTTGCCGGATCAGTTGGAACCAGTCGACGTCGAGCAGGTGGAGGTACGTGCGCAGGTCCTTCGGGCCCTCGACCGGCTGGATGTCGGCCAGCGACGCGGACGGAAAGCCGAAGGCCGCCGCGTACACCGTCCACGCGCCGATCGTCGACGCGATGCCCGCTGCCGCTTGAGCGGCTTCCCGCCACACCGACGGCCGGTTGCCGCGCGCCGTGCGCACCCGGCCGATCACCCATGCCGCGAGCAGCACCGGGGCGAGCACCGCGCCGAACGACTTGAACATCGCGAGCCCGAGCGCGAGCCCGCCGCCGAAGCACACCCATCGTGAACGCGCCGGGGCCGGCGCCGTCAGCGCGTACGCGGCGAGCAGCGCGCCCGCGCCGGCGGCGATGGCGAGCGCGTCGTTGTTGATCGCCGCGGTCTGCTGGCTCAGCTCGGGTTGCAGCACAACCGCGACCGCCAGGGCCATGGCTGCAGCCTCGTGGCCGCGGAACACGCGCCGGCCGGCGAGCAGGGTCAGCCAGCCCGCGACCGCGCCGAGGACGATGCTCCACAGCCGCATCAGCTCGACCGTGTGCACGAACGGCCCGCCCGACGCGGCGTAGAGCAGCGCGGCGGGCAGGTAGTACACGGGCGCATAACCGGCGGCGGGGCCGGCCCCGTTGGCCGCGGGGGACGCGGCGTCGATCGCGGCGACCGGGCCGGGGTCGCCGTGAGGCGGGAAGTCGGGCCGGTCGCCGGGCGGGAGGATCTCCTGGTGCAGCGCGGTGATCGCCGCGCGCAGTCGCGGGCTGTACGACTGCGACGGGGGCAGGCCGAGCTGGAAGGCGTTGCGCTTGGGGATGCGGTGGCTCTCGGCCATGAACTGCGCGTACGCGAAGTGCGCGGGCTCGTCGGGCGCCTCGAGCGGAGGCACGACAGCCGCCCACACGAGACCCTTGGCGCAGGCGAGTACGACGAGCAGCACGAGCGCGGCTCGTCCGCGCACGGCGACGAGCGCGAGCAGCGCGCCGAGCGCGAGCGCCCCCCAGCACACGATCGCGGCCGGCTGCTGGAACCACGGCCGGTACTCGCCGATACGCCGGAGCGCGAGCGACACCTGGTCCCACGCGTGATGGCCGCCGCCGTAGAAGGTGTGCAGCTCGAGGGTCGCGGGCAGCGTGTCGGTCGGCGAGGTCGCCGGCGGCAGGCGGTGGTCGAGGTCCTCGCCGGCCCACACGAAGACCGAATCGCCGCCCGCTTCGGCGAGCGACAGCTCGAGGTCGTAGGCGCGGCCCCGGCTTGCCGGCTGCGGGTCGAACCGCAGGACCGAAAACGGCCGCGTGTCGGGCAGCGAGCCGCACCGGTGCACACTCGTGGCGACAACCGTCGAGCCGTCGCGCAACGTGGCGCGCACCGAGCACCGCTTCACCCCGCCGGATGTGCCGAACCGAGTGCTGATCCCCGACAGCCCGTCGGCCGTCGCCACGAAGTGCTGGCGGACGGGTTGCGACGACAACGGTCCGATCGTGCCGATCAGCTTGATGTGCTCGGGCGTGTCGGACAGGACCGGCCCGCCGGGACGAGCAAGGACCAGCGCGAGCATGGCACCGATGCCGGCGGCGCACGCGACGAGTGCGGCGAGCCGGCGCCGCAACGGCCAAGGGCGTCCGGACGGGACCGGCGGTCCGTCACCGCCCGCGCCGTCGCCGGTCACGAGCCGAGAACCTAGCAGTGCGCGCGTGTCGCACTGTGGCGCCAAGGACGGCAACTATGCTCGTCGCCGTGCCAGCCGAGCAGCCGCGCGGTGGCGGTGCTGACGGCATGCCGCGGCTGACTCGGCTTCCGGACCCGCCCCGTAAGGAGACCGCAGCCGTCGAGTTCCCGGCGGCGACGTGGACGTCGTTCGACCGCTACGCGCGCTACGGCGCGATCGTGCGGGCGATCCGAGCCAATCTCGGCGCGGGCCTCCACCGTGTGGTCGACGTCGGCGACAACTCCGGCTGGCTGCTCGCCTTCGACGCCGACCTCGTGCCGATCAGCATCGACATCGCCGTCAACGCCGAGCGGCTCGAGCACACGCGCGCGGTGGTGGCGACCGGCGCGCAGTTGCCGCTGCGCGACCGTTGCGCTGACGCGGCCGTTTCGAGCGATGCGCTCGAGCACGTGCCCGAGAGCGAACGGCAGGCGTTCCTGTGCGAGTTGAGCCGAGTGAGCGACCTCGTGGTGCTCGCGGCGCCGTTCGACACACCGGGTGTCGCCGCCGCGGAGAACTTCGTTCAGGAGTACGTGCGCGCCATCACCGGTGCGACGCAGGACCAGCTCGAGGAGCACGCCGCCAACGGCCTGCCGTCGCTCGACGGCACCGTCGCGGTGTTCCGCGAGGCCGGCTTCGACGTGGCCGTCACCGGGAACGGCAACCTCAGCGACTGGCTGGTGGGGATGGTCGCGAAGCACCAGCTTGCCGTCGACCGGTCGCTCGACCAGCTCGGCAGCAGCTTCGACGTGCTGTACAACGGGCTGCTCGCGCCGCGCAACGACGAGCCGCCCTACTACCGCCACGTCGTGGTCGCTCGGCGTGGCGCGACCGCGCGTGGCGCGCGGCGCGAGCCGGATGCCTCGCTCGCCGCCGTCGACACCGCCGAGGTACTGACCGCGATCGTCGCCGGCACCACCGGGGGAGCCGTGTCGCGACCCGTCATCGCGTTGCTCGAGCAACTTCAGGTGCAGCAGCAGACGGCGGCCGAGCACCTGATGGCGCGGTTCTCCGGAGCGGAGACGGCGCTCGCCGACCTCCAGGCCCGGGTCGGCGCGCTCGAGCAGGCGACCGCCGAGACCCGCTCGATGGTCTCGTCGATCCACGCGATCGTGCGGCACCCGGTGCGGACTGTCTCGAGGCGGGCCCGCCGGGCGAAGGAGGACCGGTGAGCTCGGTCGGCGAGGTGCTCGCGTCACGGGACCTGTGGCTCAACCTGACCCTGCGTGAGCTGCGCGGCAAGTACAAGCGGTCATTCCTGGGATGGGGATGGTCGTTGCTGAACCCGCTTGCCATGACCGCGATCTTCACGCTGGTCTTCTCGGTGCTGCTCAAGCAGGACCCGGCGAGCTTCACCGGCCGTCCGAGCGGGATGAAGATCTTCGCACTGTTCCTACTGTGCGCCCTGTTGCCGTGGAACTTCCTGTCGAACGGGATGACCGGCGGCATGTACTCGCTCGTCGGCAACGCCAACCTCGTCAAGAAGGTGTACTTCCCGCGCGAGATCCTCGTCGCCGCGAACGTCGCGTCGTGGCTGTTCTCGCTGCTGATCGAGCTCGCAGTGCTCGGTGTCGCGCTCCTCGGGTTCGGCAACATGATCCTGCCGTGGTTGCCGCTCGCGCTCGTACTCATGGCGATCGAGGCGGGCTTCGTGCTCGGCATCGCGCTGGTACTCGCGGTGCTCAACGTCTACTTCCGTGACACGCAGCATCTCGTCGGGATCGTCCTGCAGATCTGGTTCTACGGCACGCCGATCATCTACCCGCTGTCGCTCGTGCAGCAGCACCTGAGCGGCGCGGCGCTCAAGCTGTACGAGCTGAACCCCATGTCGCAGTTCGTGAAGGCGTACCGCAACGTGCTCTACGACCTGCGCTTCCCGTCGCCGGCCACGTGGGGATACCTGATCGCCGTCAGCGCGTTCTCGTTGGTGGTCGGTGCCACGGTGTTCCGCCGCTTCGAGGGCCGCCTGGCTGAGGAGCTCTGATGGCGCGCCCGACGCCGGACAGCGGCCGGCCGGTCATCATTGTCGAAGGTGTGACGAAGCGATTCCGCCTCTATGACGAGCGGAACCAGAGCCTCAAGGCCGCCATCATGCGCGGCCGCCGTGCTCGCTACGAGGAATTCCTTGCGCTCGACGAGGTGTCGTTGGAGGTACTCGAAGGCACGACGGTCGGGTTCATCGGCGAGAACGGCTCGGGGAAGTCGACGCTGTTGAAGTGCATCGCCCGCATCCTCCGGCCCGACGCCGGCCGCATCACCGTCGACGGCAAGATCTCGGCGCTCCTCGAGCTCGGCGCCGGCTTCCATCCGGAGCTGTCGGGTCGCGAGAACGTGTACCTCAACGGATCGATCCTCGGGCTCTCGACGAAGGAGATCGACCGGCGCTTCGACGAGATCGTCGAGTTCGCCGGCCTCACCCGGTTCATCGACACCGCGGTGAAGAACTACTCGTCCGGTATGTACGTACGGCTGGGTTTCTCCGTGGCCATCCACGTGGATCCCGACATCCTGCTGGTCGACGAAGTGCTCGCCGTCGGCGACGAGCAGTTCCAGACGAAGTGCAGCGAGAAGTTCGCGGAGCTGCGCGCCAACGGCAAGACGATCGTGCTCGTGTCGCATTCGCTGGGCGCGGTGCGCCAGATGTGCGAGCAGGTCGTGTGGCTGGAGCACGGCCGGATCCGCGAATCGGGCGACGCCGGCCACGTGGTCGACGCGTACGTGCGCGTCATGCACGAAGGACGCGACGAGACGAGCGGCCGCGGCGCCCGTTGGGGATCCCACGAGGCGGAGATCGTCGCCATCGAGCTGCTCGACGCGCACGGCAACCCCACCGCCAATGTCCGCACCGGCGACCATGTCACGATCCGGTTGCACTACCGCGCTCACGAACCCATCCCGCGACCGGTGTTCGGTGTCGCCATCCACACCCTCGAGGGTGTGCACGTCACCGGACCCAACACCCGCGAGGCGGGCCTCGTGCCGGAGAAGATCGCCGGTGCCGGCCACGTGGACCTCGAAGTCGGCCGGCTGATGCTGTTGCCCGGCACCTACGACATCTCGGCGTCGCTCGTCGATCATGCCGCGCTGCACTTCTTCGACTACCACCAGCGGGCCTACCGCTTCGATGTGGGTCCGGGAACGCCTCACGAGACCTTCGGCGGGGTGGTGTCCCTGGGTGGAACCTGGGCCATCCGCAGCGAGGAGGGAAGTGGCTGAGGCGCCCCGCCGGCGCATCGTTGTCGCCACCGGCGACACGGTGGCCGCCAGCATGGCCGGCCCCGGCATCCGGGCGTGGAACCTGGCGTCGGAGCTCGCGGCCGAACACGATGTCCGCCTCGTGACCACCGCGGCCGCCGACGTCGAAGGCGCGCCCTTCCTCTTGGAAGCCGTCGACGACGGCGGCCTGCGCGCCGCCATGGCCTGGTGCGACGTGTTCGTGACCCAGGGCTGGGTTCTCGCCGGGCGCCCCTTCCTCACCGCGACCGACAAGGTCATCGTGGTCGATCTCTACGACCCGATGCACCTCGAGCAACTCGAGCAGGGCCACGAGGCCGGCACTGCTGCAGGTCGCTGGGCCGCGGTGCTCGACGCGACCGCGGCGCTGAACGAGCAGTTGCTGCGCGGCGATCTGTTCATGTGCGCCAGCGCGAAGCAGCGCGATTTCTGGCTCGGCCAGCTCGCCGCACTCGGCCGCGTGAACCCGGCGACCTACGACGCCGACCCCGGGTTCCACGGGCTCGTCGTCTCCGTGCCGTTCGGTGTGCCCTCCACGCCACCGGTTCGCACGGGTCCCGGTGTGCGCGGCGTCGTGCCGGGGATCGGCGGTGACGACCTGGTCGTGCTGTGGGGTGGTGGCATCTACAACTGGTTCGACCCACTCACGTTGCTGCGCGCCGTCGACCTGCTCCGCGCGCGGGTGCCCGGCGTCAGGCTCGTGTTCATGGGCACGCGGCATCCGAACCCGGAGATCCCCGAGATGCGCATGGCCGTCGAGGCACGCCGGCTCGCGTCCGAGCTCGGTCTGGTCGGCACCCACGTCTTCTTCAACGATGGTTGGGTGCCGTACCACGAGCGACAGAACGTGCTGCTCGACGCGGACCTCGGTGTCAGCACCCATCTCGACCACATCGAGACGGAGTTCTCGTACCGCACCCGCGTGCTCGACTACCTGTGGGCGGGGCTTCCCGTGGTCACGACTGCCGGCGACGCGATCAGTGCGCTCGTCGAGGCCCGCGGGCTCGGCGCGACCGTGCCGCCAAGCGATGCGAGCGCGCTCGCCGGAGCGCTCGAGCAGCTGCTGCGCGACCGAGCTGCCCGCGCCGCATGCCGTGAGCGGATCGCCGCGACGGTGCCCGAGCTGCACTGGTCAGCGGTGAGCGCGCCGCTGCTCGCGTTCTGCCGCGACCCGCGGCGCGCCGCCGATCTCGCCGACCCGTGGGCCGCGCGCCAGATCCGGCTCCGCTCCAAGCTGGTGCCACGGACGGGATGGCGACACGACGCCGCGGTTGCGATGACGTATCTTCAAGAGGGCGGAGTAAGCCTCGTCGCCAAACGGGCGGCGACCCGCATGCTGCGGGCCGCCGGCCTCCGGCGCCGGGTGTGAAGTGCAGCTGTTCCTCCGAGGAGTCACTCCGCCGATGAACCAACTACGTCGACCCGCATTCCGGTTCGTCTCCCGGCTGGTCGTCGTGGCGGTCGGGTTCATGGCGTTGAGCGTGATCGGTCCGGTGTCGGGCGCGGCCCGACCAGGTGTCCACGAAGAGGTGATCACGCTGCCCGCGTTCGCCGCGCCGGTGCTCGTCCAGCAGGTCCGGGTGTCGGCGGGCGCGGAGATGCTCGGCTTGACCTGGCACGGTGACGCTGACGCGCGGTTCTCGGTGCGAGCGTTCGACGGCACCTCGTGGACCGAGTGGCTCGCGCTCGACGACAACACCGGCCAGCAGCCGGATGGCAAGGGCACGTCCCGCGCGCTGACCGCAGGTCCCGCGTGGCTGGCACGTGACTTCCACCTGGCCGAGGTCCGCGTGGACCAGGGCGCACCGGGGGTCGTCGAGGTGCACGCGCTCGACGTCGCCTCGACGTCCTCGGGAGGATTCGCCCTCGGGCCGAGGGCCGCGGGCGCGGTCGTCGCGCCGCCGTTCATCGCGTCCCGTGCCGACTGGGGCGCCGACGAGAGCTGGCGGAACATGTATCCCAACTGCACGACGCCGGACTACGCGTCGACGGTCGACTTCGCCGTCATCCACCACACGGTCAACTCGAACAACTACGGGCCCGGCGATTCCGCGGGGCTGATCCGCGGCATCTACTACTTCCACACGCACAGCAACGGCTGGTGCGACATCGGCTACAACTTCCTCATCGACCGTTTCGGCCAGATCTTCGAAGGCCGCTTCGGAGGTGGCCACAAGGCCGTGATCGGCGCCCACGCCGGGGGGTTCAACACCGGTAGCACCGGTGTCGCGATGCTCGGCGACTACGACGCAGCACCCGTGCCGGCCGCTGCGTATGGCGCGCTGCGTAACCTGCTCGCCTGGAAGCTGAAGTACCACGGCATCGACCCCCTCGGCACGGCGACGCACCGCGTCGCCGACAGCGACTGCAACTGCCAGAAGTGGCCGCCCGGGACCGTCGTGACGATCCCGACGATCGTCGGCCACCGCGACGTCGACAGCACCGGCTGCCCCGGGTCGAACCTCTACCCGCTGCTCCCGCAGCTGCGCCGCGACGTCGCGGCGATCGTGAACGCGGCGCGCAACGCCGACCAGGCGATCGTCTGCGACTGGAACGGCGATGGGCGCTCGACGCCCGCGCTCTACCAGAACGGGACCTTCTACATCCGCCAGTCCGACAGCGAAGGCGCGCCGGACCTTGCGATCCACTACGGCGACCCGAGCTACATCCCCGTGTGCGGCGACTGGAACGGTGACGGCGTCGACACGATCGGCGTCTACTTCCAAGGCTGGTGGTACCTGCGCAACTCGAACTCACCCGGCCCTCCCGACCGGGTGGTGCACTACGGCATGGCCGGCTACACGCCGGTGGTCGGGAACTGGAACGGCCTCGTCGTGCCCGGCGTGAAGGGCGACGGCATCGGTGTGTTCGTCGGCGACACTTGGTACCTCCGCCAGACCCCATCGGAAGGTCCCGCGGAGATCAAGCCGTTCGCCTACGGCGCACCATGGAGCCGGCCCGTCGTCGGCGACTGGAACGGCGACGGCGTCGACGGCGTCGGTGTGTACGACGCCGGCTGGTGGTACCTGCGCCAGACGGCGTCGGCGGGTTCCCCCGACCGGAGCGTGGTCTACGGGCGCGGCACCGACCGGCCCGTCGCCGGTGACTGGACGAAGGCCGGCGCCGATTCGCCAGGCGTGGCCCGTGGCGCCTGGTGGTACCTCGGCTCGCTCGCAGGCATCTCCGCCTCCGAGTTCCCCCTGCTCCTCTTCTATGCGTAGGCGGACGGTGCACCCCTTGACCCGCGCCGCCCGGCTGGCCGCCGGGGTCATCGCCGCAGCGGTGCTCGGCGCCGCCGGCGCGGCCGTCCCCTCGGTCATCGCCGCGCCGGCTGCGGGCGCGGACTCGAACGTCACCTTGGTCGGCCACGGCTTCGGCCACGGCCGCGGCATGGGGCAGTGGGGCGCGCAGGGCTACGCCGCCATGAAGGGGTGGACGTCGGCCCAGATCCTCGACCACTTCTACGGCGGCACCGTGCCCGGCACCATCGACGAGAACGAGATCGTGAGCGTGCGGTTGATGGGTCAGGAAGGTCGCGATCTCGTGGTCACGTCCGGCGCGCCGTTCAACGTCCCGGGCATCGGGCAGGTCGACGCCGGCCGGGGCGTCCGGATCCACTGGACCGGTACGGAGTTCCAGATGTTCGTCGCCTACACCTACTGCAACGGCGACGAGGTGCCCGGTTACAACCCGATCTACCCCGGCGGTGCGATCACCTCGACCGTCGCCGACCCCGGCAACGACATCAACCGGATGCTCACCATCTGCAACGAGGACGGCGCGGGGCACAACGTGAGCTACCGCGGCTCGCTGCGCTACCTGCTGGACTCCGGCGCCGTCCACGCCGTCAACGACGTGACGTACTGGCAGTACCTGCGCGGCACCGTGCCTCGCGAGTCACCGTCGAGCTGGTCACCCGCCGCACTGGAGGCACAGGCAGTGGCGGCGCGCTCGTACGCGAAGGCCTCGAACCGTTACCCGTACGCGAAGCTGTGCGACACGACCGCGTGCCAGGTCTACGGCGGCGCGGGCAACAACGGGACATACATCGAAGCCGCGAGCACGAACAACGCAGTGCAGGCGACAGCCGGCATCGTGCGTGTCGGCAATGGCGCGGTGATGGCCACCGAGTACTCTGCGTCGACGGGCGGGTACACCGCGGGCGGCGCCTTCCCAGCGGTGCCCGACGAGGGCGACGCGATTCCGTCGAACCCCAGCCACACGTGGACGGTCAACCTCTCGGCGGACGCGATCGCCGCGCGCTACGGCATCGGCAAGCTCCAGGGCATCGTGTTCACCGGCCGCAACGGCCTCGGCGACATGGGTGGGCGGGTCACCAGCATGCAGATCGTCGGCACGACGACGTCGGTGAGCCGGACCGGCCCCGGCTTCGCCGCCGACTGGGGGCTGCGATCGGACTGGTTCGGCACGCCGAACGGATCGGGCCTGCTCGTGTGGTACCTGCGCAACGACGACAGCTCCGGCTCGCCGGACATCATGCCGTTCGCCTTCGGGTCCACGGGTGACACGCCGGTCGTCGGTGACTGGAAGAACGGCCCCGTCGACGGCATCGGCGTGTACCGCGACGGCACCTGGTACCTGCGCAACACGGCGTCGCCCGGCCCGGCCGAGATCACCGTTGCCTACGGCGCGCCCGGCTACCAGCCCGTGGTCGGCCGGTGGACGGCCGGCGTGACCGGCATCGGCGTGTACGTGAAGGGCAACTGGTTCCTCCGCAACTCCGTGTCCCCCGGTGCACCGACCGCGTCGTTCGCGTACGGCGCGCCGTGGGACATCCCCGTGGTCGGCGACTGGAACGGCGACGGCATCGACACCGTCGGCGTCTACGAGAACGGCACCTGGTACCTGCGCAACTCGAACACGCCCGGACCACCGGACCTCGTCGTGTCGTACGGGGTCGCCGGCTACACGCCGATCACCGGCGTGTGGGCCGCCAACCCGCCCGGTGCGCAGACGATCGGCGTCTACACCGGCGGCTGGTGGTACCTGCGCAACTCCATCAGCGCCGGCCCCCCGGCGATCAGGACGAATTACGGCGCGGCGGGTTACCTGCCCGTGCGCGGCAACTGGAGCGGCGGAACGATCCACGGCATCGGCGTGGTCGTGCCCGGTTGAGGCCGCGGCGCGACCCCGTCAGCGCTCGGCCGGGTCGACCTGGTCGCGCGGGCGCGTGACGCGCACGATGAGATCGGCGAGCAGGCCGATCACGTACAGCTGGAACGCGGCGAAGTAGATGAGCATCGTGTTGGCCGCCGGCCGGAAGTCCTTGGTGTACAGGTCGAAGCCGAGCTTCGCGGTGCCGATCACGAGCAGGACGGTCGCGAGCGGCAGGAACACACGAAGGGGGTTGTACGACAGCACCATCCGCACAACCTGGACGAGGTAGGCGCGCGTGTCCGACCACCAGTGGAACTTCGAACGGCCTGCACGGGGGGCGTACTCGATGGGCAGGTACTCGACGCTGTAGCCGTTCGCGAGGAACGACATCGTCATCGTCGTGACGCACGAGAAGCCCGGTGGGAGCAGGTGCAGGTACTGCCGGGCCACGTCTGCGCGGAAGGCGCGAAGCCCGGAGTTGAGGTCCGGGATCGGCGTTTCGACGAGATAGCTCGCGAGCCGGCGGATGAACCACTTGGCCGGGACGCGCGCCGCTCTGGCAGTGCCCTGCTCGGAGGTGCGCGCACCGACCACCTGGTCGCAGTGCTCGAGCTCCTTCACCATCTCTGGGATCCGCTCGTTCGGGTACGTCAGGTCCGCGTCGGTCCACACCACCACCCGGCCCCGCGCCGCGCGCGTGCCGGCTCGCCGTGCGGTGCCGGCGCCGTGGTTGGCAGCGAAGCGGATGAGCCGGATGCCGCCGACGGCCTCCAGCTCGGCGGTCGACCCGTCCGTCGAGCCGTCGTCGACGACGATGATCTCGTAGGTGTACGGCGACTCGTCGAGCGCAGCCCGGATCCGCTCGACCTCGAGGAGCACGTGACCCGCTTCGTTGTAGACCGGCAGGACGACGCTGACGTCGAGCTCGGGCGGCTCCATGGTCCGGCCAGCTTAGGGCTCAGCCTGCACGTCCCCTCGATGCGCGCCGAGCAGCTCGAGCGCGCCCGACGCGGCGCTGATCTCGCCCGCGGTGACCCGACGCTCGACATCGGGCACGATCGCGGCGACGCGTGGATCGTCGTGCAACTGCGCGACCAGCGTGTCCTCGACCTCCCGCCACAGCCATGCCCTCGCCTGGCTGGATCGCAGCGTCTGGAGCATGCCGGTCGAGTGCAGCATCTCGCGGTGCCGCGCGATCGCGTGCCAGACGTCATCGATGCCATCGCCGGTGAGCGCCGAGCAGATCACGACCTCGGCCGTCCACCCGCCGCCGTGCCCGCCGAGGAGCCGGAGCGCGCCGTGGTAGTCGGCCGCCGTCTGCCTCGCCACCGGAGCGAGCGGGCCGTCAGCCTTCGTGACGACCACGACGTCGGCGAGCTCGGTGACGCCCCGCTTGATCCCTTGCAGCTCGTCGCCGGCACCGGGGCCGACCAGCAGCACGAACGTGTCGACCATGTCGTCGACCTCGGTCTCGGACTGGCCGATCCCGACGGTCTCGACGAGCACGGTGTCGAACCCAGCCGCTTCGCACACCAACATCGCCTCACGCGTGCGCCGCGCGACACCGCCCAGCGCACCGCCTGACGGGCTCGGGCGCACGTACGCGCCGGCGTGTTGCGACAGCGCGCCCATGCGCGTCTTGTCGCCCAGGATCGAGCCGCCGCTGCGCGCGCTCGAAGGGTCGACCGCGAGTACCGCGACACGGTGGCCTTGTTCGAGCAGGCGGAGCCCGAAGGCCTCGATGAATGTCGACTTGCCGACACCGGGTGCGCCGCTGATGCCGATGCGCGTCGCTCGACCGGTGCGGCCCAGCAGTGCATCGAGGAGCGCGGCCGCATCGTGGCGGTGGTCCGGCCGGGTCGACTCGACCAGCGTGATCGCGCGTGCGAGCGCGCGCCGGTCACCCGCAACGACCCCCGAAGCGAGACGTGCCGGGTCGGCGTCGTTGCGGTCTGGGGTCGTCACGGTCGCGCCTCGTCACCGTCGATTTCCGGATTGGGCCGCTCGGTCCTCACGCAAGCGACCGGCCCAGGTTACGCTCGGGCCGCGGATAGGACACGGCTGAGAGGCGGGGAATCAGGTTGACGGTCATCGCCCGCGACGTGCAGGCGCTGATCTCGGCTCACCGCGAAGGTGATCCGAGCGCGTTCTCCGAGATCGTCCTCGCGCACCGCGCCAGCCTGACCGCCCACGCCCAACGCCGGTTGCGCGACCCGGAAGCGGCGCGGGACGCGGTGCAGGAGACGTTCTTGCGGGCGCTGCGCGCCATCGACCGCTTCGGTGGCGAGCTGTTCCTTGGGGCCTGGCTGCACCGCATCCTCGACAACGTGTGCAACGACGAGGTGGTGCGCCGCCACCGCGAAGCTGACCTCGCCGAGCGCGTCGCCGCCCTGGCGGTCGAGCACGCCCCGCCGCCCGCCGAGGGGGACGGGATCGCCACCTCCGCCGTACGGGTGCTTCCCGACCGCTACCGCGAGACCCTGGTCCTGCGGGCAATCGACGACCTCAGCTTCCGCGACGTGGCGGCCAGGACCGGCGTCAGCGAGGCGAACGCACGGGCGCGGTTCCATCGTGCCCGCGCCATCGTGCGGCGCCTGCTGGACGGGCCGGCGGCGCTCGCCGTGCCGCTCGCGGCGTTCGCCGGCGCACGCCTGCGCCGCATCCGGCCGGTCGACGGCGACCCGGGCGCCGCGAACCTCGCGGGATCACCGATCGCGCCGGGCGCGCCGAGCGCGGCGTCGTCGCTGCTGTCGTCGTCGGTGACGACCCATGTCGTCACCGAGGTCGCCGCCGCGCCCGAGCGCGCCTCGATCGTGGCGAAGGTCCTGCTCACGGCGGCGACGGCGTTGCCCGTCGCGGCCGCGGCCGCGCCGGGTGTGTCGGCGCGGCCGACCCCGGCCCGCGCGCCGGCCGCCGTGGTCGATGCTGGTCTGATCGCGCCGGCGGGGGCCGTCCCGGTCGCCTCGGTCGGGGCATCGCAGCCTTCGGTCGTGCCGAGCGCGGCCCCCGCGGCGGACGCAGCCGTGCCGGTGCCGGCAGCCCCCGTCACGATCGGTGCCATGCCGCAGGCCGAGGCCCCCATTGATGCGCCGGCCGCGGATGACCCCTTGACGGCGAGCGTGGGCGGCGCCGGGCACGCGATCGGCAGGTCGGGCTCGGCGGACACGCTCGGGACGGCGCCACCGGCCCGGCCGGTCGCGGCGGAGCCGGAGCAGTGGTCGACGGGCCGCATCGAGCTGGTCGCGCCGGCGGCGAGCGCCGTCGACGACTGGCGTGTCGACACCGACGCGGTACTCGAGATCGGCGGGGAGCCGGTCGCGGGCCACCTCGTCGTCAAGGTGCACCGTGCCGGGGACGGCACGCGCACGTTCTGGACGAGCTTTGTGACCGCGGAGGGGGCCGTTCTGACCGCAGAGGGTGCGGACGATGCGACGTGTGCGGACGTGGACGCGTCCGGGACCTTCGCCGGTGCCTATCACGTCGACGCCGGCGCCGCCGCCGGGCTCGCCCCAGCGGGTGCCTTCGTGGCCTCGGTCCGGCATGCCGACGGCGCGCCGGACGCCCGTCTCACGTTGACGTTCCGCGCGCCGCGCGCCTAGCCGCATCGATCCCCGCCGAGCGAGAAGCATTGGGCGATCCCTTGCGGCGCGCCACCGGTTGACTATGGTTGCTGCTGCCGGGAGTGCTCCTGGTCGCCGCGCCTCGCAGTCGTTGTCACGAAACCACCGCGGCGGGGGTTAGCAACAGTGTCGAGCTGTCACCTCGCAGATCGCGCGGTGGTCCGGCTTGCGGCACAACGTCAAGGAGGCAGGTTGCGAAAGCATCGATGGTTCACGCTCCTGGCCGTGGTGGCGACTGCAGTTTTGCTTACCGGGCCTTTGAGCACCGCGGCCGACGCGCAGACGCCGGACTACTACCCGGCTGGCTTCACCCTCGGCACGACGGCGTACAGCTTGCGGTTCGCGGGCAACAACCGCGCCCAGACCGCGGGAACGGTCGCGGAGACCGGCGCCATCAACTCCGGCGGCAGTGTTGGTGCCTACCCGTTCAACAACCCGGACCGCACCGATCCGGGTGTCGCGTACGAGGGAGCGGGTTGCCCGGCGGTCGTCGGCATCTCGGCGAGCGACACGCCGGCTGACGCGCTGGCCGCCTCGCAGGCGTGGGAGACCACCCTCGATGGTGTCAGCGTGCTCGGCGGCGGCACGCAGGACAACGTCTCCACGACCGACGGCTACATGCTGCTGACCACCGCGAACCGCGACGGCAGCTCGCCCGACCTCGACGCGGCCACCATCCAGACCATCCAGGACATCCGCAACAGGTGCGGTTCGTTCGACGCGCTGGTCTTCGGCGGCACGTCCGCCGTGTCGAGCACGGCGCTCACGACTCTCGACGCGCTGACCAACACCGTGTACCAGTTCGCGGGGACGGACCGCTACGACACGGCCCGCAAGATCGCGGTCGCGAACTTCGAGAACCACGGGCTGAGCTCGGTCACGGACTTCACCTCCGCGTCGAGCGCCATCAGCCGGCCCAACACGGTGTTCCTCGCGGAGGGCGTGACCGGCGCCGACGCGCTGGCCATCGGCCCGTACGCGGCCGTGAACAACGTGCCGGTGCTGCTCACCGACTCGGCCACGCTGCCCGAACCGACCCGCCTCGGTTTGATCGCGCTCGCGCCTGACAACATCATCGTGCTCGGCGGCACCGCGGCGATCAGCGACGCGGTGGCGAGCGCGGCCGCGGCTGCGGCCGGTGGCGCGACCGTCACCCGCATCGCGGGCACCGACCGGTACGAGTCGAGCATCGCCATCGCCAAGCGGCTGTTCGACGACTACCCGGAGTTCGCCCTCTCGGGTAACGTCGCCAACGGTGAATACAGCGGCGCCCTGTGGGCCTTCGCCCGCTCCGAGGGGTCCGGTGCGAGCCACGTCGGCTGGCCCGACGCGCTGGCCTCGGCGTGGTTCCTCGGCGGTATCGACAACGAGAACGATTGCATGCCGACCCGATTGGCGCCGCCGGTCGAGAAGAACACCGGCGTCGAGCTCAATGCTTGTCCCGAATTCGACGTGCCGTTGCTGCTCACCCAGGCTTCCGGCCTGCCCGCGAGCGTGCAGTCGTACCTCGCGTCGCTCTACCCGGACCCGGACAACATCGTCACGGCCACCAACCCGGGCGGTGGTGATGATGGCGGCTTCGGGTTCGTGTTCGGTGGCACCGCGGCGGTGTCGCAGGCGGCCGAGCTCGCCATCGCCTCGGCGCTGTCGGGCGGTACCTACACGTCGGCCAACCGCAGCGACCTGAGCCCGTCGATGACGGCGGGGTCGGTCTTCTACACGGCGATCGACCTGACCGGCTACACCGCCGGGGCCAGCGATCTCGGTGGCTTCGTCAACGGCAACACCTCCAACGACAAGGTGTGCGCGCTGCGCAACGCGCTGAGCGGGAGCGAGTGGTTCGCCGAGTACAGCCCGGTCGACGGCTCGTTCCTGAACGACCGGAACCTGGTGCCGTACCAGGACAGCGGTACGGCGTGGGCCGCGGCGCAGAGCCGGCCTCAGTGCATCGACTCCGCGGCCAACGCGGACAGCATGGCGACCGTGTTCGGGATCAGCCTGTCGGGTCACGAGAGCGGCACCAAGACGCTCGACTGGAGCAACGGCGCTGCACGGCTGGTCACCGCGCCCGGCGTCGATGCTGCGCCGGACACGTCGTCGGAGACGCCCGCGAACTGCAACGCCTTCACCGACAACCAGGCTGACGGCGCGACCTGTGTCAGCAACCTGACCTTCAGCGGGGCGATGCCCGTGACCAGCTTCCAGGGGACCTCGTTCCCGGGTGCGACGTTCACGCTCAGCCTCGCCATCACCCGCTCGGATCCGGCCGACACGGTCAACCAGGCGAACGACGCCATCACCGTGAGCGGTTCGCTGACGGTGAGCAACGGCGCCACGACGCTGTTCACCGCCTCGCTCGCCGGTGAGAGCAGCACCACGTCCAGCCCGCTGAAGGTCTCGGGCATGTACAACGAGTCCGGCAACCTCGGTGGCTTCCATCTGACCCTCACGGGCACGACGGGCACGGCCGCCTTGACCGACCTCGTGCTCGACGGCCTGGGCGCATAAGCCAAGCGGCAGCTGCCGTCCTGGACGGGGAGGGTGCCACCCGGCACCCTCCCCGTTCGCGTTAGGGTTCGGCGCCGGCGGACCGTTCCCTGATGCCCCTTGGAGGACCGAGCACGAATGCGATGGATCTGCCGCGCCTCGGCCGCAGTGCTGGTGGCGTCGCTCCTCGTCGCGTGCGGCGACAGCGCGCGGTCGTCGTCGCCTGCCGGCAGTTCGACGTCGAGCCGCCCGCCGCGCCCGAACGCCAGCGCGGCGCCGTCGGCGCCGGACGGAGCCGCCAGCTTGGCAGCCGGTGGATCGACCACGACGCTGTGGCCCGAGCCGTCCACGACGACCACGACGCAACCGAACAACGGTGGACGCCGGGCGAGCCCGCCCCAGCCCCCCGCGAGCACGGTCGTGTGCAACCGGCTCTCGGGCGCGCAGCTCGAGGCGGCACTCGGGGTCAGCTTCCCGTCGGCGTCGGGGACCGACACCCGCTGCGTGTTCCACGGCAGCGACTCGTCTGCGATCCAGCTCGTGATCGAGGCGGTGTCGGGCTCACCGGCCGGTGCCCTCGCGGCGTCGCAGGCGGCCTGCGACCCGGCCACCGCGCAGCCCGTGCAAGCCGGCGAGGGTGCCTACACGTGTGTGGCGCACGACCTGGCGCTCGGCGCGGTGGTGGCCGGCGGTGCGTTGATGCGGCTCCTCACGATCGATCGCGGCTCGCTCGCCACCAACCGCCTGCGGGACGGCTTCGCGCGCCTGCTCGGTGATCTCGCACCATCGTGACCGGCCGCCCGATCCGGGCGGACCGCTAGGGTGGCCCGGTTCATGGACCGGACCGACCAAGAAGGCGGCCGGCGCGAGGCGCGGGCACGCCGGGGCGACGACCGTGCCTGGCTCGTGGCAACCGTCGCCGTCGCGACGGTCCTGTTCGGGTCGACGATCGGCACGAATGTCGAGTTCGGCGATAGTGCCGAAGCCCTGGCCGGGGTGCACGACCTCGGCATCGTCCATGCGCCCGGATACTTCTCGTTCACGGTGCTCGCCCGCGCCTTCGCCACCGTGGTGCCAATCGGTGACTTGGCGTTTCGCGTCGCGCTGTTCAGCACCGTTTGCGCGCTCGGAACGATCGCCGCGGTGTTCGGGATCGCGCGGCGGTTGGGCGCGTCGGGACCCGGTGCCGCGGCCGGTGCGCTCCTGTTGGCCACCGGCACGACGTTCTGGTTCGACGCCGGTTACGCGAAGGCGTACGCGTTCACGTCGCTGTTGATCGCCGGCGCGCTCTGGTGCGCGCTGGAGTGGAAGGACAGTGGCAATCGCGTCGTGCTGGCAGCCTTCGGTGCCGCGATCGGCATCTCGCTCGGCGCGTCCTGGCAGTCCATGGCCGTCGCGTTGCCGGGTCTGGCGGTGCTCCTGTGGGCTGCCGATCGGCGCCCGAGCGGGAGGGACCTCGCGGTCATCGCGTCGAGCGGGCTGGCTATGGCGGCCATCGTTGCGATCGCGGTCCTCGTCCGGGCGTCGATGGATCCGCGGGTGAACTGGGGTGACGCCTCGAACGTGAGGCGCCTCGGCGATCTCCTGCTGATGCGTGACTTCGTCAACCTGCAGGGGGGTGCAGGCGCCGGCGGCTCGGCGCCGGTCGCCAGCGGTTCGGCGGTCGGTGCCCTTGCGTCGAAGCTGCTGCGTGTCCCGACCTTCGTGCTGGCTGACTCCGGCGTGGCGTTCCTGGTCCTGTTGCTGGTCGGCCTCGCCGCGGCCGCCGGTCACCGGGCGGCGACTCGCTTCTGGGTGCTGGCCACGATGCTGGTGACCAACTTCGTCGCCGTCTCGCTCGTGATCGCCCCGGGCGTGAAGGTCAAGGGATTCAAGATCGATCGCGAGGCGCTGCTTCGTTTCGGCGGGTACCAGCTCGCCGCCGGGATCGCGAGCGCCGCGCTCGCCGCGATCGGGGCGACATGGCTGCTCGAGCGCAGCGCCCGATGGCTGGCCGGCGGTCAGGTCGGTGACCGGCGCGGCCGGCGACGGCCGCCGGCAGATGTGCGCGTGCCTGCTTGGCTCGCCGCGTGCGTGTTCGTGCTGGTCGCGGGCACCGCGGCGTGGAACTGGAACAGCGCATCGCACCATCAGCCGCCGTTCGCCCGCGACTACGCGCGCAACGTCCTCGATTCGTTGCCACCGGACGCGGTGCTCGTCAGTCTCGTCGCAGAGCGTTCGTTCCCGATCCAATACGAGCAGGTCGTGCACCACAGCCGCCCGGACGTCACGGTGGTACAGGTCGAGGCGCTCGCGGCGAGGTGGTACCGGGGCGCGGTGAGCGACGCGCTGGGTGTGGACGTGCGCGGGATCCCGTCACCGAACGACGCCGCGCTGCGGCTGGTCGACCGGCTGCGCGGCCGGCGTCCGGTCTTCTACGACTATGCCGCTGCAACCTCGCTGTCGAGGGTCCGGCCGAACCTCGGGTTCACGAAGATCGGGCTCGTCGCGGAGGCCCAGCCCGATGGTGCCGGGCAGAACTACGACCACATTCGGGCGGAGCAGTTGCTTGCCCGCTTCCGGGTCGATGGGCTGCGCACCGATCGGGCACGGTTGCGCTGGCCGAACGACACGATGCTGCTGGTGTACGCGGCGGCGCACTACGACGAAGCGGTCGCGCTCGCGCGCGAAGGTCGCACCGACGAGGCTCGCGCTGAGCTCCGGACTGTGCTCGCCGTCGACCCGGGGAACCCCGACGCCACCAAGGCCCTGGCCGCGCTCGGCCAACCACGCTGATGGATGCCGATGGCCCACTCGATGCTTCCGCTGACGCCGTCCGGCGGGATCAGCCGGCACTGCCCAGCGCCGCCGCGACGCTGATCGCGGCGGGGTGCCGTGTCGCACTCGGGATCGCGAGCCGTTCGCGCTTGCAGCTCGACGCGGTGAACGAGCTGGTGGCTGGGACACGCGCGGCCCGTGAGCTCGATGAGCTGGCACGCCAGGCGAGCGAGCAGATCCCGTGCCTGCGCGATCGGTCGAGTGCGTACCTTCGCTGGCGCTGGCTCGCGCAACTCGAGCGGGCGTGGACGCTCACGACGGCCAGGGACCGTGGTGGCCGTCTCCGAGGGTTCGTGGTGTTCGGTCCCCACGCGAGCACCGGGCGCGTCTCGGACCTGCTCGCGCTCGACGAGGCGGCGCAGAGGGTGCTGGTCGCCCACGCGGTGCGGACCCTCGCGGCGTCCGGCTTCGCGAGGGTCTCGCTCGAGCTCCTCGATCCCCGCCCGTGGTCGGCGCGTGCGATTCGCGCGACCGGCGGCATTCCCCGCGGCTCCGGGCCGGAGTACCTCATCGTGCACACGACCGACCAGCTCCGGTCGCTCGTGACCGACCGCGGCTCGTGGTATGTCACGATCGGCGACTCGGACCACGTGTGACAGGCGGTGATCGGGTGATTGGTGACGGCCGGTGGTGAGCGTTCCCGAGCGACCGAAGGTGCGCGGCCGCGTTCGCGCTTACGTGCCCGGCGACGAGGAAGTCATCCAGTCTCTGTTCCAGGTCTGCTTCCCGAACGGACATCGCACGACCGACGAATGGCGCTGGCGCTTCCTCCGCCCGCCCGAACCGGCCGAGCTGATGCTCCTCGAGCGCGTCGACACCGGCGAGGTGGTCGGTCACGTCGCGGTCGAGCGTGGGACGTTCTGGGTCGACGGCACCGAACGTGCGGTGGTGATGGGCGCTGACTTCATGGTGCACCCGCGCCATCGCGGCCTGCACCTCACGAACTACTTCTGGCGCCCGATCCTGCGCTTGTACGAGCAGGTCGACATCAACATCGCCTTCCCTGCAGCCACGAGCATGCGGATGGCGCAACGGCTCGACGCGGTGGATGCATTGCTCGGCGAGATCCCGCAGTGGCTGTGGTGGGCGAACGCTGCCGCGGTCCGCAAGGACCGCCCGGGCCTGCCGCTGGCGGTGGCGGCGGCCGTCGCGGCCGGCTGCCGGTTCCTGGTTGCGACGGCGAATCACCCGCGCACCGCTGCGATCGAGTCGATCGATGTGATCGATGCCGGGTTGGCCGGTGAGCTCGACGAGCTGTCGATCGCGGTGGCGCGCACCGTGCGCTGCGTCCGGCATCGAACCGGCGGGTACCTGCGATGGCGCTGGCGGGAGCAACCCGGGCGGTCGTGGACCATGCTCGGGTCCCGCGACCGGGACGGTCGGCTGAACGGCTTCGCCGTCTGCGGCCGGATCGGGGACCGGGGGCGGATCGTCGACCTCCTTGCCCTCGACGCCGGGACCCAGCGCCGACTTGTCGCTTCGGCGATCAGCGAGTTGCACGCAGTGGGGTGCGACCGAGTGTCGATCGAGTTGCTCGACCCACGGCCGTGGAGCGCGCGCAGCCTCCGGCGCGCCGGCCTGCTCCGGCGCGGGCGCGGGCCGCAGATCATGGTGAACCACGCCAAGCCCGCGGTTCGCGATGCGGCGCTGGCCCGAGAGTCCTGGTATCTCACGATCGGCGACACGGATCATGTCTGATGGCCCTGTGTTCCTCGTCGGGTTCCCACGGTCGGGCACGACGCTGCTCGACGCGATGATGAGCATGCACCCGCGTCTCGCGATGACGCATGAATGGCGCTACATCCCCGAGCTGCTGCAGCCGCGACGGGACGGGACGCTCCGCAGCGCCATCGACGTGATCCGCGAGGCCGCCGACATGCCGATGGTCGGCATGCAGCTCGTCGACGTCGGGGAAGCCGAGCGACGCGTGTCGTCGATGGAGGGTGCGAGTCCCGCCGATGCCTGCCGGTGCCTCTTCGAGCTCTACGCAGCAGCGGTGGGCAAGCCGCGGTGGGGCGACAAGACGCCGAGGAACCTCTGGCACCTCGACGTGCTCGGCACGGCGTTTCCCGACGCCTGCTTCCTCCATCTCGTCCGTGACGGGCGCGAGGTCGCCGACGCGAACCGGGACGCGCCCTGGGGCAGCAGGAGCCTGCGCTACTGGTCGAGCCAGTGGGCAACCGGTGTTGCCGCGGCGAGAGCGGCCGGGGCTCGGCTCGGTGACCGCTACTTCGAGATCCGCTACGAGCAGCTCGTCGGCGACCCGAAGGGCACCTTGCAGGAGGTGTGCGCCTTCATCGGCGAGGACTTCGTCGACGAACAGCTCGCGTACCAGGACGCGGTCGCCGCCTACCGCGACGTGTTGCCCGCGCACCACCACAACCTGCTCAAGCCGCCGACGCCGGGGCTGCGGGACTGGCGCTCCCGTTGGACGCCACGCCAGCGAGCTGCCGTCGAGGCGATCGCAGGCCCGGTGCTCGACCAGCTCGGCTACCCGAGATCGATGGCTCCGCCCGGCGAGTGGCGGGAGCGGCGTGAACGAGCCGTCGCCGCGGCGTTCGCGATCGAGAACCGAGCGCGCACCTCGTGGCAGCAGCGACACCCGACGGTCCGAGGTCTCGCGCGCCGCGTGCTGGCACCATGGCGGTGATGACGGCTCCGGCCAGGTCGCGGCGGCCACGACGCCGTGCCGAGCTGTTCTGGACGCTCTGTCTCCGTCAGCTCAGCCTCCGCCGTCAACGGTCGGTGCTCGGCCTCGTGTACCCGCTGTTCGTACCGCTCGTGTATCTGGCGATGTACACGTTCCTGTTCAAAGGCGTGTTCAACGTGCCGATCCGGGGCTACCCCGGCTACCTGTTCATCGGGCTGCTGCCGTGGGTCTTCTTCACGCAGTCGATGTACCAGGCGCAGCAGAGCATCTCGACCGAGCCCGAGCTGCTCCGGCGAGCACCGTTCCCCGCGGAGCTCCTGCCCCTGTCGACGATGGTCGTGAATGCCGGGCCGTTCCTCATCCTGTTCGTGGGCTTGATCGGGTTCGGCCTGTACTCGGGCCACGTACCACTCGCACTCGTGCCCCTGCTCGCGGTCCCGCTGCTCGGCCTGGTGCTGCTCGCGGCGAGCGGCGTCCTGGTGCTTGCGCTCCTGGACGTCTACAACCGCGACCTTCGATTCCTGCTCGGCAACATGCTGCAGTTCTGGTTCTTCCTCATCCCGATCGTGTACCGGCCGGACATGGTGAGAGGAAAGCTGCGAGCGCTCCGGTCGATCGATCCGATGAACATGATCGTCGGGCAGTTTCGCGACATCCTGTACTACGGGCACTTCTCGCGGCCGCGCAACAGCGTGCTCATGCTCGCCGTCTGCTGCACCTTGTTCGGCGTCACGCTCGCCGTGTTCCGGCGCGTTGCCCCAGCGTTGCCGCGGGACGTCTGATGGGCATGGCCGTAGAGTTGCGCGGGGTTGGCGTCCGGTTCCGGCGCCGGGGCCACCGCCAAGGAATTCTCGGCCTGCGCGGTCCGAGATTCTGGGCTTTGCGCGACATCGACCTCGAGGTGGAGGCCGGCCGCTGCATGGGCGTGATCGGGCACAACGGCTCCGGCAAGACCACGCTGCTCCAAGTGGTGGGCGGCGTGTTCCGGCCCGACGAGGGCGAGCTGCGCACGGCCGGCAGGGTGTCGTCGCTCGTCGAGCTGCAGGCGGGCGTGATGCGCGACCTGACCGGCTACGAGAACCTCACCATCCAAGGGGTGCTGCTCGGCCTGTCGCGGGCCGAACTTCGGCAGCGATACGACGAGATCGTCGAGTTCACAGGGCTCAGCGATGACGAGCTCGCCTCGCCGGTGCGCACCTACTCGGCCGGGATGACCTTGCGGCTCGGCTTTTCCATCGTCGTCCACACCGAGCCGGACATCCTGCTCGTCGACGAGGTGCTCGCCGTCGGTGACGAGGAGTTCCAGGCGAAGTGTGTCGACCGCGTTGAGCGCATGCGCCGAGGGGGCTGCGCGGTGATCCTTGTCAGTCACGATCTCGACCTCGTGAAGCAGGAATGCGACCGCGCTGCGGTCCTCCATCACGGCCGGCTCGACTTCGTCGGTGCAGTGGACGAGGCCCTCGTCCGCTACCGCGATCTCGTCCACGCCGAGTGACCAACTCGATGCGGATCCTCGCGGTCGAGGAGGATCTGACCTTCCATGGCGGGCAGGAGCGCAGCTACGTGGAGATGTGCGCGGCGCTCGCGGACCGCGGCCACCACGTCGCGCTTGCCTACCGCACGGAGGGTGACGCGAGCGCCGACTGGTCGGTGTTCGTCGAAGACCGGTACGCGATGAGCGCAGCGATGGTCCGTCGCGAGCATCCGGTCCGCAGTGCAGCCGCGTTCGCCCGGTCGGCACGATCGGTGGCCCGCGCACGTCCCGACGTGGTGTACGTCAACCAGTATCAGGACACCCCGCTCGCCGCGCTGGTGGCCGCGCGGCGCCGCGCGCCGCTGGTCTGCCATCTGCGCCAGCCGATCCCCCTTCGGTGGGGACTCCAGTGGTCATCCGCGCTGGCGCGGGTCGCCGTCTTCATCGCGGTCTCACGTCACCTCGCGCGCAGCTACGAAAGTGCCGGTCTGCCGCCGGAGCGCATCGAGGTCGTCCCGTTGGGCATCGATGGCAACAAGTTCGCTCCCGACGCTGAGGCACGCGCGGCGGCGCGCCGGCAGCTCGAACTGACCGGAGATGTCCCACTCGCTCTCTACGCGGGAAGGATCGACCGGGAGAAGGGCCTCGAGTCGTTGGTGGCCGCGTGGCAGCGCGTCCATGCCACCGAGCCACGGGCTCGACTCGTTCTCGCCGGCGCGCCCCGCAACCACGCGTCGACCCACGCCGCGCGCGAGTTCGTGCGCGAGCTGCAGGACGGCGCGCCCCCCGACGTCCGGTTCCTGCCGCGCCAGGCCGACATGGCTCCGCTCTACGCCGCCGCGGACGTCGTCGTCCTGCCGAGCACCTACGGCGAGCCCGCCGGACGGGTCCTGCTCGAAGCGATGGGGGCGGGCGTGCCCGTCGTTGCCAGCGACACCGGTGGGATCCCCGAATACGTCGGGCCGTGCGCCGACCTGCTGACCCGGCCGGGGGACGACGAGCACCTCGCGGCAACGCTCCTGCGAGCCCTGCGATGGCGGACGGACGACCCCACACGGGGGGAGCGGTGCCGGGCTCACGTGCTGGCGCAGTTCCCGCTCGATGCTGCGACCGATCGAGTGGAGGCCTTGCTCGCCGCCGCTGTCAACGGGTCCCGCGATGCGGCTCCGGCGCCTCGACGGGTGGCGCTGTGGCGGTGGCGGCAGCACGAGACCCAGCCGGTCTGACTCGGCGCGCGAGCGCGCGGGCGTCGAGGATCGCTCCCTCGATGCCGAGGCCTGCGCCCCACGCCGCGAACGCGAGCGTGATGCCGGGCAGCAGCCGCAGCACCCGGGGAAGATCGGCCGGGGTCCAGGCCGCGACCCGTGCGAGCAACGACACCGTCCGGCCGGCGGCCGCCACCGGTGCAAGCGGCGAGTAGCGGACGAGGAACCGGAGCCGGTAGGGGCTGCGGCGGCCGAGGCGCGCCGTGAACCGGCCGAGCTCGTACTGGTGCGCGAGCACGGTCAGCAGCCGGGTGCGGTTGCGGTGGGTGATGAGGGCATCGGGGCTGAACCGGAACCGGCCCGCCCGCCGGAGCGCGACCGTGAGCAGCGTGTCCTCGCCGCCGCCCATGTCCTCGGGAAACGGGCCGTTGGCCTCCCAGAGGTCGCGGGGCACGAGCAGGTTGCACGTCGCGCCGTGCCAGACCGTCTCGGGAGGTCGGGCGGGGTGGAGGTCGAAGAACTCGACGAGGTACTCGATGGTGCCAGCGGTGCTCGCCGGTGTGCCGTTGCGCACCGCGCCCGCCACCGCGCTGCCGTCGCGGGCGGCGCGGCACAGCGTGCGGAGCCAGTTCGGATCGGCGAGCACGTCGGCGTCGCAGAACGCGAGCAGGTCGCCACGGGCGGCCGCCGCACCCCGATTGCGGGCGACCGCCGCCGGAACCCGCCCCGGCCATCGCAGCACGACAAGCCGGTCGTCGTCGCGCTCGCGGGGCAGCAGAGATGGTTCGTCGGCGCTCGCCGCGATGACGACTTCGTAGGGCTCGTCGAAGCGCTGCGCGAGAAGCGCGTCGATGCAGTCCTCGAGCATCGCGCCACCGTTGTAGGCGGGGACGACCACCGAGACGACCGGCCGGGCGTCGCTGCCCGTCATCGTGGCGATCGCCTCGGCGCGCTGAGGTAGCCGGCGTTCACCAGGGCACGGGCGGGGATCACCGCGCGCCATCGTGGTCGCAGAGCGAGCGGCAACGCGATCGTCAACCCCGCGAGCTTCACGGCGTGCAGCGCGATCGTACGGCCGCCCTCGAGCTGGTCGCGTGCCGCATCGGACCGACCCTCTGCCCACGCCCGGCGGAGCGCCCAGCGCACGGACAGCTGCTCGGGCCGGACCTCGTGGAACACGACCGCGTCGGGTACGTCGATCACTTCCAGACCGCGGGCGCGCAGCCGCCGGCACAGCTCGGTCTCCTCGTGCAGGCCGGGGACACGCCCCTGGTGGCCCAGCCCGTGCAAGAACCCGCCGGCCGCGAGCGCGGCAGCGCGCCGCACCGCCATGTTCGCCCCGAAGGGCAGATGCGGGTTGGCCGGGCCGGCACGACGCTCACCGAAGTACGTCGCGAGCACCGGATGCACCCACCGGGGCGGCCGGCCGCCCGGCCAGCGCGGCAGGATCGTGCCCCCGGTGGCCCCGACCTCGTCGCGGTCGAAGTCGGCGCACAGCGCGCCGAGCCACCCGGTCTCCGCGGGCAGGGCGTCGTCGTCGAGAAACGCGACGACCTCGCTACCGGCGTGCTCGAGGCCCGCCTGGCGCGCCCTGGCGACACCCAGGGCCGGCATGTCAACGACCGTCGCCCCCGTCGCGTCGAGCTCGGCGCGCAGCCACGGAGGCAGCGCGCTGTGCTCGCCGAAACCGCTGCGGACGACCACGACCCGCGACGGAACCAGCGTCTGCTGCCGCACCGCCTGCAGCGCGCTACGGAGGCTCGGTGGTTGGCGACGCGTGCAGATGACTACAGACGCGGTCACCACAGCGTGCTCCCGGTGCGCCAGCGAAGCTCGCGGTCGCGGGCGCGGTCGAGTGCGGCCGCCAGCGCGGACGCCGTGTTCCGCCCTTGCCCGGGGAACGTGGCCGCGCCGTCGTGCAGGAGCACGACGGCGCCGGGCCTGAGCGCGGCCTCGATGCGGGCCACAAGGTCGTCGTGCGGCCCTTCGCGGAAGTCTTGCGGATCCTCGCTCCAGAGCAGGACGCGCAACCCCGCACGGGCTGCGCCCCGCAGGCCGGCGAGCGAGACGCGGCCGTACGGCGGCCGGTGCAGCGTCACGGACTGTTGGACCGCGTCCTCGATCCGCGCGCGGGTGTCGCGCAGCGCCGAGGCAACGGCCGCGGCGGGCAGACGGTCGAGGCGGCGGTGCTCGTCGGCGTGGACGCCGACCTCGTGACCAGCGCTGACGATCTGCGCCGCGAGCCCCGGCCACGCGGCGACACCGGTTCCGAGCAGGAAGAACGTCGCAGTCGCCCCGGCGCCGGCCAGGGCCTTGAGCACGGCGGTGGTGCCGGCGGGGTCGGGTCCGTCGTCGAACGTGAGCACCACGTCGCGGTCACGGCTCGAGCCACGCCAGCGCACCGATGCCGCCGTGGGGATGAGCCCGCGCAGTCGGGCCTGGACGTGGCGAGTCGTCATGGGCTGGCGAATGCCTTGCGGCGTTCGCGGTGAGGTTAGCCTCGCGGGCCTCATGGCATCGCGGCGGGACGGGGAGGGGCCGGAGGTCGCGGTCAGCGTGTGCATCGTGACCGGCCGGCGATCGCGGCTGCTCGCGCGGTGCCTCGAGTCGCTGGCCGCGCAGCGCGACGCGCCGGCATGGGAGCTGCGCGTGCTGGCCGACGGGGATCCCGACGTCGAGGCAGTGGTGCGCGAGCACGTTCCCGGCGCCGTCGTCGGCCGAGTGCAGAAGGCCTTGCCGGGCGCGGCCCGGAACTTCCTGATCGCCGAGGCGCGCGGCGAGCTTCTGCTGTTCCTCGACGACGACGTCGTCGTGAAGAACGACCTGCTGCGGCGGCTCGTCGACCTGGCCGGCGCCCATCCCGAGATCGCGGTGTTCGGCGGCCCGAACGAGACCCCGCCATGGGACAGCGACTTCCAGCGCGTGCAGGGCGCGGTGCTCGCGTCGATCGCGGGGAGCGGACCGGTGCGGCGCCGCTACGGCGTGCACCCGCCAGGTCCGGCCGACGAGCGGTTCTTCACTCTCTGCAACCTCGCGATCCGCCGCGCCGCGATGCTCCCGTTCGCGAACGACATCGTGTGCGCCGAGGAGAACGAGCTGCTCGACCGGCTGGCACGGGCCGGGAATCCGATGCGCTACGACGCCAGCCTGGTCGTGTACCACGAGCGGCGCGACACGTTGCGCGGGTTCACGGCACAGATGCGCAAGTACGGCCGAGGTCGGGGCCAGTTGATCGCCCGCCGGCCCGGGACTGCACAGGTCGCCTACCTCGCACCCGCCGCGCTGGTCGTGTACCTCGCGGTCGCGGTGCCGGCGGCGCTGCTGCTCGCCGAGCCGATCGCGCTCGGCCCGGGCGTCCTGTACGTCTTGTGGGTGCTTGCAGGCGGCTGGAAGGTGGGCAGGACGTTCGGGCGGCGCCGGGTCTGGCCGATTGCCAGCAGCCTCATGGTGCTGCTCCACGTCAACTACGGCATCGGCGTGCTGTGGGGGTTCGTCGAGCGCCGCCGCGCGGTGCCGGCCTCCCCCCGCGATTCTGGCGTCAATAACCTCGCTATGCCGAAGCAGCTGACGCCAGAACGAAGGAGGGGGGAGGCGGGAGGGGGGAAGTAGCCTCGGCGTCCGTGTCTGGTCGGCTTCGGCCGCGCGTCCTGCACGTGTCGGCGTCGTTCCCGCGCCATCCCGACGACGTGCACGTGCCCTTCCTGCTGGACCTCGTCCAGGTCCAGCGCCGGTGGGGCTGGGATGCCCGGGCGCTCGCGCTCCACGACGCGGGGATCCCCGTCCACGACGAGGTCTCCGGCGTCCCGGTCCGGCGCGCCCAGTACGCGCCCGCGCCGTGGGAGCAGCTCGCGTACCGGGGCGGGCTCGTGCACGGCCTCGGGTCAGGACGCGGGGTCGCCCTGCTCGCCGCCGCCGCCTCGTCGCTCGTGGCCACCACCATGCGGGAGACGCTCGCGACGCGGCCGTCGGTGCTGCACGGTCATTGGCTGTTCCCCGGTGGGCTGGCCGTGGTCGCTGCCGCACGCCTCGCCGCCGCCCTCCGCCGCGGCGCGCCCCGCGCCGTCGTCATGGTGCACGGCAGCGACGTGGAGCTCGCGGCCCGTGCGCCCGAGGCTCGCCGAGCCGGTCGCTGGGTGGCGGCCCGCGCCGAGGTCGTGGCGGTGAGCGACGCGCTCGCAGCGCGGACCGAGGCGGTCCTCGGACTCGCGCCCGGGTCGGTCACCGTCGCCCGCCTGCCCCTCGCCGGCGGGCTCCAGTCGAGCCCACTCCCGCCGGGCCCCTACCGGCTGCTCGCCGCGGGTCGCGCCTCGCCCGAAAAGGGCCTCGACGTCCTCGTCGCCGCGCTCGCCGCGCCCGAAGCCGCCGGGTGGCAGGCGACACTGTGCACCGAAGGACCGGACCGGCCGGCGCTCGAGCGCGCGATCGAGGCAGGTGGCCTCGCGGACCGGGTCACCCTGTTGCCACTGCAACCACGCGGCCGGCTCTTCGACCTCGTGCGCGCGCACCATCTCGTGGTGGTGCCCAGCCGGGCCGAGGGGCTCGGCATGATGGCGGTCGAGGCGCTTGCGCTCGGCCGGCCGGTCGTGGCCAGCGCGGTCGGCGGCCTGGTCGAGCTGGTCGGCAGCGACGACGGAGCGCTGGTACCCGCGGGAGATCCGGACGCGCTCGCGAAGGCGCTTGCCACAGTCTGCGTCCGCCCGCCGCTCGCACGCGCGACGGCCGCGCACCATCCCGACGCCGTTCGTGAGGCGTACACCGGCCTCTACTGCCTGGCGACGGACGACCGGTGAGGACCCCGCCGACCGACCGTCGCGCGCGCCTCGCCCGCTGGACGCGCCTCCTGTTCGTCATCGCTGTCGCCGTCGCATTCGCACGCGTCCTCATGACGAACACCGACGAGCTGCGCGACATCGACCTCGACGTCACGCCGGGTTGGCTCGCGCTCGCGGCGCCGATCAGCCTCCTCGCGGGGGTCCTGCTGCCGCTCGCGTGGCGGCAGATCGTCGACGCGTCGGGTCACACCGTCGACGCCGGCCGCAGCGTGCGCATCTGGTGGATGGCGCAGACCGGCCGGTACCTGCCGACGGGCGCCGCGGCGTTTGCCTCGCGCGCGGTGATGACCGCACGTGAGGAGGTCCCGAAGACGGTCACCGTCGCCACGATGGCCGTCGAGATGGTGCTGCTCGTCGGGGTGAGCGCGATGATCGCGCTCGTCGCGCTTCCGGCCTCGAGCGTCGCGTGGTGGGCTCGGTCATTGCTGCTCGCCGGCGGTGTCGCCGGTCTCGTCGCCGGGCCTGGGGCGGTGCGCTGGCTCAGCGCGCGCGTGCCTCGGCTCGACCCGCACCGCCGGGGCGGATGGTCGCGGCGCGAGCTGTACCGGGCCGAGGCGCTTGTGGCGGCGAACGCGCTGTCGAAGAGCGCCGCCTTCGTGCTGCTGAGCGCCGGTCTCGTCCCCGTCCACGAGCGCGACATCGCCGTGCTCGTCGGCGCGCTCAACGGGGGAGCGGTCCTCGGCACGATCGGCATCACCCCCGCGGGCCTCGGCGTGCGCGAAGGTGTCGTTGCGGGCATCCTGAGCGGCCGCTTCGGTCTGGGTGACGCCGCGGCCCTCGCGATCGCGCTGCGGGTGTGGGAGATCCTCTTCGAATGCGTGTGGCTGGTGATCGTGCAGCATCCGATCTTCCGGCCCGCCCGCGAACCGCTGACCGAGGCCGGCACGTGAAGCACTGGCGCGCGCTCGACGGCGTGCGCGGCGTCGCCGTGCTCCTCGTGGTCGCCTACCACCTCGGGCTTCCGCACAGCTCGCGCGGCGGGACGATCGGCGTTCTGATGTTCTTCGTGCTGTCCGGCTTTCTCATCACGACGCTGTTGCTGCGCGAGTGCGACTCGACAGGAACCGTGCGGTTCAGCTGGTTCTACGCCCGCCGCGCGCTTCGCCTGCTTCCCGCGCTCGCGGTGTTCGTGCCCGCGGTCGTGCTGTACTGCGTGGCGACGGGACGGAGTGGGCCGACGATCGGCTCGGCACCGGCCGTCGCGCTCTACGGCGCGAACTGGGTGCGTGCGGTGCGCGGGTTCGACACGTTGGGTCTCTTCGAGCACACGTGGTCGCTGTCGGTCGAGGAGCAGTTCTACCTGGTCTGGCCGGCCGTCGTCGTCCTCGCTGGCGTGCTCGTACCCCGACGGCGGCGCGCGAGCGCGGTGCTCGCCGCCTGCCTCGTCGGCATCGTGGTGTCGTTCGCCTGGCGGCTCGCGCTGTGGAACGCCGCCGATCCGGCCGGGTCGGCGGCGCGCCTCTACAACGGGACCGACACGGCCGCGGACCAACTACTGATCGGCTGCGCGCTCGGCGCCGGCCTCGTCGTCGCTGCGGCGCCCGTCCGGGAGCGAATCGGGCGCTGGTGCGCGCCGCTCGCCCCCGTCGCCATCGCGTTCCTGCTGTGGATCGCGATGTTCCGCCCGGGCGGTGCGTCGGCTGCGAACAACCACCTCTACCTCACCTGGGGGCAGACGGCGTTCGCGCTCGCCGCCGCGGTGGTGGTCGGCGCTTGCGTGCTCGCGCCGAGCTCGCCGGTGCCGCGGGTCCTCGCCATCCGCCCGCTCGTGGGGATCGGCCGTGTCTCCTACGGGCTGTACTTGTGGCACTACCCGGTCACGGTGGTCGTGGCCGAACGACTGAGCGGTGCGAGCGAACTGGCCCGATGGTCGTTCGTGGTCGCTGCGTCCGCGGCGCTGACCGCGGCATCGTGGTTCGTCGTCGAACGGCCATGCCTCGCGTTCAAGCGAAGGTTCGAGCCCGCGCGCTCGCCGCGACCAGCCGAGATCGGCGTCTCGCCGGTCATGGCCGGCTGATGGGCCGTCCCGTGCGCATCCCGCGGGTCGTGACCCGAGCCGTTGCGCGCGTCAAGCCGCGCGTGCCCCGCTCAGCGTGGCCGCTGCTGCTCACCTTGCGGTCGATGGCCGGGAACGGCCCGCTCGTCGGGCTGCCGCGCTGTAGGCGGGCGCTCGTGCTCGCTGCGCATCCCGACGACGAGTCGCTCGGCTGCGCGGGCACGATCGCGCTGCTGGCGGACACGGGTACCACGGTGTCGCTGCTGGTGGCGACCGACGGGGAAGCGACCCGCGGCTCGTCCCTTCCGCCGGCGCAGACCGCGGCGCGCCGCCGTGCGGAAGGGGAGCGCAGCGCGGCGCTGCTCGGTGCGAGCGCGCGTTTCCTGGGCATGCCCGACGGCTGCCTCACCGAGCGCCGCGCCGAGCTGGCGAACGCAATCGCCCGCTGCATCGCTGAGCTGCGACCCGACATCGTGTTCCTACCGTGGTTCCTCGACGGTCACCCCGACCACCGCGCGGTGTCCGACGCGTTCGTCACCACCGTGGTCGGGCTTGCACCGGGCATCGAGGCGTGGGGCTACGAGACGTGGACGCCGCTGCCACCGAACCGGCTCGTCGACATCACGGCCGTGGTCGACCGCAAGCGCGCGTCGCTCGCCGCGCACGCAACCGCGCATCTCGCCTTCGATGTCGACGCCGGCCTCGGGCTCGCCAGATGGCGGTCGATGCACGGCCTGCTGGGCGAGGGTTACGCCGAGGCGTTCCTCGCGCTCGACGCGCCCGCCTACGCGGACCTCGCCCGCCGGACCGCGGCGCCGGGTCCGTGACTGGTGCGCTCGAATTGCGGTCGGTCGGCGAGGAGGCCGACCCGGCGTTGCGGGCGCTGGTGGCCAGCGCGTTCCCGAACAACCCGAAGGCGAGAGCCGAGATCACCGCATGGCAGTGGTGGAAGAACCCCTTCGGTCCGACCCTCGCATGGGTGTGGGTCGATGAGGCGGACAGTGACCGCATCGTCGCCCAATATCTCGCGTACTGCGTGCCAGGTGTGCTCGACGGCCGGCCGTGCACGCTCAGCCTCGGCGTCGATGCCGCGGTCGCGCCCGATCATCGTGGTCTCGGTCTGTTCACCCCGCTGTCACGCGCGCTCTACCACGACGCAAACGACCACGACACTCCGCTGCTTGCCTACCCGAACGATCAGTCTGCGACCGGGATCGCGCGTGCCGGATGGTGCGAGGTCGAGCAGCTCCGGGTCTACGCTTTCGCCCTCGACGACGCGTGGCTGGCGCGGCGTGCACACCTCCCGCGCGCGGCCGTGCACGCCGCCCGCTCGCTGATCTTCAGCCCGCGGCGCGGCAGCGGATCCGTCGAGGTTGTCCACGACGTTCCCGACGGTGTCGAGTCGCTGTGGGGCGCGGTGCAGGCAACGCACCGCAACGGCATCGCCCGTGGCGGGGATTGGTGGCGCTGGCGCTACGGTCACCACCCCGACCGGCCGTACCGGTTCGTCGTTGTCCACCGGGGCGGCGAGCTGGTCGCGGCCGCCGCCGTGCGGACCCGCGGCGAGCTGGGTGGCTCGTTCCACTGCCTGATGGAGCTGCTCGCAGTTGACGACGGCGCCGCGCGCGCGGTCATCTGGGCGATCGCGCACGGGGCGCTGGGCCCGGCGGACGGCATCGCGTTGACGGCGGTCAGTCGTTCGACGCTCGCAGCTCGCGCTCGAGCCGCCGGGCTGCGCCCCGTCCCTCGCCACCTGCAACCCCGCCCGGTGCGCTTCGGGGTCGTTCCCCATCCCCGGCTGGTGCCGGATCCGCGTGTCCGGCAGTGGTCGACCGCGTGGGGCGACCTGGACCACGTGTGACGGCGTCCGGGCTCGCCGCCAGCGCGACCCACCATGCCGCGGTCGCGACGCCCGCCACCCACACCACCGCGATCGCGGCGATCCAGCGCAGTGGGTGCGCTACCGGCGCGACGACGCCCGCGCGGCCAGCCACCACCGACAGCGACGCGCTCGCGTACTGGCCCCGCATCGCGACGAGGAACGAGCCGCCGACACCGGCGACCGCGACGCCGGCGAACGCCAGCGCGGTCGCGAGCCGGTCGCGGCGCAGCCGCCCGCGCGCCAGCATCCCCACCGCCGCCACGGCGCCGACCGCGAGGACCGGGATCGCGCCGTAGACGTACCTCGGCGCGAGGCCGCGGATCTCTCCGTTGCGGTGATAGGTCGAGTACGACGAGTACGCCGCGGACACGAACAGTCCGACCGGCACGGCGGCGAGCAGTAGGTAGCGAGACCCGCCGGCTCCAGGGTGGCGCCGCCTGCCGTGCAGCCAACCGGCCAGCCAGCCGACGGCGAGCACCGCGACCACGGCGACGAACAGCACCTGCACGATCGTGGGAGTCTTCACCGACAACCACCCGTAGACACCGGGGAACCGCTGCACGAACTCGGGGATGCGGTCGGCGACGTAGCGGAGGAACCCGACCGACTGCCACGGTCCCGGTCGGGTGGGCGCGACGATCTCCGATCCGGCGGGGGTGAACGAGTGCGTGTCGAGCAGCACGCGTGCCCACCACGTTCCGCCGAGCGCGACCGGCGCCGCGTAGCAGGCGAGGCTCACCCATCGCGCCCGCGCGCGGCTCGTAGGCGGCGCCACCGCGACCGCGAGCAGGCCGATGGGCGCGAGCGTGAGGAACTCGGCCTTGGTGAGCAGCCCGAGCCCGACGGTCACGCCGAAGAGCGCGACGACCTTTGGGTCGTCGCCCGTGCGCAGGATCCTGGCCATCAACGCGAGCGCGATACCCATCAGCGCCAGCATCAACGCGTCGTTGTTCGCCATCGCCGCGGTTGCGATCAACGGGCCGCAGCACGCGCTCAGCGCGGCCGCGTAGAACGCGCGGTGTGGAGCGGCCGGCCAGACCTGTCGCGCGACGTACCACGTGCACCACACGACGACCGACACGACCAGCACGTCGAACAGGCGCAGCGCGAGTACGACCTTCGGGAAGGCGAAGCCGTCGGTGATCCACGCGACGGGCGCGGCGAGGAAGTACCACGCCGGTGGATGACCGTACTGGTAGTTCTGGCACGACACCGGGCAACCCGACGTCGCCGGCTCGTTGCCGCCGGGGTACGCGCCGAAGGGCCGGTAGTCGGGTCGCTCTGTGGGCACGCTGGAGAAGTCGGGCGACCTGGCTTCGTCGCGCAGACCCGTCGCTGCGATCGCAGCACGCAGGCCGGCGGTCTGGCGCAGCGACGGGCCCGCGAGCTTCGTGGGCTCACGCGTGTAGTAGCGCGCGAGGTCGACGTGGGTCGGCTCGTCCGGGTTCTGGAACAACGGCGTGCCGACCGCGAAGGCCAGCCCGGACACCACGAAGACCAGCGACAGCAGCACGAGCGCGGCGGCGCTGCGACGGCGATCCGAGGAGTCCGGCACGGGCACGGCGAGGTCGGCTCGCCGGACCGCGTGCATGACACGACAGTAGCGGGGCACTTCAGCGGGGTGAGCGCTCCAGGCACATGACGATCGCGGTGCCCACCACCGGGATGCGCTCGAACCACCGCTCGCCATGCTGGAGCCAGGGCCCAGGCGCCTTCAGCGCGGCTGGGATCACGAAGCGGTATTTCCGCGACCGTGGCACCCATCCGACTTCGCTTGCGGCCCGCGCGAACCGGCGTGCGAAGAAATTGCGCTCGCCGTCGGTGAGCGCACAGAACGCGAACATGTACGGGTTGAGCGCGTTCGGTTCCATCAGAAGCCACCGCCCACCAGCAGCGGTGACCTGGGCGACGTTCTCTGCCGTCTGCCGTGCGTTGGTGACGTGGTGCAGGACATCCACCGACACCACCCGCGCCACGTCATCGACGTCGATGCCGCTCACGTCGTCGGCCGTACCCGTGTAGATCGTGACGTTGCGCAGCCCGCGGTCGCGCAAACGGTCGCGGGCGTACTCGACGTAGCCGGCGATCGGTTCGATGCCGATCAACTCGAGATCGGGCCGATGCTCGGCGAGTGCGAGGAGCAGGCCGCCGGTCCCGCTGCCGATCTCGAGCACACGGCTGCCGGCGGGCACGTCGGCGAGGAACTCGGCGACGAGGTCGCGCCGCCGGCCGTTCAGCCAGCCCGACCGCAAGGCGTCGTAGCCGGCGGGATCGTCGCTGTGGCGGGCGTTCAGGCGCGCGCGCTCTGCCGGTCCAGCACCTTCGCTCACGTCGAGTCTCGGGCGCGCAGCAGCTCGAGCACCTTGCGCGCGGCCGCGGGGATGTTGGTCCCCGGACCGAAGATCGCCGCGACGCCGTGCTCGTAGAGGAACTCGTAGTCCTGCGGTGGGATCACGCCGCCCACCACCACGACGATGTCGCCCGCTCCTGAGGACCGGAGCTCCTCGACGAGCTGGGGAACCAGCGTCTTGTGGCCCGCGGCCTGCGAGGAGACCCCGACGACGTGCACGTCGTTCTCGATGGCGGCCTTCGCGACCTCGGCGGGCGTCTCGAACAGCGGTCCGAAGTCCACGTCGAAGCCCAGGTCGGCGAACGCGGTGCCGACCACCTTCGCGCCACGGTCGTGGCCGTCCTGGCCCATCTTCGCCACGAGCAGCCGCGGCTGGCGGCCCTCCTCGGCTGCGAACGCCGCGACCTCACGTCGAACAGCCGCGAACTCGCCCTCGTCGTCGTAGGTCGCGCCGTACACGCCGGAGATCGATCGGATCTCGGCCTTGTGCCGCCCGAACACGTGCTCCATCGCATCGCTCATCTCGCCCACCGTCGCTCGGGCCCGTGCCGCGTCGATGCACAGCGCGAGCAGGTTCTGGTTCCCTCGCGCGCCGGCCTCGAGTGCCTCGAGGGCGCGCTCGCACGCCTCGGCATCCCGCTCCTCACGGACGCGCTGCAGCCGCGCGATCTGCTGCTCGCGCACCTTGGTGTTGTCGATGTCGAGCACGTCGACGTGATCGGGATGCTCGGGGCGGTACTTGTTCACCCCGACGATGACTTCCTCGCCACGGTCGATCCGGGCCTGGCGGCGCGCCGCCGACTCCTCGATGCGCAGCTTCGGCATGCCCGACTCGACGGCCTTGGTCATGCCGCCGAGCGCCTCGACCTCCTCGATCAAGGTCCACGCCTTGGCGGCGAGATCGGCGGTGAGCCTTTCGAGGTAGTACGAGCCGGCGAGCGGGTCGACGACTCGCGGGATGCCGGTCTCCTCGGCCAGGATGAGCTGGGTGTTGCGGGCGATGCGGGCCGAGAAGTCCGTGGGCAGGCCCAGCGCCTCATCGAACGAGTTGGTGTGGAGGCTCTGCGTGCCGCCCAGCACCGCGGCCAGCGCCTCGAACGCGGTGCGCACGATGTTGTTGTACGGGTCCTGCTCGGTGAGCGAGACCCCGGAGGTCTGGCAGTGCGTGCGCAACATCGCCGACGACGGGTTCTTCGGCTCGAACGGGGCGATCACGCGATGCCAAAGCAGCCGTGCCGCTCGGAGCTTGGCGATCTCCATGAAGAAGTTCATACCGATCGCGAAGAAGAAGCTGAGGCGACCGGCGAACGCGTCGATGTCGAGCCCGCGGGCCAGCGCGGCCCGCACGTACTCGAGGCCGTCCGCGATGGTGAAGGCCAGTTCCTGGTCGGCGGTCGCGCCGGCCTCCTGCATGTGGTAGCCGGATATCGAGATCGAGTTGAACCGCGGCATGTGCTGCGCGGTGTATTCGATGATGTCCGCAACGATCCGCATCGACGGCTCAGGCGGGTAGATGTAGGTGTTGCGGACCATGAACTCCTTGAGGATGTCGTTCTGGATGGTCCCGCTCAGCTTCGACTGGTCGACGCCCTGCTCCTCGCCCGCCACGATGAAGCAGGCGAGAACGGGGAGCACCGCGCCGTTCATCGTCATCGACACCGACATCTTGTCGAGTGGGATGCCGTCGAAGAGGATCTTCATGTCCTCGACCGAGTCGATGGCGACGCCCGCCTTGCCGACGTCGCCGACGACCCGAGGGTGGTCGCTGTCGTAACCGCGATGGGTTGCGAGGTCGAAGGCCACCGACAGACCCATCTGGCCGGCCGCGAGGTTGCGCCGGTAGAACGCGTTCGACTCCTCTGCGGTGGAGAACCCGGCGTACTGGCGGATCGTCCACGGCCGGTTCGCGTACATCGTCGCCCGGACACCCCGCACGAACGGCGGAAAGCCAGGCAGCGAGTCGAGGTGCTCGAGGCTGGTGAGGTCGTCGCGGGTGTAGAGCGGCTTGACGGGGATGCCCTCAGGCGTCGCCCACACGAGCGAATCGGGATCGGCACCCCTCAGTTCCTTCTCCGCCAGCCGGCGCCAGTCGTCGACGTTGCTCACGACCGCCAGCGTAGGCCCGCGACCATCGATCGCAGGAAGCCGTGCGGCGTGCGGCGAACCTCCTCGACATCCGTTCGCGACTGATCCTGACGGCCGTGGCCGCGCTCGTGCTCGCCGCGCTTGGGCTGTCGACGAGCGCGCACGCGGGAGAGCCGCCGTGCCCGCCGGGAACCTCGCCCGATCCTGCCGGCCTGGTATGCGTTCTCCTCGACAAGGCGGCGACCGGGCTCGACGCGCTGGCGAGCAGCAGCGCGACCGACGCAGCGGTGGCCGCGCAGGAGCACGCGTGGCTCGGCACCGCGCTCGAACTGCAGCACCGGCTCGGCGACGCCTTGCCCCTGCGCGACGCCATGTGGGTCGGCACGCACAACTCGTTCAACACCCTCGCAAACCTGCCGCCGTCGCTGTCGAACCTGGACAGCAACCAGCACGTGTCGCTTGTCGACCAGCTCCGCCTCGGCGTACGCGGCATCGAGATCGACGTGCACTGGACGCCGAGTGTCTGGGCCGGCGGCGCCGACGCGCCGGTGGTGTGCCACGGCCGGCCACCCTCCGAGCTGAACCTGGGCTGCACCGACGAGCGGCTGCTGGCCGAGGAGCTCGCGCCGGTCGGTGCGTGGGTCCGTGCTCATCCGGGTGACGTGATCCTGCTGTACCTCGAGGACAACATCGACCAGCCCGCCGGCTACGACGCCGCGGCTGCCGCGATCGACGCCACGATCGGCGACCTCGTGTACCGGCCACCCGCGGGAGCGCCGTGCGAGCTGCTGCCGCTCGCGCTTTCGCGCCGTGACGTTCTCGCCGCCGGCAAACAGATCGTGGTGATGTCGGGATGCGGTGGCGCGGCGTCGGCGTCGCCTGCCTGGCGGGCGATGGTGTTCGACGACTCGGTGCGCGCCGAGGAAGGCAATCCCGACTTCGCCGGCTATCCCGCGTGCAGCTCACCGTCGGTACCCGCCACCGCGTACGGCACGTCGCTCGTTCGCTTCTACGAGGACTCCACGTTCGTGAGCGCCGCGGTCGCGCTCGGCGACCCCGGCCACCGGCTCACGACGGCGACCATCGACGCGATGGTGCGCTGTGGTGTGAACCTGTTCGGCCTCGACCAGGTCGACCCGTTCGACTCGCGCCTGGTGGCGATGGTGTGGAGCTGGGCGCCCGACGAGCCGTCGACGTCGACGCCCGGCACGTGCGCGCTCGCCGGCCCGGACGGCCGCTTCCACACCGCGGGGTGTCGCGACCGGCGGCTTCGCTTCGCGTGCGTCGACACCAAGGGGCGATGGTTCGTCAGCCGCGCCGCGGGCCGTGCGGACGACGGGGCCAAGGCTTGTGCGCGCGACGCGGGCGGCGCGCGGTACGCCGTGCCCGGCAACGGCGACCAGCAGCAGCACCTGCGTGACGCGGCCGCGGCCGCCGGCGTCGGCGACGTCTGGGTCGCGTACCGGTTCCGCGACGGTGTCTGGCAGGGCGCGGTGCCCCCGTGACACCCGCAGCCGGCCGCGCATTCGCCGTGCCAGCGTGACGCCGCCTTAGCCTTCGGGGGCGTGACGCCGGCCTTCGAGCTCGACGACGTGTCGGTGGTGGCCGGCAGCGTCACCATCCTCGACCGCGTGTCGCTGGTGATCGACAGTGGCATGATCACCGTGCTCGTCGGGCCGTCGGGCGCTGGCAAGACGACGCTGCTTCGCCTCTGCAACCGGCTCGAGGTGCCCACGTGCGGGACGGTGCGGTTCCACGGCGACGACGTCGCCGCACTCGACCCACTCGAGCTGCGACGGCGGGTCGGGATGGTCTTCCAACAGCCAGTGCTCTTTCCCGGCACGGTGCGCGACAACCTGCTCGTCGCCGACCCGCACGCCGGCGTGGACGCTTGTGTCGACGTGCTCGAGCGGGCCGGTCTGACGGCGGCGTTCCTCGACCGGGAGGGCGCTGAGCTGTCGGGCGGCGAGGCACAGCGCGCGTGCCTCGCGCGGTCGCTGCTCGTCGCGCCCGACGTGCTGCTGATGGACGAGCCGACGTCGTCGCTCGACGAGCTGAACGCAAAGCTTCTCGAAGCGAACACGGTCGACGTCGTGCGCAGCGGCGTGACCGTCATCTGGGTCACCCACGACCTCGCGCAGGCGGAGCGCATCGCGGACCGCATGGTCCGGTTGGAAGGAGGGCGCGTCGTTGGTTGAGGTCTTCGCCCGCAGCGCGACCGACATCGGCTGGTTCGGTCTGGTGGCGTCGCTCGCGCTCGTCGCGATCGTCGTGGCGCTGTCGATCGCGCAACAGCTCGGGCTCGAGCGAACGATCGTGTGGACCGCGGCGCGGGCGATGGGTCAGTTGCTCGTCGTCGGCGCCGCGCTCGGCTTCGTCATCGACCCCGACCGGCCGATCGTCCTCGCCTGGGCCTGGGTCCTGCTCATGGTGGTGATCGCGGCGGCGACGGTGCAGCGCCGGACGCCGGAGGTCCGTCCGATCCTGCCGCTCGCGTTCGCAGGCATCTCCGCGAGCGCGGTCGTGAGCTTGGGTGTGATCTTCGCGTTCCACATCTTCCCCATGGAGGGCCGCACGGTCGTCCCGGTCGCGGGGATGATGATCGGCAACGCGATGGCCGCGACGGTCGTCGCGGCACGTCGCATCGTCGGCGAGCTGGCCGACAAGCGGGCCGAGGTCGAGGCCCGCCTCGCGCTCGGCCAGCCCTGGCAGACCGCGTCCCGCCCGTACGTGCGCGCCGCCCTGCGTACGGCCGTGCTCCCCACCATCGAACAGACGAAGATCGTCGGGCTGATCGCATTGCCCGGCGCGATGACCGGACTGATCCTCGCCGGCGTCGACCCCGTCGACGCGGTGAAGATCCAGGCCGCGGTGATGTACCTGGTGCTCGGGTCGGTGGCGACGACGGCGTCGGTGGTGGGCCTCGGACTCACGCGGCGGCTGTTCACCCCCGACCACCGGATGGTCCGCTTGATGCGGTCGGCGTCGTAGCCTTGGGTTCGTGGCCCTTCGCCTCGTGATCGTCGGCGGTGGCCCCGCCGGCAACACCGCGGCCACCCACGCCGCCCGCTTGGGTGCCGAGGTCACGATCGTCGAGCGTGACCTCATCGGTGGGGCGGCCCACCTGTGGGACTGCATCCCGTCCAAGGCGATGATCGCGACCGGGGCGGCGATGGCGTTCAACCGGCGGATCACCGGGATGGGCCTGACCGAGTCGACGTCCCAGATCGACCCCGACTCGGTCAAGGCGCGCATCGCCGAGATCACCGACAAGCTCCAGCACGCCATCGTCGAGCTGCTCGACAGCCAGGGCGTGCGCATGATCCACGGCACCGGACGGCTGGTCGGCCCGCACGAGGTGCTCGTCGACAGCGCCGAGGGGGTCGAGACGCTCGAGGCGGATGCGATCCTGATCTCCACCGGCAGCCGGCCCCGCATCCCGGACTGGGCCGAGGTCGACGGCCGCCGGGTGCTCACGACCCGCGACGCGTACCCGCCGCCCGAGCTGCCGTCGCACCTGGTCGTGATCGGCTCGGGCGTCACCGGTGTGGAGTTCGTCCACATGTTCTCGTCGTTCGGCGCCGAGGTGACCCTGATCGTGTCGCGCCAGCAGGTGCTGCCGGCGAAGGATCCGGAGGTCGCCGCCGCGCTCGAGGACGAGTTCCTCCGCCGCGGCGTGCACCTGCTGAAGGGCGCCCGTGCGATCGGGATCGAACGTACCCCGGACGACGGGGTGATCGTGGTGTGCGACGACGGCCGGCACGCGCCGGGCTCGCACGCGCTGCTGGCGATCGGCTCGGTCCCCAACTCGGAGAACCTGGGCCTCGAGGACGCGGGCGTGGTGGTGGACCCGCGCGGCTACATCCCGGTGAACCATCACTGCCAGTCGAACGTGCCGCACATCTACGCCGCCGGTGACGTGTCCGGCAAGCTACCGCTGTCGTCGGTCGCGGCGATGCAGGGACGCAAGATCGCCGAGCACGTCATGGGGCTGCACACGCGCGAGCACCGCCACCTCGACTATGACAAGGCCGCGTCCGCGATCTTCACCGAACCGGAGATCGCCGACGTGGGGCTGGCGGAGGCCGACGCGTTCGCGGCCGGCCGCAAGGTGCGCACGACGAAGGTGCCGTTCTCGGCGTCGGCGAAGGCGCTGATCAACAATGACCCGCAGGGGTTCGTGAAGATCGTGAGCGACCCGGCGACGGGTGTCGTGCTCGGCGGGTCGATCGTCGGCCGTCACGCGGCCGAGCTGATATCGGTGATCGCCCTTGCGGTGACCGCCGGGCTGCGGGTGAACGACATCGTCGAGAGCCTGCTCGTGCATCCCGCATTGGCCGAAGCCCTCGCCGACGCCGCCGAGTAGGGCGTTCTGCCGTCCCCGAGCCGTTCTGGCGTCAATCACCTCGGATAGCTGAAGTACGTGACGCCAGAAGGAGCAGGCGGCGCAGCTCGGGGATGAACGAGCCGGACTTCACGTCTGCGTAGGTCCACTCCGCGACCTCCCAACCGAGCGCCTTCAGGCGCCGCCGGCGCCGCCGGTCCCAGTCCTGTGCGGCGCGGCTGAAGTGGTGCGCGAGCGAGTCGCATTCCATCGCGAATCGCACGTGCGGCCACGCGAGGTCCAGGTACGCCGTGAAGTCGCCGTCGACAATCTTGAGCTGGCGTACGGGCGGTTCGATGCCCGCGGCTGTGATCGCGTCGATGGCGAGCCGCTCGAACTGGCTGCCCGGAGGGATGTACGCGCCCGTGCGCTCGTTGAGCAGATCACGCATGACGGCCGTGCCGTTGCGGCCTCGCCTCGCGATCTGCAGGAACCGAGCGTGGACCACCCCCAGCAGATCGGCGTCGAGCCTGCACGCGTGGTCGAGGGCCTGCTCGGCCCGGAAGCGGTGCTCGACGGCGGGGAGGTCGAGCAGCGTGCGAATCAGCGAGGTACACGGGATACCGTCCACGACGGCGACGTCGACCGCGCGGAGATCCTTCGTCTCGTGGACGAGGTAGCCCTCGTGGTGGCTCGACCGCTTCCACCGCTCGACCACGACCTCGATGACCGACCCGTTGTGGCCGTCGAGGCGGTGCAGCGCCGCGGCGGTACGGTGCGAGGCGAGCCCGCCGGTGTCGAGCGTCGCCCGCATCACCCGCTGGAGCCACGTGGCCGGTGCGCCGCCGACCCGGTATACCGCCGGGGCGACCCGCTCGATCCGACCCTGGACGCACCACTGCTCGATGGACGCGTCGGGGATGCCCTTTGCCCGGAGCTGCGAATAGGTCACGAGGCCGTGCTGGCGCGCGGCGATGGCGAACAGCGGATGAAGGTCCATGGCGTCCTCCGGGACCTGGTCAGGCCGGATTGGGGGGAAGCCACCGCCACCGCCGTTCTGGCGTCGATCACCTATGGATGGACGAAGTAGGTGACGCCAGAACGGTAGAAGGGGAGGGGAGGGGAGGGGGAAAGGACCTCAGTCGATGACGACGACGACGTCGCCGGTTCCCACCGACTGACCGGGGCTCACCTTCACCTCGGTCACCGTGCCGTCCTTGTCGGCGTTGATGTTGCTCTCCATCTTCATCGCCTCGAGCACGCACACCGGCTGGCCAGCCTCGACGGAGTCGCCCACCGACACGAGCACCTTCGTGATCGTGCCCTGCATCGGCACCGTCACCTGCCCGCTCCCCGCGATCGTGCTCGCGCTGTGGCTGCCCGCGGCGCGCCGCGGCCGCGCCGGGCCCGGCGCCGTCCTGGTCCCCGGGTTTCCGGCAGCCACCGGGGCGGTCTCCGGCACCCATAGGGCGACCGAGTACCGGCGGCCGTTGACCTCCACCTCCACGTCACGGCGCACCTTGCCCGCGCCGGCCGCGCCGCCGCCCGCGCCGTCGCCGGCCGCACCGGCGCCGGCCCCCACGGCCGTCCCCGCGTCGAGATGGGACAGGTCGAGCCGTTCCTCGACCCACTTCGTCGAGTGCGTGGCCGCCGCGAAGTCGGGGTGCGAGAGGATGGCGACGTGGGCGGCCTTCGTGGTCGCGACGCCGTCGACGTGAAGCTCATCGAGCGCGCGCCGCATCCGCGCGATCGCCGCGTCACGGTCGCCGGCCCACACGATCAACTTGCCGATCAGGTTGTCGTAGAACTGGCTGACCTCGTCGCCGGTGTCGTAGCCGCCGTCCCAGCGCACGCCGGGGCCGGCGGGCACCTGCAGCCTGTTGATCGGCCCCGGCGACGGGAGGAAGCGCCCGCCTGCCGGGTTCTCCGCGTTCAGCCGCACCTCGATCGCATGACCGCGCGCGCCCGCTCGCACCGACTCCTGCGTGAACGACAGCGGCTCGCCGGCCGCGACCCGCAGCTGCTCCTCGACGAGGTCGACGCCGGTCACCATCTCGGTGACCGGGTGCTCGACCTGCAGCCTCGTGTTCATCTCCAGGAAGTAGAACTGGCCATCCTCGTAGAGGAACTCGACGGTGCCGGCGTTCACGTAGCCACAGGCGCGCGAGACCCGTACCGCGGCTCGCCCCATCGACTCGCGCACATCGGGCGCCAACCCGGGCGCCGGGCTCTCCTCGATCAGCTTCTGGTGGCGGCGCTGCGCCGAGCAGTCACGCTCACCAAGCCACACGCAGTTGCCGTGCGTGTCGGCGAACACCTGCATCTCCACGTGGCGCGGCCATTCGAGGTAGCGCTCCACGTAGCACTCGCTTCGCCCGAACCCCTTCAACGCCTCCGACTGCGCGGACTCGAACGCGCTCGCCGCCTCCTCCGCGCTGCGCACGACCCGCATGCCGCGGCCGCCGCCTCCGAACGCGGCCTTGATCGCCACGGGCCAGCCGTGCGCGTTTCCGAACGCGATCACCTCGTCCGCGTCGGTCAGGAACTGAGTGGTGCCCGGCACGCCCGCGACACCTGCCTTCTCGGCGGCGATCCGGCTCGACACCTTGTCGCCCATGATCTCGATCGCCTCGGGTGGCGGCCCGACGAACGCGACACCGTGCGCGGTGATCGCGCGCGCGAAGTCGGTGTTCTCGGACAAGAAGCCGTACCCGGGGTGGACGGCTTCCGCGCCTGAGCGATCGATGACCTCGATGATCTTGTCCGTGTTGAGGTAGCTCTCCGCCGCGGTCTGGCCGCCGAGTGCGTATGCCTCGTCGGCGAGGCGCACGTGCAGCGCGTTGCGATCGAGCTCCGAGTACACCGCCACCGAGGTCACCCCCAGCTCGCGGCACGCGCGGATCACCCGCACCGCGATCTCACCCCGATTGGCGATCAAGATCTTGCTGAACACGGTCGTATGTTTAGCTGCGTGCGGAGTGGTGCCGTGAAACGACAGGCCGGCGGCACACGATTCTGCGACATCCGCCATGTGGCCGAGACTGCGTCGACCAACGCCGACCTCCTGGCCCAGGCTCGCGAGGGCGCCCCGGAGGGGATCGTGCTCGTCGCCGACCACCAGACGGCGGGACGGGGCCGTTCCGACCGGGTGTGGACCGCGCCGGCCGGCTCCTCGTTGCTCGTGTCGGTGCTGCTGCGGCCCGAGCCGGCTCGCGCCACCCGGTCGACGCTCGCGATGGCCGCGGCCGTGGTCGACGCCGTCGAGGAGCAGGCAGGGATCAGCCCGCGCATCAAGTGGCCGAACGACATCGTCTGGCCGGGCCGCGGCGACGCGGCCGATCGCAAGCTCGGCGGCATCCTCGCCGAGGCCGACTGGGGGGGTTCAGGTTCCCTCGCGGTGGTCGTGGGTCTCGGCCTCAACGTGAACTGGCCACCGTCGTTCCCCGACGAGCTGCGCGCCGTCGCGACATCGCTCAACCACATCACGGGCCGGACCCACGACCGGGACGCGCTGCTTGCAGCCATCCTGCGCGCCCTCGACCGCTGGTACGACCACGGCGCGCTCGTCGACGCGGTCCGCGCCCGATCGGCGACGATCGGCTCGCGGGTGCGCGTCCATCTCGCGACCGGCGAGGTGGAGGGCCGCGCGGACGAGATCACCGATGACGGTCATCTCCTCGTGGTCACCGACTCCGGCGCCGTGCACGAGGTCAGCGCCGGCGACGTGGTGCACGCCCGCCCGGCCTGACCGTCGACGGCGCATGCCGCGTCAGGGATCGAACGTTCGTGCCTGGAGTGCGGCGAAGGCTTGGCGTGCCGCGACCGTGAGCGGACCGGGACACGACGGCAGCGACCGGCCGTCGATCGACGCGATCGGCTGCACGTCTCGGGTGCTCGACGTCAGGAACGCCTCGTCGATGCCGGTCAGCTCACTCATCGCGACGTCGGCCTCGTCGATGGGCAGGTCGAGCTCGAGCAGCAGCTCGCGGGTGACACCTGCCAGGCACCCGCTCGACAGCGGCGGTGTACGCAACCGGCCGCCTACGCCGACGAACACGTTCGTGCCGGTTCCCTCGCACAGGTTGCCGACGGTGTTGCCGAACAAGGCCTCCTCGGCACCGGCGGCACGCGCCCGCTCGCGGGCGACGACGTTCTCCGCATATGACGTCGTCTTCAACCCCGCGAGCGCGCCTCGCTCGTTGCGCGGCCACGGCACCGTGATCACGATGGCCGCGGCGGACCACGACGTGGGCGCACCGCACTGGATGACGACGGTGGCGTCGCCGTCGCCCCGCGCCGTGCCCGCCGGCGCGGCCGCGCCGGTGACCGTGAGCCGGACCCAACCGACCGGCGGTTCGCTCGCCCTGATCGTGGCGTCGATCGCGGCTCGCAACTCGTCGTCGGGGTAGGGGACCGGCAAGCCGAGGCCTTCGGCGGTGCGGTGCAGCCGCGCCAGGTGCCGGCGTACCGCAAACGGCCGTCCCTCGACGACCTTCATCGTCTCGAACATGCCGTCGCCGACGGTGACGCCGTGGCTGGTGACCGGCAGCAGCGCCTCCTCCGGCGGCACCAGCACCCCGTTGATCCACACGCTCATCGCGCCACCACCGGTTTCGCGCTCGCGAGGCCGATCAACCGCCGCGCCTTCAATTCGGTCTCGTCCCACTCGCCGGCCGCGGTCGAGTCCCACGTGATCGCGCCACCGGTCCCGAAGTGCAGTTCGTCGCCGTCGAACCAGAACGTGCGGATCGCGACGTTGAGCTCACCACGTCGCGCATCGGCGTCGACCCAGCCGACCGCGCCGCAGTACACGCCGCGGTCGACCGGTTCGAGCGCGGCGATGTGCTTCAGCGCGGCGAGCTTCGGTGCGCCGGTGACCGAGCCGGGCGGGAACGTCGCGTCGATGAGGTCGGCCCATCCGACACCCGGGCGCAGGCGCCCTGTCACCGTCGACACGAGGTGGCACAGGCCCGGGTGCTGCTCGACCGCGCAGAGCGCGGGCACGTGGACCGATCCGTGCTCGCACACCCGGCCCAGGTCGTTACGGACGAGATCGACGATCATCACGTTCTCCGCGTGATCCTTCGGCAGGAACCCGGTAGCTGTCGCCGCGGTGCCCTTGATCGGCGCGGAGCTGACCGCGTCGCCGTCACGACGCAGGAACAGTTCGGGCGACGCCGACGCGACGTGCAGGTCGCGCTGGGGGACGCGCACCACCGCGGCATAGGGAGCGGGGTTGCCCTCGGCCAGCGCGGCGCCGAGCGCGGCGACGTCCGCGCCGGCCGGCAGCGGCGCGGAGAGCCGGCGGGTCAGGTTCACCTGGTATACGCGCCCGGCCGCGATCGACGAGCGGATCGCGTCGACGCGTGCGCAGAACGCGGCGCGGTCGAGCGAGGTGCGCCACGCGTCGGGCCGGGGGCCGATCCACGGAGGTCCGGGCCAGGGTCGGGCGGGGCGAACCGTCGAGAACCGTGCGCACACCGGCGGGCCGCGGAAGGGCAGCACGACCGCCCAGGTGCCCGACGAGTCGAGGGCAGTGAGGTCGCCGGTCACGTCGCGCAGGCCGGTCAGGAGCCGGCCCCCGACCACCGCGAGCGCCTCCACGCCAGCGGACTGTAAGGCAGAACCTACGATCGCCATCGTGCAGTTCGAGCTCAGCGAGGAGCACGAGGCCTTCCGCCGCGTGGTTCGGGAGTTCGCCGAGGCGGAGATCGCGCCCCACGCGGAGCGATGGGATCGGGAACACGTCTTCCCCGTCGACGTGGTGCACCGGATGGGCGACCTCGGCCTGTTCGGCCTGCCCTTCCCCGAGGAGTACGGCGGGGCCGGCGCCGACCTCACGACCCTGTGCGTCGCGATCGAGGAGCTGGCCCGGGTCGACCACTCGATGGCGATCACGCTCGAAGCCGGCGTCGGCCTCGGCGCCAACCCGATCCACCGGTTCGGCACCGAAGCCCACAAGCAACGGTGGCTGCCCGACCTGTGCGCCGGGCGGGCGCTCGGCGCGTTCGGGTTGACCGAACCGCAGGCCGGCAGCGACGCGGGCGGCACGCGGACCACCGCGACCCTCGACGGCGCGAGCCGCGAGTGGGTGATCGACGGCGAGAAGGCGTTCATCACCAACTCCGGGACGCCCATCACGTCGCTGGTCACGATCACGGCACGGACAGGGCCAGGTGAGATCTCCGCCATCATCGTGCCGGCGGGCACGCCGGGCATGACCGTGCTGCCTGCGTACCGGAAGATGGGCTGGCACGCCTCCGACACGCACGGCCTGCTGTTCGACGCGTGCCGCGTGCCCGCCGACCACCTGCTCGGCGAGCGCGGCCGCGGCTTCGCGCAGTTCCTGTCGATCCTCGACGAGGGTCGCATCGCGATCGCGGCGCTCGCGCTCGGCGCGATCGAAGCATGCCTGGCGCTGTCGACCGAGTACGCGAAGGACCGCATCGCGTTCGGCCGGCCCATCGGCACGAACCAGGCGGTGGCGTTCAAGTGCGCCGACCTCGCGGTCATGGCGGCGACCGCGAGGCTGCTCGTCTACGAGGCGGCGTGGCGGCGCGACACCGATCGACCGTTCCGGCAGCACGCCGCGATGGCGAAGCTGTACGCGACCGAGGCTGCGGTCACCGCCACCCGCGAGGCGACGCAGATCTTCGGCGGGTACGGGTTCATCGACGAGACGCCGGTCAGCCGGTTCTACCGGGATGCGAAGATCCTCGAGATCGGCGAAGGGACCAGCGAGATCCAGCGTCTCGTCATCGCCCGCGAGCTCGGCCTGCCCGTCGAGTAGCGGCGCGCACCGGTACGATCGCCGCCGTGACGGCTCCGGCACGGGAGCGGGCGCGTGCACGGAGGACGGCGCGCAGGACGTGGCCGCAGCGCCTGCTGATCCTCTTCAACATCGCGATGATCTTCGTGTGCCTGCTCGGCGCGGGCACGATCTGGTACCTCTACACGAAGCTCAGCTCGATCGGTCGGGTGCAGCTCGGCAACGTGCTCGTGCCGGTCGCCACGGGATCGCAGTCCGGCGCCGAGAACTACCTGATCGTCGGAACCGACTCCGCGGAGGGGCTCGATACCAATGATCCCGTCCTCGCCGGGCGCCCCGGCGGGCTGCGGTCCGACACGATCATGATCCTGCGCCTGGACCCAGGCACCGATCGCGCTCAGCTCCTCTCCCTGCCTCGTGACCTCTACGTGCCGATCTCGGGCGAGCGGGGGAGGGACCGCATCAACGCGGCCATCCAAGGCGGCCCGGAACGTTTGATCAACACGATCAACGAAGACTTCGGGATTCCGATCAATCACTACATCGAGATCAACTTCTTCGCGTTCCGCAGTGTCGTCCAGGCGATCGGCGGCGTGCCGGTCTACTTCTCGACGCCGGTGCGCGACCTGAAGTCGTTGCTCGACATCGAACAGACCGGTTGCGTCACGCTCGACCCGTCGCAAGCACTCGCGTTCGTCCGGTCGCGCGCGTACGAGTACTTCCAGGGCGCGCGGTGGCACACCGACCCGACGGGCGACCTCGGCCGCATCAGCCGGCAGCAGTTCTTCATCCGCAAGGTCATCCAGCGCGCCATCGACAAGGGCGCGCGCAACCCCGCGGTGCTCAACGACCTGATCAACGCCGGCACCCGGGCGCTGCATCTCGATCCCTCGCTCACGCCTGGTGATCTCGTCACACTCGGGCAGCGGTTCAAGGACTTCAACCCGGGCAATCTCGACACGTACTCCGTCCCGACGACTGGCGCGACGATCCACGGCGCATCGGTGCTGCTGCTCAAGACCGACGAGGCCGAGCCCATCTTCGACCTGTTCCGCGGCGTCGACGCGAACGCGCCGGACAGCACGGTCGTGCTCGTGCAGAACGGCACACCGACCGCCGGCACCGCGACCCGGGCTGCCGACGACCTCCGCCACGCCGGTTTCAGCGTGCCGCCCGAGAACGTCGGCGACGCCGACCGCTTCGACTACGCCCAGACCGTGGTGCGGTACCTGCCGGGCAACGAGGCGAAGGCCCAGCAAGTCGCGAGCTACCTCGTGAAGCCGCCGGTGCTCGAGGAGACGAACTTCATCGTCGGTGCCGACGTCGTGGTCGTCGTGGGGCCAGACTGGCAGGGCGTGCGATCGCAGCCCGGCCCGCCGCCGCCGCTGCCCACCACCGCACCGACCACCACCGCACCGACGACAACCGTGAAGGGACGCGGCACCACGACCACGAACACCACGACGACCACGATCGTGCCGGGTGGTAGCACGACCCCGTTGCCCACCACCTCCACGACGATCGGGGTCGTCCCGGAGACACCACAGGACGTGAACTGCTGATGGCCAGTCGCATCACCATCGTCGGGTCCGGTTACGTCGGGCTCACCACCGCGGCGTGCTTCGCGCACCTCGGTCACCAGGTGACGTGCACGGACATCGACTCGCACCGCATCGACTTGCTGAGAAGCGGCACGGTGCCGATCCTCGAAGCGGGCCTCGACAACCTCGTGCGGGAGGGCCTCACCGGTGGCCGGCTCGACTTCGCCGTCGGCTCGGCCGAGGCCGCGGCCGAGAGCGAGTTCGTCTACCTCTGCGTGCCGACCCCGCAGGGCGCCGACGGCTCCGCTGATCTCGCGCACATCGAAGCAGCGGCGGCCGAGGTCGGCCCGGTGCTCGCCCCGGAGTCGATCGTGGTGAACAAGTCGACGGTGCCCGTCGGGTCGACGCGGGTGGTGGAACAGGCCCTCGGCCGCAGCGACGTGTTCGTCGTGTCGAACCCCGAGTTCCTGCGCGAAGGCTCCGCGGTCCACGACTTCCTGAACCCGGATCGCATCGTGATCGGTGCCGATGACCAGTCCGCGGCCGTGCGCGTCGCGTCGCTGTACCTGGGCATCGCGACGCCGTTGATCGTGACTGACCCTGCCTCAGCAGAGCTGATCAAGTACGCGAGCAACGCGTTCCTGGCCACCAAGGTGAGCTTCGTGAACGCAGTTGCCGCGGTGTGCGAAGCGGTCGGGGCCGACATGAACGACGTCGTGCTCGGCATGGGCTACGACAAGCGCATCGGTCACGAGTTCCTGCGTCCCGGTCCTGGCTGGGGCGGCAGTTGCTTCCCGAAGGATTCGCGCGCGCTGATCCGCATCGCGGAGGATGCCGGGTACCGGTTCGACCTGCTCGAGGGCGTGGTCGGCGTGAACGACGAGCAGTTCGAACGGGTCGCCGACAAGGCGATCGCGATGGCGGGCGGAGACGTGGACGGCAAGCAGCTCGCCGTATGGGGTTTGACGTTCAAGGCGCGCACCGACGACCTGCGCGAGTCGCCGTCGCTCGCGATCATCCGCCGGCTGATCGAACGAGGCGCGAAGGTGCGGGCGTTCGACCCGTCGGTGACGTTGCCGCTCGAACCGAACAAGGAAGCGGCGCTGGCCGGCGTCGAGATCGCGACCGACCCGTACGCGGCGTGCGAGGGAGCGTCGGTGCTGCTGTTGTTGACGGAGTGGGACGAGTTCCGGTGGCTCGACTTCGACAAGGTCGCCGATGCGCTCGCGCATCTCCGGATCGTCGACGGTCGCAACATCCTCGACCGCGAGGCCCTCCGCCGGCGCGGCTTCGAGTACCAGGGGATCGGGCGGGTCTGATGGCGCGGGTCGTGGTCACCGGCGGTGCGGGCTTCCTCGGCTCGCACCTCGCCGAGGCGCTGCTCGACCGCGGCGACGAGGTGATCGTGCTCGACAACCTGGTGACCGGGAGCCAGAGCAACGTCGAGCACCTCTTCGGCCGACCCGGCTTCACGTTCGCCCACCACGACGTGAGCAATTACATCTGGGTGCCCGGCCCGGTCGACGCCGTCATGCACCTCGCGAGCCCGGCGTCGCCGAAGGACTATCTCGAAAAGCCCATCCAGACGCTGAAGGTCGGTAGCCTCGGTACGCACAACACGCTCGGGCTGGCGCGGGCGAAGGGAGCGAAGTACTTCCTCGCGTCGACGAGCGAGGTGTACGGCGACCCGCAGGTGCACCCCCAGCCGGAGAGCTACTGGGGCCACGTGAACCCGATCGGGCCGCGCGGCGTCTACGACGAGGCGAAGCGCTTCGCCGAGGCGATGACGATGGCGTACCACCGCTACCACGGTCTCGACGTGCGCATCGTGCGCATCTTCAACGTGTACGGCCCGCGCATGCGGCCCGAGGACGGTCGGGTGGTGTCGAACTTCGTGGTGCAAGCACTGCTCGGCAAGCCGCTCACGGTGTACGGCGACGGCTCGCAGAGCCGGAGCTTCTGTTACGTCGACGACGAGATCCGCGGGTTCCTCGCGCTGCTCGACGCCGGCATCACCGGACCGGTGAACATCGGCAACCCGGGGGAGTTCACCGTGCGTGAGCTGGCCGACCTCGTGCTCGAGCTGACCGGCTCGGCTTCGGAGATCGTGTACGAACCGCTGCCCGTCGACGACCCCACGCAACGCCAGCCCGACCTCACCCTCGCCCGCAGTGCGCTCGGCTGGGAGCCGGTCGTGTCGCTGCGGGAAGGTTTGGCGCGCACCATCCCCTACTTCCGCGCCGCGCTCGGCCTCTGAGGACCGAGCAGATCAGACCGGGCGGGCTTCGGCCTCGGCGCGGTGCTCGAGGTACCAGTCGACGGTCCGGCGCAGGCCCTCGTCGAACGACGTCTTCGCCGCGAACCCGAACGCAGATGCAGCCCGGCTGGCGTCGACGCGCCGGCGCGGCTGGCCGTCGGGCTTCGACGTGTCCCAGCGGATGTCGCCTTCGAAGCCGACTGCCTTGGACACGAGCTGTACGAGGTCGCGGATCGGCAGCTCCTCGTTCGCGCCGAGGTTCACCGGCTCCGGGTCGTCGTACCGCTCGGCCGCGAGCACGATCCCTTCGGCGGCATCGTCGACGTAGAGGAACTCTCGCGACGCGGAGCCGGTTCCCCACACCTCGATGAAGCCTGCGCCCGATTCCTTCGCGTCGACGCACTTCTTGATGAGCGCGGGGATCACATGCGAGACCGCGGGATGGAACTTGTCACCCGGCCCGTAGAGGTTCGTCGGCATGAGATAGATGCAGTTCTGGCCGAACTGCACACGGTTCGCCTGCGCCTGGACGAGGTGCGCGAGCTTGGCGATGCCGTACGGCGCGTTCGTCTCCTCCGGGTAGCCCTGCCACAGCGAGCTCTCCTGGAACGGAACCGGCGTGTGCTTGGGATACGAGCAGATCGTCCCGGTCAACACCGTCTTCGGTGTGCCCCGCCGGCGCGCCTCGTCGATCACGAAGGTGCCCATCAACAGGTTGTCGAGGTAGAGGTCGGCAGGCCGTGCCTGGTTCGCGCCGATGCCGCCGACCCGGGCGGCGAGGTGGATGACGAGATCGGGGCTCGTCTCCGCGAACATCGCCGCGACCTGTTCGCGGTCGCGCAGGTCATACGCCGAGCTCGACGGTGCCACGACGTCGGTGGCGCCGTGCGAGGCGAGGGCCCGGCGCACCGCAGTGCCGAGAAAGCCGCTGCCTCCGGTCACGAGGACGCGCCGGCCGGTCCAGAACTCGCTCGAACTCATCGCCAGAGCGTAACCACGGGCCGGCTGCGGACTGCGGCAGTGACAGACTCCGCGGCCATGCCCGCGCTCCGTGTCGCTGTCACGCTCGAGCAGTGCTGGCACAGCGTTCCCGGCGGCACGGCGTGGGCGGCGATCGAGCTGGTGCGAGCGCTGCGCGAGCGCGACGACCTGAACGTTGTCGGTGTGGCCGCCCGCCATCGCCGTCCACCACCGGCGGCATGGCAGCCGCCGGTCGAGGTCCGGCACCTCCCGCTGCCACGCCCCGTGCTGTACGAGACGTGGCACGCGCCCGGGTTCCGCTGGCCGCGCGTCGAGCTCGTCACGGGTCCGGTCGACGTCGTGCACGCGACCGCGGTCGCGTACCCTGCCGCTCGAGCGCCGGTCGTGGTGACGATCCATGACCTCGCGTTCCTGCACGACGCGCGGCTCGCGACGCGTCACGGCCACCGGTTCTTCCGGCGCGGCCTCGACCTCGCCCGACGCCACGCCGCGCTCGTGGTGTGCCCGTCCACCGCGACGCTCGAGGAGTGCGCGGCGGCCGGGATCGACCGGGCGCGGCTGCGGGTGGTGCCCTGGGGTGTCGAGCCGGCCGCGGTCACCGCCGAGGACATCGCCTGGGCGCGCCGTGACTTCGGCCTCGACGGTGACTACGTGCTGTTCGCCGGCACGGTGGAGCCGCGCAAGAACCTGCCCCGCCTGCTCGACGCGTACGCACGGCTGCCCGCGAGTGCGCCGCCGCTCGTCGTCGCCGGCCCGCGCGGTTGGAACGAGACCATCGCCCCGCACCTGCGCGCCCTCGGCGACCGCGTCCGGCTCATCGGATTCGTCGACCGCCGCCGGCTCGACGCGCTGATGGCCGGCGCGTCGGTGTTCTGCTACCCGAGCACGAAAGAGGGCTTCGGCCTGCCCGTGCTCGAAGCCATGGCCCAGGGCACGCCGGTCGTCACCTCGCGAGGTACGGCGACCGCGGAGGTCGGCGGCGACGCCGTGCGGCTCGTCGACCCGTTCGATGTCGATGACATCGCTGCGGGCATCGACGAGTTGCTTCGCGACCGCGCGCTGGCCGATCGGTTGCGCGCCGCGGGCGTTGCGCGCGCAGCAACGTTCACCTGGCAGCGCTGCGCGGACGGCACCGTCGCCGCATACCGGGACGCGTGCTCGTGACCCCGCCGCGGCTGCACGTCGGCGTCAACCTGCTCTGGCTCGTGCCGGGCGTCGTCGGCGGCAGCGAGGAGTACACCACCCGCCTGATCTCTGCCATCGCGGAGCGGGACCCTGGCGCGGGCGAACGCATCGAGCTGACGCTGTTCGTGTTGCGGCCCTTCGTCGCCAGCTACCCCGATCTCGTGGAGGCCTTCGACACGGTCGTGTGCCCCCTGTCAGGTGGTTCGAAGGCGGCTCGGGTCGCGGCGGAGGCGTCCTGGTTGCTCGCCGCGGCGCGCCGGCGGCGCGTCGAGGTGCTGCACCACGCGGGCGGCACGATCCCGTTGCTTCGCGCCACGCCGTCGCTGCTGACCATCCACGACCTGCAGCCGCTGCTCCTGGTGGGTAGCTCGCACGGCGCCGTGAAGCAGGCGTACCTTCGGGCGCGGCTCGGGCCGTCCGCGCGCCGGGCGCGGCTGATCGTGACGCTCACCGAGTTCACCCGCTCCACGATCGTCGACCGGCTCGGCGTCGAGCGGGACAAGGTGATGCTCGTGCCACCCGGCTACACGCCCGCATTGGTGCAGGAGCCGGAGGGCGATCCCCGCGCGGCGTACCGGCTCGACCGTGCGTTCTTCCTGTACCCCGCGATCACCTACCCGCACAAGAACCACACCACCGCCGTGCGCGCCCTGGCCCGCCTGGTCGAGCGCGGCGACGACGTGCTGTTGGTGCTCACCGGCCGGGCGGGCGACGGCGAAGACGAGCTCTGGCAGGTCGCGCGGTCGCTCGGCGTCGACGGCCGGATCCGCCGGCTCGGACGAGTGCCGCGGGGCGATCTGGACTGGCTGTACCGGCACGCGGCCGGGCTCGTGTTCCCCTCCCGGTTCGAAGGGTTCGGTTTGCCCGTTCTCGAAGCGATGGGTCAGGGTTGCCCGGTGATCGCGGCGAGAGCGACGGCGCTGCCGGAGGTGGTCGGCGAGGCCGGCATCCTCGTCGACCCCGACGACGTCGAGGGGTGGGCGGACGCGATGGCCTGCCTCCTGCACGACGCCCGCCGCCGCGACTGGCTGGTGGAGGCCAGCATCGCGCGCACGGTCGAGTTCCGGTGGCGGGCCTCCGCCGATGCGCTCGTCGCCGCATACCGGCGCGCTGGCGGTATCGCGTGAACATCCTCGTTGTCTGCCCGCACTTCGCGCCCGACGTCGCGCCGACCGGCGAGGTGATGACGAGCATCGCGATCGAGCTCGCACAGCGCGGGCACCGGCTGCACGTCGTGACGTCGTTGCCGTGGTACCTGCACCACCGCATCGAAGAGGGCTGGGACGGCCGGCTCGTGCGCGAGCAGGAGGCCGAGTGGGGGCGGATAACACGCGTGCACCCGTTCCCGACCGACAAGCGCAACATCCCCGCTCGCGCGCTCGCGTTCGGCGGCTTCACCACCTTGTCGGCTGCCAAGGCCGCGGTGGCCCGGCCCCGGCCCGACGTCGTGCTGGCCATGTCGCCACCGCTGACCCTAGGTGCCGCGGGCTGGCTCGCCGCCCGAGCGCGGCGCGCCCCGTTCGTGTTCAACGTCCAAGACGTGTTCCCAGACGTCGCCGTCGAGCTCGGCGTCATCACCAATCCGGCTTTGATCGCCATGGCGTCGGCGCTCGAGCGCCAGACCTACCTGCGCGCCGACGCGGTGACGGTGTTGTCCGACGACCTCCGCGCCAACGTCGCGTCGAAGCTCGGTGATGCCCATCCCGAGCGGGTGCGGGTCATCCCCAACTTCGTCGACGTGGACCGGATCCGGCCCGCGGCGAGGGACAACGGTTACCGCCGCGAGTACGGCCTCACCGGCAAGACCGTCGTGATGTACGCCGGCAACGTGGGGTTCTCCCAGTCGCTCGACCTCGTGCTGGCGGCCGCGGCGGCGCTCGCGCACGAACCGGACCTGGTGTTCGTCATCAACGGCGGCGGCTCGGCGCGTGCGGACCTGCAGCGGCGCGCCGCGGGTATGTCGAACGTCCGATTCGTCGACCACCAGCCGAAGGACCGGTTGCCGGAGGTGCTCGCCGCTGCCGACATCCACGTCGTGCCGCTGCGGCGCGGCCTGGCCCGCGCCAGCGTGCCGTCGAAGATGTACTCGATCCTCGCGGCCGGCCGGCCGATCGTCGCGAGCGTCGACCCTGGCACCGAGGTCGCCAACGTCGTGGAGCAGGCGGGCGCGGGCCGGACCGTCGCCCCGGACGACCCGGAGGCGTTCACCAAGGCGATCGCGGAGCTGCTCACCGACGCCGACGAGCGCGAACGGATGGGGCGCGCCGGTCGGGCATTCGTCGAGCGCTGGGCGTCGCCGGCCGCGGTCGCGGCGCAGTACGAAGCGCTGTTCGAGGAACTGCTCGCGGCGCGCCGCCGACACTGAGCAGGGCCGATTCGGTGCACCTGCCCCGCCCCTCTAGAGTTGACCCCCCATGGGCAAGGCGTCATCGGCGAAGAAGGTCGCGCGCGCGGCGCGGGCAGGCGGCAGCCGGCGGTCCGGTCAGCGCCGCCCCGTCGGGTTCCCCGTCGCCGTCGGCGCCGTCGTGGTGATCGGCCTGGCGCTCGTGCTCGTCGCCCGCGACCGCCGCAACGCCGACGCCTTCCCGAAGGCCAACGTCGACCACGTCCACAGCGCCTACGACGTGTACGTGTGCACGCCCGACAACGCCACGCCCCCGTCGTCGACGACCACCACCTCGACGACCGCGCCGGCAGCGGCGTCGGACACCACGACCACCACCGCGCCGACGACCACAACCGCAGCCACGAGCACGACGATCGCGGCCCAAGGCGACGTCCCGGGCGAATTCCTTCCGCCGTTCACCGACGCGCAGCAGGACACGCTGGGCATCCACACCCACGGAGACGGGCTCATCCACATCCACCCGTTCACCGACAGTGTCTCCGGGCGCAAGGCGACGTTGGGGGTGTTCCTCGACCAGGTCGGCGTGTCGATGACCAACGACACGCTGACGCTGCCGACCGGCCAGACCTACAAGGAAGGCACGACCAAGTGCCAGGGCGGCAAGGACGGCGAGTTGCAGGTGGCGAAGTGGAACAGCGTCACCGACGCCGCGCAGGGGAAGAAGCCGAACGAGATCATCACGTCGGGCTTCCGCAGCATCCGCCTCGGCGCCAACGAGTCGTTCACGATCGCGTTCATGCCGCCCGGCTCAACGATCCCCGCGAAGGCCGACGTGGCGACGCGCATCGCGAACGTGAGCGACCTGCAACCCTCCTCGACGACAACGGTGCCGGCGGCCGGGGCGACGACCGTCCCCGCCAGCGGTGCGCCCACCTCCACGCCGGACACCTCGGCGCCCGGCGCCTCGACGACGGCCACGTCGGCACCGGCCACCTCGACACCGGAGACGACTGTTCCCGCCAGCAGCAGCCCGTGAAGGCCGTCGTCCTGGTGGGAGGGCTGGGGACCCGCCTGCGGCCGCTCACGTACCACACGCCGAAGCAGATGCTGCCGGTCGTCAACCGGCCGATGATCGAATGGGCGGTCCTGCACCTCGCCGCGCACGGCGTCGACGAGGTCATCCTGTCGCTCGGCTACGGCGCCGACGCGTTCCTCGCGCACTACCCGGACGGAACCTGCGCAGGTGTGCCACTGCGGTACGCAGTCGAGGACGAGCCGCTCGACACCGCCGGGGCGGTGCGGTTCGCGGCGCGCCAGGCGGGCGTCGACGAACGCTTCCTCGTCGTCAACAGCGACGTGATCACCGACCTCGACATCAGCGCGTTCGTCGCCTTCCACGAGCAGCACGGCGGCGCGGCAACCATCGCGCTGCATCAAGTGGACGATCCGTCCCGCTTCGGAGTGGTGCCGACTGCCGCCGACGGTCGCGTCATCGCCTTCATCGAGAAGCCCGCGCCCGGCACCGCGCCGACGGACCGGATCAACGCGGGCACCTACGTGCTTGAACCGTCGGTGCTCGACCGGATCCCGGACGGCAGGCCGGTGTCGATCGAGCGCGAGACGTTCCCTGCGCTCGTCGAGCGTGGCGAGCTGTTCGCGATGGACGACGACGGTGCGTACTGGCTCGACACCGGCACACCCGCCGCGTACATCCAGGCTCACGTCGACATCATCGAGGGCCGCTACCGCGGTGAAGGGGCGGGTGGCGCGGCTGCGATCGACTCCTGCTGCACGGTCGCGCCGAGCGCCAAGATCGACCGGGCCGCGGTCGGACCGAACGCGGTGATCGGTGAAGACGTGGAGCTCGTCACCTCGGTCGTCCTCGCGGGCGCGCGCGTCGAGCAGGGTGCTCGGGTGGTGAGCTCGATCGTCGGCCCCGGTGCCTTGGTCGGTGCCGGCGCGCAGGTGCTCGACCTGACGGTCCTCGGCGAAGGCGTGCACATCGCACCCGGCGCGACGCTCCGGGGGGCACGGGTGCCCGACACCGGCGAGGAGGGGTGATGAAGACGCTCGTCACGGGTGGGGCAGGGTTCATCGGCAGCACGCTCGTCGACAGGCTGCTCGCCGAGGGCCACGCCGTCGACGTCATCGACGACCTGTCGACGGGCTCCCTCGCCAACCTGTCGCTCGCACGCGCCGATCGAGCCCACCGGCTGACGTTCCACCAGCTCGACATCCGCCAACCGGGCGTGATCGACTTGATCGCGCGCCGCGCGCCCGAAGTCGTGTTCCACCTTGCCGCCCAGGCCGACGTGCGGGTTTCCGTGGCGCGGCCCGCATTCGATGCGGAAGTCAACATCATCGGGAGCCTCAACGTGCTGGAAGGCGCGCGTGCCGCGGGCACACGCAAGATCGTGTTCGCGTCGAGCGGCGGGACTATCTACGGCGATCCCGACCCGTCCGAGCTGCCGGTGAAGGAGTCGCATCCACAGCGGCCGGTGTCGCCGTACGGCGTCGCGAAGAAGGCGGTGGGTGACTACCTGCACGCGTACCGCGAGCTCCACGCGCTGGAGTACACCGCGCTCGCGCTCGCCAACGTCTACGGGCCCCGCCAGGACCCGTTCGGAGAGGCCGGGGTCGTGGCGATCTTCGCCGGCAAGCTCCTCGCGGGCGAGCCGTGCACGATCTTCGGCACCGGCGAGCAGACCCGCGACTTCGTGTACGTCGACGACGTGGTCGACGCGTTCGTGCGCGCCGCCGACAAGGGCAGCGGGTTGCTGTGCAACATCGGCACCGGTGTGGAGACGTCGGTCAACGCGCTGTACGAGACGATGGCGAGCGCGGCAGGCGTCACGAAGCCGGCGGTTCGCGCCCCGGCCCGGCCCGGCGAGCTCGACCGTTCCGCGCTCGACCCCGGGCGCGCCGCCATCCACCTCGGCTGGAAGCCGTGGACCACGCTCGACGAAGGGGTCGCCGCGGTCCTGAAGTGGTTCAGCTCACGGTCCTGACCACCGCGGCACAGGCCGATCAGCGGAACAGGTCCTCCTCCGGTCGCCGCACCAACTCGGCGCGCACCTCGCCGCGGCGGAGCCATGCCGGGGGCACCCCGCGGACCACGGCGACCGGCACGCCGGTGGCCTTGCCCATGACCAGCTCGGCAGCCGACGCCAGCTCGTCGACGACCGCGACCTCCGTGACTTGCATCTCGCGACCGTACGTGTCGGTCGAGCCGCGCAGGTCGAGGATGGCACCGATGCCCGCGCACCCGATGGCCACGTCGGTCAGCCCGCGCCGCCACGTTCGGCCGAACGTGTCGCTCACGATCACCGCGACGTCCACGCCGGCTCGGGCCCGCAACCCGTCACGAATGCGGCGCGCCGACCGGTCCGGGTCGTCGGGCAGCAGCGCGGCGTAGCCGCGTTCGACGTTGGAGAGATCGACGCCTGCGTTCGCGCACACGAACCCGTGCTTGGTCTCGCTGATGATGAGATCCCCCCGCCGGCGCAGGATGCGCACCGACTCACGGGCCACGATCGCCTTGTGGCTCAGCGGATCATCGGGGTCGACCGCTTCGACCATGCCCTCGGCCTTCGACACGATCTTCTGTGTGACGACCACGACGTCGCCGTCCCGCAGCGAGGTGGCCGACGCGATGATCGTGGCGAGGTCGTCGCCGGCCCGGATCTCGCCGAGCCCTTCGACACCGAAGATCGTGAGCTGCATCAAACCCTCACCGTCCCGAATCCCCTCCAATGTTGGTGCACTTCGGCCCCTATAGGGGCCGAAGTGCACCAACATTCCAAGGGGGGACGCCCTTCACGTTCCGACGACGGCCGACGCGAGCGCCGCGGCGGCGGCGGGCGACGACATGATCGTCGGCGTGACGACGCAGCGCATGCCGGTGTCCTCGACCGCTTCCGCAAGCTCACGGTCGGCTTCGTCGATCACGAGCACCGACGCGATCTCGGCATAGAGCCGCGCGACGCCGACCACCGAGACCTCGTGACCGAGCTCGGCCAGCATGCGGTCGGCCGGCCCCTTCAGGGCGGCGCCCGCCACGATCGGCGACACCGCGACGGTCCTCTCGCGTGCTTCCCGCAGCGCGTCGCGCACACCGGGCACCGCCAGCACCGGGCCGATCGACACGATCGGGTTGGAGGGCGCGATCACCACGTGAGCGGCCTCGGCGATTGCGTCGAGGACGCCGGGCGCCGGCGACGCGGCGGCGGCACCATCGAAGCGCACCGACTCGATCGCCACCGCGTGCTGCCGGCGGACGAAGTAGTCCTGGAAGCCGATCTCGCCCTCACCGGCCACGGTGACCATCGTGCGCAGCTGGTCGTCGGTCGCGGGCAGCAAGCGCACTTCCAACCCCCAGGCGCGTGCGAGCTCCGCGGTGACGGTGGACAGCCGGGCGCCGTCCGCGAGCCGGCCCGTCCGGTACAGGTGGGTGCCGAGGTCGCGGTCGCCGAGGCGGAACCACGACGGGCCGCCGTAGCGTTCGAGCATCGCCATCGCCTGCCAGGTCTCGTCGCGCAGCCCCCAGCCGGTGTCGGGGTTGACCGCTCCCGCGAGCGTGTAGATCACCGTGTCGAGGTCGGGGGAGATGTGCAGCCCGTGCAGCACGGTGTCGTCGCCGACGTTGACGACTGCGGTCACCGTTGCCGGCGGGACGACCTGCACCAGACCGGCGAGCAAGCGCGCCGCGCCCACACCGCCTGCGAGGACGGTGATCACGGGCGCAGTTCGCCCTTGAGCAACGCGAGGTCGGCATCGACCATCATGCGGACGAGGTCGGCGAACCCGACCTTTGGCTTCCAGCCGAGCACCGAGCGCGCCTTGCTCGAGTCGCCGACGAGCAGGTCGACCTCGGCCGGGCGGAAGAAGCGCTCGTCCTGCACGACATAGTCCTGGTAGTCGAGGCCGACGTGCGCGAACGCGAGCTCGCAGAACTCGCGCACCGAATGGGTCTCGTCGGTGGCGACGACGAAGTTGCCGCTCTCCGGTTGCTGCAGCATGAGCCACATCGCCTCGACGTAGTCGCCCGCGAACCCCCAGTCGCGCTGCGACGCGAGGTTGCCCATGCGCAACTCGTTCGCCATCCCGAGAGCGATCTGCGCGACGCCGTGGCTGATCTTGCGTGTCGCGAACTCGAGGCCTCGCCGTGGCGACTCGTGGTTGAAGAGGATCCCGCTGCTTGCATGCAGCCCGTAGGACTCGCGGTAGTTCACCGTGATCCAGTGCCCGTACACCTTGGCGACGCCGTACGGTGACCGTGGGTAGAACGGCGTGTACTCGTTCTGCGGGACTTCGAGCACCTTGCCGAACATCTCGCTCGAGCTGGCCTGGTAGAACCGGATGTCCGGATCCACGATGCGGATCGCGTCGAGGATGCGGGTGACGCCGAGCGCGGTGGTCTCGCCGGTGAACACCGGCTGCGACCAGGAGGTCTGCACGAACGACTGCGCGGCGAGGTTGTAGACCTCGGTCGGCCGGTGCTCGCGCAGGATGCTGATCATCGACACCTCGTCGAGCAGGTCACCGGCGACGAACTCGATGCGGTCCTGGATGTGCGCGATCCGCTCGAAGTTGACCGTGCTGCTGCGCCGCACCATGCCGATCACCTCGTAGCCCTTCGACAGCAGCAGCTCGGCGAGGTAGGAGCCGTCCTGGCCGGTGATGCCGGTGATGAGCGCCCGATTCGTCATGTCCCCGTTCTAGGCTCTCGGGGCGTCCCCGTCTGCGAAGTGGGTTGGCACCGGATGAGCGAACAACTGGAACACCTCGGACGGCGGATCGCCGAGCTGCGGGCCAAGCTCGGGCTCACCCAGCAGGAGCTGGCCGAACGGCTGGCCGTGTCCCGTACAGCCGTGTCCCACCTCGAAGCGGGCATGACGGTGCCGGGCGAGCGGACCGTCGTGCTCCTCGCGGGGCTGTTCAAGGTCGAACCGTTCGAGCTGGTCGCGGGCACCACGTACCCGGCAGCGAAGGCCGAGCGGCTGCCCACGATCGCGGCGCGCTACACCGAGATCGACCTGCTCGTCGCGCTGGTGGACAACGACCTCGCCTGGCTGGAGCGCACCGGCGCGGATCACGAGCGGCGCGTGCTCGACGAATGGGAGGCGCGGCTCGGCGCAATCGACGAGCGCCGGTTGCCGCTCGCCGAGCGCGAGCTGCTGCGTGAGGCGCGCGCCCGCGTCCGGCTCAGGCGCGACCGCCGCTGACCCGCGCTCGCATCTCGTCGAGCACGTCCGACAGCGTCTGGTCCAGGGGGATGGCCGGCGCCCAGCCGGTGGCGACGCGCACGCGGGTGTTGTCGCCCCGCAGCACCGGCACGTCGACCGGCCGTTCGAGCGCGGCGTCGTGCTTTAGGGTCATCGCGCGGTTTGCGAGCGCGACGAGCCGCTCGGCGATGTCCTGGATCGCGACGTCGACGCCGCTGCACACGTTGTAGGCCTCGCCGCTCTCGCCGCGCTCCATCAGCAGCCGGTACGCACGCACGACATCGCGGACGTCGGTGAAGTCGCGGCGCGCCGACAGGTTCCCGACCGGGACCACTGTGCCGCCGTCGCGCTCGTTGATCGCGATCCGTTCGGCGAGCGCGGGCGCGACGAACTTCGTCGCCTGTCCCGGGCCGAGGTGGTTGAAGGCGCGGACACGGATCACCGGCAGCTTCCAGCCCAGCCACGCCTGCAGCGAGAGCAGGTCGGCTGCTGCCTTGCTGGCCGCGTACGGCGTGACCGGTCGGAGTGGCGCATCCTCCATGATCGGCAACTCGTCGGGCGTCATCGATCCGTACACGTCCGCGCTCGACACCGACAGCACCCGCTCGACGCCGGCGTCGCGGCAGCCGAGCAGGACGTTCAGCGTGCCGGCCGCGTTCGCGGCGAAGACCGCCTCGGGTGCCTGCCATGACCCGCCGACATCACTCCACCCGGCGAGGTGATACACGACCTCCGGTCGCACCTTCGCCAGCGCCCGGTCGACCGACGCGCGGTCGGTGATGTCGATGCTGCCGTCGGAACGGTCGCAGCCGAAGACCTCGTCGCCGCTCGCGCGCAGGTGTTCCAGGAGGTGCTGACCGACGAAGCCGGTCACACCGGTGATCAGCGCGCGCACGGCGGAGTCTTAGCAGAGGGATTCGTAGACGGCGACAATGCCTGCCGCGCAGTCGTCCCAGGAGTAGCGGGAGGCCTGCTTGCTCCCCGCGGCGACGAGGTGGTCGCGCACGGCGTGATCGTCGAGCACGGTGCACAGCGCGCCGGCGAGGTCGTCGACGCTGCCCGGTTCGACCAGGCGGGCGGCGTCGCCGAGCACCTCGGGCAGCGCGCCCGTCCGCGACGCGACGACGGGCGTGCCTGCGGCCATCGCTTCGAGCGGGGCGAGGCCGAAGCCCTCGTACTTCGACGGGTAGGCGAACACGGCCGCGCCGGCGAGCAGGTCGGCGCGGGCGCGGTCGTCGACCCAGCCGGTGCGCACGATCCGGTCTCGGTGATGAGCTTGCTCCACGGCGGCCACGAACGCGGGCGTGCCCCACCCGTCCTGGCCGGCGACGACAAGGTGCACGTCCGGGTCCTGCGCGGCGACGGCGTCGAACGCCTGCACGAGGAGCGGGAAGTCCTTCCGGGGCTCGATCGTGCCGACCGCGAGGATGTACCGCTCCGCGCCGGCCCGCTCGCGTCCGGCTGCCGCGTCGGCCCCGTGCAGCGGGTCGACGCCGTTGGGCACCACGTGGACACGGTCGGTGTCGACGCCGAACACCTCCGCTACCTCGCCGGCGACGAACCCGGACACCACATGGAGGTGCGCGCCGCGGCGCAGCGCGCGCCGGATCAGGGCCGGGTACTGGAGCGTGTCGCTCGTGCACAGCTCGGGGTACCGGACACAGGTCAGGTCGTGAACGGTCGCGAGCTGCGCGGCGCGCCGCGCCGGTGGGACGACGAAGTTCGGTCCGTGCACCACCTGAACCGGGCCCGTCCACCACTCGATCGGGGGGATGTCGGCGCGCAGCCAGATGCGTCGGAGCGGCTGCGCTGCCATCGGGCCCCGCACGACGCGGACCCCGGCCGGTACGCCGACCTCGTGAAGCCGGCCCCGGCCCCGCCACGACACCGAGAACGCCGTGACGGTGACCTCGGGGCTGCGAGCGATCCGCGCCAGCACCTCGCGGGCGAACGCGCCGACACCCGTGCGCGGGTCGTGCAGCGACGTGACGTCGTAGGCGACCCGCATCAGCGGATCATGGCCGACCTGGGAGCGGTGCCGGAAGACGGCGACGCCCCCGGTCGTGGGGGGACGACCGGGGGCGTCGAGCGCGCCGTGCGGCCGAGGGGGGAGCGGCCGGGCGCGAGGGGGATCGGGATCAGGCGGCGCCGCGGGAGACGGCGGCGCGGAGGCGCTCTTCGATGGTCTTCACGCGTTGCTCCGCCGCCTTGGCGAGGGCTCGCCGCTGGACCTGCGCCTTCTGGAAGGCGATCACGCCGAGGCCGACCGACACGTACAGCGCGTCCTTCGCCCGCTTGGTGACCTCGTCCGGGGAGGGCGGTGACATGCTTGCAAGCATACGGAGAGGTGCGTACTTTTGCAAGCACCTCCCGGCAACTAGGTTGACCGGATCGTGGCTCCCGATGCGGCTCCCGCCCGTTCCAAAGCCGCGCCCGGGGACTACGACGAGGACGAGCTCGGTGCCATCGCCCCGCCGGTCGTGGCGGTGGTGGTGGCCCACGAACCAGGCCCCTGGTTCGAGGAGTGCCTCGCGTCGATCGCCGCCCAGGACTACCCGAACCTGTCCACGCTGGTCATCGACGCGGCCACGTCGTCCTCCGACGTCACCGCGCGGGTCGCGCGCGTCCAGCCATCCGCCTACGTCCGCAGGCTCGACGAGGCAGCCGGTTTCGCCGCCGCCGCCAACGAGGTCCTGGCCATCGTCGAGGGCGCGGCGTTCTACGCGTTCTGCCACGACGACGTCGCGCTCGCGCCGCCCGCGATCCGCGCGATGGTCGAGGAGGCGTACCGGTCCAACGCCGGGATCGTGACCCCGAAGGTCGTGGAGTGGGACGAGCCGGCACGGCTGCTGTCGGTCGGCGACTCGGCCGACAAGACCGGCGTGCGCGTCCCGCTGATCGAGCCCGGTGAGCTCGACCAGGAGCAGCACGACGCGGTTCGTGACGTGTTCTGCGCGCCGGGAGGCTGCATGCTCGTGCGCGCCGATCTGTTCGCCGTGCTCGACGGCTTCGACGCGGGCATCGATCTGCTCGGCGAGGATCTCGACCTGTCCTGGCGCGCGCAGGTCGCCGGCGCGCGGGTGATCGCCGCACCGAGCGCGGTCGTGCGCCACGTCGTCGCATCGGTGCTCCACCGGCCCACGCCCGACCGGACACAGCGCATCGAGCGGCATCGGATCCGCACCATGCTCTCCTGCTACGGGCGCCTGCACCGCTGGCGGGTCGTTCCCCAGGCATTGGCGCTGTCCGCCCTGTCCGCCATGGTCGCGCTGCTGTCCGGCCACCGTGCCCACGCGGCTGACATCGTCGGCGGCTGGCGGTGGAACTTCGCGCGCCGGCGGGAGATCGCCGCCAACCGCCGGCGGCTCGAGGCGGTGCGCCAGCTGCCCGACACCGAGGTGCGCCGCCTGCAGGTGCGCGGGAGCGCGCAGCTCGCTCGCCTGCTGCGCCCGCCAGTCGGCGGCGACGACGAGATGCTCTCCCCGGTCGCGAGCGCGGGCCGGGAACTGTTCGGGTCGCTAAGGGAGGGACCCGTCCGGGACACCGTGTTGGTGTTCGCGGCGCTCACGCTCGTGCTCGTGGTCGGCAGCCGCCAGCTCCTGTCCGGCGACCTCGCGCCGTTCGGCAGCTTCGTCCGGTTCCCGGACAGGCCGTGGACGTTGTTCAGCGAGTGGTTCAGCGGCTGGCGCTCGGCCGGCCTCGGTTCGGAGTCGCCGGCACCCACCGGATTCGCCATCCTCGGCATCGCGGGGATCGTGGTCCTCGGCGCGATGAGCGCGCTGCGACGGCTGCTGGTCGTCGCGCTGCTGCCCGTCGGGGTTGTCGGTGCCTGGCGTCTGGCGCGGGGCACGGAGTCGACGCCGGCGCGCCTGGTCGTGACCGTCACCTACCTCGCCATCCCGCTGCCGTACGACGCGATCGCCCGCGGACGGTGGGGTGGCCTGCTCGTGTGGGCCGCCGCGCCGTGGATCGTGCGGCTGCTCGCGTCGTGCGTTGGCTCGACGCCCTTCGATGACCGGCGCCTGCCGGCCCGCCATGCTGTCGCCGGCCTCGGGCTGGCCGTCGCGCTGCTCGCCGCGTTCGTGCCGTTCACGGTGGTGGTCGTGGCCGTCGCCGCCGTGGGGCTCGCACTCGGTGGCATCGTCGCGGGCGAGCCCAGAGGAAGCGGCCGCGTCGTCGTGATCGCGGCAGGGGCGATCGTGGTGGCCGCCGTGCTCCAGCTCCCGTGGACCGCGGACTTCCTGCTGCCTGGCAGCCAGTGGTCGGCCTTCGGCGGGGTCCAGTCGTCGGCACGTGTCGACATTGGCGCGCTGTTGCGCTTCCACACCGGCCCGGTCGGGGGTGGGCCGCTCGGGTGGGCGTTCCTGGTGGTGGCCGCGCTGCCGTTGCTCATCGGCCGCGAGTGGCGCTTCACGTGGGCGGCGCGGGCGTGGGCGCTCGCGCTGTCGTGCTGGGCGCTCGCTTGGGCCGGCCAGCAGTCGTGGTTCGGTCAGGGCACCGGCCCGATCGAGGCGCTGCTCGCTCCTGCGGCGGTCGCATTGTCGTTGAGCGCGGGGCTCGGCCTGCTCGCCTTCCAGGCCGACCTGCGCGAGTTCCGGTTCGGGTGGCGCCAGGTCGTGTCGACGATCGCGGCCGCCGCGCTGGTCGCCGGCATGCTGCCCACGCTGTACGCCAGCTTCGACGGGCGCTGGCACGCGCCCCGCAGCGGCTTCGACGGCGTGCTCGCGTTCCTGCACGACGAGCAGGCGTCGGCCGGGCCGTTCCGGGTGGTGTGGCTCGGCGACCCGGACGTGCTGCCGCTCGCGGGCTGGCGGCTCGAGGACGGTGTCGCCTACGCGACGAGCGACGACGGCTTCCCGTCGGTCGAGGAACAGTGGGCCGGATCGTCGGATGGTGCGACGAGCCTCGTCGGCGACGCGCTCCACCTCGCGCAGCGGCGCGACACGACCAGGCTCGGCCGGCTGCTCGCGCCAATGGGAGTGCGCTACATCGTCGTGCAGACCGCCGCCGCGCCCGAGCGCGAGCCGTCACGCCCGGTGCCGGCGGAGCTCGAGCGGGAGCTCGGCCAGCAACTCGACCTCCAGCGCGTGCTGGCGGACCCGCACGTGCAGGTGTTCCGGAACGTGGCGTGGGCACCGGTGCGGACCGCGCTGAGCCCGAAAGCCGCGCCGGCGGCGAGAGGTGGACCGTTCTTCGACGTCGTGGCCGGCACCGACCTCACCGGTTCGCCGCCCGTGCTGGCCGGCGATGCGGGCCGCACGACCGCGCGCGGCCCGCTCGCCGACAACACGACCGTGTACGTCGCGAATGCCTCATCGCCGCACTGGCAGCTCACCGTCGACGGGCGCGCCGCGCCGAGAACGAAGGCGTTCGGATGGGCGAACAGCTTCGCCGTCGACCGAGGTGGGAACGCCACGCTGCGGTTCGACACGCCGATACAGCGCTACGGCCTGCTGGCCGTCCAGGTACTGCTGTGGGTTGCCGCATTGGTGACTTGGTGGCGTGACCACAAGCGGCCGGTGCGCCGGCGCCGCCACCGCGTCGCCTACGGAGCACCGGCATGACCTCGACGAACGCGCGCCGGATCCGCGTGATCCTCCTCGCCATCGTCGTGATCGCCGTGCTCGTGTTCGGTGATCGCGCCCGCAGCACGCCGCGCTCGGTCGACGTTGTGAGCGGGCGATCGTTGATGCCGGCCGCGTCCCCGCCCGATGCTGTGTCGTCGGCGTTCTTCTGCGCGGGCGGGACGGCGAGCGGCAGCGGCGGCTTCGAGAGCACGATCGTCATCGCCAACCCGAACGCCAACTCGATCACGGCGACTGTCACCTCGTACCCGGCCGCGCTACCGAGCGACCAGGCCGGCCAGGCGTCGGTTGCGTCGCTCGCACCCGTGAGCAAGTCGGTGACGGTCGGCGCGCGCAGCCGCGCCGAGGTACCGCTCGCGCAGATCCAGGCTTCGCCGTTCGCGGCCGCGCTCGTCGAGACCAACGACGGAGACATCAGCGTCGAGCACCGCACCGCCACGGCAGTTGGGTCGTCGTCGTCGCCGTGCGCGTCGGCGCCGTCGCCCACCTGGTACTTCCCGACCGGAACGACCACGCGCGACGCGCACGAGCTGCTCGCGGTGTTCAACCCCTTCCCGGTCGACGCGGTGCTCGACATCACGTTCCAGACCAGCGACGGCTTCCGCGCACCGACGGCGTTACAGGCACTCCCGGTGCCCGGTGGTCACGTCCGCATCGTCGACGTCAACGAGCAGGCGCCGCGCATCGCGCAGCTCGCCGCGTTCGTCGTCGCTCGCTCCGGCGAGGTAGTCGTCGACCGGCTGCAGTCCTTCGATGGCTCCGATCCCGCCCATCCCGCCGGTGCGGTCGCGATGCTCGGTGCGCCGCTCCCCGCGACGGAATGGGTGTTCCCCGAGGGAGCGGTGAACGAGGGGCTCACCGAGACCGTGACCGTGCAGAACCCGAGCGACCAGCCGTCGTCCGTGCAGGTCGAGGTGATCCTCGACGACCCGGACACCAATGGCGTCGTCGACCCGATCCCGCTCACCGTCCAGCCCGCCTCGTACACCCAGGTCGCGCTGCACCAAGAGACCCGGGTGCCGAAGGGCGTCGGTCACACGATCGTCGTGCGGACGACGAGCGGGCCGCCGGTCGTCGCCGAACGGGTCGTGACCGGTGCCGCGCCCGCGCCACGGCACGGCTATGGGCCCGCGATCGGCTCACCGTTGTCGTCCACGAGCTGGCTGTTCGCCGACGGCCGCGCGATGGCGGGCACCGACGCCGAGTTCATCGTGCTGTTCAACCCCGCGCGCGACGTCACCGCGCACGTGTCGCTCACTGCTCTCGCGCAAGGGCAGGCGCTGGCGATCGACGGGCTGCAGCAGATCGAGGTCCGCCCCGGCGCGCGCGTCGCGCTCGATCTCGGGCAACACGTCAACCGTGCGGACCTACCCGTGCTGGTCAACTCGGATGCCCCGGTCGTCGCCGAGCGCGGTCTGTACGCGGCATCCGGTCCGGGCCTTTCGCTCGCCGCCGGGATGCCGCTCGCCGGCCACGCCTCGGTGCTCGGACGATGAGCCCGCTCGACGAGTACCGGTCCATGACACGGGCACCTACGACCTCGAGGAGTGGGAGGACCGGAAGGTCGTCGTGGTCGTGACCAGCCCGCCGGGTTCATCGCGCTCGACCTGCTGTGGTCGGACGGCCGGGATCGCTGCCACGAACCGTGGAAGGACCGCCGCACCCGCCCCGAGTCGTTCGACCTTGCCGGCGAGGCGTGGTCGGTGCCCGCGCACCTCGGTGACGGCGCCGCGCTGCGCGACGTCGCTGCCGAGCATGGCCTCGATGCACTGATCGCCAGACGGACCTCGTCGCCGTACCGTCCGGGACAGCGGACGAAGGACTGGTTCCGGGTTCCCGTGCGGGGCTGAGCCAGGTCCCGGCGACAACGTCACGCCCGGCGGCGCAGAACCACCATCGAGCGGTCGCCGACGTCGACCGGCTGGCCCGCCTTCACCGCCGGGCGGTCGACGTCGGGCGACGGCACCGACGTGTCGATCTCGACCAGCCACTCGTCACCCCAGCGCGCCGGCGGTAGCGTGAACTGCACCGCGTCGTGGTGCGCGTTGAACAGCAGCAGGAAGCTGTCGTCGCTGTACTCCTCGCCCCGGCGGCCGCGGCCGAGCGCGTCGCCGTTGAGGAACACCGCCAGCGCCTTCGCGAACCCTTGCTCCCATTGCGACTCTTCCATCTCGTCGCCGGACGGGGTGAACCACGCGATGTCGCTCACGCCGCTGCCGTGGATCGGCCGGCCGTGGAAGAAGGTGCGCCGCCGGAACACGCGATGGTGCCTGCGGAGGGTGAGGAGGTTGCGGGTGAACACGAGCAGCGGCTCGTCGACGGCGTCCCAGTCGTACCAGGAGACCTCGTTGTCCTGGCAGTAGGCGTTGTTGTTGCCGCGCTGGGTGCGTCCGATCTCGTCGCCCCCGAGCAGCATCGGGATCCCCTGCGAGAGGAGCAACGAGGCCAGGAAGTTGCGTTGCTGGCGCGAGCGCAGCGCGTTGACCTGCGGATCGTCGGTCGGTCCTTCGATGCCGCAGTTCCAGGACCGATTGTCGTCCGCGCCGTCCTGGTTGTTCTCGCCGTTCGCCTCGTTGTGCTTCTGCTCGTAGGACACCAGGTCGCGCAGCGTGAACCCGTCGTGCGCGCAGATGAAGTTCACGCTCGCGTGCGGCCGGCGCGCGTCGTATTCGTACAGGTCCGACGAGCCGGTGAGGCGGTACGCAAACTCCCCGAGTGCCTGGTCGGAGCCGCGCCAGTAGTCGCGCAGGCAGTCGCGGTACTTGCCGTTCCACTCGGCCCACTGGGGCGGGAAGTTGCCGACCTGGTAGCCGCCTTCGCCGACGTCCCACGGCTCGGCGATCAGCTTGACCTGACCGATGGTCGGGTCCTGCTGGATGAGATCGAAGAACGCCGACAGCCGGTCGACCTCGTGCAGGCCTCGGGCCAGCGTCGACGCGAGGTCGAATCGGAAACCGTCGACGTGCATCTCGGTGACCCAGTAGCGGAGGCTGTCCATGACGAGCTGCAGCACGTACGGGTTCCGCATGTTCAGGCTGTTGCCCGTGCCCGTGTAGTCCATGTAGTAGCGACGGTCCTCGTCGACGAGCCGGTAGTAGGCGGCGTTGTCGATGCCCTTGAACGACAGCAACGGGCCGAGGTGGTTGCCTTCGGCGGTGTGGTTGTAGACGACGTCGAGGATCACCTCGATGCCGTTGGCGTGGAGCGTCTTGACCATCTGCTTGAAGTCCTGCACCTGCTCGCCCTGCTCGCCGCGGTGGTCGTACTCGTTGTGCGGCGCGAAGAACCCGATCGAGTTGTAACCCCAGTGGTTCCGCAGGCCACGCTCGACCAGATGCGCGTCGTGGACGAACTGGTGCACCGGCATGAGCTCCACCGCGGTCACGCCGAGCCCGGTGAGGTGCTCGACGAACGCGGGATGTGCGATCCCCGCATACGTGCCACGCAACTCCGGCTCGATGTCCGGGTGCCGCTGCGTGGCGCCCTTCACATGGGTCTCGTAGATGATCGTGTCGCTGAGCGGCGTGCGCAGCAATTGGTCGCCTTCCCAGTCGAACCACGGGTTGACGATCACGCCCAGGGGCACGAACGGCGCGCTGTCAGCGGTGTCGGGGAGGTCGGGTTCGTCGAAGCGGTGCCCGTACACCGCGGGGTCCCACTGCACCTCGCCTGCGATGGCGCGCGCGTACGGGTCGATCAGGAGCTTGGCGGGGTTGCAGCGCGCCCCCTCGTGCGGTTGCCAGGGGCCGTGGACGCGCAGCCCGTAGCGCTGGCCAGGTGAAACGTCCGGGAGGTACCCGTGCCATCGCGGCCCGGTCCGCTCGGGGAGCTCGAGGCGCGTCTCGTTGCCGTCGTCGTCGAACAGGCAGATCTCGACGGCTTCCGCGATGTCGGAGAACACGCTCACGTTCACGCCGATGCCGTCATACGAGCAGCCGAGCGGGTACTCGTCCCCGGGGAAGATCCTCACGGTCCCGCCGATCGGCTCCTGAGCGGGCGCCGCGTCACCGCGCCGGTGGCACCGCGCAGGCCACGAGGATGGCGACGTCGTCGCGGATGTTCTCGGGGGCGACGAGGTGCACCGTGTCCTCGATGAGCTGGGCGGTCGCCTCGGCGTCGACGACGCTGCGGCGGTTGCGGACAAGCATCCCGAGGTGCTGCTCCGAGAAGGCCCGTGCGGACTGGCGTTGCTCGATGACGCCGTCGGTGTACAGCAGCAGCGTGTCGCCGACGGCGAGCGTCGAGGTCGTCTCCTCGAACACCGGGTGCTCGGTGACACCGAGCAGGACGCCGGCCGGTTCGAGGTGTTCGAACCGCCCGGCGCTGCGCACGATGATCGGCGGTGGCTGCCCGGCGCGCGCGACCCGTACGTGCCAGCCGTCGGCGGCTGGTTCGAGCCGCGCGATCGCAGCAGTCACGAACCGCAGCACCGGATCCAGGCCTGCCATCAGTTGTTCGGCCTGGCCGTACAGCAGCGCGGTGTTCAAGTGCTCGAGCAACGCGGCCGGATGGTGGTCGGCGAACGCGCCGGCGCGCAGCGTGTGGCGGGCGAGGCTCGTGAGCGTCGCGGCCTCGACACCTTTGCCTTGGACGTCGCCGACGATCAGCGTGATCGTGTCGCCGTGGCGGACGCCGTCGTAGAAGTCGCCGCCCACGGCGTGGATGCCCCGCGCCGGCAGGTACCGGCTGGCGACCTGGAGCCCGGGCGGGGTGAGCAGCGCATCGGGGAGCAGGCTGCGCTCGAGCGTGCGGAATGCCTCGTCCCGGCCGAGCACCTCGAGAGACGCATCGAGCGCGCGGCTCACGTGGCCGGCGAGCACGTCGGCCAGCTTCTGCTCGTCGGGGTCGAGCGGATCCCCGCCGATGCAGAGCCACGCCACCGGCTCGGCGCCGACGGGAAGCCCGATGCAGGAGGTGGTCGTCCCACCGACGCCCGCCCGCACCGCCGGCGTGGCCGGCGTCGGGCCGTCCGCACGGACCACGGTGCACGGCCGGCCGAGCGTTGCCGTGACCCACCGTTCGGCGATCTCGAGCAGCCGTGGCGAGTCCAGCTCGCCGACGAGCGCGGCGGTCGCCGCTTGCAGCCGCTCCAAGTGGCGGACGGCACGCTGTTCCCGCTCCAGCGCGGCCTCGAGACGGCCGATGTGTGCTTCGAGCTCGGCGGGGTCCGGTCCCTCCGGGGCCGGGCTGCGTTCGTGTCTGTTCAATGGAGGTCCTGGGGGCGGGAGACCAGTAGTCTGCCCCCGCACCCGGCAGAGCGGAAGGCCCGAGGCATGAGTGCGAGCAGTACACCCCCAGATCAATCCCAGCCGGGCCTGACCACCCGCACCGCGGCGCAGTCGGGTGACCGGCTCGTGCTTCGAGTGGAGGGCGAGCTCGACCTCAGCACCGTGGACCAGTTCGCCGGCGCGCTCGACGACGCGCTGGAGGCCGAGCCAGGCGAGATCGTGCTTGACCTGCGTGATCTGCACTTCATCGATTCGTCGGGTGTCGGTGCCTACGTGACTGCCTACCGGCGTGCCCGGTCGCGCCAGGTCAGGCTCCGGATCGGCGATCGCTCACCCGCCGTGGCGCGGGTGTTGGAGCTGTCCGGGGTCGAGGAGGCGCTGCGGGCCGAGACCGAGTCGGCCGAGTCGAACTGACCCCTTGCGTCGCGGCGCACCTTGCGGCGTGCCGCGGACACCGATCCGGGCGAACGTTCGAACGTCCAGCGGTGCGCGATCCCTGACGAGTGCTGGCTGATAGCCGGTCGCTACCCACGGGCCGCCGGCGCGGATACGCGGTCTTGTCGCCTCGCCAGGTCGTCACGGTGCGGCAATGTCGAGCACGTCGAGCAGGCCGCTGATCTCGAGCGTGGCCTGGGCTCTCGCGGTCATCGCGTCCGCGGGCGGTGCTTCGCGGAGCGGGTCATGGCACCAGCGGCCCGCTCGAGATCGGCACTTCGAACCACACGCTCTTGCCGCCCGCGTGCAGGTCGATTCCCCAGCTCGCCGCCGCCGTCGCGATCATCGTGAGCCCACGCCCGGTGACCGAGTCGGGCGGGTCGTGCTTCAGTGTGGGCACCGCCGAGCTGCCGTCGGTCACGCTGATCCGCATGTGCGCGCCGCGGCTCGCGACCTCGACCTCGAGCGGTGTGCCCGCATGGAGCACCACGTTCGACACGAGCTCGGACACGAGCAGCACGACGATGTCGATGTCGATGGCACAGCCTTGGAGCGCATCGGCGACGAACCGGCGTGCCGCGGCCGCGCTCGACGGCTCTGGCGGCAGCGTCAGTCGATGGGTGATCTCGATCATGGTCGCCGGGAGCCCCGACCCCGCATGGGACGCGACGACGGTACCGCGGGGCTGCTGGACGGTCAGGGACCGACGGGCCGGTCGCCGGCGAGAGCGACGCGCTCCATCCGGCGCCGTTCGCTGCCGTAGTCGAGCAGCGCGTAGTGCATCGTGCAGCGGTTGTCCCAGAAGGCGACATCACCCGGTTCCCAGTGCCAGCGCAACTGGTGCTCGGGCCGGGTCGCGACGTCGTAGAGCAGCGCCAGCAGTGCGTCGCTCTCGACTCGGTGGAGCCCATCGATCCTGTCGGTGAACAGCGGGTTCACGAACAGGCTCCGCCGACCGGTCTCCGGGTGCACGCGCACCACGGGATGATGCGCTGGCGCAGCAGCGGCCGTCGCGGCTGCCGCCGCCTTGTCGTCGGTGGTGTCACGCGCCGCGAAGTAACCGCCCGCCTTCGACGCGACGTGAGCGGCTTGCAGCCCGTCGAGGAACCGTTGGAGGGTGGGCGACAGCGCGTCGTACGCGGCGGCCATGTCCACCCAGATCGTGTCGCCACCCACCTCGGGGACCACCACCGCATGCAGCATCGCCCCGAGCGGCGGTTCGGCCTGGAAGGTCAGGTCGGTGTGCCACACGTCGGCCCGGGCGCCGTCCTGCGAGTCGAGCGAGAGGATCTCGGGATGACCCTCGACGGCCGGCTCGACCGGGTGCGCGGGCGTGAGCGTGCCGAACCGCGCGGCCACCCCGGCCTGCGAGGCGGCGTCGAGGGACTGCTTGCGGAAGAAAAGCACCTTGTGGTCGAGCAGCGCCGCCCGGATCGACGCAACCGTCGCGTCGTCGAGCGCGGCCGACAGGTCGACACCGTCGATGCGGGCGCCGAGAACCCTCGTCAGGGGCGTGACCGCGAAGCCGGACATGGCGGCACGTTACGCGGTCGCGCGCCGCTCATGGCGAGCGCGCCGTTGCGCGGGGGCGCTAGGCCCGCCCGCCGGTGGCACCGGCCCGCCACCGACGAGATGACGGTGGCCGCTGCCTACGTCGTGCACGAACACGAGGTCGGCCCGCGCCGGTCGCCCCGCCGCCGCCTTCGGTGACGAGCCGGACGAGCGCATCGGCGGCGTGGCGCTCCCACGGCTCGCGACTCTCGCCCTCGCGTCGCGTCCGTGCCGCGGCGCGGATCTCGCGGTCGGTTGCCGCGTCGAGCCACTTCATGAACGGGATGCCGGTCTCCGGCGGAAAGCGCACCGCAGTAGCGGATCATCCCGTGCTCGTCGCGTCAGCGCCGATGTCGGACGGCCGCACGAAGACCTTGGTCCGTTGCGCACCGCTCTCGGCGGCCCGCGCCGCCGCCTGCAGCCGGGCTGCCGCGCAGGCCTTCTCCGACCGGGACAGCAGCGTGCCGAGCGGGACGCAATGGTCGGGCTCGTGCACGCGGGGCTCGAACGACGCCAGCAGGTCGAGCAACGACTCGGCCACCGCGCCAACCGGCTCGCACCCACAGCTCTGCTCCCTCATCCTTGCGACCCGACCTGAGGAGAGCACGTCGAACCCGGTTCCGAGGTCGTCGACACTCTATCGAACTGTTGTTCGTACCACAACCCCCGAATGCGACCCATTTCGGACGGAGCCCGGAAGCCACCGGCGAGAACAGCTACCGATGGGCGACGATGTACCTCCCATGGACATCGCCCGGTATCTCGACGCCATCGCCCGTGAAGCCGGCCTGCTGGCCCGCGCCGCCGCCGCGGCCGGGCCGGACGCGCAAGTCCCGACGTGCCCGGAGTGGTGCGTGCGTGACCTCGTCCGCCACCAGGGTGAGGTGCACCGCTGGGCCGCCGCCGTCGTCGAGGGACGGTCGCCGGACAACATCGACGCGCAGGACGTCGTCGGGCCGTGGCCCGAGGACACCGACCTCGTCGAGTGGTTCGAGGACGGCAGCCGCCGCCTGCTCGACGTGCTCGGCACGGCACCGCCGGACCTCGAATGCTTCACGTTCCTGCCCGCGCCATCGCCACTCCTGTTCTGGGCGCGGCGCCAGACGCACGAGACCGGCATCCACCGTGTCGACGCGCAGCGAGCCGCGGGTGACGTGACGCCGTTCCCGATCGACCAGGCCGTCGACGGCATCGAGGAGATCCTCTACGGCTTCGCCGGCCGGCCGACCAGCCGGTTGCGTTCCGAGCAGGTGCGCACGCTCGCGCTGCGGGCGACCGATGCCGGCGATCCCAGCGATGCCGTCGGCGCCGCCGATGCGGGCCGGGCGTGGCACGTCACGATCGAGGCCGATCGTGCCAGCGTCGTGCCCGGCGGTGGTCCGGCGGACTGCTCGGTCGAAGCCCCCGCGTCGACGCTGTTCCAGTTCCTGTGGAACCGCCTGGACGCCCGCGAGGTCACGGTGCAGGGCGACGGCGAGGTGATCGAACTGTGGCGCCGGACGATGCGGATCCGGTGGAGTTGACGAGGCTCCGGCGGCGCTGAGGTGAAGCGGTTGCGGGCGAGCGCGGAGTGGCAGCTCGGCTCGGTGCTCCGTGCCGCGAGCCCGCACCTGTCGATCGCGTGGTGGGTGCTCGTCGCCGTCCGCGGCGCGCTGCCCGCGGTGTTCGCGATCGCGATGGGCGTGCTCGTAACCGCGGTGCAGCACGGTCATGCACTCGGCGCGCCGCTCGCGCTGGTCGGCATGACGTTCGTCGCGATGCAGGCGCTCGGGCCGGTGCACGACGCGCTCTCCGCGAACCTCGGCGCGCTCGCGTCCTCGTGGCTGCACGACCGGTTGCTCGACGCCTGCGTCCGACCGCCCGGTCTCGCGCACCTCGAACGCCCCGATCTCGCCGACGAGCTGGCGGTGGCGCGCGACTTCGACCTCGGCCTCAGCGGCCCGAACATGACGGTGTCGATGCCAAACATCGGCGGCGGGTTCGCGCTGCTCGCCGGCGGCGCGGCGCAAGCGCTGCTGCTGTTCGGGTATCGGTGGTGGGCACCACTGCTGGTCGGCGGAGCGTGGCTGACGACACACCACTTCCTGAAGTCGGGAGCCATCTGGCGGCAACGACAGTCTCCCGAGGTCGTCGAGCAGGAGCGCCGGGCTGGCTACGCGTACCGCCTCAGTGTCGACTCACCCGCGGCGAAGGAGCTGCGCCTGTTCGGTCTCGCTGACTGGGTGGTCGGCGGGTTCGCGTCGTTGCGGCACGCGATCCTCGAACGGTCGTGGGCGGAGCGGCGGCTCGGCGCTCGCGACACCAGGCGCGCGATCTTCGTCGTGGTCGCCGCGAACGCGCTGTTCTTCTGGTCGCTCGCACGCGACGCGAACGCCGGACACGTCGCGATCGGCTCGCTCGTCGTGTTCGCGCAAGCGGCCATGGGCGCGAGCGGGCTTGCCTTCGCTGAGGTGGACTGGTGGCTGCGTACGAGTGCCCAGCCCGTCCCCTCGGTGCTCGGGCTGGCCACGCGGATGGCGCCCGTGGGCGCGCTCGCGTCCGGGTCGATCGACGCAGCCGGCATGCCCGCGGCCGAGATCCGCTTCGAGGGAGTCGACTTCCATTACCCGGCCGACGAGCGGCCGGTGCTGCGCGGCTTCGATCTCACGATCCCTGCCGGGCACTCGATCGCGATCGTCGGCCAGAACGGCGCCGGCAAGACGACGCTCGCGAAGCTGCTGTGCCGCATGTACGACCCGACCGCGGGGACGATCCGCGTCGACGGCGTCGAGCTGCGCGAGCTCGATCTGACGTCGTGGCGGACGCGCATCGCTGCGGTCTTCCAGGACTTCGTCCGCTACGAGTTGCCGCTGCGTGACAACGTCGCGCCGCGCGGTGCGCCCGCGGACGAGATCCTCGCCGCGCTCGACGCGGCGCACGCGGGCCAGCTCGCCGCGCTCGACGCGCCGTTGTCGCGCGCGTACGAGGGTGGCACCGACCTGTCCGGTGGTCAGTGGCAGCGGGTCGCGCTTGCCCGCGCGCTGTGCGCCGTCCGGCTCGGTGCCGGCATCGTGATCCTCGACGAGCCGACGGCGCAGCTCGACGTGCGCGGTGAGCTACAGATCTTCGAGCGGCTGCTCGCCGCGACCCGCGGGTGCACGACCATCCTCATCTCGCACCGCTTCTCGACGGTCCGGCACGCCGACCTGATCTGCGTCGTCGAAGCCGGCCGGGTCGTCGAGCTCGGCAGCCACGACGAGCTGATCGCGGTGGGCGGTCGCTACAAGACCATGTTCGAGCTGCAGGCGGCTCGCTTCGACGGCCCGGTCGTCGAGGGCGAGGAGGCTGTCCCATGATCAGCTTGCGCGCGGGGATGGAGGACGCCGAGCTGCCGTCGATGTGGCGGTCGCTCACCCACTCGCTGCGCATCGCGTACCGCACCGAGCCGCGCTTGCTGGTGATTGCGTTCGTGCTCGAGACCGGATCGTGGCTGCCCGATGCGTTCTCGGCGCTGTGGCTCAAGTTCCTGGCCGAAGGCGTCATCGAGGCCCGCCACGCACTCGTCGCTTGGGCAGCGGTCGGTCTCGCGGTGGCCGCCGCGGTCGGCTGGTTGCTGCGGACCATCGGCTACCGCGTGGAGATGCGCTTCCGGGACCGCGCCACGATCGAGCTCGAAGCGCACGTCGCGAACCTGCAGGCATCGGTCACGAGCATCGAGCACCACGAACGTCCCGCGTACCTCGACCGACTGCAGCTGCTGCGTGAGCAGGTGTTCCTGCTGAACCACATCTACAGCTCGCTATGGGGTTCGCTCGGTTCGGTCGGCCGGCTCCTGATCACACTCACGCTGCTCGGCTCGATCCACCCGGTGCTCGTCGTGCTCGGCCTGTTCGCGGTGCCGACGGTCGTGGTGTCGACCAAGCGCGCCGCCGCCGAACGGCGCGCGGAAGAGCACGCAGCACCGGGCATGCGCCTGTCCCGTCACCTGTTCGATCTCGGCACGGCGGCCGGACCCGGTAAGGAGGTGCGCGTCGGCGGCAACCCCGAGCTCGTCACCGGTGGGCGTCGCAGCGCGTGGGACGGGTGGTACCGGGAGGTCGCGGCAGCGCGATGGCGGAGCGCGCTCTGGCATGCCGCGGCATGGTCGGTGTTCGCGGCTGCGTACGTCGCCGCGATCGGGTTCGTTGCGACCGGGCTCGACGCGCCGGCGGGTGCCGTGCTGCTCGCGCTCGCGGCGGGTGCGAACCTCTCGCGCTATCTCGGCGTCACGGTCGGCCAGGCCGAGTTCCTGCGCTGGACGCTCGATGCCGCGCAACGTCTGCTCTGGCTCGAGTCCTATGCGGCGCGTCACCTCGACAGTGCCGACGTGCCCGCGCCGGCGCACCTGCGCGACGGGCTGCGCCTCGACCACGTGTCGTTCGCGTACCCCGACACCGACCGGCTGGTGCTCGACGACGTCGATCTGCACTTGCCGGCGGGGTCGGTGGTCGCACTGGTGGGGGAGAACGGCGCCGGCAAGACGACGCTCGTCAAGTTGCTGTGCCGCTTCTACCAACCGACCGCGGGCACCATCACCGTCGACGGGATCGACCTGTCGCGAATCCGCGCCAAGGAGTGGCGATCGCGGCTGTCCGGCGCGTTCCAGGACTTCTTCCGCTTCGAGTACGAGGCGCGCCGCACGATCGGCGTCGGCGACCTGCCGCGACTCGACGACGTCGCCGCGGTCGATGCTGCGATGGTTCGGGGCGGTGCCACAGAGGTCCTCGAACGGTTGCCGGACGGACTCGACACGCAACTCGGACCGACGTGGCGCGACGGGGTCGAACTGTCGATCGGTCAGTGGCAGAAGCTGGCGCTCGCGCGCGGCTTCATGCGCGACGAGCCCCTGCTGTGCGTGCTCGACGAGCCGACCGCGTCGCTCGACGCCGAGACCGAACACGACCTGTTCGAGCGGTTCGCCGCCGCGTCTCGGGCGGCGCGCGGCGACGGTCGCATCACGATCCTGGTGTCCCATCGCTTCTCGACGGTGCGGATGGCCGACCTGATCGTCGTGCTCGACGGCGCGCGCGTGGTCGAGACCGGCACGCACGAGCAGTTGATGGCGCGGGACGGGTTGTATGCCGAGCTGTACCGGATGCAGGCCCGCGCTTACCGCTGATCGAGCCCGCAGGCACGGATGGCGGCGCGCGCCGCGGTCTGCGTCGCCGTGTTCGTGTCACGGGCGAGGCGCACCAGGCCGGGGATCTTCCACGGGCGGGGCAGCAGGTAGCGGGCGGCGGCGCGGAGGTTGCCGGTCCCGTCCGGGTTCGCCAGCGCGAGGACGGCGTCGTCCACCGGACCGCCGACCAGGTCGCTGATCGCGCGGAACGCCGTCCACGGCACGCCCCGAGACGCGCACACTGCCGCGACCGCGGCGGTCTCCATGTCGCAGGCGTCGATGCCTGCGGCCCGGAGCTCGTCGACGTCGACGGCGAGGTCGTCGCCGGTGCGAACGCGTCCTCGCAGCGACAGCCCGTCGAGCGGTGACGCCCGGTGCTCCGCGCCGGTGACGCCGTCGACGACGACCTCGGGCACGACCAGGTCGCCGACGGCGACGGCGGGGGGCACGCCGCCGGCGATGCCGACGACCACGACGTGGTCGATGCGGTGGTGGTCGAGCAGCCGTGTGGTGGCCGCCGTCGCGGCGGCGGTGCCGATCATCGTGAGCGTCGCGACGACCGATGCGTCACCGAAACGGCCGGTGTACGCCGAGGCGGCGCCGTTCCTGTCGCTGCCCCTGCCGTCGACCCTCGACAAGCCGAGCATGCGGACCAGCGGCCGCAGCTCCGGCTTCATCGGAGCGAGGAACCCCCACGCCGTCACGACACCAGCTTGCCCCGTCCCGCGGGTTCGCGACGGCGGGGCGGGGCGGCCCGTCCGGGTCGCGCGTCTGGGAACCGTCGGCGACAATTCCCGTCGCCCGCGGTGCCCAGAATCCGGGCCCGGCCGTCTCGGCACCGTTGGCGACACCTGGATGTCGCCAACCGTCCAATGTGGACAGCCTCGTGGGGTGGTGCCCGGGCGGCGGCGGGGTGGTCGGGTTGGTTGGCGGCCGGTCGCGCCTCGTAGGGTGAGTGCGAGCGCGACCGATAAGGGGGACCGATGGCCGAAGTGCCGATCGTCGACTACCTGGTACTGGGGGACGACCCGCACCTCGAGGCAAACGAGTGCACGGGGTGCGGGGCTCGCTTCTTCGACCGGCGCAACGCATGTGCGGCGTGCAGCGGCACGAGCTTCAAGCGGGTACCGATCCCGACCACCGGAGAGGTCCGGGCGTTCACGATCGTGTCGCTTGCCGCGCCCGGGATCCCCGTGCCGTTCGTGGCCGCCGTGATCGACTGCGAGGGCACCAGCGTGCGCGGCAACGTCATCAACGTCGATCCCGACCCCGACCACGTGCAGCTCGGCATGAAGGTCCGGCTCGCGACCTATCCGGTCGGCACCGACGACAACGGTACGCAGGCAATCGGTTTCGGCTTCGAGCCGGTCTGATCCGGCGCAGCAAGGAGACAGCGAGATGGGAAGCAACGACGTCTGGATCCTCGGCATCCACATGACGAAGTTCGGCAAGCACCCCAACGAGGACGTCATCGATCTAGCCGCCGAGGCGACGATGGCAGCGCTCGCCGACGGTGGCGTCACCATGAAGGACATCGGCGTGCTCGCCGCGGGCAACCTCATGAACGCGAGCGCGGGCATCGGCCAGCAGCTGCAGAAGCAGGTAGGCCAGACCGGCATCCCCGTCTACAACGTCGCCAACGCGTGCGCCACCGGCGCGACGGCGCTGCGTACCGCGATCATGGCGGTCAAGGCGGGTGAGTGCGACATGGGCCTCGCGGTCGGCGTCGAGAAGCTCGCCGGCGCCGGTCTGCTCGGTGCCGGCGGCGCCCCCCGCAGCGACAAGAAGGTCTACGAGCCGAGCGGCCGGTTCGGCGCGGTCACCACGACCGACGGGCGTATCGGTACGAACACGATGCCGGGCGTGTTCGCGCAGGTTGGCATGGAGTACGGCCACAAGTATGGCGGGACGAGCTTCGAGCTGTTCGCGCGGATCTCGGAGAAGAACCACGCGCACTCGACGCTGAACCCGTTGGCGGCCTACTCGAAGCGGTTCACGCTCGAGGAGATCATGAACGACGTCATGATCGCCTACCCGAACACGCGGCCGATGTGCTCCGCGAACTGTGATGGCGCTGCCGCAGCCGTGGTGGTGAGCGACGCCAAGCTGAAGACGCTCGACCCCGACCAGCGACGCCGTGCGGTGAAGGTGAGCGCCTCGGTGCTCACGACCGACCCGTGGGAGGAGTCCTGCCAGATCCTCCCCGACGTCAACACCCTGACCCGCAACGCAGCGCGGCAGGCCTACGAGCAGGCCGGGGTGGCGCCGGAGGACCTCGACCTCGTCGAGCTGCACGACTGCTTCGCCACCGCCGAGCTCGTGCACTACGACAACCTGATGCTGTGCGCGCCGGGTGAGGCCGTGCCGTTCTTCGAGTCGGGCGCGACGTGGCGTGACGGCTCGACGCCGGTGAACGTGTCGGGTGGGCTCCAGTCGAAGGGCCATCCGATCGCGGCGACGGGCATCGCCAACATCTGGGAGATCTGCCATCACCTGCGCGGCGAGGCCGGCGATCGCCAGATCGAAGGCGCAACCGTCGGGCTCGCGCACGTCATCGGCCTCGGCTCCGCGTGCGGCGTGCACATCCTGGAGAAGGCGGCCTGACCGGACACATGCCGCTGACAGAAGACGAGCAGCAGGCGCGCCGGCTCGCGGTGCGCGACATGATGCCGAAGACCCCGTACCTGAAGGGGCTCGGCATCGTCTTCGAGCGCTACGAGCCGGACGAGGTGACGATCCGGCTCCCTTTCCGCGCCGAGCTCACCAACGACGGCACCTACTATCACGGCGGCGTCATCGCGGCCGTGATCGACACCACGGGCGCGGCGGCGGCGTGGTCCAACCACGACTTCGACAAGGGGGCGCGGGCGTCCACCGTCGCGATGTCGATCCAGTACGTCGGGGCGTGCAAGAAATCCGACCTCGTGTGTCATGCTCGGGCGGTCAAGCGGGGCAAGGAGCTGACGTTCACGGAGATCACCGCCACCGACGCGGACGGCGCGGTGGTCGCGCACGCCATCCAGACGTACCGCATCGTATGAGCATCACGCTGCTGCTCGACATGGCGGTCGACGGCATGGGTGACCGCGTCGCGGTCGGGCCGCGCGACGGTGGCATCACGTACGCGGCCTTGCGCGACCGCGCCGCTCGCTCGGCAGCGGTCATCAGCGCCACGGGCGTCGAGCGGGTGGCGCTCGTCGACGTCAACTCCGACGTGGTCCCCGAGTTGCTGTTCGCGAGCGCGCTGGCCGGGGTGCCGTTCGTGCCGGTCAGCTACCGGCTCGCCGCCGATCGCCTGCGCGCCGCGGTCGCGAGGACCGCTCCGGTCTACGCCGTCACTGCTCCCGACGTCGCCGCGCTGGTCGGCGACGTCGATGGCGTGCGCTGCTGCACGGCCGACGTGCATCGTGCCGCCGCTGACCGTGCGGGCGCAGCGGAGCCGGTCGAACACGACGACGACGCCGTGGCGATCTGGCTGTTCACCAGCGGCACGACCGGTGAGCCCAAGGCTGCGCTGCTGCGCCACCGGCACCTCGTCTCCTACGTGCTGTCAACGGTCGAGTTCCTCGCCGCGGCCGAGGACGAAGCGACGCTGGTGAGCGTCCCGCCGTACCACATCGCCGGCATGGCGACGATCCTGTCCAACGTCTACGCGGGCCGGCGGATCGTGTACTTGCCGCAGTTCGACCCCGGCGAGTGGGTCGACCTCGCCGCGCGCGAGTCCGTCACGCACGCGATGGTGGTTCCGACGATGCTCGGCCGCATCCTCGACGCGCTCGACGAGCGCGGCGCGGAGCTTCCCGCGCTACGGCACGTCGCGTACGGAGGCGGCCGCATGCCGGTGGCGACCATCGAGCGCGCGCTCGACCTGCTGCCCGACGTCGGGTTCGTGAACGCGTACGGGCTGACCGAGACCAGCTCGACGATCGCGGTGCTCGGGCCCGACGACCACCGCGCCGCGCACGCGAGCGACGATCCGCTGGTGCGGGCGCGGCTCGGCTCCGTAGGCCGCCCGCTTCCGTCGGTCGAGCTGGAGATCCGTGATCCGTCCGGCACGCCGCTGCCCGCCGGCCAGGTCGGGGAGATCTGCGTGCGCGGCGAACAGGTCGCGGGTGAGTACCAGGGTGCGAGCGCGCTAGGCGAGGGCGGATGGTTTGCCACCCGCGACGCCGGCTACCTCGACGAGGGCGGCTTCCTGTTCGTCGAGGGCCGCATCGACGACGTGATCGTTCGAGGTGGTGAGAACCTCTCGCCCGGCGAGATCGAAGACGTCCTCGTGGAGCATCCCGCGGTCGCCGAGGCTGCCGTCGTCGGCTTGCCCGACGAGGAGTGGGGTGAGGTCGTGGGCGCGGCGGTCGTGCTGGAACCGGGCAACGCGGTGGACGTCGAGGAGCTGCAGGAGTGGGTGCGCGAGCGGCTGCGGTCGTCGCGGGTCCCGGCGGTGATCGAGGTGCGGGACACGCTGCCGTACAACGAGACGGGGAAGCTGCTGCGCCGAGTGCTCCGTGAGGAGCTTCGGGCGTTTCGAGAGGTCAGTGGAGGGCTACCCCGGGCATGAAGGCTGGTTCGCGTTGGTGCAGCACCGTCGACACCACCGAGGTCGTCGTCGTGAAGAGCCCTGCCGAGCCCGTGACGCTCGAGTGCGGCGGCGCGCCGATGGTTCCCCAGGGCGAAGCGCCGAGCGGTGGCAACGGGACCGTCGACCCCGCGCATGCCGGCGGCACCCTGCTCGGCAAGCGCTACGTCGACGACGGCGACCTCGGTCTCGAGGTGCTGTGCACGAAGGCGGGTCCGGGGTCGCTGTCGGTCGGCGGGCGCCCACTCGTGCAGAAGGAAGCGAAGCCACTGCCGTCGTCGGACTGACCGTTCCATCCGCGCTGGCATGACCCCGTCGGGCCGGCGCTATGGTCGATTCCCGGTGCGAGTCTCGATCGACCACAACGCCTGTACGGGCCATGGACGCTGCTACACGCTCGCGCCGGATGTCTTCGAGAGCGACGACAGCGGTTACGGTCAGGTGCGCGTGGCGGAGGTGCCACCGGAGCTCGAGGATCAGGCACGCGCCGCGGTGCGGAACTGCCCGGAGCGGGCGATCAGCATCGACGAGCGCTGACGCTGCCCCATAGGGGCGTGACAACGGGGGAGCCAGCGATGAGTGGGATCGAGGCGTCGGGGTGCAGCAGGCTTGCGACGGGGCGTCCGGCATGAGCGGTGTCGACGATCCCGCGACGGGCGGCGACGTGGCCGCGCTGCCCGAGGCCGACGTGATGGACGTGCTGGTCGATCTCACCGAACCGCAACCCCGTTACCTCGATCTGATCAAGGCGGGCGGGTTCCTCCAGCCGATGGACGGGCTGGCGCTCAGCGCCGACCGCGAGACGACCGAGCACATCCTGCGCCACCATGAGCTGTTCTCGTCGCGGGTGGACCTGAACCTCGGCAACGTCCGGCCGCTGATCCCGCTCAACGTCGACCCGCCGTTGCATTCGAAGTATCGCAAGCTGCTCGACCCGCTCTTCGCGCCGAAGCGGATGGACGAGCAGGAAGCGGACATCACGCGCCGGGTCAATGCGCTCATCGACGGGTTCGTGGATCGGGGTGAGTGCAACTTCACCGACGAGTTCGCGGACCTGTTCCCGACGTCGGTGTTCCTCGGGCTGATGGGGTTGCCGGAGGAGGAGCTGCCGATGTTCCTCCGGCTCCGCGACGGGATCCTGCACCCCGAGCAGCACGACCCGAACGCGTGGCTCGACCCGGACGCGCGCGCGTCGGTGATGGCGCGAACCGGCCAGGAGATCTACGACTACTTCGGCGCGCTGATCGACGAGCGGGCGGCCCACCCCGCCGGGGACGTGATCTCGGGGTTCCTCGAAGCCGAGATCGACGGCGACAAGCTCACGCGCGAGGACATCCTCGACATCTGCTTCCTGTTCCTGATCGCGGGGCTCGACACGGTGAGTGACTCGCTCACCTGCTTCTACGCGTTCCTCGCCACCCATCCGGAGCACCGGCGCATGATCGTCGAGGACCCCTCGTGCATCCCCAACGCGGTCGAAGAGTTGCTGCGCTGGGAGTCACCGGTGCCGTCGGGGGTGCCGCGGGTCGCGACGCAGGACTCGACGCTGCCGAACGGTCAGACGGTCAAGCAGGGAACCGCGGTGATGATCATCTATGGCGCCGCGAACGTCGATCCCGCGGAGTGTCCCGACTCGTTCGACGTGCGCTTCGACCGTGACACGAACCGGCACCTCGCGTTCGGCGGCGGGGTGCACCGGTGTCTTGGCTCGCACCTGGCGCGTCGCGAGCTGCGCATCACCTTGCGCGAATGGCACCGGCGCATCCCCGACTACTGGATCAAGCCGGGACACGAGGAGCTGCAGTACCCGCCTGGCTTGCGGCACGTGAAGGACCTGACGCTCGCCTGGCGGTGAGCCCCGGCCGCGTGCCGGCAGTCCAGCTCACCGCAGCGCTTCGAGCACCGCCGCGGTGTCGGCGCCGAACGGCGCGGCGAGCCCGTCCGGCGTTCGGGCGCGCGGCGCTGCAACCTCGACGTCGGCGGGCACGGGCAGCGTCGGCCCCGCGAGCGCGGCCGCGGCCGCGGACATCGCGACGTCGATCAGCCAGCGACGCCCGCTCGCGAGCGCGAGCTCGGTTGCTGAGGCGGCCACGAGACCCGCGACAGGATCGGCGACCGCGTCGGCACAGAAGCACGGCCCGTCCTCGTCCCACACGACGAGACCGCCGGCGACCGCGGCATCGTCGCCGAACGCGACACGGTTCGCGCCTGGTCCGTCGCGTCCGTGCCCGGTGATCGACACCCACACGCGGGGACCGTCGCCAGCCTCGAGCACGGCGTCCGCGTCGATGCCGAGCTGCTGCAACGCCCGCGGCCGCGACGCCTCGAGCACGACATCCGCGGCGCGCACCAGCCGGTGCAAAGCCGTGATGCCATCGTCCGTGCCGAAGTCGAGGGCAACACTGCGCTTGCCGGCGTTGAGCAGATCGTAGAACGCGGCGGGCCCGCGGCGCGCGCCGTCGGGGCGGTTGAGAGACTCGACCTTGATCACCTGCGCGCCGCAGAGACTCAGTAGCTGGCCACAAAGCGGACCGGCCCACAGCGACGTGAGATCGACGACGAGTGGCTGCTCGGGCCGCGGACCGATCGCCGCGCCGCAGTCGTGGGCGCGGACCGGTAGCTCGCCGAACACTGAAGGCGGCGCGGGTGGGCGTGTTCGCTCGCCGAGCACCGCGACGGGCAAACCGATCAGCGCGGCCCGCTCGACCAGCTCGACGGCGCCGCGCCGCGCGGCCTGCTCCTCGACCGCGGACCACGGGTCGTCCAGTGCCCCGTCGAGCTCCAACCAGGCGGGCACCGCGCCCACGTCGTCACCCCGCGCCAGCGTGACGCCGAACCAGCCGTCACGGGCACGCACCAACCGGGTACCGCCCCCGCAACTCCTCGCACCATGGCGGCGCAGCCCGAACAGCGCAGCGCGCTCGGCGAGCAGGGCGAGCGGGTCCGCGACCACGGCCGGCGCGCCACCGGCGAGTGGCTCGACGAAGCGGTGCAACCGCTCGACGAGCGGCGCCGGCGGCCCGAGCGGCGGACGCCCGGCCCGGCCGGTGAGGGCCATCGCGCCGCTGGCGGCCCACTCGGCGATGCGCTCGTCCACCTCGCCATCGTGGCAGCGGCGCCGGCAGGCGGCGATACCGTCCCGTCATGCGAGTGCTCCGGGTGGCTGACGCGGATCTCGCCGCGCTCGCGTCGCCGCTCGCGCGCACGTCGTACGCGGAACCGACGGTGATCGTGACCGTGCCCGATGGCACCGCTCCGGAGCCGCCGGCACGCGCCCTCGCCAGCGTGCCGTGCATCGTGGTCGGCGACGGCCACGATACGGCGGGGAACTGGCCGCACCTCGACCTCTTCGTCGAGCCCGACGTCACCACGCTCGACGACGTGCTCGACACGATCGACACCCACCCATACGCCTCGCTCACGCTCGCGATGCTGCTGCGCGCCGCGCCGCGGGCGTCCGCATCCGATGCCGTGGCCATGGAGAGCGCGGCGTACTCGATGCTGCTCGCATCGTCGGAGTTCGCGGCGTGGCGGGCGCAACACCCGCCCCGCGACCGGCCCGCCGACCCTGACGAGCCCGTGCGGCTTCGGCGCGACGGCTCGACCCTGCACGTCATCCTGAACCGGCCGCAGGTCCGCAACGCGCTGAACCGGGCGATGCGTGACCGGCTGCTCGAGGCGTTCGCGCTCGCCGCCACGGCACCTGACATCGAGCAGGTCGAGGTGCGTGGCGTCGGCCGCTCGTTCTGCAGCGGCGGCGACCTCGACGAGTTCGGCACGTTCGATGACCCGGCCCGCGCGCACGTCCTGCGCCTCGCCACCAGCATCGGGCAGGCGATCGCCTCGATGTCGGACCGGGTCACGTTCTTCGTCCACGGCCCGTGTGCCGGGTCCGGTGTCGAGCTCCCCGCGTTCGGGAGCCGTGTGGTCGCCGACCCGGCGACCACGTTCCTGCTCCCCGAGGTCAGCCTCGGCCTCGTACCCGGTGCGGGCGGCACGGTCAGCCTCACCCGGCGGATCGGGCGACACCGGGTCGCGCTGCTCGCGCTCGGCGGACGTGCGATCGACGCCACGGTCGCGCGACGGTGGGGTCTCGTCGACGAGCTCGCCCCCACGAACGGAGCACCGGCATGAACTCCAGCACGACCACGTTCCGCGGCCGCGACGGCAACCGCCTGGTCGCGGACGTCGCCGGCGACGCGCATGCACCACCTGTCGTGCTGCTGCACGGCGGTGGGCAGACGCGCCACTCGTGGGGGACCACGCTCGACGTGCTGGCCGCTCGCGGCTGGCGGGCCTACTCGGTCGACCTGCGCGGCCACGGTGACAGCGAGTGGGCCGCCGATGGCGACTACACGCTCGACGCGTTCGCCGGCGACGTGCTGGCCGTCGCCGCAGAGCTCGACCAACCACCCGCGCTCGTCGGAGCATCGCTCGGCGGGCTCGCCGCACTCGCGGCGGTCGGCGAGCACGCAGACGAAGACGTCGCGTCGGCGCTGGTGCTCGTCGACGTCGCGCCGCGCACGGAGGCCGAAGGGCGGAACCGCATCGGCGCGTTCATGATCGAGCACATGGCCGATGGCTTCGCATCACTCGAGGAGGTGGCCGACGCGGTGCACCGGTACAACCCGCACCGCCCGCGGCCCGCCGATCTGTCCGGCCTACGCAAGAACGTCCGCCAGCGGAAGGACGGGCGGTGGTACTGGCACTGGGACCCGGCGTTCATCTCCGGCCGGTTGGGCGCGGGAGACGAGACCCGGTCGTCGGTCGTGAACCCTGACCGGCTACAGGCCGCGGCGAGGGCCCTGAAGCTGCCGGCCCTGCTCGTGCGAGGGCGCATCAGCGACCTGTTGAGCGAGGACGGCGCGCGCGAGTTCCTCGAGCTCGTGCCGCACGCGCAGCTCGTCGACGTCGCCGGCGCGGGTCACATGGTTGCGGGCGACCGCAACGACATCTTCAACGAGGCGGTCGTCACCTTCCTCGAGTCGGTCAGAGAACCGCGCCCTTGACCTTCAGGTCGAGGATGCGGTCCATGTCGTAGCCGAGCGACTCGAGGATCTCGTCGGTGTGCTCGCCATGCTTCGGTGCCCGAGTCAGCTCGGGCGGCGTCTCGTTGAACTGCAGGGGTGAGGCAACGAGCTTGAACGTCGTGCCGTCCTCCGCCTGGATGTCGCGGATATAGCCGTTGGCGACGACTTGCGGGTCGCGGGCGACCTCGCTCACGGTCTGCACCGGCGCCCAGACGCCTTCGAAGTCGTCGAGCACCTCCTTCCACTCCGCCAGCGTCCTCGCCGCGAACGCCTCGTCGATCAGCTCCATGCACTCGCGCTTGTGCTCGGCCCGCCCGGCTGAGGTCTGGAACCGCTCGTCGGTCGCGAGCGCCGGACTGTCGAGGCGACGAACGAAGTCCGGCCAGAAGCGGTCGGACTGCAGCAGCACGATCGAGATGAACCGGTTGTCCTTCGTGCGGTACGTGCCGACGAGCGGGTTGGGGGAGTCGTACCGGGTGCCCCCACCCATGCGTTCGAGGCCGAACAGGTTGGCGGCGGCGATGGAGAACCCGGTCGCCCACGCGCCCATCGCGAGCAGCGACGAGTCGACCACGAGCGCTTCACCGGTGCGTTCACGGTGCAGGAGCGCGGCGGTGATCCCGCCGGCGATCGTCAACCCGCCGAGGACGTCGCCGTACGCGCCGCCGGGCTGGCCGACGGGGTACTCGGCGTTGGCCGGCGTCGCGGTGTCGGAGGACCCGCCACGACCCCAGTAGGTGGAGAAGTCGTAGCCGCCCTTCTCGGCCTCCGGGCCGCGCTGGCCGAGGGCCGAGCCGCGCACGTAGACGATGTTCGGGTTGACGGCGCGGATGTCATCGACGTCGATGCGCAGCCTGCGCCGTGACCGCGGCAGGAAGCTGGTGAGGAAGACGTCGGAGGTCTTCGCCAGCTCGAGCAGCACCTCGTGGCCTTCGTCGGTGCTCATGTCGAGTCCGATGCTGCGCTTGCCGCGGTTCGCGACCTCGACGCTGAAGTCGACACCGCTCTTGCCGAGCAGGCCCGAGCTCACGAGCCCGCGCTGCGGGTCGCCGGTCTCGGGATGCTCGACCTTGATCACGTCGGCGCCCCACTCCGCGAGCACCGCGCCGGCCGCGGGCACGTACGTCCACACCGCGACCTCGAGCACGCGGATCCCCGCAAGCAGCTGAACCATCCGGACCTCCCCACGTTCGATGTCCAGGGGCCATGAGTCTCGCGTGCCGGTGGTCGAGCGGACGATCCGGCTCACGACGACCGGATCGGTTGCGCTGAGCCGGATCGTCGCCGGGACCCCGACAGAGCCCTATGACGTGACCGTCCAAGCAGTCTCCAAGCACCTCAAGGTGCTCGAGGGCGCCGGCCTGGTCAGCCGCCGCCGCGATGCCCAGCGCCGCCCCGTGCACCTCGAAGCGGAGGTGTTCGACCTCATGACCAAATGGATCGAGCGTTACCGTCGCCAGGCGGAGGAGCGCTACCGGCGCCTCGACGACGTCCTCGCATCGATGCCCGACGACCCGCCACGACGACCGACGCGACCGACGAACCCGTCCGAGAAGGAGACGAAGCGATGACCACGACGGCGCACGAGACCGAGATCACGGCCGATCCCGAGGTCCCGGTCATCCGCATCAGCCGCGAGTTCAATGCACCGCGACACAAGGTGTTCCGGGCGCATGTCGATCCCGAGCTGCTCGTCCGGTGGCTCGGGCCCCGCGATTTGGAGATGGCGATCGACTACTTCGATTGCCGTACCGGTGGCGCGTACCGCTACGTGCACCGTCGAGGCGACGACGAGTTCGGTTTCCACGGCAGCTTCCACGAGGTGCGGCCTGACGAGCTGATCGTGCAGACGTTCACGTACGAAGGCGTCCCCGACGGGGTCGCCTTGGAGCGGGCGACCTTCGAGGCGCCCGAGGACGGCCGGACCCGGCTCACGGTGACCTCTCTGGTCGGTTCGTTCGCCGAGCGCGACGCCATGTTGGCGAGCGGTATGGAGCACGGCGTCCGGGAGGGCTACGAGAAGCTCGACGAGCTGCTCCGCAACAGCGGCGTCATCGCGCGCTACCGCCGGGCAGCTCGCGGCTTCACCCAGCGGGTCGACGCCGTCACCGGCGAGGGATGGGACCGACCCGCACCGTGTGCCGGCTGGGTTGCCCGCGACGTCGTGTCCCACCTCGTCGAATGGGTCCCAGCCTTCTTCCGGGAGGCCGGTGGCCCGACACTGCCCGAGCCGGCCGAGGGCGTGGCGCCCGCCGAGGCATGGCACCGCCTCGATGACGCCATCCAGGCGCTGCTCGACACACCTGAGGTGGCGGCGATGCTCGTCGAGCACCCACGGGCGGGACGGCACCGCTTCGACGACGCCGTCGGCCAGTTCGTCACGGGAGACGTGCTCATCCACACCTGGGATCTGGCTCGGGCGTGTGGCCTGGATGAGACGCTCGACCCGGAACTGGTCCACGACATGCTCGTCGGGAACGAGCCTCTCGACGCCGTGCTGCGCGCGAGCGGCCAGTACGGGCCCCGGATCGACGTGCCGGCCGACGCCGACGAACAGACCCGGCTCATCGCCTTCACCGGCCGGCAACCCTGAAGGCGACAACGTCGGATAGGCGTGCATGGCCACCTACGTGCTCATCCCCGGTGCGGGTGGGGATGCCTGGTACTGGCACCTCGTCGCCCCGCTGCTCGAGGCCGCCGGCCACCGCGCCGTCCCCGTCGCGCTGCCCGCGAGCGATCCCGACCCCGGACTCGACGCCTACGTAGCCGCCGCAGTCGATGCCGTCGGTTCGCTTGAGGGTGACGCGGTGGTGGTCGGGCACTCGCTCGGAGGGTTCAGCGCGCCCATCGTCGCCGAGCGCCTCGGCGCCGTCATGGTCGTGTTCGTCGCCGCCATGACCCCGAAGCCAGGCGAGACGGCCGGAGACTGGTGGACCACCAGCGGTTTCCGACAGGTGTGGGGAGACCAGCAAATGGACGCCGTGGAGCACTTCCTCCACGACCTCCCGCCGCCGGTGCTTCAGGAGGCGCTGGAGCGAGGCGAGCCCGAGCAGGCCGACCGTGTGATGGCCGACCCGTTCCCGCTGCCGGCTCTGCCGTCGATACCGACGCGAGGGATCGCGGCGACCAACGACCGCTTCTTCCCGGTCGCATTCATGGACCGCCTCATCCGCGACCGCCTCGGCGTGGAGCCCGAGCACGTCGCTGCGGGCCACCTCTGTGCGCTCGCCAACCCCGCCGGACTTGTCGAGTTGCTTCTGGCATGACAGACCCGAACGACGAGCGATGATCGATACGCAGCCGGACTCGTCGTCGCAGCTCCAACCACTCTGGGACAGGTGGCTGGCGCAGGTCACGCCAGCGCGGCATCTGTGGACAACCGTGGACAATCGCCTACGTCGGGGTTTCTGCGGGCTGACCAGTGGCTTCAGCCTCTGCGGCGATCCGGTCGCGCTCTTCCTGCATCGCCACCAGCACCGCCATCATGATCTTCTGCATGTCCTCGTCGAGGAACTTTCGCGCCCGGAACAGCACCGCGGCCCCGATGAACGAGAACGGCGAGACGAGGAGGAACGCGACCCGCAGGTTGTCGCCGAAGTGGCCCGAGATCGCGCCGACGATGAACGGCGCCGCAGCCATCCCGAAGATCACCGACACGAGGTTGAACGCACCGAAACCCGCGCCGCGGAGATGCGCGGGGATCGCATCGGTCAGACCGGCGCGCAATCCGGGGATCGCGAGCGTCACGATGAACAGGCCGAGCAACTGGAGCAGGAACGTCGGCACCACCACGCCGGGCGAGTAGTGGTCGGTGCGGAAGACGTACGAGAACGTGAAGCACGCGGTGCCCGTGAACAGGAACATCGCGGGGAGCGCGAGCCGACCCCCGACCATCCGGGGCGCGTAGCGGTCGGCGATGCGTCCGCCGAGCAGCACGCCGGGAACGCCGCCGAGCAGGGCGAGCAGCGTGAACAGTCCCTCGCCGCGGCCGGGCTGCAGGTGGAGCTGCCGTTCGTAGAACTGCGGTAGCCACGCGGCGATCGCGGTGATCGTGAACAGCAGCGCGGCGACGCCCACCAGCGCGTAGCGCATCGTGCGGATGTCGAGGATCGTGCGCATGTCGGCGCGCAGGCCGCTGACCATGTCCTTCACGAACTGCCAGAAGCCATGCTCAAACAGGTTGGTGTGTTCTCCGTCGTGGTGCTCGATCTGGCCGCTGCCGACCGCAGCGAGCAGATCCGCGGTACCCCTCTTCGGTTCGCGCAGGCGGAACACGAGCAGCGACACGACAAGACCCGGGATCGCGACGATCACGAGCGCGGGCCGCCATCCGAGCGTGGTGCCGATCAGGCCGCCGAGGCCGACGCCGATGCCGGTGCCGGCGAGCAGCATCACCTGCTGGATCGAGAACGCGGTGCCGCGCTGCTCGGGCACGTAGTAGTCGCCGATGAGGCTCGCGGCCGACGGCTCGGTGACCGCCTGGCCGAAGCCGAGCGCGGAGCGCATCCCGACCAGCATCGGGAAACCGACCGACGCGGCACCGGCCGCGCTGAGCGCGGACCAGCCGATGACGGTCTTGCCGATGGCGCGGCTGCGGTTCCAGCGGTCGGCGAGGTAGCCGGCAGGCACCGTGATGAGACCGTTGAACAGCAGCGCCAGCGACAGCAGCACGCCGATCGCCAGGTCGCCGACGTGGAACTCGCCCTTGAGCTGGGGAATGAGCCCGCGAACGATGTTCTTGTCGGTCTCGTCCATGAGGATGACCAGGCCGAGCACCCACATCGGCTCGGTGAAGACGCGGGGGAGACGCCGCCCGCCGGTCGGCTCCGGGGGGACGGGCTCCCCGGCGGGCTCGGTCTCCTCGGGTGAAGCGAGGTCCTGGGTGAGCCCGTAGGTCACGACGGCAGGCGCCGCGTCGGGCTCGTGCGCGCGATGGCCGTGCATGTCGGTCTCGACGGCCTCCCCGCCCATCCCACAGGATTCTGCACCGCCGCGGCGGGTTCCTGTCGGGGACCGGTGCTGCCAGACTCGTGGCATGGTCGTGCAGGTCGTGGTCGCGGTGGCCGTGGCGGTGGCCGCGGTGGTCGTCGCCAGCGTGATCCGGCGGCGTACCCGCATGGACGGGCCGACCCAGGTGCCCTACCACGTGCCCCAGCACGTCGACCGGGCCGACTTCGACCGGCCGGACGCACCGTGGCTGGTCGTCGCGTTCTCGTCGGCAACGTGTTCGACGTGCGCGGATGCGTGGGAGAAGGTGCAGCCGCTCGAGAGCGACCAGGTCGCGGTGCAGGACGTCGAGGTCTCGGCCCGCAAGGACCTCCACGAGCGCTACGCGATCGAGGCCGTGCCACTGATCCTCGTCGTCGACGCCCAGGGTGACGTGCGGGCGTCGTTCGTCGGCGCACCGTCCGCCGCCGACCTGTGGGCCGTGGTCGCCGAACTACGCGATCCCGACTCGCTCCCGCCGCCGCCGTCGTCGTCGAACTCCGGGTCGATTCGGCCCCGATAGGGGCCGAATCGCACCAACATTGGCTTACCGAGCCGCCGACCCGCTCCCGCCGCCGCCGTCGTCGTCGAACTCCGGGTCGATTCGGCCCCGATAGGGGCCGAATCGCACCAACATTGGCTCTCGGCGGCGTCCGTCAGTTCGAGGGGGTGCTGTCGGGCTCGTTCTGAGGTTGGGCGGGCTGGCTGAAGTTGGTCTCGTCGGCACCGCGGAACACCACCGACTCGATCGGCGCGCCCGTCCGGCCGATCTCGATCAGCCGTTGCACCTCGTTGCCGTCGATCGTCTCGTGCTCCATCAGGGCGCGGGCCACCAGGTCGAGCGCGTGCCGGTTCTCCCGCAGCACCGCCCGGCACCGCTCCTCCTGCTCCCGCAGGATCTTCTCGACCTCCTCGTCGATGACGCGGGCCGTCTCGTCGGAGTAGTCGCGGGTGTGCATCAGGTCCTCGCCGAGGAACACCTGGCCCTGCGAGCCCCACGCCATCGGTCCCACGCGGCTCGACATGCCCCACTCCCGCACCATCTTGCGGGCGAGCTCGGTCGACATCACGAGGTCGTTGTTCGCCCCCGTGGAGATCACGCCGTACACGGTCTCCTCGGCGATGCGGCCGCCCATGGCGACGACGAGCCGGTCCTCGATGTAGTCCTGCCGGTAGATGTGGCGCTCCTCGAGCGGGAGCTGCTGGGTCACGCCGAGCGCGAGCCCGGTCGGCAGGATCGTCACCTTGTGCACCGGGTCGGCGTGGGGGAGCACGGCCGCGCACACCGCGTGGCCCGCCTCGTGGTACGCGACCGCTTCCTTTTCGTCGTCGGACAGCGCCATCGAGTCGCGCCGCTGCCCCATGAGCACGCGGTCGCGGGCCATCTCGAAGTGGCGCATGTGGATCGCGTCCTCGCCGCCCCGCACCGCGAACAGCGCCGCCTCGTTCACCAGGTTGGCGAGATCGGCACCCGACATGCCCGGCGTCCCGCGCGCGACCACCTGCAGGTCGACGTCCTCGGCGATGCGCTTGTGCTTGCAGTGCACCCGCAGGATCGCGAGCCGCTCCTCCAGCTCGGGCAACGGTACGACCACCTGCCGGTCGAACCGGCCCGGCCGCAGCAACGCCGGGTCGAGGATGTCGGGGCGGTTGGTCGCCGCCATCATCACGATGCCCTCGGTGGCCTCGAAGCCGTCCATCTCCGAGAGCATCTGGTTCAGCGTCTGCTCGCGCTCGTCGTGGCCGCCGCCGAGGCCGGCGCCGCGCTTGCGGCCGATCGAGTCGATCTCGTCGACGAAGATGATCGCCCGGCCGAGCTTGCGCGCCGTCTGGAACAGGTCACGCACCCGCGACGCGCCCACGCCGACGAACATCTCCATGAAGTCGGACCCGGACACCGACAGGAACGGCACGCCCGCCTCGCCCGCCACCGCGCGCGCGATGAGCGTCTTGCCGGTGCCGGGCGGGCCGACGAGCAGCACACCCTTCGGGATGCGCGCGCCGATCTCGCCGAATTTGTCCGGGTACTTCAAGAAGTCGACGACCTCACGGATCTCCTGCTTGACGCCCTCGTAGCCGGCGACGTCGGCGAAGGTGGTGCCGGGCCGCTCCGTCGTGTACGTGCGCGCCCGCGACCGGCCGATCGACATGATCCCGCCCATCTGGCTCGCCTGCCGGCGCTGCAGCCAGACGAAGAAGCCGATGATGATCGCGATCGGCAGGACGAAGGTGATGATCGTCGGCCAGATGCTGCTGCCCGGCGTTTTGAAGGTGACCTGAACGTGATGGTCGGCGAACAACTGTCGGTCGGCGTCGGACGGCCCGGGCGGCGACGGCACACCGGTGGTCGTGAACTTCGTGCCGTCGGCGAAGGTGCCCGAGATCTCGCCGTTGTTGTTGTTCCACTCGATGCTCTTGACGTTGTCGTTCTGGACCTGCGCCAGGAAGTCCGAGTAGCCGAGCGAGGTGCCCTTCGACCCGCCGTAGAACGAGGTCATCAGCAACGCGGCGGCGACGATCGCCAGCAGCACCCAGACCGTCCAGCGCGGCAGCGACCCCATCGGGCCGCGCGCCGAGGGCCGCATGTCCCGAGGCGGTGGGGGCGGTGGCGGCGGAGGCTGCGGGCTCATGGCAAGAGCCATGCTAGGGCCGAGGCGCTGCGGATCCGGTGCGCCATCCCCCGCGCCCCCGCCATTTCTGGGTACGGTCAGCAGCCGGACGAAGGAGTGCGACGAGCCATGACCCGCCACTGTGCCCGCCCCGGCTGCAACGCCGGTGCCACCGCGACGCTCACCTACGAGTACGTGAACCGGTTCGCGTGGGTCGACCGGCTGGCCGACGAGCCGCATCCGATGACCCACGACCTCTGCGACCGCCACGCCGACAGCCTCTCGGTGCCGCGCGGCTGGCGGTTCGAGGATCGGCGCGTCGTCGAGCCGTTGTTCCGCGAGCGCAGCTACCTCGCGTCCTAGCGCACGCGGCGCGCCTTCTAGCCTCGCCGGAGTGGAGCGAGAGCCAGCGCCGGCCGAGCCGCGGCCGCAGGAACCGCCGGTGCGATGGGGGCTCGGTGATGCCGCCGCCGGCTTCGTGCTCGCCTGGGTGCTCACCGTCGCGCTCGCCCCCGCCGTCTACGTGATCACCGGCGTGCCGGTCGACACCAACGAGGACCTGCCGCTTCGCACGGTGGCGCTGCTCCAGGTCCCCTTCGACGGCGGCATGCTCGCCACCGCTTGGTACGCGGCCACTCGGAAGGGCCGAGGCCTGGTCCGCGACTTCGGGTTGCGCGTCCTGCCCCGCGACCTCGTCGGGCTCCCCGCGGGGATCCTCACCCAGTGGGCGGCGCTGGTGCTGTACCTGCCGCTGTTCTGGCTCGACCTGGTCAGCAGCGAGGACGTGTCGAGACCGGCGCGGGACCTCACCAACAAGGCCACCACCGCCGGCGGCGTGCTGCTGCTCGTGCTGTTCGTCGTGATCGCGGCACCGGTCATCGAGGAGCTGTTCTTCCGCGGCCTCGTGCTGCGGTCCCTCGAACGGCGGATGGGGCGGGGCTGGGCCCTCGTGGCGTCGGCGGCGATCTTCGGTGCCGCCCACCTCGAACCCCTCCAGTTCCCGGCGCTGTTCCTTTTCGGGCTGGTGGCCGGGTGGCTGGCGCAACGGACCGGCCGGCTCGGACCGGCGATGTGGGCACATCTCGCCTTCAACGGGCTCGCCGTGGTCACCCTGCTCGGTTGACCATCACGCTGCGTGGCCCTCAAGTGGGGACCGGCAGGGCGCCGATGAACGAATCGTGCTGGAGTCGTCCTGTCCGCGGTGTCATGGCCACTTGGTCGCGATCGCGTTGCAGCTCGAGGGCCGCGACCTCGTGATGCAGTCGTGCTCGCGCTGTGACGTCCGCTTCTGGCACGACGCCGCCGAAGACGCCGCCGTCGAGCTGACCGACGTCCTCGGTCGCGACCCGGCGCGCCAGCCTGCGTTGAGGTAGATGCCAGGATTGGCGCGTGGAGACGCTGCACGAGCTGGAGGCGGTGCCCGCTCCGGCCGAAGCAGCTGATCGTCCACTCGCCAGCTTGCTCCGGTGGTTCACCCCGGAGCGGGTCATCCGCCTCGTCGACATCGCGTTCGTCCTCGCCGCCACCGGCTTCGTGCTCGGCCAGCTCGGTCTCGGGAACCTGCTGCGCAACACCACCCCGACCGGTGGCGACATGGGCGCGCACGTCTGGGGGCCCGCGTTCCTGCGCGACCACGTGCTGCCCCTCGGTCGCCTGTCGGGCTGGACCCCGGACTGGTACGCCGGCTTCCCCGCGTACCAGTTCTACATGGTGATCCCGGCGCTGCTGATCGTCGCGCTGAACGCGGGCGTCCACGGCTGGGCCGCGCTCGGCCCTCTCGCGGCCGGGCTCGGTGCCGGCGCGCTCGCGTGGCGGCAGGTCAACCGGCCGTGGCTGCGACGCGTGCTCGTGACCGCGGCGATCGTGTTCGCGGTCCTCTTCTCCGGCCTTCCTTACGACGTGGCGTTCAAGGTCGTGACCGTGCTCGGCCTGCTGTCGCTGCCGGTGGCCGCGTACGCCCTCGGCCGGCTCAGCGGCATGCCGTTCCCGGCTCCCGCCCTGTTCGCCGTCGCGACCGTCCCGTTCCTGTTCAACCGGGCACCGATCCCGGACAACACCGGCAACATCATCGGCGGCAACTTCACGTCGACGATGGCGGGCGAGTTCAGCTTCTCGATCAGCTTGACCTTCGGCGTGCTGTTCCTCGGCACCGTCATCGGCGGCCTCCGCACCGGGCGCTACCGCGCCGTCGCCGCCGTGCTGTTCGCGCTCACCGTGCTGTGCCACTTGATCGTCGGCATCTTCGTCCTCGTCGCGACCGCGCTGGCGTGGCTGGTGTGGCCCGGCCGGCGCCGGTTGCTGTGGCTGGCGACGGCGCTGCCGGCCGGCGTGCTGTTGAGCGCGTTCTGGACGTTCCCGTTCTGGGCCCGCCGAGCCTACGTCAACGACATGGGCTGGGAGAAGCTGCCCGCCGGCGCCGGCAAGCGCAGCGGCTTGCAGCTGCTCGGCCAGTTCCTCACCAACGGCGGCGACTACGGCTCGACCCACCAGGGCTATCGGTCGGCGGTCGTGTCGACGTTTCTGGTGCCGAGCTCGCTGCGCTGGCTCGGCGTGCTTGCCGCCGTCGCGGTCGTGATCGCGCTGGTGCAGCGCATCCGCGTCGGCATCTGGCTCGCGCTCGTAGCGCTCGCGATGGCCGCCGGTTTCATCGTGGCGCCCGAGACTCGCCTGTGGAACGCGCGGCTGCTTCCCTTCTACTACCTCGCGCTGTTCCTGCTCGGCGCGCTCGGCGTCGCCGAGCTGGCGCGCGCGGTCGCGGTGCTCGTCGCCCCTGATCCCAGTCGGGAGGCAGGCGTAGCCGGGGTCGGGCTCAAGGCCGCGGTCGCCGCGGTCGCGCTGGGCGCCGTGGTCGTGGTGGTCGGCTTGCCGCTCAAGGCGCTTCCCGGCGAGCACAACGACAACGGCGTCCTCGAGTGGATGGGCCTACAGACCCGCGACCGCAACCCGGCGCCCGGGTGGGCGCAGTGGAACTACACGGGTTACGAGGCCAAGCCCGCCTACCCGGAGTTCTACGGGTTCATGGCGACGATGCAGCGGATCGGTCAGCAGCAGGGGTGCGGGCGGCTGATGTGGGAGTACGACGATCCGACGTTGGAGCGGTACGGCACGCCGATGGCGCCGATGCTCGTGTCGATGTTCACCGACGGGTGCATCGGCTCGATGGAGGGCTTGTACTTCGAGTCGTCCACGACGACACCGTTCCACTTCATCAACCAGCGCGAGCTGTCCACGAGCTGTTCCTGCGCGCAGCGCAACCTGCCCTACGGCAACGTGGACGTAGCGCTCGGTGTCCGCCATCTGCAACTGCTCGGTGTGCGCTACTACGCGGCGGTCACGCCGGGAACGAAGAAGGCCGCAGACGCGAATCCCGACCTCGTGCCGATCGCGCAGAGCGAACCGTGGCGGATCTACGAGGTACGCGATGCGGATCTCGTCGAGCCGCTCGCCAACCAGCCCGCCGTCCTCACCGACCACACCGACGGCCTGGAGTGGATCTACGGATCGAGCGATCCCCACACCGCACCGGTCGACGCCAACGGCGTGCCGATCCGGGCGAACGGCCCCGCGATGACGTGGTACACGGATCCGTCACGGTGGAACGTCTACCTCGCCGCCGGCGGTCCCTCCTCGTGGGCGCGGATCGAGGACGGGCAGGCGCCGCCGGTACAGCCGGTGCCGCAGGCGACGGTCACCGGGGTGCGCACCGGCACCGACTCGATCGACTTCGACGTCGACCGGACCGGGACGCCGATCCTGGTGAAGACGTCGTACTTCCCGAACTGGCGGGCCGACGGGGCCGACGGCCCGTGGCGGGTGACACCGAACCTCATGGTCGTCGTGCCGACCGCGAACCACGTGCATCTGCACTACGCGACGACGCCGGTCGAGTACACCGCCTATGCGATGACCGTGGTGGGCATCGTCGCCGCGGTCGTGCTTGCCCGCCGGGGGGCGCTCGTCATGCCGGAGCCTCGCCGGCGCGAGCGCGACGACCCTGAGCTCGCGGAGCTCGACGAGCTGACGTGACCCGGCTGTCGCTGGTCGTTCCCGCGTACGAGGAGCAGGATCGGATCGCGGCGACGATCTCGACCGTCCGCGCCGCGCTCGGCGATCTCGATGGCGGTTTCGAGCTCGTCGTCGTCGATGACGGGTCGTCCGATGCCACCGCGGCGCGCGCCCGCGAGGCCGGTGCGGATCAGGTGCTGGTCCACGAACGCAACCGGGGCAAGGGCGCCGCGGTGCGCACGGGGGTGCTCGCGGCGCGAGGCCGGACGATCGCGTTCACCGACGCCGACCTCGCCTACGCGCCCTCGCAGGTGCTCACCCTCGCCGAGCAGGTGGAAGCCGGTGCGGACGTGGTGGTCGGCAGCCGCGCCCATGCGGGCACGCAGACGATGGTGCGGGCCCGGCCCATCCGCGTGGTGGGCGGCCGGGTCATCAACCTGCTGACCCGCTCGGTGCTGCGCGGGCGCCACCGCGACACGCAATGCGGGCTCAAGGCGTTCCGCGCCGACGCGGCGCGCTTCGTGTTCGAGCGCACCCGCGTCGACGGGTTCGCGTTCGACGTCGAGATCTTCGTGATCGTCGAACGCAACGGGCTACGCCTCGTCGAGGCGCCGGTGACCGTCACCAACACGACCCGGACGACGGTGCACGTCGTGCGTGACGCGTGGCGGCTGGTGCGTGACCTGATCCGCATCCGCCGCTGGGCCCGAGCCGGCCTGTACGACGCGTAGCGCGCTCGCCGCGTGCAGGTGAGGGCGCAGTACCCAGGAGATCAGGCAACGCGACCCCACGAAGCTCACCGCGGCACCGGACCGCTAGCGTCAACTCGATGTCCCGGTACGACTCGGTCTTCAAGGCGTACGACATCCGTGGCCTCGTGCCCGAGCAGCTCGACGCCGAGATGTGCGCGCGGATCGGCGCCGCGTTCGCCCGGTTCTCGGGCTCGGACCGCGTGCTCGTGGCACGTGACATGCGGCCGTCCGGGGTCGAGCTCGCATCGGCGTTTGCCGAGGGCGTGATGTCCCAGGGTGCCGACGTCGTGGACCTCGGCATGACCTCGACCGACCTGATCTACTACGCCGCCGGAATCCTCGACGCGCCAGGCGCCATGTTCACCGCGTCGCACAACCCCGCGCAGTACAACGGCATCAAGCTCTGCCTCGCCGGCGCGAGACCGGTCGGGGAGGACAGCGGGCTGCTCGACGTGAAATCGCTCGCCGAGCAGGGCGTGGCTCCTGCGGGCCGCACCGGCACGCGCTCAGAGCGCAACCTGCTGCCGGAGTTCGCCGCGCACGTGCGCTCATTCGTCGACCAGTCGGTGCTGCGGCCGCTGCACGTGGTCGCCGACACCGCCAATGGGATGGGCGGTCTGGTCGTGCCGCTGGTGTTCGAGTCGCTGCCGTTCCAGCTCGAGGTGCTCTACGGCGAGCTCGACGGCACGTTCCCGAACCATCCGGCCGACCCGATCCAGCCGGAGAACCTGCGCGACCTCGTCGCGCGCGTTCGGGAGACCGGTGCGGACGTCGGGCTCGCCTTCGACGGTGACGCCGACCGCGTGTTCCTCGTCGACGACCAGGGCGTGCCCGTGTCCGGGTCGACCACGACCGCGATCGTCGCGAAGGCGATGCTCGCTCGCGAGCCGGGCGCCACGATCCTCTACAACTGCATCTGCTCGAAAGCCGTGCGGGAGGTCATCGTCGAGAACGGGGGCCAGCCGGTTCGCACCCGAGTCGGCCACAGCTTCATCAAGAAGGTGATGGCCGAGACGCGCGCCGCGTTCGGCGGCGAGCACTCGGCGCACTACTACTTCCGTGACAACTACCGGGCCGACTCGGGCTCGATCGCCGCGCTCGTCGTGCTCGAGCAGCTCTGCCGCGCCGGGGTGCCGCTGTCGGAGCTGCGCAAGCCGTTCGAGCGGTACGCGGCCTCGGGCGAGATCAACACCCGGGTCGACGACCCGCGGGCGGTGATCGAGCGGGTCGCGTCCGCCTATGCAGGCCACGATCAGGATCGCCTCGACGGACTGACCGTCGACCTCGGCGACTGGTGGTTCAACCTCCGCCCGTCGAACACCGAACCGCTGCTGCGCCTCAACCTCGAGGCGCAGTCGCCCGCCGACGTCGAGCTACACGTGGCAGAGGTCCAGGCGGCCATGCGAGAGTAACGCCATGGCGCTCGACCCTCAGCTCCTCGACATCCTCGCCTGCCCCGAGGACAAGGGCCCGCTGCTGTACTTCGAGAGCGAGGACGTGCTCTACAACCCGCGCCTGAAGCGGAAGTACGCCATCAAGGACGACATCCCGATCATGCTCATCGACGAGGCCGAGACGGTCGACGACGCCGAGCACGAGCGACTTGTCGCCAAGGCCGAGGCCGAGGGGATCAAACCGACCTTCGAGGAGCCATGAGCTCGGCCAGCCGGGACGTGCTCGACACCCTCGGCATGTGGGAAGCGACGATGGGTTTCCCCGAGCAGGTCGAGCAGGCCGTGCGCGACCTTCCGCCGCTCGACCGGGTGCCCGGTCGCGACGAGATCGAGCACGTCGTCGTGCTCGGCATGGGCGGCAGCGGTATCGCCGGCGACGTCATGGTGTCGGTCGCAGGGCCGTTCATGCCGGTGCCGGTCGTCGTGTGCAAGAGCTACGAGCCGCCGAGCTTCGCGGGACCGTCGACGCTGTGCTTCGCGCTGTCGTTCTCGGGCAACACCGAAGAGACCCTGGAGGCCGCACAGACCGCGGCGCTTGCCGGGGCTCGCATGGTGGTGATCGCGTCGGGCGGCGATCTGGCGGAGCTCGGCCGTTCGTGGGGCGCGACCGTCATCGGCGTGCCGGGCGGCATCCCGATGCCGCGTGCAGGACTCGGTGCGATGGCGATCCCGCCGCTGCTGGTGCTCGAGCACGCCGGCCTGTTCCCGGGCGCGCGGAGATGGATCGACCTCGCGGTGACCCAGCTCCGGCGCCGTCGCGACGAGCTCGGCGGCGATGCGAGCCCGGCGCGGTCGCTGGCTCGCCGCCTCGGGCGCACCATCCCGCTCGTCTACGGCGGCGTGTCGCTTGGTGCCACCGCCGCTTTGCGGTGGAAGAACGAGCTGAACGAGAACCCGAAGGTGCCCGCGTTCGCCGGCACGGTGCCCGAGTTGACGCACAACGAGATCGCCGGGTGGGGCCAGTACGGCGACATGACCCGGCAGGTGTTCTCGCTGGTGTTGCTGCGTCACGACCAGGAGCACCCGCAGGTCACGCGGCGCTTCGAGCTGGTGCGCAAGTGGACCGAGGAGGTCGTCGCCGGCATCGAAGAGGTGCACGCGGAGGGCGACGGGCCGCTGGCGCAACTGCTCGACCTCATGTTCTACGGCAGCGTCGTGAGCCTCGAGCTCGCGGCCCGCGAGGGCATCGATCCAGGGCCGGTCCCGGTGCTCGACGAGGTGAAAGCGGCGCTGCGCGACTAGCGTTGAGGCGTCGGGCTGTAGAGAGTGGATCAGTTGGTCCCAGCCCACGAACGCTGATCACTCGCGCTTTCGTGGAGGACAACTGATGAACGACGACTGCAAGGTTGCCGATCTCTCGCTGGCCGCGTTCGGCCGCAAGGAGATCGAGCTCGCCGAACACGAGATGCCCGGCTTGATGGCGCTGCGGGCTGAGTACGCGGACGAGCAACCGCTGAAGGGTGCCCGCATCTCCGGTTCGCTGCACATGACGGTCCAGACCGCGGTGCTCATCGAGACGCTGATCGCGCTCGGCGCGCAAGTCCGGTGGTGCAGCTGCAACATCTTCTCGACGCAGGACCACGCCGCCGCGGCGATCGCCGAAGCCGGCGTGCCGGTCTACGCGTGGAAGGGCGAGACCCTCGAGGAGTACTGGTGGTGCACCGAGCAGGTGCTGCGGTGGCCCGATGGCGGCGGGCCGAACCTGATCCTCGATGACGGCGGCGACGCGACGCTGCTCGTGCACAAGGGGGTCGAGTACGAGGCCGCGGGCGCGGTGCCCGATCCGGCCGACGACGACAGCGACGAGTGGAAGGTCGTCCTCGCGCTGCTCTCCCGCACCCTGGGAGAGGACCCGAAGGTGTGGACCCGGATCGCCGAGGGGATCCGGGGTGTCTCCGAGGAGACGACCACGGGGGTCCACCGGCTCTACCAGATGATGGAGGCGGGCACGCTGCTGTTCCCCGCCATCAACGTGAACGACTCGGTCACCAAGTCGAAGTTCGACAACCTGTACGGGTGCCGGCACTCGTTGATCGACGGCATCAAGCGCGCCACCGACGTGATGATCGGCGGGAAGATCGCCGTCGTGTGCGGCTACGGCGACGTCGGCAAGGGGTGCGCGGCGTCACTGCGGGGGCAAGGCGCCCGCGTGATTGTCACCGAGATCGACCCGATCTGCGCGCTGCAGGCGGCGATGGAGGGCTACGAGGTCACGACGCTGGAGCGGGTGGTCGACAAAGCCGACATCTTCATCACCGCCACCGGCAACCGCGGCATCATCTCTGCCGAGCACATGGCGCGCATGAAGCACGGCGCGATCGTCGGCAACATCGGCCACTTCGACAACGAGATCGACATGGCCGGGCTCGCCCGCATGAGCGACGTGCGGCGGGTCAACATCAAGCCGCAGGTCGACGAGTACGTGTTTCCGGACGGCCACTCGATCATCATCCTGGCGGAGGGACGGCTGCTGAACCTCGGGTGCGCGACCGGGCATCCGAGCTTCGTGATGTCCTGCTCGTTCACCAACCAGGTGCTCGCGCAGATGGACCTGCACAAGTCGGCGGCGTTCATGGACAAGCGCGTGTACACGCTGCCGAAGCACCTCGACGAGAAGGTGGCCCGGCTGCACCTCGACGCCCTCGGCGTCAAGCTGACCGAGCTCACCCGCGATCAGGCCGCCTACATCGGCGTCCCCGTCGAGGGCCCGTACAAGCCCGACCACTACCGGTACTGAGACGGCGCCGGCCGGTGCGAGGCGAGCCGGTGCGAATGTTGGTGCGTTTCGGCCCCTCTAGGGGCCGAAACGCACCAACATTGGGGGCCCGTGCCGAGGACGAACTGTTCGCTACTCCGCCCCGATCACGGTCTCGGGCTCGGGATGCTCGAGCGCGAGCCGCTCGAGCCAGAAGTGCACGTTGGGACCGATCGTCGCCGCAAACAGCACGGTCCCGACGCCGATCGTGCCGCCGAGCAACCACCCGAGCGACAGCGCCGCGACCTCGATCACGGTTCGCACCAGCCACACCGGGTGCCCGCGCGCCGCGATCGCGGTCATCAGCCCGTCCCGAGGCCCGGGACCGAGCCGGACGCCGATGTAGAGCCCCGACCCGGGTCCGAACAGGAACGTGCCACCGAGCAGCATCGCCACCCGCGCCCCGAGCGGTGCATGGTCAGGCAACAGGGGAAGGGTCGCATCGATGACCAGGCCGATCAGCACCACGTTGATGAGCGTCCCCACGCCGTAGCGCTCCCGCAGCGGCAGCCACGCGGCAAGCACCACCAGACCGACGAGGATCGCGACCGTGCCGATGGGGATTCCCGTACGTTCCGACAGGCCCTGGTGCAGCACGTCCCACGGCGCGAGCCCGAGGTCCGCGTCGATCATGAGCGCGACCCCGAGGCCGCACAGCACGAGCCCGGCCACAAGGCGGGGGAGCCGGGTGACCATCGTTCGCCTCGGAGCGAGTCGGAGGACGGCCACGGCGCTGCAGGGTAACGGCCGCGCTCTGCCCGCCGCCCCTCGGTTCCTCGCGACTCCTCAGACGCCGAGCAGGACGACCGTGGCGTAGCTGTAGGTCTGCTCGCCGCTCTCGTCCTGCGCGAACACGACCAGCACCAGCGGTTCTTCCGTCGACGGCGGTGTGATCGTCGTCGAGAACGGGCCCATCTCGCCGTTCGCGCCGCCCATCGCGGTCGCGGTCGCGACCGCACGCTTCGATCCGATCGGTCGGAGTTCGAGGCCGATCTGGGCTTCGAACGCCGTGCTCTTGCCCGACACGGCCAGCGGCGACGTCACGGCTGCGTGGGCGTGGGGCTGGTCCACCACGATCGAGTCGGCATTGGCCCCGGTCACGTACCAGACGCCGCCGGCGTCAGCCACGTTCACCACGGTGCGAGCCATCCCCCGCTCGTTCGGGAACACCTCGACCGTCGTCGTCGCGCCGCTCGCCGAGGTCATGCCGAGCTGCGCGTTCGTCATGCCCAGGTAGTCGATCGCGAAGCTTCGGGCCGCGTCCGCCGGTGACGTGAATGAGGACGAGGTGCCGAACGGCCAGACGTGCGCGGGGATCGAGACCGGCGCGGATGTCGACGACGGCGCGCTCGATGACGCCGATGACAGCGCCGACGACGACGACGACGTCGCGACGCTCCCGCCGCCGTCGCGGTTCAGCGCCACGATCGCGACCACGACGGCGACGATGACGACCACCGCGCCCAGACCGATCAGCCAGTTCCTACGGGACACGCGCCACTCCCCTCACCGGACCGCGTCGACGAAGCCCGACCCCAGCTTGACAGGATTGCCGCCGGACCAGGTCCACAGATCGAGGTTCACGTCGACCCATACGAGATTGTGACCGCTTTCGTCGGCGTCGAGTGACACCGTTGGTGCCTCGGGATGCACGAGCTTCGCAAGGAGATGCTGCGGTCGCATGGCGAGGTGCCACCGTCGCGGTCGCCGTACGCGAACGTGCCGATCACGCCGTTGAAGTCGACGGGTGTCGCGACGCCGGAGGCGGCGACGCCGATCTCGTGGTGCTGGCCGGTGGCGCCGTCGATCGTGACGAACGTGGCGTGGTCGGTCGCCGCGCAGATCTGTTGCGGCGCGGCCGAGGCACCGTTCGGTACTGGGCCGAGGGGGACGACGGAAGCCGCGAGCATCTTGGCCCGATCACTGGCGTCGGGCGCGTACACGACCAGAACACCGGATGACATCGAGTCGGGGGTCTCCAACGTCGCGCGGTATGGACCGAACTCGCCGTTCGATCCACCCATCGCCGGTTGCTGCACCACCGGCTCGAGCGAACCGAACGGGCGCAGCTCGAGGACGATCGTCCCTTCGAACGCGGTGCTGCGCCCGGCGACGGTGAGCGGATGGTCGAGTCCGTCGAAGCTCGTGGGCATCGCGACGCTGACTTCGTCGGATGCTGCGCCGGTCACGACGTAGCCGCCGTTGCGTGGCGCGACGAGGACGTCCGTGAGCGGGCCTGCGCCCGGGAACGGCCGGATCCGGAACCCGTCGTGCACGCTGCCGACGAGCTCGGCGCCGGGCATCCCGAGGTACTCGTGGGCGAAGCCGACCACCGCGTCCTCGCCGCTCGACGGCAGCGGCTCTCCGGGCAAGGGCCACACCGCGGGAAGCTGCGGCGCCGGGACCGGCGTCGCGGGCGGTGCGGACGTCGTGGTCGTCGACGCAGTCGACACCGGGGGACCGACGTTGACCCGGTCGGGCTTGCGATCCCGGACCAGCACGATCGCGCCGGCGACCACCGCGACCGCCGCCGCGGCGGCGAGCACGACCAGCGCGCGCCGGCCGCGCGTCGCGGCGCGCGCGTCCGCCAACCGCTGGCGGACGGTTTCGAGCGCCGCATCCTCGTCGCCCGGTGCCACGGCGTCGGCGCGGGTATGGAGCACCGCCGCCAGCCGTCGCTCGACATCAGTGCGTTCGTCGGTCATCGGTCGCGCTCCAGCGTCGACGCGAGCGCCTCGAGCCCGCGACGGATGTGGGTCTTCACGGTCCCCGGCGACACACCGAGGGTCTCGGCGATCTCCCGCTCGGACAGGTCGAGGTAGTACCGCAGCACCAACGCGTCGCGCTGGCGGGCCGGCAGCGCTCGCAGCGCCTCGACGACCACGCGGTGCTCGTCACCGGCGAGAGCAGCATGCTCCGGCGATGTCGCGTCCTCGACGACGCGCAGCGGACGGGCCCGGTCGCGCACACGCCGTCGGCGCAGGTGCGACCGCGCGCCATTGAGCACCGCGCTGCGCAGGTACGCGGGCAGCTTCGACTTATCGATGACGCGGTCCCGTCGACGGAACACGGCGACGAAGGCGTCCTGCACGATCTCCTCGCAGGTCGCGCGGTCGTCGACGAGCACGCACGCGAGACCGACGAGCGAGCGGTAGTGGTCACGGTGGGCCGCCGCGACCGGGTCGTCCGCCGGGAGCGCCGCGTCCACGACCGCCATCATCACCTGCACAGACGCTCGCAGGGCGAACTCGGAGGACGCGCAGGTCAAACCCGGCCCACCGGTCGGGCGTCGGGCGATGTCGCACCTCGTCGGTACAACAGCGTGATGCTCCTGCCGCGCACCTGCCCGCTGTGCCACCGGCCCGGCGCGGCGCCGTGCCCGGCGTGCGCGGCCACCCTCGAGCCAGCTCCGGGCCTGCCGGCGCCGGCTGGTGTCGACGCGTGTCTCGCCGTGCTCTGCTACGACGGGGCGGGCCGGGAGCTGGTGGCTCGGCTGAAGTACCGCAACGCCCGCTCGGCTGTCGCGTGGCTCGCCGCGCGGATGGCCGGACTCGTCGAGAGGCGGCCGCTCGACGCGGTGACGTGGGTGCCGACGACCCGCGCGCGCCGCTCCGAGCGCGGCTTCGACCAGGCCGAGGTCCTCGCCCGGGCGATCGCGGCCCGGCTCCGCCGGCCCTGCTTGGGCTTGCTGCGCCACGAGCCGGGCATGCCGCAAACCGGTCAAAGTGCGCGGGCCCGGCTCGGGGGACCAGCGCTCGTTCCGGCCCGCCGCTTCCGGGCGCGGCCGGCGCCGCGGCGCGTCCTGGTCGTCGACGATGTGGTCACCACCGGATCGACGTTGCGGGTCGCGGCCGCGCAGCTCCGCCGGGTCGGCGTGTCGGAGGTCATCGCGGTCGCGGCGGCGCGAACACCGCTCAAGCGGGCCGATGGGCGTCCCGACACTCAGGAGCAATGAAGGCGGACGCAGACAACGGCGGGGCAGGACGCGTTCGACTCGACCCGTGCGACGAAGTGCTGATCGAGTGGCTGGTCGACCGGCTCACCGGTGACGACACGATCGTGCGCGAGGAGATCGTGGCAGCGGCGAAGGCGCGGCTCGCGGACGGCGACCAACCACCGGCCGATGTGGTCGCAGGCTCGCTCGTCGACGGCCTCATCGCCTGCCGTGCCTACTGACCCTCTGGCGCCACTGCTCTAACCTGCGGGACCATCGCGTCCCCAGCGGAGGAGTCGCCCGTGGAGATCACCGTCAGCAGCCGGCACGCCGAAGTCTCAGATCTGCTGCGGGCGAGCACGATCGACAAGATCGGCCGGCTCGGCAAGTTCCTCGAAGGCATGGACCGTGCTGACGTCCACTTCTCCGAGCACCACCATCGGCGGTCGGCGGACAAAGAGGTGTGTGAGGTCACGATGGTCGGCCACGGCCACCATGTCCGCTGCAAGGTGTCGGCCCCCGACGGGTTCGCGGCGGTCGACAAGGCCGTCGAGAAGCTCGAGAAGCAGCTCCACAAGCTGAAGACGAAGCTGGTCCGCCGCCACCACCAGCAGTTGCGGCACAAGGGTGCCGAGGCCGGGAACGGCGCGGCGCAGGCCGAGATCGGCGAGGACGACGAGATCGAGCGGCCACGCATCGTGAAGACGAAGTCGTTCGAGATGAAGCCCATGACCGCCGAGGAAGCGGTCCTGCAGATGGAGCTGCTCGGTCACGACTTCTTCTTCTTCATGAACGCCGAGACCGAGCGGGCCACGGTCGTCTACCGGCGTGACGATGGCGACGTAGGCCTCATCGACCAGGTTTGACGTCCGAAAGAACTAGTCTCCGGACCAGTTTCGCAAGGAGCGCCCTGGATGCCCGAAGATGCCGACGTCGTACCGGAGTCCATCCGCGTCCTGATCTGCGACGACCACGCCCTGTTCCGGCGGGGGCTGATCATGGTCCTCGAGGCGGAGGAGGGCATCGAGGTCGTCGCCGAGGCCGAGGACGGCGAGGAGGCCATCCGCAAGGCCGAGGAGGTCGCCCCGGACGTCGTGTTGATGGACGTCCGGATGCCGCGCATGTCCGGCATCGAGGCCACCCGGTTGATCGCCGAGGCGGTCCCCACGACGAAGATCCTCATGCTGACCGTCAGCGACGAGGAGGAGGACCTCTACGAGGCGGTCAAGGCCGGCGCCACCGGGTACCTGCTCAAGGAGATCTCGATCGAGGAAGTGGCCAACGCGATCCGCGCCGTGGTCACCGGCCAGAGCCTGATCTCACCGTCGATGGCCTCCAAGCTGCTGTCGGAGTTCAACAACCTGGCCAAGCAGGCGCAGCAGAAGGTCATCGCACCGAAGCTGACCGAGCGCGAGCTCCAGGTCCTCAAGCTCGTCGCGCAGGGCATGAGCAATCGTGAGGCCGCCGAGACGCTGTTCATCTCCGAGAACACCGTCAAGAACCACGTGCGCAACATCCTCGAGAAGCTGCACCTGCATTCGCGGATGGAAGCCGTCGTCTACGCGGTTCGCGAGAAGCTGCTCGACATCCACTGAGGCGCACGCGAAGGCCACGCCGAAGCGTGGCCGTGCTCGGGGTCCAGCCCCTTGTCACCTCGTGTCGTCGGACGCAGCCGGTTCGCCGCCGCTCGCCGATCCCGGGCACGGGCCGGCCGGTAACCTGGCAACTCCCATGGGTCTGTTCGATCGCATCCTCCGGTCCGGCGAGGGCAAGAAGGTCCGCGCGCTCGCGGCCATCGTCCCGGACATCAACGCGCTGGAACCGGAGCTCGAGCGGCTCTCTGACGGCGCCCTGCAGGCCAAGACCGGGGAGTTCCGCGAGCGCCTCGCCAACGGCGAGGAGCTCGACGAGCTGCTGATCGAGGCGTTCGCCGTCGTGCGCGAGGCCGCCAAGCGGACCATCGGCCAGCGCCACTTCGACGTCCAGCTGATGGGCGGCACCGCGCTGCACTTCGGGTGGGTGGCCGAGATGAAGACCGGCGAGGGCAAGACGCTCGTGTCGACCCTGCCCGCGTACCTCAACGGCCTGACCGGTCGCGGCATGCACATCGTGACCGTGAACGACTATCTGGCGAGCCGCGACGCGGAGTGGATGGGCCAGATCCACCGGTGGCTCGGGCTGACCGTCGGGCTGATCATCCCCGGCGACTACTCGAGCGACCACAAGCGCGCCCAGTACGCCTGCGACATCACCTACGGCACCAACAACGAGTTCGGTTTCGACTACCTGCGCGACAACATGGCCCTGGCCAAGGCCCAGAAGACCCAGCGGGGCCACGTGTACGCGATCGTCGACGAGGTCGACTCGATCCTCATCGACGAAGCCCGCACACCGCTCATCATCAGCGGCCGCGTCGCCGACGCGGCGAAGCTGTACTACAAGTTCGCGTCGATCGTGCGCGGCTTGCGGCGCGACGAGGACTACGAGGTCGACGAGGAGAAGCGCATCGTCGCGCCGCTCGAGCCGGGCATCGAGAAGGTCGAAGCCGCGCTCGGAGTCGAGAACCTCTACGACGGTGTCGCCCAGAACCTCGTGCACCAGCTGAGCGCCGCGCTCAAAGCCAAGGAGCTGTACAAGCGCGACAAGGACTACATCATCCAGAACGGCGAGGTGAAGATCGTCGACGAGTTCACCGGCCGCATCCTCGAAGGCCGGCGTTGGTCCGAGGGTCTCCACCAGGCGATCGAGGCCAAGGAAGGCGTGAAGATCAAAGAGGAGAACCAGACCCTCGCGACGATCACGCTGCAGAACTACTTCCGGATGTACGAGAAGCTCGCCGGCATGACCGGCACCGCGCAGACCGAGGCATCCGAGCTCGCGAGCACGTACAACCTCCAGGTCGTGCCGATCCCGACGAACAAGCCGGTGGCGCGCATCGACCAGCCCGATCTCATCTACCGGACGGAGGAGGGCAAGTTCAACGCGGTCGTCGAGGACATCGTCGATCGCTACGAGCGCGGTCAGCCGGTGCTGGTCGGGACGATCTCGGTGGAGAAGTCCGAGAAGCTCAGCCGGATGCTCGAAAAGCGCGGCGTCCCGCACGAGGTGCTGAACGCGAAGCAGCACACCCGTGAGGCGCACATCGTCGCGCAGGCCGGCCGGCTCCACGCGGTGACGGTGGCGACGAACATGGCCGGTCGCGGCGTCGACATCATCCTCGGTGGCAACGCCGAGGGGCTGGCCCGCCGTGACGTGATCGCCGAGGGCCTCGACCCGGACAGCGCGGAGGGCCAGGCCCGCTACCGGGCGCTGCTGCCGAAGTATGAGGCCGAGACCGAAGCCGAGGGGGCGAAGGTCCGCGAGCTCGGTGGGCTGTATGTGCTCGGCACCGAACGCCACGAGAGCCGCCGCATCGACAACCAGCTACGGGGTCGCTCCGGCCGGCAGGGCGATCCCGGCGAGAGCCGCTTCTATCTGTCGCTCGAGGACGAGCTGATGCGGATCTTCGCGACCGGCGCCATGAACTGGGTGATGTCGAAGGCGATGCCGGAAGACGTGCCCATCGAGGCGCGCATGGTCACGAAGGCGATCGAACGGGCGCAGAACACGGTCGAGCAGCGCAACGCCGAGATCCGCAAGGACGTGCTCAAGTACGACGAGGTGATGAACGAGCAGCGCAAGGTCATCTACAAGCGCCGCGACCAGATCCTCGAGGGCGCCGACCTGCGCGAAGAGGCGATCGAGTACCTCGCCGACGCGATCGAGTCGACGATCTCCACGTACTGCGTTTCGGATTACGCCGAGGAGTGGGATCTCGACGGATTGCTCGCCGAGATCGCGTTGTTCTGGCCCACGCAGATCACCCGAGCGAAGCTCGAGGAGGCGTCGACCACCGACGAGCTCTACGAGCTGCTGATGAGCGAGGCGCAGGGCTACTACGAGCAGCGCGAGCGGGAGCTGACCCCCGAGGTCATGCGCGAGGTCGAGCGCCAGATCATGCTGCAGATCATCGACCAGAAGTGGCGCGAGCACCTCTACGAGATGGACTACCTGCAGGAGGGGATCCACCTGCGGGCCATGGGTCAGAAGGACCCGCTCGTGGAGTGGCAGCGTGAGGGCTTCGACATGTTCGGGCAGATGATGCACGGCATCGCCCAGGACTTCGTCAAGTACGTGATGCACGCGCAGGTCACCGTCACGCAGCAGCAGCCCGCCGCCGCGCCGGCGCCGACCGAGATGCGGTTCCTCGGCCCTGAGGACCCGTCGAGCGCGGGCCAGAAGCTGCCAGCCGCCGCCGCGCCCCAAGGTCCGGGCGCGCTGGCCGGTGCGGGCGGCGCTGCCGGTGGTGGAGGTGGTGCCGGCGCGGCGCTGCAGCCGCCCGAGGAGGAGGTGGTCAACACCCCGATCGTCAAGAGCGAATGGGACAAGACCCCGCGCAACGCCCCCTGTCCGTGCGGGTCGGGCAAGAAGTTCAAGCTCTGCCACGGGCGCTAGCCCATGCGCGACTTCTCCGAGGACCTGAAGGCACTGCGCGTTCGTGTCGACGAGGCGCGGGCGTACCTGCGGATCGACGAGTTACGGGCCCGGCGGCCGCAGCTCGAGACCGAGGCATCGCGCCCCGATCTGTGGAACGACCCGGACCTGGCAAAGAAGGTCAACGCCGAGCTGGCCGCGGCCACCACCGACATCGAGCTGTACGACGCGCTCGTCCGGCAGCTCGACGACGCCGAGACGCTCGCCGAGCTCGCGCGCGAGGAGGGCGACGAGAGCCAGGTCGGCGAGATCGCCGAGACGATCGCGGCAGTGTCGCAGCGGCTCGACGAGCTCGAGCTGCGGTCGCTGTTCTCCGGCGAGCACGACGAGTACGACGCGCTGTGCACGCTGTCATCGGGCGAGGGCGGCGCCGACGCGCAGGACTGGACCGAGATGCTGTACCGCATGTACCTGCGGTGGGCGCAGCGGCACGGCTTCGAGGTCGAGGAGCAAGACTCGACGCCGGGGTCCGAAGCCGGACTGTCGTCGGTGGAGTTCGTGGTGAAGGGCCGGTACGCGTACGGATGGCTGAAGGCAGAGCGCGGCGTGCACCGGCTGGTGCGGATGAGCCCGTTCAACGCGCAGGGCAAGCGGCAGACCGCGTTCGCGGCACTGTCGGTCGTGCCGATGCTCCACGAGGGCGATGTCGACATCGACGTGGACGAGTCCGACATCGAGATGCAGGTGTTCCGCTCGTCCGGTGCCGGCGGCCAGCACGTCAACAAGACGTCGTCCGCGGTCCGCTTGATCCACAAGCCGACCGGCATCGTGGTGTCGTGCCAGGTGGAGCGCAGCCAGTTCCAGAACCGCGACCGGGCGATGGCGATGCTGAAAGCCCGCCTCGCCGACCTCGAGCGCCACAAGCGCGAGGAGGAGCTGGCGGCCATCCAGGGCGAGCAGCAGCGCGTCGGGTTCGGCAGCCAGATCCGCAGCTACGTGCTGGCGCCGTACCAGTTGGTGAAGGACCTGCGCACGGAGCACGAGACCGGCAACGTGGAGGGCGTGCTCGACGGTGACCTCGACCCGTTCATCGAGGCCTACCTACGGTGGCGGCGGGCCGGCGGCGCGCACGCCAACTGAGCGTGCCGAGCCCGCCGGGGTGCTCCCGGCCACCTGCGCGTCGCTGGTAGCCTCGTTGCCCGAAGCGTGCGGATGGACGGCGTGGCCGGGCGTTTCATCCCCCTTCGCGTCGCCTCGTACCAGCAGGTTCTTGCCCCGCGATGATCAAGCTCGAGAACGTCACGAAGGTCTACAAGGGGGATGTCGTCGCCCTGCGGGACGCGAGCGCCGACATCCAAAAGGGTGAGTTCGTCTTCCTCGTCGGCCCCTCCGGGTCGGGCAAGTCCACGATGCTGCGGCTGCTCAACAAGGAGGAGACCCCCGAGCACGGGCGGATCTTCGTGGCCGGCAAGGACATCGGGCAGCTCAACCACTGGAAGGTGCCGTACCTGCGGCGCAACATCGGCTGCGTCTTCCAGGACTTCAAGCTGCTCACCAACAAGACCGTGTACGAGAACGTCGCGTTCGCGCTCGAGGTGATCGGGCGGCCGAAGCACGTCATCAAGACGCAGGTGCCGGCGATCCTCGAGCTGGTCGGCCTGGCGAAGAAGATGAACAACTACCCGCACGAGCTGTCGGGTGGTGAGCAGCAGCGAGTCTCGATCGCCCGAGCGTTCGTGAACCGACCGTTGATCCTTCTGGCCGACGAGCCGACCGGCAACCTCGACCCGACCACGTCGGTCGGCATCATGCGGCTGCTCGACCGGATCAACCGCACCGGCACAACGGTCGTGATGGCGACCCACGATCGCAGCATCGTCGACACGATGCGGCGGCGGGTGATCGAGCTCGACCGCGGCGTGATCGTCCGTGACCAATCCCGCGGCGTCTACGAGTAGGCGAGGACGCCATGGCGCTACGAGTCGACTACGTGATCCGCGAGACGGGCACGAACCTCAAACGCAACCTCACGCTCACGTTCGCGACGGTGATCACGATCGCGATCGCGCTCACGCTGGTGGGCGCGTCGCTGCTGCTGAAGCAGGGCGTGACGCACTCGAACATCCGCTTCCGCGGCGGCGTCGAGACGATCGTCTACATGGATCCGCGCGCGACCCAGGACCAGGTCGACGCGGTGAAGCGGGCGATCGACCAGAACCCGCACGTGCAGAGCGAGACCTATCTCGACCACGACGCCGCGCACGCTGAGTTCCGGCAGATCTTCGCCGACGAACCGGCGATCCGTGACAGCCTCCAGCCGGCGGACACGCCGACCAACTTCAAGATCAAGGTCAAGGACGCGAGCGGCGAGGTCGTCCAGTCGCTCCAGGACCAGTTCGGTGCGCTACCCGGCGTGCTCAAGGTGATCGCGCCGACCGACAGCGTGAAGAAGAAGGAGGCGAGCTTCGCCCGCTTCAGCAACTGGTCGCTGGTGTTCGCGATCGTCGTGGGCGCGACGTCGCTGGTGCTGATCGTGAACTCGATCCGCATCGCGATGTTCGCCCGCCGTCGGGAGATCGAGGTGATGAAGCTCGTCGGCGCGACGAACTGGTTCATCCGCATCCCGTTCATGGCGGAGGGGATGGTGCAGGGCCTGCTCGGGGGCGCGATCGGGATCGGGATCGTGCTTGCGCTGCGGTCGTGGATGCTGCCGACACTCGTAAGCGGCGGCGGCATCTGGGCCGGGTTCAAGCTGACGCTGGCCGACGTCCAGGGGACCGGCCTGGTGCTCGTGATCGCCGGCGCCCTCGTCGGCGTCTTCGGCTCCGCGGTCGCCGCCTCCCGTTTCCTCGACGTCTGAGCCGTCCGTTTCCAATGTTGGTGCGTTTCGGCCCCTATAGGGGCCGAAACGCACCAACATTCACGTCTTCAAGGCGGTGCGGAGGGCGGCGGCGGCAGCGTCGACGGCCTCGTTGGCGACCGGGGTGACGGTCCCCAGCCCGAAGAAGGCGTGGATCATCCCGTCGTAGCGCTTCGCCTCGACGGGGACGCCGGCGTCGCGGAGCCGCTCCGCGTACGCCTCTCCCTCGTCACGGAGCGGGTCGAACTCGGCCGTGATCACGTGCGCGGGCGCGACCCCGGCGAGGTCGCCGACGTGGTAGGGCGACAGTGTCGGGTCCTTCGGGTCGGCGCCGCCACTGAGGTAGTGGCCGAGGAACCAGGTCATCGAGTCCTTCGTGAGCAGGTAGCCCTCGCCGTTCTCGTCGATCGACGGGAACGACATCGTCAGGTCGACCACCGGGTACACCAGCAACTGGTGCCGCAGCCGGATCCCCTCGTCGCGAGCGCGGATCGCCATGCACGCGGCGAGGTTGCCGCCGGCGCTGTCACCACCCACCGCGATCCGTGCCGGGTCGCCACCGAGCTCGGCGCCGTGCGCCGCGATCCACGACAGCACCGCGTGCGCGTCCTCGACTGCCGCGGGCGCCGGATGTTCCGGCGCGAGCCGGTAGTCGACCGACACGACGAGCGCGCTCGCCCGGTTCGCCAGCTTCCGTGCCGTGCTGTCCGCCGTCTCGAGGTCACCGATCACGAACCCTCCGCCGTGGTACCACACGAGGATCGGCGACGGTTCCGCCACGGGTGCGTACACCCGGCAGGGGACACCGGCGATCGTGCGGTCCTCGACCCGGGCCACGGGCTCGGCGTCGCCGTCGAGCGCCGCGAGCATCCGCAGCATCTGGCGCCCCTCCGCCGGCGTGAGCTCGGTCAGCCCCGGGCCACCGGCGGCGGCGAGCTGGCTGAGCAGGGTCTCGAGTGCAGGATCGAGTGGCATGGTGCCCCCTGGTCGCGAAAGCGGTTGAGGTCGATGTCCCCCGGAGCCGGAGCATACGTTCGGTCGGCCTGGTGGCGAGTCCGCACGGGTTTTCGACGTGCTGCACCGCGACGTCCACGACGTCTGCACCTGGTTCGTCCACCGTGGCGTCGACAACGACCCCGAAGCCTGGTCTGCCGAGCTGGTGGCGGCTGCGTTCAGCGGCGGCCACCGGTGAGCTGGATGGGTGCGCGCAGGTAGCCGTTGGCGTCGCGAATGGCCTCACCCCGCGGCTCGAGGATCGACAACAGCTCGTCGAGATCGTCACCGAGCGCCTCGATCGCCGGACGCATCTGCCGGTCGGTGGCGAGCTCGATCGCGTCACGCAGGTCGCGACCCGCGTCGGTGAACGCGCGATCGCGCACCAGCCCGCGCGCTTCCAGTCGCGCTTCGGCCTCGTCGAGCTGCTCGTCGCTCCATGACCGCGTCCGCACGTACGTGCGCGGTGGCACACCCCAGAACAGTTCGGTGAGCAAGCCGATCTCGGTTGCGTCGAGGCCGGCGCTCGTCCATGCCGCGGTGTGCGCGTCGCCCCGGTACTCGCGCAGCAGGTCACCACGCCGCCACAGGTCACCCCAAGGATCACCGGGGAGGCCGAGCGACAGGAGCCCGGCGAACAGCGGCCGGCCCTCGGGGCGCAGCGGCGCGGCGGCGCGGCCGAGCAACTCGCTGGCCCGGTCGAGCCCGTCCGGGTGGTCGCCCAGGATGCGGCGCAGCTGCGCGATCGCGCCTTCGGTGCGCGCCGCGGCGATGGTCGGTGCGTCGGTGAGCGACCAGCCCCGCTGCACGCACGGCACCACGACCGCGGGGTTGAACACCGCGAATGCGGCGGCCACCAGCTCGCCGGATGCCTGGCCGAGCGCGGACCCGCGGCTCGTGAAGTACGCGGGCCCGTCGGGCAGCGCGACACCTCCGGCCGAGCCGGGGCTGGGGCCGAAGCCGAGCCGCTCGTATGCCTCATGGCACTCAGGGGCGAAGTACACCTGGGCCACCACGGGTTCGATCGCGTTCGCCAGCCGGCGGGCGCGCTTGGCCACTGCAGCGTCGTCGAGCACGGCGCGGGACACTACAGGGATGGCAACGGCGTCGGCGCGCCCTGCGGCGATCGGTCAACCCGGCGCGGCTGACCTCGTGCTGCTCGCCATTGCCGTCGCCGCGGTGTCGTTCTCGGGGCCACTGGTGCGAGAGGCTGCGGCACCCGCGCTGGTGATCGCGCTGTTCCGCAACGTCTTCGCGTCAGCAGTCCTCGTGCCGGTCGCGTTCACCAGCCATCGTGACGAGCTTCGGTCGCTGCGTGTCGAGCGCGAAGCGAGATGGCTCGCCGTCGCCGCCGCGGTCGTGCTCACCTTGCACTTCGCGACGTGGGTGCCGAGCCTGTCCTACACGTCGGTGGCATCAGCGGTCGCGCTCGTGTCGACCCAACCCATCTGGGCGGCCGTGATCGCTCGTGCGCGGGGTGAGTACATCCCGGCGCGCGCCTGGGGCGGCATCGCCGTGGCGTTCACGGGCACGATCCTGCTGTCCGGCATCGACTTCTCCGTCTCCGCCCGCGCCCTGTTCGGCGACGCGCTCGCGCTTTTCGGGGGCGCGTGCTCTGCCGCCTACGTGACGATCGGGGCGGAGGCTCGCCGCACGCTCACGACGACCGTGTACACGTCGGTGTGTTACTCGATCACCGCGGTGCTGCTGCTGGCCGCCTGCCTCGCGGGCCGCCTCGACGTGCTGCACCATCCGGCCAAGACCTGGTGGGTGTTCGTGGCGATCACCGCCGGCCCCCAGTTGCTCGGCCACACGGTGGTGAACCGGGTGCTGCGGACCACCAGCGCGACGGTGGTCTCGGTTGCGATCCTGTTCGAGGTCGTCGGTGCGACCCTGCTCGCGTGGTGGTGGTTCGGCGAGCAGCCTCCTGCGGGCGCGTATCCGGCGGCTGTGCTGATCTTCGCCGGTGTGGTGACGGTCGTTCTCGCCGGCCGCGAGCCGGCGGCTCCCGTGGACTGAATCGTCGAGCCCGTGCCGCTCTCAGGCGGCGGGCAACGACGTGTCGGTGCGGACCACCTCGAGGACTTCGACGTGACCGCCGAAGCGCTCGAAGCCCTTGTGTGCTGCCGCTCGCTCCGCGGTGATCGCGTCGTTGGCGTGCACCTCGAGGGCTGCGATGCGTCCGGAAGGCAGCAGGTCAACGACGCACAGATAGGTCTTCATCGCCCGGCTTCCCCTTTGCTCTCACCACGAAAGATCGACGGGGTTGCCCAAGACCTTGAGGGGACGAATCAGACAGCGCGCGGAAAGAGCCGGATGACCTACGAGATCTGCGATGGTCGGGGCGAGCCGCTCGTCGCCGCGACGAGCGGCGCGTCGCTCCTGGTCGATCGAGCGCGGTCCCGTCCTGTTCGACAGGTTGCTCCATCGGGCCGGGGGCGCCCGGCCGTGACATCGGTGATCCGCAAACTGGTCGTCCTCGCGGATCGTCAGGCGTCGCCCGCTTCGAGTGCGGCGAGTCGAGCCTCGGCCTCCCTGAGCGCGTCGCGTGCGGCTTCGAGCGCGTGCTGCGCGGTGTCGCGCCGCCGTACCGCCTCGTCCACACCGGCCCGCCGCCGCTCGACTTCGCGGCGCGCCTGCACAAGCGCACGCGATGGAGGTCTCGGTGCCCGCCGTGCCGGCACCGCACCGGCCACGGCACCGGTCGCCTCACCGGTTGCGGCGGTCTCGGGCCAGGTGATCACGCCGCCGGACGGCGTGTCGACCACCGACAGCTTGCCGGCGCACAGCGCGCCCGTGAGCGAGTCGTCGCCAAGGACGGCGTTGAGGATGTTCGTGAGGTCGAGATCGTGCGCATCCGCGGCACGCCCAGACCCTTCGATGAACGCGCGCCCGGCCCGCACCACCTCTTGGATCAGTTCGCGCCGGGCGGTCAGGGCGCCGCGGAGCCGGTCGCCGGTCGCGCCGGTCGCGTGTGCACCGGCGTCGACCAGCGCGCCGATCAGGTCCGGACGCGCCCGAGCGACCTGGTTGAGCGCCCATACGGGGATCGCCGGCCGCCGCAACGCCTTGACCGCGGCCGCCTGCTCACGGTCACCGGCATGGCGCAGCGTGCGCGCCAGCGCGTCGCGGGCGGCGACGAACTCGCTGGGGTCGAGGCCGAACAGGTCGTGCGCCGACGACACCGTCATCGGCGGATCAGGGCTTGTCCGGCGTGCCCGGCAGCCCGATCGGGTTGGGGAACGGGATCAGCCTCGCGGCGAGGACCCGCTCTCCGATCGGTTCGAGTGCGGCAACCAGCGCGTCGCCGTTGTCCTCGAGCGAGCGGTACACCGTCCACGCGAGCGCGTCGGTGTGCCGCTCGAGCTCGGCGCGGGCCTCGAGCCCACGCGGCGTCAGCGAACCGTCGGCGTCGAGCCAGCCGCGGACTCGGAGCCGGTCGGAGGAGATCTGCCAATCGTCGTCGGACCAACCGCGGCTGGGCTTCAGGAGGTCCGGCGGGATGCCCTTCCACGCGCTGGCGAGCACATGGGCCTCGCAGCCGTCGAGATCGACTGCGGTGAGCGCGGCGACGTGGCCGTCGCCACGGTGCTCGCGCAGCGTCGTCGCCGCTTGCCAGAACCGGCCCACCGGGTCGTCGCCGGGGTCGAGCGCGCGGTTCGCTGCGAACAACGGTCGCCCCGCTTCAGGGGTCGCCGCGATCAGCCCTTCGAGCAACGGCACGATCCTCGTCGCCCGGAATGCGATGTCGGGTACGAGCCGCTCCAGCGCGGTGACCGATCCTTCGCGGCGGGCCTCCAGGATCGCGTCGCGATCGGCCAAGACCCACGCGTCGGGGATGGCCCGGCGGACCATGTCGGGATGGAAGTTGAAGAACGTCGCCGTCACCGCCGCGGCGCCGACGGTCCCCATCGGCGCGGCTCGGCCGGCGAAGTACCCCATCCAGAAGCCGCGTAGGCCGGTGGCGGCCAGCGCCTCCCGGGGCTCGTCGGCGAAGTACACGACGGCATGGACGCACTCCAGCCGGTGCCAAAGCTCACGCGCTCGGTGCACCCGGATGGTCTAGCGCGGCCAAGATGTGCCCATCGTTCGCCGCTCGTCTCGCCCGCTTCGAGCCGCCGCGCTGGCCACGGTCGCCTGCATGCTCGGCGCGGCGTGCAACGGCGACGGGGCCCGCCCCGCCGCGGCCCACGCCGTGTCCTCGCCGAAGGGCGCGAGCGAGCCGGCCGCCGCCCCGGTGTCACCGACCAGCGCGCCGACCACGGCGCCGACCACGACCGTCGACCGCGGCACGCTGGCGCATCGTCTCCAGGACGCGGTCGACGAGTTCGTCGCCTCCCAACCCGTCCCGTTCGGCGTCGTGGTGATCGACGAGTCCACCGGTGCGACCGCGACCCACCTCGCCGACCGGCAGGTGCTCAGCGCCAGCCTCTACAAGTTGTTCGTCGCGGCCGAGCTCCTGCGACGCATCGACGGCGGCGAGCTCGCCCGCGACGCGCCTGCCGGTGACGGCCGCGGCAGCACGGTGGACGGCTGCATCGAGGCGATGATCGTCGTGTCCGACAACCCGTGCGGCTCGGCGGGCCTGCGCCTCGTCGGCTACGGCGCGCTCGATACGGCGCTGCATCGCGACGGCTACGTCGCGACGTCGCTCGCGAGCCCGCAGCGCACGAGCGCGGCGGACGTCGCCCGCTTCTTCGAGCGTGCTCGGCTCGGGACGCTGCTCGGTCCGGGCCACGAGTCGGTGACCGCGGAGCTGTACAACCTGTTGCGGCACCAGCAGGTGAACGACCGGCTTCCGCGGGGACTGCCACCGGGGACACCGCTCGCCCACAAGACCGGCGACCGGCTGGAGTGGGCTCACGACGCGGGGGTGATGACCACGCCCCGCGGTGACGTCGTGATCGTGGTGCTGAGCGGCCCGTGGCCGCGCCCGTGCTGTGACGCCGACCGGCCCGGCCCCGGCGAGGCGAGGGCGTTCGGGGCGATCGCCGCGCTAGGCGGGATGGTCTACGCGGTCCTGAGCTGAATGGCCTGTTCGGTCCGGCGACCAACGCGCCGATACGGGTGGGTATGAGCCTGTCGGAGTCGCCCGGCGCTGCGGCCCGCTTTGCCGCCGCCGCGCTGGTGGTCGGCGGGGTGGTGGGCGCGCTCGCCAACCACACGATGCTCAACCTCGGCGCGCTGAACGACGCCGTCGCGATGGCCGACGTGGTGGCCGGCCTCGTGGTGTGGTTGCTGCCATGGGGCCGATGGCCGGCTCGTGCGACCGTCGTGCTTGCGTTCGCGGGGTTGACGTTGATCGGTGTCAGCCGCGCCATCGGCTCGACGCCGCCCGCGAGCTTCGTCGCGTCGTTCGTGGTCGTGTTCATGTGGGTGGGCGTGACCCAGCCGCCGAAGACTTCGTTCTGGCTGGCTGGGCCGGCCGCGATCGCGTACGTGGTGCCGGTGATGCTCGCGGCGAACCACGAGGTCACCGAGATCCAGTCGATCTCGATCGTGTTGCCGGTGCTGCTGCTCGTCGGTGAGGTGCCGGCGCGAATGGTGGCGGAGTTGCGGCGTGCCCATGACGCGGAGCGCGACTACGCACGCCGCTGCGAGGACGACGCACGCACCGACGAGCTGACCGGGCTCGGGAACCGCCGCATGGGTGAGCGGTTGCTGACGAACCTCCTTCCGGGCGATGCCGTCCTGCTTGTCGATCTCGACCACTTCAAGGCGGTAAACGACCGGTTCGGTCACGCGGGCGGCGACCGCGTGTTGCGCGACCTCGCTGCCTACCTGCGTTCGGCGGTCACCGACCGTGGCACGATCGCCCGCTTCGGAGGAGACGAGTTCCTGATGGTCGCCCGGCAGGCAGGGGAGCATGCGCGGTCCGTCGCGGCCGGTCTCGCGGAGGGATGGCGGGCGCAGCAACCGCTCACGACGTGCAGCATCGGTGTCGCGGTGCACGATTCGCGCCGGCCGGCGAGCGACACCTACAGCCGGGCCGACACGGCCCTGTATCGCGCGAAGCAGGCGGGCCGCGACCAGGTGCGGGAGTTCGCCCGCGAACCCGGCCCGGCGCCGGTCGTGGACGCACCGGAGCCGTCGACGCCCTAGGAGGCTGGCGTGAATCGGGCCGCCCGGGCGGCTGCCGGCGGGCAGGGTTCGCGGGCGGAGCGCTCCTGTTCGCGGGGTTCGAAGGGACGGCGTTCGCGGGTGCCCGCGCTCAGGATCGCACCAGCCGGCCGATTGCGGCGCTCGCCTCCGCGAGCTTCTCCTCCGCATCCGCGCCGCCACCGGCGACCGCTTCGGCGACGCAGTGGCTGAGGTGGTCGTCGAGCAGCTCGAGCGCGACCGCCTGCAGCGCCCTCGTCACCGCGGCAACCTGCGTGAGCACGTCGATGCAGTAGGTGTCCTCCGCGACCATCCGCTGCAGCCCCCGCACCTGACCTTCGATGCGCCGCAGACGCTTCTGGATCGCGTCCTTGTCGTCGTGATAGCCGACCACGTTGCCTCCCAGGACCCTGTGACGATACCCCTGGTGGGTAGCCGAGCGGCGCCGCGCCGCCCGGCGAGTCAGGCGTCGAGCGGGCAGGGCCGGGGCTCGTTGCCGTCGAGCTGCCAGCGAGTCTCCTCTTCCAGCCACGCGCGGAACGCGACCACCTCGTCGAGCAGCATCGCCCGACCCGCCAGCAGGCGTTCCGACAGCGTGGCCAGGACCCTGCTGACCTGACCGGTCGCGACCAGCGAGGTGAGCGTCGTCTCGAAGGCCAGGTCGAACCGCTCGAGACCCATGGCCGCGGCGCGCAGAGCCGCGTGGCGGCCGGCCAGACGCGGTGACGCGCTCGCGTCGAGCAGCTCGTAGAGCCGATCGCGCTCGTCGTCGGCGACCACGTCCTGCGACGCGCGGAGCTGCAGGTCCCGCACCAGCTCGTCGACCTGCACGCCGCTCGCAACCGCGGCCCGCACCGGGAGACCGAGCAGGTGCAGCGAGACCAGTGCCGAGTCAGGCTCGTGCCGGTGGCCGACGCTGATGACCGGCGGCGTCCACCGGTCGCCGTCGCGCCCGGTGCGCAGCTCGACCCACACCGCCTTGCCGGTGTCGCTCGTCGTGAACCCCCAGCGGCTCGCCAGCGTGCCCACGATGTGCAGGCCCCGCCCGGTCATCGACCGCAGCGTGATGTCGGCGGCGGTGCCGTGGGTGGGCACTGCGACCGGCAGTTCCGCCGGGCGGTCATCGATCACCTCGATGTGCACACCGCCGTCGAGGCGGCGCAGCGTGAGGTCGAACGGCGCGCGCGTGTGCAGCGTCGCGTTCGACACGAGCTCGGTTGCGCACAGCAGAGCGTCGTCGGCGAGCGCGGTGCAGTCCCAGGCCTCGAGCGCCTGCGACACCAGCTCACGGGCGATCGACCCGCTGCGCGCGGTGGCTTCGATGCGTCGCAGCCGGAGCAAGGGCAGGGACCGGGGATCGCTCTCTGGCGGGCTGCCGTCCACGCGGTCGACAACTTAGTCACCGATCCCGGCCGCGGACCGGACCGTGAGCACACCCCGTGAGTGATCGACCGGGCCGGTCCGGGTAACATGGCAGGTGACGTCCATCCGCGCACCGGGCGGTGAGTCGGCCGGTCGTACGGGCCAGTCAGCGGATGTCGTCGCTCGTGTCGAGGCGACGTGCGAGCCGGCGCCGAGGAGCGCCACGTTCTTGAACACCACGATCGACAACGAAGCCCTCGAGGCGGCCATCTGGGCCGTTGCCGAAGGGGAAGCCTCCGCCGAGCAGCTGGCGCTGATCGACGGCGACGAGGTGGCCGCGGCGCGCGTCGTCGACCGCCTCCTCGCCGACACTCACGCGCGGCTCGAGTCGGTGCGGGGCCTCACCGGGCCCGAGCGGGATCAGGTGATCGCCGACTTCGCCAACGAGCTCGAGGGGTTGCGCCGCGTGTACGTGCGGCTGCACGAGGGCGAGGCGCCGCCGCTGGACGACGAGGAGGACACCGCCGACGGCGGCGATGTGGGGGTGCAGTTGCAGGTGTCGTGGTCCGACGGCGAGGTCGTGGTGTGGGCGGCCGGCCCCCACGACCCGCCCGCCGACAACGACGAGCTCGCCGACCGGCTCGAGGCGATCGGCGGGCCGGCACTCGGCTGGCGGGTCCATCGCGGCGTACCGCTGCCCGGTGACGGCCGCGCTGAGGCGCTGTCGATCCCGGTTGGTGATGCGCTCGGCTGGCTGGTCGCGATCGGTGGCGGGCTCGACGGGGAGGGGATCGGCGCGAGCGCGCGCTGGTTCGGTCGCCTCGCGGTGGAAGCCGTGCGGCTCGTCGCGCAGGGTGCGGTCGTGCCTTCGCTGCGCACCCAAAAGCGCGGCGACCGCTCGGTCGACGCGGCCGTTCGCTGGCAGCCCGCGCTCGTGTCCAATGCGACCTACGACCGCTTCGCGGCCACGATGCCGGCCACCGTACGCGTCATGGCGCCGCCGCAGGTCAGCGCCCGCGCGCTCGTCGTCGAGGTGTTCGGAGCCGTCGTCCACGCGGTCGTGTCGCAGGCGGCCGCGCTCCTCGAGTTGCCGGCGCCGCCGCCCGTGGTCCGCAGCGGTGCCGATGTCGCCGAGTCGATGATCACCCGCCTCGACGGCTCGACGTTCCGTGCCCCCGCAGGCGCGGCCGGTGACGTCGCGAACCGGGTGGCTCGGTGGGCGCGACCCGCGACCTCCACGAACCGCCCGCAGCTCGTCGTGCAACTCGCCCCACCCGATCGCGGCGACGCGTGGTTCCTGTCGGTACTCGGTCCGGGTCCGAGCCGCACGCTTGTCGACGTCGAGGTCGCGCTGGCCGCGACGAAGTCGACCCAACCCGTGGCCGACGAGCTGGTTCGTCTCGAACGGCTGCTCCCCGTGCTCCAGCGCGCGGGTGCGCTGCGGCGTGGGCAGGTGTACCTGAGCAACGACGAGGCGTGGGAGTTCATGACCCGCATCGGTCAGGCGCTCGAAGCCGCCGGCTTCGTGGTGCGGGTGCCCGCGCTGTCGACACGCAAGCCGAAGCCCGGCCTGCGGATGTTCGTCGAGCCGACCGGCGACACGGTCGTGGGCGCGAGGCAGCTGAGCAACGTGCGGTGGTCCGCGGTGTTCGACGATGTCGAGCTCAGCGCGGAGGAGGTGGTGCGGCTCGCGAGCGAAGCCCGTCCGCTCGTGCAGTCGCACGGTCGCTGGGTCGAGCTCGACCGGGTCGACCTGAAGGAGGCGGCGGCCGCTCTCGCCGAGCGCGCCTCGGTGAAGCAGATGACCGGCGCCGAGATCCTCCGGCACGCGGTCGGGCTCGAAGGCCTGCCGCTCGGCGAACGGGTCCAGGTCGACGGTGGCGGCTGGGCGGCCGAGTTGCTCGAGAAGGCGGCCGCGGTCTCCAACGAGCACGTCGAGACGCCGGAGGGCCTCGTCGGCAAGCTCCGCACGTACCAGACCGAGGCGCTCGGCTGGCTCGGGTTCCTCGACGCGGTCGGCCTCGGCGGTTGCCTCGCCCTCGACATGGGGCTCGGCAAGACGCCGACGGTGCTCGCGCAGCTCCTGCGGGCCGGGCGGGACGCGCCCTCGCTGGTCATCGCGCCACCCGCGGTCGTCGGGAACTGGGAGGCCGAAGCGCGCAAGTTCACGCCGAGTCTTCGGGTCGTCATCCACCACGGTGCCACACGCGCGCTCGCGGAGGAGCTGGCGAACGAGGTGGCCAACGCCGATGTCGTCATCACCACGTATGGCACCGCGGTGCGCGATGTCGACGCGCTCGCCGCACTGACCTGGCACCACCTCGTGCTCGACGAGGCGCAGGCGATCAAGAACCCGGCCAACGAGACGACCCAGCAGCTCCGTCGCATCCCGGCGCGCACGAAGCTCGCGCTCACCGGTACCCCGATCGAGAACGGCCTCGGCGACCTGTGGTCGATCCTGGACTTCTGCAACCCCGGCCTCGTCGGGTCACGCTCGACGTTCGTGTCGCAGCTCGCGGGGGAAGGCGAAGCCGCGCTGCGCGCGCTCAACGGCATCCTCGTGTTCCGGCGCACGAAGGCCGAACCGGAGATCGCCGAGGAGCTGCCCGATCGCATCGACGAGCTCGACCACTGCACGATGACCCGCGAGCAGATCGGGCTGTACCAGGCGGTGCTCGACTCGTTGCTCACGCAGACTCCTGACGGTGACCGCGAGGCGAAGAAGGGCGCGATCCTCGCCGCAATCACCGCGCTGAAGCAGATCTGCAACCATCCCGCCGCGTATCAGGACGACGGCCGGCCGCTGCAGGGTCGGTCGGGCAAGCTGGCGCGGCTCGAAGAGATCGTCGAGTCGGTGTTCTCGGCGGGGGAGCGGATGCTGATCTTCACCCACTTCGCCGAGTGGGGCAAGCGCCTGGCGGTGTACCTCACCGAGCTCACCGGCGTGCCGATCGACTGCTACCACGGCGGGCTCGCCCGCGGTGCCCGCGACCGGATGGTCCGCGAATTCCAGACCGGCACCGGGCCGGGCGCGCTCGTGCTGTCGCTGACTGCAGGTGGCACCGGGTTGAACCTGACCGCGGCGAACCACGTCGTGCTCTACGACCGGTGGTGGAACCCCGCCAAGGAGGACCAGGCCCGCGACCGGGCGTGGCGCATCGGCCAGACCCGAACGGTCGTGTCGCACCGGCTCGTTTGCCCGGGCACGGTCGACGAGCGCGTGGAGGACGTCGTTGCCGGCAAGCGGCGCATCGCCGATCTCGTGCTGCCGAAGTCGAGCTCGCTGGCCGACCTCGACGCCAGCCAGCTGCGGATCGCGCTCGGCCTCGACCCGCGCGGGCTGTTGACCGACGAGGACCAGTGAGGACCAGTGAGCGGCCAGTGAGCGACACCCCGCACCGATCATCCCGCCGGCGAGGCAAGCGCCGCGGCACGCGGCGCGGCGGTCGCGGCCTGTGGAGTCCCGTTCCCGAGCCCGAGCCACCGGCACCGATCAAGCCAGCCGCCGTACCCAGCTCGCTCATCGAGTCGCTCGGCCCGCCGCCGCTGCCCGGGCACCGGGCGAGCGCCGAGCACTACCTGGCCGCGGTGGTCGAGCGCGCCGCGGGGCTCGCCACCGCGCTGGCGGCGTCGGCCGCCTTGCTCGACGACGACGACGAGTCCGCCGAGCGCTGAGCCGGCCCAGGCGGCTCAGGCGGCGCCGGGCGGGCGCCTGCTCCTCAGGGTCGGGCCGGCCGATCGAGCGCGTCGGCGAGGGCGAGCGCAGCCGCGACGTGCGACAGGTGGCTCAGGCCCTGGGGTGTGTTGCCGAGCAGCTCGCCTGTCGACGGCGAGTACTCCTCGGCGAAGATCCCGACGTCGTTCGCGGTCGCGGTGGCGCGGTCGAACACTTCCCGCGCGTCGGCGACACGCCCTTGGCGCGCCAGCACCTCGGCGAGCCAGAACGTGCACGCGATGAACACGCCCTCGTCGCCGGCCAGGCCGTCTTCGGCGGTGTAGCGGCGCAGGAACCCGTCCTCGTCCAGCTCGGAGCGGATCGCATCGGTGGTCCGCACCATCCGCTCGTCGGTGTAGTCGACGAAGCCGAACTGCGGGAGCAGCAACAGCGACGCGTCGAGATCATCGGTGCCGAACGCCCGCCGGAACACGCCCCGATCGCGGTCGTAGCCGTGCTCCTCGATCGCCTCGACGATCTCGTGGCGCGCCTGCTCCCACTGCTCGATCGGCGCGTCGCGCAGGCACGCGCGAGCGAGCTCGATCCCGCGGTCGAGTGCGACCCAGCACATCACCTTCGAGTGCACGAAGTGCTGCCTGTCGCCACGCACCTCCCAGATCCCGCAGTCCGGCTCCTTCCACCGCGCCGCGGCGGCGTCGACGAGACTGAGCAGGAACCGCCAGTAGTCGTCGTCGGGCGACGCACCTCGATGGTGCCAGCGCCATGCGAGGTCGAGGAGGTAGCCGTACACGTCGAGTTGGAGCTGTGACGAGGCCGCGTTGCCGATCCGCACCGGCTTCGAGCCGCGATAACCGGCGAGCGCGAGCGTCAGCTCCGTCAGCCGGCGCTCGCCGCCCACGCCGTACATGATCTGGAGCGACTCGGCGCTGCCAGCGGCGCTGCGCTCGACGAAGCGGCGGAACCCGTCGGCTTCCTTGTCGCGGCCGGTTTGGCCGAGCGTGCGCACGGTGAACTGCGAATCGCGGATCCAGCTGTACCGGTAGTCCCAGTTCCGCTCGCCGCCGATCACCTCCGGCAGCGATGTCGTCACTGCGGCCACGACCGCACCGGTCGGCGCGTGGGTCAACGCCTTGAGGATGATCGCCGACCGGCGCACCTCGGGCTCGATCGTGCCGGGCCGGCTCCGCTGCGACACCCAGCGCCGCCACCACTTGATGGTCTCGTCGAGGCGAGCGTCGAGCTCCTCGGGCAGCGGGCCGGGCGGCGGCGCCGGATCGATCTCCTCGGGCCGCTCCCAGGTCATCGACAGCCGGACTCGCTTACCGGCGCGCAGGTCGAAACGGGCGCGCAAGTCGTGCAGGTTGAGGCTCTCGAGATCGGTGTCGCTGGTGATGACGAGCGCGTCGTTGCCGCCGATGACGCTGTAGAAGCGGTCGCCATGGTGGCGCAACCAGGGCCGCACCTCGGCGTAGTCGAACCGGACGCGGAGGTCGAGGTCGAGCTCGAGGGTTCCCTGCACTCCCTCCACGATGCGCAGCAGCTGGCGTCGTGGGTCGCGGCCACCGCCCCTGCGCATCGTGAAGCAGTCGTACAGGCGAGCCTCCCCGGTGCGCGTCTCGAAAGTCGTGACCAGCACCAGCGTGTCGTCGAGGTACTCGCGGTGCGCCTCGTACGGCTGGGTGGGCACGATCTGGCAGTGCCCGCCGCGGTGCCAGTCGAGCAGTCGGGCGAAGATGCTGCCGGAGTCGAAGCGCGGCATGCAGCACCAGTCGATCGACGCCTGCGTCGACACGAGCGCAGCCGAGTGGCAGTCGCCGATGAGCGCGTAGTCGGCGATCGGGGGCTGGTCGTGTGGGTCGGCGCTCATGAAGCCGGCTCCAAGGTCAACGATGAGTTCCGGGGTGCTCGCACGTCGTATCCCGCAACGTGATCACCTTTCGAGGAGGACATTCCCGTGCCACATCGTGACGAAGCACCCATCGGGGCACCGTGCTGGATCGAGCTGTTCAGCTCGGACACCGAACGCAGCCGGGCGTTCTACGGCGCGCTGCTGGGCTGGAGCTCGGAGTCCGCGGGCGACGAGTACGGCGGCTACATCAACTTCGCGAAGGACGGTCAGCTCGTGGCCGGTTGCATGCGCAACGACGGCTCGTCGGGCGCCCCCGACGTTTGGACCGTGTACCTCGCGACCGACGACGCGAAGGCGACCGTCGACGCGGCAGCCGCCCACGGCGGGTCGGTGCTCGTGCCGGCCATGGACGTGCTCGAGCTGGGCACGATGGCGCTGGTCACCGACGCCGGCCAGGCCGCCGTCGGCCTGTGGCAGCCGGGCCTGCACAAGGGGTTCGGCGTCGTCTCCGAACCAGGCGCGCCGTCGTGGTTCGAGCTGTACACGCGTGACTACGACGCTGCCGTCGGCTTCTACCGCGATGTGTTCCGGTGGGACGCGCACCCGGTGAGCGACACAGACGAGTTCCGCTACACCATGCTCGGCGACGGCGACGGCGGGCTTGCCGGCATCATGGATGCGACCTCGATGCTGCCCGAAGGGGTGCCGGCGCACTGGTCCGTCTACTTCGGGGTCCACGACACCGACGCCGCGCTGGAGCAGATCGTCGAGCTCGGCGGCACCGTGGTGGAACCGGCGGCAGACTCCCCCTACGGCCGGCTGGCTGCCGCGACCGACCCGACCGGTGCTGGATTCAAGCTGATCGCCGCGCTGTGACGGAGTTGGAGTCGACGGCCCGGCCGGCGTCGAGTGACCGGTGAGGGCCCGACCGGTCACTTGAGCAATGGGTCGCGGGGCAGCCCGAGGATCCGCTCGCCGATCTGGTTGCGCTTGATCTCCGACGTGCCGCCGGCGATCGACATCGCGCGGTGCATGAGCACGAGCAGGTTGCTCATCGCCGCTTCGCCATCCATGAACGCCGTCTCGGGACCGGCGAGCTCAGACAGGATCGCCGCTGCCTCGTGACCGAGCTCAGACAGCACGAGCTTGGTCATCGCGCCCTCCGGTCCGGGCTCGCCGCCCGCGACCGCGCGGTGCGCGCTGCGGAGGTTGAGCAGCGCCATCGCCTCGGTGCCCGCGATGTAGTGACCGACCCGGGCCGCGCCCCCGGCGAGGCGATCGGGATGCGCGTCGAACGGCGCGATCAGCGCATCGCCAGCCACCGCCATGCCGCCCTGGCCGCCGCCGATGCTGACGCTCTCGTTGCCGAGTGTGGCGCGCGCCACCGTCCAGCCCCCGTCGACGGGACCCACCACGTCGTCATCCGGCACGAACACGTCGTTGAAGAACACCTCGTTGAACTCCGACGCGCCGGTCGTCATGCGCAGCGGTCGCACCTCCACGCCTTTGGCGTGCATGTCGATCACCATCGTCGTGATGCCCTGGTGCTTCGGCGCATCGGGGTTCGTGCGCACGGTGGCGAACCCCATACCCGCGATGTGCGCGCCGCTGGTCCACACCTTCTGGCCATTGACGAGCCAGCCGCCCTCGACGCGGGTGCCGCGGGTCTTGATGCCGGCCGCGTCCGATCCGGCGTCGGGTTCGCTGAAGAGCTGGCACCAGATGACTTCCTGGCGCAGGGCTGGCGGGACCCAGCGCGCGACCTGGTCAGGTGTGCCGTGCTGGATGAGCGTGAGGATCACCCATCCGGTGATGCCATAGGCCGGTCGCTTCAGGCCGGCTGCCGCGAACTCCTGCTCGATCACGAGCTGCTCGACCGCGCCCGCCTCACGGCCCCACGGCCTCGGCCAGTGCGGCATCACGTAGCCGGTCTCGATCATCGCGTCCCGTTGCGCCGCCGGATCGGAATCCTTCACCCGCGCCACGAACGCGCGCACCTCGTCGCGGATCGGCTCCGCTTCCGGTGGCAGGTCGATGTTGCGGCTGCGGCGCACGCCGTCACGGCTGAGATCGGTGATCTCTGCCGCGGCGACGTCGGGCTCGAGCAGGGCGCGCACCGTGGTGGCGCGCCGCAGGAACAGGTGCCCGTCGTGCTCCCAGGTGAAGCCGATGCCGCCGTGCACCTGGATGTTGAGGTTGGCGCAGAGATCGGCCGCTGGTCCGGCGAGGGCCGCGGCGATCGCGGCGGTGAGCGTGCGCTGCTCACCACCCGCGTGTGCGGCGCGAGCCGCGTCCCAGACCGCCGCGGTGGCGAGCTCGGTGGCGACGAGCATGTTGGCGCAGTGGTGCTTGACCGCCTGGTACGTCCCGATCGGGCGGCCGAACTGCTCGCGCACCTTGGCGTACGCCGCGGCCTGATCCGTGCACTCGCGCGCGATGCCGACTGCCTCCGCGGACAGGATCACGCGCGCGAGATCGACCAGCAGCCGGCGCGCACCGGGCAGCACGTCCGCGCTCGCGCCGTCGAGCGAGATGCGCGCACAGCGGCGGGTGGGGTCGAGGTTGGGTGGCACGGTGACCTTCGCGCCCCCGGCGCGCAGGTCGACGACCACCACGTCGTCACCTGCGGCCGCCACCAGCAGGTCGGCGAGCCCGCCGCCGAGCGCGGCGCCGGCGGACCCCGAGACCGTGCCGTCGCGCACGGTGAGCGCACCGTGCAGCGCGATCGCCGCGGTCTTCTTGCCGGAGGCCAGGTCGGGCACGTAGGTCTTCGCCGCGGTGCCGTCACCTGCGGCGACGAGCACGGCGGACGCCGTCACGGTCGGCACGAACGCGCCCGGTGCGAGCGCGCGGCCGAGTTGCTCGACCACCACGACGAGCTCCTCGAGCCCGTAGCCCGAGCCGCCGAACTGCTCGGGCACATGGAGGCCGAGCCAGCCGAGGCCGGCAACGTCGGACCACAGCTCGGGTGGCTCCTCCGTCGGTGCTTCGAGCAGCGCACGGGCCGCACCACGGGCGTCACGCTTGCGAAGGACGTCGGCCGCCGTGTCGGCGAGCGCGCGATGGTCGTCGGTGATCGCGATCGACATGCCTTCGACGCTAACCAACCACGGCGCCGCAGCCTGAATCGGGGCGGGGCCCCTGCGTGGAGCTGGAGGGAATCGAACCCTCGTCCATCGAGCGGTCACCGACCGCGCTACGACCATTCCCGAGCTTGCGGCTTGCCGGCTACCGCGCCGCCGGGTCGGCTGAGCTGGTGCTCACCGCCGGGTGCTTTCCCCGGTGCCAGCGGTCTTTCCCGCCGCCAGCAGTCTTTCCTGCCGCCATCCACTGCTTCTGTTGCCGGGCTGCAGCGGACAGGCCCCGCGTGCCCTCACGGGTCGCGATGACTCTCGGTCACCTGACGGATCAGGCGGCGAGAGCGAAGTCGCCTTCGGCGCTTCTTTGGGTGCCCCGTTTAGGGAGTCTGGGCAACTCCGGTCGCACGAACGGCTCCCGGTCTCGATGTCGAAACCGATCAGCCCCTGGTGTGGCTCACCATGCTACCGGTCGCGGCGGGCGACGGCGCGGCGAGCCTCGAGGTCGGCGTCCCGTTTCGCCAGCTCCTGGCGCTTGTCGTAGCGGCGGCGGCCCCGGCCCAGCGCCAGCTCGACCTTGGCCTTGCCGTCCTTGAAGTACAGCGACAGCGGCACCAGCGCGAGCCGCTCCTGCGCGACCTTCGACCGGATCCGTTCGAGCTCGGCCCGGTGCACGAGCAGCTTGCGGTCGCGGTCAGGGTCGTGGCCGAACACCCCGCTCGCATGGCTGTAGGGCGCGATGTGCAGGCCGACCAGCCACAGCTCGTTGCCCCGGATCCAGCCGTTCGCGTCGGCGAATTGCACGTGCGCCTCCCGCAGCGACTTCACCTCGGAGCCCTTGAGCTCGATGCCGCACTCGATCGTGTCGAGCACCTCGTAGTCGCGCCGGGCGTGGCGGTTCGTCGCGATGACTTTCGTTCCCGGCGGTGCCATGACCGGTCAACGATATGGGTCGTGCGTGCCCCGCGAGCGGTGCTGACCGCGAGCCTCGCCGGTGCCGTGGTGAGCGGCGCCCCCTCGACCCTGCACGCGGTCGTCACCGGCCGCTCCCCGCTCGCCGCCGCCCGTGCCGCCGGGACGCTGCTGCCCGGTCGTCATGGCGAGCCGGGACTGGCCGCCGGCCTCGTGGTGCACGCCGCCGTGTCGGTGGGATGGGGCACGGTGCTGGCGGCGGTGTTGCCCCGCCGGCACCAGGTGGCCTGGGGCACGGCTGGCGGGCTCGCGATCGCGGCGCTCGACCTCGGCGCCGCCGGTCGCCGTTTCCCGGCCGTGCGCGCCCTTCCGCAGTGGTGGCAGTGGGCCGACCACGCCGTGTTCGGCGCGGTGACCGGCTGGATACTGTCCCGCAGCGATGCTACGTCTCCCTGAAGCCGCGTACTACGCGCTCGTCGGTCACGCCCTCGACGGCTACCCGCTCGAGGCGTGTGGTCTGCTCGCGGGCCGGGGCGACCGCGTCGAACGCTTCTACCCGTGCCGCAACGCGGCGGCATCGTCGAAGGTCTACGAGGTCGACCCGCTCGACCACCTGCGGGCCGACCGCGATGCCGAAGCCCGCGGCCTCGAGCTGGTGGGCGTGGTCCACAGCCACACGCACACCGACGCGTACCCGTCGCCCACCGACGTCGGCCAGGCCCCCGATCCCGGCTGGCACTACGCGATCGTGTCGCTGCGGGAGCCCGAGCCGGTGCTGCGCTCGTACCGCATCGTCGACGGGACGATCACCGAGGAGCCGGTGGTGCTCGAGCGCCGTCCGCCGTGACGGCTCGGCTCGGCTCCGGTGCCGGCTCGGGGTCGGGTCGCGGCTCGGTGTTGGCCGTGGGCCGTAGCCGGTACCATTCCTGACTGGGCCACTCGGGATTTCGCGACCGATGCCGACGACGACAATGCCTGCCTACGACTCCGTCCTCGACCTCATCGGCAACACGCCGCTCGTCGACGTGTCGGCGCTGAGCCCGAAGCGTGACGTGCGCATCCTCGCCAAGCTCGAGGGGCAGAACCCGGGAGGCTCGGTCAAGGACCGGGCCGCCAAGTGGATGGTCGACGAGGCGGAGAAGGACGGCATCCTCGTGCCGGGGTCGGGCCAGGTGGTCCTCGAGTCGTCGTCAGGCAACACCGGGATCGCGCTGGCGATGATCTGTCGGGTGCGGGGCTACCACCTGAAGGTCGTGCTCCCGGAGAACGTCTCGGTGGAGCGACGCCAGCTCCTCGCGGTGTGGGGCGCGGAGATCATCTCGTCGCCGGCGAGTGAAGGCTCCAACGGGGCGATGCGCCGAGCCCAGGCCATGGCCGCCGAGCATCCCGAGTGGTGGTTCCCGTTCCAGTACGGCAACCCGGCGAACCCGAAGGCGCACTACGAGGGGACCGGACCCGAGATCTGGCGCGACTGCCCGGAGATCACCCACTTCGTGTGCGGTCTCGGCACCGCGGGGACGATCATCGGCTGCGGCCGGTTCCTCCGCGAGCAGAACCCCGGCATCCAGATCTGGGCGATCGAACCGCCCGCGGGTGAGATGGTCGACGGGTTGAAGAACTTCGACGAGGGCTTCATCCCGCCCGTGTTCGAGGAGGGTGGCGGGTTCGAGTTGCTGAACCGCAAGCAGCTCGTCAAGCCCCGCGAGTCGATCGAGTGGACGCGACGGTTGACCGAGGTCGGCATCTTCGCCGGCATCTCGTCGGGCGCGGTCATGTGCGGCGCGGTGCGGTGCGCGGAGTCGATCGACGAGGGCGTGATCGTGTTCATCGTCGCCGACGGTGGCTGGAAGTACCTGTCCACGGGCGCGTGGACCGACGACCTCGACGCCGTCGAAGCGCGCGCCAAGGGCACGATCTACTTCTGAGGCGGCACAGGCGCGGTCCGGCCGTCCGCCGGTCCGCCGGTCCGCCGGTCCGCCCGTCCGCCCGTCCGCCCGTCCGAATTCTGGGAACCGTCGGCGACAATTCCTGTCGCTTCCGGTTCCCGGAATCCGCCGGCCCCGTTCTTGGCACCGTGGACGACACGGCGCTGTCGCCAAACGTCCAATGTGGACCAGGGGGGCGCGGGCGGATACGGCGGGGCGCGGCCCCGCGGGGTGGCGCGGTCAGCCGAGGAGGGGTTCGAGGGCGCCGGTGGGCCGGCCAACGGCGGCGCGGCCGTCGTCGGTCACGAGGATCGGTCGTTCGATGAGGATCGGATTGGCGACCATCACCTCGATCCACTTGGCGCGGTCGTGGGGGAGCGACGCGAGCCCGAGCGATTTCGCGACGTCTTCGCCCATGCGGGCGATCTCCCACGGTTCCTTGCCGAGCGCACGCAGCACCCGGTCGAGCTCCTCCGCGGTCGGCGGGTCGTCCAGGTAGCGCCGTTCGGTGTAGTGCACGCCCTTGCCGTCGAGCAGCTCCTTGCCCGCCCGGCTCTTCGAGCAACGCGGATTGTGCCAGTACTCCACGAGCACCGACCCTAACCTGACCGCCCGGTGAGCGACGCGCGTCCGATCGGGATGTTCGACTCGGGCTTCGGGGGGCTCACGGTCGCGCGCGCCGTCATCGACCTGTTGCCGAACGAGCAGCTCGTCTACGTCGGCGACACCCGCCGCTACCCGTACGGCCCTCGTGACCTGGAGGAGGTGCGCGGCTTTGCTCGGCAGATCGTCCGCTATCTCCTCGACGACCACGGCGTGAAGCTCGTGGTCGTCGCGTGCAACACCGCGTCGGCCGCCGCGCTCGCCGACCTGCACGAGGAGCTGCCCGTCCCGGTGATCGACGTGATCGAGCCGGGCGTGCGGGCGCTCATCGCCGCCACCCGCACCGGGCGGGTCGGGGTCATCGGCACCGTCGGCACCATCGCGTCGGGCGCGTACCAGCGCAAGGTTGCCGCCCTGAACCCGGGTCTCGAGCTCACGTGCGCGGCGTGTCCCGGTTTCGTCGAGTTCGTCGAACGGGGTGACACGAACAGCGACCAGGTGCACGTGCTCGCCGAACGGCTGCTCGCGCCCGTGCGGGACGCGAAAGTCGACACGCTGCTGTTCGGCTGTACCCACTACCCGTATCTCGCCCGTACGATCAGCGACGTGATGGGCCGCGACGTCGTGCTGGTGTCGTCGGCCGACGAGACCGCGTTCGCGGTGCGAGCGCTCCTCGACGGGTCCGAGCTCGCCGCGCCGGCGCGTCCTGACGGTGAGGCGCCGCCGCACCGGTTCTTCTCGTCGGGTGACACCGTGTGGTTCTCGAGGCTCGGCAGCAGGCTGCTCGGTCCCGAGCTCGAGCAGGCCGAGCCGGTGCCGTGGTCCTGACGTGCTGACCCTCACCGTGCTCGGGTGCACGGGCTCGTACCCCGGGCCCGGGGGCGCGTGCAGCGGCTACCTCCTGTCGTCGGGCACCACCCAGGTTTGGATGGACTGCGGCTCGGGCACGCTCGCCAACCTGCAGCACCACATCGGGCTCACCGATCTCACCGGGATCGTGGTCAGCCACGCCCATCCCGACCACTGCGGCGAGCTGCCGCTCGTGCACGTGGCGTTCCGGCACTACGTCGAGCGCCTCGACGTGCCGGTCTTCGGCACCGCGGAGACACGCGAGCGGGTCGAGGCATTGCGCGGCTCGCCGCTCGCGCCGGCGTTCGACTGGCACACCATCACCGACGGCTCGGTGTTCGAGATCGGCGCGTTGCGGTTCACCGCGTCGGAGACCGACCATCCGGTCGAGACGCTCGCGCTGCGGGTCGACGATCTCGAGGAGGGTCGCACGCTCGCGTACTCGGCCGACACGAGCGCCGACTGGACCCTCGACGCGCTCGGCGACGGCATCGACGTCGCGCTGTGCGAAGCGACGCTGGGCCACGACCCCTCCGGCAGCGCGCTGCACCTGTCGGCCCGTGAGGCCGGCGAATCCGCGCGCTTCGCGGGCGCGGGTCGTCTCGTCATCACCCATCTCGCGCCGGGCCGCGACTCGCGACGCGCCCAACAGGAGGCGGCTGAGGCGTTCGGCGCCGCTGTCGAGGTCGCCGCGAACCATTCGAGGATCGAGGTATGAGAGACGACGGCCGCAACCACGACGAGCTCCGACCGATCACCTTCGAGCGTGACTTCACCGAGGCCGCGGCCGGATCGATGCTCGTGTCGTTCGGGCGCACGCGTGTGCTGTGCACCGCGTCGATCGACGACGACGTCCCCCGGTGGATGAAGGGAACCGGCAAGGGCTGGGTGACCGCGGAGTACTCGATGCTGCCGGGCTCGTCGGCCGAGCGGGTCCGCCGCGAGGTGAAGGACGGGCGCCCGTCGGGCCGCACCCAGGAGATCCAGCGGCTGATCGGTCGTTCGCTGCGCGCCGTGTGCGACATGGTGTTGCTCGGCGAGCGGCAGGTCATCGTCGACTGCGACGTGTTGCAGGCCGACGGCGGCACGCGCACCGCGTCGATCTGCGGCGGTTACCTCGCGCTCCACGACGCGCTGGCGCGTCTCGTGCAGGCCGGCGTGCTCGCCGAGCACCCACTGCGGGAGCCGTGCGCTGCTGTGTCGGTCGGCATCGTCGACGGTGTACCGACACTCGACCTCGCCTACGTCGAAGACGCTCGTGCGGAGGTCGACATGAACATCGTGATGACCGGGTCGGGACGGTTCATCGAAGTGCAAGGCACCGCCGAAGGGCTGCCGTTCACCCGCGACGAGCTCGGTTTGCTGGTCGATCTCGGGACCAAGGGCATCACCGAGATCGTCGCGCTGCAGCAGGAGATGACGGCCGAGCCGCCGCCTCGGCGCGGTCCCGGCCATTGATGCAGCTCGTCTGCGCGTCGGCGAACCCCGACAAGGTCGCCGAGATCGCCGCCATCCTCGGTGAGCTCGACATCGAGCTGCTGCCCCGCCCGCCGGGCCTCGCGGAGGTCGCCGAGGACGAACCGACGCTGGAGGGCAACGCGCGACGCAAGGCCGTCGCGGTGTGCGACGCGACGGGACTGCCCGCGATCGCCGACGACACCGGTCTCGAGGTGGACGCGCTGGGCGGCGCGCCGGGCGTGCGCAGCGCCCGTTTCGCCGGTGAAAATGCCAGCTACGCCGACAACGTGGCGAAGCTGCTCGACGCGCTCGCCGGGCGGACCGAGCCGGCGCAGCGCCGGGCGCGGTTCCGCACGGTGGCGCTCGTGCGGTTCCCCGACGGCCGGGAGATCGCCGGCCTCGGCACCGCCGAAGGCACGATCGCGCTGCGCCCCGCCGGCACTGGCGGCTTCGGCTACGACCCGGTGTTCGTCCCCGACGAATGCGGCGGCCGCACGATGGCGGAGCTGAGCGCGGCGGAGAAGCACGCGATCAGCCATCGCGGCCGGGCGCTGCGCGCGCTCGCTGACAAGCTGCGCGCCGGCTGAGCGACACACCGCGTGCGGCGCGCAGCGCGCTCACCAGTTGCGCAGGTCGACGTCCCAGATGTCGACGACGTCGTCGCCGTCGAGCACGTACATCCGCTCGTGCAGCGCGATCGTCGGGTCGATGTGCGACGGGATGATGCGGATGCGGTCACCGACTCTCGGCAGCGGATCACCGTCGTTCGGCCGGAACGTCGTGTGCTCGTCGGAGACGAACCACAGGTCGGCGCCGGCGACGGTCGGGTTGCCGTGGTCCAGCGACATCGCCTTCAGGCCGGCGTCGGCGACCGCCCATCCGTTCGGGTTCACCGAGATCACCGTCGCGAGCACGTACAGCGCCTGGCCGAACGGGGCGCGGCGGCGGTAGTCGGCGTCCATCAGCGCGAACGATCCGGCCTGCAGTTCGGTCACCCACCGGTTGGTCGCCCACGTGCCGGTGCCGCCGCCGGAGACGACCTCGCCGCCGACGGCGCGGTGCGCTGCGACCAGCCGCGCCATCGCGGCTTCGACCTTCTCGGCCTTCGTCTCGTCCGGCTCCATCATCAGGTGGCCCTCGTAGCCCATCACCCCTCGGACCGACAGCCCGCGCCGGCGGGCAAGGCCGGCAAGACGCGCCGCGTCGCCTGGCGCGCATCCGCACCGGGGCATCCCGACGTTGATGTCGATCAGCACTTCAGGGACACCGCCGGCCGCAGCAGCGTCGATGGTCGCCTCGCTGTCGACGGCGACCGTCACGCGAGCGAGCCCGTCGCGTGCGAGCGCGCCGATGCGCGCCGCGCCTGGTTCGAGCACCTCGTTGGCGAGCAGCAGGTCGTCGCCGAGACCCGCGCGCGCCATGCCCTCCATCTCCCGGGCGGTCGCGCAACAGAACGCGGTGTGGCCGCGCTCGTGCAGGCGCCGCGCCAGCGCGGTCGACTTCCAGGCCTTCACGTGCGGGCGCAGGCTGGTGCCCGGCCACCGCTCGGCGATCGTCGCGACGTTGGCCTCGAACACCGCCCGGTCGACGATCAGCGCGGGGGTCGGCAGGTCGTCGACGTTCACTGCGGCTCCGGCTGGCAGGTTGGGCAGATGTCGATGCGCCGGCCGCCGATCTCGAGCGCGCACAGCGGGGTGCCGCAGCGCCGGCACGTGTCGCGGTGATAGACGTACAACGGGTCGTCGACAGTGTGCGTGACGATGCGGTTGCGGCGGACGCCGGCGCGCAACCACTCCTGCAGCGTCGTCCACAGTGCGCGCACCCGGTCGGCGTCGAGGCGGTTGCCGGGGGTCGCCGGATGGATGCCGTGCACGTGGAGGACCTCGGCGCGCAACACGTTGCCGATGCCCGCGATCACCGACTGGTCGAGCAGCAGCGCGCCGACCGGCTTGGCCGACCGGACGACGGCGTCGACGAAGCGCTCCGGGTCGGCACCGCGGCGCAGCGGATCCGGGCCGAGCGGGGCGACGACGGCGTCGATCTCGTCGACGCGGATGACCCGGCACACCGCCGGGCCGCGCAGGTCCCAGGTCGCCGCCGGTCCTTCGATGCGGACCCGCACGACCCCGACCGGGGGCAGCGGGGGTGACGGCTGGCGCTGGTAGCGGCCGATGAGCCCGAGGTGCACGTGCAGCACGTCGCCGGACCCGAAGGAGGTGAACAGGTGCTTGCCGTACGCCTCGACGTCGTCGACGAGCTGGCCGTCGAGCAGCCGGGCACCGTCGTCGAAGCGTCCCTGGGGCGACGAGACCACGACCTTCTCGCCGCGGAGGTCCCGGCGCTGGTCGCGCGCCAGCCGGTGGAGCGTGTGTCCCTCGGGCATGCGCCGCCATTCTGCCGGGGTGCGGTGACGGGGTGCCGGCGGTGGGAGTCGAACCCACACTGTCCGGGACCTAAACCCGGCCTCTCTACCAGTTGGAGTACGCCGGCGGGCGGGACCACGACGGTATCGCCGCTACCGTGTCGGCCATGACGCCTGATCCCTCGTTGCTCCGCGAGTTCGCCCAGACCGGCGGCTTCGGCGATCCCCAGAACGACGTCTTCAACCGGCTCCTGCGGAACCGCATCGTGTTCCTCGGCTCGGAGGTCGACGACGCGATCGCGAACCTCATCACCGCGCAGCTCCTGTACCTCGAGGGCGACGACCCCGACCGGGACATCTGGCTGTACATCAACTCGCCCGGTGGCTCGGTGACGGCCGGCATGGCGATCTACGACACGATGCAGTTCGTGCAACCCGACGTTGGCACGATCTGCATGGGGCTCGCCGCGTCGATGGGCCAGTTCCTGCTGTGCGCCGGCGCGAAGGGCAAGCGGTACGCGCTGCCGCACGCTCGGATCATGATGCACCAGCCCTCCGGCGGCATCCGCGGCCAGGCGAGCGACATCGCGATCCAGGCCGAGCAGATGATCTACATCAAGCGGATGATGGCCGAGCGCATCGCGTTCCACACCGGCCAGACCGTCGAGCAGATCGAGGCGGACTCGGATCGCGACCGTTGGTTCAAGCCCGAAGAGGCACGCGACTACGGGATCATCGACAACGTGATCGTCCGCCGAGGCGAGATGCCCGAACACCCGTCATCCTGACGTCCACCGCCTCGCCCGCCCGCCGCCCGCCGCCCGCCGCCCCTTCCCTTGCCCTTGCGCCACATTGGCCGTTTGGCGACACCCGGGTGTCGCCAAACGTGCCGAGAAGGACGGGCCCGGATTCTGGGAACGGAAGGCGCCAGGAAATGTCGCGGACGGTGCCAAGACGCGGTGCCGAGACGGGACGGGACGGCCCATCCTCACCGGCCGACGAACTCCTCGGCGACGTAGGCGCGTCCGTCCGGTCCCCACGCCACGCCCACACCAACCTGGTCGAACGACGTGGACAGCAGGTTGGCGCGGTGCGGCGACGAACCCTCGAACGCCGACTCAACCCCGTCGGGACTCGACCCGACCCCGACGTTCTCGCCGAGCGCCGACCATCCGGGCTGGATCCCGCTCGCGAGGTCGGAGTGCCAGATCGACGTCGCCCCGGCCATCGCGTCCGCCTGTTGCTGCGCCTTGCTCGCGGCGTCGCCGGCCTCGGCGAGCGGTCCGAGTCCGTGCGCGGCCCGGTAGCTGTTCACGAGCGCGAGCACGTGCGCGGCTTCGGGTGACGACGAACCCGGTGTCGATGCCGCAGTCGGTTCGCAGGCTGCGGCACCGACGGCGAGCAGTGCGACCGCGACGGCGGCGACGAGGACGCGACGGACGGCGACGGCAGTCCCAGTCATGCAGATCCTCCTTGGGTGGCGCGGGAGCGGAGGCGCTGGCACCCGCAGGTCGGGCTTGAGGTTGCGGTTGTGTTACCAGTATTGCGATGTCATGACAAGCATCGCACCTGACCTGCGGGTTCTCACCCGCTGAGGTCGACTCCGCACTCCTGGGACGCGAACGAGGTGACCGCACCGCTGGCGGACTCGATCCGGGGTGCGTCCGAGGCGAAATCGGGCGCCGGCTGGCCAGCGGCGGCAGGGTCGAGCGCCGCGACGAGCCGGTCGGCGACGTCGACGAGCACCTGCAGGTCGTCGCGGATCTCGAGGGGCGCGGCGTCGTGCAACTGACGCAGCCGCTCGGTCGCCCGGTCGAGTTGGTCGTGCGCCGTCGCCACGTTCGTCGGGTCGTAGTGGTTGAACAGCGTGAGCGGGTTGTCGCCCGACCGCAGCGTCTCGCAGAACGCCTTCGTGCTGCCGTGACTGCTGCTGCACGCCGACGCGCCGGCCGCACCAAACGCGGTCACGAGCGCGAGGAACAGCCTGAGCAGCCGGTGCATCGCTCCAGTGTCACACCCCCTGGATAGGGTCCGAGACGATGGTCGGAGCGGATGGGGCCTTGTATGTCGTGCCGTATGGCACGCCCGCGGTGGACACGCTGGCGCGCGTCATCGCGGGTGCGAAGGCGCCGGGCCCGCTCGCCCCGGTGACCGTGCTCGCACCCTCCGGGCTGGCCGCGCTCACCTTGCGCCGCCGCATCGCGCGCGACGCCGGTGTCATCGCGGTCGACTTCTCCGTGCTCCACGACCTCGCCGGCCGGCTTGCAGCGCCCCGGCTCGCAGCGACGCACCGCCCACCGCTCACCCCGCTGCAGGCTGGCGCGCTGGCTCGCGCCGTGATCGCGCGCGAGCAGGTGCCGCTCGGCGACGCCGTGGAACATCAGGCGACGATCGACGCGTTGGTCGACACGTTCGCGGAGCTCCGCCCGCTGGGCGACGGCGAGCTGGCGCGGCTGTCGGCGGCGAGCCCGCGGGCGCGCGATGTCGTCGCGCTCTACCGCGCGTTCCGGCGCGCCGCAGCCGGCTGGGCCGACGACCACGACACCATCGAAGCAGCGATCGACGTGGTGCGCGCGGGAGCCGACGCGGTGGACGAAGCGGGCCACGTGGTGTTGCACCTGCCGCGCCGGCTCGGTGCAACCGAGCTGGCGCTGCTCGCTGCGCTGGTCGAGCGTGGCCGGCTGTCTGCGATCGTCGGCACCACCGGGCGAGCCGCGGCCGACGCCGCGCAACAGGTCCTGGTCGACCAGCTCGTCGAGATCGGGCTGCGGCCCGCCCAACCGCCCGCCGGTGCCCGCGCGTCACCACCGGCGTCGACGATCGTGCGGGCCGCCGACCCGCCGGAGGAGGCACGGATCGCGGTGCGCACCGTGATCGACCGTCTCGGGGCCGGCATCCCGGCTGACCGCATCGCGATCGTGTCGCGGGTCGAGTCGCCCTACGCGCTGGCCGTGCACGAAGAGCTCACCGCCGCCGGCATCGCGCACCACGCACCCGCGCCCCGCACGCTCGCGCAGAGCACGAGCGGTCGCGCCTTGCTCGGGCTCCTCGCGTGGCCGGTCGAGGGGCACCGACGCGACGACCTGATGCGGTTGCTGCGCAGCGCGCCGATCCGCGATCCGGGCGGCGGTCGTGTCGACGTGCAGCACTGGGATCGGTTGGCCCGCGATGCCGGAGTCGTGGGCGGGCTGGAGCAGTGGCGGCAACGGCTCGACGCGGCGCGTGCCCACCGCGAGGCGACGCGATCGCCCACGGATGACGAGGCCGCCACGATCGCGGCGAAGCTCGAGTCGCTCGACGCGCTGCAGCAGTTCGTCGAGCGGCTCGCGGCCGCGACCGACCCCGGCGCGCGCACCTCGTGGCGCGCGCTGGCGTCATGGGCGAAGCGGCTCCTCGTCGACCATCTCGATCGCGGCGCGCTCGAACGGGCGGCCCCCTCCGCAGCGGCGGCGCACACCGCCGTCGTCGAACTGCTCGACCAGCTCGGCGAGCTCGACTCGCTCGACCCCGCACCAGGGCCCGAGCGGTTCCGGCGCATCGTCGACCACGAGCTGCACCGGCCCGGCGGTCGATCGGGTCGCTTCGGTCATGGGGTGTTCGTCGGCCGGCTCGTCGATGCCGTCGGCGCCGACCTCGACACGGTCATCGTGTTGGGGTGCGCAGAGGGGACGTTCCCGCCGCGCGGCGCGGACGACCCGCTGCTCCCCGAGCGTGATCGTGCCGTGCTGGGCGGCGCGCTCACACCCCGCGGCACGAGCGCGGCCGAAGAGGAGCGCGACGCGGCCGCGGTGGCGACGTCTGCTGCCGATGTCGTGGTCACGTTCCCCATCGCCGATCCCCGCGACCAGCACTCCCGGCATCCCGCGCCGTTCGTGCTCGAGCTGTGCGGCGAGCGGCTCGGCACCAGCATCGACACCGACGGCGTCGGCCGGCTCGGCGCGGAGCGGCGCGCCGCCGGCTGGTTCGTCGACGTGCCCTCGTTCGAGTCGTGGCTCGCCACCCGGCGCCCACCGGCGACACCCTCCGAGCTCGACATCGCCGAGCTGCTGGCGGCGCGGGCGGCAGGCCAGCCGCTCGACACGCTCGCCGTGGTGGCCGCCGCGGGCATCGAGCGCGGCCTGGCGGCCGCCGGCGCCCGCCGCAGCGGGGAGTTCGGCGAGTGGTCGGGCAGGGTCGGCGCGCGGCCCGAGCTCGGCGATGCGCTCGGCCGGCTGCGTTCGGCCACGTCGCTCGAGCACTGGGCGGTCTGCCCGTTCCGCTACTTCGTCGGTCACGTGCTCGAGGTGCGCGAGCTCGACGACCCCGGCGAGGAGGAGACGATCACGGCCACCGACCGTGGGACCCTCGTCCACCAGATCCTCGAGCAGTACGTCCGCGCGCAGATCGACGGCCGGCCAGTTTCGCTCGGCGACATCGCCAGCGAGGTGGAGGCATCGATGCGGGCCAGTGGCCGCACCGGGCGCGACCTGCTGTGGCGGGCCGACTGGGCCGCGCTGCGACGCCACCTCGACCACATCCTCGAGGCGGGCGAGCTCGACGAGCTGCTCGCCGGCCTGGTGCCGGTGGCGGTCGAGTACCGCTTCGGTTTCGACGACGGCGGCGCGGCCGAGGTCACCGTCGAGCTGGGCGACGGCCGGTCGATGCGCTTCCGCGGCGTGGTCGACCGCATCGACCGTTCGCCGGACGGGTCGCGGGTCGTGGTGCTCGACTACAAGACGGGGAGCTCGGCACCGTACGCGCGGCTCGCCCCCGACGCCCCCGAGCGCGACATCGTCGCCTCCGGCACCTTGCTCCAGCTGCCGGTCTACGCCCGCGCCGCTCGTGACCGCTATCCCGACGCGGCCGAGATCGAGGCGTACTACTGGCTCGTCGGCCAGCGAGGCCCGATCGAGCGGCGCGGCGGGCCGATCGATCGGGACGCCGACGATCGCTTCGTCGAGGTGCTGCGGACGATCGCCGACGGCGTCGAAGGCGGCATGTTCCCCGCCCGCCCCGGTGAGGAGGTGTGGTTGCCTGGCCGCGGCACCACCTACGCGCACTGCCGTTTCTGTCCGTTCGATGCGCTGTGCCCGTCGAGCCGCGGCGAGCACTGGGAGTCGCTGCGCCGCCAGCCGGAGCTGCGGGCCTACGTCGAGCTCGTGGAGGGCGTGGTCGACGGAGACGGCGACGGCGACAGCGGTGAGGAGCAGCCGTCATGACCGCCACCGAGCCGATGGCCCTGCTCGACCGCGACAGCCGCGACCGCATCCGCGACGACCTCGACCGCAACCTGTTCGTCGAAGCCGGTGCCGGCACCGGCAAGACCCGCGTGCTCGTCGATCGAGTCGTGCGGCTCGTCGCCACGGGCACAGTTCGCGACGCCGCCAACCTCGTCGCCATCACCTTCACGGAGGCGGCGGCCGCCGAGCTGCGTGACCGCATCCGGCGAGCGCTGGAGCTGGCGGCCGCCGGCGCGCAGCTGCCGGCCGCCGAGCGCGAACGGTGCGAGACCGCCCGCCGCCGGCTCGACACGGCCACGATCACGACGCTGCACGGGTTCGCGTACCGGATCCTCGCCGAGCACGCGCTCGAGGCCGGGCTGCCACCGGCCTTCGAGGTCGACGACGAGGTACGGGCCGGCGTCAGCTTCGTGGAACGGTGGCGGCGCTTCCGCGACGAGCTCTTCGCAGACCCGTCGCTCGAGCGCGACCTGCTGTTCGCGCACGCGCTGCAGTTGCAGACCGGCGGCTTGCGCGGCCTGGCGCGGTTGCTGCACGACCGGTGGGACCGGCTCGTAGGGGTTGAGTTCCCCGTTCCGGAGCTGCCCGACGTCGACGTCGCGCCGATCCTCGCGGCGATCGACGAGGCCGTCGAGGTCGCGGGCGACCGGCTCGAGGTCGAGGACCGGCTGGTCGACGTCGTGCGCGCCTGGCAGGAGCGCGGCAACTGGTTGCGCGACGCCGCGGAGGCCGGCGACGAGATCGAGGTGCTCCGCGTTCTCGACCACTGGAAGCCGCGCAAGCCTGGCAACTACGGGAGAGCCGAGCTGTGGGGGAGCGCGAAGCCTGTCGTCATCGGCGCGATCAACGCCGCGCTCGACGAGACGGCGGAGCTGCTGGGTGCGGTGCGCACCGCGCTCGTGCAACGGCTGCTGCCGCGGCTGCAGGCGTTCACGCTCGACGGTGCCGACCAACGGCGCCGGCAGGGACGCATCGAGTACCACGACCTCCTCGTGTACGCGCGCGACCTGCTCCACGCGAACACCGCCGTGCGCGTCGCACTCGCTGAGCGGATTGACGTGGTCCTGATCGACGAGTTCCAGGACACCGACCCCTTGCAGGTCGACATCGCGTTCGCGCTGGCCGCCGACGACCCGCACGTACCGCCGCCACCGTGGGAGGACGTCCTGCTGCGCCCGGGGAAGCTGCTCGTCGTCGGCGACCCGAAACAGTCGATCTACGGGTTCCGGGGCGCGGACATCTCGCTGTGGGACCGCACCCGCCGGCTGTTCCCCGGCGGGGTCGAGCGGCTCGAGCAGAACTTCCGTACCGTGCCGCCGCTGCTCGAATGGGTCAACCGCGTGTTCGCCACCGTCATCGCGGACGGCGTCGAAGGGGCACAGCCGCGCTACGAGAAGCTGGCACCGTTCCGTCCCGACGTGCGTGACGAGCCGGCGGTGGTCGTGGTCGGCTCGTGCGTGGCCGATGCTCGCGCTCCCGACTTGCGCGAGCGTGAGGCCGCCGACCTCGCCCGCTTGATCGCGTCGATGAAAGTCGACCGGTGGACCGTCGTCGACGAGCATGCAGGGGGCGAGCGGCCCGCCCGCTTCGACGACATCGCCGTCCTGGTACCGACCCGCACGCCGCTGCGCCAGATCGAACGGGCGCTCGACCAGCTCGACATCCCGTACCGCATCGAGAGCCGCTCGCTCGTGTGGGCGACCGACGCGGTGCGCGAGCTGCTCGCCGTGCTCGCCGCGATCGACGACCCCGGTGACGAGGTGGCGGTGGTCGCCGCGCTGCGCTCACCCGGCTTCGCGTGCTCGGACGCCGACCTGCTCGACTGGAAGCTCGCCGGCGGCAGGTGGGACCACCGCCGCCCCAAGCCCGACCCGGTGCCCGACGGCCATCCGGTCGCGCAGGCGATGGCCGCGCTCGCCGCGTATCACGCGATCCGCGACGAGCTCGCGGTGAACGAGCTCGTCGAGCGGATCATCCGGGAGCGCCGGCTGGTCGAGCTCACGTTCGTGCAACGCCGGCCGCGTGACCACTGGCGGCGGCTCCGGTTCGTGCTCGACCAGGCGCGCGCTTTCGTCGAAGCCGGCGGTTCGTCGCTCGCCGCGTTCGTCGCCTGGGCCCGGCTGCAGGCCGACGAGCAGGCCACGGTCATCGAGACGCCGGCGCCCGAGCCCGACGACGACGCGGTGCGCATCCTCACCATCCACGGGTCGAAGGGCCTCGAGTTCCCGATCGTCGTGCTGGCCGGGCTCAGCTCCAAGCCGAACGCGTCGGGGCCGTCGGTGCTGTTCGGCCCCGACCGGCCGGAGGTCGCGGTCGGCAACCGCGAGCGGCGCTTCACCACGCCCGGTTACGCCGAGCTCGCCGGCGCCGCCAGCGAAGCCGACGACCACGAGGCCAAGCGGTTGCTGTACGTGGCGGCGACCAGGGCGCGGGATCACCTCGCGATCAGCCTGTACCACGGCGACAAGGGCCAGCTGGCGCAGTCGCACGCGGCGGCGCTGTGGAAGGTGTGCCACGAGGCGGCAGCCGGATGGTGGCGGCCGGCGATGATCGGCGGCCAGCTCGTGCTGCCCGTCGACGAACCGGCGCCGCCGTTCACGCCCCGCTCCGCGGCCGAGCGGGCGGCCTGGATCGATGAGCACGACGCCATCGTCGCCCGCGCCAACCGCCGGCGGGTGTGGGCGGCGAGCGGCCTGGGGGAGCCCCTGGAAGCGGCCGGCGATCTCGACGGCGGCACGGACAGGCCCGATCGCGGCCGCATGGCGCGCCGCGGGGGGCGGGGCGGCACCGCGCTCGGCCGGGCGGTGCACGCGGTGCTCCAGTCGGTCGACCTCGACGACCCCAGCGGCCTGCGCGACCTCGCGGTGCTGCACGCCACCGCCGAGGGCATCGCCAGCGCGGCTGACGACGTTGAACGTCGCGCCCGGGCCGCGCTCGACGCGCCGGTGCTGCGCGCGGCGCGGGCACGGCCAGCCGCGAAACGGTGGCGCGAGCTGTACGTCGCCGCCCCGATCGGTGATGGCGGCCGGCTCCTCGAGGGCTACCTCGACCTGCTCTACGAGGACGGCAACGGCGACCTCGTGCTCGTCGACTACAAGACCGACGCCGACCTCGACGCGTCGGCGGCGCGCTACCGGCTGCAGGCGGCGGCGTATGCGCTCGCGGTCGGCGCGGTCATCGGCCCTGTGGCGCGGGCCGTGCTGGTGCACTGCCGAGCCGGCGGCGCCGACGAGCACGAGGTCGCCGACCTCGCCGCCGCGATCGACGAGGTGCGGGTCATGGTCGCGGGCGGCTAGGGGCCGGCGCGGGCGGCTTCGGCAGCGGCGCGCAACTCGGTCACCGCGTGCTCGAGGCCTTCGGGGTCGCGGAACAGCGCGCTGCCGGCCACGATGACGTTCGCGCCGGCGCGCACTGCGCCGCCCACGGTCTCGGGGTCGAGGCCGCCGTCCACCTCGACGTCGACGTCGCCGCCGGCCGCGTCGACCATCGCGCGCACCTGCGCGATCTTCGGCTCCATCGAACCGAGGTACCGCTGACCGCCGAAGCCGGGGTTCACCGTCATCACCAGCACGAGATCGACGAGGTCGAGCACGTGCGCGACCGCGATGGCGGGGGTGGACGGGTTGATGGCGACGGCTGCCGCCGCGCCCGCATCGCGGACGTGTCCGAGGGTGCGGTGCAGGTGCACAACCGACTCGGCGTGCACGATCAACCGTTCGCAGCCCGCCTCGACCCAGCGCTCGACGAGCAGGTCGGGGGTCTCGACCATCAGGTGCGCCTCGAACGGCACCGCCGTGTACGACCGGCACGCCGCCACCACGTCGGGACCGAACGTGAGGTTGGGGACGAACTGGCCGTCCATCACATCCCACTGGATGCGGTCGACGCCGGCCTTCTCGAGCGCCGCGCACTCCTCGCCGAGGCGGGCGAAGTCGGCGGGCAGCACCGACGGTGCGATCTGGATGGGGCGGCCCGTCATGCTCCGACGATAGTGTCGCCGACCGACATGGCAACGGTGCTATCCCTCCTGTCCGCGGCCGGTGGCGCGCTCATCGACGAGCGCCGCCGGCTCGAGCTGGCCGAGCTGGCCGAGCTGGCCGAGATCCCCGACGACGCGGTGCCCGCGCTCGCCGCGCTCGCGCACGAGGTTCGGCTCGCGTGGTGCGGTCCCGACGTCGAGGTGGAAGGGATCCTGTCCGCAAAGACCGGCGGCTGCCCGGAGGACTGCCACTTCTGCTCGCAGTCGGCCAAGTTCGACACGCCGGTGAAGGCGACCCCGTTCCTCGACGCTGGCGAGATCCTCGCCGCCGCCGAGGAGACCAAGGCGATGGGTGCGAGCGAGTTCTGCATCGTGCTCGCGGTGCGAGGACCGAACGCGATCGTGATGGATCAGCTCCTGCGCATCACGCCGCTCGTGCGCGAGCGCACCGGGCTCAACGTCGCGGTGTCCGCCGGCATCCTCACCCGCGAGCAGGCGCAGCAGCTCGCGGCCGCGGGTGTCCACCGCTACAACCACAACCTGGAGACGGCGCGGTCGTTCTTCCCCCAGATCGTCACGACCCACACGTGGGAGGAGCGGTTCGCGACGTGCGAGCTGGTCCACGAGGCCGGTATGGAGCTGTGCTGCGGGGTGCTGCTCGGTATGGGCGAGACCGACGAGCAGCGGCTCGAGCTGATCGGGCAGCTCCGGGCGGCGCGGCCTGCGGAGGTCCCCGTCAACTTCTTGAACCCGCGGCCCGGAACGCCGCTCGCTGACCGGCCACTCGTCGAGCCGCTCGAGGCGATCAAGTGGATCGCGCTGTTCCGGCTCGGGCTCCCCGACGTGATCCTACGCTACGCCGGTGGGCGCGAGGTGACCTTGCGCGAGTTGCAGTCGCTCGGCATGACCGCAGGCATCAATGCGCTGATCATCGGCAACTACCTGACGACGCTCGGCCGCCGCGCCGAAGAGGATCTGCAGATGCTGCAGGACCTGCGGATGCCGATCGGGGTGCTGTCGAAGGTCATCTGATGCCGGACGCGTTCTGCGACGGCTGTGGCCGGCCGCGACGCGACTGTGACGGCTCGTGCCTTCGGCCGCTCGACCCGCCGCGGTTCTGCCCGGTCTGCGGGAGGCGGGTCACGGTGCTCGTCACGCCGGCGCGGGTCGAGCCGCGCTGCCGCGAGCACGGCCCGCTCTCGCCGGCCGGCGACCGCTGAGGGAACCTCGTCCGGGCGGTGCCGCGTCGTACGATTGCGGGTTCGGGAGGGGGTCCCGATGTCGCTCGACGAGTTGCAGTCCATCGTCACCGGCCTGTCGACACGCATGCTCGGTGTGCGCTTGGACGACCTGCCCGCGGTGGTCGCGGACGGGCTCGGCGAACTGTGCGAGCACTTCGGTGCGGACCGGGCATACGCCCTCAAGGTCGACAGAGACTTCGTGTTCGAACTCAACGTCGAGTGGTGGGCCCCCGGGGTGGAGCGACGCACGACTCCGGTCGCCGATTTGCCCATCGAGGCTCAGAGGTTCTGGGCCCGAACGCTGCGGTCGGGCAACGTCGTGCACATCCCCGATGTCGCTGCGGCCGACGAGGCCGCGCCGGGCGCGATCGACGCGCTCCGCCACGACGGCGTGCGGTCGATCCTGTTCCTGCCGCTGGTGGCGCGAGGGCGCACGGTGGGCTTCCTCGGCTTCGAGGCGAGACGGTCGACGTGCCGCTGGTCGGAGGACGCCATCCAGCTGATGCGCACGGTCGGCGAGCTGTTCGTGAGCGCGGTCGAGCGCGGCCGGGCCGAGCAGGCGCTCGAGGTGACCGCCCGCGAGCTCGAACGGCGCAACGAGGAGCTCGAACGGTCCAACCGCGAGCTCGAGCAGTTCGCGTCGATCGTGTCGCACGACCTCAAGTCGCCCTTGCAGGTCGTCCGCGGGTTCATCGAGTTGCTCGGTAACTCACCGGAGGTCGCCGGCAGTGACCGGCAGACCTACGTGGAGGCCGCGCTGCGCGGCGCGGAGCGCATGGACCAGCTCATCGACAACCTGCTCGCGTACTCGCGCGCCGGCCAGCGCCCCGCCTCGTTCGGCGCGGTCGATCTCAACCAGTTGATGCGCGAGGTGATCGCGGACAGTGCGACGTCGATCGGCGACGCCGACGCCGCGGTCACGTTCGAGCAGTTGCCGGTGGTCCAGGGTGACCCGACGCAGCTCCACCAGTTGCTCCAGAACCTGCTCAGCAACGCGGTGAAGTTCCGTCGAGTCGACGTTCCCGCGGAGGTCCACGTCGACGCGTCCGACGAGGGCTCGCACTGGCTGGTTCGCGTCCGTGACAACGGCATCGGTGTCGACCCGGCGCACCGCGAGGAGATCTTCGGGATGTTCAGCCGCGTGCACGGTGTCGACCGGCCGGGCAGCGGCATCGGGCTCGCCGTCTGCGCACGCGTGGTCGCGAACCACGGCGGCCGGATCTGGGTCGAAGACGGCGACGCGAGCGGCACCACGTTCTGCTTCACGCTCGCGAAGCAACCCGCGTCGTGAGGTTCGTCGTCTACGGCGCCGGCGCCATCGGCGGCGTGCTCGGTGCGGGACTGTTCGCCGCCGGCCACGACGTCGTGCTCGTCGCCCGCGGCGCCCACCTCGACGCGATCCGACGCGACGGATTGCGGGTCGAGACGCCGGATGGCGTGGCGACGCATCGGATCTCCGTGGTGGAACGCCCGGAGGAGGTCGACCTGGGCGCGCACGACGCGGTGCTGCTGTGCGTGAAGAGCCAGGACACCCGCGCCGCGCTCGACGTGCTGGCCGGCTGCGCGCCGGCGGCGATCCCGGTCGTGTGCGTGCAGAACGGGGTGGCCAACGAGCGCGAAGCGCTGCGGCGCTTCGAGAACGTGTACGGCGTGTGCGTGATGTGCCCGGCGGCGCACCTGCAGCCTGGCGTCGTCGAAGCGCATTCGTCGCCGACGACCGGTCTGGCCGACATCGGCCGGTACCCGGATGGCGTCGACGGCACCGCCCGATCGGTCGCAGCGGCGTTCGAGTCAGCGGGCTTCGAGTCGGTTCCGAGGCCGGACATCATGCGCTGGAAGCACCAGAAGCTGCTGATGAACCTCGCCAACGCGGTGGAAGCGGCGGCCGGCGCAGCGGCCCGGGGCAGCGGGCTCGTCGGTGCCGCCATCCGCGAGGCCATCGCCTGCTACGAAGCGGCCGGCATCGCGTACGCGTCCCGCGAGGAGGACCGCGAGCGGCGGGGCGACCGGCTCCGGATCCGCGAGGTCGGCGGCCGGCCGCGGGGCGGCGGGTCGTCCTGGCAGAGCCTCGCGCGTGGCACCGGCATGATCGAGACCGACTACCTCAACGGTGAGATCGTCCTGCTCGGGCGCCTGTACGGCGTGCCGACACCGGTGAACGCGATGCTCCAGGAGGTGGCGCGGGAGCTGGCCCGTACCGGCGCACCGCCGGGTTCGCTGACCGTTGAGGAGTTGCTCGCCCGCGTCCCCGATGTCAGCGGCGGGATTCGGGCATGAGGTGGCGACCGGGGATGATCGGCAGGTCGAGCGTCGACAGCATGCCCGCCGGTGCGGCGACCACCGCAGGGATCGCGTTCACGATGCGCATCGCGGTGGCCAGCACGCCTCCGGTGTTGTGGTCGCCGTCCTCGCCGACCAGTTCGAGATCGACGTTGATCGACGGCGACCCGGTCAGCTCGATGCGGTAGAAGCCCTGGCCGTGGCCCCGCGGCCACGACGGCGCGACGTCGTCGTGGACACGGGTCACGTGCTCGACGACGATCCGTTCCTCGCCGCCGACCACCCCGGCCACCTCGAAGCGCAGGCCCGCCATCGTCCCCGCCCGGATCACGCCCAGGTCGATGTCCACGTCGCGGTCGAGCGTGGCCTTCTCGTGACGCTCGCGGATCTCGCGGACCTCGACGTCGAGTGCGTCGGCGATCATGTGCACCGCGCCGCCCCAGGCGTACGACAGTGCGCCGGGGAACAGCAGCAACGGCACGTGATCGAGCGGTTTGCCGAACCCCATCGTCTCGAACAACACCTCGGGCTGGTCGTAGGTCGCGTAGTTCAAGATCTCCTTGATGCGCACGGTGTCGACCCGCTCGCAGAACCCCGACAGCACGATCGGCAGCAGATCGTTCGCGAAGCCGGGATCGATCCCCGAGGTGAACATCGACACCCCGCCCGCCTCGCACGCGCGCGCCAGCCGGTCCACCATCGCGCGGTCGGCCTTCGGCGGGTGCAGGAGCTGCACCAGCGAGCTGGACACGACGTTCTTGCCGGATTCGAGGATTCGGCAGATGTCCTTCACCGCCTCCCACGGCCGGACGTCGGCCGTCGCCGTGTAGACGACCGCGTCGGCGTCGAGCGCGTGCAGCGCCGCCTCGTCGTTGGTCGCAATCACGCCGGTCGGGTCGAGCCCGCAGAGCGCTCCCGCGTCCTTGCCCACCTTGTCCGGGTTGTGGACCCACAGCCCGACGAGGTCGAGATCGGGATGGCGGATGATCCCGTGGAGCGAGCACACCCCCACGTGACCGGTGCTCCACTGGATCACTCGGTAACGCACGGTGACGGAACGTACACTTGCCGGGCCCCTGGTCAGGGCGGCCGAGCAGGACAGGAGGTGATGAGCATGCACACGACCGACCCCCCGAGTCGCCGTCGTCCGCTGCCCACCCCTGTGGCCCACGCCGGCTGACCGGCACCTGACGACGCCGGCTGGGCCCTGTCCTCCGAGGAGGTGCCATGCCGCGTCTCAACCCGCTCCCGTCCCGAACCCGCCTGCGCGAGCGCCGGCACGCTCGCAGCCGCCGGCTCCTGGCCAGCCGGGCCGTCGCCGAGTCGCTCGTGTCGACCGCCGGGCTGATCGGCCGGCCGGTGCGCAACCCCTCCGGCGCGGAGATCGGCACCGTGCGCGACGTCGTCGCCCGCTGGGACGGCGGCGAGTACCCGCCGGTCACCGGGTTCGTGGTTCGCATCGGTCGCCGCCTGGCCTACGTCCCCGCCGCCCAGGTCGAGCGGATGGGTCACCGTGAGGTGTCCCTGCGGTCGTCGCGGCTCGATCTGGTCGACTTCAAGCGGCGCGAGGGCGAGGTCCTCCTCGTCCAAGACGTGATCGACCATCAGCTCGTCGACGTCGACGGGGTGCGGGTCATCCGCGCCGCCGACCTGTACCTCGCGAACGTGGGGTCGATGTACCGCGTCGTCGGCGTCGACGTGAGCGTCGGCACGTTGCTGCGCCGCCTCGGCCCGACCCGGTGGCGGGCGCGGCCCACCCCCGAGCGGGTGATCGACTGGGCCGCCATCCAACCGTTCGGCCGTCCCGGAAGCCCGATCCGGTTGCGCGAAGGCAACCGGGCGCTGCACCGGCTCCGGCCGAGCGAGCTGGCCGACCTGCTCGAGGAGCTCGGCCGGCGCGAGCGTCAGGAGCTGCTCGCCGCGCTCGAACCCGAGACCGCCGCCGACGCGCTCGAGGAGATGGAGGCCGAAGAGCTCGAATCGCTGCTCCGCGAGTCCGACGAGGAGCAGGCTGCCGCGCTGCTCGCGGTGATGGAGCCCGACGAGGCGGTCGACGCGCTGCGCGACCTGCAGGACGATGAGCGCGACCAGCTCCTCGCGATGATGCCGGCCCACAAGAGCGCGGAGCTGCGGGCGCTGCTCGGCTACGAGGAGCGGACAGCCGGTGGTCTGATGACGAGCCATCTGCTCATCGCCCGCCGGGGCGACACCGTCGCCGGCGTGCGCGCCCGGCTCGCCGACGACGCCGACCATCGCGGCGACCTGCCCGGGGTGATCGTCGTCGACGACGACGGCCGGTTGCTCGACGACATCAGCCTGTTCGAGCTGCTGGTCGCCGACGGAGACAGGACCATGGACTCGCTCTGCGGCGAACCGTGGCCGGTCACCGTCACCCCCGACGCCGGTATCGACGACGTGGTCGAGCGGTTCGTCGACGAGCGCGGCGCGTCGCTGGTCGTGGTCGACGAGGAGGAGCGGCCCGTTGGGCGCATCCTCGCCGACGACCTGATCGATGCGCTCGCGCCGCAGAGCCGCGTGCAGGTGAGGCGGCGGCTGGCTTGAGGGTGCGCAACCGCCTGTCGCGGCTGCTCGTGGTCATCGGGCCGGGTCTGATCGCGGCCGCGGCCGGCAACGACGCGGGCGGGATCGCCACGTACGCGTCCGCCGGCGCGCAGTTTGGCTACCGGACGCTGTTCGTGATGGTCCTTACCACGGCGGCGCTGGTGATCGTCCAGGAGATGTGTGCGCGGCTCGGTGCCTACACCGGCGAGGGACTCGTGTCCCTGATCCGCGAGCAGTTCCCGTTGCGCATCGGCGCGTTCGCGGTCATGTGCCTGATCGTCGCGAACATCGGCATCGTCGTCTCCGAGTTCGCCGGTATCGGCGCCGCGTTCGAGCTGTTCGGCGTGACCCGCTACATCAGCGTGCCGATCGCGGCGATCGTGATCTGGGCGGTCATCGTGTTCGGCTCGTACCGGTACGCCGAGCGGGTCATGCTGCTGCTCGCGCTCGTGTTCGTGACCTACCCGATCGCGATGATTTTCGGGCATCCCGACTGGGCGAAGGTCGGCGCGCAGTCGATCCTGCCCCACCTGCTCGGCCAGAAGGAGTTCCTTTTCCTCGTCGTCGCATTGATCGGCACGACCATCTCGCCGTACATGCAGCTCTACCAGGCGGCCGCGGTCGCCGACCGCGGCGTCGGCCCCGACGACTACGCGGGCGAGCGGCTCGACTCGATCACCGGATCGGTGCTCGCGAATTTCGTGTCGATGTCGATCATCATCGCGACCGCGGCGGCGATCGGGGGGACCGGGCCGCTCGCCTCGGCCAAGGACGCGGCCGAGGCGCTGAAGCCAGTGCTCGGACCCGGCGCCGAAGCGTTGTTCGCCATCGGCTTGCTCGGCGCGTCGGCGCTGGCCGCGGCGGTGGTGCCGCTGGCCACGGCGTACGGCGTGGCCGAAGCGGCCGGCACCGAGCGTTCGGTCTCGCGCACCTTCGCCGAGGCGCCGCTGTTCCTCGGCCTGTTCACGGGCCAGGTCGTCGTCGGCGCCGTCGTCGCGCTGGCGCCGGGCAATCTCATCGACCTGCTGATCAACACGCAGGTGCTCAACGGGCTGGTCGCGCCCGTGATCCTGAGCTTCGTGCTGATGCTCGCCAACCGCCGCTCGGTGCTCGGCGAGGCGGTGAACGGGCCGGTCCTGCGGGTCGTGTCGGGTGCCGCGGTCGGGGTGATCAGCCTCCTCGCGCTGATCGTGTTCGTGCAGAGCGTGCTCGGTCTCGGATAGGAAGGCGGGCGTGGCCGGCACGAGAACGCGGATCGAGGCGCCGATGCAGGGCACGATCGTCGCGATCGCGGTGAAAGCCGGTGACACCGTCCACGGTGGCCAGCAGCTCGTGGTGATCGAGTCGATGAAGATGGAACACGTCATCACCGCGGCACACTCCGGCACGGTGACGCAGGTCGCGGTCGCGGTCGGCGACACCGTGCACGCCGGCGACGCACTGGTCGAGTTGCAGGAGGGTGCGCCCGGTGTCGCGGCGTCGGAGGTCGACACGACGGACGTCGACGTCGACCACCTGCGCCACGACCTCGCCGCCGTTGTCGAGCGGCACGCGATCGGCCTGGACGAGGCGCGGCCCGACGCGCTCGAGCGGCGGCGGGCGACCGGGCAGCGAACGGCGCGGGAGAACGTCGCCGACCTCGTCGACCCGGGCAGCTTCGTCGAGTACGGCCCGCTCGTGATCGCCGCGCAGCGCCGCCGCCGTGAGCTCGACGACCTCATCTGCCGCACACCCGCCGACGGTCTCGTCGGCGGCGTCGGCACCGTCAACGGTCACCCGACGATCGTGATGTCCTACGACTACACGGTCCTCGCCGGCACGCAGGGTCTGCAGAACCACCGCAAGAAGGACCGGCTGTTCGAGCTCGCCGAGCGCCAGCGGCTCCCGGTCGTGTTCTTCACCGAAGGTGGCGGGGGCCGGCCCGGCGACACCGACGGCATGGGCGTGTCCGGCCTCGATTGCCCGGCGTTCGCGCTCTGGGGCGGGTTGAGCGGCCTGGTGCCCCTCGTCGGGATCAACTCGGGGAAGTGCTTCGCGGGCAACGCAGCGATCCTCGGCGCCTGCGACGTGATCATCGCCACCGCCGACTCGAACATCGGCATGGGCGGCCCGGCGATGATCGAAGGCGGCGGCCTCGGGGTGTACGCGCCCGAGGAGATCGGCCCCATGTCGGTTCAGGTGCCCAACGGCGTGGTCGACATCGCCGTCGCCGACGAAGCCGAGGCGGTCGCGGCGGCGAAGCAGTACCTGTCCTACTTCCAGGGTCACCGCGAGTCGTGGAGCTGTCCCGACCAGAAGCTGCTGCGACACGTGGTCCCCGAGAACCGGTTGCGGGTCTACGACGTGCGGGCGGTGATCGACGGGCTCGCCGACGACGGCTCGGTGCTCGAGCTTCGCCGCCACTTCGGTGTGGGCATGGTGACTGCGTTCGTGCGGATCGAGGGCCGGCCGGTCGGGGTGATCGCCAACAACCCGACCCACCTCGCCGGCGCGATCGACGCCGACGGTGCGGACAAGGCGTCGCGGTTCATGCAGCTGTGCGATGCGTTCGACATCCCGATCCTGTTCCTGTGCGACACGCCCGGGTTCATGGTGGGGCCGGACGCCGAGAAGACCGCGCTGGTGCGGCATGTGAGCCGCATGTTCGTGACCGGTGCGAGCCTGACGGTGCCGTTCATGACGATCGTGCTGCGGAAGGGCTACGGCCTTGGTGCGCAGTCGATGGCCGGCGGCAGCTTCAAGGCGCCGCTGTTCTGCGTGTCGTGGCCGACCGGTGAGTTCGGCGGAATGGGACTGGAAGGCGCGGTGCGGCTCGGGTACCGCAAGGAGCTCGAGGCCGTTGCCGATCCGAACGAGCGGGAGCAGCTGTTCCGGGAGATGGTGGCGAGGATGTACGAGCACGGCAAGGCGCTCAACACCGCGACCTACTTCGAGATCGACGACGTGATCGACCCGGCCGACTCGCGCCGGTGGATCACGACCGCGCTCGAGTCCGCCCCGCCGCCACCGCGCCGGGACGGCAAGAAGCGCCCGATGATCGACACGTGGTGACGCCGCCGCCGTCGTCGTCGTGTCGTCGTGTCGTTCGAATGTTGGTGCGATTCGGCCCCTATAGGGGCCGAATCGCACCAACATTGGATGGATGGAGTCCTCTACAGGGTGGTGGTTGCCGCCAGTTCGGCGGCGCGGCGGGCCATGTCCAGCACGATGTCGCCGAACGCCTGCATCTTCGGGTTGTCGGCGTCACCCCTGACGATGCGGGCGTAGCCACCTTCCAGGACGATCGCGATCTTGAAGCGGGCGAGGATCACGTAGTAGTCGATCTCGTTCGTCGGCCGGCCGCTCACCCGCTCGTAGTACTCGAGCATCTCCGTGCGTGACGGCAGCCCCGTCGCGTCGACGTAGCCCTTCGTGCGGTCCTCGCCCGGATCGGTCCAGCCCATCATCACCCAACCGAGGTCGAGCAACGGGTCACCGACCGTCGCCATCTCCCAGTCGACGATCGCCGCCAGCCGTGCCGGCGCGCCGTGCCGGAACATGACGTTCGCGAACTGGTAGTCGCCGTGGATGATTCCCGGCTCCCAGTGGCTCGGCCGGTGATGGCGGAGCCACTCGGCGGCTTCGTCGATGCCGGGGATGTCGCGGAACTGGAACTTGGCGAGATGGGCGAGCCAGCGGTCGACCTGCCGGTCGTGGAACCCCTCGGGCCGGCCGAACCCCTCGAGGCCGCGTGCTCGCCAGTCGACCTTCGCGAGCTTGGCGATCCCGTCCACCAGTTCGAACCCGAGACCCTTGCGGGCGTCGAGGTCGGTGTCGAACGGGGCAGGCCACCCAGCGGTGTTCATCGGCGACCAGCCGTCGACGCGCCCCATCAGGTAGAAGCACGCGCCGAGCACGGCCTCGTCGTCGCACACCGCGATCGCCTCGGGATGGGGGACGTCGGTGCCGTTGAGCGCGTGCAGCACGCGGTACTCGCGCAGCATCGTCTCGTTGCGTCCTTCGGGCACCTTCGCCGGTGGGCGGCGCAACACGAACACGTGCTCGCCGCGGCGCACTTCGAAGATCTCGTTGGACGCGCCGCCGCTGATGAACGTCGTCCTGACCGGCTGGCCCTTGCCCGGAAGGTCCTGGTCGTCCATCCACTGGGCGAGCGCGACCGCATCGACGAGACCGGCGGTGCGTGCGCCGTCGTCCACGGGCGAGATGTCGGTCACGAATTGGCGACTTCGTGCTCGAGGTACTCGGCGAACTTCTCGCGTGCGGCTGCGATCTTCTTCGGCAGGTGCTCGGTCGGCCACAGGTCGTCAGACGGCTTGTAGCGCTTCAGCAACTGGCGCGCGACCGTGACCTTGTGCACCTCGGTCGGTCCGTCGACCAGCGCCATCACCGGAGCCGTCATCCACATGCCGCCGAGGGGCAGCTCGTTGGAGACGCCGAGCGCGCCGTGCACCTGGATCGAGCGCTGCACGATGTTCTGCAGCACCTGCGGCATCAGGACCTTCACCGCGGCGATGTCGTGGCGCACCTTGCGGTAGTCCTTGTACCGGTCGATCGTCCACGCGGTGTAGAGCACGAACAGCCGGAACTGCGTCAGCTCCGCGTACGACTCGGCGATCATGTTCTGCACGCTCTGCTTGTCGGCGAGCAGGCTGCCGGCCGTGTGCCGCGACAGCGCCCGCTCGCACATCATGTCGAGCGCCTTCTGGCACATGCCGACCGTGCGCATGGCGTGATGGATGCGGCCGCCACCGAGCCGGGTCTGCGCGATCGCGAAGGCCTGCCCCTCACCGCCGAGCAGGTTCTCCTCGGGGACGCGCACGTTGTCGTAGTGGATGAGCGCGTGGTGCCCCTGGCTGCCAAGCCGCTCACCCATCAGCCCGACATTGCGGACGATGTTCACCCCCGGAGTGTCGGTCGGCACGAGGAACATCGACATGCCCTGGTACGGCGACACGTCGGGGTTGGTGACGACCATGACGATGAGGAACGACGCCGAGTGAGCGTTCGACGAGAAGAACTTCCAGCCGTTGATCACCCATTCGTCGCCGTCCTTCTCCGCACGGGTGACGAACTGGGTGGGGTCGGAGCCACCCTGCGGCTCGGTCATCGAGTACGACGAGAAAAGCTCGCCGTCGAGGAGCGGCTGGAGGTACTTCTTCTTCTGCTCCTCGGTGCCGTAGTGGGCGATGATCTCCGCGTTGCCGGTGTCGGGCGCCTGGCAACCGAAGATGATCGGCGCCCACTGCGACCGGCCGAGGATCTCGTTCAGCAACGCCAGCTTGACCTGCCCGTATCCCTTGCCGCCGAGCTCTGGGCCGAGATGGCACGCCCACAACCCCTCGTCGCGGACCCGCTGCTTGAGCGGATCGATGATCTGACGCAGCGTGCCGTCAGGTGCCTCGTACGCCCGGCCGGGGAACACGAGGTCGAGCGGCTCGACCTCCTCCCGCACGAGCGCGTCGACCCAGTCGAGCTTCGCTTGGAACTCGGGTTCGGTCTCGAACTCCCACATCGCTTGTCCCCCTACTCCACGACCCACGATCACGGTGCCGCCCGATCGGTGCCGCGCGACCGGCTGCGCACACGTCTAGCGCAATCGCCACTGGATGCGCTCACCGGACGCGAACGCGGCCTGCCCAGCCCGGATCGACTCCTGGTTGGTCCCCATCGCGATGAACGCGTAGCCGAGGTCGATCGCCTGGCGACGCGTGTGCTCGAGCCCCGCCCAGATCGCGCGCAACGTCCCCTGTACGGCGAGTGGCGGCGCGCTCGCGATCGCGGACGCGGCCCATTCCGCGGCGGCATGCAGGTCCGCCGCCGGAACGACCTCGGAGACGAGGCCGATCTCGTGTGCCCGCTGCGCGCTCAGCCGCTCGTGGTTGCCGAGCAACGACAGCCGCATGATCTCGTGGAACGGCATCTTCTGGAGCATGTGGATCGGCTCGAACGCCGCCGTCATCCCGTAGGTGACGTGCGGGTCGAAGAACGTCGCATGCTCGGCCGCGATGATGAACTCGACCTCGCCCAGCATGTAGAACGCGCCGCCGCACGCCATGCCGTTGACCGCGGCGATCACCGGCTTCCACAGGTCACAGGACTTCGGGCCGATGTTCGCGCCGGGGTCGTCGAACATGAACGGCGTCGACCCGGAGCCGACGATCTTCTCGCCCTTGTCGTCGCCCATCGTCTCGGTGCGGTCGATTCCGGTGCAGAATGCCTTGTCGCCGGCGCCGGTCAGCACGACGCAGCGGACGTCGTCGTTGCGGCGCAGACCGGTCCACAGCGAGTGGAGCTCGCGCTGCATCTGCGTGTTGAACGCGTTGTGCACCTCGGGACGGTTCAGCGTGACCCACGCGACGCCGCCGGATTCGTCGTAGAGGATCGTCTCGTACTCAGCCATGGCGGCGGCGAGGCTACCCGTCAGCCCGGTAACCGGTCGGCTCGCGCGACAGGGAAGTACCGGTGGTGGTGCGCGCCGGTCACCTCGTAGATCGCGGTGCCCGTCCAGCCGTCGCTGGTCTGCACGACCATCTCGCTGAGCCCGCCACCGAGTGGGCCGTAGCGCTGGGCCCAACGACCGTGCCCGTCGACGTCGATGACGCGTCCTGTTTCGAGCACGATCTCGACGCGGCCGGAAAGGCCGGTCACGGCCTCGCCGTCGCGCTCGTAGCTCACCTCGCGCCCGTCCTCGGCGCACCAGTGCAGGTCGTGCCGGAAATCGACGACCGGCACCGGTGTGCGGTCACCGGCCGGCGCGAAGCACCCGTCGGTGTAGATGCGCGCACCGTTCGGCAGCTCCCAGTGCCACACCGCCAGCATCCCTTCGGGGAACTGGATGGCGAGCCACATCCACAGCGGGCAGCGCGCATGGTCGCGGATCCCCCATGAATGGTCACGCTGGCCCCACCAGCCGTCGACGGTCCGTGTCGCGCCGGCGAACGTCAACGTGCCGTCGTAGCGTCCCGACTGGACGAGGTGGCTCTGGTCCCAGACGATCTCGTGGCCCGCCTTCATCGTGCCGCGCCGCAAGCCGTACGCCTGCGTGCGCGCGGTGAACGTGACATCGAGGCCGACTGGTACGTTCTCGCCGGCGTCGACGTGCAGCTCGACGCGCCGGAACGGCTCGGCGATGTCGATCCGGACCGGGCCGGCCGCCATCGTGTGCGGATCGCCGTCGTAGGGACGTTCGTGGTGGGCGAGCGTCGGCACGCCGTCGATGCGGCCGAGCTGCAGCGCATCCATCACCCCGCGGGCCGGGTAGTGCGCCAAGGTCAGGATCACCACGTCGCCCGGACCGTGCGGCGAGTGCGCCACGAAGAACAGGCTCTCGCGCCAGTGCTGGTGGTGCGTGACGACGTTCGGGAGCGGCTCGGGGATCTGGTGGACGAAGTACTCGTCCATCGCGGTGAGAGGCGGCACGCAGCGATCCTGTCATGTTCGGGTCGTAGGATCGGCTGGTGACCGACTCCACCCACACCGGCGGGCCAGGCCGGCTTGCGGGCAAGGTCGCGCTCGTCACCGGCGGCGCCCGCGGCCAGGGCGCCGAGGAGGCGGCGCTGTTCGCGAGCGAGGGCGCGACGGTGGTGCTCACCGACGTGCTCGATGACGAGGGCAAGCAGACCGCATCGGCCATCGGGGCGCGCGCCACCTACCTGCACCACGACGTCCGCAGCGAGCAGGAGTGGTCGGACGTGGTCGCGCGCGTCATCGACGACCACGGCCAGATCGACGTGCTCGTGAACAACGCCGGCGTGCTCGCCATCTCGCCGCTGGTGATGACAGCGGAGGAGGACTACCGGCGCGTCATCGACGTCAACCAGATCGGCTGCTTTCTCGGCATGAAGGCCGTTGTGCCGCACATGGTGGAGCGCCGTCAGGGCTCGATCATCAACATCTCTTCGGTCGCCGGGTTGATGGGAACGCCCGGCATGATCGCCTACGGCGCGAGCAAGTGGGCGGTGCGCGGGATGACCAAGACGGTCGCGCTCGAGGTCGCGCCGTTCGGCGTGCGGGTCAACTCGATTCACCCGGGCATCATCGACACGCCGATGCTTGAGGAGTTCGAGCGGTGGGGGATCATGGACGCGGTCATGCAACGGGTGCCGGTCGGCCGGAGGGCCGCCGCGGGCGACGTGGCCCGCCTCGCGCTGTACCTCGCCTCCGACGAGAGCGCCTACAGCACCGGCTCGGAGTTCGTCGTCGACGGCGGCATGACCGCGAGCTGAGCTGAGCGAACATCGTCGCACCCGAACCTGTCGACTCAGCCGACGCGCGACGACCGATCGCTGCGCTCGAGACCGGATCTGACCCTGCTTTGGCCACGATCGCGCTGCACGAGCGCCAAGGGTACGGTCGCATCCCGCGCTTCGGGCCGTACGCGCCCGCGCCGAACAGCGTCTGCTACCGCAAGGAGCTGCGGTGACCGGGCTTGGGGGAATTCGTGACCGACGCGACCTGTTCGGCCAGCGCGCGCCGGTCGAGCTTGTCCATGCTCGTGAGAGGGAGCGCGTCGACGATCTCGAGTGCTTCAGGGAGCTTGTAGGCGGCGAGCCGCCGGGCCGCGAATGCGCGTAGGTCCTCGAGCGACGGCGCGGCTCGCGCCGCGCCGGGCGCGGGCACGACGACCGCGACACCGATCTCGCCGAGCACAGGATCCGGTCGTGGAACCACCGCGACCTCGGCCACCGCGGGGTGCTCGACCAGCACCGCCTCGACCTCTTGGGGATGAACGTTGTAGCCGCCTCGGATGTACATGTCGGTAGTGCGCCCGACGATTCGCACGCAACCGGACGGGTCGATCTCCGCGAGGTCACCGGTGTGCAGCCAGCCGTCGACGATCGTGGCAGCGGTGCGCTCCGGGTCGCGCCAGTAGCCGCGCATCATGGCGGGGGAGCGGAGCAGCAGCTCACCCGTGTCGGGGTCGACGCGGACCTCGACACCGGGACGCGGCCGGCCAGCGGTGTTCAGCGCCTCCTCGTCGCTCGCGTCGAACGCCGTCGCGGTGCCGACACCACCTGACTCGGTCGACGAATAACGGGTGGAGTAGGCGGCACCGAAACGCCGGCGCGCCTCACGGACGACCTCAGGTGGTGATGAACCGCCGCCCACCACGATCGTCTGCACGCTCGACACGTCGAACCGGTCGAAGTCCTCGACGCGCAGCAGCAGCGCGATCTGCGCCGCCACACCGCCGATCGACGGCATGCGATGGCGCTCGACGAGAGCGAGGGTGTCGCGCGGGCGCCACCGTTCCTGCAGGACGAGGGTGCTGCCCAGTCGCAGGTACCAGGGCAGCTTGGTCATGAACCCGACGTGGCAGAACTGCGTGGACGCGAGCATCGGGCTGCCACCGTCCCAGCGGTCGAGACCGCCGGCGTCGATCGTGGTGATCGCCGCCAGCTCGCGATCGGTGAACACCGCGCCTTTCGGCTCACCGGTCGTGCCCGAGGTGAACACGACGGCGGTGACGCGGTCGGGGTTCGGTGGCAACGGCGCGGGGGCGGCGTCGCGCACGCGAGGCAATGGCGTGGTGCCATGGATCACGAGGTCGGGCGCGAGCTTCGCGACGACGCGATCGGCTTCGGCGGGCGCGAGCCGCGGGTTGATCCCCGCGGTGATCGCGCCAAGCTTCGCGAGCGCGAGGTACACCGCCACATAGCTCGGGTCTGACGGCAGCGCGAGCGCGACGACGGTTCCTTCGTGGACGCCGTGGCGCTGCAGCAGCCCGGCGGCGAGCTCGTCCGACAGGCGGTCGAGCTCCCGGTACGTGACCGGCGTGCCGGCGGCGTCGACGATCGCGGGCCGCTCGCCGAAGCGCCGGGCCGCGCCGCGGATCGACTCGGGCAGCACTAGGTGAGGTCGAGCGACAGCATCTTGATCGCGTTGCCGCGCATGATCTTGTAGACCGCGTCGTCGGGTACACCCTGCATCAACTCGGTCGCGACGGCTTTGGTGTCCGGCCACGTCGAGTCGGTGTGCGGGTAGTCGGTCTCGAACGTGATGTTGTCGGCGCCGACGACGTCGAGGGCCTCGATGCCGTGGCGGTCGCGGAAGAAGCAGCCATACACCTGGCGGTAGTAGTACGTCGAAGGCGGTTCGGGGACGAGATCACGCACCCCGCCCCACGCGCGGTGCTCGGTCCACACCGTGTCGGCCCGCTCGAGCACGTACGGGAGCCAGCCGATCTGCCCTTCGCTGTACGCCAGCCGCAGGTCGGGGAAGCGGACGAGCACGCCGCTGAAGAGAAAGTCGCTCAGCGACGCCATCGCATTGTTGAAGCTGAGCGTCGTCGCGACCGCGGCGGGCGCGTCGGCCGACGTGGCAGGCATCTTCGAAGACGACCCGATGTGCATGCAGACGACGGTGGATGTCTCCGCGCACGCGGCGAAGAACGGGTCCCAGTAGCCGGTGTGGATGCTGGGCAGGCCGAGGTGCGCGGGGATCTCGCTGAAGCACACCGCGTGCACGCCCCGCGCCGCGTTGCGCCGCACCTCCGCCGCCGCGAGCTCCGCGTCCCAGAGCGGCACGATGATGAGGGGGATCAGCCGGCCACCCGAGTCGCCGCACCACTCTTCGACCATCCAGTCGTTGTAGGCGCGCACGCAGGCGAGGCCGAGGTCGCGGTCGGTGGTCGCCTCCGTGAAGGTCTGACCGCAGAAGCGGGGGAACGTGGGGAAGCACAGCGACGCTTCGACCCAGTTGAGGTCCATGTCGTCGATGCGGGCCTTCGGCTCGTAGCAACCGGGTCGCATCTCGTCGTAGGTGATCGGCGTGGCGGTCATCTCGTCGCGGCTGAACCCGACTGCCGCGACGTGGCGCTTGTTGATGTACACGAGGTCCTCGAAGACCCAGCAGTCGCCCGGCGGGCCCTCCGGGTCGAAGGTCTGCTCGTAGACGCCGCCGCCGATGTGACGGATCGAGCCGATCCCCCGCCGCTCGACCCGCGGGCCGCGATCACGGAAACGCTCGGGCAACCACGTCTGCCAGACGTGGGGGGGCTCGACCACGTGGTCGTCGACGCTGATGATCCTCGGCAGCTCCCGCTCCACGGAGCCATCGTAATCTGACGGTCCGTCAGAACTCGACCCCACGGGGCGACTGTCGTGCATTGAGCACCGGATTCCGGTGCTCAATGCACACCAGTCGGGCGGGCGCGGGCGACCGCGGGGGCCGAGCGGGGGGCTGGCGCCGCCGAGGTCGTAACGTCGGGGGTCGTGGACCTGCGGGAGCTGGTGGACCCGGCGCACACCGCGCTGGTCACCCAGGAGTGCCAGAACGGCGTGATCGGCGACGCGGCGGTGCTGCGCGACCTCGCCGACGCGAGCGCCGCCGCGGTGCCGAACATCACCCGGCTGGTCAAGGCGGCCCGCGCCGCATCGGTCCCGGTGCTGCACTGCATCGCGCTGCGGCGGGCCGACGACCTCGGCTCGAACCACAACGCCCGGTTGTTCGCCGCCACCCGCAAGCTCGGCATCCGCCTCGAGCCAGGTTCGCCCGAAGCCGCCGTCCTGCCCGCGCTCGACCCCCAGCCCGACGACTTGGTTCTCGCCCGCTACCACGGCGTCGGTCCCATGGGCGGTACCGACCTCGACCCGGTCCTGCGCAACCTCGGCGTCACCACGATCGTAGGGGTCGGCGTGTCGCTCAACGTCGCCATCCCGAACTTCGTCATGGACGCGGTGAACCACGGCTACGACTTCGTGCTGCCCCACGATGCGGTCGCGGGCGTTCCTGCGAGCTACGCCGCGGCCGTTATCGAGCACTCGCTGGTGGCGTCCCAGGAGCGGTGTAAACGGCTTGGGGCGCAGGCTCCTGGTTGATGTTACGCGGCGGCTGTGACGGTCTCGGTGATCACCTCCTTCGCGACGGGCGGGTCGAGCAGCTG